>BNJU01003734.1_pt1 | contig 196185 bp, 280 predicted proteins | sample 8539281 | NCBI WGS metagenome assembly BNJU01 (sample SAMD00202456, study PRJDB9452) | human saliva metagenome | isolation source: human saliva | place: Japan | reverse complement strand
GTGGTTAGCGCCAGGGCGCACATTGGCGCGCAGCGGCGCGCACGTTAGCTGGCGCGGCGGGTTAGCATGTGCCACACCCTCTGCAGCCGCCAGCGTTAGCCTGGCGGGCCTATAGAGAGGAATCGCATCCGGCTGATTTGCATGAATTTTTCGCCAGTGCCAAAAGCGGCGATGCCATTGCTGAGAACGAAGACGCCGTGTCATGTGGTACCGTCAAGCGATATCTTACCAATGGCTGCGGCGTTCAGGTAGACGAGGTTTTATTTATAGCCTGGCAAAGAACTGTGTCGACCGGAAATGATGCAAGAAGCTACAGACGCCCCAGGAGCGAAGCCGACTTACCGAGATGTCGATCCAAAAGGCAAAGTGACTATTAGCAATCATAATAACGTGGATATAGATTTATCAGAGTTTAAGAGCGTTAGAAGCGTTTAGGAAGTTTTCAGTTTTGACGTGAGGAACCCAGTTCGACCTTCACCATTATATATTCAGATGAAAAGATACAACTGTAGCAGAGATTCTGAGTAAGAGGATTTAAATTGGCACTTGAAATATAAGGCATCTGCGATAAAATGGTAGTTTCGCTGAAGTGGTTCCAGGTGAATAAAAGAGACTGAATACAGAATCCATTGAAAACCAATAAGCCATCCGTCAACCTGCACTGCGCATTTCATTAGTATGCTGTTTTCTTCAAGAAGGTTAAAGGCCACGACCCCACCATTGCATCACATTATTTTGATTATCTATGGAGCATTTACTGGGTTTTCAGTACCCACGTCCAGAGCCAGTAATGATGAGCGTAATGTTTATTTCTTTTCGTTATAGGAGCCGCATGACTGCCAAGGGACTGGCCTGGCAGCCTCTACTATTAATTTATTGTGAGTGAAATCATGGAGTCGCATATCAAAGTGGGTTTTTACCTGTCTGCGGTTATAGGAATATTTTATATAATGCCTGAATTGTTATATATTTTAAGGTCGATATCTACCATAAAAAGGGATAATAAAGACCACACTCCTTCTTGCCTCCATCATATCTTCCATAAGCATCCTGCTACACTCCCCATATACTAAATAACTCCTTTATGAGGTTTCACTTACCGAATCCTCCTAAACATTATAGTTAATCCTCCTATGTCGCTGTTGTTATCACAGGGCTTTTAGGGAGGCTCGGTGGACTTGTATCTGAGACTTTGTGAAGCCTCCTTGGCATCACACATTATATCTAAACTATACACTTCTTTGCAGGCTGGGAGACAGGCTTACCTTCCTTAGACTAATCATAGGAAAGCTCTGATAAATGGCAGATAGTACTCATCACCTAATACTTGTGATAGTACTTTTACCTTCTCAGCACTAAAGGAAGCGAAAACAAGCTCGGTCACTTACAACTGTTCAAAGAAGTATACAATACATCCAAAAGAATAGTAGCTTACAGGGCTTATGACCTTTACCTCTTAATTATTACATAAACCAAGAGAATTTCCAATAAGATATAGTTAGACACAGGGTAAGACTGCTTTCGTAGTAATGATGGGTACAACGATATTTATATCTCGACTGTGTAGCAACAGTACAAAACGTAGGTAAAACAAGGCTTTTTACCTTCTTAAAGTCAAAAGGCTGTGGAAGGTAGATACGATTTTATATCTCAAGATGCATAAAGATCTATGTAATGGGGGTAAATGATTTGCTTAAATGTGCTGAAATAACTATTGGTAGAATAATTAATTCCGCAAGCTACAAACTCGATAAGCTTAACTGTGCAGAGCTTGAAGAGTCTAAAGAGCTGCAAAAATGTGATATTAAGCTTTTAAGATGAAAGGAGATGAAATTGTAGGCAAAGATATTATTTAGATGTATCTATCCGAGGAGAAGAAGACATTGAAGATCAGAACGAAGCCCATTGGTGATGAGGATGGATTAGGGGGATTGTCGATGCCTTACAGAGAGATATAGCAGGCTCTACAGAGAAAAGATAATTGACGGGCCCTGACAGAAGACACACTTGACTGTGACATTCTGAAGGTTTGCCATCACGAAGCAAGAATTTCTTCCACAGATGACTTCCAGAAAGTAAGCAGTCCAAAGCTTTGGCCTTATGTCGCATAGAACTGTTATGACATCCTATAGAGATGTTTCAATCCAGATGACGGAAGAAGGCAGAGATACCAAGAACCGACCATATGGAGGAAACGCAGATAAAGCTTGAGTACGAAAAGCTTTATCATAACCATGGCAGGGCAGAACCTTTACAGCAAACGCTTTCTCCGGCAGCCTGAATGTGACCGTGAAGACTGCAAAGATGACAAAAGTAACTCACCTTGTTAAAACCATAAGAAAAATTTGGATTAATTATCCTTGAAAAATTCATTTATTTTCAGTATAATCAAAGCAACAGGACAAGATGACTTTAGATAAGCGGAATGTCGATAATTTCTGATGATTTTTGAACCCAAGAGTGACTTAAAAAGGGACTTTCATATCTCATATTTTGATGTCAAGCCTCATTTCGGTGGAAGGCAGATGAATACGTGCGGTTGCCCACCTAGTAAACGCTAGAGTCAAAAACAGAAACCGGCATTTTAGCTATTTATTTTAAAAGCGAGATTTTACAATGAAGTACTTTTGCATTTGGTTTCCATGGTATATTATATTACAAACAAATCTTTAAACGTAACTCAAAAGGAGAGAAACGAGTGAACAGACTTTCATAAATACTTGTTTGCGTTAAGCCTTTCGTTACTGGCTTTTCGGCAAAACCCCGATAAGGCACTCAGCAGAGCGCAACTATAGAGAACGCAAACGATGGAATAGTTAAACTTGTCTACAACAACGACAATGACGCAAGGGGTTAAGTTTTGTTCAGCTTACTGAGCACAGTATAAGTATGACATCCCTATGAAAAGTGTAGACATCAACATCCTCTTACCCAGGGAAATGGTGAGTACAAGCTATCTTATGTAGAAATATCTCAGGTACCAAATACGCAGTCAGTGCAGACAGTAAAGGTTACCCAGAGACTCTTACGACAATGATGCTTTCTTCATCTAACCTCATTATAGACTGGAATACACCAATGAAGCCATCACAGCTCAGGAGTTAGCAAAAGAAAGCTAAAGGAAGAAGATAGGCCATCTATGATTTGTAGTTAGAGAATTCACTTTTGAGCGACTAAGCAGCCAACAACATCAACGAGACAGCAAAGTACAGCTACACATTCCAAACATCAAGAAGATATATATAGATAAGAAAGGTATCTGCCATGATTATTCAGTGTCTTAGCTTCGATGTTAAGAAGGGAGTTCCTGAAAGTAGTTGCAGTGATGATACCGTCAATGCACGTATATCACGCTTGGAACAATGCTATGACAACTCCCAAGTGGAACGTGGAAGATGCAACCTCACGATGCACAGATGTACAGAGCAAAAGAGAAGCTACATGTACAAGAGCTTCCAGTGATTATGATGATATCGACTATACCTACCACCACCACATTAAATTGTTTGCTCCTCCTCAAAGAATAATAAACTAAAACCTACTGCACTAGGGGCAGTGCAGTCACAACGCACGTACCCAGTACCACCTCTCAGAACTCTTCATACCCCTTTCATTACTATAGCCCATCGCCCTCAGCTCATCAGGAGTGAAGGTGGCAGAAAGCTCGCACTTGTTGTCATTTACAACCACTCCTCTCTACTAGCAATGCCGCCCGCTCTGAGCGGCAGCCACAAGACCTGACCATGTGAAGCAGGTAAATCATGTCAAATCACACCATCTCTTGCATCTCCATTGGAGATAGCAAAGAAGGCATATTCTCAAGGCTTCCGCCTCCTGCAAACAAAGCCGCAGCAGACTGAGCCTCCTGCCTCCACTTCGTGCACTAGCTAGGTAAGCCTCGGGAAGGCAAGGATTTCTTTGCTTCTGTTTAAACTTTCGCACCTCCCGGACCCATGCATAGCATATCCTCATAGGAAGGGCAAGGTAAGGGAGCTTAAGGCACTAGTCTGTGTCATCCACATTTCTCCAGTACTGGCAGAACTCATAAGGGTAGTCTTAGTGGGGTCAAGCCACACACAGCACCGCTTGTGCAGTCTCACCCATCTTCTTGCCCAGAATTAAGCAGGAGAGGATAGCATATAGCGTCATCTTGCTGCTTTTCTCATAAGCTCAGTTCTCAAAGCATATTGTTCCACTGGTCACTCTCCGCCAAACCCATATTACAGCCGTATTTCGGTATAACATATAGAAATCGCAGCCCCTGCATAGGGCATAAAGTTAAACTCGCAGCTAAGCCCTTCTCCACTACGCTGCTTTGTAGCACTCAGCCAGCATCCTGTTGCAAAGAAAAATGAGGTCCCCTATCTCTTAAAAACTCGATATATTAAGGTTTCGGTAGCTGTCACGTTATTTACCATGATAGCCTAGTCCTCGCCAAAGTCTGCGAAGCGTTCATCCGCTCTAAAGCACTCGCACAGAAGCATGCCTATGTAGTCTCCTCGTCATCATGGCCGTCATACTCCCGCCGGAAGGGTCGCCCACCGTACCGGTACCGCCACCCATAAGTGCGATAGGCTTATTGCCTGCCATCTGGAGGCGCTCTATCAGGCAGAGTGCCACAAATGTCCCACAGTATGAAGGCTGTCTGCAGGGATCAAAGCCCATATAGAAATACAGCCTTTCCTCATTTATCATCTTGCTGATTTTTTCCTCGTAGTTAAGCCCTGGGCTATCAGCCCCTTGCCTTAAGTTCCTCAAAACCGTCATAGTTTTCTCCTTAATTCTCTGAAAATGCCACCAGCACTAAAAAAGCTCTATCCCCAAAGGACGAGAGCGTAAGCTTCGTGTTACCACCTTAATTCACAGAATATATCTCGCCCTCAAACGGGTACAACAGTTCTATACCCTGACTTCTAACGGAAGTCTGCCGTCACAGCCTACCAAAACAACGCTTTCAGTGTGAAACCCGGGATGTATCCAACCAGACTCTTTCTTTCGCCTCTCACCAACCGGCTAATCTCTGTGTGAACTCCCTGGTTTACTTCTTCCTTTCACAGTTTGTAATGATGATTAAAACATAAGAACAATCGATTTGTCGGCTCAAGTGCTGAATACACGATATGAGAAAGCGAAGTTGTATACATCGCATCAGTGGATGTCACATACTTTTTGATATCCATAAAAATACATACAAGCACCTGTCTACATATGACAATGTTTTCGGAATCAGATGGCTATAACATATTATGGAAATATCTGAAAATAAAGTCCATATAAATTGTATAAGTTTTCACAAAATACATAAATAAACATTAAACAACTAATTTGTAAACTCACATTGTAACCGAAATATGCTATAAAGATACGTATCATTAATTTGGGTGCAGTTACCCGGTATTATACTGATAATATGATACAAGTGTCAAAAGATAGATGACACTCTCAAGTCAGTGCCACGCCTGATTTTTATACTTTTGGTGCTTATATCATAATGCTTTACTATATAACTTAAGGCTATATCAGCATATTCTTTTTATTCAATATTGGTATACTTATAAATGTAGAAAAGAGGCTTTATATAGATTTCTATAAAGAAGCATGTTAATAGAAGACGAATGGATGCCGAACCTACATTAGGTTATTCTGTCTTGTGCCTTCCTAAGGGGTTTACGTCAAATGACGTATACGGATGAAGGAAAATGTACTATATAGAGTACTACAGGGAGAACCACAGGAGAAGAGATATTAGAATACGATAAAAGTGATACTACTAGGAGGGCGTAATGCTGGTACGTAAGGGAAAAGAAGAGAATAGGCGATATTCTGGTAGAAGAGGGATACTATAGCAGAAGAACAGCTTTGAAGAAGCCTCTATGGGCCCAAAAGCAGAGAATAAGAAGATAGGTGAGGCTATAACTGACTTAGCTTGCTAGTGAGCAGGACATAGCTGAGGCTCTTTCTTCACAGTTAGGCTTTGAGTACGTGAACCTATCATCAGTGCATATACCCTGACAACGTACTAAGCCTCATGAAATGAAAGCGTACTAAGGAAGCATCTGATGATACTTATGCCTTCGTACCTATCACTACCATCAATCAGGTAAAGGGCTAGCTTATGGTAGACTCCTATGGACATGTCAGCCATAGATGACTTTAGTATAGTGACCAACTCTCGCAGTACCATCGGTAGCTACTACCTCGTGACATCCTCATAGCCTTGGACAGATACTATGGAGATACAGAGACCATAAAGGCAGCCCGTGAATACGCCAGAGAAAGAGAGGACCTGGCAGCTAAGCTTGCGAAGGTGATTTGCTCGGCCAGGACGTGCAAAGTCCTCCTGTAGTACAGCTTGTAACCTCTATGGTAGAGCAGGCTGCCAGACAGAGAGCCAGCGATAGTACATATAGCAAAAAGAAGATTCTGTACGTGCACGCTTTGCGTATAGACGGCTCACTTTATGAGAAATTCACCTATTCCATCCACCTCCTTCCTGCCATCATGGCAAGACTTGAAAGATAATAGGGCGGTATGGATATCGCAGAGAAGAGAAACCCCAGGATGGTAGGTTCACCACTATGGTGGACAAGAGGGAGTATGATATCCGAGTGTCCGTACTCCTACAGTATACGGCGAAAGTCAGTGTATGCGACTTGCCCAGAAGAAGGCTCTACCAGAAAAGCAGGAGTGAACAGGCTTCTCCATCAGAGCTTCAGGCCTTTGACGACATACTCTAAGAACCCAACGGTATCCCTACTTGTTACAGACTACGGGAAGCGGTAAGTCTACACGCTTATACCGTACCTTCAGAGCTAACAAAGAGAGATGTAAACATAGTCTACTGTTGAAGACCCGGTAGAGGCAAAACATTGACGGCATCAATCAGGTACAGGTAAATGTAAAGGCAGAACTCACTTTTGCGAGTGCGCTCCGCTCTATCTCTTCGACAGGACCCGGACATCACTATGATGGGAGAGATCGAGACGGAGACAGCTCAGATAGCGGTGCAGGCCTCCATCACAGGACACCTTGTAGTCACACCTGCATACAAACTCGCAGCAGGAAGCATCAGCCGTCTCATCAACTATGGGGAGTGGAGGGCTACCTCCTTGCAGACTCCCTGGTAGGCATCATAGCACAGAGACTGTAAGAAGAGCTCTGTCGTACTGTAAGAAGCCCTCACTCAATCACCGACTACCGAAAAGAAGGATAATGGGCTATAAGGGCAGATGTCAATCCCGAGATATATGAGCCGTTGGCTGTGAGCGTCATGACAACACAGGATACTCAGGGCGTATCGGTATATGGGAGATAATGAAAAATCACACCTCCTCTTAAGGAGCTATATCATGCCTCCGTAAAGTGAGCTCAGCAAACTGGAATGCGTGAGGGTATGCACACCTGGACAGAGTGCAACTATGCTGGTAATCAAAGGGCATAACCTCAGTCCACGAGATGATAAAAACAACCTTTGAGAACTAACACAGGACTAGCAAGCTCCGAATACAGAAAAGATATTTAATACACACAGAAATGTGGAGGGTACATGACGATAGAAGAAATACTTAGACTTTCTCAGAGAAAAGAGCATCAGACATACATCTCTCTCCGGGAAGCCCGCTTATGTTTAGAATAGACGGTGAGATGGTTCCACAGACTGACTACCATCTCACCCCTGAAGAGACCTGGGGAGCAATCTCCTACGTAATGAGCGAAGATGACATACGTAACCTAAAGGAGGCAGGAGAGCTTGACTTTGCCTCTCCTTCCGGACTTTTAGAGTACATGTCAATGTATTCAGCCAGAGAGGCACCTGCATGCAGCACTTAGAATCTTAGCTTTGAGACACCGACTCTGAAAAAGCTTGCCATACCACACTCTGTAGTGCAGCTTACCCACAAGAAGAGGGGGCTCGTGCTGGTTACAGGAGCTACAGGAAGTGGTAAGTCCACCACACTTGCAAGCCTTATAGGAGAGATATCGGGAAGGGATGCCAAGAACATCATCACACTTGAAGACCCTATCGAGTACCTCCACCCACATAAGAGATGTATAGTAAGCCAGAGAGAGATAGGCTCGGATACCACCTCGCATGCAGAAGCACTGAAAGGCTGCCCTGAGAAGACCCTGATGTCATCCTGGTAGGAGAGATGAGAGACCCGAGACCATCGCCATCGCTATCAGCAGCGGCTGAGACCGGACACCTTGTCTTCTCGACTCTTCATACCAACTCTGCGGCTGACTCCATAGAGCGTATGATAGACGTATTTCCTCCACACCAGCAGCAGCAGATAAGGGTTCAGCTTGCAGGAGTACTTGAAGGTGTAGTCACACAGCAGCTTCTTCCAAGGATAGAAGGAGGAAGGCTTGACTGCCCACAGAAGTCATAGATAGCCACCCACGCCATAAGGAACCCTTATCGAGAAGGAAAGACCTACCAGATACCTTCCCTCATCCAGACAGGAAAGAAAGACGGTATGCGAGTCTATGGATGATGCCATATACGAGCTGTATGTGAAAGGAAGAATAGACGAAGAGACTGCACTTAGACATGCTTTCAGCTTTGAGAGGATGAAGCAGAGAATCGGAAGATTTTAGGAGGGTAAGAAGTGGCAGATTTTACATATCTTGGGATAGACAACAAAGGAAAAAGAAAAGAAGGCACCATACAGGCTGAAAAACAAAGGTGGATGCGGTCACCAGATAAAGAAAAACGAGATGACGCTTATCCGCATTGAAGAGGCTGAATATCCTTACCAAGGACATAGAGTTTAGCTTTGGAAGCGGTATTAAGATAAGAGACCTCAGTGTGTTCTGTAGGCAGTTCATCAGTATGATAAATGCAGGTGTAACCATCATAGATGCTTTAGAGATGTTGTCTGTGCTTACAGAGAATAAGACCATGGCAAAGACCATAGTAGGTAAGAGCCAATATCCAAAAGGGTGAGACCCTCTCGGAGTCTGATGGCAAAGTACCCCAAGATATTCCCTTCCATCATGATATCCATGGTGGCGGCAGGAGAGAGGTCTCAGAAGCTTGAGGCAGCCTTTGAGCGTATGGCGGAGAGATTCTGAGAAGAAGGCTGTTAGATGTACATGCTTTAAGAAGGCATCTGCTATCCTACCATAGTTATGATAGTCTCTGTTATAGTCATCATAGTGATGCTGGTGCAGATTATACCACCTACAAGTCGATGTTTGACCAGCTGGGAGCAGACCTTCCTCATACAGACGGTGCTTGCAGTGAAGCTTAGTGACTTCATCATAGCCAGGTGGCTGTGCGCTTGTAGTACATCTCTCATTGCCTTCATTGTGGCTGTGAATGTATACAAGAAGACGATACCCGGTCAGATAACCTTCGGTACCATAGCCAGGAAGCTCCCTGTATTTGCTATCATCAATGTAAAGAATGCCTCGGCAAACTTTGCAAGAACGCTGTCAACCCTGGTATATGCAGGACTTCCTATGGTGGAGGCACTTGAGATTACGTCTAACACTCATGGAAAAACCACCTATATAAGGAATGCCTCAAGAAGGCAAAGGAAGAGGTAGTAAAGGGTGTGCCTATGTCAGAGCCTATACAAAAGAGCGGGCTTTTTCCTCCTATGGTGGGCTATATGACCAGGATAGGAGAGGAAACAGGAGACATAGAGGGTATGCTAAGTAAGCTGGCCGACTACTATGATGAAGAGGTAGAGATGGCTACACAGACACTGATGGCGCTCTGAGCCTATGATAATGATGGTGCTTGCAGGGCATCGTTATCCTCCTCATATCCGTAATTATGGGACCTATGATATCCATGTACGGAGCACTTGACAACCTGTAATTCGTATTTGTGTACAAACCTAAGAAATATGCGTAAGTATGAACATATATCGCTTTTTACGATAGGGTGAATATGAACTATGAGGCACTGCTACAGTTTAGAAAATAACGATATATAGGCTGTTTGCTTATGCTCTGGGATCTATATTTTGTACTTTTGTGCCTAAGCTGTGGCAAAAGAATTATTTTATATTTTACCTCTTTTACTGTTAAGAAGTTTGTGAATACATCCGATATCTTTATTATAAGTAAGGATAGAAGCTAGCTGTTATAACAAATAAGTTGCTGATATGTGATGTAAGATATCATAAAAAGCAAAATAACAACTAAACTTTGTAAAATATGAAATCAAGTATTGAAATAGCAAAGTTGATATGTTATAATACAGCTCATAAGGCATCAGCCTCGCTTACTTTGAATTAAAAAGCACTTATGAGGAGTGTTTTTAAGATATAATATCTAATCAAAAAGGAGAAAGACGATGAACCAGAAGAAAATTAAACAATAAGGATTCTCCCTTGTAGAGCTTATCATCGTTATTGCATTATGGCAGTACTTATCGGACTCTTGCACCACAGTTCATATATGTACAGAGATCAAAGTACTCAACAGATGTTAAGAACGGACAGGAAATTGCAACTGTTATTCAGACGCTTATTGCTGATAATAAGTTAGCATACCTCTCAGACATCAGCTATTGAAAGTTTAGATGGAAAGAAGTATAATGACAAAAGCTAAAAAGACAGTAATTTGTTAACGGAAGTTCCAGTAAGTAAAGGTATGATAGAGCAATCATGTCTTTGCTACTTATGATGTTAAGAGTGGTGCGTGATAGTTTATTAGGTAAACCTGCAAGTGGAACTGAGCTGGGAACTATAAGTGATCAAACTCAGCTCTATCCAGAACTCACAGGTAAGTACTAAGGACAAATGATGACTGAATAATCTGGTAATATGAAAGGAACATTAGAGCCACGAGACAATGACCTCACCCTCATCTATGCACTTATCTTCTCTTCGGTATCACCATAGGCAGCTTCTTAAATGTCTGCATCTATCGTATACCGAGGGAGAGACAGTGGTGACTACACCTGCATAGTAGCGACCTCAGGTCATAAGCTGTTGGTTCGAACTGAGCCTTTGTTTTCCTACATCTTCCTGGCGGAAGGTGTAGGAGTCTAAAAGTCATATTTCACCTCAATACTCTATGAAATTGAGGGGCTAAATAGCTTTTATACGTACTTGTATTTGCAGTAAACGGATTGAACGTAATATCCATTATTTATGATTATTTACGTCAGCACTCATAGTGCTTACGGTAATAGATTGGAGGACTTATGAGATTCCAACTCAGTATTAATATCTTCATATTGGTACTTGGATGTCTTAAGGTGGTCTCTGGATTTTAACAACTTCTGACTACCTTATAGGCTTTTTATAGTAAGTGGTTTTCTCCTTATTCTGTATATGGTAACTGGGGGCAGAGCTATAGGAGGAGGAGACATTAGCTTTATGGCTGCTGCAGGGCTCTTGCTTGGCTGGCAGTTGATTGTACTGGCATTTTTATAGGCTGTCATACTAGGCTCATCCTTCACCTCATACGTATGAAGGCAGGCGCAGAGAGGATGCTTTGCGATGGGGCACCTCACCTCGGCGGGATTATTTATAGCTATGCTTTGGGGCAATGGTTTTATAGAATGGTATTTAAGCAGTTTTTGATATAAACAATAAACTTTAATTTGGAGAATAACATATGGAAAAACAGAGTACTCAAGTATTGAATGCGGGATCGAAGCCTCGTTAGGGTTCTTGAGGTATCCTGCGGAGGAAGGAAACAAAGATATACAACCTCATTTTTGTTTTCACGCCTAACAATATGTTCGAGCAGAATGACCTAGAAGAGTTTGCAAGCGTATTGCAGGCAGAATTGAAGAGAAGGAAGATAACCACCAAGAAGGTAGTCTTTGTCATCAATTCAAGCCGTATGGCTACCAGAGAGGTTATCATTCCTGCAGTAAAGCGAGAGCAGGATAGATGACCTTATTTTCAGCTAATGCCTCAGAATACTTTCCGGTAGACCCTCCCAATCATGTACTCGCAGATGAGATTATAGAGAAATTCACAGAGGGGGAGACAGAAGTACAGGCTAAACGTCCTGGTTATTCCCCGCGACATCATAGAGTTCTATGAGTGCCTGGCAAGGGACATAGGACTCTAGCCCATACGGTATGGGCTATACAGGCAATGCCTCAAGCTTCTATGCAAGGTGAAAGTGCAGAAGGAATCAGGCATTACTTAAAATAGACGGACGTTCCTCTATACTTACCATAATGGATGGTGATAGAATTGAACCCAGCGTCATATAAGCTACGGTGTATCTGAGGCTGTATCCATAGTGTGTGAAAATGGAATGTATGGCTGTCCTGACTTTGCCAGCGGACTTGAGGTGCTGTATGATAACAACCTCCTCTTTGACGAGGCAGTGGATGCAAACGGAGACGGCGTATATGAAGACTACGAGGTGATAGCGTCAAATGCTGAGTATAAGCTAAAGGAGGATGTCACCGAAAAGCCTTAGGATGCTATCAGGCAGTGTAGCCAGAACTCGACTATTATCTCTCAAGGATTCAGGGAATCAAGATAGAGAAGATAGATGTAATCGGTATTGGTGCCGAGATAAAGGGCTTTATGGAGTTCCTCACTTCTGAGTTTGGCATACATACTGAGAAGATGCCTCCGCTAAAGACCTTCCACATAGTGAAAAACGAAGAGGAGGTAGGAAAGCACCTTGCGGCGTATTACTCTTGTATAGGTGTTACCCTTAAGGGAGGACTCCTTCCTGCTATCAATAAAAGAAGGCTTGAGGCCTCTTCTAAGTCAGGCAAGGGTGAAGCCACTACAAGCATAGGTGCATTGGTTATCCCTTCAGTTATCAGTTCTGTCTTTATAATAGGAGCGGCGGCTTGGTTTATACTGGCATACTTTGACTACAATTCAGCCAAGGAGAAGAATTCCTCACTGAATACACAGATAACAGCCTATTCTTACATAGAAGAGGTTGAAAAGGCTAATCTCATTGCGAAGGCTGACTACGACTGGATGAGCTCGGCAGTTGCTTTACAGAGTCTAACAACAACGGGCTTAAAGTCCCTTATAGAGGAGCTTGAGAGAAGGATGCCTTCAGAGATACGTGTCTCCTTCAATGCTTTGCCTGACAGGATATCTCTTAATATAACCGTCAGCAACAAAGAAGCTGTAGCAGATATCATCAAGCTGTATGAGAGAGATAAACAATGTAATTGTAACCAATGTATCTACGACTTTCAGAGACAAAGGGCAAGGATGACAGGGTAGAGGTTAACTCTCACTGGATGTCATATATAAACACAGACGCAGGAATGGCAGCTGAAGACGCAGTTAAAGCAGAAGATAGCGCTGCAGGAGCAGAAAGCACAGATATATGCTGCAAGCGAAGGTGCTGTAACAGGTACAGACAGGTAGTGATACTACTGCAGAGTGAAGGTGCTGTAACAGAAGCAGAAGGTAGTGGATAACACTGCCACAGACAAGTGCCTTCAGACACAGAGGCTCTGACAGCACTTCATCAGCTACAGAAAAGTGGAAAGGGGAATAAGAGATGCTCGATATCAGAAAGAGATAAGAAGATATTGATAGTATTTGTTGGCATTCTATATTTGCCCCTCGTGTATTATTTTCCTATAAGAAGTTATACGGAAGACGCAGAGAAGCTAAATACTGAGAATGTAGGCCTTACTGCAAAGCTTGCAGAGCTTGAGGCAAGGTCAGCAAGGGAGTCTGAGATAAAGGCTGAGACTACCAACTATGAAGCAGATACCTTGGCTTTTGGTAGCAAAGTTCCCATCCTTCTTACAGGTTGAGAATGAGATTATGGACATAGTAGGACTTGAGAAAGAGCTTAAGGTAGAGGTTCCGCTCATTACCGTCAATACCCCTGTAGAGATGAAGGGCTCCGATACGCCTGAAGCAGAGACCACGCAAGCTACCGAGGCACCACAGGAAGTGGCTACAGAGGAGGCCCCTGAGGCAGCCCCTGAGGAAGCCTCTACTACAGAAGCTCCTGTGGCAGATGAGACTGGGGTGGCACCTGCTGTGGCAAATAAGTATAAGCTCTATGATATGTCTACCAACATCAACTACAAGGGCGGATACGACAGCCTAAAGAAATTCCTTGACAAGATAGCTAAGTCTACCGACAAAAAGAGCATCAACTCGGTATCACTTACCTTTGATAACAAGACAGGGAATCTGGACGGCAATATAGTATACGATTCATACTTCCTGCAGGAAGCGACAGACCTTATGAAGAGATTATCACCAAGACTATCAGACACGGCACTAAGAACATATTCGGAACTGTAGATACATCGAAGGCAAATAGCGATGGAGCAGGCGAATAAAGCAATAAAACGAAATTGTCAGAGTTTGCGGTATGGCTATTAACATACGCAAACTCTGATTGGATATAACATACATATAAAGGAGAGGAAGTGAGGATGCAGAATATGAAAAATCATAAAAAAATATGCTCTGACAAAGGTTTTTCTCTTATAGAGATTATAATTGCAATCGCTATACTTGCAATTATTACTCTCCCTTTATTAAATGCATTCGTAACTTCTTCCAAGATGAATGCTCTCTCCAGGAACAAGCTCTTAGCTATAGAGACAGGCAAGAATATAATGGAGGAGCTAAAGGGCTACAATTTGGCGGATATTATTAAGTTAGGCTCGCCTAATATCACCTCTCCTACTATATTTGGCAACACAGGCTTTGAAGAGCTTGACTATAACCCTTCTACACACAAGTACGTAGTGGCCACACATAAAAGCCTAAGACAAAGCCACACAGGCAGGGATTATGATTTTTACCCTAAGGCAGGCGGTAAGTATTATTTTTACTTAAAAAACATTGCAAGAGAAGGCTTTACGACTAATGCTCTTATAACAGTGTCAAAGCCTTCCATTACCGCAGATAATATAGACAAAATCACACCTGTAAGTACAGACAAGGATATACTAATAGATGCCACACTTAGTGCGGCAGATGCTGCTACCAGGATGTTAAACGATCCCTTACTAAGCTCACAGGTTAAGCATAATGTGAGTGCAAGCACCCTAAGAAGGGAAATACATATAACTGTTACAGGTACGGATATTGTCACAGTTAAGACTGAATTTAATTATTATGTAAACGGGAGTACGTCCCCCGTCACGGGACTTAGTGACTTAAGAACTGAAGAAAGTGACTCCCCTAAGGATGAGCTAAGAAGCATATATCTATTCTTAGCGCCTTGGAATAACTCGACAGGAGATGAGAAGATAGTTATAGACAATCCGTTAAATAAAAAGTTCAAGCTCTACATTGTTAAGCAGGAAACAGGAAACTTAGGCAATAAGATGGTAATCTTAGATGTAAGGGATGGAGGTATTAACTTTGCAGACAAGAGCCCTGTTAAGGTATTTACCAATGTAGAAGGCACTAATTTCAGATGCATATATTATCGTAGTTCCCAGCCTTATACTACTGATAAAATTGATGTGAATATGTCTCTTGTTGAAAGCAAGTCTGCTGATGAGGTAAACAGCTTCGCAAGGTTGTATGATATAGAGGTTAAGGTATTTAACTCCAATGTGGATGAAAATGGCATTGCAGGTGCAGAGCCACTAATGACATTGACAGGAGGTATGTCCAATTGATGAAGAGAAACGACAATAGAGGTTCTTCTATACTTATGGTTATCCTGGTGGTAGCAGGAATAGGCGTGATGGCTGCCATTGCGCTCTGGGTATCACTGCGCAATGTCCAGATGAAGACCACTGATGCCGAGATAAAGGAAAGCTTCTACTCCGCAGAGGGAGTGCTCGAGCAGGTAAAGGCGGGAGTAAAAGAAAAGGCTGAGGCTGCATACAAGGAAGCAGTGACCAAGGACCTGGAGAACTTTGCAAAGTATGGTAACAGCCGTCAGACGCCTGCTGGTGTGGTTTCGTCTTCCGCTGCATCTGAAAAGGCCCGCAGGGCAGAGGACTTCAAGAAGAACTTTAAGGATACTTTTAAGAGAAGTATTGATAGAGGTAGCGAAGACGAGTATAATATTAAGTCCATTAGCAACCTCGTAGATCAGAACCTCTTAAACAGCCCTACATATCCTTATGCTGTTGTATCTGCTATGAATGATCGGATTAAGTGGGATGATATAGGCATTCATAGGATGAAGATGACAAGCTTGTACTTAAGGGTATCAGAGTAAGATATGTGAGCGAGGACGAACAGGTATCTGAGATAGTTACGGACATTACAGTAGCTGTACCAAAGCCTGATGTGGTTGCCGCCACCTCTGACCTCGATTTGTTTGAATACGCCATCATAGGCGATAAGGGAGTAGAGGTTACAGCTGGTAATGTAAATATAAAAGGCAGTGTGTATGCCGGCTTTAGTGACTCTCTTAATAAACAGGCTTTTGTAACCAGCTCTAATACCAATGTGGGACTTTATGACAAGACCCTTATAGCCAATGGAACGGTTAATGTAGCTAATAACGCAAGCCTTAAAGCTTCTCCTAATCAGAAGATATGGGCAGGTGGTATTCTGCTAGACGGGCAGGCAGGGCAGAACTTACAGGGGCCTCTTATGTAGCTGATGACCTTACTCTAAGCGGAGAGAGGTCCAGTGCAAAGATATCAGGTGTATACAAGGGCTATGGCAATGATAAAAATGTGGCAGGCAGCTCGTCAGCCATTATCATAAACGGCAAAGACAGCTCTATAGACATGAGCGGTGCAAAGGAAGTTGCTCTTGCGGGCTACTCTTATATAGCTACAGGAAATGAAAAGCTTCGTGATCGTTACTCACAGGGGAATGCAAACAACAATGTGGATATCAAGATGGGTGAGTCCATTGCGGTAAAGGGCAATCAGATAGCCTACCTTATGCCTGGCGAGTGGATAGGAACAGACTCAAATAAGAGTCAAAGTTTGGCCACAATCCACTTAGCTATGATGAATACAAGAAGCTCCTAAATGAAAGGGATTCAAGCGGCAAGAACTATGTTCTTGTAGATACCAAGGCAAGAGCATACAAGACAGGTAAGACATTTGAAGACTATGGTGTAACAAAGTCAGACCTTGACGCTAATTACACCAAGATATTTGTACAGCCTATCACAGGCATATCAAGTGACGGCCTTGTATACTTCTATGTGAATCTTCCACAGGATAAGGCAGCTAGGTACTTTAGTGACTTCTATGCGGCAGACAAAAACAGGGCAGAGGAACTAAAGAAGCATACAGACTATTATACAGACACTATAAAGAGTGCCGCCGAAGCGAATATCAAGACAGTGGGTAACTACACCTTGTATGACAATGACCTCGTAGTCTTGCCAGAAGACAAGTACAATAGACAACACAGGCAAATTTATCAAGACCTTCAGGGCTCTGTGTACCAACCTTACTACAAAGCTAAAGGCAGGACAAAGGGAAAATGAAGTATTTAAGAACATAATCAATGAAGCTGTGCTTAGAGGTTACTTAGCAGGAGTTGTAAAAAAGAAGTATCGGTAAACGGCGTGAAGGCTGTGATAACCTCGGGTGATTATGAATACAACTCTCCTCCGGGTGATGTAAGGCTCATTGTAGCTTTAGGTGATGTACGTGTGAGCAAGACTTTTACAGGTACAATCATAGCAAGAGGCAAGGTCACAGTGAATTCTGCGGGAGAAATAAAGTCAGATGACAGCGGTATAATTAAAAACCTTATTAGTGAACCGCTTACCGCAGGCGGAAGTGATTATTTTTACAGGGTATTTAGGGACGGAGAAGCATTTGCAGCTTCAGGAAGCACTGCGAGCGGCAATGACCTTTTTGCTGACGGAAGTGTTGACTTAAGTAAGCTTGTGTCCTACAGTAATTGGAAGAAGAAAATAGTTAAGGGAGGAGACGATATTGAATAACAAGGGATATTCTTTACTGGAAGCTATAGTGATTATAGCAATTCTGGGAGTGCTTACGGGATTTATGGCTACTTCGTCAGGCTTGTTTGATGGCAGAAGAGTAAAGGCCTGTGCAGACAGCGTGTCCTCCCTTCTTGACAAGGTGAGGCTTGCCAACCTTGGCAAAGACGAGGTTACACTCACCATATACAAGGATACTGACCAGGCGATAAAGGCAAAGATAGTGACCAAGATAGTGTCAAAAAATGACCTCGACTACTGAGAAGACATTTATAGAGGATGGAGTGATGACAACGTAGAGATGTCTTATTCTACCGATATCTCAGGAAGTGTTGGAGAACCCTGCGGGGGCAGCAGGCATGGTTTTTAATTTTAACAGAAACACAGGTGCCATCAAGGATACCAGCCCTAACGGTATCCAGTGCATAATACTAAGAAAAGGAAATGCAGAGAAAAAAATAAAGATATATGCTGCGACAGGAAAAATCATTGTTGAATAAAGAAAGCCTGATACATAAATGAATTAGGGCTTGTATTTAGGAAGGAGATGAAGATATGAGAAAGCGTCTGGGTAACAAAGGATTTTTCTGATAGAGGTTATCATTGCTCTTGCCATCATCATGGTGGTGAGCGGCTCTATCATATCTTTTCTCTTAGCTGGCAGCAGTTCTTATTCATCTGTCATAACTACGACTGACTTGCAAAAGGAAGCACAGCTGGTGATGAATCAGATATCGGATATTGTGATATCGGCAGAAAAGGAAGTGAGATACGCCGGTAGTACTCTTGAAGTAATCAACGAAAATGAAAAATATGAGATAAGCTATGTGCACTGCTGAGATCTATTATAAGAAAAGCGTAATTGATACGATGAGCAGGAGCTTTTGAGCTAAAGGAAAATGTCCTTATGGCTGAAAAATGTAACTGTCATTTAGTGGATGTCGTAAGAGCCGAGGGCAAGAATAAGATAAGGGTAAAGATGAATCTGAAAAATAACTCCCAGTCCTACGTAAAGGAAGAGACAATAACTCCAAGAAATGAAAATGTAGTTAAATAGGACGGGGATTTGTCCGACATATATAGTAAAGGTATTGTTTTAAGAAAGGAGCTTTATGAAGAAAAAAGGACTAAAGCTTTAATAGGTATATTAACGGCTACATCTTTAACGGTTGCAGCCGTTTCTATGATGTTTATACATAATCCTGAAGCAGACGCAAAAAATGCGTCTTTTAATGGTATTGAGAATCTTATAAAAAGCTCTACAGAGGAGAATCCTTTTACGGTAGTGGAGCTTGTTCCGGATGAGAGGATGGCGAAGTTTGGTTATTTTGTAGAAGGAAGTGAGCCTGAGGACTGGAAGAAGGAGATAGCCTTACTTGATACCAAGAAGAAAAGAATGGATTATATGGCAGGACTTAAGAATAAGCTTGCTACTATAAGTGCAAGTGATAACACCAAGCCTCTTACTTACAATGAATATAAGGAGGCTTATTCACTAGATGCCATAAATCCTGCTGATGAAGCAAAGTACTCTTCATTTAATCTTGCCAATCCTCTTGTTATTAAGAAAGGTAGGTATCGGGCTACAAGATGGTAGACGCAGTGGGCGGAAGCTTTGCATTTGATGCCTCATTTGTAGAGCAGGCAGGCGGAGACTATGATGAGAATGTAGTAAGCTATGAATATACAGAGAACATAGACGGTAAATATGCCGTAAAGTTTAAGAAGGCAGACCTAAGTAATCCTGACGGAAGCATAGTATACAGAGCCTCTGAGATAAGAGAGTTTCACAATGCTGATGAGGTAAAGGTTCTAGGATTTACAAGGTATATATACAAAAAGGCAAAAGGGGCAACAGGCTCTAATGTAGTGTACGAGTATGCCCTTTCGAATAAAGATGCAGATGTTTATAGTTTTGATTTTACTAACTATGACTATGTTTTGCTGTCCTTTGAAGGGGTGGATGTATCCACTCTTACAGCGGCTGAGAGGACAAGTGGAGTATATTATTCAGTGGAAAGCGCAGAATATCTGGGAAGTGAAGCTGAGTATAACGGTGTGTTAAACAGTGTTGAGCGCTACAAAAAGGTTGCCTCAGGCAGGGGACATTTTGCAGTTGCATCCGAAGCTTCGTATGTATTTGTAGGAAAAGGTGAAAGGAAGTAAGAAGCTTGTAGAAGTGGCAGGCGGCAAGCTTGACCATGATTTGGTTATAGACAGGGTGTTCTACACAGGCGGCTTTAAGAACAACAACTGGTTTGAAAACGGCGTATTCTTAAAGAACTTTAGCGATAACAGGTCCCTTCCTGCTACCGACCCTGACTACGATAATAGCAAAAAGATGAAGATAAAGGTGGTTACACTTACACCAAGTGGAATAAAAGCTGAACTGGCTGCCAATCCTAATTATCTGTCAAATGTTGGACTTTTTCTATATATCTGGTTCAAGTTCACTTGTAAAGGCAAGTGGGCTTAAAACGTATACAAGTGTAAATGATATAAATACAGATGTATTCAAAGCGGTTAAAGATGGAGTAGAAATATACAATCTTCCTGCGCTCATAGAGAATAACGGATATTCGTATGATAATGCTCCTAAATTAAGTAAATTGGTAAGAGAACTTGCAATTAATAGAGCAGGTGTTGATGGAAATCATGATAATCATTTTGTAAATAAAAGCGTCTATACCATAAACTTTGACTTCCCTGATGAATACACCTTTTATTTTTGAAGGCTTTTCATCTGACTTTGTTAACGATAAATCATCTGATTCTGCTTTTGTAAAGAAAGCTAAGGAGGTAGGATTTGGTGAGGTCGCAGAGAGCATAGTTGAAGAAAATGACATCTTAGACAAGGACATAGAGGGTACTACTGACAATACTAAGAAATTTTAAACTCTTGAGATATCTCAAAGGCAAGGGCTCTTGAGTACATCATCAGCTATAAAGATGAGAAGAAAGAGAACCACAGATGATGTGGTGAAGATACTTGACATCGAGCCGGCTAAGGTGGTTGGACAGGATGTCTCAGGATAGTGAGAGGATGAAGGACAAGGTAAAAATTGGTTTGAGCTCTAATGGGAAGACCGTTATCACTCTATGACATACTCAAACCATGCACTGACACCGAGTTCTATTGGAAGGACTGAAGACCTGTTTCGATTATGACCTTATTTATATGGGGCTTGATACGAGTAGTTTTTAATACAATCAGAGAAAGATAGCGTATACAGGAAATGTTCCTCAACAGGTTGTGTCTGACATGACTAAGGGAGAGAGCTGGAATGGATAATATGCACAAACAGCTACACGCATATTCTGCGAATGAGAGTGCTACCTGAGAACTGAAACTGGATAAAAGATACCGAAAGATAGTTATACAATACCTGTGTTATACAATACCTAGTACACTATACCTAAAAACGGTAAAAGGACAATAGGTATTTGTGAAAATATAGATAGTACCAAACATACAAGATACCGGATATACATTCCTGCATCAAGTCAGTATGTGAAAAATGTAAAGATACTACTACTGTTTATAATGATACCAATATGAATGGTCTTATTTACTAGCAATGTTGGCGATATTTTATAAAGATATAGATTCGGGTGAGTTGTTTATGGGAGGACTTTTTAGACACTGATTATAAGAAATATAGGAAATATAATAATATTGAAGCATATATGATGCGGATCCCTAATTCTGATGGGTATAAAGTTCAAATTATAAACCTATACGGAAATTGGATTATCATAATGGTAGAGTTTATGAAAAATAAAACGTATACAGGTGATATTAGCTTTCAGATTTCCCCGGTAATGATATAACAGAGGAAAAAGCTTCGTAAACTCAAGGAATACATAGAAATTAGGATATCCTATTGTATTTGCAGATGGCTTTTGTAAACAGGAGGGAAGCAATATAACTGTTAATGATTTTGAAGATTGATAACAGTTCAAGGATGTACGAGCTTGTTGAATATGCAATTAAGTTCAGACAAGACAATCCTTTCTAAGAATAATGTTATATTTGAAGGAGCCAATGAAAGCCTTGCATGGAGTATGGAGTTAAACTCACTTATCACTAATATTAACCTCCCTAAGCCTGAGATTTATGCTTGAAGAACAGCATTATGAAAAGGACATTGATATACCGAACCGTATTACTGACTATACGAGGATTGACAACAGAACCTTTGAGATTAACTTTAAGCTCCTAAATAAAGGTTTTGAAAAGGATAAGACTAAGTTTAAGCTAAGCCTTTATGTCGATAGCAATTTCTGATGGTAAGTTTTCAGGTACAAGAGAATTGTAGATAAACGTTATCTATGATATATTTAAGGATAATGTACTATATAAGGGGATTTGGTAGCGTCTAATACTTCTTGGTACAAGGCTATACCACAAGATTCCCTAAAAACTTATATAGGTAGTTATGCCTTGAAAGCTTAAGATTGAACATATAAGTGAAATCCGGTTCAAAGAGATATGCTAATGTACAGGTAAGGGCTATAGTTAAAAATACAGGGAGCACAGCAAAAATAAATGTACTACAGATTAAAGAGTGCAGAATTTCTTCAAAAATCATTTAATCAGCACTTTATAATAACGATAAGCACATTTTCATAAGTACAATAATCAATATATCTTTACTACAAAACACAGACGTGATAGTTTTTGTATATGATCAAAGGTGCGCCCAACATGGTTCTATGAGGAGAAAGGTTTTCGACCCGACAACTTTGATATGGGTAGCAGTGACGCTGAAGTTTAAGAACTGCTTAGTCAAGGTAGAAAGACTTTTGATACTAGACATGGATCTGATTGGATGCATATGAATATATAGAGTAAATATGAGTAAGTGGCAGAATAAAATGAACAAGAATAAAAGACCTGAGGAGTTGATGAGTACCCAGATAAGAAAATGGCGAAAGGAAAACGAGTGATGACATGATAGTTAGTCTTGGCTTTTCAGATGCTATCAATTTGCCAAATGTAAAAGACTGTCTTGAACCTATTCAGGGGTTATATAAATATCAGGTAAACCTGTACTTATACTACTAATGACTGCTCTCTCTTGTAAACTATAGAGGGCGATCCGATGGAACTATCGATTTTAAACCGTATGATTAGAGGACAGGTAGGTCTTGACAGATACGGAGTACTGAATAACTGGGCGTTTTAAGAGTAGGCACAGGTTCTGATGAGAAAGATAGTACTACTACATATAACCCAGTTGATTATCCTACAATCAAACTAATAGCTTGAGAATGCAATGAAATCAAGCGAATTATATAATATTGCAAAGGACAATGCAGAAAAGGGATAAAAAGCGATAAAAAGGACATAGCTTATAGCCAAGAAGTGATAAAGCGAGGATAGTAAAAGAGGTACAAGGGCTGACTTATGGCAATTTAATGCTACACTTGGCAAATATCATAAAGATGATCAGTAAGCTTATATTACAAAAAGCTATGTTAAAGGGATATAGGGAGCATTTTTAAGGACTCAGATAGAGCTAGAGACAGGTAAATCAAGGTCAGATAACAACCTATCCATTTAAAAATCAAAGAAGTCCTTGATATTGCATTAACGCATTTTTCAACCGTATCAGTTAGACCTAAATGAGGATGAGGATGAGGATGGAGAAAGTGACTTGATAGTATGGTATACACTTATGAGTCTAGAGGGAAAAGGCAAATATATCCATCTCATGCATATAATATGAATCCTAGAGATGTAAGAAATAACTATTACATCTACACTAAAGGGTAATATAACTACTCAGGTAGTTGGACATACAAAGATGACAATGACAGGAGGAGATGAAGCTTTACGTAAATACTCTTATAGCTGCCTACAAGGCTGCAATGGTTCCTCCTTCGATTGAATTTAAGGAAACAGGCGACCCTGATGCAGCTGAAAAGACAGTATCCTACATATCTTATGATGTGTCTTCGGATGCAAGCAACAAAGGGAGTGGTAACAGGTGACAAGGAGAAAGGTCTACTTCACTCCGGTTGATTACAACAGTTTCGTAAAGAACATCAATCCTGGATATGACAAGGGTGTTGGTTAAGCCTATGAACTCTAGTGGCGGGCTATATAGGGTATTTACCTATGATGGAATAGAAATGACATCATCACCAGATTCAAAGTACGGTATGTGCTATATGTTAAAGTCTGGAGAAAGGTATTATTTTGAAGTGCCTTTGTCTGAGCTAGGTGGAGATAAGAATAAGATAGACATTAATGTCTTCGCTAAATCAAGAGTAGCTAAAACCTTTGGAAATCCAAGCACAACAAAGTTTGAATACTTCATCTGAAACTACCTCGACCCTACATTGTTCAAAAAACGAGGATTATTTTGACCTCGATTAAACAAATTAAAGGAGAGCTATCTCTACCCAATATTTAGGGTTGCAATTTGATGATATACCTCCCCCTTCAGCGGATAAAAACTGAGAAGGGGATTTTTGGTTATTTTGTATAGGAAATCCTCAAAACTTTGTGTATTTTGCCGATTACAAAACCGAAAAATGTTGTATACTTAGATAAGTATCAAAGCTAAGACATTCGATATCAGCTTGCTCTGTAGTTTAATTTTTAATCTTTTGATAGATGAATTATAAGTATCAAAGATAAGACATTAGATATCGGTCTGTTTGTATGATTATATATTATCTTTTGATACCTGCATTATGTAATACTTCGTTAAGATTTTTGGCGCCAATCTAAGATGTATTTATTAATTCAAAAAGAAATATTCAGGCTGTTAAATCCAAAGATCGGACTTTAATTTTCTGTTGTTTTTTTAGAAAGGGGACAATTGGGAGAGAAGGATATTTTTAGAAAAAAGCTCCTTATGTTTAATGATGTGTTCGATGACTTTGAAAGATGAAATTGAACTATGTTTTATTGTTTAATCAGAAAGGGGACAATTGGGAGAAGGATATTTTTAGGAGGAGAAACTCCCTTGATGTGACATAATGATGTGTTCTGCAGACTTTGACCTGAATGGAATTATGTTTGATGGGAAGGATGTAGTTAAAGAGGATGAACTCGTTGACCTTTCCGGCTGAGCCACTACAAGGGTGACGACAGTAAACATAGGTTTTGCAGGACAGAGACGTCGTAAAACCATGGAAGAAAGAGAATGTAGTTATTTCACTAATAGGAATTGAAAAATCAGGATACACCTGATAAAGAAAACATGGTATTTAGGAGTGCTTTCGTATGATGGGGCTTTTTATAGAACCCAGCTTGTAGAAAGAGGAAAGCAGGAAGAGGAAAAAGAAAAATGCATAGTGAGTGGGAACTTCAGGACATATTCCCTGTAATAACCTTTCTGTTATCTACTACGGTGAAGAAGAATGGAAGTCACGAGACAACCCTTCACAAAAGGCTTAACCTGGATTCTGAACTCAAACACTATGTAAGCGACTACAGTATCAATCTGATAGACTTGAAAAAGCTAAGTGAAGATGATATAAATAAGTTTAAGAAGGATTTTAAGCTAATAGCGGATTACATGGTAAAAGGAAGCAAACATAAGGCAGACCGTATAGACCTAAACCACCCAGAGGAAGTGAGTGAACTCATCCAAGGCTAACAGGCGAGGAGCTGCCTTTCGAGGTAGAATGTGAAGAAGGAGGAAAGAACATGGAGAAATTTTTTGAACCGATGTTTGAAAGGGCAGAAGCAAGAGGAAGAGCAGAAGGAGAAGCAAGAGGAAGAGCCGAAGGAGAAGCAAGAGGAAGAGCCGAAGGAGAAGCAAGAGGAAGAGCCGAAGGTAAAACAGAAGGTGAGAGCTGCCTTGCCAGACTAATTAGCCTTCTGATGTCCGAAGGTAAAAATGACAAAATCAAAGATGTAGTGGAGAATGAGGTCATAAGACATGGCCTTTATAAGGAGTACGGCATCAGTAGAGCTGTGCTTTACAGGTTAAGATATAAAATATAATAATAAAATCAGTGAAAGCAGTTGACAAAATCGAACAAGTGTTTTTATAATAACTGCAGAACATTTGTTTGAATAAGTAATTAATTATAATATATGTGAGGTTAATATGGCTAAAGAAACTATGAAAAAGGTTGTAAATATTGATAGTGATAAAAAGAAGGCGCTAGAGGCTGCACTGCACAAATTGAGAAGGACTTTGTAAGGGATCTATTATGAAGCTGGGTTCGGGTATGGACAAGATGAATGTAGAAGTGGTTCCCACCGGTTGCTTAAGTCTTGATCTTGCGCTTTACTTAGGTGGAATCTCCCAAAGGGCAGAATTATTGAGGTGTATGGACCTGAATCAAGTGGTAAGACAACAGTTGCCCTTCATATGGTTGCAGAAGTACAAAAAGCAGGAGGTATAGCGGATTTATGATGCTGAAATATGCCCTTGATCCTGTATATGCTAAGGCTATCGGAGTGAATATCGATGAACTCTACATTTCTCAGCCTGATAGTGGTGAACAGGCACTTGAGATAACGGAAACCATGGTCAGGAGTGGTGCAGTTGACATAGTCATAGTTGACTCTGTTGCAGCTCTTGTTCCAAAGGCGGAAATCGATGGAGATCATGGGAGATTCACACGTTGGGTTTACAGGCTCGTCTTATGAGCCGGGCACTTAGAAAGCTTACATCTGTTATTAGTAAGACTACTGTATAGTGGTATTTATCAACCAGCTTCGTGAGAAGATTGAGTTATGTTTGGCAAACCCCTGAAACAACAACAGGTGGTAGAGCTCTAAGTTCTACGCATCCATAAGGATGGATGTTAGAAAGGCAGATGTTATAAAGCAGGGTGGAGAGGTCATTGGCAACAGAACCAAGATTAAGGTAGTCAAGAATAAAATAGCACCTCCTTTTAAGGAAGCTCAGTTTGATATAATGTTTGGACAGGGAATCAGTAGGACAGGAGATGTGCTTGATATTGCAGTAGATGATAATATAGTAGTAAAATCAGGTGCATGGTTCTCGTATAATGGCGAGAAGATTGGACAGGGCAGGGAGAATGTCAAGATATATCTCGATAATAACCCTTCAGTGTTTGAAGAAATAGAGAAAAAAGTTAGAGAGTTACATGCAAATAAAGCTGTTGAGTCAAAAAGTGGAGAGCCAGTTATAGAGGAAGTGGAAGAACAGGAAGTATATGATGAAGAGTAGTTCTTCAGAAAGCAATTGATATGTTCATTGAAAACGTTGAAAAGGTAAACAAATATAAATTTCGTGTAACAGCTGATACGTTAGTGTTTTACGTTTATCAGAGCGATATAAGAAGATATTGCATAAAAGAAGAAAGTGAATTTCCTGATGAAAGGTATGAAGCACTTATAAAGGAAACCATTATACCAAGTGCCAGGAAGAAGGCGTTAGACATACTTAGCCGTGCAGACTGTTCTGAAGCAGATTTAAAAAGAAAGCTGTCTCTTAAAGATTTCCTCCTAATGTGATTGATGATGCACTAAACTATGTTAAAAAGTTTAATTATATCAATGACGAAAGGCATGCTGAGAACTACATTAATTACAGAGGTAAGTCTAAGAGTAAACGCCAGTTAAAGATGGAGCTAATATCCAAGGGTATAGATGGAAATATCATAGAAAATTTGATGGTTGATGACAGGAGTGATGAAGAAGCTTTTATACAACTTACTTTAGGAAGAAAAATTAAAAATCCTAAGGAGGTAGATGAAGAAAAAGAGAAAAAATATATGCTTATCTTTACAGGAAGGGTTTTAATACAGAATTGATTGCTTCGGTACTACACGATTACCTCTCTCGTACTTGACTTTTTATCAAACAGTATAAAAATTTAACTGTTGTATGTATCAGTTGAATTATGGAATGATAATTTAGCATAGATTTATTGTACAATGAAAATTAAATAAGGAGGTGCTCCGGTGGAACTGATTGTTGTTACAGCTATTGCTGTATTCTGTTACTGCTGCGGTTACTGCTCCTACTGTTTGGAAAATTGCAATTTCTAACCGTATTAAGAACTATGAGTCTAAGGTTGGAACTGCAGAAGAAAGAGCCAGGGAGATTATTGAGAAAGCTAATTTAGAAGCTGAGACTAAGAAACGTGAAGCCTTGCTCGAAGCCAAAGAGGAATCTCTGAAAGCTAAGAATGAGTTTGAGAGGGAAAGTAAGGAGAGAAGAACAGAATTACAGAAGTACGAAAAAGGGTTTTGACAAAGGAAGAAGCTACAGACAGAAAAGTGAAGCGCTTGAGAAACGTGAAATTAAGCTTAATGAACGTGAAGCGGAACTGGAAAAAGGGAAAAAGGATGTGGAGGAGCTTCATTCAAAGCAACTTGCTGAGCTTGAAAGAATATCAGGAATGACCTCCGATCAGGCAAAAGATTATATCCTTAAAACTGTCGAAGATGATGTTAAGCACGAAATGGCAGTTATGGTCAAAGAACTTGGAAAACAGAGCAAAAGAAGACGCGGATAAAAAGGCTAAGGAGATTGTTGTTTCTGCTATCCAGCGTTGTGCTGCTGACCATATCGCTGAGGCGACTATATCTGTGGTACAGCTTCCTAATGATGAGATGAAGGGTAGAATTATAGGGTAGAGAGGGTCGTAACATCAGAACTCTTGAGACTCTACCGGAGTTGACCTTATAATCGACGATACTCCGAGGCGGTTGTTCTCTCAGGGTTTGATCCAGTTAGAAGAGAGGGTTGCAAGGATTGCGCTTGAAAAAGCTCATCGTAGACGGAAGAATTCATCCTGCAAGGATTGAGGAAATGGTCGAAAAGGGCACAAAAAGAGGTTGAGGTGCAGATAAGAGAAGAGGGCGTGAAGCTGCTGCTCTTTGAGTGTGGTATCTCATGGAATTCACCCAGAGCTGATTAAACTTCTTGGAAGAATGAAGCTAGAACCAGCTATGGTCAGAATGTACTTAGACACTCAGTTGAAGTTGCCCAGCTGTCTGGTATACTAGCCGCAGAGTGTGGATGTGATGTTAAGCTTGCAAAGAGAGCCGGACTTTTGCATGATATTGGTAAGTCTGTGGATCGTGAGCAGGAGGGTTCTCACGTGCAGATTGGTGTTGAACTTTGTAAAAAGTATAAGGAATCACCTACTGTTATCAATGCTGTTGAGTCTCATCATGGAGATGTAGAGCCTTCTACACTTATATCATGTCTTGTACAGGCTGCAGATGCCATCTCAGCCAGCAAGACCGGGTGCAAGAAGAGAAACCCTAGAGACCTATACCAACAGGCTCAAGGAGCTTAGAAGACATAGCTAATGAGTTTGAAGGTGTTGACAAATCTTTTGCTATTCAGGCGGGCAGGGAAGTTAGAGTTGTTGTTTTCCCTGATCAGGTTGCTGATTCGGAGATGGTACTGCTGGCACGTAATTTATCTAAGAAGATAGAAGCCTCACTAGAGTATCCGGGCCAGATAAAAGGTAAAGTATTATTCGTGAGTCTAGAGCTGTTGATTATGCAAAATAAAATTTAGTCCCTGTTTTTCAGGGACTTTTTAGTTGATTGATCAAATACATATATATATGAAATGAAAGAAGGGAAATCAAATGAAATATATATCTTGAATGTTAATGGGCTAAGAGCCTGCCTTACAAAAGGGTTTTATGGATTTTTAATGACATAGATGCAGATGCTTTCGGACTTCTAGGAGATTAAGCTATCACAGGTCAGTTGAACTTGATTTGCCTGGCTACTATCAGTACTGGAACCATGCTGAGAAAAAGGGTTACTCAGGTACTGCATTGTTTACTAGGTTAAACCAATAAATGTAACATACGATAGTGGGGAATAGATGAACACGACCACGAGGGAAGGGTAATTAGCAGAATATGAAGACCATTTTTGTTGTATGTTACACACCTAATGCAAAAACAGGAGCTTGAAAGACTTGACTACAGAATGGTATGGGAAGATGACTTTAGAGCTACCTTAACGGACTAAAAGAAAAGTAAACCTGTTATACTTTGTGGAGACTTGAATGTAGCCTATAAGGAGATAGATCTTAAGAATCCAAAGACAAATCGTAGAAATGCAGGTTTTACAGATGAAGAAAGAGGAAAGATGATTGAGCTTTTTAGATGCCGGCTATATCGATACCTTCAGATATTTTTATCCTGAACTTGAAAATGTATATTCTGGTGGTCTTACAGATTTAAGGCAAGAGAAAAGAATACAGGCTGGCGTATTGACTACTTTTATTACCTCTGATGATTTCAAGGACAGACTTAGGGATGCTAAGATTCACTCTGAGATATTGGGAAGTGACCACTGTCCCGGTAGAGTTAGATTTTGAATAGTGCATTAAATATATAAATTATTGTTTTAATGCTGGAAAGTGTAAGAGTTTCGTGGTATATTAGAAAAAGAGATTGACAGAACAAAGAAAGAATGATAAAATTTTAACAAGCTAGTTATAACAAGGCTATTTTATCCTAAAATACACACCGTAAACCGCAGATTGAAGGAGAATTACGATGGAAAAAGACTCGTGACATCATTGACAGTGTTGAATCGCTTGAGAAGGCTCTTAAGAAGCTTCGTGCAGTTACAAGAAGAGTTTTCTACCCATTCACAGGAGCAGGTAGATAAGATTTTCTTTGCAGCTGCAACTGCTGCCAATCAGCAGAGACTTCCTCTGCTAAAATGGCGGTCGAAGAGACAGAGCAGGGTATCGTGGAAGACAAGGTTATCAAGAATAACTATGCCGCAGAGCATATTTATAACAAATATAAGAACTCTAAGACCTGTGGTGTTATTGATGAAGATAAAGAGTTTGATTTGCTAAGAGTTGCAGAGCCTCTTGGCATACTTGCTGCAGTTATTCCTACCACTAATCCTACTTCAACTGCTATATTTAAGACACTTATAGCGCTTAAGACCAGAAATGGTATTATCATAAGCCCGCATCCACGAGCTAAAGAAATGTACTGCAGAAGCGGCAAGAGTAGTGCTTGAGGCTGCTATAAAGCTAGGTGCCCTGAGGGAATCTGACTGACTGATAGATGTTCCCTAGTCTGAGATGACCAATCTGGTTATGAAAGAATGTGACTGTATCCTTGCTACAGGTGGTCCTGCAATGGTTAAGAGTGCTTATTCATCAGGAAAGCCTGCACTCGGTGTTGGTGCCGGTAATACCCCTGCTATTATTGATGAGTCAGCCGATATCCTTATGGCAGTCAACTCAATAATTCATTCAAAGACCTTTGATAATGGTATGATTTGTGCTTCTGAGCAGTCGGTGATTGTAGATGCAAAGATATATGATGCAGTTAAGGCTGAATTTAAGAGAAGAGGCTGCTACTTCCTTAAGAAGGATGAGATTGAAAAAGTTCGTAAGACAATAATTATAAATGCTGCTCTTAATGCTAAGATAGTTGGTCAGAAAGCTGCTACAATAGCTGAACTTGCAGGAGTTAAGGTAGACCCTGCAACCAAGATTCTTATAGGAGAGGTTACAAGTGTTGAACTTAGCGAAGAGTTTGCACATGAGAAGCTTTCACCGGTACTTGCTATGTATAAGTCCAAAGATTTTGCAGATGCTCTAAGCAAAGCAGAAAGACTGATTGCAGATGGTGGTTACGGACATACTTCTTCTCTATGTTAACTCAGTTACCGAAAGAGAAAAAGATAGCAGAGTTTGGTGAGCGTATGAAGACCTGCCGTATCTTAGTCAATACACCTGCGTCACAGGGAGGTATCGGAGATATATATAACTTCATGCTCACTCCATCTCTTACTCTTGGATGTGGTTCTTGGGGAGGCAACTCAGTTTCTGAAAATGTAGGAATCAAGCAGTTGTTAAATATCAAGAATGTAGCCGAGAGGAGAGAAAATATGCTTTTGGTTTAGAGCACCTGAAAAGGTTTACTTTTCAAGAAGCGATGTCTCCTCGTAGCACTTTGAAGAATTATGATGTAATGAATAAAAAGAAGGTATTTATAGTAACAGATACCTTCCTTTTCCAGAATGGCTATACCAAGTCTGTTTCAGATAAGTTAGACCAGTTAGGAATAGTACATCAGACTTTCTCAGACGTAGCTCCTGATCCTACACTGAATTCAGCCAAAAAAGGTGCAGAACTTATGAGAAGCTTTTGAGCCCTGATTGTATCATAGCAATCGGTGGCGGTTCTGCTATGGATGCTGCTAAGATTATGTGGGTTCTATATGAGCATCCCGAAGTAGACTTCTATGATATGGCTATGCGTTTTATGGATATTAGAAAGAGGGTATATACCTTCCCTAAGATGGGTGAAAAGGCTTACTTTATTGCCGTACCTACTTCAGCAGGTACTGGCTCAGAGGTTACACCTTTTGCAGTTATTACTGATGAAGTTACCGGCAACAAGTATCCTCTCGCAGACTATGCACTACTTCCAAACATGGCTATAATAGATGCAGATATGATGATGAATGCTCCTAAGGGACTTACTTCATCTTCTAGGTATAGATGTTGTTTCACATAACCTGAGGCGCTTGTTTCGGTTATGGCTACAGATTTTACAGACGGTATAGCAAAACAGTCGTTACAGATGATTTTTGAATATCTTCCAAGGGCTTATGATAACGGACCAAATGATCCTGAGGCAAGAGAGAAGATGGGACATGCTGCTTGTATGGCAGGTATGGCATTTGCAAATGCATTCCTTGGCATAATGCACTCAATGGCACACAAGCTTGGTGCCTTCCACCATATACCACATGGTATTGCAAATGCACTTATGATGGAGCAGGTTATCCGCCTTTTTAATGCCTCTGAAGTACCTACTAAGATGGGAACCTTCCCTCAGTATCAATACCCTAAGACTCAGAGAAAGTATGCAGAGGTTGCAGAGGCTCTGGGATTTAAGGGTAAAAACGATGCTGACAGTGTAGAAAAGCTTATTGCGGGAATCAGAGAACTTCAGGTTAAGATTGGCATTAAGAGAAGTATCAAGGATTATGGTATAAAAGAAGAAGATTTCCTTGCTACTCTTGATGATATGACAGAGAAAGCATTTGACGATCAGTGTACAGGCTGCAACCCAAGATATCCGCTTATTAGTGAAATGAGGCAGATGTATCTCAATGCTTACTATGGCAACAATAACGAAGCAGTTTAATGTAAATGGGGAGGTTTATATTATGAAACTTGAGAATGTTCTTGTGAAGCGTCCGGGAAAAACAGTTTACAGAGATGGTAATAAGGTAATTAAGTTGTTTGATGCTCAGTATTCTATGGCTGATATCCTCAATGAGGCACTCAATCAGGCAAGGGTTATGGAAACAGGATTAAATATACCTAAATTACATGGCGTGACTGAGATTGATGGAAAGACAGCTATTGTGCTTGATTATATCGAGGGCAAGACCTTCGAGCAGCTTATGAATGAGCACCCTGAGAAGCAGGATGAATTTCTGGAGAGATTTATTGCTATTCAGGCGGATGTTCACTCAAGAAAGGCTCCAATGCTTAACAGGCAGTATGATAAGTTTTATAAGAAAATATCCGATTCAAGCTTTGACGCTACAACAAGGTATGATTTACACTCAAGGCTTGATGCTATGAAGCGTCATGACAAGCTATGCCATGGAGATTTTAACCCAAGCAATATCATCGTTACCGCAAATGATGATGTTTATATTATTGACTGGGCACACGCTACACAGGGTAATGCTTCTGCCGATGTAGCAAGAACATACTTGCTGTTCTATCTTAACGGAAAAGAGGAATTTGCTGACAAGTATCTGAATCTCTTCTGTGAAAGAACAGACACAGCTAAGCAGTATGTACAGAAGTGGCTACCTCATCGTTGCCGCATCACAGTCAGTAAAAGGGAAATAAGGAGGAAGTAGGACTCTTAGCCGTTGGGCAAAATGTAGTTGACTATATGTAAATAAATTATTTCAGGCAGTACCTTTGGTACTGCCTCTTTCTGTTTTAAAGAAAAATGTTATAATATGAAGATGTATTGATTAAAAGAAATATAACATATTCTTTTTAATTGATTATACTAATATTATTAGGTAGTCTATTAAAGAAAGGAGTATAAAAATGGAATATACTATTAATTTGATATGGGACAAGGAAGCTGGTGTATGGGTTGCAACAAGTGAGGATGTAAAGGGGCTTGTATTAGAATCAGGATCGTTAGATGCCTCAATTGAACGTGTGAAAGTTGCAATACCTGAGTTATTAGAACTTAACTCAAAAGAATATACATAGAGCTAATATATATTTTAAATCTGAAAGATATGAAGAGGTTTATGTATAATGGCGGAATATGAAAAGAAAGTAAGAGACATCTTAAAAACAAATGAAACAAAGTGAATTAATTATCATTTTCAAAAATATATTGATGAGATATCTTATAGGAGAACCAGTATGGGAAAGATAACTAACATAAAAACAGACAGACAACAGGTTCTTAAATATTTATGAGCTTGATAATGTTCATAACCAGGGAGAAAAGGGTAAGTATTTTGTTGCCTCAGAGCAAAGGATATAGACAGCTTAAAAAAATCACAACAGGAAAAACAATCCTGATGGTAGTTATCACATATGCGCTTGCGGGAGAAGATAAGGACAAAGTTGTGCTTATAAGGGCAGTATAGATATCCTATTAATGATTATATTTATGAATTTCCTGCAGGACTGGTCGAAGAGGGAGAAGACTATTCTAAGGCTGCAGGAAGGAGATATACGAAGAAACCGGTATGAGATTTACGCCTATTACTGTACCTGATGGTTACAACATACCGTTTTTTACGACCATAGGTATGACGGATGAATCCTGTGCCACAGTATTTGGATATTGTAATGGAGAACCTTCCCACGAACATCAGGAGGATAGTGAAGAAATTGAGATTGTGTTAGCTGATAAGGCTGAGGTTAGAAGAATACTTAAAGAAGAGAAAAATTGCAATAATGACGGCGCACATATAGCTATGCACTTTATAAAGGATGAAGAGCCATTTGATTTCTGAAGGAGGATTGAAATTGAGCTGTTTTTGAGATACTTGGACCTATTATGGTAGGTCCATCAAGCTCACACAGCAGGAGCTTGTAGAATAGGGCTTATCACAGCCAAGTCGCTAGGTGAAAAGCCGTAAAGGCAGAGATTATATTATCTGGTCTCATTTGCAGCAACAGGCAAGGGATGATGGAACTGACAAAGCGTTGGTTGCGGGGCTTTTGGGGTTTTGAACCGGATGATATGAGGATACCTGATAGCTTTGAAATAGCAAAAAGAGATGGGGACTTGACTTTGAGTTTAAGAATAATGAGGTTAAGGATGCTCATCCCAATACAGCGATAATTACAGCTGTAGGAGATAAGGGCAGGCAAGTTCAGTGTTCAGGCTTCCTCCATAGGAGGAGGCAGGATTAAGGTAAATAAGATAGATGGGATAGAGGTCAATTTCTCGGGAGCCCTTCCTCACCCTTATATGTGAATAATATAGACGCTCCCGGTCATAGTACCGCAGTTACAGGGACTTTGTCAAGGAGTGGATTTAATATAGCCAATATGCAGCTCTACCGCAACAAAAAGAGGCGGCACTGCAGTTATGATAGTGGAAATGGACCAGAAGATGTCGCCTGAACTGATTAAAAGAGGTTGAGAACCTGAAAGGAGTGCTTAGAGTAACCTATGTATGATTCTTTAGAAGAAGTTGTATCTGTCTGTGAAAAGGAAAAAATTTCTTTTCCTGACTTAATTATAAGAGAGGATGCTGCAGATGCGGACATCACTACAGAAGAAGAAATTGAAAAGATGCAGTGCAATGTGGCAGGCGATATTAGACTGAGCCCTGCACTATGATCCCTAAGCTAAGTCAAGAAGTGGGCTTGTGGGCGGAGATGGATATAAGATGCAGGCCTATAGGGAGAGTAACACCACAATCTGCGGTGACTATATGGGAAGGGTTATTCAAGCGTCGATAGAGACTTCAGAGTCCAATGCCTGTATGAAGAGAATAGTAGCTGCCCCTACAGCAGGCTCTTGTGGAGTGCTTCCCGCTGTTTTGGTTCCTTTTTATGATGAATATAAGGTTTCTGATGATGAGATGGTGAAAGGCACTTTTGTAGCGGCAGGGTAGCGAGGTTGTTGCAAGAAGGGCTTCTATATCAGGTGCTGAAGGAGTGATGTCAGGCAGAGATGGGCATCGTGGCAGCCTATGGGAGCAGCAGCACTCGTGTATCTTAAGGGTGGAAGCCCCATGCAGATGATAACTGCTTCGGGGATGGCTATTCAGAACCTACTGGGTCTTGTATGTGATCCTGTTGCAGGACTGTAGAGGTACCTTGCGTAAAAAGGAATGTAATAGGAGCGGTAAATGCCTGTTCCGCTGCGGATGTAGCGCTTGCAGGCATAACCGTTAGGATTCCGCCTGATCAGATTATAGATGCAATGAAGGACGTTGGTGACAGCTTAAACTCAAGATTCAAGGAAACCGCCAGAGGAGGGTTTGCAATTACGCCCGAAGGCATTAAAAATAGGGAGCTGGTTAAGTAGCTTTGCTACCTGACCAAAAATAGTGGTAAAATAACCCTTTAGATTATATATTTTAGATTTTTGAGTAATAATTTTGGATAAAAAGGATGGATAATGGGCAAATACGCAATTGAAGTAGAAAAATGTCGGAATGAAGTTTATATGAGTAGCGAAAAAGGTGGATGATCTTAAGGATTATGTGATAAAGCTTCAAAAAGGCAGCTTAACTACAAGGAGTTCTGGGCACTCAAAGATATTTCTTTTAAGATTGAAAAGGGTGACAGGGTTACCTCTAGGACTCAAATGGTGCCGGAAAAGTACCTTCTTAAGGTTATCTCAGGAGTACTTTAAGCCAACAGAGGAAAAGGTTAAGATATCGGGCAATATTGCACCTCTTTTGGAACTGGGTGCCGGATTTAACAAACAGTATACGGGCACAGAGAATATATTTCTTTATGGTGCAATGCTTGGGCATTCTAAGGCATTTTTAACTGAAAAGTATGATGAGATTGTTAAGTTTTTCAGAGCTTGAGAATTCATTGATGTACCCGTAAGAACTATTCCTCTGGGTATGAAATCAAGGCTTGATTTGCAGATAGCAACCATTGTAGAGCCTGATATTCTGGTGCTTGATGAGGTCCTCTCGTTGGTGATGCCAAGTTTAGAAAAAAGAGTACCAATAAAAATCAAGTCTATGATTGAAAAACAATGTTACGGTACTATTTTGTATCGCATTCCATAGATCAGGTATTAGATCTTGCAACAAGGCTATACTCCTAGATAAGGGAGCACCCTAGTGCATATGGAAGTGCACAGGAGATAGCTGATCTTTATCAGCAAAGACTCGAAGATAACAAAAATGAGGTAATATATGATAGTTAAAAACAAGGTGGGTCTTATGTCTAAGCTAGCTATGTTTGAAAAGTCTTCCGAGGGAAGATGGCGCTTAGGATATCAGCCTTTTAGGTATGACCATATCAGATGGGATTTGCTAAAAACCGTGCAAGTGTAACTGTAGGTTATCGCTTTGATACTGGCTCTAATAATAATGTATAATCTTGAATATCTCATTAAGAATGCGACTTCACTGATTATAAGGGACATTGGAGTCAGACGCTGGGGATATATCTGGTGGTTATGGTGGTTTATCTGGTATTTACTTTTTCTATATTCTGCCTATACATACAGTAAAAAACAGAAGAAAGTTTGTAAAGTATCGTAAACTATTGTCGCAGATGGAGAGGATTTACGATGAAGAGGAGACAGAGGAGGAGAGTAAATGATACAGCTTCTGCTAATTAGAGACAGCATTAAAAGCGTGGTAAAGAAGTACAACGCAGCAATTGTTCCTATTTTCCGCTTCGTTGCCGCCTTTATTACATTTTTACTAATTAACTATAATTTAGGCTACAATGAAAAATTCTCGGGAATATCTGTAGTTGTTATGTTTTCAGCTATATCGGCATTTTTTCCAATGGCGGTAACAGTGTTTTTGGCCGGACTTTTAATGACTATACACATACACTCAGCCTCAATGTTCCTTGCACTTATATTTGTGCTGATTATAGCTATCCTTTATTTCATGCTGGTTCGTTTTGCACCTGAATACAGTGGGCTAATTATTGCAGTCCCGGTACTTTCGTTTTTTCATATGGAAGCCCTTACACCTATGGCAGTTGGGCTTACGGGCAATCCTATAGCTATATTTGCAATGGTTCCGGGAGTCTTTATTTCTACGTTATTTAACGTGATAAAAAGAAGCTGTAAAGATGTCTGCCGGAATCACTCAGATAGAGGATAACCTTCAGATTTACATCTATGTGATGAAATCTCTAATTGAGAATAAACTTATGATACTTACCATAGTTTCATCTATCTGCGTATACTTCGCAGCGTATGTATGCAGGAGGCTCGCTATATCACATGCATATATTCTTGGAATACTGGCAGGAATGATAGTCAATCTTATGGTAATGATAATAGGAGGTCTCATACTTTGATGTCAACACAGACGTCCTTTGGGTATTCTTAGGCACATATGCTTTTCGGGTGTATTTGCGTTTGTAGTGCAGTTCTTAAGCTATCTTTCTGACTACACCTCTGTCGAGCATTTACAGTTTGACGATGATGATTATTTTTATTATGTTACTGCAGTGCCTAAGCTATCGGTCACATCACCTAATTTGAATATTCTTAAGATAAACGGTAACGAAACAGATAAGGAATGAGTGTTAAATGGAAACGATTGTAGAAACGATAAGCGATTATTTTACGTGGCTTACCTCACCGGCATTTAAGTTTATAGATGTATTGGAAATACTTATTTTAGCTTTTTTGATATACAATATTATCAAATGGATAAAGTATACCAGAGCCTGGACCTTGTTTAAGGGACTCCTGGTATTACTTGCCTTTTCTGTGTTTTCCGCCATCATGCAGTTTGATGTAATACTCTGGATTATACGGAATACTATCAGTGTCGGTATTATTGCATTTGTAATACTATTTCAGCCAGAACTAAGAAGAGCACTTGAAGAGCTGGGCAAAAGAAACATATTCCCAAAGTTTATAAGTCTAACAGACTCCGATGAAAATGACAGATTTTCTGATAAGACGATAGAAGAGTCAGTGAAGGCTTCATTTGAACTTGCAAGAAATAAAACCGGTGCTCTCATAGTTATAGAAAAGGATTTGAGCCTTACCGAGTATGAAAAGAGCGGAATACCTATAGATGCAGTGGTAAGCAGCCAGTTGCTTATCAATATATTTGAGCATAACACACCTCTTCATGATGGAGCAGTTATCATGAGGGGGGATAGGATTGTATCTGCTACCTGTTATCTGCCACTATCTCCTAATCTTTCTTAGCAAAGAGCTTGGCACAAGACATAGTACCGCTGTTGGAGTAAGTGAGGTGACGGATAGCTTAACTATCATCGTATCTGAAGAGACCGGAAAGGTATCTATAGCTCAAGATGGTAGAATAATAAGAAATGTTGATGGTGGAAGGCTCAAGTCTGAGCTTGTAAAACTTCAGAAGATTGATGCTTTTGCACAGGAAACTAAGCTTAAATGGCAGAAGGTTAAAAAACATCTGTTTCGCAATAAGCAGGATGGAGAATTGTGATTATGAAGAAGTTGTTTACAGAAAAATATAGGACTAAAGCTTGGCTCTATTGCCATAGCCATTATCCCATGGGTTTTGGTCGTATACACATATGATCCCGCTGCAACTACGACATTTACCATAGGAGTAGACATTATTAACGGGGATTCCATAGCATCTTTGGGAAAGGTATATGAAGTCGTTGAAGGTGACACGATTACCATAAAGGTGAAAGCGAACGCAAGCCTTATAAAGAACCTTAAGGCATCTGATTTTAAGGCTACTGCCGATGTATCTAAGCTCTCACCTACAGACCATGCCAACATAGATGTCGATGTACTAAGTCGGACAATGTTGAGATAACCATCATAGGCAGTGCAAAGCTGCTTGAAGTTAAGCTTGAAGACCGTGTAACCAAGCAGTTTTCAGTTACGGTTGAAAAGTCAGGAAATGCGATGGACGGGCTACTTTGTAGGAGACGCCGTCGCCAAGCCTAATCTCATAACAGTAAGCGGAGGTAAAAACCTATAGAAAAATTGCATCAGTTACGGTTGCTGGACATAAATGGCGCTGGAAGTTCGTTTAATGTTATGGTGTTCTTAAGGCCTATGATTCTGACGGCAACGAACAACTACAGGAAGCCCTAACGTTTTCTGACAATCCTATAAGTTGCTGTAAAGGTGTATAAGACTAAAGAGGATTAGGTGATTGTGGAAGCGAGCGGAGAAACCATATAAGGGATATTCTGTTCAGGATATTGACTATGAGCCAAAGTCTCGTATTGGTCGCAGGTGATAAGAACCTGCTTTCAAGGATTTCAAGCTATCAGAGTGCCTCTTGATGTTGAAGGTAAGATAACTGACGTAGAGGCATCTATTAATCTTTTCTGACTATTTGAAAGCAGGGCGTTACCTTGTTGACAAGGATGTAACCATCAATGCTAAGTGCAATATAGTAAGGCTTGGAACTAAAGGAGCTTGAAGTATTGCCAACAGACATTAGCTCTCAACAATAAATCAGACAAATTTAATTATGAATTGTTAATACAGAGAAGTAGCTGTTACCTTAAGCTACTTTTCAGATAAAAATAAAAAGATATTGAGTTTCAGACATAGCTCTGTATATTGATTTATCCAATACAAAGGAAGTGTAATTACTCTTATATACTCAAGTTTAGAGACATTGACGGTGTAAAAGTGGAGACATCTAAGGCTGTTACCATAAGGGTAACCGATATTAGCAAGGGCTCATCGGAAAATAACGGAGAAGATGCAATGATGAAGCTAGCGGTGCCGCTATTAGATAGAAGGTGATAAAAGAGTGAGACAAAAAGAATCAAAGGAGTCAAAAAGAAGGAGACTCATCTCCCAGTAACAAATGAAGAAGGAAAGAACCATGAATAAGTTGTATATGGAGGAAAGCTTGTGCTTAGAGTAATAAAGAATTTTAAAAAGTTCAGATTTTTACTGCTTGAACTTGTGAAGAAGGATATTAAGCTAAAATACAGACGTTCTTATCTTGGTATATTGTGGACTCTGCTTGAGCCGCTTTTAACCATGATTGTATTAACTGTTGTGTTTTCGGGGTTTTATGGCAAGAGTGACAGGTCATTCCCTATATATGTCCTTTCAGGAAGGCTTTTGTACAGCTTTTTCTCGTCAGGTACAAAGGCTGCCTGCAAGTCGATTAGAAGCAATGCATCCATTATCAAGAAGGTGTATGTACCCAAATACATATATCCGTTTGCTTCAATTATAGCCAACTATCTGATATTTATGATATCGCTTACTGTACTGGTAGTTGTTTCGCTGGTTTTAGGTGTATATCCTACAAAGCATATATTTGCTGCAATCATACCTCTTATAACACTTTTGTTTATGACAATAGGCGTGGGTATGGTGCTTGCTACTATGGCTGTATTTTTCAGGGATTTGGAGTATCTGTGGGATGTAATGCTTATGCTTATAATGTATTCATCAGCCATCTCTATAACCCTGCAAAGGTCATTAAGAATGGTTACGGCTGGATTATTACATATAACCCTGTGTACGCCTGTATAGCCAACTTTAGAAATGCAATTTATGGCGCAGCATCGACAAATGGAGTCTGTATTATTCAGTAGGAGTAGCAGTTGTGAGTGTGAATGTTGGACTTTTGTATTCTACAAAAAGCAGGATGAGTTTATCTTAAACATTTAACAAAACTTAAGAAGTGGCAAATGATGAAAATAAAAGAATTAAGCTATGCCTTGTTTGCGTCTTAACTATAAGCTGGGCTCGATGCTTCCCTACCAAAAAGAATTTTGTGTTCTCCATAATGACATGATGATGAGTCTCCAAGCGGTAATATCAGGACTCTACCAAGTATCTAAGCAAGGTGGGTAAATATAGCTTTTACTACGTGTCTAAGGAAGAGAGAAAGGCTTATTTTCATCTCCTTTTGTACTGCCGTTTGTAATGAGCAGGGCAGAGATTATCCTTATGGACAACGCTTTTATGCCTATGTCCTTCTTTAAGGTAAGAAAGGAAACAAAGGTGCTTCAGCTCAAGATGGAAACAGGAAGCATCAAAAAGTTCGGACAGGACAGCAATACAGGAGATTAAGGGAATTAGAAAGAAGACATAACGCAAACATTGACTGTCTCTTTGTCAATTCAGCCGGGCTTGTACGTGAATATGCCGGAGCTTTTGGTATACCGGAATCAAAGGTATACGCCACAGGGCTTCCAAGAACTGATTGGCCCCTGACACTTTTGTCTGATAAAAGACAGAGTGAAAAATAGAGGAAATCAGAGAAATATCGCAAAAATTTATGGGGGAGGCAGCCTGAAAGGACAAAAAGATTATCCATATGCACCAACCTTTAGGGACAATGAAACGGACAATCCAAAGCTCCATATGAATGTATCGAAAGCTTGCAGAGACGCTTCCTGATGATTATCTTATTTTTCTTAAGCTTCACCCTTTGTTAGCAGGGGCATTTAAGGGAGAATGATTTACCTGATAGGGTAATAAATGTATCAGACTACCAGGACTTAAATGAGCTGATGGTTGTCTCTGATGTGCTAATAACAGACTACTCATCTATTATTTTTGACTTTGTTGTACTTGATAAGCCAATGTATTTTTGCTGATGATATACTTGATTTTGAGGCGAATGGAAGAGGCTTTTTATCTTGATTATAGAAAATGATTCCGAATTTTGCCTCTTGTGAGACAGAACTTGGAAGGAAAATTGTAAATGATATAGAGGGAAACGAAAGCAATGAGACTAGGCTTAGAAAGAAGATTGTTCCTTGATAAATACTATGATTGGTTAGATGGTAAGTCTCGCGATGAGAGTGTATGAGAAGGCAATTAAAAAGAAGTAAGAGACTTCACCGCATAGAACAATAGGAGAGGTTCACGACTGAATAAAAGAGGCTGCCACATACATAAGTATTATGATGTACTTCTTTGAGGATTTTTGGTATTTAATAAGCTGCTTTTTATTGATAAAGCCCTTAAAGAAGGTTAAAACAGTATCTTAAAAATCAAGCCCAAGTGTCCAGTTCTCGATATAATCAAAGGTCACAGTCTATTCTTTTTCTTATGGAGGTATCTCCTCTGAGAAACCATTTACCCAAATTTCAGCCGGTTATGCCCGGACGCACCTGATGCTTAACATTGTAGCGCGGAATTTCCTCTTGGAATTTCTCTACAAAGAAAGGGCGTTCAGGTCTCTACTCGACCAGGCCTATGTCCCCCTTACACTATTAAAGACCTGGGGAAGCTCATCGATACTGGTTTTTCTGATGAAACTGCTCATTGGGGTTACCTTGGATCATTTTTGGTAGTCCAGGCTTTCTTTCGGCTCCTGCATCCTGTATCTTCACAGAGCGGAACTTGAAGATGTTAAACTCTTTGTTGTGCATACCTACTCTTACCTGCTTGAAGATAAGAGGGATCAAGCGAGGTAAGCTTAACAAGCATGTTACAATAGCATTGGCATACCAAATACAATAAGACAGATACTGTCTCGAATATATCAACAACCTCTTGATAAATTTGTTAAATGAGTTGTTAAGAGGTACATTCCTGATATTGATTACTGGAAGACCATCTATATCCTCAGTATGTGCAGTAGTAGGGTATAACATTGTTATAATCAGGTACAAACTGAGTGTGAACCCCGCTTTTTCGCATACTGCCACGATATGTTCAAGCTATGATAGTCACGAAGTTCATGTAATGGCAATTTCATCAAGGGTGTGAAGCACATATTTCTTTCCAGGTCCGAAATGGCTCCAAGGACTTTTTATATTGCGGTACTTTGAGCCCTCCTGGCTTGTCATCGTCCAGAATTCCAAATATAGTATATCCCCATTGTGGATTGGAAAATAAGCCTGTCAATATAGCTTTCGCTGCAGAACTATAGCCAACAATCAGCATATAGCTTTGGTTAGGCTTTTCCTTCGCTCGTGATGAAGCAGTTTTTCTAAAAAGAAACGAAAGGTCCAGCCAAAGAATACATTTACACCATAAAATATAGTAATAAAAGAACGCGAAATATCACTTTCCTTAAGTACATATGGAGTACAGGAAAGGTAAGAATGGCTATGGTATTAGCCTTAAAGAAGTTCCACATCTCAAACCTTAATCTAATCTGCCTCATAGGTGTAGACTCCCTGAAAATGAGTATATTACAAGGTAGATAGGCATCAGGTAAATTAAAAATTTCACATAGTGGACTCAGCTACCACCAAGATGGTATGTTCAGGTGGAAATACTTCAAACTTTATAAGCCAGGCATATACAAAGGATATTATTATTATCAGTATGTCGCAGAGCAATATACCCTGTTAAGTACTTTTTGATTTTCCAATCATCGAAGTGTCTAAGATTTAATGATACCATTATAGTACATTTATGCAGATATTTCACCAGGAAAGACACAAAGATTTCACAAGACTATGGTTAAATTTATATATTTATGATAGTGCTTAGTACAGTATGATTCTTACTTTAGGAGGAGTGATAAAGATGGAAGAGAAAAAGGATAATGGCACAACAAAGGGGCTTCTTATACTGATTGTTGTTTTTTTCATGATTATTGCAGGCATGGTCGGCTTTGGATTGTCCGGATATAGTGAGTTTAATATATTGCAGAGCCCGGATACAGGCGTAAGTGACAAATCTAGTACAGATGAAGAAAAACCATGAAGAACAATGAGGATAAAGGGGATAAAGAAGAACATCAGGACAGAAAAGAGAATGTAAAGCTTCCTAAAACGGAGACTGATTCAAAGCTTGCATCTGTCAGGACTTCTGACTTGTCGGATGTAGTAGAGAAAGTAATGCCTTCTCTTGTTGCCATAACTACTGAAGGTGAAGAGAGCATAGTGAGTTGGTTTGGGGAGCAGACAAGAAAAACTCAGGATATGGGCTCTGGCGTGATAGTAGATAAGGACCAAAGGAGCTTATATATCATAACCAATAACCATGTTATAGACGGGGCTAGAAAGCTTGTTGTGGCTTTCGAGGATGGAAGCACTGCAAAGGGAGAAGTAAAAGGAACTGCGGCATATACAGATCTTGCCCTCGTGGAAGTAAAGCTTGACAGTCTTGCTAAGAAGACTCTTGACAGAATAAAGGTAGCAAGGCTGGGCGATTCGAACGGAATAAAAGTAGGTCAGATGGTTATGGCAATAGGCAACGCGCTAGGTTACGGTCAGTCGCTTACTGTAGGCTGCGTGAGTGCCAAAGACAGGGTAGTAAACATAAATGATATAACAATGAAGCTCATACAGACTGATGCAGCCATCAATCCCGGCAATTCAGGAGGAGCTTTATTAAACCTTAACGGCGAAGTCGTAGGAATCAACTCCGCCAAATTCTCAGACAGGGCTGTAGAAGGAATGGCTATGCTATACCTATGGCAACTGTAAAACCACTAATAAATGAGCTTAAAACCAAGAAAAATATCACAGACACCGAAAGAGGATATCTTGGCATATATTACAGAGAAATAGATGATGCTTCACACGAATCCTTCAATATGCCTTACGGACTCTATATTACAGATGTTGCAGACAATGGAGGAGCAAAAGAAAGCAGGTCTTATTAAGGGAGATATAATTGTGGCAGTAAATGACAATGAAACCTTGAAAGCTGATGCCATTAACTCTATAATCTTAGGTAAGAAAAAGGCGAACAGGTCAAGGTAACATTTTGCAGATACGAAAATGGTGAATATGTCAAAAAGATGTTAATGTAACGCTTGCCGAAAAGTACCGAAAACAAATAATTAGATTTTGGAGGTTTGCTTGACAAATAAATATGAGCTATTTGCACCTTTGCCACTTTGGCTTAGAGGCAGTACTAAAAAAAGAGAGATAATAGATCTTGGTTATGAGGTAAACTGAAGCAGTAGATGGTAGAGTTTCTTTGAGGGAGATGAAGAGGCAATCGCCAGATGTAATGTATTTTTAGGACTACAGAGAGGGTTATGCTTAAAGTAGGAAGCTTTAAGGCTGTTACCTTTGATGAGCTTTTTGAGAAAACCAAGGCGCTTCCTTGGGAGAATTTCATCCCAAAGGATGGTAAGTTCTGGGTAAAGAAGGCTTCTTCAATAAAGAGTAAGCTCTCCTTCCGACATTCAGAGAATAGTAAAGAAGGCTATAGTTGACAGGCTTCTCCGAAAGTACAACATACTTAGGTTTCCTGAGGACGGAAGTGAATATCCTATTAGAATAACCATACTTAAGGATGAGGTTACTGTAGGACTTGATACGTCTGGTGAATCGCTTCATAAGAGAGGCTATAGAAGGCTTACAGTTAAAGCCCTCATCACTGAGACACTGGCAGATGCACTTATAAGCCTTTACACCTTGGAAGAAGGACAGGCTTCTCATCGATCCATTTTTGTGGAAGCGGCACCATACCCATAGAGGCTGCCTTGATAGGTCTTAATATTGCACCTGAATGAAAAGAGATTTTCAGGCTATACTCGACAATATCCTTCCAAAGAGTGTATTTAAAAGAGGCCAAGAAGGAAGCAGAAGACCTTATTGACAGAGAAACAAAGCTCCATACAGGGCTATGATTTGGATACATCTGCGCTTGATGCGGCAAGGGGAAACCCTCCTTCGCAGGGACTTGAGGGAAATATCCACTTTCAGCAGAGAGATGATGAGAGATATAAGCAAAAGTGCTAAAAATACGGCTTTATTATAACCAATCCTCCATATGGAGAGAGGCTTGAAGAAAAGAAGCTTTATGCACAGCTTTTATCGCGAGATGGGAAAGGCATTCCAAAAGCTTGATGAATGGTCATATTATATAATTACAGGCTTTGAAGATGCGCCAAAGTATTTTGGAAGGAAGCCTGATAAGAACAGAAAGATATACAATGGCATGATGAAAACCTATTTTTACTCATACCAGGGCGCAAAGCCTCCAAGACAGAGAGCAGGTCAGTAAATATATTATCATTTTTACTTGCAAAACTATCTAATTGCGGTATAATGGATATGTTAAAGCTTTTTAGGATTTTAAGGATGAAATCTATAGTTTTGGAGTGAATAAAATGAACTCGAAAGATAAGAAGAAGGAACTTAGGAAAATAACTGCTACTGGTGTCTCGATTATGACAGTGGCTCTGTTGTTTTCTCTATTTTTTTCGGGAAACAAAGTTGAAAGAACTACTCTTTGGGCAAAGCTTTTTGAAGTAAGATGACAGTATCGCTGCCATTGATGAGACACATATAGAGATTGAGAATGAAGATACTGCTCTACCGGTGAATTTGAAAAGGCAGAAGCAGGCTTTGTATTTGACAGAGAGAAGATGCCTGAGAATTATGTAGTTATACCCAAGCAGGACAGTGAGGATGGACTTACAGGATTAGTGATGAGTATAACTATAGAACAGTGTATCTGGATATCAGGATAAGAGTAAGAACTTTTACAGTACTCCTCTGTTGTAAGATACAACAAATCTGAGGAATTTACCGGAAAACCTGTGGGACAGGTATTTCCTCCTTATCTTATGGCATTTATAAATGGAGAGGCAGAGCCTCTGAAAATGATAGGGAGGCCTACGATAAGTATGAAAAAGAGAATAAAAATCAGGATGAAAGCCCAGACCCGGTAGCCAATATCAAGATTGAACGAAAGGACAAAGATGTCACCAGATTTGTTCTTACCTTTCAACAGGCTCTATGTACCTGAGCTTTTCGAAGATGATGATAATTACTACATTTCACTTAGAAGGCCTAAAGATGTCTACAAAAAAATACTTGTAATAGACTTAGGGCACGGCGGAAAAGACGCTGGAACATTTAGTGGTGACAGTAAGGTGTATGAAAAGGATACAGTGCTTAAGTTTGGGTTGAAAGTTAAAAGCTCTTTTTGATAAACAGGACGATATCAAGGTGTATTACACAAGGCTTACTGACACCTTCCTCTATAGGAGAACCAGAATTGATTTAGCAAATGACCTGGATGCTGACTTCTTTTTAAGCATTCACAACAATAACTATACTGTAATGGGCAGTCCTGTTGACTTTAATGCTGTAAGGGGAACTGAGATTCACTATAACGAGAAGATTAAAGATACCAAGGTAAGCTTCTAAAGCAGTTTGCATCCCTCATCCTAGAGAGCATCTGCAGTGTACTTAAAACAAAAAAACAGAGGAGTGGTGGAAGCAGTGGGTACTATGTTTTTAGGGCATACTAATATGCCGTCTGCCTTGGTTGAAATAGGATATCTTACCAACAAAGACGACCTAAAGATTATACAGAATAATAAAAATGACCGCCTGTGCAGAAGCTGTTTACAAGGCTATAGTTCAGGCTTTTAAGGAAAAATGAGGAATAATGGATAAAATAGTTTTTGCAACTACCAATGAAGGCAAGGTTAAGGAAAATAAAAGAGATACTAGGGATTTCCATTGAAGTAGTGTCTATGAAGGAAAATGGGCATAACAGCAGACATTGAAGAAAATGGTACAACCTTTGAAGAGAATTCACTTATCAAGGCAAGGGCTTTAGCAAAGCTTACCGGACTTCCTGCACTTGCCGATGATTCGGGACTTGAAGTAGATTACTTAAACGGTGAGCCGGGTATATATCTACCAGATATCTGGGCAGAGATACAGACTATGATTATAAGAATAATTATATCATGACAAGCTAGTGGGGGCAAAAGGGCGAAGAGAGAAGTGCCAGGTTTGTATGTGTTATCTCTTTAGTGCTTCCTGATGGCAGGGAGTTTGTAGAAAGAGGAGTTGTTGAAGAGTCCGATAGGCTATGAGCAAAAAGGAGAAAACGGCTTTGGATATGATCCCTATCTTTTATTTACCTGAATACGGAAAGACCTCGGCAGAACTCTCCTTGGGAAAAAGAACAAGATAAGCCACAGAGGAAAGGCTCACTGCAAGGAAGAAGCTGATTGTGACTTTGGATTGATATGGACTTTGAATTGATATAGAAAGAAGACGTATAAAAGAAAGAGGATGTATTAGTGATATAAGTGTTAAAGTATTTGAGTTATTTGTTGAGAATTCAAGTCTTAAGATAGGACTTAGAGTTAGAGGGGACTATGATCCTAAGGTTAGGAAGTTTATGGTTACAGTCATATTTGACAATGGAAAGGAAAAACAGAAGGATTCCAATGCCTATCTCAGGCTTATTACCCAAGTGAAGACTTAAAGACCTTTTGACTTTTTGCAGGCTACTCTTTATCTTTTTAGATCAGGTAGTTTTTCAAAAACTATGGTAATGAAAAATGAGGATGAGCATCGAAGTAGCGTATGGGGAACATCTCTTTGTAAGCTCCTGTTATGACTGAAGCCATCGATTTGCTTTATCTCATGGTTCCGAGTTTTATCATGTAGCCTTTGCAAGAAAACACCAAGACATAGTGATTAAGCTCTTCAGGGGATACAGAAAACCAGCATAAGAAATAACATCGTTAATTCTATTCAAAGTATAGTAAACCTGCTTTTGGAGCATTGTACTTATTGTAACGGCGATTGTACTTATACCTGTATTTGTTGTTGAAGCACTGCTTAACTTTATATACTGTGTAAAGCCTGCACCAAGAAACAACAAACCGGTCTTATGAGAATCCTTTTCATATAAAAGTGGAGGGTGAGCGGTATACTAGAAAGAACCCTAAGCTTTTTGCGTACTTAAAGCTTAGTCTTGCAAGCCCTCGGATTTGATTTGTTTAAGGCATTTAAGGTGAAAGAAGAACAGAATAGTATTTATCTCAAATAGAAGGGAAGCTCATAAGTGGAAACTACGAATATATCTATGATAATTAATAGACAATAAAAACTTGACATAAGAAACTGTATTTTGATACTACGGAGGGTTATTTAACCTGCTTTTTAAGTATGGTTATTATATGGCTACTGCCAAAGTGCTTTTAGTAGATGATTACATAGAGCTTATATACAAGCTTCCAAGAAGAGAAGACAACTATCTCATACAGGTGTGAGATGCCTGTGGTGCGTTTAAGACATTTTGGTTTTTAGCAGACTTGGAAGACCGGGTGGTAGAAGCAGAAGAACAATGCGCATAGAAACTATGATTTCTGTACAAGTTAGTCTTCGAGATATGCAAGTACTATGCGGAAGGATTTGGGCCTATCCCTTGAAAAGGTGGTTCTACCGGGGTTCCAAGAACTGGACGTCTTCTTTAGCAAGGAATATAAAGAAAAGGCAAGAAGTGAAATCTATAGTAAATACTCTGAACTAAAGGATAAAAAGGTAATTCTTTTTGCCCCTACCTTTAGAGGGAATGGTAAAAACAGGATTTTATCCTGAGAACTGTTTTGACTTTATAAAATTATATGAGCATTTTAAAGGAGAATATGTATTATAATTACATCATCCTTTGTGAATAACAGAGTGGAGATTCCTGCGGAATATGAAGGTAAAATCATTGACATGTCGAGAAAATGAAGAGTTAAATGAACTTTTATTCATCACTGATATTCTAATCACTGATTATTCATCAGTGGTATTTGAAGCGAGCCTCCGGATATTCCGATGTTGTTTCTATTCTTTGATTTGCAGAATTATATTGCAACCAGAGGATTTTATTATGAATATGACTCTTTGTACCCGGCAAGATAGTCTACAATATGGATTCGCCTCATTGAAGCTATAGACAAGAAGGACTTTGAGAGCGAGAAGATAGATGCCTTTAAGCACAAGTTCTTTGATGAGTTAGACGGTAAAGTGAAGAGAGCAGCTGATTTAGTTGTTAGTTTACTTGATAAATAGGAGGTTATTATGGTATTTTGCAGTTATTTGTGCAGGCGGTATAGGAAGTAGAATGGGAAATGCTGAGAAGCCAAAAGCAGTATCTTAATGTAGGCGGCAAGCTCGATTATCCTGACATACTATTGAGAAGTTTGTGGTAAAATGAGAAGTTTGAAAAGATTATAGTTCTTGTTCCTGAAAAGCTGGATAAGCTATACAAAGGATATAATCAACAAGCATCTTCAGGGATTGGAAAAAGTTGAAGTTATGGCAGATGGAAGTGACAGAAATTCAACTATTATGAATGCTATTAACTACATAGAAGAGAAGTTTACTCTGATGATGATACCATCATTGTAACTCATGATGCGGTTAGACCTTTTGTTACACACAGAATAATTATGGATAATATAGAGGCTGCTGTTAAGGTTGGTGCCTGCGATACAGTTATCCCTGCTACTGATACAATAGTGGAGAGCTTAGACGGAGAGAAGATAAGCAGTATTCCGGACCGTTCTAAGGTGTACCAGGGACAGACTCCTCAGAGCTTTAGGGCAAAGCGCCTTAAGGAGCTTTATTCATCACTTACAGATGAGGAAAAAGCTATACTTACAGATGCAGCCAAGATTTATCTGCTTAAGGGTGAGGCTGTACATCTTGTGAGGGGAGAAGTGTTTAATATCAAGATTACCTATCCATATGATCTAACAGTAGCTGAAACTTTGATTAACACAGACAGGGAGTAAAATATGCTAAATACCGTATATAGATTGGTTGCACCCAGAAGGTTTGAGGTGGCATTTTCGGATATCCAGTTATTTAAGGATAATCAGGTCATAGTAAGGCCTCAGTTTCTCTCTATCTGCCACGCAGACCAGAGATACTATCAGGGACTGCGTCCTGCGGCTATATTGAATAAAAAGCTGCCTATGGCGCTTATAGATGAGTCTATAGGCGTGGTGGTTCAGTCCTGCTCTGACAAGGTAAAAAGTGGGCGACAAGGTTGTTATGATACCCAATACACCTGTGGAAAAAGGACGAGTATAGCGGAAAACCACCTTAGGAGTTCTAAGTTTAGAGCAAGTGGTTTTGATGGATTTATGCAGGACTTGGTTGCTCTTGATGCAGACAGGGTAGTAAAGGTGCCGGAAGGGATTGATAACCTATGTGGGCTGCATTCATTGAGTCATGAGTGTAAGTGCATGCGATTCTTAGGTTTAAGAATTTTCTCGCATGGCAGGAGAGATAATATTGCTATCTTTGGAGACGGTAACTTAGGCTTTATTACGGGTATTTTCCTAAAGTCAATGCTGCCTGACTCAAAGCTACAATTTTTGGCGTAAATGATGATAGCTGCAAGCTTTTTCATTTGCAGACAAATACATATAACGTGGCAGGTGAACTAAAGAACCCTAAGCTTTTGGACCATGCCTTTGAGTGCGTGGGAAATGCTGCAAGTGGACAGGCAATTGAGCAGATTATTGATTTTATTAATCCTGAAGGTACTATATCTTTACTCGGAGTATCTGAGTATCCTGTTCCTATCAATACCAGAATGGTGCTTGAAAAAGGGACTGAAGCTTTTTGAAGCAGCAGGAGCAAAGCGAGGACTTCAAGATGACTGTTAACATGTTTAGTGAAAAACCTTGGATGGTTAATTACTTAAGCAACATAATAAATAATATAGTGCCTGTAAGGAATATGACAGACATGAATCGGCATTTGAGCTTGATATACAAAAGCCCGGGTGGAAAGACTATAATGGAATGGGATAAGTAAGCTGTTAAAGTATGTATTATAGGGATGAGGAGGTAGTTTTTGGAACGCTTTTGAGATAAATATACTTAAGTTGAATGTAACGGAAACTACATTAAACATAGATGTTAAGGTAAGAGGTAAATATAATCCAGAGGTTAGAAACCCTATCGTTACCATCATTTTTACCTCAGGCAGCAAATACAGAAGACTCCCCGTCCCTATAAAGACTTACCTGCCGGAAAACGGACCTGAAAAAGATTCTTTATTCTGGCGGGCTACAGCTATTCCATAAAAGACTTGTACATTGACCATGATAAGCCTGAAAATATAGAAGTAAAGCTTGAACTTACCTATGGCGGTGATACATATACCGATATAATCTTAGATAAACCTGATGAATTAAAGATTATATCTTCAAGACAGTATTTGGTTTCACTCGCTAACGATGGATTAAGTATTAAGTTAATAAGGACAGCAGGTGATAAAGGTAGCGCAAATGTGATTCCTGTTTTATTAAATGGGATGATTTCATTTGTGGAGTTTTATACTTTTATTCTGGCTGTCATTTTTATGCCAATTTTTACCATCGAGGCAATGCTTGAGGCTTAGGACTTATAACAACAGCCTCCCAAAAAATATAAGAAAAATAATGGGAGTTATAGAACATGTCAGATGGCGTACAGAGCTTATTATGGATAGAACTATAGGACTCAGTACGTTTAAGAAGTCTGATGACTAAGTTTGGGTTTTATCTGTTTAAGCTTTTTAGGCTAAAGGAAAACCGAATTACCTTTTATATCAAACCGTAGAAATAGTATAAGTGGAAACTATGAAAGTATTTATGCAGAGCTTATCAAAGATAAAAATATTGATATAAAGACTGTGCTTGATACGAAGGAAAGCTTCATATCCTGCTTTAAGTACGGTTATTACCTTGCATCGTCAAAGGTCATTTTAATTGATGATTATATTCGTTCGGTCTATGAGATAAGAAAGCGTAAGGATAACTATCTTATTCAGGTGTGGCATGCCTGTGGAGCATCTAAGGCCTTTGGCTTTAGCAGATTAAGTAAAGAAGGATGTTGGTCACAGGATAGCCGCTCTCACAGAACCTATGATTATTGTCTGGTCAGTTCAAGGAAAGTAGCAAAGCATTATGCTGAAGCATTTGGGATGAATGTTGACAGGGTTATTGCTACAGGAGTTCCAAGAACTGATATCTTCTTTGATGAAGCCTATAAGAGGGAAATAAGAGCAAAAATATTTTCTGCATATCCTATGTTAAAAGACAAAAAGGTTATTCTTTTTGCGCCTACATTTAGAGGGTCAAGTAAAAAAGAGGGCAACTATCCTCATTACCGCTTTGATTATAAGAAGATATTTGAAAGCTTCGGTGATGAATACAGAATTATAATTAAGCACCATCCTCATGTAAACAATAAGCCTGTTATAGATGATGAGTACAAGGATAGAGTCATTGACCTATCAAAGAACGAGGAGCTAAACGAGCTTTTGTTTGTCACTGATATTCTTATTACGGATTATTCATCCGTGATATTTGAGGCGACGCTCTTAGACATACCTATGCTCTTTTATGCTTTGATTTAGATGAGTATATATCAAGAAGAGGCTTTCTACTGCGAATATATTAGCTTTATACCGGGAAAGCTTTGTGGAAAGATGGATGAAATAATAGCTGCACTTTTGGTTGGGGACTTTGAAGCAGATAAGATAAAAGAATTTAAGCAAAGACTTTTTTGATGACCTTGACGGTAAGTCCGGAAAGAGAGCATCAGAGTTCATAAAAAGACTTATGAAAAAAATTAGTGCAATTTATTTCATCATCTTTTCGTGAATATTTGTGCTTTTAAAAATTCTTCATATATCGTAGTAATATTACGGGCGTAAAAAGGATTTGTAGCTTAGAATATGAAGGGAAGGTATAAAAGATGATTGATGGCAAGATTACGGAACTTTTTGCAGACAAAAAGGGATGGAGTATGATGAAACATCTGTTTATGGTATGGTACAGTTTCAGGCTACAGTATGAAACTTGTCCGTACTAAAATGATGGAAAGAACTACGAACTGGTAGTTCCCTGCAACCAATGGAAGTATGCCTGACAAGCAGACTATGGCGGAGCTTGCAAGCAGATAAACGCTGTAGGAAGAGTAACAGTTACAGTATGATGTTACCTTTTTATTAAAAAGACCTCTACGACAGGTGCTTATCTTGAAAAACATTTCTGCTGCAGTTTCTGCGGTTCCTGAAGCTCTTAGAAGCTCAGGCTGTACAAGCTGCTGTGAGGCAAGCGGTAGAACTGACAACCTCTTATTCTGTGTGGTTGGTGGAGAAGTATTTACTGCTAACAGACGAGGAATACGGTAAACGTGAAATCGCTGTAAAGGAAAGACATTACACAAAAGAGCGAAAAAGGGTGAAAAATGTTGTTACAGGTATTGTAGGAGCATTTTTGGGAAGTATCATAGGTCTTATTGTTATAGTGTTAGTAGGCCAGTTAGGGCTATGTTGCAGTTCTATCGGGAATTGTTATGGTGTTTGTACAGTGAAGGGTTATGCCATCCTTGGAGGAAAATTGTCCAAAAAAGGAGCGGTTCTCTCATTTATAATCATGGTATGTATGACATTCGCTGCTTTTATTTTAGATTCCTGTATATATGTAATCAGGCAGAGTCCTGATGATGTAGCTTATATAGAGGAGATGATAAGATACTTTGCAGATGCAGTATTTAAGGAGCCAAAGTATACTGTTGAGTTAATAAAGCTGTTTGCATTTACTTTGATTGGTGCTGTTCCTGCTATGCTTGGAGCATTTAGAGATGAGAAGGTGTCTATAACAGCCTATAAGCTAAAAAGATGTAAGAAAAGATGATGAATACGGTTTCTAATTTAGTTGTTTAGCTCTAAGCAGCCATTTTTGCAAAAAATGAGCGAATTACTAATGTTTTTACAAGGAATGCGTAAAGCGCAGCTGCTGCAATCCGGTATCAATGGGTGTCAAAAACTTTTGACACCCACACCATAATATAATAAGGAGATTATAGAATGAAGATTAAAAATGTATTGCTTTTGTGGTGGAATTATGCTTATGGCAGCTTTTATGCGTGGGTAAGACAGATAGCGTAAAGGCGTCAGTAATAGTTGAGGCAAATGGAACTGATGATTCAGCAAATATCCAGTGCGGAACTTGATTCATGGAGCGTTATTTTGAAGAAGGGTGAAACCTACAGGCTTAAGAATTCCTTTGTACTAAAAGAATAATGTTACTATCAAAGCAGAAGGTGCAACAATAATCTGGGAAAAACCGATTGCCTTCAACATACCGGAAGGAACCGGATACAATGCACTTTCAAATGTTACCATTATCGGTGGTACCTGAAGTCTGAAGGCAGTGGCTATATGGGCTATCTTCAAGTTTACCATGCAAACAATATTACCTTAAAAATATGAAAATTAGAGCAGCAAATCTCGGTGGTCACAGCCTTGAGTTTGTAGCCTGCCAGAATGTAACCGTAGTTGGCTGCGATATAGCGGGGGTTGGTAAGTCAAATTCAAAGACGGAAGAAGCCATACAGCTTGATGTTGCTTCATCGGCTACAGCACCTTACTTAAATGGAGTTCCTTTTAAGACAGAACTAGCTAAGTCTCTTTGGAATAATGCCGGTTGCAAAAATGTCACAATTAAGGACTGCAAGATTGTCGGCAACAGAGGAGTAGTTGAGAACTACACAGCTAAGGCAGGAAAGGCAATCTCAGCTATTCACGATAATATTGTTCTTAAAAACAATGAAATTACCGGACTCAAGGGAGAAGGTGTTGCACTTTTTAACACAAAGATTGCAACTGTTTCCAACAACAAGATTAAGAGCCTTAGAAAGGGTAAGGCAGATGCATACACTGTTGGCTTAAGATGTAGCTAATTTTTCAAAGAACAAAGATGATGAATAATTCTGTTATTACTCTAGTAAAAACACTGTATACGGTGGAAGACAGGCAATTATGTTTTATTCTCATTCAGGTAGTTAAGTATGAAGTTGTTACCATTAGCAATAACAAGCTCATTCTGCAAGGCAGGAAAGAAGAACGCGGTATATGCTAATCACAAGAGTGCAAACCTTTTAACTGTATCTTCAAATACAGCTAAGACTTATATGATAAATAATAAAAAGTCGGAGAATTAATTTGTATTTTGTACTTGAATAATTTAGATTTATGTACACACTCTAACAATTTGGGCATAAATAGAAAGGAGGAGGAAGAGCGAAATCAAAAACTTTTGTTCTTCCTTTTTCTTTTGCCAAAAAGTAGTGAAGTTTGTAAAGTAAGATTTGGAGGAAATGATGAAAGTATATTTGATTCTTGAAGACGGAACGGTATTTACGGGAGAATCTTTTGTGCCAGAACGGAAGTTATAAGCGAAATAGTATTCAATACTTCCTATGACAGGCTATCTAGAGTGCTTACCGATCCCAGCTATGCAGGACAGGCGGTTACAATGACCTATCCTTTGATTGGTAATTACAGTAGTAATTATCAGGACATGGAGTCAAAAAAAGCTCAGCCTGATGGCTTTATAGTTCGTGAAATAGCAGGAAAAGCCTCTAATTTTAGAAATGACGATTCTCTGACCAGATTCTTAGTTGACCAGGGCATTACCGGCATTTATGGCATTGATACAAGAGCACTTACAAGGATTCTTCGTGAGAGTGGTACCATGAACGGTATGATAACTACTGACGAAACAAAAACTTGAAGTGCTATATTTTGAATAAAAATTAAGCGCTACAGGGTTGAAGGCGTGGTTGAGCGGGTATCTTGCAAGGAAAAGGAGATATTTGAGCCTCGTTTTGCAAGAAGACCTGATAAGGTATTTAAGCCTGAATTCCAGTTTAAGAATGATTTTATAACAGAAACAAAATACAAGATTGCACTTATGGACTTTGGTGCAAAGAAGAATATAGTGGATTCCCTTTTAAGAAGGGGCTGTGAGGTAACGGTATATCCACAGAATACAAAGGCTGAAGAGATATTTAGGGATAAGCCTGATGGGATTATGCTTAGTAACGGGCCGGGAGATCCTGCTGAATGTACTGATATAATAGAGGAGCTTAAGAAGCTTTTTGATGGAGACATCCCAATCTTTGGCATCTGCCTTGGACATCAGCTTATGGCTCTTGCCAAGGGGGGAAGGACGGAGAAGATGAAGTATGGCCACAGGGGAGCAAACCACCCTGTAAAGGATCTCTCTACAGGAAGAGTATACATATCTACTCAGAATCACGGCTATATGGTAGTTGATAAGAGTATGCCTAAAGAAGTGGCAACTACAAGCTTTATAAATGTAAATGACGGAACTGTTGAAGGTATACGCTACACAGGTAAGAGAATATTTACCGTACAGTTCCACCCTGAGGCCTGCTCAGGACCGCTTGATACAGGATATTTGTTTTGATGAGTTTTTAAGGAGGTTAATGATGCCAAGAATAACTGATATTAAAAAAGTAATGGTTTTAGGTTCAGGCCCTATCGTTATCGGACAGGCGGCTGAATTTGACTATGCAGGTACACAGGCCTGCCGTTCCCTTAAAGAAGAAGGAATAGAAGTAGTACTTTGTTAACTCTAATCCTGCTACAATTATGACAGATAAGGATATTGCGGATAAGGTACATAGAGCCTCTTAATGTAGATGTTGTTAAGAAAATCATTAAAGAAGAACAGCCTGACAGCATACTTCGACACTTGGAGGACAGGCAGGACTTAACCTTGCTATGGAGCTTGAGGAAAGCGGCTTCTTAAGGAGAATGATGTAAGGCTTATAGGTACCACAGCTTTGACTATCAAAAAGGCTGAGGACAGGCTTGAGTTTAAGAATACTATGGAGAAGCTTTAGGAGCCTGTAGCCGTTTCTACAATAGTAGAAGACGTTGAGGCTGCCGTAGAATTTGCCAAAGAAATAGGTTATCCGATAGTGGTAAGACCTGCCTATACCCTTGGAGGCTCAGGCGGCGGTATAGCTGATGATGAAGCATCACTCGCTTAATCTGTGAGAAACGGACTTAGGCTGTCAAGAGTAGGTCAGTGTCTTATAGAGCGCTCAATCGCAGGCTGGAAAGAGATAGAGTATGAGGTAATGAGAGATAGCAGAGGTAACTGCATTACTGTCTGCAATATGGAGAATCTTGATCCCTGTTGGGAGTTCATACAGGCGACAGTATAGTAGTAGCTCCATCTCAGACACTTTCTGATAAAGAGCACCAGATGCTAAGAACATCTGCTCTTAACATAATAGATGAGCTTGGAATCACAGGTGGCTGTAATGTGCAGTATGCCCTTAACCCTCATACCTTTGAATACTGTGTTATAGAGGTAAACCCTAGAGTCAGCCGTTCATCTGCGCTTGCTTCAAAGGCTACGGGCTATCCTATAGCTAAGGTGGCGGCTAAGATTGCACTTGGCTACACCTTGATGAGATTAAGAATGCCGTTACAGGAAGAACATTTTGCAAGCTTTGAGCCTGCACTTGACTATGTGGTTGTTAAGATACCAAGACTTCCTTTTGATAAGTTCATTACAGCAAAGAGAACTCTTACCACCCAGATGAAGGCTACGGGTGAGGTTATGAGTATCTGTACCAACTTTGAAGGTGCTCTTATGAAGGCAATCACGCTCCCTAGAGCAACATGTAGACAGTCTTATAGTCAATTACTACGAGGGCTTTACTGATGAGGATATAAAGGATGAGCTTCAAAAAGGTGGATGACAGAAGAATCTTCCTCATAGCTGAGGCTATCAGGAGGGAATTACAACTGAGTACATCCATATATACCAAGATAGATCGAGTGGTTCATAGATAAGATAGAGCGTCTTGTAAGATGTGAGCTTCGCCTTAAAAATGAGGAGCTTACCAGGAGCTTTTTATTTGATGCAAAGCGTATGGAATTCCCTGATAAGGTCATTGCAAAGCTTACAGGAAAGACTGAAAAAGAAATCTACGAGCGTAGAATAAAAGAAAATATAATTGTCGGCTTCAAGATGGTTGATACCTGTGCAGCTGAGTTTGAGGCTGTTACACCTTATTATTATTCCTGCTTTGACGGAGAAAATCGAGAATACTTCAGTTACAGATAAGAAGAAGGTGCTGGTAGCTTGGTTCAGGTCCTATAAGAATCGGTCAGGGTATCGAGTTTGACTTCTGTTCAGTACACTGTGTATGGGCATTTTCAAAGGCAGGCTATGAGACCATCATCATAAACAACAACCCAGAAACCGTAAGTACTGACTTTGATATAGCTGATAAGCTTTACTTTGAGCCTCTTACCCCAGAGGATGTAAGAAATGTAGTAGAGCTTGAGAAACCTTATGGAGCTGTAGTTCAGTTTGGAGGCCAGACAGCCATAGGTCTTACCAAGGCTCTTATGGAAATGGGAGTAAAGATACTGGGAACATCCGCAGAAGACGTGGATGCAGCAGAGGACAGAGAGTTATTTGACAATATCTTAAATGAAACAGGTATACCAAGGGCATCAGGCGGTACAGTATTTACCGCAGATGAAGCGGTTGAAGTAGCCAATAGACTAGGATATCCTGTGCTTGTCCGCCCTTCTTACGTGCTTGGCGGTGCCGGAATGAGAATAGCTATATCCGACTCAGATATAAGGGAGTATATAGGCATAATCAACCGCAATGTTCAGGAGCATCCTATCCTTGTAGACAAGTATCTTATGGGTGAGGAGCTTGAAGTGGATGCGGTTTGTGACGGAGAAGATATCTTGATTCCGGGTATAATGCAGCATATTGAAAGAGCAGGCATACACTCAGGTGACAGTATATCTGTATACCCATCACAGAATATATCGGATGAACTTATAGAAAGGATTGAGGACTATACCAGAAAGCTTGCAAAGAGCCTTCACGTAATAGGACTTGTAAATATACAGTTCATCATTTACGAGAATGAAGTATATGTCATAGAGGTAAACCCTCGTTCAAGCCGTACAGTACCATATATAAGCAAGGTGACAGGCATACCTATAGTAGAGCTTGCCTGCAAGGTCATAATGGGAGATAAGATTAGAGACCTTGGATTTGAGCCGGGACTTCAGAAGGAAGCTCCTTATGTGGCAGTAAAGATGCCTGTATTCTCCTTTGAAAAACTAAGAGGAGCTGAGATTTCCTTAGGACCTGAGATGAAGTCTACAGGAGAGTGCCTTGGTATAGCAAAGACCTTTGATGAGGCGCTCTTTAAGGCCTTCCTTGGAGCGGGAATTGACCTTCCTATCCACAAGAAGATGATAATTACAGTTTGTGATGAGGACAAGAAGGAAATTGTGCCTATAGCCGCAGGCTTTAGTAAGCTTGGCTATGAGATATACGCAACAAGAGGGACTGCAGAAGTGCTTAAGAATAACGGTGTGGAAGTAACTCAGGTAAATAAGCTTGAACAGGCAGCGCCTACACTTATGGACCTTTTACTTGCACACAACATTGACCTTGTTATCGACACACCTTCTAAGGGTGCAGGGAAGTCTAAGGATGGTTTCCTCATCAGACGAGTTGCCATAGAAACAGGTGTTTCTGTTATTACTGCGCTTGATACAGCGACAGCCCTTCTTAGGAGCTTAACAAACTCTCATAAAGATGAGCTTGAAATGATTGATATAGCAACAGTGGCACGTAGGGGAAATACCAATGGTTGATATAAAGGATGTTCTGTCTTTTAACTATTATACCTATAAAAAGCCATTTACCGGCAGTGATAACGGTAGAGATACAGAATCGTAAGGCTTGAAAAGGAAGTTCAGGCAAAGAAGAGACTGAGCCTTAAAGAGGTAGTTTTCAAGGCATTTTCTCTGGAAAGATTATCTTGCCTTTGAGAAAACACCTGAGGAGGAGATTCTTACCAAATGAATTTGATTTCACTCCTTCCGGATTAGAACAGGTGGTTGACTGGATAAATACAACAATGTTATAATCGATTTCAACACCCAAATTATTTACCTTTTGGATATAAGGTTCATTTGGTGATAATTTGGGAATATTATTCTTGGAGGAAAAGATATGGGAAGGTTTTGTAAGTTTTGTGGAAATCCTATAGAGGATGGACAGGAATGTAACTGTGAGGAGCAGTAAAAGAGAGACAGGAGAAGGCTGTATCAAGTGCAAGCGAGACAGCAAACCCTGTAGAGAGCTCCTGTAAATGCAGAGGTTAGCAGTGCTCCTGAGGTAACTAATGAAAGCGGGGCAAAGGCAAATGAACCTGTAAGTGCTGTACAGGATTCTACTATGAATACCGTAGATAACGGTACTCTGAGGCATCTAAAGATATGTGACAAATGCTGAGGGTAAATAATGGGGCAGATTTGGAGAATACAGGTAACAGCACAGTAAATAATGAAGAAAGCACACAGCAGACTCCTGTAGCAAGTGCAGTTAACAATGCACCGCTTCCAGTGCCAAACGCAGGCGGCACCGGGCAGACAGGTAACTCTGCAGGCAAGAGCTTAAACATTGATGCATCTAAGATATTGAAGGATACCTTAGGGTGTAACCAAAATCATTTTTAATGAACCCTTTTTGAGGCATTAAAATCATCATTTGCAGATAAGATAAGCTAGAGCCAGCTGATAGCAGGTGGTATATCAGCCTTTATTATGTTTATATTTTTCATAATAATGGTTTAATTACCCTGTATTTGATGCATTTACAAAGTTTAAGATAGCATTTTCTTAATCTTATCTTACGTAGCTATAAAGGCAGCATATGCGTTTGGAGTATTCATTTTTACCAAGAAGCAGACAAAGCCGGTGTCATACTTGTCAGTACTTGGACTTTGCAGTCTGACTACGATATTAGATATGATAATTCTATTTCTTGTAGTGATATTTATGTCGCTTTCACTACACATGCTTTCAGGTATTTGTCTTGTATTTTTGCTAGTAAACAACATTATGTCATCTCAGTAGTTATTGCTTACATAGCATTTTTGAAGAGAACTTTGTTAAGACCTATAGAATTGGACTTTTGCTTCAGCTTATTATTGTTTGTATAGTTATCCTATTGCTTGATATCGTAGGAAGAAGTATCTTATCCAGCATATATTCAAGCATATTTGGCAATATGAACTACATGAATATGTTTGGTAACGTTTATTAAATATAGAGATTATTAAGGCCACAGAAGTACTATTATCTGTGGTCTCTCTATAAAATTAGTGATACTTGGAGGAAGAAGTACATAAAAGATAGGAGTTAGAGATATGAAAAAGGCGGATTAGTTTTTCTTGTCAATTATATTGGCTCTTGTAATCATTGCGATTGGAGCATCTGCAGGTGCGCTTGCTTACACCAATGGAGTGCCTGCGATAAAAGCAAACATCAGTTACTGCTGAGAATACAGACGATAATATTAGACAGTGAAGATACCTACAGAAGATGTCGCTGACATCGCAGCTTACTAAAGAGCTTTGACCAGTTTACGGTAGACAACACTATGCCGTCATCAGAAGATAAAGACAAGAAGGGTGATGATAGTGACAACAAGGAGGGTGAAGAGGAATCTTCCGAGAATAAGGAAGATGCCGATGAAACCTCAGAGAGCAGTGAAAACAGCGATGACACGACTACCAACGGAGATAATTGAAAGCAAACGAGGTGAATCAAAAGAAAATAGCGAAAACGGTGCAGACAGCAACGATATAGAGGGTACTGTAACAGGAGAAGAAGATAAAAAAGAGGTTAAGGAAGAGAAAAAGAACTCAGGCACAAAATACCTCTTTGCTGACAGTGCTAAAAAGAAGCTGAATAAGAAGAGTGCGGAGGCACTTGTAGAAAAAGATAGAGAGTAAAGACTACAAGATGCTGGGGGACAGATCCGTTGCAAGGATGATATAAATGAGATGTACGCAAAACATGGAGCAAAGTTTAAGGATAAAGAGGTTCAGAAATACTTCAATAAAAAGCTGGTACAAGAAGATAAAAAGAAAGTAAGTACAGACAAGGCTTTTTCTAAAATGAGTGCACTTGAAAAAAGAATATCGAAGTTCTTGATGAGATTGATAAAGCGAATTAGTAAATGGAGGGAATTATATGTTTTGTGAAAATTGCGGAGCAGAATATTTCAGGGAAAGCAGGCATTTTGCGAAAAATGTGGCCTACAAACTGCCTGACACGGATTATTCTCTTGATGAAAATAAAAGAAGAGCAGAAATTCACCTGAGACGCATGGGGCCTGTGTCTATAGAAAACAATCAGCAGGCGAAAAAATAACCAGCCGGTGGAGTCGAGCAGGTTGTAAACAATCAGCCAGTAGAGCCGGTACCTGCGGTAAATAATCCAGCAGGCACAGCCTTCGCCGGTGGTAAACAATCAGCCGGTAGAGCCGGTACCTGCGGTAAATAATCAGCAGGCACAGCCTTCGCCGGTGGTAAACAATCAGCCGGTAGAGCCGGTACCTGCGGTAAATAATCAGCAGGCACAGCCTTCACCTGTGGTAAAAACAATCAGACGGTACAGTCTGCACCTATAGTGAATAATCAGCGAGCCTCAGACGAACAACGGCAAGCGTAAGAAGGGGATATTTGGAGTAATCAAGTTTTTATTATTAGAAATTATTATTCTTGGGGCTACTGATATACTTTTTAGTCCTTATATCTTTGATAATTTCAGTGCGGAACATAAGGCAAAGCAGTATTTTGTTGCTCTTGTTAATGAAGATTATGACAGTGTGTATTCTTTGTTTAATATAAATACAGAGGATGATAAGAATTTTCTGCTTAAAAAGGACGGAATAAAAACAGTACCGTGCTTCTGCCGGCTTGACTGATGTCCTTAATTATAAGGTAAACGATAATGATTCTTTTTGGAAAATGGACAAGAATGATGATATCCGCAAAGAGGTAGTTATATCCTACTCAAACAGAGGCGATAGTAAGGAGCATACCTTCACTGTAAATCTGGTAAAGGAATCAGCAAAGAAGTACTATATATTTGATGACTGGAGCATAGATTATGTCGGAATTGCTGCTTCTAATGTCAAGATAAATGTGGCTGAGGGAGCTAAGGTAAAGGTTGATGATGTCGAGATTCCCGAGAAGTATATGACAACAGGTGAAGTACCTGGGGATAGTACTTATACAATACCTATAATATTTACCGGAAATCACAAAATTGAAGTATCTAAAGATGGCTTAGAAACATTGAAAAGAAACGAGACAATTACAGGCAATAATGATAATATCTCACTTGACGATATGAAGCTGTCTAAGGATACGGCAGAAGCGCTTGAAGAGCTGGCTATAAACAATATGAAGTCGGTATATCAGGCTGCATTAAATGGCGATTCCTTTGACAAGATTAAAGATATATTTGTACAGGACGAAGACAGCCTTACCTCAATTAAGGCCCAGTATGATGAACTTGCGCAGGGTCTAAACAACGACAGCAGACACGTGACTAAGATTGATTTTACATCTGTTAAAACTGATATAGATGTGACAGAGCCTGTTGTGACAAAAACAGTGTTTTATCAAATATATTTCTCGTATTACTACAGGCCTTGGTTTGGCGATCCGGAATGGAAGGACAGCAATAACACAGGAAGTATGTACATAAGAACAGAGTTTAAGTATGTTGATGGGAAATGGCTTCAGACAGATCTTGGCTGTCAAAAACCAAGTATATAGCGTTTTAATATCAAAGTTTGATTTATTTGAGTAAAAATGCTGTAAACACAGTAGGGCAGAAGCCCTGAAAGTGTTTACAGCATTTGTTTCTACAAATCTACATTTACCTAAAAGTGTCATCATTCATCATTTAAGAAAAGAATAGTCATCTTCATTCTCATCCGCTTCAGCAAGGGCGTTGATGGAATCCATGTCAAGCTCTCCTGTAAAGAGTTCATCATCACATCGTCACCATCATCAGCAGCAATAATTTCATCCTCACTAACGTCATCCATAAGGGTGTCATCCGGCTCACGCTCGGAAAGCTGTGCCTCATACAGGCTGTTTGCTTCTTCTATGATAATTTCAGCAAGTTCATTTGTATCAATAATTTTGGCTTCTTCCACAACCAACTGGGTATATTTAACAACATTGCCGGATACCATTCTTATATCACTTTCTTTGATAAGGTTTATATCCTTCCTATAAGGCAAATGGTCATAGATAGTATTGGTAGGATCCTTCAAATCGCTAAAAGGTCTTAGAGCTCTCATAAAATTTGACTCGCTAATACCAAACACCTGCCCTTCATAAAATATTTTGTCAAATAACTGACAACTGTATCGTAAGATTATATCACAAAAACTTTGAATTGGCTATAGCCAAAATAAGTGGTATAATAGATAAAGAGACATGCAACACTAAATAAAAATTGGAGGCAGGGTATGAAAGCAAAGGGTATTACAGTATTATTTTCGATTGTTTTAATTTTTAATTTATTTTTCTCGGTATTCAGCACAGTTCCTGTCCTGGCAAAGGATAAAGCTCCGGTCATATCTGTAGACGGAAGGATTGCTATAGAGAATCCCGGGAAGTGTAGTCACAGACGGAAAATACATCTATTATTCCCTATCAGGGTGATGGCAAGCGTATGGACATTATAAAGCTTAACCCTAAGACTCTTAAAAGCAAGAGTATTGCTAAAAAAACGGGAAACGGATATACCAACCTATCTATAAAGGGTAACTATATATATGCTGTACTTGATAAGGTGTTTGGATATGGTACAGGCTATGAAGAACCCTATATTTACCGCATTTCAAAGGATGGAAAGACTAAGACTAAGCTTGCAGTAGGGAAAAGAACCTGTAATTATCGGGGATAAAATCTATTATTTTTCAGGCAAGATATACACAGTTAAAAGAAGGAAATCTGAAATTTAAGGATTTCAAAAGTGACGGCTATATCTCAAGTATGGACTTAAACGGAAAGAATAAAAAGAAGGTGTTTGGAGTCAGCGTTGAATACAATGGCTTGCTGAAATTATTTAAGAGTGGCGAGAGGTTTTTATTATACTACGGATAACAAGACAGTTTATGATATGAGGGTAATGTGAGTTAAGTCAAGGAAGTTTATAAATGCAGGAGAAATACGCCTTGATACATTCAGTCTTGACAGCAGCTACAATGTAAAAACTAAGCTTCTATACCGTAAAGCCGGTAAATACGGTGAGGGGGAGATTCAGGTTGGAACATATAAAGATAAAAAATGGAAATATAAAAAGATATTGACCAACAGCGTAACTATCAACTTTTCTGTTCAGGGTGACTATATGATGGTAAAGGAGATTGTAAATGTTACATCTGAGAAGTCTTTAATAAAAAGTATATCTACTTGATAAAAGCGGAAAAGATACTTAGGAACTTCATTCTTGGACGCCGGCAGAATAAGACTGCATAGAGACGATTATAAACATAATACTGTTGTTTGGAACGGTGTTTTCCTAACGGATAAACCTTGTTAGATAAGATTATGCTGGATTAAAAATTAAAACGTGAGCAGGTAAATAATAGAATTGGGAGCTTTATTAAATGAAAGATTTGATAGTTTTAACAGGTCCTACTGCGGTAGGAAAAGACCTCTTTGTCCATAGCCCTTGCAAAGGCTGTGGACGGAGAGATAATATCCGCAGACTCCATGCAGGTATATAAATACATGAACATAGGAACTGCTAAAATTACAGAAGAAGAAAAAGTGCGGTATTCTCATTTTCTGATAGATGAATTAGAGCCTGATGAGGAATTCAATGTAACCATATTCAAAAATAAGGTTATGGGCTATATTAAGGATATAAAAAGCAGAGGGAAGGTGCCTATTATAGTAGGAGGTACAGGCTTTTATATCCAGTCCGTCATCTATGATATTAACTTTAACGAATATGGTGATGACAGCAATGTTAGGAAAAAATATGAGGCTATGGCAGAAACCATCGGCAAAAGCGAACTTCACAAAAAGCTTGCTCTGGTTGACAGGGAATATGCTGATTCAGTTTCAGAAAATAACGTAAAAAAGGTTGTCAGGGCGCTTACCTTCTTTGAAATGACAGGAGAAAAGCTCTCGGAGCATAATAAGAGGGAGAGGGAGAGACGTTCCCCCTTTGACTTTGCTTACTTTGTGTTAACCATGGATAGAAAAAAGCTTTATGAGAGAATTGATAAGAGAGTTGACCTTATGTTTGATATGGGGCTTGTGGAGGAGGTTAAAGCTCTTATGGCAAAAGGGTATGACAAGTCATTGGTGTCTATGCAGGGTATAGGCTATAAAGAAGTGATTGATTATCTTAAGTGGTAAAACGAGCCTTGAAGAATGTATAGATATTATCAAAAGGGATACCAGACATTTTGCCAAAAAGGCAACTTACCTGGTTTAAGAGGGAAAAGGTGGTAACTTATATCGACAAAGATGAATTTGATGCAGAGATAAATGTTTAAAAGAAATGCTAAGAGTATATAATTCATAGTTTGTTTATGTTATAATGTTAAACAGGAGAAAAAGGTATGAAACTACATTTTATTGGTGCTGATCACGAGGTCACAGGAAGTGCACATTTTTTGTCTGCTTGTGGCAAAAACATATTGGTAGACTATGGTATGGAGCAGGGAGTAAATGTATTTGAAAATGCAGAGCTTCCTGTATCTCCATCAGAAATCGACTATCTTTTGGTTACACACGCTCACGTAGACCATACAGGCATGATACCTGCTCTTTATAAGAATGGGTTTAAGGGTGAGATATATGCTACTCCTGCTACCTGTGAGCTTTGTGATATTATGCTTAGAGATTCTGCTCATATTCAGGAGTTTGAAGCTGAATGGAAGAATAGAAAGAATAAAAGAGCAGGTAAGGAGCATTTTGAACCTGCTTATACTATGGAAGATGTAGAGGGAGTTCTTAGTCATTTCCACAAAGTAAGCTATAATGAAGACTTGACATTATGTGAGGGTATAACCATCTCTTTTACTGATGTGGGACATCTTTTAGGCTCATCAAGTATAAAGATTATTATAACTGAGGATAATGTCACCAAGACCATAGTATTCTCTGGTGATATAGGTAATATCAATCAGCCTATAATAAAGGATCCTGCTTACACAACTGAAGCCGACTATGTAGTGATGGAATCAACCTATGGTGACAGACTTCATGGGGATAGGATTGACTACGTATCTGAGCTTTCTGATATCCTAAACGATACCTTTAGCAGGGGAGGCAATGTAGTTATACCATCCTTTGCAGTTGGACGTACTCAGGAGATACTTTATTTTATCAGGAAAATAAAAGAGGACAGGCTGGTATACGGCTATGACGACTTTGAAGTAATAGTTGACAGTCCTCTGGCTATAGAGGCTACCAATATATTCAAGGAGAATTATGCCGACTGCTTTGATGAAGAAGCTATGGAGCTTATCAATGCCGGCATCAATCCAATCAGCTTTGAAGGGCTTAGAACCTCTGTGACGAGTACGGACTCGATTGCAATTAACTTTGACAAGAAGCCTAAGGTTATTATCTCAGCATCGGGTATGTGTGAGGCAGGACGAATAAGGCATCACTTAAAACATAATCTCTGGCGGAAAGAATGTACTATACTATTTGTGGGATATCAGGCCGTGGGAACCTTAGGGCGGATACTTGTGGACGGTGCAGAGCGGGTTAAGCTTTTTGGAGAAGAAATTGAAGTAAATGCTGAAGTAAAAGTGCTTGCAGGAGTTAGTGGACATGCGGATAAAAATGGGCTTATTTCTTGGATTTCAGCCTTTAATCCAAAGCCGGCGGCAGTGTTCATAGTGCACGGAGAAGACAGGGTTGCAGAGAGCTTTTAGACTGGCTCTTATGAGAAGAGTATCACCATAATGCTTATGCCCCATACAGTGGCTCGGTATATGACCTTTCTTTAGGGAAGTGGGAGTATATTGCAGAACCTGTATTCATTAAGAAAGAAGTTAAACAGGGTACTCATAAGGCAGAGTATGATAAGCTCATTAATGCTGGTCAGAAACTGCTTGACATCATAAATGCAAACAGCGGACTGGCAAACAAAGACATGATTAAATTTGCGGAACAGATTGAATCACTGTGCAACAAGTGGAAATAACGGGGGGTAAAATGAGAAAAAATAATAATGTGGTAGTTCTAGACAATGAGATTGCTAACAAGCTTAGTCAGTTAGATACGATATCACTTAAAGACGGACTTACAGGCCTGTGGAATAAAAAATGCCTCGCTGATAAAGTAGATGATTATGTTGGTGGAGAAGTTAATTCAGGAGCCTTATTTATCATTGAAATTGATGATTTCGCAAAGATAAATGATGAATATGGCCATATTATGGGTGATGCCTGCCTTGTTAGACTTGCAGGAGTTCTTAGCAGCTCGTTTCGTGAAAGAGATGTGGCTGCGAGGATATCTGCGGATGAATTTGGCGTATTTTTGGTAGGTACCCTTACATACAAAGACATCAACAGCATAGCGGCTAAGCTCTTAAAGGTATCAAGGAGAGCTTTGAGGGTATGAAGTTAGATAAGGATTTCACCATATCCATAGGCATAGCCAAAGCACCTGCAAATGGAAGTGATTTCCTCTCGCTATACAGAAAGGCTGTAGAGGCACTAACCAAGTCTAAGCAGGTCGGTAAAAATGGTTTTATGATTGCTGAGGAGAACTATTCAGAGAATAAATCCATCAATACTGATGCGGATATGGACATAGTTAAGCACCTTATATCCGAGAAAGATAAACCTCTTGGGGCCTATAAGGTGGAGTATGATGGGTTTAAGCATATATTCAGGTTTATTTCCAGATATTCTGATAGGAAAGAAACAGGTATAGAAATCATACTTTTCACAATATCAAAAAAAGACGGAAGTATGATAGATCCTCTTACGCTCTCAGATGCTATGTTTGACCTTGAAAATATTATCAAAGTGTCTCTTAGAATAGGGGATGTGGCCACCGAGTACAGCTCCTGCCAGTATCTGGTAATGCTTGTAGGTGCCAATAAGATTAAGCCTCAGGACGTAGTTGAAAGGGTGGTAAAGAACTATTCTTTCTTTGCTGACAAATACAATATTGTTGTAAAATATGATATTGATTATAAATCGCTTCAAGAGGGATAATGATGGAGATGAAAGAAAAGTTCCTATAAATGAACTTCCAACAGACCTTGATTCCTATGAAAAAAATAGAGATAGAACAGGGTTATATAAGCAATAAGCCTACTATAAGGATTAGAAAGGCTAATGAAAAGTATTTATTAACTGTCAAAAGTAAGTTTGGAGTCAGCGGGAATGAAGGCGGCCCGATAGTTAATAATGAGCACGAGTTCGAAATAACCAAAGAGGAATATAATCACCTTAAAGAAAAACTAAAAAGGGATGTCTTAAAGAAAATGAGATACCTCATTCCTTTAGAAGGTGGACTTGTTGCGGAGCTTGATGTATTTAAGGAAAGGTTTGAGGGTCTTGTATTCGCTGAGGTGGAATTTCCTTCCATAGAGGCTTCTAACAGTTTTGTTAAGCCCCATTGGTTAGGCAAGGATGTAAGCGATGATAAAAGATACAAGAACGCCCAGATAATAAAGCTAAGCGGTTATAATAAGGCATATTTTGAGGAGAAGGTATGAAGATTATATTGTCTCCTGCCAAGAAAATGAAGATGGACACAGACTTTTCGGGAGTTATCGGAAAGCCTGTGTTTCTTGACGATACGAAGATAATCCTCTCTTGGCTGAAGGGAAAAAACAGAGAAGAATTAAAGAAATTATGGAAGTGCAACGATAAGATTGCTGATGAAAATTATGAAAGAATTGCAGGTATGAAGCTAACGGGCAATCTACCCCCTGCAATTTTATCTTATGAGGGTATAGCTTATCAGTATATGGCTCCGGCTGTATTTGATGATGAACAGCTAAGCTACATACAGAGTAATCTAAGAATCTTTGTCTGCATTTTACGGTGTAGTAAAAGCCTATGGACGGTGTAAGCCCTTACAGGCTTGAGATGCAGGCAAAGGCTGATGTAGATGGAAACAAAAATTTATATGAGTTTTGGGGAGATAAACTCTATAAGGAGGTAAGAGATGAGAGCGGAATCATCATAAACCTTGCATCAAAAGAGTATTATAAATGCATTGATAAGTATTTAACGCCTGAAGATAAGTTCATCACCTGTGACTTTGTTGAAGAGGTAAAGGGAAAGTCTGGTAACAAAGGGAACTTATGCCAAAGATGGCAAGGGGAGAGATGGTGAGGGTTCATAGCTGAAAAAGAATAGATAATCCTCTGGATATTAAGAAGTTTGACAGGCTTCACTATATTTTTTTAGGGAAGATTTATCCAATAATGTGAAGTTTGTATTTGAAAGAAAAAACAATTGTGTTAAAATAAAAAGTTGACTATTCCTTTTACACTAACCGATGATTATGGAGACTGTAAGAATTGGAGATTTACCGGATGAATTAAAGCCGTTTGAGAAGTATCAGAAGCAGGGTATAGATAGACTATCTGACATTGAACTTCTGGCGCTTATTCTGAGGACTGGTACAAAGAAGCTAAACTGTATTGACTTATGTAAGAAGGTGCTCGATGTTGGTGGAGGTACTTTGGCAGGTCTATATGGCAAGACTGAAAAAGAACTTCAAGATATCGAGGGTGTAGGACCTGTTAAGGCAGTGAAGATTATTTGTATCTGTGAGCTTGCAAGAAGAATAGCAAGAACGAAACGCACGTATGATGAGTCACTAGACACTGCAGATAAGATAGCTAAGCGGTATATGGAAGAGATGAGGCACTTCAAAGAGGAGCATGTCGTATTACTCCTCCTTGATATCAAGTGTAGGTTAATTAAAGAAATTACCATTAGCATTGGAACAGTTAACCAGTCTTTTCTAAGGCCAAGAGAGGTCTTTATGCAGGCGCTCAAGTACGAGGCGGTCAATCTTGTTCTACTTCACAATCATCCCAAGCGAGATCCGACACCAAGTAGGGCTGACATACAGATTACCGATATGATACTTGAAGTATCAAAGCTTGTCGGTATTCCCCTTGTTGATCATATTGTTATCGGGGACTGCTGCCATGTAAGAGTCATAAGGGAAAAGGGATTAGTGGACTTTGAAACAAATAAACAGATATTTGAAAGGACTTAGTTATGCTTGGAAAAAGTATTGGGATAGATCTGGGAACAAAGAGAATCAAATATTATAGAAAAGGCGATGGAATTATATTTGATGAGGAAAATTGCATTGCGATAGAAAACAGGGATGAGATAAGAGCTATAGGTGATGAGGCAGCAGAGATGGTAGGAAGGACGCCCGGAGACGATAGAGGTAATCTATCCTGTAAACCGTGGAGTTATTGCCAATGTAAGTGCTATGGAGCTTCTTTTCAATGCTTCATTTGATAGAATCTACGGAAAAGCCAAGAGAGCATCAGGAACCAACTTTGTTATAGCTCTTCCTACAGATATTACAGAGGTGGAGAGAGGTCATTTGCAGACCTGGTTCATAAATCCGGTCTTAAACCAAAGAATGTCTCTCTGGTTGATAAGCCTATCTGCGTAGCTATGGCAGCAGGCCTCGATATCATGAAAGCAAAGGGCGTAATGACCGTGGATGTAGGTGCTGATACTACAGAGATAGCAATCATTGCTCTTGGAGGTATAGTTAGAAGCAGGCTCTTACCTACAGCAGGTAATAAGTTTGATGAATCAATTTGCAATTATATCAGACAAAAATGTGCTCTTGTCATCGGTAAGAGTAATGCAGAACAGCTTAAGATGGGTATAGCGGGAGCAGTATCCGGTCAGTCTCTTACCATGCAGGTAAACGGTAGGGATGTTGTTACAGGACTTCCTAAGCGTATGGAGATTGAGTCTGATCTCGTATATGAAGCGATAAAGGATGACCTTAAGAATATCACAGAGAATATCAAGAGCACTCTTGAGCATATTCCACCGGAAGTATCATCTGATATTATAGATGCGGGTATATATGTAACGGGTGGTTCAGCACTAATAGGCAACTTTGATAAGCTCCTCAATGCTGAGACAAGCCTTAAAATAAATATACTTGAAGATCCTCAGGACAGTGTAATAAACGGTCTTGGCAAGCTTATTGATGAAGATAACTTTAAGACGCAGCCTTATATCTACAGGCAGCCCGGATATTCAGTTAATTTAAGGAATGTAAATAATGGCATCACAAAGAAAAAATAAGATTAAGATAAAAATTGTTCCAAGATATCTGTTTATTGCAATGATTGTTATCTGCTTAGTTTTTACTTGTTGTATCCTATCGTTTCTCAGACAGCTTAGGACCGGTAAAATCTGTGGCAGGTAATGTTATTACACCCATGCAGGTGGGGAATCAACAGGATTGGCAGTTTTTACGTCAAAACTTGATTATCTTAAAAAAAGTAGATGACCTGATTGCAAAAACAAAGAGCTGACAGACAAGCTAAATGAGGTCAGCTATGAGAATAAGCTATTGCTTCAGGGCAAATATGAGCTTGATAACTTTAGAAAGCTATATAATCTTGATCAGACCTATGCCGACTATCCGAAGGTAGCCGAGAGTAATATCAAGGATACCAACAACTGGTATAGTAAATTTAAGATAGACAAGGGAAGTGATGACGGCATAAAGCCCGGAATGAATGTTATGACAGCAATGGTCTTGTAGGCATAATAACAAAGACAGGGTAAGAACTATGCTGATGTCACGCTCTATTATAGACGACAGCAGTGATGTAAAGGTATGTTCCTTGATAACTCTGAAACCTGTACGGTTAAGGGTAACTTAAAAACTGCTTGATGAAGGACATATTGAGGTTACCGATATAAAGAAAGGCTCAAGTATACAAGATGGATATGAGGTTGTTACGTCTTATACCAGTCAAAAATATCACCCGGGTATACTTATTGGCTATGTGAGCGGTATCAAAGTAGATCCTTCCAATATGACAGAATCAGGCTACCTCACTCCTGCAGTGGACTTTTCAAAGCTTGATATGGTGCTTATTATTACCCGTGAAAAGGAAGAATTATATTGATGAAGCGTGTTATAGGCTCTTTTATTATGGTTGTTTTATTGTATCTTTTACAGACTACGATATTTAACAACATCGCCATAGCAGGTGTAAAGCCAAATGTGATTCTCATCCCCATAGTGATAGTCGGATATAGATATGGTAGAGTCCAGGGTATGGTCTTAGGCTTCTTTACAGGACTGTTTATAGACCTTAATGAATCTGACTATCTTGGATATTATGCTTTATTTTATCTCATTATCGGTTATCTGGTAGGATTTAGCAGCAAGCTTTACAGCAACGATTCTACACTTGTGCCTCTTGGCTTAGTTGGAGCATCGGATATGGTGTTGAATATTCTTATATATGTTACAGGGTTTTTGCTTAGAAACAGGCTCGATTTACCTTATTATATGATAAGAATTATTTTGCCTGAACTTGTGTATACAATGATAGTTGCAGCCCTATTGTATAGGGTCATTGATTTTGTTTACCTTAGAATAGATTCGATAGGGAAAGGGGATGAAGCCTAGTTTTGTTAGACACTTTGATGACTTTTGTCAAAAATATCCTTAAGACAAGGACTATTCCACTGATTTTAATATACTCTGTTTTCTCCGTTGTTTTGGTATATAAGGTGTTCACCATACAGGTAGTAAGACAGGAAGAACTTACTAAGAACACTGTAAATAACGAGGAGATTACTCGTGAGACCAAGGCAACCAGAGGCAATATTTACGATTGTAACGGTGTTCTTTTGGCCTCAAACAGACTCTCATATAATGTTACCTTACAGGATTATAAGGCATTTAAGACTGATGAAGAAAAGAATGCCATGATAATAAAGTTAATTAGAATTATTGAGGTTAATGGAGGTAAGCTTTATCCTGAGTTTTATATCGAGAAGGATAAAAAGGGAAAGTTAAGATTTACAGTTGAAGGCGCGGCAGAGAGCAGATTCAAGAGAGATGCCTATATGTCTACTTCTATTGAGAAGCTTACAACTGCTCAGAGAAATGCAACTGCTGCAGAAGTTTTTGAGCACTTAAGACATGGGAAGTACATGTTTGACATCAGCGACGAATACAGTATAGACGATGCTCTTAAAATCATGACAATACGTTTTGCCCTCCTTTTAAATACTTATAACAGGGGTAATCCGATTCTTGTAGCAACAAATGTCAATGAAAAGATTGTTGCCGCAGTACTTGAGAATTCCTCAGACCTCCCGGGGGCTGAGATAGCAGAGCATACATACAGATACTACAATGACAGTAAGTATTTTGCACATATCATAGGGTATACCGGCAATGTAAACGAAGGTGAAATAGCCGAGGATAAGGAGCATTATTACAATACAACTGACCAGATAGGAAAGATAGGTGTAGAATACTCCTTTGAGAAATACCTGCGAGGTAAAAAGGGTTCTGAGAAGGCCACTTTAAATTCTGATTACTATGTAACAGGTGTGGAAAATGTATCAACCCCTAAAGCCGGAGATGATATCTACCTGACTATAGACAGTAAGCTGCAGAAGATTTGCTATAACATATTAGAAAAAGAGCTGGCAACTATCCTGCTTAGCAAAATACACAATTCTGCAAGCTACGGTGGCAAGGGCAAAAATGCCTATGACATTAAGATACCTATATATGAGGTATATAACGCCCTATTTGATAATGGAGCAATAGACCTTGAAAGGCTCGAGAAAAAGAAGGCGGGAAAGGTTGAAAAGGCTGTCTTTTCTAAGTTTAAGAAAGAAGAGAGCAGTGTCCTAAAGAAACTAAAGAACCTGATGCAGATAAACAGCGTTTCAAAAGAACGTGATAACAAGACAATCAGTGAGTATATGGATTATATATATACTTATGTCAAGAATGAAAAAGCTGATTGATGTGACCTGTAGTCAATGAGGATGATATTAACTTCAAGGATTATATTGCACATAAGAAAAGCCTTGGAGAATTCCTTAAAGTATGCAGTATCTAACAGATGGATTAATCTGCCTAAGCTTGATATAGGAAGTGAGTACTTAAGCACAGATGAAATATATAAAATACTGCTTAACTACATATTTGACAATATAACATCTGATTTTGCAGTTTAAGAAAAATCATCTATAAGAATCTTATATTTAATTATGAGATTTCAGGGACAGAGGTATCACTTATACTATTTTTCGCAAGGTTTCTTAAAAGAGGATGAGAAAGCATACCGCAATCTCTTAAATGGCTCGCTTTCACCTTATACATTTATAAAGAGTAAGATAAAGAGTCTTGAAATAACACCTGCGAATCTGGCACTTGATCCTTGTTCAGGCTCAATGGTTATCACAAACCCTAATAATGGTGATGTAAAGGCTTTGGTTACGTATCCAAGCTATGATAACAACAAGCTTGCCAACCAAATAGATGCCAAGTACTATGCTAAGCTCTCTACTGACGGGTCCTATCCGCTTATCAACAGGCCTTGTCAGCAAAAGACTGCACCCGGTTCAACCTTTAAGATGGTGTCTGCAGCCGCAGACCTTTCAACCGGAGCCATAGGTGACCATGAGAAGATATATGCGAAAGTATTATTTACAAAGATTGACAAGCCTGCAGCCTGCTGGAGCAATGTCCCACACGGTAATATAGATATCAGAACAGCTATTGAGGTATCCTGCAACTACTTCTTTTATGAAGGCGGATACAGAATGAGTCTTGACTCTGAAGGCAAATATAACTCAAAGCTAGGTCTTGAGAAGCTTAATAAATACGCTGCAATGTTCGGCTTTAAGAAGGGCACTACTTCAGGAGTCGAATTATACGAGTACGAGCCTTCTATATCAGACACCGATTCTGTAAGATCTTCTATCGGTCAGGGCAGCTATGCATTTACACCTACCCAGATAGCAAGGTATACGGCCGCCATTGCCAACAAAGGTACACTTAATTATCTTACAGTGATTAAGGAGATAAAGGACATCAAGGAAATACTGTGAAGAATACAGTTTCTAATTCCAAAAATAAGAAAACACCACAGATTTCGCTTAGGCCTGATGTTTGGAGCGTTATAAGAGATGGTATGTATCTTGCAGTAAACGGCAGTCGAAGTTCCCATAAAGAACTTTTTAAGAAGGTTAAAAACCTCATAGCAGGTAAGACCGGTACAGCTCAGTTTTCTAAGCAGAGAGCTGACCACGGTCTCTTCACGTCCTATGCGCCTTATAAAAAGCCAAAGATATCAGTGACCTGTGTCATTCCTAATGGTTATACCTCAGGAAATGCCGCAAGTGCTGTGGCCGACTTTTATGAATATTACTTTGGCGATGAGGATGAAGAGGCATTTAATAAAAAAGCTGTCAAAGATAAAGTTAAAAATATAATTTCAGACTAATACAGGAGGAAAAATGAAGCAACCGGTTGTTATTAAAGCAAATAATTTTGGGCTTATGATAATACTTGATCCAGAGCTTGAATTTGATGCTTTATGTAAAGCAGTGGCTGAAAAATTTAAGGAATCAGCTAAGTTCTTTGGAAATGCGGACATAGCGGTGGCATTTGACGGAAGAAAGCTTACCGATGACGAGGAAGAGACTATAATTGATACTATAATTCATAATTCTTCCATCAACATAGTGTGTACAATCGACAATGATCCGATAAGGGAAGAACGTTTCAAGAAAAAACTGGATCAGATAGCCATATCGGAGGATATTAGCCTTACAAAGATACATAAAGGATATTTTAGATCCGGTCAGATGATGGAATTTGATACCGGTGTTATCATCATTGGTGATATCAATCCCGGAGCAAAAGTCGTAGCTAAGGGCAGTATAGTGGTACTAGGCTGCCCTAAAGGGAGAGGCTGAAGCCGGTGCAGGAGGCAATGACAATGCTTTCATCATTGCCCTTGATATGGCACCTATACAGCTTAGAATAGGCTCAAAGATAGCCAGAAGTGCCGACAACACTGCGTTTTCAGGTAAGTCTAAGTGCTTATCACCTCAAGTTGCCTTTGTTGAAAATGACAATATATGCATTGAGGATCTTGATAAAAATGTACTTGATTCACTACAAATATAAAAAGTTTACTTATTCACTTGTAATTAATTCATTTTAATTATATTATATTATTGATGGAATATTGATTTAGTTAGGAGATTTTTTTATGGGAGAAGTTATTGTTATAACCTCCGGTAAGGGTGGAGTTGGAAAAACCACTACTACAGCTAATGTAGGTACCGGTCTTGCTATGCTTGGTAAAAAAGTAGTTCTTATCGATACTGATATCGGTCTTAGAAACCTTGACGTGGTTCTTGGACTGGAGAATCGTATTGTGTATAACCTTGTTGATGTAATTGAGCAGAACTGCAAAATCAAGCAGGCGCTTATTAAGGACAAGAGATATGAGACTTTATATCTTCTTCCTAGCGCTCAGACAAGAGACAAGGATGCTGTAAACCCTGAGCAAATGGTTGCACTTACTGAAGAGTTAAAGAATGAGTTTGATTATATTATTCTTGATTGTCCTGCCGGTATAGAGCAAGGCTTCAAGAATGCTATTGCGGGTGCAGACAGAGCGATTGTAGTTACCACGCCTGAAGTATCAGCAGTAAGAGATGCTGACAGAATAATTGGCCTTCTTGAAGCAAATGAAATTAAAAAGACAGAGCTTATAGTCAACAGGCTTCGTATGGACATGGTTAAAAGAGGTGACATGATGTCAAGTGAACAGGTTCTTGATATCTTAGCCATCAGCCTTCTAGGTGTTGTTCCTGATGACGAAAATATCGTTGTAGCTACCAATACAGGGGAGCCTCTTGTAGGTAACGATAGTCTTGCAGGTCAGGCATATATGAATATTTGTAAGAGAATAACAGGCGAAGAAGTACCTTTACTTGACCTTGAAAGCAAGAAAGGATTTTTGGCACGTCTTGGAGAAATATTTAAGAAGTAAAGGAGTTAAGCTATGAGTTTAATGGATTTTTCAAGAAGAAATCTTCAGGGACAACAGGCAGTAGACAGGCTTAAAGCTTGTGCTGGTATCAGACAGGGCTAACTGTTCTCCTGAAATCATGGAGCAGATTAAAAATGACATACTTAAGGTTATTTCAAAATACGTTGAAATAGATGTTGATGGACTTGACATTAAGATTGAACAGACAGAGTCTGATTCAAGGAACGGCTCTGTACCTGCAATCTGTGCAAACATCCCTATTAAGGAGATGATAGGGAAAAGGTCATAAGGATACTGATGTTAAAAATAAAAAAATACGATTTTAAGGATTTTAGTTTTTCCTTACTTGCGGCTGTGTTGTTACTTTGCCTTATTGGAGTGTACTGCCTCTTTAAGTCAGAAGGGTTTTCGATGGCAAGAAGGCAGCTTATAGGTATCGTTATTGGGTTGATAGTGGCTGTTGTAGGCGCTTTAATTGATTATCACCTGATATGCAAGTTTGCAATCCTTTATTATATTGTTGGTGTAATTATTCTAGTTTATGGTCAGATTTACTTCTTTTGGTAATGACCATACCACAGGAGCGTATAGGGTGGTTAAGTGTTGGCTCGATTGAGATACAGCCATCAGAACTTGTTAAAATAATACTAATAGTTAGTGCTAGCTGTATTGTTTACAAAAGTTCAAAATAAGCTTAATAAATGGAGTACGTTTTTCCTATCCGGTATTATAATGATGGTACCAACATCGTTGATACTCATTCAGACAGATCTTTCATCCAGTATGGTTTGTATGTTTATCTTTGTCATTATGATTTTTATGGCGGGACTTAGCCTTAAAATTATTGGTATTACCCTGGCTGTGTCCATTCCGTTAGGAGCAGGACTTTTTGGTATATGTTACAGCGGGGTCAGAAATTACTTACTCAAAGTGCACAGCGGGCGTATACTTAGTTTCTTGAATCCTGAAAAGTATGCACTTACCGGTCAATATCAGCAGATTAATTCTGTAAATGCTATTGCCGCTGGTAAGGTTTTGGGGAAAACCCTTGTTGGCGATGGATCAGATTTTAGACTATACAACAAGGTATATGTAAACGAAAGTGATTTTATTTTTTCCGTCATATCAGAAGAACTTGGTTTTTTAGGCTGCGTTTTGGTTATAGTTTTGTTTGCTTTTATAGTATTTAAGTGCGTATTGATAGCTAGAAGAACAGCAGATTTTACCGGTAAGATGATTGCAATTGGTGTATCTGCGATGCTTGCGTTCCAGTCTTTTGTTAACATTGGAGTTGCTACAGCACTTTTGCCAAATACAGGACTTCAGCTGCCGTTTCTAAGCTATGGGTTGTCGTCACTGCTAAGTAATTTCTTAGCAATAGCAATGGTATTAAATGTTGGCCTTCAAAAGGCAAAACATGGATTGACATTTAATTCAGGAGAAAATGAAATATTATTTTAAATAAACACTGTAAAGGGGTGGAATATGAATATTGGTTTAGTTGCTCATGATGCGAAAAAAAAGCTGATGCAGAATTTTTGCATTGCTTATAGAGGCATACTAGGCAAGAATACTCTATACGCAACCGGGACTACCGGAAGGCTTATAGAAGAAGTTACCAATCTAAATGTGCACAAGTATCTTGCCGGACATTTAGGTGGTGAGCAGCAAATGGCTGCGCAGATAGACCATAATGAGATAGATTTGGTTATATTTTTAAGAGATCCACTCTCTTCAAAGACTCACGAGCCTAATGTAAGCAACATTCTAAGGCTTTGTGATGCTAACAATATCCCTGCTGCAACTAATCTTGCATCAGCTGAGCTTATGATAAAGGCTTTGGATAGAGGCGACCTTGACTGGAGAGAATTGTATAAGTCATGATTAAGTTAAAAAGTAAAATAATTCTTGCAGCCCTGTGTGGAATTATATTGACCGGCTGTGGAAACAATGCCATAGCATATTTCCCATATGGGGATGAGGGAACAGGCGGCAGAGCTTATGAAAAGGTAACCTCTGCCTCTGATATCTCTCTGATGTCAGATGGTCTCTGTGTAATCACAGACAAAAATGTTAATAAATTAACAGACAAACCATCGTTTAATGCTAAGTCGGTTATAGTAGCTAACGAAGAAAGTCCTATTTATGCTAAGAATTGCTTTAAGAAGATGTACCCTGCCAGTCTTACAAAGATGATGACTGCTTATGTGGTTTTTACCAAAGAAAGTGATTTGGATAGGGTAGTAAAAATAAATGGAGAAGCAATTAAAATCACTGAGCCTTATGCTAAGAGAATGAGGCTTATGGATGGAGATCAGCTTACTATAAGACAGCTCTTAAATGCTGCTCTTGTAACATCTGCCAATGATGCGGCAAAGGCTCTTGCTGTTGCTGTAAGTGGAAGTGAAGAGAAGTTTGCCGTTCTTATGAATGAAGAGGCTAAGAAAATAGGAGCTACCCATAGTAGATTTGTAAATAGTACCGGACTTCACGACAATGCCCACTATACAACCTTGTATGACCAGTATCTCATATTCCATAAGCTTCTTGAAATCCCGGAATTTGTTAAGATAATTAATCAGGGGTCATACACATTAGAATATAAAAATGTCCTGGGTAACAAGGTCACAACTAAGGTCATTTCTACCAACCAGTATCTGGCAGGCTTGCTTAGGGTACCTGACGGATATACAGTTATAGGGAGGAAGACAGGTACTACAGATGAGGCAGGCTCTTGTATTTTGATGTCATTTAAGTCATCAGCCGATAAGAATTATATCGTGGGTATTCTTAAAGCATCAGATAGTCTCAACCTCTATGCGCAGCTTGGAACTGTTTTTGAAAATTTACCTCAAAATACTTCAAACTGATTGAATTTTTATGGTATTTTTGACATATAATATTAGTGTAATAAACTTTTTCATATAAAGGAGGGTTTTACTATGGTAAATATTATTTGTGGGGAAAAGGGAAAAGGTAAGACTAAAGTAATACTCGATAAGGCCAATGAAGCAGTGAAAACTTCAGGTGGTAATGTTGTATTTCTTGACAAGGATCTTGCTCATATGTATGAGCTCAACAATAAGATCCGTCTTATAAAATGTGAAGGATTTCTTTGTAGAGAAATTCTGGAGAATTTATTGGATTTGTTTGCGGAATTATCTCTCAGGACCACGATCTTGAGGCTATTTTCCTTGATAGCTTCCTTAAAGATTTCATTGACAGATAAAGGAAACAATGAAGCCTGTATTAGATAAGATTATTCAGGTTGCAGATAAATACAGTGTTGACATTATTCTCAGTCTTTCTGTTAAGAGTGAGGAACTTCCTGAGGAATATAAGCGTAATGTGCTGGTTTCCTTATAAGATTATTGCTTTATTTTACAGACTGTCACATTATTTTTGGTGTAGCAGTTTGTTTGTTTGGAGGATAGATATTGGCAGAAGAAAGATGACAAAGAGAAAGAAGTAATGTTGTCCGATACGGAGGGAAAAAAACCAATTTCATGTAGGCTTTGTTGTTTTGGAATCATATTGATTTATATATTAGGACACACTATTTCTTATATGCTAAGAGAAAAGACTTCGATATACAGAGTAGTAAGTGATGAAAAGACCGAGGTTATCAATACTACCGGATTAGCTTTAAGAGATGAAAATGTAGTAAAGTCAACAGAAGCAGGATATATCAATTATTATGTGAACGGAAACTCAAGGGGTGAGAAGAAAAGAAGCAGTATTTTCCATAGATAAGACAGGAAAAATATATTCAAAGCTTACTACTGACGACCAAAGTGATGAGTCGGGGGAGAGAATTACAGGAATACTACATCAGTTCCAGATAAACAGAGATGATAATTTCCTTAGCACCTATGGTCTTAAAGAGTCTATGAAAGAGACTGTTATGACTACTTCGGGCAAAAAGATTATGGCATCACTTAAAAAGTCTTCTGACGCAAAGGGGTCTTTTAGCGTTAGCACCGCAAGCGACAGTGGTATTGTAGTATATGGAGCCGACGGGCTTGAGAATCTTACCGAAGACAACATTACTTCTGATATATTTGAGAAGCAGAACAGCTATATACTGAAAATAGCTACTGAAAATGATGGTAAGGTCGAGGCAGGAGTTCCTGTGTACAAGCTTATTTCAGATGAAACCTGGAAGATAGTGGTTCCTGTCAATGAAACTCAGATAGAACTGCTTAAGGATAAAGGCTATGTGGATGTTAATGTTGACAACAAGGGCTTTAATGCAAAGGCAAAGGCGGATATCACTGAAATAAACGGTAGCAATTATCTCGTTCTGACATTTTACAACTATATGGTGGACTATGCTGACAAGAGATTTGTGAATGTGTATATTGTGCTAAGAAGCGTAACCGGCCTCAAAGTGCCAAAGTCTTCAGTGGTTGAAAGACAGGTATATGAGATTCCCGAAGAATATTATATGAATGGAGGCGGTAATAGGACAGGAGGATTTACCCTGCGCAGTACTAATAAGAGTGGTGAAACAGTGACTAAGTATGTTGAGGCAGACATCTGCTACAGGGATACTAAGAAAAAAATGGTGTATGTAGATGTAAATGAGGGCTTTAAGTCCGGGGATGAACTAATGGCTGCCAACAGTCAAAATACTTATACGGTTAGCGCTACTAAGCTTATGAAGGGTGTATATAATATTATAACGGTTATCCGAGATTCAGGCACGTAGAGCCTGATACGGACATTTTGACGGGTGACAATAGTGAATATTATCTCATCCCTATAGATAAAAGGCTATAATATAAGTGAATATGACAACATAATTCTTAATGCGGATAAGATGGATAAGGAGTAATATGGGAATATCTGATAACCTGAGATTAGTTGAAGCAAATATTGCAGCTGCCTGCAAGCGTGCAGGAAGAAAAAGAGAAGAGGTAAAGCTTATAGCGGTTAGTAAGACTCATCCTGTAGAAGCTATAAAAAGAAGCCATAAGATGTGGGATAAGGTCATTTGGAGAAAATAAGGTTCAGGAGCTTAAGACAAGCTGGAGAAGCTTGACGAGATCTCTTGATTGGCATCTAATAGGCCATCTTCAGACCAACAAAGTAAAATATGTAGTTGGAAAGGTTTCGCTGATACATTCTCTTGAAAGTGTTAGACTGGCAGAAGCGCTTGAAAAAGGAAGCCTGCAAACGAGGGTTGTTGTGGATGTACTTGTGGAAGTAAATATCGCGGGGAAGATACCAAGTTCGGTGTGTTGCCTGAAAATGTGGAAAGATTTTATTAGAGAAGTGGCAAAATTCGAGCATATAAGAGTGAAAAGGATTGATGACGGTAGCGCCTATTGCTGAGGAATCTGAAGAAAATCGTAAATATTTTTAAAAATCTTAATAAAAATAATGGTTGACTTGAATAGCAAAAAACATTCATAATGTGAGTATGAGTGTCCTTTTCGATGGAGAATGACCGGTGACTATGAAAGCAGCAATTGAAGAAGGAGCTACTCTTGTTAGGGTGGGTACCGGAATATTCGGTCACAGAGACTATTCGAATTGAGATTAATAATAGGGTGTGTTTATGTTTAAGAAGATTAGCCATATGTTTACGTCATTCAAAGACGGTAGCGACTACGATGATGACTATGATGAGGATTATGAAGATGAGCTTGAAGAAGAGCGTTTAGAGTCTTCAAGATCAAGACAACTTAGAAGAAACGACTATGATGATGACTACGATGATGAGGATGAAGACGAAGAGCCTTCATTCTTTGAGAAAAAGAAGAAAACAGCTGCTCCAAAGGATAACCGCAAGGTTATACCTATTAAAAAGAGTGGAAGAGCAGGAACTGAGGTCTGTGTAAAGCTCCCTAAGGGGTTTGATGAGGTTGAAGACATTTGTGATAAGTTGCTTGCCGGCTCTATTGTTGCCCTCAATCTCGAAGCACTTGATACGGTAGAAGCACAGCGTATAGTGGACTTCGTTTTTGGAACGATGCACGCAATTAATGGTAAGTTCAGAGCCGTATCTAAGTATGTTTATATCATATCACCTGAGAATGTTGAGCTTTCAGTTGAAAATGAAGAAGAACTTATAGATACTCTCTTTGCTGTACCAAAGTTAAATGGACAGTAATATGGATAGGGAAGAAAATTTAGTATTCAGGCATTTGCTAGACCTGGCAAAGCTGTCTTTTTACAGAGATATAAGTGTTTTTCAGATTTTCTTAATAACAGGGAAGTTGCAATTTTAAAAAGACAGGTGGCAGACCTTCCGTTAGGAAGGTTTTTCCTATATGGAGGCTTAGAAGACGCAGAGAGAGTCATAAGCTTTGTTTTCCTGCATCGTATGAGGATAGAGAAGATATTAAGTTCCCAATTGAGTGTATTGAAATACTTATAAAGAGCGTAAAGTATGAAAAATAACTCGCTTACACATAGAGATTTTCTTGGAGCCATACTTGGGGCTTGGAATAGACAGGAAGCTGATAGGTGATATCTTTACCGTATCAGAAAATGGAAGTATAGTTAAAAGCCTTTGTATTTTGTCAGGAGAAAATTGCTGATTTTCATCGTAAAGTGAACTCAGGCAGATTGGAAGATGTAATGTAAGTGCAGAAAGGACATCTGTAGACAAAGTTATGGTTTGCAGACGGATTGAAGACAAGTATGGTACTGTACCATCACTTAGACTGGACGTAATAATTGGAGAGGCTCTTAACCTTTCTAGGACTAGGGTAAAGGCGTTGATTGATGGAGATAAGGTCGCTGTTAATTCAGCGACATCATCAACGAAGCCATTACCAGGTATCAGAAGGTGATGTAATATCCGTAAGAGGTTTTTGGAAAATTTATTTTTTATGGAAGTTTAGGAAAAACAAAAAAAGACAGGCTACAGATTCATATCGGAAAATATTGTTAATTTGCAGGAGGGGATTATGCTTTCACTAAACGAGATAAAGAACCATGAATTTAAGAAGGGTATTGGCTATACGAAAAAGAGCGTAGATGATTTCGTAAATGAAATTGTTGAGTCTTTCGAAGAGGTGAATAGAGAAAATTCTGAGCTTAAAGAGAAATTAACTACATTAAGTGAGGGAATGCAGTACTATAAGTCTATAGAAAAGACCCTGCAGAAGTCACTGGTGCTTGCTCAAAAGACAGCTGATGAAAAGAAAGAAAAGGCACTTAATAATGCCAAAATCATTGAAAAGGTTGCGCGTTCAAGAGCGGATTCGATAATTACCAAAGCCAAGAATGATTTGGATGCTATTTACAGACAGACGGATGAGCTAAACAGAAGATTTGAACTCTATAAGTCTTATGTTAAGAACCTTATTACCACTCAGTTAGACCTCATTAATAGTGATACCTACAAGATATCTGTTAATGATTTGGATGGTTATTTAAAGCTTAAGGATGAACTTGAAGATGCACGAAATGCAATACCGGAGGAGGAGGATAATACATCCGAGGTAGATGAGAATATTGCGGATTTTTTATCTGACAAAGAAACTGCAGATGATGAAGAAGCTGTAGAAAAAGATGAATTTGAAGCAGTAATGGAGAAAATCAAAGAGGAAGATGTAGATCATGTTCCTGAATTGAAACATAAAACTGCCACAAAACCTGTCAAGGAAGCAAAGCCTGCTTCTGCAGGAACGCCTGTACAGGAAGCAAAGCTTGCTTCTGCGGGAACGCCTGTCCAGGGAGTAAAACCGATGACTCTGCTAAAACCAATGCAGGAAGCAAAAAGCAAGCGATGTAAAGCCTGTACAGGAAAATACAGCAGCGAAAGCCATACCTACTCAGGAAATTAAGCCTGTTAAAGTTCCAAAGATAACGCCTTCTGCAAAACCGGTACAGGGAGCTCATCCTGCCCAAGAATCAGCTCCGGTTAGTGATGCAAGACATTTTGCAGAGACTCGTACTATTAAAGGAGTAAGAACAGCGAATGACAAGCACTTACATGAGTCAAAGCCTGTTACTGATGTAAGCCCTGCCTCTGAGCTAAAAGCTGCAGCAGAAGAAGTACATCCACACGAGTCAGTTCCTACTGCTGTAGAGATGCTTTCCTCTGTAGCAAAGAGCCAGTCTGCAGGCAACTTACGCGCAGGAGAGATGAATGCTAAAGAGAGAAGAGTGCTTCTTGCAAAAAAGATTGCTGCAGAAGAAAAGACAAGACAGGAAATTGATAGGATGCAGAATCTAAGAGAGCAATCGACTTCTGTAAATGACAATCTTATTAACAGAATACCTCGTGATATCTTAGGCACAGATGATGAAATGTTATAATGATAACAGGCTTTAAATTGTAAAGGGAAATATGAGTAAAATACTTAGTGTTGAGATAAATTCAGGCGTAGATGACTCCTATAACATAGTCATTGAGCCTGATTTTATCAAATTGGCGGATATATTATCAGTAGTTTTTGCTACCTGCAATAAATTTATGCTGGTATTTGATTCAAACACAGATGGATACTTTAAGGATGAAGTTTCCAGGGTTATTGTCAAATACAAAAAGATAGTAAGTAGTTTTACATTTACTGCAGGAGAAGATAACAAAAATCTGACTACAGTTTACAAGCTATATGAGAAACTTATAAAAGAGAAGTTTGAAAGAAATGATGTAATACTTGCCGTAGGCGGCGGAGTTGTGGGAGATTTGGCAGGGTTTTGTGCAGCCACTTATCTTAGAGGAATAAGATTTGCACAGATTCCTACTACCTTACTTGCCATGTCGGATTCGAGTGTTGGAGGTAAGACAGGAGTAGACTTTCTCTCCTATAAAAACATGGTGAGGGCTTTCCACCAACCCAAACTTGTCTATATGAATGTCAATACTTTGATTTCACTGCCTGAAAGAGAATATCTATCAGGGTATGGCTGAAGTCATCAAATATGGTTATATTTATGATAAAGAGTTCATAGACTATCTTAGGGATAATGCAAATAAAGTGTTAGACAAAGACTATTCAACTCTGGAGTATATCATATTCCACTCTTGTAGAATAAAAAGAAGTGGTAGAGAAAGACCCACTGGAAGATGGTCTTAGAGCAATATTAAACTATGGGCATACTATAGGGCATGCAGTCGAGAAACTAATGGAGTTCAAGCTCCTTCATGGAGAATGTGTTGCATTGGGAATGGTAGCCACTGCACGAATTGCTCTTAGCCGTGGGACTCTATGTCGGAGGAAGAGTTTTTCTGATATGAAAGACTTACTCGTGAGCTTCAAGTTGCTTAGAAGATTAATATATCTGAAATAACTTTTTAGCAAAGAAGACATACTGACTGCAACAAAGTCAGATAAAAAGATGCAGGGTGGAAGGATTAAGTTTGTTTTGACTACGGAGATAGGAAGAGCAGAAATCTACAGAGATGTGACTGATGAAGAGTTGATGCTTGGAATAAATGAGGTATTTGAAGGTTAGGTATGAATAAAAAAATAAGATTTTTCTTTTTGAAATAATTGCTGTTGTTATTTTTGGTCGCCATTGATTTTTGTGACCAAGCGACTGGCTGTAAAGTATCTTTCAAATGGCAGCTTTTGATATAATACCTGGTGTGTTTAGCTTTACCCTGCTTGAGGGAGGAAACTCCGGGGCGGCATTTGGTATGCTTCAAAGGCGGCTTTTGGATATTTATTGTCATTACTATAGCAGTGGTGGCACTGGTTATATTTATGCTTAGAAGTTAGTGTATGAGAAAAGATATAGGTTTTTTCATTATGCGCTTGTTCTTTTGCTTGCAGGAGCCTTGGGAAACTTTGGAGACAGAGTACTCACTATGATTAAGTATGGTCACAGCTATGTCATTGATTTCCTATACTTTGAACTTATTAATTTTCCTATTTTCAATGTGGCTGACTGCTATGTGACTGTAGCAGCAGGTGCAATGATATTTCTCGGTATTTTTTATTATAAGGATGATGACTTTGATAAGATGCTTGGTAAGGTGAAGGATGAAACAAAACAGTAAAATAGAAACATACGATATAGAAATGGATGAGGATTCTGATGACATCATTGAGCTAAACTCAGAGGAAGAGGGGGAAAGAATAGACAAATATCTGTCTGAAACTCTCACTGATTACTCTAGGTCTTATCTTAAAAACCTAATAGATGAGGGAAGGGTACAGGTTGCAGGGAAAATAGTTAAAGGTAGCTTCAAGGTATATAACGGTGCTGCCATTACAGTTAATCTACCTCCGGTAAAGGATGTCAAGATACTTCCTGAGGATATACCACTTGACATTCTATATGAGGATGAAGATGTTATCCTTGTAAATAAACCCAAAGGAATGGTAGTCCATCCTGCAGCAGGTCATTACACCGGAACTCTTGTCAATGCACTGATGTTTCATTGCAGGGATAACCTGTCGGGTATAAATGGAGAGCTCCGTCCGGGTATAGTGCATAGAATTGATATGGATACTACAGGTGTAGTAATAGCCTGTAAGAATGATTTAGCTCATAGATTTATAGCGGAACAGTTAAAAGAGCATAGCATTAAAAGAAAGTATCAGGCCATTGTCTATGGTACTTTTAAGGAGAATGAAGGGAGAATCGAAGGAGCCATTGGAAGGTCTAAGACTGACAGAAAAAAGATGGCTATAGTGCCAAACGGAAAAGCCTGCAGTTACGCACTACAAAGTCCTAAAGAACTCTTCATCCCCCAATGGAAATAATTATGCTCATATAGAGTGTGAACTTGAGACCGGAAGAACACATCAGATTAGGGTACATATGACTAGCATCGGTCATCCTCTTCTTGGAGATAATGTCTACGGGGTGGCGAAGAATCCTTTTAAGCTTGATGGGCAGACCCTTCATGCTGAGATGCTTGGGTTTATTCATCCGAGAACTAAAGAATATATGGAGTTTCACGCCCTTTGCCTGATTATTTTACAAAGTTGTTAACAAAGTTAAATTTATAGTTTGTTTTGTTAATTGAAAAAGTTCGTAATATAATGGTTACAAAATGGTTACAAAAATACATAGAAAAAAACATTGATATAATGTGGAATGTACTCGTTATAGTGTTTTTTTGTGTATTTTTCGTTTTTGATTGCAAATTTTAATAAAAATATGGTATTAATATTAACAAGTAAGTAATAAAAAAATAGTTAAAATGTAACTGATTATTTTTTTATTCATTGTCCCAAGGAGGGGATATCACTTATACTTGCTGGCGAGACTAACAGACAACAAAAAGGAGAAAAAAGTATGTGGAAAAACATGGTTCTGCGCTTCTTGGGCTAATACTTACGATAGCTTTATTCATAACAGGCATAAAGCTTCCTGAGTATGTAGCAGCAGCCGAGAATGACAAAACAAGTATTGTAAATGATGCAAAGCTAACTATCTCGCAAAAGGAAGGCTATAATGATTATAAGCCTGTGACTGGGGATATAAGCACAGATAAAGATATCCAGGTTGATATCTCATTCACAGCTGTGTTTAATAATACCATAAATGAAGGGAATTATATTAAAAAGGGCGATTACGTACAGTTTGATTTTGGGTGAAAAGCTCAAGTTTACAGGTGACAATGCATACTGCTAATGAGGTTATAATTCCTATTAATGATAAGTCATTAAATGTGAAGATTTGTGATGCAATATTTACAAAGGATGCATCAGGCAATATTAAGGTGAAGTTTGATTTTTCAAACAGTGATGATAAGGTATTTGATAAAAAAAGTGCAGATATCGGAGCATCAATCAAGGTAGATGTGGACCTTTCAAAGTTTGACTATGAGAATACCACTGAGAAAGTTATCATGATCTTTGGCAAAGAGTACAAGGTTGGCGTTATTGACAGTGATGTTGAATTAACAAAGACCGGTGTAATTGATGTAAAGAACTCCAAGATTGACTGGACCATTACAGCCAAAAGATTTGTAAAGGGTGTTGAACCAAGACAGCCTCTTAGCATAGAAGGATATACTTTTCTGAAGATCCAACCTCTCAGGGAGAGTGGGGTAATAACTATATACCGGGTACATTCACAATCAATGATAAGTCCAGAGACGATACATCAGGCTTAAAGGTGGGTAAGGTAAATGGTACGGATTATACCGATACTATGTCCTATACCATCGAGGCTGATGACTTAGATGCTTCTGATAACAGTAAGGCAGTAGTGAAATTCAGCACAGATGTGAATTTTGGTGAGTGAATTTAGTGGGGAGACGCGTATTATTATAATGCTGTTGAGCTGGTTAAGTTCAATACATCCCAGAGATGGCGTGCTTCTACCGGTGTTTCAGCTAGAGAAATGGGCCAGAAGACAGGTACATATGATGCCAATACAAAGACAATTACCTGGGCTATAGAATTTAACTATCCTGATTATAACCTTGGTGATGTAAATATTTCAGATGAACTTACCAAGGACAAGCAGAGTAGGATACCACAGAAGTTTAAGAAGGCATATATCCAGTATTACGATAAGGAAAGCTCTAAATATAGTGATACTAAGACTGAAATAACGCCAGCAGTTTCAGGCGACAATTATACTTTACCATACCTAATGTTACAGGTAAATTTAAGCTTTTTCATCGAAACAGAGATTGAGCTGACAACTACCGTATAGATTTTAGCAATGATGCATATGTATGGTGGAATAACAATGTAAAGAATAAGACTAAGCTACATGCCGATATCTATACTGTACCTGGTGGTAACATAAAATTTGGTGAGATTAACAAGACCGCTAAAAGCCAAACATTGGCGGATAGAGATAAGGGATATGTAGGTGGAAAGGGCGATTATATCGGCTTTGAACCTGAGTGGACAGTAACAGCTAATAAGGATGCTGTATCTACTCCTGGCGACTACTATATGTACGACGCTTTCATTTTTGATAATAACGTAAGTGTTGACAGAGATACAATAAATACAGCTAATGGTTTCTCCATAAGAAAAGTAGGAGACAACAGCGTTACTGCTCTTGCAAACGGTGTGGGCTTTGATAAGGTATTTTCAAATAAATCAAAAGATGCAACCTATAAAAGACACCAGAAGCTTGTTAATCCTGAAAGCCCTGTCACAGATGCTACAAGCGGAGTGACCAATTCAGTATATGAAGTCCTTAAGGGCGGTGTAGTAGTTGGCCACATACTTGAGCTTAAGCTTGTGCAGGGTACAGATAACTATGCTAAGTTTAGGTCAAGAGTTATGGACAAAGACCTCGTTGTATTAGACCGTGATGACGGTGTATATCAGGTACAGAACTACCTTGCCCTTACAAAGGGAGCCCACGTAGTGCTTGATAAGCTGGTTGGATACCATTACCAGCCAAAGCTTTTAGATAAGCATGTACTCTCAAAGACAGTAGCAAAGCAGTTCCTTACTGATTATAATCGCAAAGGCTACAAACAGTAATGTATATGACGCTGTAAACAACAGAGCAATTGATAACAGAGACACTGCATATGACAGAGATACCAGATCTGTGGTCTTTAGAATCAGCGTAAATGCAAAGGATATCAAGGATGTAAATGGAGACTTAGGAAAGTTTATATTAAACAGATAAACTGTACTACAAGCTAAAACTTGCACCAATAAAAGATAATAAGTACTTCCTTATCTACAAGGGTGAGCCTACGCTTAAGTATAAAGATACAAACGAAGCAGACCAGAGATATGGCAGTGTTCCGACAGTTTTCTAACGATATCACAGGAGAAATCGGCTCACTGGTAAATGCTGTAGGAAATCCTCTTTCAGATCAGGAAATAACTGATAGTGGTATAAAAAGCCACAATTGGAAAAGATGATTACATGATGATTTAATTACCTTTTCATTTGACAAGATAGACAGCCCTTATGTTATCTTCGTAAAGGCTGTAATGAATAAAAGACATTACTGCTAATGAAAAAAGGTGAGGTATGGAACAAAGCCACAATTATGCTTGAAGGCGGTATACCGCTATTTCTAAAAATGCATATGCTAAGTATGATGAAAGATTCCTTTGGAAGAACCATGACGCAGATAAGGTCTTCATCGATGAGCATGGCTACATCAACTGGAATGTACTACAAGCCATACAGAGTATATCTGCCAACGATACAGCTAAAGTTAGACTGGAAGATGAGTTAAACCGCTATCTTGTGCTTAGAAAAGAAAAAGGGCACGGACAAGCTTATATTTGCAGATGATAACTACAAGGTATGGAAGGGTGAGTATGACGATGCCGGTAACTTTGTTAACGCGGTAGAGATTACTACAGGACTTGATAAAATATTCAAGTACGACCTTGCAAAGAATAAGCTGGTTATGCATATTACTGACAGAAATGCAGGATACAAGTTCTCATATATCACAGACTTTGCAAAAGACGTAGCAAAGGATGCTCTCTTGAGAATACCGTTGCTCTTATAGAGAAAGACAAAACAGGTAGGCAGTGAAGTAAGAGTAAGCCACAAGGTGGAAGCTAATGCTTGGGGCAGTCTTAAGGATATGAACTATGGTGCATTTCAGTTAGTAAAGACAGATACTGAAGGCACAGAGCTTGCAGGGAGCTGAGTTTAACTTAAAGAAGCTTTGCAAGCGCACAGAGTCGCAGAGGGATAAAGGAACAGTTATATCTGCAACCAATTCTGCTGTTAAGTTTGCAAACCTCACAGTTGGTGAATATGAGCTTACCGAGACAAAGCCACCTGTAGGTTATCAATCAAATGGCGTATACAAGATAAAAGTTGTAGAGCTTGAAAATGGCGGATTAAAGGTACTTTTAGATGGCAACTATGAAGGAAAGGCAAAAGATGGAACAGGGTGTTCTTAGTGTTATTAACAAAAAGACACCTGATGTTCCCAAATCCTGTCAATCCTCCTACACCGGTAATCCACACCCGTAGTACCACCTACCAGATAACCCACCCTGTAGTGCCACCAACACCGGATAACCCAACACCTTTAGTTCCCAGTAAACCCTAACACCGGATAATCCCAACACCTGTTATACCTATAACACCTACACCAACCCCAACTACACCTATAACCCCAGCCACACCTTCGACTATAACACCTACTCCAAATAGTCCTAAGACACCTGATGGAGTGGTGGTTGATGAAGATAAGACACCACAGGGTAAGGTGGTAAAGACCAATAAGCCAAAGGGAAAGAACAATCAGATAGTAGATGATGATGACACTCCTTTAGGGTGGAAATAAAGCAAGAAGAACCTTCCAAAAGACTGGTGGAACTTCTACAGTTTGGTACTATGTTGCGGGAATCGGTCTGGTTCTTGTAGGTGGCTTGGTACTCATAAGACGTAAAAAGAAAAGTAATGAGATAAGCACAAGTATAAGTCAAAGTTAGTAGAAAGATAGTACGAATAAGGTAACAAGCTAATTACAAAGCTAAGCACGAAGAAAGTATTAGTGTGAACAAGTTACTTAGATTACAGACTTACTGAATAAAACCACGAAAGCATACACAGAAAACAAATTCTTCGTTAAATGCAACAAAGAAAATGATTTTTGTGTATGTTTTTTACTTGCAGTTTTTCGTGAATTTCTGATATAAATGTTACAAGTAATAAATTATAAATAACTTAATGTTATTTGTAACCCGTAGACACCCAAAATATGGGACATTTACTTCTTTCTGCTGATGGTAGGAGGCGGAAAAACAATATTAAAGGAGAGAGAACGTATGTGGAAGAAACATGGATCTGCACTGTTAGGTCTGATACTTACGGTTGCTATAGTGCTAACCGGAGTAAAAGTCACCTAACATTATTTTCGCTTCAGATGCAAATGATAAGACTGAGTTAGTTAGACCTACAACAAAAGTAGAGTTTAGACAACCAAAGTACGATTATGGCAACGGAGGCACCATAACAACTTATGAACCAATCAAAGACAAGGTAGATATGTCAAAGGACATTTTGGTAAATGTTGAATTTGACCCTGTGTTTGATCTTGATGTGCCTGAAGATAAGCGTATTAATAAAGGTGATTTTGTTGAGTTTGATTTGGGACAGGGCTTAATTATTAATGATAATTATAATCCTGTATATCAGAAGAATATACCTGTAAATGATAAAGATACAGGTGATAAAAATCTGTGATGCAATCTTTACAGTTAATCCTACTGATGGAACTCTTAAAGGTGAAGTTTGACTTTTTCTACAGGAGCAGATGCTGTATTTAAGAAAAAGAGATGGAAAGATTGAGCTTTCAATTACAATTTCTGTTGATGGACAGACAGCAAAGTATGAAGATTCTAAGATGAGCATTAGACTTCTGAATAAGGAATATGAAGTAGTCAACATTAGAGATGTTGTAAATATAAATAAGGTAGGTAAACTCGATTATATTAACGGAAAAGATAGACTGGACCATCAATGTTGAAAGATTTATATCAGGAACCAATCCAAAGAGGTATCTTAGTCTTAAAAACTATGAATTTGAAGATACACTTAGCAATCGCATAGCTAAAGAGTATGTTGAAGGCTCATTTAGGATTAATGGTAAAGAAGCTGAAAATGTATACACTAGAAAACAGAGCAATATGCCTGAATATCAGTGGGTTTCCCATTCTATACAGGATAAGGATTTAGATCCTGATAATGTGGGTAAGGTAGTTATAACATTAAGCAGCTATGTTGATTTTATTAATTTGTCTAAAAACATATAATAATAGAGCAGTTATAAGGCAGATTAGTGGTGGATACAGAGATGCAACTGCTAAATGTTGCTGTTCCCACAATTCGGAGAAAAAAATTAGGTTCAATCGATTCTACAGGCAAAAAGATTATTTGGACTGTAGATTTTAACAAAGAAAACTATAATCTTGGTAATGTTACTGTTCTTGATAAACTTGAAAGTGATTTGACCGGTAGAATTCCTCAAGAATTTACTACTGCATATTTTCAGAGGATGAAAAATGGTGAGTGGGGAGCTAAAGAGAATGTAACTCCTACAGTAACTGAAAAAGGTCATAAGTTTGCTATAAATGATGTCAGTGAAAGAGTGTTACTTACAATTGAGACAGCTATTGAACCTGACGGAAGTCCTGCAAATTTTGAAAATGACGCTTTTCTGTATTGGAACGGAGAAGTAAATTATAAGGCAAAGCTTCATGCAAAAGTGAGAACAAGTCCTATAGGTGGTGGTTCTTTCGGAAGTATAAGTAAGACTGCAAATGCTCAGGTCCTGACAGAAGATGTGAAAAAGTACTATGCATATAAGGGAGAATATATGGGACCTCAGCCTGAGTGGACAGTTAGAGCTGATAAGAGTACCGTTCCTGCTCCTGGCGAATACTATATGTATGATACCTTCATCTTCGATAATAATACAGTACCTAACAAATCAGAAGTAAATTCTGCGAATGGATATACCATAAAAGAAGGTGGGTGATCCAAGTGTCACTGACACTTGCAAATGGTGCAAAATTTGATACAATAATTCCTCTTGAAGGAAAAAAACAGAAACTTATAAATGTTGAAAAATCCAGTAACGGTTTCTACAGCTGGGTATAACAAGCGCAGTTTACGAAATAGTTAAAAATGAAAAGGTAGTAGGTCACATTCTTGAACTTAAGCTTGTTCCTGGCGTGGATAATTTTGCTAAGTTTAGTTCAATGATTGCAGATAAGGATATACTGACACAGTGGTATAGTAAAGGTGATGAAAAAGCCGGATATAATACCATTATGCTTACAAAGGGCACGATATGTGACATATCAGGATTCAGCATATTACAGATATAACTCAAAACTTATCAGCAAACAGGTGATTTCTGCAAAAAGCTGCAAGAAATTTCTTGAAAAATCTTGATGCAGAAGCAACAAATGCTGATGTATTTGATGATAATGAGAAAATTGATGTTAAGCAAAATGATGTCGGATACGACAGAGATACAAGAACAGTAGTTTTTAGAATAAATGTAAATGCCGCTAATATAAAGGATGTATATGGCGATCTAGGTTCCCTGTTATACTGGATGATACTTCTCTTAGTAATTATAGTTGGAATAAAGATTTTACCTTTTGTTCCAATAGTTGAGGATAAGTTAAATCCAGAGAATAATAAAGAAATACTTATTTATAAGGGTGTTCCTGCTATTAAATATGAGGGTACTAATGATCCTGACTACAGAATTGGAAAATAGTACTGTTAAGGCGGTTGGTAATGCTCTTAGCGATGAAGAATTAAGAAAAGAAGACATAGTAATCAATCCTAATGGAAAACCTAGCGAAGGCTTTAGAGTTGCGTTTAATAAATTAAACGGTCCTTATGTAGTCTTTGTGAAAAGTAAAAGGTTAAGAAGGTTACCGTGTCAATAATAAAGGAACAGTATACAATCATGCTAGAATTTATATTGGAAGTAATTCCTCAGTAGGACAGGATTACTCCTGGTATGACGACAGATTCCTTTGGAAGAACTACGATGGACAGGATAGCAAGGATAAAATCAATGTAGATGATAATGGATTTATTAAGTGGAATGTATTCTACCGTCCATATAAGACCTACAATGATAACAATGCAACAAAGATAAAAGATTGAAGATAAGATAAATGGAAATCTTGTTCTTAGAAAAGAGAAGAATTCTTCAAACCTTGTTTTCGATGGAGACAATTATAAGATATGGAAGGGTGAGTTTGATAAGGACGGTAACTTTATCAATCCGGTAGAAGTTACAGATGCCCCTAAATACTATATTTACCTATAACAATGAAAACCGGTATAATGAGCATTAACATTCCGGATAATGATTCATCCTATAAGATTTCCTACATAACTGATTTTGCTGATAATGCTGCTCGTGGTGATGATTTAAGTAATGAAGTTAAGCTCATTGAGAATGGTGAGACAGTAGGTAAGAGCGTAAAAGTAACTCATCAGGTAAAGGCAGAAGCTTATGGTCATGTAAACAACAAGCCTTATGAGCGTATTCAGATAGCAAAGATTGATGCAAAGGGAAAACAGCTTGCAGGAGCAGAGTTTAGCTTTAAGAAGCTTGCAACTGCTGCTAATCCTGAAAGAAATATTGGTACATTTACAACATCTGCTGATAAAGGCTATTAAGTTTGAAGAGCTTACAGCAGGAGAGTATGAACTTGTTGAGACAAAGGCTCCAGACGGATATGAGTCAAACAATGTTACATACAGAATTAAGGTGATTGAGCTTGAAAATGGATTTAAGGTTGAACTAATAGGTGATTATGCTGGCCTTGCAACACTTGAGCAGAATGAGCTTAAGATTATCAACAAGAAGATTGACAAGATTGTTGAGCGTCTTAACATAGTAAAGACTGATGCTGATGGCAACAGACTTGCAGGAGCAGAGTTTACTCTTAAGAAACTCGGTGCCACAACTGATGCTGCTGTAGAAGTAGGTAAATATACCTCTGTAACAGATGAAGCTATCAGGCTTGAGAATCTTACAGCAGGAGATTATGAACTTGTTGAGACTAAGGCTCCTGAAGGATATGCTGTCAACAAAGAGCCATATAAGATTAAAGTGGTTAAGGTTGAAGGCGGATTTAAGGCTGAATTAGTAGGAGACTACGTAGGAAAGGCTAAGCTCTCGAATAATGAACTTATCGTAATCAACAATAAGAAGCCTGTAACACCTCCAACCCCTCCAACACCGGAGAAGCCTAGTGGTTCCTCCAACACCGAGAACCCAACACCGCTGATTCCGGTCAATCCTGTAACTCCTAACACACCAGACCCAACACCTTCTATACCTTCATATCCTATAAACAATACACCAAATCCAAATGACCCTAACAGTCCTGATGAATTTGAGGTTATAGGAAATGATGGAACTCCTCAGGGTAAGGTTGTTAAGAAAACCAAGCCTAACGGAGAAAAGGAGTATATCTTTGAGAAGGATAAAACACCTTTAGACGGATTTAAGGCAAAAGAAGAGCCGTACTAATACACTTCCTAAGACAGGTGGCGCGTCCACAGTCTGGTACTATGCCGCAGGTATGGGACTTGTAATAATGGCAGGCTTTACATTTAGAAAAACGTAAAGAAGAAAAGTAATAACGTATAAAATACAGAGTTACCGATAAAGGTTACCAAAAACATACACGAAAAATCAAAACATTTGTTAAATGTGACAAATAAAATGATTTTTTTGTGTATGTTTTACTTGCACTTTTGTGGATTTTTGGTATAAATATTACAAGTAGTAAAATATATGCCGAAATATTTTTGCTATTTGTAACCTATGAGGGATCCCAAGGAAGGGATATAATCTTTCCGCAAGTGCGGGAGGGGAAATAATTTACAAGGAGAGTAAAAATATGTGGAAAAAACATGGAATGGCACTATTAGGAATCATACTTACGTTAGCGGTATTGCTAACAGGAGTAAAGCTTCCTGAATATGTGTCCGCAGCTGGAAGTGACAAGACAAGTCTTGCGAAAAATGTGGCTGTAAATATCTATCAGCAGGATAGCAGTAACAGTGAGAAAGCCTGTTACAGGTGTAATAAACACAGCAAATTATATTAGGGATGGATGTATCCTTTAACGCCGTGTTTAACAAGAGTTTAACAGAAGAAAACCGCATTAATAAGGGCGATTATATTCAGTTTGATTTAGGAAGTAAGCTCAAACTTAATGGAAGTGTTAATGAAGTTGTTCGCTCTGTAGAAGATACAGCATCTAAACTTAAGATTTGCGATGCCATTTTTACCAGTGATGACGATGGAAATATCAAGGTTAAATTTGATTTTTCTAACACAGATGACGCAGTTTTTGAAAAAGACAGCACTTCAATCGGTGCCTCAGTTACTTTTAGTTACTGACCTTACTAAGTTTGACTTTACTACAACCAATGAGAAAGTGATTAGAATTTTTGGTAAAGACTATCAACTTGGAGAAATAGTCGGTGATGTCAATCTTACAAAGACAGGCGTTCTTGACGTGAAGAACTCTAAGATTGACTGGACCATTACAGCTGAAAGATATGTAAGAGGAGTTACCCCAAGGGTGCCTCTTAGTATAGAAGGCTATACCTTCCGTGACTATCCAAAGGGTGGAGTGAACGGAAACAATTTTATAGAAGGTACATTTACCATAAATGGCAAATCAAGAGATAAATCATCAGGCTTATCAATTGCAACCCTTAGAGATACAGGATATACCAATATCATGTACTATACGGTAAAGGCAGATGACCTGGATCCTTCTAATGTAGGTAAAGCAGTACTCAAGTATAGTACTGATGTAAACTTTGGCGGTGATTTTGGCTCTTCAGGTGTGAGAAATTATCCTAATGATATACACCTCATAAAATATGGAACAAGTCAGTTCTGGTATAAACATAGAGACGTTACCGTTAGAAAAAATGGGCGAAAAAGCTTGGAAAGCTTTCAACGCAGGCACTAAGACAATTACCTGGACAGTAGAGTTCAACCGTCCTGAGTATGACTTAGGAGATGTAACCATTTCTGACGAACTTACCAAAGATAAAACCGGAAGAATACCTCAGAAATTTGAGAAGGCTTTTGTACAGACTTTTGATAAGACAAAGAATACCTGGAAAGAGGAAAAAACAGAGTTAACCCCTGTAGTTTCAGGGGATAATCATACCTTTTACCATACCTAATGTTAAAGAGAGATTCCTTCTTACTATCCTAACAAAGGTAGACGCTGATAATTACAGTTCACGATTTGACAATGATGCGTATGTATGGTGGAATAATAACATTAAGTTTAAGACAAAGCTACATGCATCTATCTTAGACGTACATGGTGGCAATGGTCAGATAGGTACAATTAATAAGACTGCTAATAGCCAGTTAGCAGTAAGCAGTGATAATGCTTTTGATGCAGGATTAGGTGAGTATATAAGCAATGAGCCTGAGTGGACAATGACTGCTGATAAGAATACAGTAGCCGCACCTGGTGACTACTACATGTACGATGCCTTCATTTTTGATAAGAATGTAAGGGTAGATAGTGATACAATCAACTCTACGAACGGATATTCACTTAGAAAGCTTGGTGAAAGTACTGCTGCAACACTTGCAAGCGGGATAAGCTTGGAAAAATTATTTTCAAAGAATCCTGCTGGCGATGAGACCATGGGCAGACACCAGAAGTTAATGAACATTAACAAACCAATCACTGAAGCTACAGAAGGTGTTACAAATAATGTTTACGAAGTAGTTAAGGACGGTAATGTAGTAGGACATGTCCTTGAGGTAAAGCTCGTTCAGGGAGTAGATAACTTTGTTAAGTTTAAGTCAAAAGTTATGGAGCACAATTTGATTGTATCCGAGCGTGAAGACGGATTAAACAGGCTTCAGAACTACTATTTGCTTGCGTCAGGAGGCAACGTATTACTTAACAAGATGGTTGAATACCATTATCAGTCAAAGCTTCTTGATAAACAGGTACTCTCAAGAACAGCGGCTAAGAAGTTCCTTACCGATTATGATGTAGCAGCTGCAAATAATGATGTGTTTGACGCTAACAATAAAATTGCTATTGATAATACTGAAACAGCTTATGATAAAGAGACAAGAAGCGTGGTATTTAAGATTAGCGTAAATGCAAAAGACATAAAGGATGTTCAGGGTGATATAGGTAAGTTCGTATTAAGCGATGAATTATCTTATCATCTAAAGCTTGTACCTATTAAGAAAGAGGAAGGCCGTGATAAGTATTTCCTTATCTACAAGGGAGAGCCAGCTCTTAAATACAAAGATACAAATGAAGCTGACCATAGATTCGGTAAGTTTGCTCATATCCCTTCTGATAGAGCAAGAAGCGTAGGCTCCATTGTTAATGCTGTAGGTGAGCCTCTTAGCGACAAGGAAATATCAGATAACAATATATTTGCGCTTCTCGATAAAGACTATTATAATAATTATGATAAAATAAGATTTACATTCGACAAGCTAAATAGTCCTATGTTATTTTTGTAAAGGCTGAGCTTAAGGTGACGAGCCAATGAATGAAATTGGCCAGGTTTGGAATACCGCAAAAATGTGGATTCAGGGCGATGAAAGAGACTACATTCAAATTGAGAAGACTGCGAAAGCTGATTACGACGATAGATTCCTTTGGAAGAACCATGATGGCGACAAGATCTTCATCGACAAGAACGGTTACATAAAGTGGAACCTCTTCTACAAGCCTTATAAGGTATACAATGATAACAATGAAACCAAAGCTCAGGCTTGAAGATCAGCTTAAAGGAAATCTTGTGCTTAGAAAAGAAAAGGGTACTGCTAATCTTGCCTTTAACGATGATAACTACAAAATCTGGAAGGGTAACTTTGATGCAGAAGGAAATTTTGTAAATCCTGTGGAGATTACCGAAGGACTTGATAAGATTTTTGTTTATGACCTTGAGCAGAAAAAGTTAATAGTCAATATTCCGGACAATGACACATCATACAAGATATCATATATTACCGACTTTGCACCGGATGCAAAGAAGGGTGATGAGCTTGAAAATGATGTAGTCCTTATAGAAAAATCAAAGCAGATAGGTCAGAAAGTTGGTGTTAAGCACAGCATAGAAGCTAATGCTTGGGGAAGTCTTAAGGATATAAACTATGACAAGCTTCAGATCGTTAAGAAGAATGCTGATGGTGAAGAACTTGCAGGAGCAGAGTTTAGATTAAAGAGGCTTGCAGACTCTAACGTAACTGAGCAGGATATGGGAAACAGTAAAGACTGTTACAGATGGAGCAGTTATGTTTGAAAATATCGTTGCAGGCAGCTATGAGCTTACTGAGACAAAGGCTCCTGAAGGTTATGAGACAAACGGAGTTACTTACAAGATAAAGGTGGTTGAGCTCGAAAATGGTGACTTAAACATTGCTTTAGACGGTAACTATGAAGGTCAGGCAACACTTGAGAAGAGAGCGCTTACGGTAATTAACAAGAAAAAGCCTGAGACACCTCTACCCGGTTAACCCCAACACCTGAGAATCCTAAAAAGCCGGTTGACCCACCAACACCTGAGAATCCGACACCTCTGATTCCGGTTACACCTAAGACACCTGATACACCTAATCCAACACCTAGCATACCTTCATATCCAATAAACAATACACCTGATCCTAATGATCCTAACAGCCCTGATGAATTCGAGGTTATAGGAAATGATGGAACACCTCAGGGTAAGGTTGTAAAGGTGACTAAGCCTAATGGAAAGAAAGAGTATGTATTTGAAGATGATAAGACTCCTTTAGATGGCTTCAAGGCAAAGAAGAACCGTAAGGCGCTTCCTAAGACAGGTGGCGCAGCTAAAACTTGGTACTACGCCGCTGGTGCAGGACTTGTACTTATGGCTGGATTTTGTATTTAGAAGACGCAAGCAGTAATTAAAATTTCGGCTTGACAAATGAGGTTAAATAGTGTAGAATACCTATTGTGCTATGGTTATTATTACCCAATCAGTTGTCGGCACTAAATCTACAGCTGGAGGGGAGGGTTGGTGAGAGAATGTCAAATGTAATCGTTAAAGAAAACGAAACTCTTGATAGCGTCTTCGCCGTTTCAAGAGAAACTGCGCGAAGGCTGGTATTCAGCAGGAGATTCGTAAAAGAGAGCATTACGAGAAGCCATCTGTCAGACGTAAGAAAAAGTCTGAGGCTGCTAGAAAACGCAAATTCAAATAATTAAAGTTGAAAGGACGCAGTGTCGATATGGCTCTGCGTCTTTTTAGCGGTAGTTTTTGCGGCACGTTTCTAAAAGGGTGAAAGTCCTCAATCCGCCCTAGTAGTGGGAAGGATACAGCCGAAGACAAGGGTAGTCCATCGTGAGTGGAATCTGAAGGAAGTCGGATGGCAAATCTCCGGTCTGACGAATAGAAATCACATCAGGCTATGGCTAAGGATAAGGTTGCTGCACAAACTGAAGTCCAATAACTACTCGGAATTAGCTATGGTAAATGTGGCAGATAGGTGGGGAGAAAGAAACGTGTGGTACCGAGGGAGGTCTTGCCAGTGGTGGAAACAGAGTAAGAAGCCATAGTAACAACGAATGGCAAGAAGTCAGCAAAAGTCATAGTACCATTACGGTTGCAAACATAATGGGAAGGACTGAACTTTAGGAGGTGTTAGTAAATGAATGTAACCAATGATGGAGTTAAGGACAGACAACTTCATATAGAGGACTATCTGCAAATGGTATCTGCGGAACAGAAAGAGTATGCAGAAGTGTCCGACCATCAGAGGATTACTGAAAGAAACGACACCATCACAGATTTTCAGACGGACAAACTGATGGAAGAGATTTTATCAAACGATAACCTTAACAAAGCGTACAAAAAGGTAAAAATCGAATAAAGGAGCAGGCGGAGTGGATGGGATGAACGTAGATGAACTTCAGCGTTTCTCAGAAACAACGGAAAGCGACTTAAACAGCAGTTGATGGAAGGGAAATATAAACCAATCCTGTCCGAAGGGTGGAAAATACCGAAAGAAACAAAGGGTGAGTTTAGAAAACTGGGAGTGCCAACGGTTGTTGACAGAGTTGTTCAGCAGGCAATCGCACAGGTGCTAACTCCTATTTACGAGAAACAGTTTTTCAGAAGACAGCTACGGATTTCGTCCAAACAGAAGGGCACACGATGCACTAAAGAGGTGTCAGACAAACGTAAATGATGGATATGTATATGTGGTAGATATGGGATTTGAGAAGTTCTTTGATACAGTATGCCAAAGTAAAGCTTTATTGAAGTACTATCACGAACCATCAGAGACGGAAGGGTTATATCTCTTATTCACAAGTATCTCAATGCAGGAGTGATAAGCAGAGGAGTATTTGAAAGGACCGAGGTAGGAGTACCTGCAGGTGGTCCACTTAGCCCGTTGCTTAGCAACATAATGCTAAATGAGCTAGATAAGGAATTGGTGCGAAGAGGACACAGATACGTCAGATATGCAGATGACTGTATGATATTTTGTAGAAGCAGAAAGAGTGCAGAGAGAACCTTACGCAATATCACGCCATATATAGAAGGTAAACTGTTTCTTAAAGTAAACAAGGAGAAAACCTGCGTGGAACATATCAGCAAGGTCAAATACCTAGGGTACAGCTTTTATAGGTACAAGGGGGAATGCAGACTGAGGATACACCCAAAGTCAGTAGCTAAGATGAAAGACAGAATAAGGGAACTGACAAAAAGAAGTAACGGATGGAGTAATTCATACAGGGCAATGAAACTTACGCTTTATATACGTGGATTTGTCAATTACTTTGGGCTTGCAGATATAAAGAGTATCCTTATTAGAACTGACGAATGGCTGAGACATAAAATAAGGACAATCTACTGGAAACAATGGAAGAAAGTAAAGACTAAATTCAAAGAACTAAAGAAGTTAGGTGTAGATGAAGAGAAAGCGTGGATATGCGCAAATATGCGAAATGGAAACTGGTATTGTGGTGGATACTTTGTATTACAGACTGCATTTAACAATAAGAAACTCCGTGAACTCGGCTATCCGACATTCACAGAGTACTATATGAAAATATGTGAAAACTAAAGAACCGCCGTGTACCGAACGGTACGCACGGTGGTGTGGGAGGTCGGTAGATAAAATAATTATCTACCTCCTACCCGATTATTAATTAGTTTAATTATTAACAATAAAGGAGTCATATAACTTGGCGGTTTCTGAAATTACAATAAATATACCGGTTAGTCACGAGTCAAATGTATCAGGTGCATTTGACAGCAATATTAAGATAATAGAAAGTCTTTTGGAGAAGTAGTCTCAAGAGACGAATTACACATATAAAAGGAAATAAAGAAGATGTGAGAGGGGCTCTTAAGGTAATGGAGCAGCTTTTAGCCCTTTCCCTTAGAGGAACTGATATAACTGAGCAGCAGGTAAACTATGCTGTTTCCATTATCAAAGAGCCTGTAGATTCTGCTGAGAGCCTTGAAAGCATAGATAAAGAGATTATTGTCACTGTGAGTGGTAAGCCTGTTAAGCCTAAGACTATCGGTCCAGAAGAAGCATGTGAGACCAGATTAAGAAGGATATAATAGTGTTTGGACTGGGCCAAATCTGCAGGGCACGGGAAAGACATATCTGGCTATGGCTATGGCTATTCAGGCTTTTAAGGATAACAAGATAGAGGATAATACTAACAAGACCTGCCATAGAGGCGGGAGAAAAGCTGGGCTTCCTTCCGGAGATTTACATAGCAAGGTAGACCCTTATCTAAGGCCTCTGTATGATGCCCTTAACCAGATAATGGGGCGGAGACCTTTCAGGCAAATGCAGAAAAGGACTGATAGAAGTTGCGCTCTATGCCTATATGAGGGAAGGACTCTTGATAATGCATTCATCATACTTGATGAGGCGCAGAATACAACACCTGCACAGATGAAGATGTTTCTTACGAGAATAGGCTTTGGTTCTAAGGTTGTTATTACAGGAGATTTATGCAGAAAAGACCTTGCAAATGGTGTCAAATCAGGTCTTGAAGAGGCGGTTAAGATACTAAGAATATTGAGGGGATAGGTTTTTCTAACCTGACCAACAAGGATGTGGTTCGTCATCCTTTAGTACAAAGAATAGTTACTGCTTATGATGAGTACGAGAAGAAGAATCTGCATAAAGAAAATAAAAGGAGCTATCGTAGATGACCGTAGATGAGCCTAAGCGTTACTTTTTAGAAGACTACTATATATATCAGTACACTATGTACAGTACTCTGGGATGCTTCACATGGTGATATATTTAAGGCTGTTGGAATCACCCTTTTTGTCTGTGCATTTGTATAATCTATAAGTTATATGACAGATATACAAGAGCTGCTTTTAGATAATAAAAAGCGTGGAATCAAGCAGGAGATTTTTCTGTATCAGGATTTATATTTACAGTGTGCGTGCTGCATTCTCGAGATATCTACCCTTAGATGGACTGTTTTTGATAGGATATTGCTATCAGTGTTTTTCTCGGGGATAATCAGCTCATTTATGTCTGTATTTGCCTATGTGCTTATAACTACTATATTTACCGGAAGCTACTCCTGAGTATGTAACAGAGTCTCTTAACGGCTGTTATACTCATCATTCTAACCAGATACTACTCAGACTTTAGAGCTTGGTTTATTCTATTATCTGTTTCGTTGTCATTTGAAGCAGCTTCTTTTGATTCTACATGGTATGGATATGGAAATGCTTTTTAGCCTGTACCATCTAAAGGAAGCCTGGTTATAACCATCTGTGTCATAATAGGCTGGCTTATGTTTAAGCAGATAAACTCCATTATTAAAGAGGCGGAAACCACAGAAGGCACTGAGGCTAAGGATGAAACAGTTGATCAGATGAAAAAGATGGCAAAGCTGTATCTGATGTTTATGGAGTCTGAAATAAAAGTGGCAGACGTAGAAAAAGTAATGAGAGATGTGGGATACACATCTGTAGAAACAGACACTATACTTGTAGAAACTATTGGAAGCTGAGACTGTCGATACCAACGATATTGTCATAATAGATAAGAGCCTGAAGATAAGGATTATTCGTATCTTTTTAGTGAAAATAATTCTGCTTATGCTTTCCAGCTAATGAAAAGCTTTTAATACTAGAGACTTCAAAGCTCGTTAAAGACATAGCAAAACTAATAGAAGGAAGGGTTAGCCTCGCAGAAAGCAGGTAGTTTCTTGCTGAGTGTGGAAGAGTCGTAAGCAATAATTATGTTAAAGAGGGTTGATTCTAGCCAAAAGAAAATAATTTTCCTATTGAGTTACAGACTTTATAAGGAGCATAATTTTTAAAGCTTGGTTATCCGAGGTCTAAGGAGACAGCTATAACCATAGATAGTATGTAAAGCTAACAAACCATTGATTTCTTTAGACGGTAAGGGCTAAAGAGAAGTGCTAACAGCTATAGTAGACAGCGTAATGGACTCATGCTTGATGGCGAGAGGCTTGATGCATCAGGTCTTTCTCTTAATGAACCTAAATTCATAAAGGATTATCTTTGGAGGAGGCAAGGAGTAGCTATGACTATTTTAGTGAGAACAGAAGCTAATAGAGAGCTTGACTTTGATTATGAGGAAGTTATCAGACTGTGATAAGCAAGACTCTGGAAACTGAGAACTGTCCTTATGAAACCGAGGTAAATGTACTTCTTACGAAATGGAAATATACAGCCAATAAGGAGTTTAGGGAATAGACAGAGCCTACGGATGTGCTCTCGTTTCCTACGTTGACTATGATTATCCTCTGACTTTTCTTATGTTGAAGAAAATCCCTGAAAGTTATATAAATCCTGAAACAGATGAGCTCCTATTAGGAGATATCATGATTTCTGTCGATAAAGATATGAGCAGGCAAAATGAGTATGGGCATGCGAAAAAGAATTTGCGTTTCATTGCCCACGTATGCTTCATTTGCTGGGATATGACCACATAGACGAGGCAGAGAGAAAAGTGATGGAGGAGAAACAGGAAGCCATACTTGATGTCCTCGTATAACAAGAATTGGAGGATGATATGAAAAGAAGATATTAGTTACCGGATTACTGGCTGTAACCTCCGGTATTTATGCTTTTTATCCGCCTGTGGCAAAAAGGCTGACAATGCTGCTGCTTCAAGTACAAAGACTGAGTCATCTAAAGCAGTTGTAGATAATAAGCCTGCGTCAGCGTGGATATATCATCGACTGTAACACCTGCAGGAGCTATTAAGCCTGGAGTATACCAGCCCTTTAAGTGGGAAGGCTCTAGATAAAAAGTATAAGAATAAGCGTCCATTTGCATTTTATGTTCAACAATATAGAATTTGCTTATCCTCAGACAGGGACAGGCAGAGCGGACATTCTATACGAAATCCTTGCCGAGGTGGAATCAGCAGACTTATGGGAGTCTTTGACTATATGAAGGGTGATAGGATTGGCTCTGTAGAAGTGCAAAGACATTATTATGGACTTTGCCAATGAGTTTGATGCTATTTTTCGTTCATTTCGGTCAGACCCATTATGCTATAGATGAGATTAAAAAAGCTTGGAGTAGATACAGTATCAGGACTTTCTTGGGAGGAGCCAAGGCATTTTTATAGAGTTAACACTATACGCGCACCGCACAACGCATTTTTGCAAGTGCTCAGGGTATAATGCAGGCTGTAAAGGACAAGAAAATTAGAACAAAACCAAGAAAAGGTCTTACTACATTTTAATCTCTCAGATGAAGAGGTCAAAAATGATGAGAAAGACTCATTTTCAAGGCAGGGAGTACGTGAAAGTTCCTTTTTCAGCCTATATGACTCACTTACTTTACTTATGGTAAAAAGGATAAGTCTTACACAAGATTTGCTTTTTAGGACCAAGCATATAGACAAGGGTACAGGAAAGGCATCTTAAGTTTAAGAATATTTTTATTCAGTTTGTTAATGAGTACAACAAAGACCACAATGGATATCAGACAATGGATTTGATAAACCAGTCAGGAAGCGGTTATTATATAACAAACGGCAGAGGAATAAAGGTTTATTGGAAGAAAAAAGCTGCGGACAAAACTCAGTTCTTCTATGACAAGGAGCATAAAGAAGAAGTGCTTGTAAATACCGGAAAGACCTACTACGCTGTATTTCAGCAAACAGAAAAGATATGGTTAAATTTAAGAAAAATAGAGGAATTATGGCTAACGATATTCGTGACAATTATTATTGAGGCGGTGCTTCAGGTATGCTTACAGGAATAATTGCCGCAAAGAGAGGGCAGAGCGTAAGCATACTTGAACACAATAAGACCCTCGGTAAGAAGCTTGCCATCACAGGTAATGGAAGATGCAACTTTACCAATCTTTATCAGGAACCATTCTGCTACAATAGCGGAAACATTGAAAAATCTTATAATATCATCAATACATGGGGGAAAAAAGGAATAACAGACCTTTTTTCTTCTTTTGGTATTGAATGGATGGTAAAAAAAGGAAGGAGCTTTGACAGGGCCTACGCAGGCTATGTCTATCCTGCCGGAGAAAGTGCAAAAGAATTTGTAAATATACTTAATGACGAACTGATTAGGTATAGGGTAAAGATTAAAACGAATATAAGTGTCTACAGACATAAAGCCTATATCTGAGGGCTTTGAGATAGTTACAGAAAGTGCAGGAGGCTATTATTCATATTTTGCAAAGAAGGTGGTCATCGCTTGTGGAGGACTTGCTGCACCAAGTACTGGGAGTGACAGGGAGTTTATTTCCGATTATCAGAGCTCGGACATACCATATTAAGCCTCTTCCTGCACTTACTTCCAGTAAAGACAGATAGTTCTACTTTTTGCAGGACTTAGAGCAGTGGCAGAAATCAAAAGCCATTTCTTATGAAGAGGGCAAAAGAAGAGATGATCTGGCAGGAAATCGAGAAATCAGTTTACCGAGCAGTACCTTAGCGGTATACGGTAATGCAGCTATCAGGAAAGGTGGCAAGGGCTGCCCGACGAAGGGTAAAAAGGTGGATTTCTTCGTAGATTTTTATTATGAAATCTCAGAGATGAACTACTTGAAATAGCTTACGCAGAAAGTGTTAGCTGATAAAGACTTCTGATAAATTTCTTTAACAGGCTTTACCTATGAGAAGATATCAAGGTATTTAACAGATACATTTTTAAGCAGCAAAACCAAGGTGAGAAGATATCCCTGATGAAAAATTATTTCGGTTACAAGGTGGCTTAAAAAGTCAAAATTTGGTATAATATCAGTTAGCGGTTTTGAATCAGCACAGACAACCTCAGGCGGAGTCTCGATGGACGAGGTTACAGATAATCTGGAATCAAAAATTTGTTCCGGGGCTTTTCTTTGTGGGAGAGGTGCTTGATGTGGATGGACTTTGTGGAGGATACAATCTGACTTGGGCATTTGCAAGTGCCTTAGAGGTTGGAAACGGAGGAAGATGATAGAAGGTAAATTGCTTCAGGTTTCACAGGTAAAGCTTTCCTGTAGGCTATGCTAGCTGAAGATGTGAGAAGAGCATGTATTAGAAAGCTTAAGATAAATGATAATGAGATTTTGGCTTATGAAACCAAGAAAAAGTCGGTTGATGCAAGAAAAGGATGATATTCATTATAACTATCTGTAGTTGTTTCACTTACAGACAAGGCCTATAGCAGGATTATATCTGCAAGGAGGCCTATTCCTGATGTGGCTGTCTACAAGGAAGAAAAGCTTGAGATAAAAAGGATTACTAAGACTGATGATAAAATGAGGCCTGTGGTTGTGGGTAGTGGTGCGGGAGCTCTTTGATGCCTATGTGCTTGCTCTTTCAGGACTGAAGCCTATTATCATAGAACAGGGACAGGATGTAGAGAGGAGGTCTGCAACTGTTGATAAGTTCTGGGAGACACGGGGAACTGTCTGAGACAACCAACGTACAGTTTGCTGAAGAGGCGCAGGAACCTTTCTGACGGTAAGTCAATACTGAGTAAAGGATCCTACAGAAGAATCCCATTGTGTTGGAAACCTTTGTAAAATTCGGTGCAGATCCTGAGATCCTTTATATCAATAAGCCTCATATAGGTACTGATGTGCTAAAGATATACTGATAAATATGCTAAGGAGATATTATCCTTAGGCGGTGAGTATAGGTTTGAAACTAAGTTCACTGATTTTGAGGCAAAGAATGGAGATATCAGCCACATTGTACTAAACGATGAGGAAATACTGCCTTGCAAGGAGCTAATTCTCGCAATCGACATTCTTCAAGAGATACCTTCCGTCTTCTGGCAGATAAAAGAAGATAATTATGACTCTAAGCCTTTTGCAGTCGGGCTAAGAGTTGAGCATCCACAGGAAATGATAAGTAAGTATCAGTACGGCAGGATGTATGACAGACTTCCGCCTGCGGATTATAAGGTGACAGCAAAAGGAGTTGAAGACAGAGGGGTATATTCGTTTTGTATGTGTCCCGGAGGATATGTAGTCAATTCTTCTTCCGAAAAGGAGGAACTCTTGTAAATGAGTATGAGCTATAATGATAGAGGCTCAAAGAACGCCAACAGTGCAATAGTGGTAGCAGTTAATCCTGCTGACTTTGGCGCAGATGATGCACTTGCAGGAGTGAGATACCAAAGGGAGCTTGAGAAGAGGGCTTATGAGCTTGCAAAGGGTGCGATCCCTATACAGCTTTTTGGAGACTTTAAAGAGAATAAGAAGAGTACAGGCTGTGGAGAGATAACCACTGTATCTAAGGGCAGAACAGAATTTTGCAAATCTAAGAGATACTGCCTAAGTATATAAGTGAGTCAATCATCCTTGGCATGGGAAGCTTCGGTACTAAAATAAAAGGCTTTGACAGGGATGATGTAGTCCTACTTGGAGTAGAGTCAAGGACCTCATCTCCGCTTAGGATTCTAAGGGATAATGAGAGCTTTGAGTCAAGTATAAAGGGTATATATCCGATAGGTGAGGGAGCGGGCTATGCAGGAGGCATAACAAGTGCTGCTGTAGACGGAGTCAAGGCTGCGCTTAAGATAATAGAAAAGAGAATTTAGAGGTAGTATTTTGCAGGATAAAAATAGTTTTAGGAAGATTGTTAAGACTAGGAGAGGTAACGGTTTAACCACCAATGAAGATAGAACAAATGCAGAGATAATAGTAATGCAGGTACTTAGACAGTGAATATTTTAAGAAGGCTGATCTTATCTTTGCCTACTCTTCAATGGAAAGATGAAATTCCGACTGAGAGAATCATACAAACTGCCTTAGAGCGTGGCAAAAGGGTTGCTCTTCCTAAGGTAATTTCAACTGTCTCAGAGGGTGCCAGGATGGAATTCCTACTGATTGACGGGGATACTTTATATAATAGCGGAGTTTATGGTATATGGAGCCTGAGCGTGGAGAGAGTTTCTCCAGCCGAGGGAGATGGGAGGATTGAAATACTTATCCCGGGGCTTTGCTTTGACCTGGAGAAAAATAGAATAGGCTATGGAGGCGGATACTATGACAGGTATTTGGCACAGTTTGATAGAAAAAGATTTCACATTACTGCTTTAGCCTATGAATACCAGATATTTGAAGCTGTTCCGACCAAGGAGTATGACAGCAAGGTTGATTTAGTTATAACTGAAAACAGATGGATTGATTAGGGCGGTTAATAGAGTAATCCGAATTGAGACGGAAATAAAAATAAGATTGGATAAAAATGGAGAATACAGTAAACAATATATTTAAGGTTGACTATGACTTTGACGAAGTGAGGGCTTTAGAGCCTGTAAACGAGCCTGAGAGGCAGTATTACTATATGGAAAAGGCGGCTGAGGTATATAAGCTTATTTGTGAAAATGCAGGTAAACGCCTCACATTTTCCTGTAACACCTTTGGATGTCAGATGAATTTTAGAGATTCAGAAAAAATAGCTGGAATACTTGAGAAGATAGGCTTTGTAAATAATGAGGATAAGAGCTCTGATTTTGTTATCCTAAATACCTGTACAATCAGGGAGAATGCTGACCAGAAGGTATATGGCAATCTCGGATACCTTAAGAAAATGAAGGAGCTAAACTCGAACATGATGATAGCCCTTTGTGGCTGCATGATGCAGGAGACTTCTGTAGTACAAAAGCTAAGAGAAAGCTACTCCTTTATTGACCTTATTTACGGAACTCATAACATATACAAGCTGGCTGAACTTGTTTTTCAATGTTTGCATCAAAAAGCTATGCAGCACACAATCCTGTAAAAAAGAACGGAAAATATAAAATTAAGCATTCAATGCTTGTGGATATATGGAAAGATACCGATAAAATAGTTGAGGACCTTCCTGATGAGCGTAAATATTCATTCAAGGCGAGTGTAAATATCACCTATGGTTGCGATAATTTCTGTACCTACTGCATAGTTCCTTATGTAAGGGGGAGGGAGAGAAGCAGGCGTCCTGAGGACATAGTTAAGGAAGTACAGTGTCTTGCAGATGCAGGTGTAATCGAGATTATGCTCCTCGGTCAGAATGTCAATTCTTATGGGAAAGGTCTTGTAAGTGAATCAGGTGAAGGTATTACATTTGCAGGACTTTTAAGAATGATAGAGAAGGTTGATAAGATTAAGCGTATCCGCTTTATGACACCTCATCCAAAGGATTTTTCAGATGAACTCATTGAGGTAATAGCAGATTCAAAGAAGATATGCAGGCATATCCACCTTCCTTTTCAGGCAGGCAGCAACAATGTACTAAGGAGGATGAACAGGCGCTATACCAAAGAATCTTATCTTGAGCTTGCAGGCAGGATAAAGAAAAGAATCCCTGAGATTGCTCTTACTACTGATATAATCGTGGGATTCCCGGGAGAGACTGAAGAGGACTTTGAGGATACCCTTGACGTGGTGAGACAGGTGAGATACCAGAGTGCTTATATGTTTGAGTACTCAAAGCGTACAGGAACTCCTGCTGCCGCCATGGAGGACCAGGTGGATAGAAGCCGTTAAAAGCCGTTTTTCAGAGAGCTTCAGGACACTGTAGCAGAGCATTCTGATGACAAGCTTGAGTCAGGTTGGACAGGTGGTTGAGGTCCTTGCTGAGGAGGTAAACAGTGAGTCGCCTCTTGTCATAACAGGCCGTATGTCTGACAATACCTTGGTGCATTTTAACGTGCCTACTGGCAATAAAGATGATTACATTGGTAAGCTATTAGATGTTAAAATCACTGAAAACTGCAGATTTTATCTGATGGGGAGAGTTATAACTTAGGAGATAATTGGGATTATGAATATTATTATAGTTGGCTGTGGGAAAGTAGGGATATGCACTTGCAAGAGAGCTTAGCAATGAGAAAAAATGATATCTGCCTGATTGACAAGGATAATAAAGTCTTACAAAATGCAATAAATATACTTGATATACAGGCTATCAGCGGTGATGGTACAAGCTACAAGATGCTTCTTGATGCAGGAGTCCAGGATGCAGACCTACTTATAGCTGTAACTGACAAGGATGAGATTAACCTGCTTGCCTGTCTTATGGCAAAGAAAGCGGGTAACTGTCAGACCATTGCAAGGGTAAGAAATCCTCAGTACTACGAGGAGATTAACTATATTAAAGAGGAACTTGGACTTTCGATGGCTATTAACCCTGAAAGGATAGCAGCCTTTGAGATAGCAAGGCTTATTCATTTTCCATCAGCTATGGAGGTTGATACATTCTACAAGGGTAGAGTAAACCTTATTTCACTAACCATAGGTAAAAACTCCGTGCTTGATGGGATGAGTCTCATAGATTTCTCAAAGAACACACCCGGGAATGTCCTTGTCTGCATGGTTCGCAGAAACGGGAAGGTAGAGATACCTACAGGTACCTTTCGTGCTAAGGGAGGAGATACATTCTCCTGTATCTTAAAGTTTAAGGATTCCTATGATTTCTTCAATAAGGTGGGCGTTGCAGCAAAACCAATTAAAAATGTTATAATATGTGGCGGTGGTACTGTTGCTTATTACCTCTGTCTTGAACTGGTTAAGGCTAAGATAGATGAAAGATAATCGAAACAAACGAAGCACGTTGCGCTGAGCTTTCGGAACTTATTCCTGAAGCCATAATTATTCACGAGATGCTACAGATAAAAGGATACTTCTTGAGGAAGGCATCGAAAATGCAGATGCAGTTGTTACGCTTACCAACATTGATGAGGAGAATATTCTGCTTTCGATGTATACTCACCTATATCAAAGGCCAAATCTATAACCAAGATAAATAAGATTGAGTTTGAGGAGGTCATAAGAGAGCTTCCGATTGGCTCTGTGAGTTGCACCTAAGAACATAACATCACATTACATATTAAAGTATGTGCGTTCGATGCAAAATTCCAAGGGAAGCAATGTGGAGACCTTGATAAGCTCTTTTGACAATGAAGCTGAGGCTATGGAATTTCTTGTGAAATCGGACTCGAAGATAACCAAGAAAACGCTTGAGAAGCTGAATCTAAAGCCAAATGTTATAGTTGCTACCATATACAGAAATAATCAGGTTATCACACTTCAGGAAAGGATATTATTCAAAAAGGAGACAGCGTAATTATAATCACTACCAATACAGGGACTTGGTAGCATAGATGATATTATTGCGGAATAAAGGGATGAATTATTGGATTATAGTCTATATTATGGGCTGGGTACTTAATTTTGAAGGAGCCTTTTTGCTTCTGCCTGCTATTACAGCGTTAGTATATGGAAGAAAGAGGGGTATGCCTTTCTTATTTGTTCGTTGCTTTCTTTTGGTGGCAGGCGGTCTAATTGTACTTAAAAGCCATCAAACAAGAGGTTTATGACAGAGAGGGCTTTGTTATCTGCTCTATGACCTGGATAGTTATAAGTCTTGTGGGGAGCGATTCCATTTTGTTATAACAGGGTATTGCCTATCACATAGATGCCTTGTTTGAAATAGTTTCGAGGCTTTACTACTACAGGCTCAAGTGTAATCACTGACCTGACTCGGTGCCTCATTGTATACTTATTTGGAGAAGCTTTTTCAGCACTGGATAGGAGGAATGGGTGTCTTGATTTATACTTTGCAGTCCTTCCTCTTTTGGCGGTGTTGATGTCATCTTATGAGGGGAGAGGCCCGGGACCTTCTAGTGGGCAAGCTTGTTCCCAATGTCAAGAAGACTGCTTCATATCTTTACAAGATTTATCTTGGTATGACAGTAGTACAGCTTATTATTTTACTTATTGCGGGGATGAATCTCTTTTGATGCTCTCTGTATAACTTTCGGTACCGCAGGAACGGGAGGCTGGCATCCATAATGACAGCTGCCTTGGATACACTATGCCACAGCAGACCATAATAGCTGTGTTTATGCTCCTTTGGTATTAATTTCAATGTTTACTTTCCTTCTTGTTCGTAAGAAAGTAAAAGAAATCTTTAACATTGAAGAGGTGAAATGGTACCTTATCATTGTATTTGGTGCAGTTACAGCAATTGTCCTTAACTGGGGCGCTTAGACAATCTGTATTATAGTATACACCACTTTTCTTCTCGTGGCTTCTGTCATCACGACAACAGGCTATGGAACGGTTGACTTTAACCTATGGTCGATGTTTTTCAAAGTTTGTGCTGGTGATGATTATGTTTATCGAGCCTGTGGGGAAGTACCGGGCGGTGGTATGAAGGTTTTCGAGAATACTGATTTATGTTAAGACAGTTAAGAAAGAAATTGAAGAATGATTCATCAAAAAGAGTATCAAGGTACTTAAAATGGACGGAAAGATAGTTGAACACTCCGTTATAAGAAATGCCAATGTCATCTTGTATCTTACTTGATGATAATGGCAGTTTCACTGCTAATCATGTACCATGATAATTTCTGATTTTGAAACAAGTTTTACGGCAGTTGCAGGCTACTTTTAATAATATAGGTCCGGACTTGGTAAAGTTAGGTCAACAGGAATTTTTCAGAATTTTCCAATCTCTCAAAATTAGTTTTAACCTTTGATATGTTAGCTGGAAGGCTTGGAGATTTTCAATGCTCCTGTTGTTCTCAAGGGCAACCTGGAGAAAAGTAACCCCAGGGATAAAGTTAACTTGGATTCTTTGAATCCATAAGGTAATTATGATTTTTAGAGGAGAGTATGTCGAAATAAATAGAGCACTTGTTAAAAGCCTTGCAGCAGATGAAGTTACATACAACAGAGGTGTGAGGTACTATTCTTCAAAGGCTATAAAGAGTATATCAAAGTCTAAAAGCAGGGAGCACTACAGAGCTATAGTTCAAGGGAAGAGTAATTATAGTGTAGACATAGACTTAACTAACCCCGAGAATATAGAGTATAAGTGTAACTGCCGGGACGCAGAAAAGCATCCCGGTGCCTGCAAACACGCTGTAGCAGTAATGCTTTTTATAAATGATTATTCAGACAGGAGAAAGCAGCAAAAAGATTGAGTCTGGAGAAAAGACGTATAACAAGAATCTTGGATTACTTGACAACATGGACTATATGGCGGGACTCTGGTGATATTTTTCCATAAGGCTAAATATAAGACTTGATGCCATGCTTAGGGCGGACAATTCAGTTAAGGCTGCAGTAAAGCATATCAGCAGGAAAGTACAAGACTTTATAAGGTTCAAATATAAGAAAATTTTTGTCTGACTATATATGCAGCCAGCCTATTTCGCTAGGTAAAGATTTTTCTTATTTTCCAGGCGAGAATCGTTTTGACCATGAATCTGAGAGTGTGCTCGACTTCCTTTGTGAAATACTTGACATACAGGAGATTGTCGGTAAAGGAAACTCCACAGGATTTTCTCAAAGGCAGAGATTTTCTTTGATAGGCACATGCTTCTTAGATTGCTTAAGATAATAAAGCTTCCGTTTAATTTTACCTTTGCAGAGGAAAGCTTTGAAAATGTAAGGTTCATTATGGGAAAGCCTGACCTTAACTTTTATCTTAATCTTTCAGATGAAGATGATTCAGTTATCCTGTCTTGGGATGAAGAGCGCATAATTCCTCTTGATGAAAGAGGCAACTTGTTTTACTACGACAATGCAATCTATCATCCTGACAGGATATTTACCAGACATTTCCTGCCGTTTTATCACAGGCCTTCTGACGGTGAAGAGGATACCCTTGTATTTGAGGGAGAAGAAAAGGAACGCTTCTTGAACGTGGTTCTTCCAAGGATTCACGAGACCTTTTCTCTGACAATTCCTAATGCACTCAAAGATAACTACATTACGGAAAATGTTAAGTTTGAAATATACATGGATATGGTTATGAAGGATAAAACTTGAAGTAATTACTGCTTACGGAGAATACAAGTTCAATCCATTCCTTAAGATGCCTGACGTAAAAGGCGCTTATTGTAAGACAGCCCTAGCCGTGAGGCTGAGTGCTTTGAAGATATTGAGTCGTTTGGCTTTACCAGGAGGAGCAGTATTTCTACTTAAGTGATGAGGAAGCTATCTATGATTTCCTTAAAAATAACCTCTCATACCTGGCTGACAAGTACGAATTGTTCTACTCTGAGCAGTTTAAGAAGCTTAAGGTGAATCCGCCTAAGATATTAAAGACTTCGGTCAGAGTTCAAAGTGAGAACAACTGTTATGAAGTTGACTTTGACTTTGACGGTGTTTCAAGTGATGAGCTTACGGACCTTTTCAACAGCTTGAAACTAAAAAAGAAGTTTTACAGGCTTAGAAACGGTAGCTTCATAGACCTTACTGAGGGTGGAGAATTAACGAAGCTTAGTGAATTAATTGATAAAATAGGAACTAACAAGGGTAGTATCACAAATGGTAAGATATATACCCTCTATTGACTACGCATTTTATCTAAGTCAGGCGGCTGATGAGGGTCTCTACGACATCGAAGCTGATAAATCATTTACCGCTCTTATCGAAGAAATCAAGCATCCTGAGAATGCAGAGCTTAAGGTGCCTTCTATCATAAGAGCAGACCTTCAGTCCTTATCAGGAGGTTGGATTTGAGTGAGCTTTAGCTCACTTGCAAAAGTATTACCTTGGGAGGAATACTTGCAGATGATATGGGACTTAGCAAGACTTGCAGGCTATTACCTATATGGCAAATACCTGGAAAAAGGATAAGAATGCTACATTTATAGTGGTTTGCCCTGTCACTGCTTTATAACTGGCAGGATGAGATAGAGAACTTCTGTCCTGGAAATGAGTGGTTATGATTTTGGGTAATCCCAATGACAGAAAAGACCTCATTGCAAGCTGTGAAGGATATCAGGTAGTGCTTATATCTTATCCAATACTTAGGAGGGATATAGAGTTTCAAGGATGTGCTTTGATACGCATTTTAGATGAGGCACAGTTTATTAAAACCCTAACAGTAGGAATGCAAAGGCGGTTAAGATGTTAAATGCTGCCCATAGATTTGCGCTTACAGGTACACCTATTGAGAATAACCTGTCTGAGTTATGGTCAATATTTGACTATCTTATGCCGGGATATTTGTATTCACATTCTAAGTTTGTCAGAATCTCTATGAAAAAGCCTGTCGGTTGGGTTTGAGAGTGAAGAGGCCTTAAAGCAGCTTAATTTCCATATCAAGCCGTTTATTCTAAGGCGAATGAAGAAGGATGTGCTTGAAGAGCTGCCTGAGAAGACCGAGAGAAAGATGGTTTCGGATATGACGGATGAACAGAAGGAAGTTTATATGTCGTATCTTGAGGATATGAAGAAGAAGATTAACAGTGAAATCAATAAGAATGGTTTTGAAAAGAGCAGGATGATGATACTTGCTTTCTCTTACAAGGCTTAGACAGATTTGCTGTCATCCTTCTACCTTCGTGGAGAACTATGAGGGTGGCTCAGGCAAGTTAAATCTCTTGCTTCAATTAGTGCAAAATGCTATTGAGGGAGGACACAGGATTCTTGTATTTTCTGAGTTTACATCTATGTTAAACATTATTGAGGAGGAGTTTAGAAGCTGAAAATCAGCTATTATTATCTGGATGGCTCTACTCCCTATTACACAGAGAAGTGAAAAATGTTAAGTCCTTTAACAACGGAAACCGTGATGTATACCTTATTTCGCTTAAAAGCAGGCGGTACCGGATTAAACCTGTGGGTGCTGACATAGTTATTCACTATGACCCTTGGTGAACCCTGCTGTGGAAGACCAGGCAACCGACAGAGTATATAGGATTGGTCAGAAGAACAGCGTAAATGTAGTTAAGCTGATAGCAAAGGGAACTATCGAGAGAAGATATATAAACTTCAGGAGAAAAAGAAAACCTTGCTGATTCTGTAATTAAAGCAGGAGAGTGTTATCAATAAAGCTTACCAAAGGAAGAGGTTGAGGACTTGTTTACTATGTAGGGAAGTTTGCTGTTTACAAATGAGTTTGTAAAGCATCCGTATCATTTTAAATACAGACGATTATTTATTTAGTCGCCTTTTATAACGTTGTCTGTTGTAGAAAATGATCGAATTACGAATAATTTTGCAAGGAGTTGATAAAAGCGCAGATACAGCAATCGTGTATCAATGGTTGTCAAATACGTTTGGACAATAACATCATATAATAACACATTAAAATAATCTGAGGAGAAATACAATATTGACATATATGGCATATATACCATATAATCTTAATATAATATTTGAATTTAATTTATGAATAATTTTATAGTTGAGTTTTATGAAAAAGGAGAATTCCAGAAATACCTGTTGAAAGAGTTTTTGCTTAAATTGGATTGTAAAATGCGGGCAAAAATGGTGGGTATTAGTATTCTACAGGAAAAGGGAAATATGTTAAGAGAACTATAGCAGCACTTAGAAGATGGAATTTTTGAGTTACTGCGGAAAAGGGTTGGTAGTGATATTTCCAGAGTATTATATTTCTTTTTACTATAATGGTAAAATCATAATGACAAATGGATTTATAAAGAAAACTAATAAGACACAAAATCAGAGATTAATCAAAGGCTAAAGCATACAGTAAAGATTATTTGGAAAGGATGAAGATAAATGAAAAGATTTGACACTTTTTAGAAGAACAAATGAAGGATCCTGATTTTTAAAAATGAATTTGAAAATTTACAACCCGAACTTGATGTTATCAGAGCTATTGTAGATGCCAGAACATCTCAAAATCTCACTCAAAAGCAGAGTTATCGAGAGGACAGGAATTAACCAGGCTGATATAAGTAAGCTTGAGGAATGGGACAAGGAATCCGACGTTAAATATGTTAAAAGAGTTAGCTAAAGGAATGAATATGGAATTAAAAATTGAATTCACCCGAGAACAGGCTTGAGGAGAGAGGCTATTTAGCCTTTCTCATCTCAGCAAGTCTGTCAGCAAAATTAGGGTTGATTTCAGGGAAATGCTTTACAAGTTCATCACTCATATAGTTTATCTGAAGGAGCTCCAGTTCCTCTGCAAAAGCCTCCATAGTGCCAAGATTGGAAAGGAACCTCATCTGTGAATTTTTCCTTCATCCATTCGGTATATCGTCAGATTTTTCCTTTTCAACCTTTATGAGCATATCCTTCTTGCTTCTTATTACCCATATTCCAGACACCATAAAAAGCAATGAAAAGGATGAGAGTTAGTGCATCTTTTGCATTTCATCATGCATTAGTTTGCAAGACACCTCGTAAGATTAAGCACAGTGAATATAATACCAACAACACCAATGCCTAGGAAGGTCCAAGCTGTAGACATAGTTTTCATTTAACGAATCCTCTGCATTTGTGTATACATACGTATTCTTGGCGATATCAACGCTTTTGGCACTTCTCCATAGTCTCACTATAAGAGGGCTCTTTGTAAGAAGACTCAGTCTCATAAGGCTCATTTTCATAAGGATAAACAACATCCTTTAATACGACTTCTTTCTTCTGTATCAGTTACTTTGTTCTCATCTTCACTCATTTAATACACTCCTTCCATTACAGCTCAAAATATAAATTAGATAAATTTTACCAAAAATAACTATCACGTTACAAGCCTAAAAACAATTATAATTTTAGCAATGATTAATGAATAGAACGATATATATAAAAGACAATAATATCTTTGTTCAAAATAACTATAAATGCATTCTTCTTTATAATGAAATATATCAAACATCACATTGGCAAATGAACCTTCACTATGGTATAATATCAAGTTAACTATTGCGCAATCGTTTTAATATCTATCTTACTACTATAACAATTGAGGAGGTTAATGATAGAGTTTTCTATCACAAGAGTAATATGAAAAAGTTTAGGGCATTAGCTGTTTTACTATTGATGGTTTTACTTGTGGGATGCAGCAGTAATAAAGGTAATTCCGCAGGTACTAGGAAGTTCGGGAAAGAGCAAGGAAGTGCTACGAGCAAAAGTTCAAGCAGTGATGAAAAAGTAATTAAGGTTGGTATGGACGGTCAGACACCTGGTTTGGACTCAAACCGACAAGGATGGAAAGATTGACGGTTTTGAACATGATATGTGGGAAGAAATCAGTAAGAGAACAGGCTACAAGGTTGAGTACACAATAATCGACTTTGAATCAATATGGCCTAGGATTGATTCTGACAGATTGGATGTAATAGCTAATCAGGTTACTTTAACTAAAGAGAGAAAAGAAAAATATGAGCATACATCACCTTATGCTTATAACGTTTATTGCCTGATAGCAAGAAAGGACAATGATAAACTTAAGTCAATAGAGGATATCAAAAGACGGTATGGAGTATATCATATGAAACTAACAGCAGTGACGAGAAAATAGTTGAGCTCTTGATAAAAAGTATAATGTTAGCTTTAAAACCTGTGCTCTTTGAAGGGATGTCTGTACAGGAGGTGGCTTTAGGGCGTTGTGATTTGTGTATAGAGCAGAAACCTCAGCATTGATTACAATCAGGGTAGATAACTCTAAAGATTCTTGGCAAAACCCCTGTATTAGAGTCTGATGCTTACTTTTTCAACAAAACTGATGAGGGCAAAATGCTAAGAGAGTAGTAGATAAGGCACTTGATGAGATGAGAAGTGACGGTACAATTAAAAAGCTCTCAGAAAATGGTTTGATATAGACATATCTGTTAAACCTGAAGGAGTAGAAATAGAGCTATAATGGATATAAAATTCACTTTAGATGTGACAATAGCCATAATTAAGGCATTTCCAATAACGATTTATATGACGGCTATAGTGTTTGTAATCTCCATTATTCTAGCCTTCATACTGGCTACTGATTCACCAATTTAGGGTACCTGTTTTGAGTAAGGTATGCTCTGCGTAGTGTCGTTTTTTAGGGCAACGCCCCTTGTGCCACAGCTGTTTTTACTTTACTTTGGACTTCCTACGATATTCCCTGTACTTAGAGAGATTCCTCCTATGGTTATTTGTCTTACGACCTTGGTGCTTAATACGACAGCGCGTATATGAGGGAGGTAGTAAGGGAGCTATTCTATCTGTTCCAAGAGGACAGATAGAAGCAGCCATGCACTATGGAATGAATGAAGTCAGACAATGACAAGGATAGTTTTGCCAAGGCTTTTAATTAGCGCAGAACCGTCATTTGTTTAATAACCTTGTGGATATAATCAAAGGAACTTCTTTAGCCTTTTCCATCGGTGTTATAGAAATGACTGCAACAGCAAGATTACGGGCATCAGTTACCTTTTAATTACCTTGAATCGTATATTGCACTTATGATAGCATACTGGATTTTAATTGTAGCACTTGAAAGGATACAGGCGTATATAGAAAGAAAATCTCAGTATTTACTAAAAATAGGTTGATTAAATGATTAGAATTAATAACTTACTTTTGCAGATAATGTAATCTTAAACAGGATTTCTTTTTGAAATACAAAGAAAGTGAAATCTTAGCTATAATCGAGGTGACAGGAACAGGTAAGTCAACGCTTACGGTGTACGAACTATTTAGAAAAGCCTGACTCGGGCACTGTTGAATTTGATGACTTGAGAATGGGACTTTGAGAATATTAATAAAAACAGATATCCGCTTTACACAAAAAATCATCGATGGTTTTTCAAAATTATAATCTGTTTAATAACAAAACTGTACTCGAGAATGTGACAGAAGCTTTGAGAGTAACTAAGAAAATGCCCAAAGCGGAGGCAATTGAGATTGCGGAGGAACAGCAATGAAGTAGGGATGTGGGAAAAGAGTATCAGTACCCTATAACTCTTTCGAGGGCAGCAGCAAAGAGTTGGGATTACGCAGGCAATGGCAGTTAAGCCTGAAATTATTCTTTTGATGAGCCAACGTCCTCACTGGATCCCACTCTTGTAAATGAAGTATTGGAGACAATCAAGAAGTTGGCTAATAAGAATATAACTATGGCTATAGTTACCCACGAAATGAAATTTGCTAGAAATGTTGCAGGGCAGGTCATGTTCTTAGCTGATGGAGAAATCTGTGAAAAGGGTACGCCTGATGAGATTTTCAACCACCCAAAAATGAGAAGCTAATTAGTTTTTGCAATCAGCAAATAAAGTGATTAATGGGTTGTCAAATACTTTTGAGCCCCACTGTTAACAGGAATATGGAAATAGGAGAAAAGGTTAAACACATATGGTGCTTACCTCTTTCTTTGTCGCCCTAACAGCGCACGTTTCTAATGGGTTAAAGTCCCGAATCCGCCGGTAGTGGGAAGGATACGCTGAAAGCAAGGGTGTCGAGGTGACCTCGAATCTGAAGGAAGCTGGATATGAGGAAGATACTAACTCATGGGCAAATCTCTGGTCTGACGAACAGAAATCTCATATGAGGTTATGCATGAGGGTAAGACTGCCACAAGCCAAAGTCCGATAACTACACGCAATCTGACATGATAGATGAGGCAGATAGATGGAGAGGAAGAAACGATTGAAACTAGAGAGGTCTGTATGACACGCCTTGAAAGATGTAGCCGTTGCTAAAAGTAGTGCTAAATACACAGAAGTCAATGGGAACAATTGAACTTTGTGAGAACTAGATACTAAATTCTAGGGTAATGGGGAGTTCCTAAGGACCTGGCATAGATAGAGGCAAACAAAAAGGCGAGGGCTATTGGTGTAAAAACACACGCAGTTGATATAAACAAGGCAAAAATAAAGACTGATAAACAGTTGCTTTTTATGATTTGCTAAGCCCTATCATTCTGTGACGTCAACTACTCTCAGCGCTGTATACGAGAACCGTACGTACAGTGCTGTGAGAGGACGCAACGAGTTAGTCACCCTCCTACTCGATTGCAAAAAAACGAAGAACTTTGTATATTGCATTTTGATATTAGGCTCCCAGTATCAGTGAAGAATCACAGTCTTCAACATCATAATGATGGAAAGAAAGTCTATCTTGACAAAATACCTCTATATGATTATAATTATGTTCATAATCATATAGATACTAAACTTCAGATACAAGTTACAAAAATAAGGAGGTATGGTTATGGCTACAAAAAATATTTATGTTGCAGAAGCAGATCTACACTTATTTGATGATGCTGCCAAGTACGCCGGAAGTGTTTCTGCCGCTGTGATACAGGCACTTCAGGACTTTCTAAGTGTTCAACGCAACAAAAGCGAAGGATATGACAAGATTGAGTTAAACCTCTATGAAAAAGGGGTAAGAAGAAAGGTAATGTTCTATGGTATGGAGATTACTCGTGTAGAACGTCCGGTAGACGGTGGAATAAGGATTGACACGATTTATAAAACTGCAAAAGGGCAGCTTGCAGTGGCAACCAAGGTTCGCAAGGAGCTTCCGAATTGGGCGAAAGGAAATCCACACGTATGGGAAAACCCGCAGTCTTGGTCACATGATTTTTGGAATCTGGGGGACAGAGTGTTAAACGTATATCCGGACATAGAGAGCCTAAAGGAGAAGGATGCGTATCTTGCCGAGTGCTGCGAATCTTCTCTTTCGGAAAAGCCTTATGAGTTTTTGGATATTTAGATTAGGTATAAATACTAGATTTATAGAACTATAACAAAGCAAATAATGAGATAGCTTTGTGTTTATATATCATATGGATTTCAGAGATGAAAAAGAAGGAAGCTTTTAATTAACATTGCTATGGTATATTTATCTGGTATTCGGGATTATCTTCTTTCTCCTCGCAGTTAATGTAAATCATGTTCAAGAATTGATATAAAAAAAGCGGCGCACGTTTCTAACGGGTTAAAGTCACGAATCCGCCCGGTAGTGTGAAGGATGCGCCGAAGGAAAGGGTGCCCATGGTGACCTCGAATCTGAAGGAAGCTGGATATGAGGAAGATACTAACTCATGGGCAAATCTCTGGTCTGACGAACAGAAATCTCATATGAGGTTATTCTACCTCAATGAATTCGACTGGGAGTTCTTAAAAAGAGGTGTCCCATGCATAAGATATGCAGATGACATAGTGCTTCTTGCGAAAAGTAGGAAGGCATCAGAGAGACTCTTAGAGAGCAGTACGAGGTATCTCGAGGATAAGCTGAAACTTACAGTGAACAGAGAGAAAAAGCCGTACTGTCAGCGTATTTGCAATCCGAAATTTTAAAATTCCTTTGGCTTTTGCATTGGGAAGGAACAAAAGTGGCATATATGTCCGAGTTCATCACAAGTCATCGGGATAAGTTTAAGTCGAAACTGAAAGAGCTTTCTTCCCGTAAGTGCTGTCAGTCAATCAAGCCGAGCTCTAGAAAGAATCAAGATTTATGCAAGAGGATGGCTTTAACTACTATGGAATAGCAAGTGTGAAGAGCAACATGAGATGATGTCAACGGATGGCTCTATCACAGAATACGTATGTGTATATGGAAACAATGGAAACATGTGTGAACCAGATACAGAAATCTTAGGGTAATGGGAGTTCCCAAAAGACCTGGCATGGAAAGCGGCAAATAGCAGACGTGACTATTGGTTTACAACATATACAGTTGCTATAAATATGGTAATGACAAAGAAAGACTGATAAACAGTGGCTTTTTACGATTTAGCCACAGCCTATCAGTCTGTGCACGTCAACTACCCAAAAGCGCTGTATACGAGAACCGTACGTACAGTGCTGTGAGAGGACGGCAGTTAGTCACCGCCTCCTACTCGATCTTTTTATCCATTATATTTATTTAAAAGATGAAATCTTTTTCGTAAATTTGATATAATTACCTGTGGAGGAGTTTATGATAAGAATTATTTCAACCAAGATTAAGGGCAGATTGGTTTCTGTCTCTCGCAGATGATTTTTGATATAAAAAGAATTTAAGATATCGGAGGATGTTGATGGAGAGGTATCCTTCAACATAGGGGATATTATAGTGGGCAGGGTAGAAAATATAGTCAAGAATATAAATGCCTGCTTTGTAGAGATATTTCCTGGGATTCAGGCATATTTACCCCTGTCTGATGAAATGAAGATAATATATGCAAATGGGAAGCCTGGTGGAAGACCAGTTGTAAATGATTTGATTTTAGTGCAGATAGCAAACTGCCTACTAAGACTAAGTCGTACTCGCTTACAACTGATTTTTACCTTTATGGGTAAGTATGCAGTGCTAAAGCCCTAACTTAGATAGAGTTCATCTTTCTACAAAAATACAGGGAAGAGGAGAACTTTAGAGAGATAAGAGATAGATTTCTTCCTGTTTCAGAGAAATTTGTAAGAGAAACCGGAGCTGGAGCGATTATCAGGAAGTCAGCAGCCTCTCTTTCTGAAAAGGAGCTTGAAGATGCACTCTATGACCTGTATGTAAAAATTCATATCTATAATCAATAGGGGCAGACATGGGGTCAAGTATGAAAGGATATTTAAGGAGATACCTGAGCATCTAAGCCTTATTAGGGATAACTGCTCCAATATAGAAAAATAATGACAGATGATGAAGAGACATATAGTGAGTATGAAGAGTATCTGAAGGGATTTTCTGAGGATGACCTCAAAAACTCTTCTTTTATATGACGAGATGATGAGTCTTTTCAGCCCTTTACTCTGTAAATACTACTCTTGAAAAAGCCCTGTCAAAAAGGTATGGCTGAAATCAGGTGCATATATAGTCATAGAGTACACCGAGGCACTGACTGTTGTTGATGTGAACTCGGAAAAGCGATAGCGGGAAAGACCACTAATGCTGACACCTTTATGAAGATTAATCTTGAGGCTGCAAGGGAGATTGCTGACCAAATAAGGCTTAGGAATTTATCAGGTATTATTTTAGTGGACTTTATTGAGATCCCGAAATCAAAGGAAAAAGAGCTGATAGATGAGATGGAAAAATTTTCTAAGGAAGACAGCACCAAAAGTGATGTGTTGACATTACCAAGCTTGGACTTATGGAGATAACACAGAAGGAGAAGTGGAAAACCGATTCATGAAATCCTGATTGATAATAGGTACTAAAATGTGTTAGCCTTTTAGAGGTGGGTTTAAGTTTAATTACACAAATTATATTAAGTAAAGAAAGAGGTATATTTATGTCAAATCCAGTAGTAACATTTGAGATGGAAAATGGTAAGAAGATTGTAGCAGAGCTGTATCCGGAGATTGCTCCTAATACAGTTAATAACTTTATTTCTCTTGTTAAAAAAGGCTTCTATGATGGTCTTATTTTCCATAGAGTAATAAAGGGATTTATGATACAGGGCGGCTGTCCTGATGGTATAGGCACAGGCGGCCCGGGGTATGGAATAAAGGGAGAATTTGCACAGAATGGCTTTAAGAATGACCTAAAGCACGAGCCTGGAGTACTTTCTATGGCAAGAGCTATGCATCCTGATTCAGCAGGTTCACAGTTTTTTATCATGCATAAGACTTCCACATCTTGACGGCGCTTATGCAGCCTTTTGGTAAGGTTATAGCGGGAATGGATGTTGTCAATGAAAATAGCTGAGACAAAGACGGATTTTGAGGACAGACCGAAGGAAGAACAGAAAATAGCTAAGGTTACAGTAGATACTAAGGGTGTGGATTATCCTGAACCGGAAAAGGTGTGATTTTATGGAATGTAGTGAATTTCAAAAGAATATACAGCCCTTTATATACGGACAACTAAGTATGCTTAAAGGAAGAAGAAATGCTTGAGCATCTTTTTGACGTGCAAAGAATGCAATGAAGAGCTTGAAATTTACTATACTATAATCAATTGTATAAAGGAGCTTGATGGTAAGCTTTGAGACATCTGATAATTACCATAGCGAGTACAATGACTTTCATTGAAAAGACAAGAAGAGAGATAAGAAAATACACAGGTTTAGAAGAAGGATTACCTTTCCGGGGGTTGTCGGAGCGGCAGTTCTTTTTCACGGTACTGTCGGTGAATATGGAGGTTCAGAACAATGTCCGTGAGAATAACGAAGCAGAACCTTCATAGACAATGACCCAAGTATGAGATTTAGATTTAACGACACCACATCCTATCTGGATCCATATTCCAATATAGATGAATTAGCTAAAGAGATAGAAAGTAGGGAGAAACCTGCGATGAATAATGATTACCTTTTGTTAATTGACGGCTCAAGCCTTTTGTCTACCCAGTTTTTCGGTAGTCTTCCAAGGCAGATATTATTTGCTAAGACTGTAGAAGAAAAAGAAAAGTTCTATGATAAGATTTTGCAGACCAGCGATGGCTTCTATACAAACGGAGTTTTTGGCTTTGTTAAATATTTACTTAAGATAATCAGAGAGCAAAAACCCAGTCATATAGCTATTGCTTGGGATTTAAGCAGAAATACATTTAGAAGAGAGATATATCCTGAATACAAGGGAAATAGGGGAGACCATGGCTCGCTTTCTGACCAGTTTGCAATCTGTCAGGAAGTGGTTAAAGCTCTTGGTATAGCGCAGTTTATGTCAGGAACTTATGAGGCTGATGACTTTTGCGGCACCTTGGCACAGAGGTTTAAGTCGGATATACCTGTATTTATAATGACCAAAGATAATGACTATTTACAGCTAGTGGATGATAAGACTAAGCTTTTGGCTGATGCATAGTTCTGCTGAGAAGACAGATGAATTATATAAAAATACGGTATTGATAAGGCTAAGGTAAATGCACCGGATAGATGCTTTGTATATGACAGAGAGCTAATCAAAAAGGAATTTGGTATAGAGCCTGAAAATGTTAATTCCTTTAAAAAGGAATTATGGGAGATCCGTCTGACAATATAAAGGGAGTTCCGGGTGTAGGAGAAGCGACTGCCAGACTCCTCATAGGTAAATACCATACTGTAGATGGGCTTTACAAGGAAAATTAATGGTAAGGACAAGAAAGAACTTGATGAGATTAAGAAGCTTTGGAAGGAAGAACTGGCATCAACAGATCACCACTTTCATATCTTCTTAAGACCTCTGACACCGAGCTTGTGGGGAAAAAAATCTGCTAGGCTGTCCGAAGAGCTTGCTACCATCAAGACGGATATCGATATTACAGGTGTTGAATTATCTGATTTAAGAACTAATATAGACTTTGAGAATGGTTCAAAGATAATTAAAGCACATGAGTTTAACTCTGTTGATATTAGCGATTTAAAAAATGATGACAAGACTTCTGAAAACAAAAACATAGATGTAGACAGACTTCCTTACAGCTTAAAGGAAGCAATATCAGAGAAGCTAATATCTGATAATGGCATACTGTTGATAGAAAAAGCTCGTCAAAAAGGCTGATTCTATTAAGGTTGATAAAAAGGAAGCAGAGCCTAAGATTAAGTTTGAAACTTGAAACTGGCGATATAGATGAGGCACTTTAAATGCTTTTGAGGGCATTAAGAGCAGTGACAAATACGTTGGCTTTGATATAAGTGATGAAGTACTTTACTTTGACAAGTGGGACTAAGGAAGCATTTATTAAAAAAGAAAAAGTTTATTAACCTGGATTTTTATAAAAGAAAATCTGGACAAGCTATTTAACAGATGTAAAGATACATGCTTTGTGACATTCTCACTGAAGGAAAAACTATCATTTTTAATGAATGACTATTATCCTAACCTTTATGACCTTTCTGTAGCTCATACCTGTTAAATCCTCTAGCTACGGAACATAATGTAGAGGCTGTGCTAACGATTATCCTGATATTCTTTCGGGTGAAGATACTAAAGCTTGTGGCAAGGGCTGCTTTTTAGCCGCTCAAAGCTGCTTTCAAAGATAGAGTCATTAGGAATGGGAGATTTGTACAAAGATATTGAAATGCCTTTAGTATCTACTCTTTATGAGATGGAAGAAAGAGGAATAGGGATAAATAGAGAAGAACTATGAGTATTCAAAAAGAACTTGAGGTTTTGATTAAAAACTACGAAGAGGAAAATCTATAAGATTGCTAGGAGGAATTTAATATTAATTCTCCAAAGCAGCTGGGAGTGATACTTTTGAAAAAGCTTAGACTTCCTTACGGAAAAAGACAAAGACAGGTTATTCCACCTCTGCCGATGTTCTTGAGAGGATAAGGCTTGAAGATCCTATAGTTGAGAGAAGGTGCTTAATTACAGGCAGGGTTGCAAAGCTTAAGTCTACATATACTGATGGACTTGAAGCCTATATTATGGAGGACGGAAGGATTCACTGTAAGTTAAACCAGCTTGTAACTGCAACGGAAGGCTATCAAGCACTGAGCCGAATTCTTCAAAACATCCCAATAAGGATGGAGCTTTGGTAAAAGATAAGAAAGTGCTTCATACCTAAGGAGGGTTATGTCTTGTGGATGCTGATTATTCTGCAGATAGAGCTTAGGATAATGGCACACCTCTCAGGTGATGAGGAGCTAATAAAGGCTTATCAAAGTGAAGAGGATATACATAGGATAACTGCTTCTCATGTATTTAAGGTTCCTCTTGATGAGGTTACTGATGCATCAGAGAAGAAATGCTAAAGCAGTTAACTTTTGGTATAATATACGGAATCAGCTCATTTGGACTGGGTGAGAATCTAGGCATATCAAGAAAAGATGCTGAGAAGTATATAAATGATTACTTTAAGGCTTATCCTAAGGTGAAGACATATCTTGATTCGCTGGTAGAAAAAAGGCATAGAAGACGGTTATGTTAAGACTTACTGGAAGAATCTGTCCTATACCTGAGCTTAGCAGCAATAACTTTATGAAGAGACAGTTTTGGGGAAAGGATAGTATGAATTCGCCTGTACAGGGAACTGCCGCTGACATTATTAAAATAGCTATGAATAATGTGAATAAGAGGCTAAAAGAAAGAATATCCGGATTCAAAAACTCCTTTTTGCAGATCTCATGATGAACTCCTTATTGAGGCTAAGGAAGAGGATAGACTTGCAGTAGCGGCCATTCTTAAGGAAGAGATGATGAAGGCAGCTAACCTCAGGGTGAAGCTGTCCGTTGAGGTGAAGTTTGGTTACGACTGGTATGATGCACATTAATCGATTGGAGGGTATATAATTGGTTATTGGAATTACAGGTGGTATAGGCTCAGGCAAATCTTTGGTTACTAAGCTGCTGCAGGCTAAGTTTGGTGCCGCCGTCATCGATACCGATACAGTAGGACATGAGGTTATGGAAATTGGAACCAAAGCCTATAATGAAATAGTGATGTATTTGGGAAAGAAGTTCTCTCAGAGGATAAGTCGATTGACAGAAAAATACTTGGTGACAAGGTTTTTGGAAATGAAGCATTGCTACTAAACTTAATAATATCATACATCCTGCAGTTGAAGCTGAGGTAGATAAAGGATAGAAGATTTTATTAAAAATTATAAATATATTGCTTTAGAGACTGCACTTTTGATAAAAAGTAGGGTATAATAGAAAGTGTGACAAAGTTTGGTATGTCTATACAGATAAGGATGTTAGGGCTTTAGAAAAGGCTTTATTACAACCGTGGACTGGATAGAGTTAAGACTGCTAAGATAATTGACAACCAAAAATTCTGATGAAGAATATGAAGAATTGCGGATGAGATTATTGATAATTCAGGTACTGAGGAAGAAACTTTAGCTCAAATTAAAAATATATTAGAGTGCTGTTAGAGGAGGGTACTATGCAGGATTTACCTGAGAAGCTGGTATTTTGGCCTTGATATAGGTACAAGAGCTTGGTTGGAACTGTTGGAGCAAGGATAGACGAACATACTTTTAAGGTATTTGCCATGAGCAGGCAGAGCACGAAACAAGAGCCATGCAGGATGGACAGATTCACGACACCTAAGGTGGCAGAATCTATAAGAAAGATGAAGGCTAAGCTTGAGGCGAAGCTTGGCAGAGATTAACTGAGTTTCCATTGCCGCTGCGGGACGTGTACTAAAACAGTAAATGTTCACCTCACATTGAATTCACCGAAGATACGGTAATAGCATGATGATGAAATCCACGCTCTTGAGATGAAGGGCGTGGAAGAAGCCTACAAGGCAATCAGAGAGTCTGAGGGATGCTGAAAGCGATTTTTACTGCGTAGGCTACTCTGTTATGCGTTATTATATAAACGGTCAGCAGATGGTGAACCTTGAAGAGCATAAAGGGGACCAAAAATAGATGCAGAGTTAATAGCTACCTTCCTTCCACAGGATGCTGTGGATGACCTATATGCTGCTGTTGAAAATGCGGACTCAATGTGGCAAATCTCCACTCGAGCCCTATCGCTGCGATTGATATTGCTATCCCTGAAAAATTCAGGCTTCTTAACATTGCGCTTTGTTGATGTGGGTGCAGGTACTCTGATATCTGCACAACCAATGACGGCTGTGTTGTGCATACGCATGATTCCTCATGCGGTGATGAAATCACGGAGATTATTGCAAAGGCTCTGTCTGGTGGACTTTAATACAGCCGATAAAATAAAGAGAGATTTACATAATGATAAGGTTGAATTTAAGGATGTAATGGACATTACACAAACCATGAACTCAGCTGACATACTGAAAACAATCTCGCCTACTATAGAATCAATTACGGAAGAAATAGTTGATAAAATCAAGGAATTAAACGGTGGCAAGACTGTAAGTGCCGTATTTGTGGTTGGAGGAGGAGGCAAGGTTAAGGCTTTACCTCACATATTTCTGAAATCTTAGGGCTACCTGAGGAAAGAGTGGCACTACGAGGCAAGGAGGTCCTTGGAGAGGTTGAATTTGCTGACGAGAATGTAGAGAAAGATCCTCTTTTGGTTACGCCTATTGGTATCTGCTACAGCTACTATCAGGCTAAAAATAACTTTATCTATGTAACCCTTAATGGCAAGAGAATCAAGCTTTATGATAACTCTAAGCTGACAGTTTATGATGTCTTAAGTAAAGATGGTTTCTCAAATGATGATATCTTCCCTAAACGCGGGAAATCTATCACTTACACACTAGATGGTGCAAGAAGGGCTGAAAGGGAGAGAGTCGGTGAACCTGCAGAGATTAGGTTAAATGGAGAACTTGTAAGTATAAGTAAGCCTATATCCAAAAATGATATGATTACGGTCAAACCATCTACAACAGGAGAGCCTGCAAAGCTTTTGGTAAGCAAGATAAGAGAGATGGATAATACCTTCCACATTATGTTTAATGGTAAGGAGCTTAGCTGCCCTAAGCTTGCAGAGGTAAATGGTAAGCTGGTTTCAGGCTTCTATGCAGTAGATGATGGAGATAATGTGATTCTAAGAACTACTACACTCTGCTTCAGGTTATGGAAATGCTTGACTTACCTTATCACGAAGGAATCCTTGTCAACAATATGCCGGCAGATGAGAATACAAAGATATATGACAATTTTACAATAACTGATAATGCTTCATATACTGAGGCGGTTATCAGCAAGGAGACTTGATTTTAACAGCTTTGAAGAGCTGCCTGATGATGATGAATATAGCGAAGAGATTAGTTTTAATGCTACAGAAAATATACCTTCTTATACGAAAACAGCAAGTGCCATTACCTTTGGCAGTGGAGAAGATGCTATATCTGTTCCTATAGCAGACTATTCTAAAAAGGAAGGCAGCTTAGGCGGTGCAGAAGAAAATAATATCGGAGGAAGCTATAAGAGCGCGGCCGTGACTGAAGAGGATGTGATGAATGGATTGAAAAAGAAGATTAATCCATCAGCAAAGAATATCACGGTTACAGTAAATGGCACGGTGGTAACACTGGAAGGCAAGCTGCATTATCTGCTTGTGGATGTACTGGACTTCTATACCTTTGATATGACGGAATATAGAGGAAGGCTGATACTTGAAGTAAACGGTGTGGGTGATATGGACTTTACCTCGCCTATTAAGGACGGAGATCAGATTAGGATGGCGTGGAGTGAGTAATATGGATAATAGTCCTTCAGTCTGGCTGACTACCATTGCAAGTGGAAGCAGTGGGAATTCAAGCCTTATTGGAGACTCAGAAGGAAACAATATTCTTGTAGACTGTGGTATAAGCTGCAAGAGGATAATTGAGAGTGCAAGTGAACTATCGGTTTTACCTGAGCAAATAAAAGGAATTTTTGTTACTCACGAGCATACAGACCACATAAGCGGACTTATGATGCTTATGAAGAAGTATAAGATACCCGTATTTGCCAGCCTGGGAACCCTTTCAGAAATAACAAGATGTAAGGGTTTTGACAGTAGTTACAAGAAGTTTATGTATAAGGTTGAGCCAGACAGACCCTTCTGCTTTAATGATTTTATGGTGAATAGTTTTAATATCCCTCACGATGCAGCAGAACCTTGGGCTTACGTTTGAAAAGTACGATACAAAGCTCTCTGTATGTACAGACTTCGGTATGATAACCGATGAAATTAAAGAGGGTCTAAATGGCTCTAATGCAATGGTTATTGAAAGCAAATCACGATGAGAGAATGCTTGAAGCAGGAAGGTATCCTTTCAGGCTTAAAAGAAGAATACTTGGTGACAAGGGACATATCTCAAAATGAGAATTCGGGTAGGCTTATAACGGAACTTTGGAATGAGGAGGTCACAGATTTTTCTAGGCCACCTTAGTGATGAGAATAATATGCCGGAACTGGCGCTTGAGACAGTAAGGTGTGAGCTTTGATGGAACATAAGGATTTTTGAGGCTTATACCAAGCTGATAGTAGCAAACCGTAATACTTTTGTCTGAGAGAGTTATAATTAAGGTAGAAGAAATTGCAGGTAATAAGAGTGCATAGGTATAACCAGGTGTCTTTGATGTTGACACCTACACAAATTTAATATTATATATGGGGAGTTCCTCAAGAAGGAGAAGTTATGAAAAGAGCGGTAATTCAGCAGTAGGAAAGGACAGTGTGGGAAAACTGGCTGAAATACGCAATTTTCTTTTGCGGAAAAGCAAAATCAATATACTTGATGTTTCACAGACTCTGTAGGTGGATTTTTCAACCTTATGATAATAGTTGATGTAACCGGATTTGATGATGATTTTGCATCTGTATCGGACGGCTTTTATGAAGCTTGGTGAGAATGTGACTTAAGGCAAATATTCAGCGCGAAGAAATCTTTTGCCAACATGCATCGTATCTAGTAGTGTTAAGAGCACAAACATCACATTTAACCATAGGGTTGATTAGGAGAAGTAATGATTACTATTGAGAGGTATTTGGAGACAAATGAAAATGATATGGAACGAGCATCTTGATGTGCGTACCATAACACTGGAATTAGCCTCTTAGACTGTATTACAGATGATTTAGACAAAACTTAATGAAAATATCTATAAGAAGATCACTGAGACAGCAAAAGGATTTGGTAAAAACAGGTGATGAGATAGGCAAGAATTCGGGTATTCCTATTGTGAACAAGAGATATCAGTTACGCCTATTGCTATAGTTGGCAATTCTGCCTGTAAAACAGAGGAGGACTTATCTATGCTAAGACTCTGACAGGGCAGCAGTTGCGACAGGGGTTAACTTTATCGGTGGCTATTCTGCGCCGTGTGCAAAGGCAGTACTCTGCGGACAAGCTTTTTAATCAGGTCAATACCAAGAGCGCTTAAGGAAACTGAGCATATGCAGCTCCATAAACCTAGGCTCAACACGCACAGGTATCAATATGGATGCAGTTAAAGCTGATGGGAGAGATTATCAAGAGGCATGCTGAGCTTACTAAAGAAAGAGACTCGATTGGATGCGCAAAGCTTGTTGTATTTTTGCAATGCACCTGATGATAATCCATTTATGGCTGGAGCTTTTCACGGAGTTACGAAGCAGATAAGATTATCAATGTCGGAGTAAGCGGTCCCGGTGTGGTGAGAGCTGTACTTAAACACTCTGAAGGGGATGATTTTGGCACTCTTTGTGAGAAGATTAAGAGGACAGCTTTTTAAGATAACGAGAATAGGACAGCTTGTAGTGCTTGAGGCTGAGAAAAGGCTAGGCATTCCTTTTTGAATAGTAGACCTGTCTCTCCTCACGCCTGCTATAGGCGACTCTATTGCAGATATTTTTCCGTGAAATGGGACTTGAACACGCAGGAGCTCCCGGTACTACTGCTGCACTTGCGCTTTCTTAATGACCAGGTTAAGAAGGGCGGAGTTATGGCTTCTTCCTATGTAGAGGCCTGTAGCGAGCATTTATTCCTGTGAGTGAAAGATCAGGGGATGATAAATGCTGTGCTTGATGGGGCACTGACCATCGAAAAGCTCGAGGCGATGACCTGTGTATGCTCAGTAGGACTAGGATATGATAGCGATTCCAGGCAATACTTCATCTGCGACCATTTCAGGTATTATTGCCGATGAGATGGCTATAGGTATGATAAATCAAAAACCACAGCAGTGAGGCTTATACCTGTAGTTGGCAAGGATGTTGGTGAACAGGCTGAATTTGGAGGGCTTTAGGCTATGCCCTATTATGCCTGTAAAATGGATTTTTCATCTGAAAAATTTATCAATAGAGGTGGCAGAACTCGCTCCTATACATAGTTTTAAATTAATCCTTGAAAAATGATATACAAAATTCTCAGTATTGAGTAAACTAAAGGTTGGGTTATCTATGGAAACAAAGATGTGGAGTGAATTTTTAGCACCTACAGACTTGCGGTGGATGAACTTGTAGTAAAATTAAATCACATAATAGAGGAATACAGGGCAATGGGATGTATTTCTCCATTGAACAGGTAATAGGAAGAGTAAAACGAATTTCCAGCATCATTGAAAAAAGGCACAGAAAAAGGGATTCCGCTCTATGACGTAGAAAAACAGGATTGAGGATATTGCAGGCATTAGAATTATCTGTCAGTTTGAGGATGATATCGCCAATGTTATCAAAATGATAAAAAAAGCCGTTCAGATTTATAAATACATGAGGAAAAAGATTATATAAGCAATCAGAAAAGTAGTGGTTACAGAAGCTATCATTTAATTGCTACCTATGATGTAGAAACTCTGACAGGAAACAGTCAAGGTTGAGATACAGGTTAGAACCCTGGCTATGAATTTTTGGGCTATTATAGAGCATTCGCTTCAGTATAAAGTACAAAGGAAATATGCCTGAAACTGTATCGATGAGAGCATAAAATGCAGCAGCAGCCATAGTTCAGCTTGACAATGAAATGTCTGCAATAAGAAATGAGATTGTGGACGCTCAGAATTCATTTAGAATCAAGGCTGGGATTGTATCTCAGATACTGAATAACATTCAAAATCTCTATAAGGTTGCAAATGACAGGAGAGGGCAGCAAGATTCAAAAGAATTTTATGATATTTATGCAAAAGATGACTTAAATACGCTCAGTAAGTTTTTGCAAGGAGTTAGATAGTATATCTGAGGGTTATAGAAGCCAAAGCCTGCCTGAAAGGAATTTGTATATAGATGATTAGTTTACCTGAAAGCTTTTTAAGCAAAAATTAAAAACCTGCTTTGGTGAGGATTATGATAATTTCCTTGAAAGCTATAATAAAAGTCCCTTACAGGGACTAAGACTAAATAGAACCAAGGTCTCTCCTGATGAATGGGAGAGACTTTCTGTGGTTAAGATGGACAAGATTCCCTGGATTGACAATGGTTATTATTTTGATGCTAATATATTTGCTGCAACCAGGCATCCTTATTATTATGCAGGGCTTTATTACATACAGGAGCCATCTGCTCAGACTCCACCAATGTACTTTCAGGTAAAGCCGGGTGACAGGGTTTTAGACCCATGTGCGGCACCTGGTGGGAAAAGCACTGAACTTGCTGCAAAGTTAGATGGACAGGGAGTGCTTGTTTCCAATGATATCTCTGCAACAAGGGCAAAGGCTCTGCTTAAAAACTTAGGGGTATTTGGTATTAAGAATGCACTGATTACCAGTGAAACACCGAAGAATCTGAGTAATGTGTTTAAGGGTTACTTTAACAAAATCCTTGTAGATGCACCTTGCTCAGGTGAGGGCATGTTTAGAAAAGAGCCTGCAATTATAAAGAACTGGGAACAGTATGGCACAGGCTATTACAATGATTTACAAAAGGATATCTTGCCTAATGCAGTAAAACATGTGGCTGAGGATGGATATCTGCTATATTCTACCTGTACCTTTTCTCCGGATGAAAATGAGGGAACAATTGACTATATTTTTAACTATGTTTCCTGAACCTGAAGTTATATCAATAAATGAAGGTTATGAGGGCTTTGATACAGGTCATCCAGAGTGGATGGGCTCTGAGAGAGGAGATCAAGGGGCTGTCCGCATCTGGCCACATAGGATGGAAGGGAGAGGCACTTTTCTGTCTGCTTCATAAGAAAAACAGAGTTTTCCGCAGTATTTTTGATACTCATGTCAAGAAGGTTAAACTCACGAAGGAGGAAGAAGCCTTCTTAAAGAGTTGGGGCTTAAAGGATGATGAACTTACCAGGCTTGAACTACATGGAGATAAGCTGTATCTCATTCCTGAATGCCTGCCTGATGTATCCGGGCTTAGAATCCTTAGGAATGGGCTTTATATAGGTGATAGGAAAAAAGGCAGATTTGAGCCAAGTGAGCCTTTTGCTATGTCTAGAACTAAGGATGAGTCTAAGTTTTTTCTGATTTGGACGCAGATGATGAGAGGGTAATAAGTACCTTAAGTGTGAAACCATAGAGGTTACCAAAGATGAACTTGTAAAGAACGGACTTGATAAGGCAGAAAAAGGGGAATTTATTCTGATAGGGATAAATGGCTTTCCTTTGGGCTTTGGAAAGTTATCTGGAACTACAGTAAAGAATAAATACTTTGCAGGCTGGAGGATGATGTAACCAATGTCAAAAACTATAAGACTTGATAAATACCTCTCTGATATGACTTCTGAAACCAGAAGCAAGGTTAAGGAGTATATAAGGAAAAGGTAGAATAACAGTTAATACAGTCATTGTTAAAAGTCCTGATACAAAGGTGAACACTAGATAATGATGAAGTTTGCTTAGATGGTAGGAAAAGTAGGCTATGTAGAATATTATTACTATATGATGAACAAGCCACAGGGAGTAATCACCTCTACCGAAAAAGGGTAAAAAACCAAGACTGTTATGGATGTTTTTAAGGAAAAATGGTATAGATTGCCCAAGGTTTGACGAACTCTCGCCTGTGGAAGGCTTGATAAGGATACGGAAGGATTGTTACTTATCACTAATGACGGAGAGCTTAATCACTAGTTGTTATCGCCTAAAAATCATGTGAATAAGGTATATTTTACAGAACTTAAGCATCCTCTAAAACTGTCAGACATAGAGGCTTTTGCAGAGGGTTTGGATTTGGGAGATTTTATCAGTAAGCCTGCAAGACTTGAAATCTGTGAAAATGAAGGAGAATTCACTGCAAGAGTAACCATATCTGAGGGCAAAGTTTCACCAGATAAAAAGGATGTTTGAGACCGTTGACAATGAGGTTGTTTATCTTAAGAGGCTAAGTATGGGAAGACTTGTGCTTGATGAGAATCTGGAACTTGGAGAAGTAAGGGAACTGACTGAGGATGAAATAGATGAGCTTTGTGGGGTATATCACTATGCAATTGAGTAAGGATTGATGAAGAAATATAATAAGTTTGAAAAAGGTATCTTACGTTTTAGAAAGCGTAAACTGCTTTTTGAATGTAGCCTGTAAACGTGTTGGCTGCAGTTATTATTTTTATAGTTGGACTATTTCTCAATAAAATGCAGGTAAAAATATATTCTCTGTATGCACTTATTGTTTGTACTTCCTGTAGGTAGGAGCCTGGCTACATTTTTCATTCTTATGCCCTATAAAGAAATGAAGGATAGAGATTTGCTTAAAGCAGAAGAAAGCATTGAAGGAAAGGGAATTTTTGCTGTATTCACCTGTGTTTACGTCTTCTGAACATGTAATGCATCTTGATCTTATAGCAGTGTTTAAGGGTAGGGTTTTGAGCTTATAAAAGAAAAGATGGAGCTACGGCTCGTAATGAATATGATTACAAGAAAAGGGTGAGATACAGCTAAGGCTTATATAGATAAACACATTAAAAATCAAGGCAGGGGCGATAACTTGTGTTGTTTTGATGATATGGACAAGTTTATCAAAGCATTCCTGAAAATAAAAAGCAACGGAAAACAGATATGGATGAGATTAAAAGTTTTTGCAGAGTATGAAATACTTTATAGTGTGATAAAAAGGTAACTAATAATGATATTACTTAAAATAAAAGCATATAGAAGCAGGGCTGGGAGACTTGATAAGTACCTTATGAAGTTCTTAAAAGAGGCTCCAGCGAGCTTTTATATATAAGATGCTAAGGAAGAAGAACATAGTGTAACGGCAGGAAAGCTGCAGGAAGTGAATTCTTAAAGGAAGATGATGAAGTTAAGCTTTTTCCTCTCGGATGATACCGTGGTTAAGTTTGGTGGAAAAGTTATTTCATCTAAGACAGCTGACAGGGAATATGAGGCAACTGCAGAGGATGAGCTGGAGGTTCAGGCAGACAATACTTTATATGACAGATTAAAAGAATCTAAAGGGAATATGACGAGCCACAGGTTATTTACGAAACAGGATATTATTATACTTAATAAGCCTGTAAATGTAGCTCTCAGATAGCAAAGCTTGAGATGTTCTATGAATGAGTGGCTTATAAAGCTATCTAATCAAATCAGGAGTCTAAGTGCAAATGACCTTCTACTGTTAAGCCTGCTGTGGTAAACAGACTTGATAGAAACACAAGTGGAATAATTCTTGCCGAAAGACCCTTTCAGGACTTAGGTTTCTTTCTGATATAATTAAAACAAGAAAGATAGAAAAAGTACTATCTCACCATTGTTAAGGGAGAGATGAAAGAAAATATTACAGCCGAGCCTATCTTCTTAAAAATGACAGCCACAATACTGTTAAAATATATAAAGAAAAGGGTGCAGGGTGCGGACTATAAAAGACAGCCTATGAAGTTCTTAAAGCCACTTCAGGACATAGCCTGTTAAGGAGTGAAACTTATACGGCAAAAAGCCATCAGATTAGAGCTCATCTGTCGTTTCTTGGCTACCCTGTCATAGGAGATGGCAAGTACGGGCTTAAATCAGAGAATACAACCTATAGAAGAATGGGGCTTAATAGCCAGTTTTTACATTCCTATGAAATTAGATTTCCTGAAGTTGACGGAGATTTTTCCTATCTAAGCGGCAAGAGCTTTAAGGCTGATTTACCTGAGAGACTGAAGAGTGTTGCAAATAAGCTGGGCTTTGATTTTTAAGCACTAATATGTTGGATGGATAAAATTAGGACAAGTGAGCCTGCAATTTAACGCTATAAAGTATCAACGCGTTAGAAGGAGAAAGCGTATAAGTCGTTTTTAGCGATACGGATATTAAAGAAGCTTGATTGTACCAAATTAAAAAGCAGAATGGATGAGGAAATATGATATTAACAGGTTTTCCGTTTGTTTAGCAAAAGCAGTTATTTAATAGTTATTGGTAAGTGCAGTTTAAACACAAGATATGAAGGAGAATATATGCCATCTTGGAATTCAAGAGGTCTTAGAGGCTCTTTACTTGAGACTCTAATAAATATGACCAATGATAAATACAGAGAACAGGGACTTGCTCTTGTTCAGAAGGTTCCAACTCCGATTACCCCTGTAAATATAAATGATAAAGGACAGATTACCCTAGCTTACTTTGACAGCAAGAGTACTGTGGACTATATTGGGGTTGTACAGGGAATTCCTGTCTGCTTTGATGCAAAAGAATGTAATAAGGCTACTTTCCCGCTTCAGAATATACACGAGCATCAGGTAAAATTCATGGAGGACTTTGAGGCGCAGGATGGGGTAGCCTTTATGGTTATTTATTTTTCTGATACAGATGAATACTACTACGCACCATTTAAGGAAATTAAGAAATACTGGGATAGAGCCGTATATGGTGGGAGAAAGAGTATCAAGAGAGAAGAGTTTTTGAAGGCTATTACTTGGATGTGACAGGAAAGACGACAGTGCCTTTATCTTGAAGGACTTGAAAAGGACCTTGAGAGCAGAGATGACCAATAAAAATATTTTCAAAAACCCTATTGACATATTATTTTTCAATAATGGATACTTGTCTTCGTTGTCAAGCAACACATACTTGTAGGTATATGCTGGTCAAGGGGTTAAGACGCTGCCTCTCACGGCAGAAACAGGGGTTCGATTCTACAGGCTATTATAGGAAGTGAACCGTTAGAGGTTCGCTTTTTATGCAATCAAGGAGAATTATGAGTAAAAGAAAGCTATGAGGCTGAAGCGCTTTATTTTTACCAATTATAGCCAAGAATAATTATGAGTTAGTTGATGTCGAGTTTGTAAGGGAGGATCCAATTGGTTTCTTAGGTACCTATGTTGACAAAAGAAGGTGGATTTTCAGTGAATGACTGCGAAAAGGTAAGCCGTGAATTTTCTGACCTTTTAGATAAGGAAGATTTCATTGAGGAATCCTACATACTTGAAATCAGTTCTCCGGGACTTGGAAGACCTCTTAAGAAGGATAAGGATTTTTGAGAGGAGTATTGAGAAAGTAGAGGTAAAGTTCTACAAAGCTCTGGAAGGGCAGAAGGAGTCAGGAACCTTAGAGGCTTATGATGCGGATACTGTAACACTGGGTTTTGAAGATAACACAAAAGCAACATTCGAAAGAAAAACATAGCCTTAATAAGGCTAGGCAATTGATTTCTGATAAAGTTAAACGGAGGTAATTACAAAATGAGAGAGAGCAGCCGGATAGTGTATGGAACTGATAGCAGCTCTAGACCAGCTTGAAAAACAAATGACATAAGCAAGGAAGTAATACTTTGAAGCTGTTGAGAATTCACTTCTTGTTGCCTGCAAAGATGAATTTGTAAGAACGATAATGTAAAGGTTAGCTATTGACAGAGATAACGGAAAAGTATCAGTTCTTGCAGAGAAAACGGTTGTCCAGACTGTCGAGGATCCTATCTCCAGATTAGCCTTGATGAGGCAAAGGCTACATTCCCTATGCTATTGAGGGTCAGATAGTAAATGTAGTAATAACTCCTAAGAACTTTTGGAAGAATTGCAGCTCAAAAGGCTAAACAGGTTGTGAGTGCAAAAATTAGGGAAGAAGAAAGAAAAAGTACTTTACAACCAGTACTTTGCCAAAAGAACATGATATAGTTACAGGTATAGTACAGAGATATACAGGTAATAATATTAGTATAAATCTGGAAAGGTAGATGCACTTCTTTTCCGAGGCTGAACAGGTTAAGACAGAGAGATTCAGGTCAACAGAGAGAATTAAGCTCTATGTTGTAGAGGTTAAGGATATTTCCAAAGGACCTAGGATAACGGTATCAAGGACACATCCTGATTTGGTTAAGAGGCTTTTTGAATCAGAGGTTACAGAGATCAAGGACGGAACAGTTGAGATAAAAAGTATTTCAAGAGAGCCGGGCTCAAGAACTAAAATAGCGGTTTACTCCAACAACCCTGAAGTAGATGCGGTAGGAGCCTGCGTAGGCGTGAATCGTTCAAGAGTCGAGGCTGTAGTTGATGAGCTTAGAGGAGAAAAAGATAGACATAGTTGTATGGAGTGAGGATCCAAGAGTATTTATTATGAATGCACTTTCTCCTGCAAGAGCAATATCCGTAGAAGCTAATCCTGAGGAAAAAGACTGCTAAGGTTGTTGTGGCTGACTCACAACTCTCACTGCAATAGGAAAAAGAAGGGCAGAACGCAAGGCTTGCGGCAAGGCTTACAGGATATAAGATTGATATAAAGATGAATCACAGATATTATCCGAATAAAGAGGTAGAGGATGAATAATCCACAGAGAACTTGTATAGCGTGTAAAAGCGTTAAAGATAAAAGGAACTGATTAGGATTGTGAGGACAAAAGAGGGAGAGATAGTTAGATCCCACAGGTAGGAAAAATGGCAGAGGTGCTTATATATGCAAGGATTCAAAGTGCTTTGAGACCCTGAAAAATCCAAAGGCTGGATCGTTCCTTCAAGTCACAAGTATCAGTCGATGTATATGACAGACTATAGAAGAATTACAGTCATTATAGGAAGGTGAATATGGATAAGGTATTATCTACTTAGGACTTGCTAGAAAGGCAGGAAAGCTGGCGGTTGGTGAATTCCTTACTGAAAATGCTATATATTCAAAGAAGGCAGTTCTGGTAATAGTTGCTGAAGATGCTTCCGACAATACTAAGAAAAAGTTCACTGATAGATGTAATCACCACAAGGTAGAGCTTAGATTTTACAAGACCACAGCGAACTTGGCAATGCTACGCTCTGCACTGAAAGCCTCAATGGCTGTGTTGATGAAGGATTTGCAAAAAGCTATCTTAAACATATTGAATTAGCTATTAAATGGGAAAAGGCGATAAAATGTCTAAAATGAAAGTAAAGTGAGTTGTCTACTGAAATAAATAAGAAGAGTAAGGAAATTGTTGATTTCCTTAAAGCAAAATGGTTATGACAATGTCAAGAACATCATGCAGTGTTCTTAGTGATGAAGAGGAGAAAGCTGTACGTATGGAGTTTGCTCCTGATACCATAAAGAAGGAGAAGCCTAGCAAAGGCAGAGACTAAGCCAAAGAAAGTAAAAGGCAGCTCCTGTAGAGAAGCAGATAGAGCAGACTTTTGACGGAAGGTCTCCTGAAGTTCGTGAGGCTGCTGAAAGAAAGGCTAAGAAAGCTTCTGCTGAATCTGAAGCTAAGAAGGCTGCCAGCAAAGACGAAGCGGCTCCTAAGACAAAGAAAGCAAAGGAAGCTCCAATAAAAGAAGCGGATTCTGCAAATTTCAGCTTCAGATGAGCTCTTTTAGTCAAAGAACAAGAGGCAAAAAGCAAGGAGACAAAGGCTAAGGAGCATAAAAAGAAGTTAAAGAAGTTAAAGAAGCTAAGGAGCCTAAGGAGCATAAGAATCCTGAAGCCAAAGAGAAAGAGAGTGCACAGTCTCCCTCGAAACTCGTAGTCTTACACCCTGAAGAGGCTGCTATTGAGTGCCAGAAAGAAAGCAAGCCAGGCAGCTGCACTATCTCCAAAGGGTGGAGCACAGGCTTCAGGCAATAAGTCTCAGAAGTTTGGCGACGAAAAAGAGTGTGATAAGCCTCAGGGTTCAAGAGATGCTTCAAAGGACGGAAGTAGAGATAACCGTCAGAGACAGGGCGATGGTCAGAACAGAAATGGTGAAGGCTTTAGAGGAAACAGAAATTCAGACAGACCACAGTCTAGTAGAGGTGATAAGCCTTTAACAAAGATGGCAATGCCTCAAATGACAGGAGGACTCCTGCAGGCGGTGGACGCAGCACCGGTAATGCAGGGTGCAAGAGGTCCTCAGGCAAGAGGTGGACAGGGCAGAGCACAGAGTGGTACAGGCGGAGAAGAGCGCGTGTAACAAAGACAGGTAATCGTGAGCAGAGAGCGTGAAGAGAGCGTGAGAAAGCTAAGGAAAGAGAGCGTGCAGAGAAGAACCTTGGCAAGCGCTTCGATAAGAATAAAGCCCTCTCAAGTATTGATGATGATGACACATGGCACATAGAAAGAAGAAAGACCCTAACAGAAAGGGTGCATTTATTAAGCCTGAAGTTGTAGCTAAGCCTGCTGAGGAAGATACAATCAAGAATATCATTATTCCTGATACCTTAACCATTAAGGAACTTGCAGATAAGATGAAGGTTCAGCCTTCAGCTATCATTAAAAACTCTTCTTACAGGGCAAGAGATGTATACGGTAACTCAGGATATTACCTTTGAAGAAGCTGAAGAGATAGCTTTAGAATATAACATCATTTGTAGAACTTTGAGGAGTCTGTTGACCTTGTAGCTGAGCTTCTTAAGGAAGATGAAGAAGATGAGTCACTTATGATTAAGCGTCCTCCTGTTGTGGCGTAATGGAGACACGTTGACCATGGTAGACTTCACTTCTTGATGCAATCCGTTCTACAAATGTAACCAGCCGCGAGGCAGGCGGAATTACACAGAGCATTGGTGCTTCAGTGGTTAATATCAACGGTAGAAAGATTACCTTCCTTGATACACCGGGACATGAGGCATTTACAGCTATGCGTATGCGTGGTGCAAAGTCTACAGATATAGCTCATCTTGTTGTAGCTGCGGATGATGGTGTGATGCCACAGACAGTAGAGGCAATTAACCACGCTAGAGCTGCCGGTATTGAAATAGTAGTTGCAATCAACAAAATAGATAAGCCAAGTGCAAATGTAGATAAGGTAAAGCAGGAGCTACTGAGTATGAACTCATTCCTGAGGATTGGGGTGGTCTACCATATTCGTACCTGTTTCAGCACATTCCAAAGAAGGTGATTGAACAGCTTGAAATGGTGCTCTAACTGCAGATGTTGCTGAGTACAAGGCTAATCCTAATAGAAGTGCAAGAGGTGAGAGTTGATCGAGGCAAAGCTCTGATAAGTAGAGGACCTGTTGCCACTGTTCTGTGCAAAAGGGTACCTTACACGTAGGTGATTCCATATCTATCGGTTCATCCTTTGGTAAGGTTAGAGCCATGCTCGATGATAAGGGAAATAATGTTACTGAGGCTGGTCCGTCTATCCCTGTTGAGATTTTGGGACTTAACGGAGTTCCTAACTCAGGCGATAATGATGCAGCTTCAGGGACGACAAGGAAGCAAGTGCTTCTGAGACCTTTTATAGCACAGGACAGGCAAGACTCATTGACGAGAGTAGGAGAAGCTTTCTCTTGACGGTCTCTTTGACCAGATTAAGGCTGGTACTGTTAAGGAGCTTAATGTTATAATTAAGGCTGACGTACAGGGTTCTGTTGAGGCAATCAGACAGAGCCTGATTAAGCTTAACAATGATGAAGTAGCCATAAGAATCATACGATCGTGCAGTTGGTGCCATGTAATGAATCGGATATTTCTCGTCGCAAAGTGCATCCAATGCAATTGTGATTGGATTTAACGAAGAATGGATGCTGTTGCTAAGGATACAGCGGACGAGAGAAGGTAGACGTAAGATTCTATAAGGTTATTTACAATATTATTTCTGACGTTGAGTCTGCGATGAAGGGTATGCTTGAGCCAATTTATGAAGAAAAAGGTTATCAGGACATGCGAAATCAGACAGGGTGTTTAAGGGCTTCATGGTATCGGTAATATAGCCGGGTTCATTCGTACTTTGACGGCAAGATTATAAGAGGCTGTAAAGCAAAGGATTACAAGAGATAAGGACCTATATTTGACTGGCAATCTGCTTCTTAAGAGATTCATGATGATGTCAAAGAGAGTAAATGCAGGTTATGAATGTGGTCTTGTATTTGAGAAATTCAACTGATGTAAAAGAGGAAGATAAGGTTGAACTTTATCAGATGGTAGAAGTACCAAGGAGTTAAAAATGCGTAAAACAGTATTAAGAATGTCAGAATAAATTCCGAGGGTTCAGAGAGCTTTGGGTGAACTTATCCGTATGGGTGTTAAGGATCCGAGGTAAGCTCACTCACCTCAGTTACTGATGTGGAAGTGGCTCCTGACCTTAAGACAGCCAAGGTATTTGTAAGCGTACTGGAGACGAGGAAGAAGCAAAAAGGATACATTGAAGGACTGAAAAGTGCGATGCCATACCTAAGAAGCCAACTTGCAAAGAGTATTAACCTAAGGAATACTCCTGAGCTTAGATTTCAGCTGGATACTTCAATTGAGTATGGTATGCTATGTCTGCACTTATTGATCAGGTAAAACCTAAGAACGAAGATAATGTTGATGACTCTGATGAAGCAAGAGGTATAGATATACCTTAGAGGGGAGGCACGATGTTTGTAGGAAATTATGATCTGATGCATATTTTAGAGCTTGTAAAGGATGCAGAGCAATTGCAATTGCAGGTCAGGTCAATCCTGATGGAGACTGCATCGGCTCAACGCTTGCGTTTATAATTATCTTAAACATACAGGTAAGATAATGATGTATACCTTGAACCTATTGGACGGAGTTTAAGGAACTTCGGTTCTGACGTCATTAAGAATAAGGCAGAGACAAGCGTATATGATGTGTTCTTTATGAGTGGATCTAGGTGATACTGAGAGGATTGGTGTTGCGTCTAAGTTATTTGAGACAGCAAAGAAGACTATCTGTAGATCATCATATAACAAGCAAGGGAGTAGCTGATGAGAACTTTATTTTACCCATCATCAGCTCGACCTGCGAATTGGTTTTTGAGATGATGGATGTGGGAGCTTATTAGCAAGGATGTGGCAGCCTCGCCTGTATACGGGAGGATAATTCACGATACAGGTGTATTTTCATCACAACTGTACATCAAAAGCGTACAATGGAAATTGCAGATGAGCTTATGGCTAAAGGCATAGACTTTGGGCATATTATTGACCATAATTTCTATTCAAGAACATACAAGCAGAATCAGGTGCTTCGGAAGATGTCTGATGGAGAGCCTTATATTGTGGGATGGAGCGGTATAGTATCTCACGTTACTCAAAAAAGAGCTTGATTTTTATATGGTTGGCAATAATGACCTGGGTGGCATCATTGACCAGCTAAGACTTACAGAGGGCGTTAAGGTAGCTATATTTATCCATCGAAAAAGAACCTCACACATATAAGGTAAAGATGAGAGCTACTGTACTGATATTGATGTCATGCAAGGTTGCTTGGCGGTGGCGGTCATAAAATGGCTGCAGGATGTACTATTTCCAGTGGAAAAGCAGATGATGTAATCAATAATATCACAAAGCAACTGCAATTTCAGTTACTTGAAAAGGGTTATATTTTAATGCTAAATGGAATCATAAATGTATATAAAGAAGTAGGATTTACTTCAGAGATGCAGTATCTAGTTAACAGGAATTTTAGGCAGCGCAAAATCTACGTATACAGGAACACTCAGATCCTGCAGCCGAAGGTGTGCTGCCTAGTGCATAGGAAAGGCTACAAAAACTATGTGAGCTGCTTACAGATCATAGAAAACAGTATATAGCCGAAATCAAGTTCGGTATAGCGACGGATACTGAGGATACTACAGGAGAGATTGTTGAAGGAGGATTTTTCAAAACGAATGGTATAAAGAGCATTTGTCTGAAGCGGTTTTATCCAAGGTAATATCAGGCTTTATAGGCAGACAGTTACAGACTCTCCTAGTGTATTCTGCTAAGGAGTTGGAGGAAAGCGTCTTTATGAGCTTGCAAGAGAAGGCAAGGTAATAGAGCGTAAACCTTGCGAGATAACAATTTACAGTATTCAAATTAAAAATATAGATGCTTCCAGAAGGAGAACTACGATAGTGAGTTGACTGTTCTAAGGGGACTTATAAGGACCTTTGTGCAAGGACATAGGGATGAACTTGGATGCAAAAGCAGCTATGAAAAAGCCTGATTAGAACAAAAACAGGGGACTTCCTCCCTTGAGAATAGTTATAAGCTTGATGAAATAGAAAAACGTTAAAGAAAATAGAGTTTCTGAGATTATCATACACGATTGAGGATGGTATTTAAGAAAATCTTCAAAGAGTGGATGTGAGCGGATAGTGCGGCAATACTACTTGAAAAATGGAGGTATTATAAAAAGCAGATGCAGCTAAACCTGACTTAGAAGTCTTGGAACCTAAAAAATGGTGAAAAATTCAGGATGTAGCAAATGATAGGGTTGAATTTCTAGAGGCTGTTTACAGCTATAATGGGGATATAAATGCATTTAAAATAGACAAGATGTTTTAGGTGGAGATATGGAGTATATAAAAGTGGTGACTTTAGGTTACATAACACTGTAGTTACGCTGGGCAAATTCGATGGTTTTACACTTGGGGCACAAAGAGCTTTATAGATATTGTGTGAAAAGACAAAAGACCTGTACCAAGGTACTGTTCACGTTTGATGTAGATCTCTCAGCATACTCTCTAACAAAAGAATTTAAGGTAATTGAGACAGGTACTGAGAGAATAAATCTGATGAAAGATTCAGGCTTTGACTATATGATAGACTATCCATTTACTATGGAAACTATTAATACTAATGCAGATGAATTTATAAAAACAATTATTCATGATAAGCTGGACGCTAAAAATGCTGGTTGTAGGCACGGATTTTAGATTTGGTAAAGAACAGGCTAGGATGTAGAACTTCTCGAAAAAGAAGTAAAGAGTATGGCTATGTATTAAAAAGTCATAGAAAAAGAAAAATGTATGGAGAGGTTATATCGAGTACCCGCATACGAAGTTTAATAGGTGAGATAAGGCTGGCAAACGAGTTTACTGGAAGAGAGTTTTTCATTTTCAGGTGAAATCATTCACGGAAATCATCTGGGACATACAGTAGGCATGCTAACTATTAATATTAAGCCTGAGGCTGATAAGCTGCTGCCCCATTTGGAGTATATGTGTCTGACACTGAGCTAGACTATATAGATCTATCGAGGCATAACCAACATAGGAGTGTAAGCCTACAGTGGGAGAAAGACAATGCAGTTGGTCGTGAAAACCTGGCTTTTTGGGCTGGATAGTGATGTTTACGGTCATTTTGCCAAGGTAAAGCTATTAGACTTTATCAGAGTCTGAAATGAAGTTTGATTCGCTTGAGGGATGTAAAAAGACAGGTGAATATAGATGCTGCAAAGGCGAGGAGTACAAGGGCTTAAAAAGGAGGGAGTATGGTTTTAGAAGAAAGCATTACAGCCATAAAGGAATAGGTACAAAGACCGCCCTCCTTCTTAATAAACTCAGGTATATATACCAAAGGAGATATATTAGTATTTCCAAGAAATTATGATAAATACGATAAAATAATACCAATAAGATGGTAAAAAGCGGAATGACAGCTATAATATCTATGCTCTGTATCATTTCCTATATTGAAGCAGATAAGAAGAGTATCTTAATCTGTGAGGTAAGTGATGGAAGTGGAAAATTGAGCTAAACTGGTTTAATATGCCTTTATGAAGTCAAAGCTTGCTAAGGGCGCGACATGATGATAGAGTAAGGTAGTAAGAAAAAGGTAAGTTTATCAGTATGGTTCAGCCTGAAGTGCTACAGAAACAGAATATAGGAGAAAAACCGAAGTTCTTCAACCCATATATCACCTGTACCAAGGAGTTACAAGCAATCTTCTTAGAAAGTCATTAAAGGAAGTTCTTGCTGAAGTAACGTCAAGTATAGATTATTTACCAAAGAACATTAGGGATGAGAATTCTCTAATTTCCCTAAAAAGATGCCTTGCAGGAAATACATTTTTCCCAAATCCCTACAATACTTTAGTAGATGCAAGAAGAAGACTGGTATTTGATGAATTCTTTCTATTTGCACTTTCTATAGATAGATTGAAGCTTGGGAGAGAAAAACACCATCTCCTTATATTGTATATGATGATTCTACAGTGGTAGACTTTATTTCTTCACTGCCATTTTCTTTGACAAATGCTCAACAGAAAGTCTGGGGAAGAGGTTAAGGCTGACCCTCATGTCAGGTGGGAGGATGAACAGGCTTTGTGCAGGGGATGTGGGCTCGGCAAGACTGTTATAGCAATGCTTTCCCTGCCTATTAATGGCAAAAATGGATATCAGGCAAGTGTAATGGTGCTAACTGAAGTGCTTGCCAGACAGCATTATGACAGCTTTTCTACAGCGTTAGAAAAGTATGGAGTAAGGATAGTGCTGCTAACAGGCTCTGTTAAGGGAAGAGAAAGAAAAGAAACATTATCTAAAATAGAAAAACACGAAGCTGATATTATCATGAGGTACCCATGCACTTATTCAGGAAAAAGTGGTTTGATGATAAATTAGCGTTGGTAATCACAGATGAACAGCACCGCTTTGGGAGTAAAACAAAGAGAAAGACTGGCGGACAAGGGTGATGAGCCTCATACATATGGTTATGAGTGCTACACCGATTCCAAGAACCCTTGCAGTAATACTACGGAGACCTTGATATTTCAATCGTTAATGAGCTTCCTGCCGACAGACTCCCTATAAAAAACTGTGTAGTTGATGAGGATTATAGGATGACAGCCTATAAGTTCATATTAGATGAGGTAAAGAAAGTACCACCAGGCATATCATTATCTGTCCTGATGATTGAGAAGTCTGAGGACAATGATGAGCTCTCAGACGTAATCAGCTATACAGATGAACTTATATCTTTGATTGGTAATAAGGCGAGAGTTAGATACCTTCATGGTAAGATGAAAAATGAAGAAAAATCAAATTATGGATGAATTCGCTGCTTGTAGAATAGATATACTGGTATCCACTACAGTTGTAGAAGTTGGTGTAAATGTACCAAATGCAACTGTAATGATGATTGAAAATGCTGACCGTTTCGGCCTTGCTTCACTTCACCAGTTAAGAGGCAGAATAGGCAGAGGAGGAGCTCAGTCTTATTGCATTTTTATGTCGGGAAATACCTCCAAGGAGGCTATGGAAAGGCTTAATATACTAAATACCTCCAACGATGGCTTTAAGATAGCAGAAGAAGATATGAAGCTTAGAGGCCCGGGAGATGTATTTTGGTATCAGACAGAGCGGTGACATGGCATTTAACATAGGAGACATCATAGGTGATGCAGATATTTTAAAACTAACTTCAGAAACTGTAAAATGCATGAGTGACAAAACCAAAAATGAATGTTATGATAGAGGGAGAAAATTTTACTCCAGAGGATATGGCTATGGAGAAGATGTTATGACTCTTTAGATGATTTGGTTAGATAGGGGAAGTATATGTACACAAACGCAGGACAGGTATTTGATATAGCAAAGGCTAACTATAGAAGTCTTGTTGGTTTCTGCAATAAGCTTGAGAGCGAAGGCTACTTTATGCAGGCGGAAAAAGATTCTCCACAAGACTATTTTTCAGACACTTGATTTGTATATACAGTCGCTTTTTAATCAATATTGCGATATATGGAGGTAAGCTTGGAGAGGATGAGGTCAAGTTCATTGTATCTCTACCTGACAGTAAGCAATATGATATTTCTGATGTAGAGGACATTAGCGGTGAAATAATCAGACAGGTTGAGGGCTGTAGTTAAAGCTCCACCAATTATAATGCAGCTTTGCTCCTGCGCGATAGGGAAAAGAATTCAAATATGTCCAGTGCCCAAGATGGATATGGTATTAAATATCATTGTCGCAATGTCGTATTTGAATTCAAACAGGGATGAGTATTTGCCACAGTTTATAGTTGACTATTACAACTCGGTTCACGCTTTTATTTTCTTTTCAGACAGAGCAGAGCGGATAAATGACAGATATCTCTTCCGTAAGGCATCGGGAGATATTTCAATGCCTGAGAGAGCTTTTAAGTATAATGATTCTGTAAAGAATGAAATAGAAAGCAATGAGGATGAGAAGAATAGTGGGACTGATGAGATAGTGCCAATTCTAAAAGAAGCAGTAGCAATGAAGAACCTATTGCTGATGATGAACTTCAAATGTGGCTGTAGTTGAGCCTATTCCGTTTAAGGAAGAAGATAAAAGAAGCGTCTTGACGAGCTTGTATCTGAGCTGAAGAATTGGTTGGATTAGACGAGGTTAAGAAAGAGGTTCATCTCATTAATAAATCTAATCAATATCAGGCAGCTTAGGAAGAAAAAGGGGCTGCCGTCCCTGATATGTCTTACCATATGGTATTTACAGGAGTCCGGGCTACAGGAAAGACAACGGTAGCAAGACTTATAGCAGGCATATACAAGGAACTCGTGCGTAGCTTTCAAAAGGGAGGTCTTGTGGAGGTTGACCGTTCAGGCTTGGTTGCAGGCTATGTTGGACAGACTGCACTTAAGGTTAATGAAGTAGTAACTCAAAGGGCTTTAGGGCGGCGTATTATTTTATAGATGAGGCTTATTCTTTTCATCTCCGGTGCTGCAAATGACTTTGGTTCTGAAGCTATTGATACCCTTGATAAACTTATGGAGGATCATAGAGATGACCTTGTTGTTATAGTTGCCGGTTATACCAAAGAAATGGAAGCTTTTTCTCAAGGCGAATACAGGACTGATATCAAGATTTAATAAGTTCATTGAGTTTAAGGACTATAATGAGGATGAGCTGCTTGCAATCATGTATTCTATGGCTGAAAAATGGAAATGAAGCTTGAAGAGGATGCAATGGAAAAAGCTGAGAACTTATCTTGCTTCAATGGATGCACAGGAAAAAGAATCTTTGGTAATGCAAGAGGCATAAGAAATATCTTTGAGAAAATGCTGGTAGGACAGGCAAACAGACTATCTCATCTGTCTGAGCCGACGGTTGAAGATTTGTCAGTCATAGAAAGCAGAAGACTTTTGAACTAGAAAGATAGAAAAGGTAGGAATATGAGGAGTTATGCGAATTGCCAGGAGCGTGCCCTTTATTACACCTAAAGGTCTTGGAAACAAGACCAACTTCCGATCAGATAAAGGAAACCTTGTTTAATATGCTTCAGGGCTATATAGAGGTTCCAATTTTCTTGATTTATATGCAGGAAGTGGACAAATAGGGCATAGAGGCTTTAAGCCGTGGTGCGGAGTTTGCTGCATTTGTTGAGAAGTCAGATGAGGCAGTCCAGTGCATCAAGGCAAATGTGGATAAGACTAGGGTTTAATGATAAGTCTATGATACTTAGCTTGAAGTTTTTGTCTGGAATAAGGGCACTCGAACTTGAAAAAGAAGCGATTTGATATTGTTTTTCTAGATCCTCCGTATAATCAGGATTAGAGCAAGGTATCTTGACTGCGCTGGTTGGTTCGGCTATACTTAATGATGAGGTTATTATTATCGTTGAGGCAAGTAAGAACACAGATTTTTCGTTGTCAGGATTATCTTGGACTCAAGATAGTTAAAGATAAAAATATAAAAACAACAGACACTTGTTTTAAGATAATTTGGAGAGTAAGTTATGGCAGACAATAAAATAGTTAAAATGATTGATGAGATGTCAGATTTTTGTTGACAGTCACAATGCATACCATTATCAAGGGATAAGATTAAGATTTCAAAGGATGAACTTCTTAATTATATTGACAATTTAAGACAGACTTTACCAAATGAACTTGAAGAAGCTTTTATAAAACTCACAAAAGGCTAAAAATGAAATATTAAAGGCTGCGTCCAACAAAAGCAGCACAGATAGAAGAAGATGCGAGAAACCAACTTATGGAGCTTGTAAAAGAGGATTCTGTTGTCGTTGAAGCTGACAAAGAGGCAGAAAGAATATTAGACAGGGCAGATGATGACGCAGATGCCATCATTAAAGAGGCTGAAGAGATGGCGCATGATTAAAATAGGTGCGCTTTCTTATGCAGAAGAAATGTTATGGCTGTCGAAAAGATGGTATCTCATAATCTTAAGATGACTATAGAGAGTTCAAACAGCGTAATTGACACCTTAAAAAGAGTAACTTTAGAAATAGTTAAGAATAACAGAGATGAGTTAAATGCTCAGATTCTCGAAGCACGAGAAGTAAATGGCTATGCTCTGATGATAGACGGACCGATGGTAATAGGAAAACGAAGAGGGTGAGCTTTACAGTAAATGTCGAGTCAGGTGATTTTGAAGAAGAGGACTCTGACGATGATGACAGAGCCCGTGACGAGTATGATGAAGACGATGAGTTCGAGGAAGAAGATGAGGAAGAAGAGCTCGTAGACCTTAGCGACAGATTCTCATTTAAGAAGAAAAATAAATAAAAACTTCCAGAGGCTTCATCGTACGTCTTATTCCATAGTTTTTATAGGTGATTTGATTATATAAGGCAGTCATGAACCTTGTCACATTGAAGGTTTCTATGGCTGCTTTATTTTCTAGCTTATTTGCATCGCCTATTCTACTAATCAGCTCAACTTTTTCACTGTTTTTTACAGCCTTACCTACTTCATTTAAGATGACAGAGATCTCTCTTTATAGCTAGATACCGTATATAAGGGCAAAAGTCAAAGGCTTTGTTTGATTCAATCAGCTCTTTTTGTGATTTCACCAATGATGTGATACAAAACCTGTCTATTCTGGCATAAGTATAGTTTTTAGACCAAAGAGCTGCTGCAAAATCATCGTAGGTAGTGACCTTACAAATAAGTTGTATATTCTTCCACTAAGTCTTCAGTAACATCGCTGTAACTCATTAAAATTCCTATTGCAGTATTCTTATCATTTGTATAAATTATTTTCCCAGCTTATAAAATAAAAATATCGGAAAAATCATTATTTTTAATATAACTACCGTTAGGTTAAGCAGGTCCCTAGTCGAGTCAGGGATATATTGGTGGCTTATCCTACCCGAGTTAATCTGTAAATCCTGCCTTATGGCTTTGGCTGATGCAATAGAGGAGGTATCATCAGGTGATATTTCTGCATCGTGTACGTTCCGCTCTTTACACTGCAACAGGTAAAATATCTGAATTAAGCCTAAAAAGCTTATTAAGATAGGATATGCCAAGGATGTTATTTGACGTTTTAAGTAACTCGACCTCTTTTTCGTGTCCTGTATTTCTAAGATATATTTCTCTTGCCTCAGGATAGGTTAGACCGTTTGACATAAGCTTTATAATATCATCATTATGTTCTCCTCAACAAGAAATTTACTACAGCTAATTAGCTCATCTATATTATCATTCTCTGCACCAAAGGAGAGAAAATCAACTATTCCAAGCTTATGGGCAAGAGCAACTGAACCGTCTGCAAAGGTTTCCGCACTGCCTGTTGATACGGTTACAGGAAGTTCAAATACAGCATCAGCACCTGACGATAGAGCAGACTTTGCTCTTAAATATTTGTCGATTATAGCAGACTCACCTCTTTGAACAAAGTTACCGCTCATAAGAATAATAATATAGTCAGCCCCGGTTATTCTTTTCGTCTCTTCAATATGATAGGTATACTGCTGGAATGGGTTATATTCTGCGATTATAGCAGCTACTTTACGATTATTTATCATAACTCTCCTAATTATTTGTATCTTTTACAATCATTCTAATATATTTATATTTTCTCAACTATCCTTGTATGTTTTTCATAAAGGGTTTATAATAGAATGTGGTGAAAAATATTTTATTCATAGAAATTTACTATAAAGATTTTCTAGTGAAATTATTACTATTATATTTTTACGTATTTTTGAAAAGGAGCATAAAGTCATGTCTTTTATTGACAAAATTAAAGCAAAAAGCAAAATCATCAAAGAAGGTTATTGTACTTCCTGAGAGCGAGGATATGAGAACATTGAGGCTGCTGACGCTGTACTTAAGGAAGGCATTGCAGACCTGGTTCTTCTTGGAAAAAGAAGAGAAAAATTCTAGCAGATGCTAAAAAGGTGGATTCAATGTAACAGGTGCTAAAATTATTGATCCGGAAAAAGTGATAGATTAGACGATTATGTAGCTGCTCTCGTTGAACTTAGAAAAAGCAAGGGTATGACAGAGGAAGAGGCTAGAAAGATTCTACAACCAGCAATACTTATTTCGGAGTTATGATGATTAAGATGAAGGATGCTGACGGACTTGTTTCAGGTGCCTGCCATTCAACCGCAGACATTACTTATAGGCCTAGTCTTCAGATACTTAAGACAAAGCCTGGAACCAAGCTTGTATCTTCATTTTTCATAATTGAAGTACCTAACTGTGATATGGGTGAGAAGGGAACCTTTGTCTTCTCTGACTGTGGTCTCAATCAGAACCCAAATGCAGAAGAGCTTGCAGCCATAGCCAAGTCTTCAGCAGAGTCATTCAGAACCCTTGTAGAAGCGGAGCCAAAGAGTAGCGATGCTCTCATACTCAACTATGGGTTCAGCTAAGATGATGATGTAACCAAGGTACAGGAAGCGACTAAGATAGCTAAGGAAGAGAACCCTGAGCTGCTTGACGGAGAGCTTCAGCTTGATGCGTACTCTGTTGCCTCTGTCGGTGAATTTAAGGCTCCTGGAAGCAAGGTTGCAGGTCATCTACATACACTCATTTTCCTAACCCTTGATGCAGGCAATATAGGATACAAACTTGTACAGCGCTCTGCAAAGGCTGAGGGCTTATGGACCTCCTTACACAGGGAATTGCAGGTCCTGTCAATGATCTTTCAAGAGGCTGTCTCAGCAAGCGATATAGTTGGAGTGGTTGCAATTACAGCAGTTCAGGCACAGATTTAAGTTTCCTTTAGAGTAAGCTGTAATCTTTGATTTAGATTATCAAAAATGAATTGGGTCTATACTTCATAAACCTAATTTATATAAACAAAAACAAAAAGGGTATGTTTATGAAAATTTTAGTTATCAATTGTGGAGTTTTCTTAAATATCAGCTTTATTGATATGGAAACAGAGGAAGTTATTTCAAAGGGACTCTGAGAGAGAATAGGTATCAACGGCTCCTTCTTACACACAAGCTGTAGGAAAAGATGATTTCGTTCTTGAGCACGAAAATGCCTAACCATACTGTAGCTGTAAAGCTTGTTATGGATGCACTCACAGACAAAGACCATGGTGTGATTTCTGATGTCTCAGAGATACCTGCACTGGTCACAGAGTACTTCACGCAGGTACTGTCTATAGTGATCCTGTTATTGTAACTGATGATGTTAAGAAGGTAATAAGAGACTGCTTCGACCTCGGACCACTTCTACAATCCTGCAAACCTTATGGGTATTGAAGCTTGTGAAGAGGCTATGCCCGGCACTCCTAATGTAGCCGTATTTGATACAGGTTTTGCTATGGTTATGCCTCCTAAGGCTCATATGTATGCAATCCCTTATGAGTACTATGAGAAATATTCTATCCGTCGTTATGGCTTCCACGGAACAAGCCACAAGTATGTATCTGCTGAGACTATCAGATTTGGCGAGCTTCCTGAGGGACACAGAAAAGGTTATAGTTTGCCACCTGGAAACGGCTCTTCACCCAGCTTCTATTGATGGAAAAAGTGTTGATACATCTATGGGACTTACACCGCTTGAAGGTCTTATCATGGGTACAAGATCTGGTGATATAGATCCTGCGGTTATCCAGTTTATTGCTAATCACGAGAACAAGAGTGTAGATGAGATTCTTAATCTTCTCAACAAAAAGTCCGGTGTGCTTTAGCTTTCAGGAGTATCCAGTGACTTTAGAGACCTCGACAAGGCTGCGGCTGAGGGGTAATGAAAGAGCAAAAGCTTTGCTAACGATGCATTTAAGTATGAGTAATTATATATCGGTGCTTACGCCGCTGCAATGAACGGTGTAGATGCCATAGCGTTTACCGCTGGAGTAGGCAGAATAGCTCTACTACCAGAAAAAGATATCTGTGAAAACCCTGAGTATCTTGGTATCAAGATTGATGATGCTGCCAATAAGGAAAGAGGTAAGAACATGCTTATTTCTACTCCTGACAGCAAGGTTAAGGTATATGTAATTCCTACAAACGAGGAACTTGCTATTGCAAAAGACACACTTGCACTTGTAAAATAATACTTGACAAATCATTTAAATATCTGTACAATAATCAGGTATGAAATTTATTGTTTATTCGAGGATTGTTATCTCAGTGATAAACTTTTGAATACAATGTATAAAGTATTGATAAGGGAGGTTCAGATGTCAATCTGTCCAAAGAATAAGAGCTCTGAGGGTCATAGAGATGCTCGTAGAGCAAACTGGAAGATGAGTGCCCGGCACTTGTTAAGTGCAGTAACTGCGGAGAGCTTATGGTTCCTCACAGAGTTTGCAAGGCTTGCGGTTCTTACAACAAGAAAGAAATCGTTAAAGTTGAAGATTAATATTGATTAAACAGTATAAGCCACTTCTTAGGAGGTGGCTTTTTTGTGGTGTGCCTTGCGGCGCACGTTTCTAAAGGGTGAAAGTCCCTAATCCGCCCTAGTAGTGGGAAGGATACAGCCGAAGACAAGGGTGTCCATCGTGAGGTGGAATCTGAAGGAAGTCGGATGGCAAATCTCGGTCTGACGAATAGAAATCACATCAGGCTATGGCTAAGGATAAGGTTGCTGCACAAACCGAAGTCCAATAACTACTCGGAATTAGCTATGGTAAATGTGGCAGATAGGGTGGGGAGAAAGAAACGTGTGTACCGAGGGAGGTCTTGCCAGTGGTGGAAACAGAGTAAGAAGCCATAGTAACAACGAATGGCAAGAAGTCAGCAAAGTCATAGTACCATCACGGTTTGCAAACATAATGGGAAGGACTGAACTTAGGAGGTGTAGTAAATGAATGTAACCAATGATAGGAGTTATGACAGAACAACTTCATATAGAGGACTATCTGCAAATGGTATCTGCGGAACAGAAAGAGTATGCAGAAGTGTCCGACCATCAGAGGATTACTGAAAGAAACGACACCATCACAGATTTTCAGACGGACAAACTGATGGAAGAGATTTTTATCAAACGATAACCTTAACAAAGCGTACAAAAAGGTAAAATCGAATAAAGGAGCAGGCGGAGTGGATGGGATGAACGTAGATGAACTTCAGCGTTTCTCAGAAACAACGGAAAGCGACCTAAACAGCAGTTGATGGAGGGAAATATAAACCCAATCCTGTCCGAAGGGTGGAAATACCGAAAGAAACAAAAGGGTGAGTTTAGAAAACTGGGAGTGCCAACGGTTGTTGACAGAGTTTTTCAGCAGGCAATCGCACAGGTAGTTAACTCCTATTTACGAGAAACAGTTTTCAGAAGACAGCTACGATTTCGTCCAAACAGAAGGGCACACGATGCACTAAAGAGGTGTCAGACAAAACGTAAATGATGGATATGTATATGGTAGATATGGATTTAGAGAAGTTCTTTGATACAGTATGCCAAAGTAAGCTTATTGAAGTACTATCACGAACCATCAGAGACGGAAGGGTTATATCTCTTATTCACAAGTATCTCAATGCAGGAGTGATAAGCAGAGGAGTATTTGGAAAAGGACCGAGGTAGAGTACTGCAAGGTGGTCCACTTTAGCCCGTTGCTTAGCAACATAATGCTAAATGAGCTGGATAAGGAATTGGTGCGAAGAGGACACAGATACGTCAGATATGCAGATGACTGTATGATATTTTTGTAGAAGCAGAAAGAGTGCAGAGAGAACCTTACGCAATATCACGCCATATAGAAGGTAAACTGACTCTTAAAGTAAACAAGGAGAAAACCTGCGTGGAGCATATCAGCAAGGTCAAATACCTAGGGTACAGCTTTTATAGAGTACAAGGGGAATGCAGACTGAGGATACACCCAAAGTCAGTAGCTAAAGATGAAAGACAGAATAAGGAACTGACAAAAAGAAGTAACGGATGGAGTAATTCATACAGGGCAATGAAACTTACGCTTTATATACGTGGATTTGTCAATTACTTTGGGCTTGCAGATATAAAGAGTATCCTTCTTAGGACTGACGAATGGCTGAGACATAAAATAAGGACAATCTACTGGAAACAATGGAAGAAAGTAAAGACTAAATTCAAAGAACTAAAGAAGTTAGGTGTAGATGAAGAGAAAGCGTGGATATGCGCAACATGCGAAAATGGAAACTGGTATTGTGGTGGATACTTCGTATTACAGACTGCATTTAACAATAGAAACTCCGTGAACTCGGCTATCCGACATTCACAGAGTACTATATGAAAATATGTGAAAACTAAAGAACCGCCGTGTACCGAACGGTACGCACGGTGGTGGGGAGGTCGGTAGATAAATAATTATCTACCTCCCTACCCGATTAAGGAAATTCTTTTAATTTTTAATAATAAGTCTAAAGCTATATTTGACAGGAAGAACTTCGGATAAAATGCTTGGACAATATAAGGGTGCCTTTATGCAAGTTTTTAATTGACTTTTCTGCATTTATCATTACTCTATAAATAAGACAAAAATGTAGGAAACAATTCTAACTCTATGATGAGAATGGTATTATTGTTGAACCTATAATGGTTACTATAGATAAAGAGACTAAGATAAAATGAATAAAACCTGGTGGAAAGAAAGTGTTGTTTTTATCAGATATATCCACGAAGCTTTTGTGACAGCAATGGTGATGGTATCGGTGACTTAAAGGAATAACTGAGAAGCTCCCATATCTAAAAGAGCTTTGGTACAACGTAATATGGCTCTCTCCTGTATATCAGTCTCTAACGATGATAATGGCTACGATATTAGCGATTATGAAAACATAATGACAGAGTTTGGCACTATGGCTGACTTTGTGATGTAATGCTTGCTAAGGCGCATAGCCTGGGTATTAAAATAGTGATGGACCTAGTAGTTAACCATACCTCTGACGAGCATAAGTGGTTTATAGAAAGCCGCAGTTCAAAGGACAATCCGAAGCGTGACTCATATATGGAAGGATGGTAAAGATGGCAAGAGCCAAATAACTGGGGTTCCTGCTTTTCAGGCTCTGCTTGGCAGTATGATGAGACTACAGGACAGTGCTATTTACATCTATTTTCAAAGAAACAGCCTGACCTTAACTGGGAAAAATGAAAAGGTTAGAGAAGAAGTCTATGCTATGATGAACTGCTGTGCAAAAGGGCATAGATGGCTTTAGAATGGACGTTATCAGCCTTATATCGAAAGGATCAAAGCTTCCTGATACCAAACCAATGGATACTTTTATGGAAGCTTTGAGTCCTGCGTTAATGGACCAAGAGTGATGAGTATTTACAGGAAATGAACAAGAAAGTATTGTCTAAGTATGACCTTATGACCGTAGGTGAGTGTGCAGGCGTAACTGTCGAGGAGGCTAAAAGTATGCAAACTCTGCCGGAACTGGAGCTTAGTATGGTGTTTCAGTTTGAACACACAGCGCTGATAATGGCGAAACTATGAAGTGGTCTACAAAGAGAATTCCATTAGTTCCTCTTAAAGAGAACTCACTAAATGGCAGAAGGGGCTTAATGGAGTAGCGTGGAACAGCCTTTTATTTCTGTAATCATGATCAGCCTAGGGATTGTATCAAGACTAGGCAGTGAAAAGATGAATATAGAGAGCTTTCTGCAAAATGCGTAGCCACCTGTCTACATATGATGCAGGGAACTCCTTATGTGTATCAGGGTGAAGAGCTTGGTATGACCAATACATGTATTTAAGTCAGTAGATGACTTTAGGGACCTGAATCAATCAATGCCTATAACGAACTCACTGAAAATGGAATAATCAGTCCTGAGAGCTCTTTCTAAAGCTTTGTCATCAGAGCAGGGACAACGTGCAAGAACTCCAATGCAGTGGGATGATAGCGAAAATGCTGAGTTACTACCGGAAACCTTGGATAAATGTCAACCCTAATTACAAAAAAAGATAAATGCTAAGGAACAGCTGACAAGAGAGGACTGTATTTAATTATTATAAAAAGCTTATTTCTAAGAAAAGAAACATGAAATTATAGTTTATGGCGATTATGAATTACTCCTCCCTGATGACGAGGATCTCTTTGTATATTTAAGAAGGCTAAATAATATAATCCTGGTGGCTTTGTAATTTTTCTGAAAAATACAGGAAATTTGACTATAATGACATAGGGAATGGTAGAATACTAATTAATAATTATAAAGATATTAACCTAAATAATATGAAATTACGTCATTTGAAGCGTTTGCCATACTTTTTAGAATAGATACTTAGGAATGCATGGTGGGAGGAGAAGAAGGTTTGGATAATCTGTTATATATTGTAATTGGTTTGTTGTCAATATTGGTTGTTCTACTTCTTTTCAAGAAATAAAAATTCTTAGGAGAAAAGAAGGAAGCAGAAAGAAAAACTAAAAAGATACATTATGATCTTGATAATGTATATAGAGATAAATACACAGCAGGAAGAGCTTAATGTAAAAATACAGGAGATAAAGACAGGGAGGATAAGATAGAAAGCTTTGCCTATGAGGATTCTTACGCAGGTCTTCCTAATGGTGTACTTTATTGAGGTGCTGTAATCATACGCTTGAGACTCTTAGGAAAGAAGAATATGCCGTGTAATGTACATTGACCCAGACAATGAACAGATTGATGATATGTGGGGACATAATTGTGATGAGCTTATACTGGATGTAAGTCATAGGCTTAGACAGAATCTGGATGAAAAATGACTATCTGGGCAAAGATGAGTGGTGATGAATTCATGGTTCTTAGCCAGAATATCCTTGATTTGGCAGACTTTGATGAAAAATTAAAGAGAATAGAAGCGTCATTTAGATTTCCTTTTATAACCTCATTTGGTCAGTTGGTGATTACAACAAGTATAGCGCTGCTGTAGTTCCTAGAGATGGGACAAAGCAGACGTACTCATTAAAAATGCCTCAACAGCACTTACAGAAGCAAAAGCGATTGGGTAGACAACTATTGCTAATATGATGAGGAGATGACAACAAAAAGAGATTGAAAAATCTGAACCCAGTCAAAACCTCACAAATGCTATTAAAAACGATAACCTTATCATTAAGTATGCCCCGTGTATGACATAAAAAACAAAAACATATGATACTGTGCGTATGAGGCTCCTTTGGGACGAGGGGAACAGGGTATATAGATGCAAAGAAAATTCATGAGCTTTTGCAGAAAAAACAGGACAGATATTTGCGCTGGGAGAAAATAATATAAAAAGTCTGTGAGGAAATGAAGCTTTTACTGATAAAAAGTAATTCTGCCTTTATCGAAAAGGCTGGTGCTTAACTATGAGTTTAGAAACAAGTTTCACAGTATAGTAAACGAGAGCGGAATTGATGCAAAGAGGCTGATAATCGAAATAGATGAAAGTATACTATAGCAGATATACCGGAGTTTAGTTTTGTTCTGGAAGAGCTTATTGCTAAGGGATTTAGTTTTAGAGTCGGAAGATATGGAACAGGAGGGATGTCTATGGAGATTCTTAAAGTCCTGCCGGTCTCTCAGATTTCAATTGCATTAAACAGACTTTACAAGAGGATGAAGAAGAAGAGGTTGTAAGGTACTTGAAGATAGTTACAGAAGTGGCTAAAAAGCTTGGAAAAGACTATATCGTTTTCAGGAGTAAATGATGAAGCCACGGACGCTGTTGCAGTTGAATGTGGTGGAGAATATGTAGAAGGAGATTATATGGTCTCTTTTGACTGTTAACGAAATCAGATGATTGTGCAAATGACGAATATAAGTCGTTATTTTTGGTTATTTTTCGTTGTCAAAGACATAAATTTAATTTATAATGTGAGTTGTTTATTTGATTCGACAAGTTGGGGAAAGTGGAAACTTGAGATTATAATGAATTTGTCGAGGTAGTTAAGGAAGGACTGTAGAGAAGGCTTGGTTCTTCTTATGAGGTTGTACTGAAAAAGGTTACTAAGAATAACGATGTATGCCGCTATGGGATTTCGTTGTTTGCAAAGAAGCTAGGATACAAAAGGTATCTAGGGATTATTTACCTGGAAGACTTCTATAGAGAATTCTGTGAGAATCAGTCTTATGAATTAAGCTCTATACAGGATGAACTCTATGACATCTTTATGGATTTTACCACTCTAAGTTCGATGAAAGAGACTATACAGATATTGGCATAATAAAAAGACAGGATAATCTTTTGAGCTGGTCAATTTTGGAGATGAATAAGGGAAGGCTAAGCAGACCTTATATCAAGGTAATGGATTTGGCGGTTATATTTGCCTTTGTTGCCACGGATCTTGGAAAAAGACTTTGGGTGGTTCACATCACCATGAGATAGCAGACCAGTTGTACTTAGTAGTGCTGGAACTTTGGGGAGATAGCTAAAAAGAATACACCAAAGCTATTGGCTCCGATGGTTCCTATGTCAAGCTTCATCCTGCTACAGACAGGAAGAAGATATCGAGGAAAATGTACATAGTTTGTAACAAGAGAAAGAGCTGTGGTGCGGGGAGTTATCTTGTATGACAAAAATATTAGATAGGATTTCTTCTGACTTAGAATCTGATTTATATATTCTCCCAGTTTATATGATGAGACTATTATTATCACCACAAAAAGATAAAGAAGTGTCCACCTTGCAGGATATGGTTCAGAATATCAACAATACAGTGGTTTCTGGATGAAGATGTACTCTCAGACAAGGTATATTGTTATTACAGAAACAGCAAGAAGCTAGAGATAGTATAATTAATTATGAAAGGGTTCGGGTTTTTCCTGTTCCCTTGTTTTGTTTTAATTATATATATTTTGCCCAAATCAGCAAAAGATGGCTGTTTTAATGCTCTTTATCCAAATAAATAATAAAAAGATGGTATAACATTAGTAAAATTTCAACATAATACTTGAAAAATATCCAATAATTGTAAAATATACATATGTACTAAATCCGAATTTCAGGCTACATAAGTTTGTGGCAGATTGGAGAAGATTATGGACATTTTTAAGTATGAAAGAATTAGAACGTAGTTTACTGTACTATGGCAGCTGCGGCAAGACTACACTTGCAGATATATGGCGTATGTAACGGTGTAATTACAAGACAGGGGAAAATTGAAGACGGCTTTCACAATCAGTGATTATGACAAAGAGGAACAGAAGAGAGAATTTCTCATACAGACTCTATTATTCCATTGTAAGTGATGAAACGAAGATTAACATTTTAGATACTCCGGATATTTTTGATTTTGTTGGTGAAGTTGAGCAGGCAGCAAGTGCCGCTGATGCTGCCATTATTGTAATTTCTGCAAAAAGCAGGAGTTCAGGTGGGTACTGAAAAAGCTTGGAATCTTTGTGAAAAATATAAACTACCAAGAATGTTTTTGTAACTGATATGGATGATGATAATGCCAGCTACAGGAAGGTAGTGGAAGCACTACAGGAACCATATAGGAATAAGGGTTGTCCTTTCCAGTTACCTATTCGTGAAAAATGAAAAAGTTTGTTGGTTTTGTAAATGTGGTAAAATACCGGACGTAGATTTAATAACGACGGCACTTATAGAATCTGATATCCCTGACTATTCTATGGAATATTTACAGACTTATAGAGATGCTCTTAGAGGCAGTTGCTGAGACAGGCGATGACGATGATGGATAAATACTAATGGTGAAGAATTTACTCAGGGCTGAGATGTCTACGGCACTTTCTAGAAAGAGCGTTGGAGATACTAGTCTTGTGCCTGTACCTATGGGTTCAGGTCTTGAGGCTAGGAGTAAGAACCTTATCGACCAGATAGTTAATTACTTCCTCACCAACAAGACCATTATTACAGGTATCAATCAGAAGACCGCAACAGCTTCCGATGTTGATTATGACGAGAATAAAGAGATGACTGCTAAGGTATTTAAGACAATAGCTGATCCGTTCATCGGCAAGTTCTCACTTATTAAGATATGTTCTGGTGTACTTAAGGCAGATTCAACTATCTACAATGCTAGCAAAAGGATGTTGAGGAGAAGATATCAAGGCTTTTGTGTGCTTAGGGGGTAAAGAACAGATAGAGGTAAAGAGCTTCACGCTGGAGATATCGGTGCAATAGGGCAAGCTTTGATATAGCTACCGGTGACAGCATAGCTACCAAGGCTGTACCTGTGGTATATGATAAAGCCTTCATTCTCTGTTCCATATACATATGAGATATGTAACCAAGAATAAGGGTGATGACGATAAGATAGCAAAGTGCATTATCGAAGATAGTAGATGAAGATCCAAACATTAAGCTTGTAAATGACAGTGCAAACCGCCAGTCACTCATCTACGGTATAGAGATCAGCAGCTGAGGTATGATAGCAAGCTTGCAAACAGATATAAGGTTGATATCGAGCTTCTAAGCCACGTATTCCATATAGGAGACCATTAAGAAGAAGGTTTCAGTTCAGAACAAGTACAAGAAGCAGACTGGTGGATATGTTCAGTATGGTGATGTACATATTACATTTGAGCCTTCAGATGATCTCGAAAAACAGTATATTTTTGAAGAAACCGTATTTGGTGGTGCTATTCCAAAGAACTTCTTCCCGCCATTGAAAAAGGGTATATGACTGAGGCGCGGCAAAGGGACCTCTTAGGCTATCCTCTAGTCGGACTTAGGCGACACTTACAGATGGTTCTTATCATCCTGTTGATTCTTCTGAAATGGCGTTTCTAAGACAGCTGCAATGCAGAGCATTTATGACTGATTTATACAGGCTTACTATTCTTTTAGGCACTATTGTGACTCTTAGAGTGAGTTGTTCTCGATGAGTTCACAGGAGATGTAATGGGTGATCTCAATAAGAGAAGAGGAAGAGTAAGCGGAATGAATACTCTGTATGATGGAAGAACTGAGATATTGACGATATTCCACAGGCGAGCCTTTTGGATATTCTACAGACCTCAGGTCTACCAGGAGTGAAATAGAGTATTCTTATGAATCAGCCACTATGAGGCAGCACCTGCAGATGTTCAGGCTAAGGTAGTTGAAAAAATGCTGCAAGTTCTAAAGAAGAATAATAGTATTTACATGACAATTTGAATTGAATTACCGGTCAGATATTATTATTCTGACCGCTGTTTATGAATAGATTAATCTTGAGAGTTATGTATTTTGGGATTACACGCATATAGTATCCCAATCAGGAAATAACGGTTTTTCTTGCCTTATTTTAATGTATTTTGAGCTTTCAGAAGACCTCTTATTTATGCTTTTTAATCTCATTGCCAGATAAATACCACTTTATGATATCATCAGTACCAATCTCTATCTGATAACGAGAGTCTGCAAGGTCAAACCTAGGTTACACTTCTAATTACGAAGCTTTCATGCCCAAATACATTGCGTATCACTCTTTATTAGATTTTCAAGAAAGATAATAAATCTTTCGGATTGATCTTATAAATATCATTGAGAGAAAAGCTGTCCTGGCATTTCTTCGGGGTCTTCTAAGGAATTTCTATAGCTCCATCAAGATACTTAATAAGAAGATTATCCCAGAAAAGAGTCGGGCAAGGTAGTGTAAATATACGTAATTATCTTACAGTTTGATTTATTTCGCTTACTTCAAGCTTAAGCTTATCTTTCTCTTTATCGGCTAAATTTCTCGGTTTTTGAAAATATAACGTATCTGCATATTCTATCTGATTCTTATATATTTCAGAATTCGGTCCTTTATAGCGTTCAATACTTAAGGCATCTACGATTGATATAGGTTTCATAAGCCTGATATGCTCGTATTCTATCTGGGAAAGATTGGCTATGGTTGCTAAGCAGAGCAACTCTGTAGGTTCTATAACAAGATAATCCGGTTAACAGTGTTTTGCACGTAAGTACGGAAGCGGCAAAAGTCGCCCTTTACAGAACAACAATGACAGCCTCAGTCAGCTCCCAAATATTTACACTTGTTGACTTTTTATATCGCCACTACACGGAGGTTCCGTACTATTTCAAAAATAGCTATCTTTTTGGTGCGCTTCCAAGTTCTTTGATAAGGTGGTCCTGCACCCAAAAGCCTGATACTATAAGTACTGTATATCTCAATTTTGATACCGTACCAGAACAACTCCATACAGGTATATAAAATTATTTGATAATATGCCCGTAGCGTCACATAAATAGTTTTAATTTTGATGCTTACATCATAATAGACTGAAAAAGACAATAACTATAATATATCTTGAGTCCTGAATCTTGATTACAGGCTTAATAAGGTCTGCAGGCTTATCTCTCATATAGGAAGAGAGCTTCTTGATATGCTCCCCATCCTTCAAGCACGGGAGTTGAAAGAGGAGAAGGTCAGCTTTTCCTGCGGAAACAAGTGAAGAAAGCTTCCATACGAAGTCTGCCAGGGCATAAGACCTCCGTTTATAAGCTTATGTCCCACTACCCACTCCCCACTCAACACGAGGAATGTCGATATTCTCGCCTGATCCGAGATAGTTAACGCTACAATCTTTCCACCCGGCTTTAAGCGCTTAACAGCAGGAAGAAGGTCTCAACGCCTCCACCTGCGATGATTACCTTATCACGCCCTTGCCATCAGTCATTTTTAGTACCTGCTCGTCAATGGCGCCCATCTTATAGCTGATAAAGTCTGGCAGCACCATAGCCCTTGCTGCATCAACACATACCGGTCTTGTACCAACAGCAATGATTCTTGAAGCACCACGAGGTTTGCAACCTGCAACTGACATAAGACCCACAGGACCGATACCGATAACGAGAACTGAATCACCATACTGAACATCTGCCAGCCCAGCGCCATGAAGCCTGTAGGAACCATAGTGGCTCGAGCAGGCATCAACTCACTATTTATGTTGCTAGGAAGATGAGCAAGGTTTCCATCTGCATCATTTATGGAAAACCTGAGAATACCATCCTTAAAGTTAGAGAACTTCCAGCCTGCAAAGCATACCGCCTGAGTGCATTGAGAAGCCCTGCCTGAGCCTCCAAAGTGAGTTCCAGTCAGGTGTAATAGCAGGTACGAGAACTCTGTCCCCAGGCTTAAAGTCTTTAACCAACTCACCCACCTCGACAACCTCAGCACAGCCTTCATGTCCTAAGATCATATTGTGTCTTTTCCGATAGCGCCCCTCCCCAAAGTGTGAAACATCAGAAGTACAAATTGCGAGTGCAAGTGGTTTACAGATGGCATCAAGAGACCACACTAGGTCTCTCTTTCTCAATCCAGCCTGACTCTCCGATTTTCAACATTGCGCAACCTTCATCATAAATCTCCTTTCAAATTGTATTTATTTAATATAAGTTAGGTGAATATTATAACAGTTTGTTAGAAATATCACATTTTGAAAAACTTATAGTATGCAAAATTATTCAATCTAATAGGATAATGTAATAAGTGTTTTAATTAATAGAAATATTTTGTAGAATATCTGCGGACAATATCTTTATATGTCTTAAAAAGTAAAATAGTATAGTGACAGGATATTGACCTTTGTATGAGCAATTTGAATTAAAAATGGTGTAGGTGAGAAAGAAACTGTTTTTAAGCTAAGTGTTGTATAAAATCGAATGCACATACTTTTAGAACTTGAATTTTTAATTACTAGGATGTTGAAAGTGTCAAAGATAATAAATCTTTGCAAGCAAGCCCCAATCGAATTTTATAACTTTTGACACTTGTATCTAAATATAATGATTGATTGGAGTAAATATAAAATGAGAAACAATATTGAGGATATTACAAAATTTATTTTTCAAGGATGAGCCGAGAAAGCTGATATAATCTTCATTCCGGTTCATCTAACTGGGTTCTCGCTGAGACTGCTGCAGAGATTGTATAAAGAGGGTAAAGCAGAGAAAATTATGCCATCTGAATGTACTTTATCAGTCATGGCAGACGGCTGAATGAAAGGGTAACTGATGAGAGGTATAAGGAGTATTTGCTAGGACAGAAAGCTGAGTTCTTAGCATCAGTTCTGTAAAACGGTGTACCTGAAAGAAGATGTGATAGGAAGAAAAGGTCGCCAAATACTTAAGGAAAAATGCGATATATCTCAAGGAATTATTACAGAGATGAAGTTTCTTTATAAAATCAGCCATCATCTGTCTGGCATGGCGTTTTCACGCAAGGGAGGGCGCTTTATGATCTCACTCAGCATTTATTTCCTGATACTAAGCCATAAGGTAGTCCCAACCAAACACCACAAACATAAACCGCAGATAACTGGTACAATACAGAAAGAGGGCAGACAGGTTGTAATGGGAGAGCTTAGAAAAATGTGGTGAGATTTGCGAAAATTACATAAGATATGTTTATCACAATCAGAGTGATGTTCAGTGTTCTTTTAATGAGAACAGGTGTTCACGCTCAAATTTCAGCGCAATTATATGTCGGACTGCTGCGAGAAGCAGCTAGGTACTGCACAGCGGTAACAATAACAAGTATTTTACAAGATAGTTAAACGATATTTCGGCGGCGATGGACTAGCAAACGGATTTATTTATCATTATACAGAGTAAAGTATGTGTTTTATGATTACTAAAATAATAATAGGAGGTGCTTGCGGCTGCCAGGTAGGAAAGTTTAATTTCTGAAAGAACGCTGGGACGAAAAGCGAGCTGACCGAGGCCTACAGTGCTTGGTTTATCAGATGCTCCACACTTTATTTTTAGGCTAGGTGTAGGAAACCGACATAAGCAAGGAAAGTTATGACTGCCCGGGTACTTTACATAGGTACAGACGGACGGTAGTGTGTTTAATCTGAATATTGGTTTCAAATACTATATCATACATTCTCTTAATTACAATTGCTCTGATATGTGGTCCATTTCTTTGGCTTTTGCTGTCATCATGGAACAGGGCCAATATATGACCTAAAGTTCACTACTGGATGATTAGCTTTTCGATATCGCTATACTGAATTGTGATGGAGATTTGTGACTTCATAAATACGTATGGAACACTATTGATTACCGCAGGGCTATATCAATGGATGTATTTTTCTGCAATGTGTGTATCCTCTTGCAACTGCTGAATTTTTAAGGGTAAGTATCTTTTGCTATCACGGTTACCTTCTTGATAATTCCTCTTGCCCAGGCGTTATGATAATCAACTACCTCCCGTTTCAGAGGATACATCTCGCCGACAGTGCTTTGGGGTAATCCTTCCTTCATCAGTCAAGACCTTTAGTATCACTCGCTTCTTGGAGCCAGAGCCCTATCTTGGGTATGCAAAAGAACTAATCTGATACGACCAAGATAGTGCAGAACTTGATTTATTACGGCTAAAGGTATCCTTTCGGGCATATTGCCAAGTATATCAACCATAGTCATCTTTGACTTCATGGGTAACTGGAATGCCTTTTGTGGCCTCTTCTCATTAGGATCCTGCCAGTACCCTCTTGCAACAGCTGCAGTACCCTAAACCAGCTCGTTTGGTTATAGGGTTTAGTTATGTGGCGGCAGGTACAATCTTATCTAATAACCCTGTACTTATCGTGTATGCTTTGTCCAGAAAAATTATAGAGCTGTCAGGAGCAGTAGGGTTGATGATATGGAAATGGATATTAAATTAATTATAAGATGATTTGGACGATATCTTTACACTTTCGGAGAATCATTTCCTGCTGATCTAATGTATGAGTGAAGTCTCAGGCAAAACTAATAGATGATGTGACAAGTTTGATGGAAGAAACCTTATAATAGAGAAGCGGCATCAGGTAAGCCTATGTAAGTTTATCAGACTAAGATATCACACAGCGAACTTTATCCTGACACCGGCTGTGGATAAGCATAGTTGCTGTAGCAAGAGATTATAGGCGTAATGGTGTATGAGCTTCTTGTCTCCAAAGCCTTGGAGGCGCTTCATTGAGTCAGAGAGTAAGTGTGGGCAGGGGTTTCATAGCTTTCCTCAGGAATACCTAATCCAAATGACGAGAATATGACTATTTAACGCTCTTGGGTTTGGCATGGTAAATAAGGCGGCTACTTTGATTTGGGAGCTATGATACCGATAATACCTACATTGAGAACTGATAATTCTATATTTGTCAGGGTGAATTTAAGGTTCAAAACATATAATGATAGTTATGGTGAACTTATGAAGTTTAGATGCAGAATTCCCGAGAAGATGGGCCTATGGTGATACAGCAATCAAGGCATAGGATCCATCTGAAATCATGTTGTACTGGGATAAAAGAGATAATAAAGTTGGATTTTGTATTGACATCATATAAGGATGATGGGGAAAAAAGATCGGATATGGAGGCTTGGTCCTATAGGTATAGCTAAACCTTGGGAGGCAGACAGGTGGGAATTTTCTGCTTAAGTCCCTTGTTCCATTAAAACTTAACGGTATAGTGAGTAAATATAGATTGGACCATCCTCGTTAAGTTTATGGACAATTTAGTTTATAGTAAAGAGGACCTACATAAGCCTTATAAGGAAATACAGTAAAGATGATGGTATAGATGACTAAGATTGTATTATTGCCACTGGGATGAGAGACCTTGTAACTTCCTTTTCCGGGAAACTATATTCTCATGATGATGTTAAATCGTAACCCCGAATAGGCTTGGAGATGAAAAGTTATACGGTTTGGGAAACTATAGACAGTTTTATTTAAAATGTAGGATGCCACCAGTCTTGTGATATCGCAGTATGCTGCACAGGAGGACATTTCTTATCAAAGTTTTTATCTTGAGAGTGAAGGCTATTTAAAGAAAGACTTACAGGTTTTAATGGAGATAAAAGCTCATCAAGGCTTATTATCTACGCTTTTAATGTGGTGTAAGTGTCAGCAGCTTCAGCGACGATAGAAACCTGATTACTATGAAAATTATAGTAAAAATTTATGATTTGGGAATGACTCTTCATAAAAGCAGTTTAGGGCTTGAGGCAGTACACCTGTATGTGAGCTACGGATAAGATACCTAAGTACTTAGATGACTATATCAAGAAAGGGTGAATGAGGCATAATTTAAGCACTTGATTTGGTGTAGATATCAAATGCTCTGGATTCCTCAGATGATTCCTGTAGATTTGGTTTGATGACCAGGGAATAAGAAAAGGCTAATAAGGCTCTCAGAAGATACGGTGCTTATGTGCCGGGTGCTGATGAGGGTGGAGCTTACACTTATATCAGGATGATAATGGCAAGAATAGCTAAGGTCTCTCAGAGTATGTAACAGACGCGACAGGAGCATAATTCTACTTTATGAAAACTGTCTTAACGGAACGCTGAAATATATATTTCTTTCTGCGGGATGTCAATGACCGATTCGTACGGACTGCGAACATAATTATGGTTGTAACTACCGGCTGGCAATATGGAGGCTCTCTATCGGCCTTCAACCAAGCCGGGTATTATGCTGAAAGGAATCTCGCGAGATGGTTGATTTATAAAGGAGAGGCATTCGGAAGATTGTGACTGTGCTGACAATGCCTACGCTAATGGAGGAGACTTGCAGGTGCTAAGGCTGAATTTAATAAATCGCCCCGCAGAGATTGATGGCTATGCAGAGCTGGAACACCTCTGCCAGCCTATAGGCACAGCCATAGCTACAAGGGCTGTGGATGCCTATAGTATAAGATAACCAAAGCGCATCTTGATTTCCTTGGACAAAGATATATCGAGGATATAGGATATTACTCGTTAGTTGGACTAAAGTCCTATCAGAACGATAAATATAACATAATTATTTTGATGTAAAGAAAAAGAAGGGAGTTATCAGCAGGATTGTTAAAGAAGATTGAATGAATTTATTAGTAAGAGCTTTCATCATGGGAGGAGCTTAAAATAACGGTTGCTCATCACTTGGAAAAGGATGTTTGAAGTTCGATGTAAGGTGACTTCCATTCATAAAAAGTTCGAAAATGAAATTTACCCTTAAGTTATAGTTCATCTTGTCCGATATATATAAATAGTGTTTAGATGTTTTTGTTCTAATAGTGCACTGTTGCCAAATACTATTATCTTTTTCAATGGAGGGAAGATGAAAAAAACATCAATTAAGACAGTGATTCTTTGCGTGTGTTGTGGGTATGCTGATCCTCTCAAGTAACTGGTTATGCGACATTAGCAGAGCACAATCGAAAAAGTATTACAAATCAGATACACGATATATCGATTCCATCCAATGACGGTACCCAATGCGTATGGAGGCAGAGTTAAGTCTGTTGAAAGAACAGTAGACGAGCTTTCCAGAAACACTATGTACCGACGATAAGGTATCTTGGAAAGACAAGGTTGCTTTCTTTAGTAAAATTAGGGATCTTGGATTTTAACTTCTTTTATACTGACAAAGCAGGTATGTGCGTGAACCTTACTGAAACTGCTGATAAGTTTGGTGTTTCAGCCAATGATTCTTCAAACAGGCTATCAGGGAGCGAGACCTCTATATCAAAGGTTAGAACCGATAACATAGATGGTTCAAAGATTGTTATAATGTTTGCTCCCTTATACAGGAACAGTGAAATCGATGGTATATTTGCCGGAGTTAAGCCTACTAAGTTTATGAATGAAATCTGTGGGTACATTTAAGTAGGAAGAGCAGGTATCCTTGCTGTATGTGATGAGGATACTAACCCAATTGGACACACCGATCAGGAGCTTGTAGAGGATAAGATAAATATCTTAGAGGCAGTGATCCTGAATATAAAAAAAAATAGCAGAATTCTTCCAGAATGAAATTATGACTAAGGAATCAGGAATGAGCGGTATACCTTCCTCGGACAGAAAAAGCTTGCAAGTTTATAACTTTGCTGAAGAGGAATCCGGTTATAGTTTCTTATTGACCAGGCAAAGTATTTGATGCTGACAAAACACAACATTACTCCTTATAGTTGATGCCTGGTACAGCAGGAGTTGTGATACTCATTTTATCCTGTAGCTTCAAGGATAGCCTAAGCCTATCAATTCGCCAAGAGCTGATATAAATGAACTTTCATCATATAATCTCAGTCTTGCTCAGAATGATTATTCAGAAGAAGATGAGATTGGGGTATACTCTGGAAGCTACTCAGGACCTCAAGAACAAATTCATCGGATAGTTGTGAAGATGGGCAGTCATATTCTGGGCTTAGTGCTTCCTGCTTGGCCTGCTTAGAAGCTGAGGTAAGCCTGGCCTCATCGAAAGAGATTGCAAAGACTCTTGAAAAAAGTTGCCTGAATTATTTTATCTCAAACTGAGGGATACTCAGGTTGGTGTGGTCGGTACAGAACCTCAGTAACCTCATTTGAACAAAGCAACACTAACTTATGGAGCTACTTGGTGATGCTTCAAACAATGCGGAGAATCTTAGAATAGAGGTCATTTATTTACTGGAGGACTTCTTAAGTCTACAGAGAACAGCAAGGCAATATCTAATGACAGTAGAAATAATGACAATACACAGGCTCAGTTGATGAGATTAAAGTTGCCGGTGAAATGATTCGTTCTATCTTCAGGCAGACCAACACGCTTGTCATTGTGAAGTACCAGAGCAGGTGAGAGCAGGAAAGGGCTTTGCGGTTTGTGTGAAATCAAGCTTGCTGAGAACTCAGAAATGATTTGGAGAATATCAACCAGTCTCAGTAAGCGAACTTTTAACAAGAACAGCTTATGCGGTTGAAGATAAATAGATCTACACAAATTGTTGAGAATCAGTCACATAATGTAGATGGAAATTGTGCTGCAACGACGGTATATCTGGTACTATTACTGAGCTTAGGTCAGCTATGGACGATCATGTATCTAATAAGCAGTTCAGTATGAGGCACAGAAGAGCTACAGTTATGGTCTTCTATCTTTCAAGAGAACTCTATAGCTTCAGCGAGGAAGAAATCTCCTTCTACACAGGAACAGGTGCTACCTTTAGAGGATTGGGATGAAACCCGGGGCTCTTATGGAACTCTCTAGAGACCTTGATGAAGTTTATTCAAAGAAGTTTAAGTTGTAATTCTTATAAAAATGGAAGTGGAGCACCGCAAAATTTACCCACTTTTTCTATAATATACTTTTATAACATATAATGACGATATCAATATGGTGGCTTTTGCATATATAGCAATATTATTCAACCTCTAATATCACGCACTGATAAGGACTAAACTTTATGGTGCTATCGTTTTCATTCTACCTTCTTCATATTTGATAAGATATTAGTCTTGCATTTCTTTTCAGAAGCTTTTGCAGTTTTCTTCTTTCTCAAAAGTGCCAGGTACACCAGGGTTTGTTTTTCTGCCTTCTCTGTGAAAATGCCATAGTGTATGCTCATTTTTCGAGGTAGGCACCACCCTCTCCACTCAGGGCAGTGTATCACTTATATGCTTCATTTTCTAAAGGCAGATTAACTTCCTGTAGTAGTTAGAAATGCACCAGTTTTCTCATCATCTATCTGAGGACTTTACATTTGATGTGTATGGGAGGTTGACCATAAGCCAAGGAGTTCCTGTAGTAAATCGGCATTGTCATACGTCATCACCACTGCATGGGACAACGCATTATCCTGCTGAACTTCTTAACAGCATTCATCATCCCTCTTTTGACAGGCCTGCATCAGGTGCAGTCTGATACTCACCCTAAAGATATGTCATCTATTTCCTCCACACACGTAAATCACAGTTTTCCCTTACATTTCCCTATGATAGATGAGGAAGTCCCTTCATCCTCCATGTTGCATAGTTCCAAAGTTTTCTGGGTCATCGTTTATATCACAGGTCTAAAAAATAACAGCACCTCTTGGTAAATCAGTTTCACATTGCAAAATATAACCAAACCTCCTCTAGCCAGAGTCAAAGAAACCAAACTATAGTCATCAGGGTAATTGGCTTTCGCCTACACCCTTACTCTTGCCAAATCCTACCTCCTTAAAGTCCAACATTGCTGAAAAATGGCCTTCATCAACTAAAAATAGGGATATACCATCTGTCTGCAATACCTCTCCAACTGTAAATACGTGTTTATAAGTATGTAGTACAAAGCTCAGTTACTCATTCTTGTATGTTGCCTCGCGGGTACCATCTTTTATCAAGGATATATGAGGTAAATGGAAGAGCACCTTTATATTCATTATATCGTCTAAAACCTGCAAGCCTTATCGAGCCACCAGTTAATCATTTGTGGAATTTCATCAAAACCAAGGTTCTCTAATTGATCAGTTGCTTTTATGAAAAGATAATCTTATCAGTTCCTTCAGTTCACCTGATGAACGCCAATTATTTGGAGGTTGCCATTTATATTCTATGAAAAATGTACTCTTCAGATCTGCCCTTATTTGACTCATTCATGCTCGTCAGAACATTGATAATTATCAGATCATATTTCTCTTTTATATTTGTTATTATTATCAATATGGTTCCAATCTTGGATCTATATCGTAATCTGATATGTCATAAGCTGCGATTCGCTGACGGAGGATAGCAGGGTGAAAGCCATCAATATGTCAACTTCCGCTCCTTAAAAGTCGTCAGCTTGTTAGTACATCCAAATCACCTATTGAGCTATTTTGTATCAAAGCCTTGGATATCTTTGATGTCTAACCTTTTCGTGCCTGTTTTCTTCATCTGTACTCTCCTTTGATAATAACTGTTATTTAGATGTGATTATTCTTGATGATGCCCTGTGGACACTTGTATAATATAACAAACTAAAGGCTATATCAATATGGCAGGTGTTGATTATCTAAGGGGTAGTATCTGATGAATTTAGTTGATGTATAAAAGTGATGGAGATGGAGCTTTCTTATGTATGAATTATATATCAAACAGTGTTCAGATAACTGACCACTGAGGTTATGGTTCAAAATCAAAATCCTGTCTATGGTGATCAGGACTTCACAGACTGGTAAACAGCATTTTGCTCTCCATGGGATGGACAGCAAGTACTATCAATAAAGGTGCTTACAATAATGCCTAAGTATGATGTTGATTTTAGTAATGGAAAACTGCATTTATTAAGCAAAAAATTTATTTTTTTATAAAGTCAATAGTCTGTATTTGATAATAAGTTACTTGGTGGTGAGCATAGGTTTGGTTTTAGAGTGTTTTCTGGTAACAATGAGATTAGTAACCCATCAGTGAGAAAAATTTCTTGCTTAGGGGATACCTATGTAATTAGCGTATTTGATCCTGGTTGAAAAGAGCACACTGCTTTTTGACAATTGCAGTTGACAATATTAAGGGATAATAGAAGGAAATGGTTGATTGGAGAGAGTAAATGACAGAAAAAATATATCACAAACATCAGCATTTGCATTAAAACCTTGTAGACTCAGAAATTGTCTTGGCTTTTTTAAGTAAAGAGGCTATGCGATAACTAATGAGCAGTGGAAACTGACTATGCCATAGTAAATAGTAACACTTCATTGGGGATACAAAGAAAGAAAGTATAAACACAATTATAGAGAAATAGAGAACTTAAAAAAAGAGTAAACAAGGACTCATTGTGACAGGCTGTCTTGCACGAATGCAAGTCAATATGTGACCTGATTGCAGTGAGCTTTACAGTAGATCGCTGTTATGGAATTTTTGGCTACTTATGATATTGTATCCGCATTGCTGGTGAGTCTAAAATGGCAATGATAAATCTCTCTACCATAGAGAGGGACGTGAAGGCTGGCTGGGAGGAACACAGGCTCGTGCCTGCGGAGGGTTTCATCTTATATAAAGATAATGAGAGAAGCTGTAACAAACGCTGTGTACTTACTGTATTATTCCATATATAAATGAAGTAATTAACAAAAAGTATTCTATGAAACAATTGTTAAGGGCAAGAAGAATTAATAAACAGGGGAACCAGAGGCTTCTTTTGGTGGCTCAGGAGACTTCACTGTATGGGTTGACATTTACAGTGAAAAGCACTACCTGAATTAGTTCACGAATTATCAAAAATACGGTGATTGAATGGATAAGACTGTTATACTGTCGGAAAATAACAGATGAGATAATTGGAGAGCAATCAGAATGAAAAAAAAAAAAGGTCTGTCGTACATGGAATTTGCCTAAATAAGCGTTCTGATGCAATTCTAAGGAAAATGGCAGAAAAGACAAATCCAGGCTGGAGTTAGAGAAGTTGCAAGACTTCATGGGAGATACCTGATATCACCATGGGACTACACCCTCCACCAGGTTTCCAGGTGAAACTGAAAAGACTTTAAGGAGCTTTACAACTTTGTAGACGGATAGATTTGACCGTCTGGGGTGTTTATATTCTGCAGAGGAGGTACTCCTCTTGCTGAAATAGATGGTCAGGTAGACAGAAAATACATGAAAATGAAATAATGAACTGTGATATCGGCTGAAAAGCAGAGGTAGAATAGAAGGTCTATAGAGTCCTTGTTAGAAGGCACAGTGCCTGTTATTCTGTTAACGGCGAGGCATTTGCTTCAATTATGGAGGTGACAAGGCCGAGAAAAGTCTATGGAAGAACCTATATGGATGCTCCTGATGTTGACGGACAGGTGTTTTTGAATCTGACTACGAAATTATGTCAGGTGACATGGAGGTTAATCATTGCCTCAGACAGTATAATTTATTTGGAGTATTGATTTGGAGGAGATAATATGGGTCTGTTAGATTACATTGATAGGATACTTACTGATACCATTTTTTGTGCTTTATCGTATAATCACTATGATTATAGCAGGAATGTATTTATAATTACTTGCACTTTCGGACTGTGATGACGCTAAGATAGCAAGACAATTTAATCTGTCATAACTTTGGTAGTTTATGGATCACTTGCGGATAATTTCCTTGTTCAGTCTCACTACTTTGCTGTTGCGAACGGACTTTTACCAGCGTGGATTGCAATCGTTATAATGAGCAAGGAGTTTATTATAAGCGGTTTAGGCTTATTCTTTGAATAAAAGGAATTGTGATAGCGGCTGATTTACTGGAAAGCAAACGGTATTTCAGATGGTGATAGTGTTATGTTGATTTTCATTTTCTCCATCTGTTTGGCTTACTGGAGCAGATTTTGTGAGTTCCTTATGTGTTGTTTCACTTGTTGATTATTTTATCAAAAATAAAAGATATTGCTAAAAACAAAATGACAGTGGTTCAAAGGCCAGAGAAAAAATTATTAATTACAACGGCGAGTCCTGCTGGGAGGACTAATGATGCCTCTTGTAGTATCCAATTAACTGAGCTGTTTTAACGAGGGCTATACTTATGCAAATGCGAAACAAAAGTGAGCTTTTTAGGGTGAAGAAAACATAAGTAAATACGGCGTGATTAACGATACTGTAAAGAGAGATGGCAAAAGGGCACTTAGTTCTGCTTCTGCGACATAGCGGTAGCTGTATCCAGTGTGGGCATGGAGGAGCCCTTCAAAGCCTGGGTACTGTGTTTATTGGTCTTTGCATTAAGATAAAAATGAAGCTCTTTGTCTTTATAGAGGCTATGATTTCATTCAGGGTGATAGAACGATTAGACATAAAACTTCAACCTGAGAGCATTAAAAGTATTCTGCCACATAATTGACAACCCTCCTTATTCTATATGTGTGAAAATGGAAGGGGTTCAATATTCTAAAAATTAAGAGGAATTATATTGTATTAGATGTGCCCTAGTTTTGACTTCGTGTGAAACAAAGCGGATAATTATAAAAACTACAAAACTGAATCATCTACTTGGAATTCTGTAAATGGTTCATCAAGTGTAGTAAATACTGTGATAAAAGTTCCTGAAAATTGAAATTCTAAGCATATAAGCATTACTCAGCAAAGGTGACCATATATTCCTGTTGATGCTGAAAGTGATAAGATACAAGCTAAAACAGTATGATAACCATAAAGAAGAACTGATGCCTCAGGATATTATTGATGCTGCCTTGTTTGAACGATGACTTGATAGATGGTGATGCAATTACTAATACCTTGACAGACAAGGATTCTGTTACGATAGTTTTATTACCAAGAACAAGACTACCCTTTTGGAAGGAAGTCTCAGGTAGAGGATGTTGTTGTACTTGAACTGCATAATAGCGCAATTATATTTGACAATTTTAAAGTTTTAAGAAAATTTATTTTAAAATTGAATGGAGGCTTTTAGGTCAGAGCAACAAGCTGTCAGATACTAAACCAATTTATGATAAATGAGTAAAAATCAGTAGTAATAGGTGCCAGGCGTGATACTCATTGCCTATATTTGCGGCGAGGCGAGAGAAATGATCTGGCTATATTGAAAAAATGCCAAGACCGGTAAGAAGATTTATATTACAGGTGAGGGCGCTGTAACCTTACTAATGCTGTGAAAATAGGGAGCTTAAAAAATTCTCGCCCGGAATCTAAGTTTATGTGCAGTGCTTACTCAGCATTTTCAAGCGCTTTGACACTATTGGTTTCTTTGAGAAACTAAATTTACGACAAAGGTGGGGAAATGGGGCATTTCGAAGCCATTCCTCAGATATAATCAAAGCATGATAAAGGCAATGGGAAGGCAGGGGTTAAAGTCAGATGCTGTGAGCAACTTGTTATCAGTGATGATGGAGCCACTATAAAGATCATTAAACTAGAGATGGTAAGATGGTTGGAGCCGATAAGGTTATTGTGGCTGGTGGACTATCCTACAGGTCAACAGGCTCAACAGGGGATGGGTATGATTTGCAAAGCAGGCAGGAGGCATACCGTCAAAGATTTAGACCTAATCTTAGCCCTTGAGAATCCAAGAGAGGCTTTGTAAAAAGAACTTGAGGTCTTTCACTAAAAATGTCAGGGTTATGATTAAGAACAGTGAAAGACTTGTTTAATGAACTTGGCGGATATTTGTTACCGAAACAGTTGACGAACTCATATTATGTAAGCGATGTGCAGGCGACATATTTTATAGTGATGGTGGAAGTTAAGTGACTGGCCTACTTACTGAGGATGGACGCAAGACTTCAAAGTTTTACTGAGGTTTGATTCAGGCACTTAAAAATGCTCTTGACAAGCTCTTGCTAAAGCCTTATTCCTGTCTTTTTAGAAGGCAATAATATGAAAAAAAAGGCGGGGGACAACTAAATTAGAAAAAGAATGTTATAATAAGGTTGTAAGCATTTTACACTGCGGTAACGGGGCTTAGGAGCTATGGAAAAGAAACCGTTATAACTTCAAGGGTGGAGTATCAGTTAAAATTAATCTAAAACAGTTAGTTTAGTGAAAAGGGCTTTATTTTGGGTGAGGTCGCGGATGTGGATGCTCTTACCGGTGGTTGCTGGAATAATAACAGATACAGGTGTGGTGCAGGTAGTGATATTATTTAGTGAAGTCTACGTGAATAAGCTAAGCACAGACAAGAGCACCGGCGACGAGTCGGACCATACAGCCAGGGTAATAGAGGTGAGGGACTTGTATTTTGGTGATGATAAATGCAGTAGGAAAGATTGAGGCAGGGAATTGAGGCTCAGGCAGAACAGTCCTGTAAGAATGTTGAGGCTATACTTAAGCGACAGGTCTTTCTATGAATGATGTAGTAAGACAACCTGTCTGCTTGCCAACATAGGAGGGCTTTGCGGTATTTAATAAGTATATGAGAAATATACTTTATTAGCAAACCTGCAAGATCTGCTTTGCAGTAAAAGCACTTCAGGTGCATTGGTTGAATTAGTATTCAGTAAATAATGAGGGACAAACGAACCTTACTTCGTTTGTCGCTAATCAAACAAGAGGATAGAATGAACAAAGAGATAACAATTGATGGACCTGGGGGCCGGTAAGAAATATATAACAAGAAGTAGCCAGTTAGGACTAATCTATGTGGAGATACAGGTGCTATGTTTAGAGCGATTGCCCTTTACATGACAGGAAAAGTGTGTCAAAAGCAATGGACTTACAAAGTTAAAGGAATTAAATAACATCCGTCTTGTAGTCTGAAAATGGTGAACAGCAGATTATGTTAAATGATGAAAATGTGAGCAAACATGATCCTGAAATAAGTAAATTTTATCTTCATTTTACCAGGTTCCCTGAGGTAAAGGCTTTTGTGCGCAAGAGACTTGCATCCAAAGGCCTGTGGTTATGGATGGGAAAGACATAGGCACAAAATTGCACTATATACTGACGATTAGATATTTTCCAGCAACAGATGTGAGGTTAGGAGCTGAAGAAGATGTGAACCCCATGAAAAGGGTGAGGATGTTTGAGGCATTCTTCCGATATAAAGAGTAGGGATGAGCAGGATATGAATAAAGGTTCCTCTGACAAGCTGCAGATGCGGTGTTGGTTGACCCTCTTTATAGATAGGTGGTTGATGCCATAATAAAAAACCAGCCTGTGACAAGAATCTGACTTTATCCAGTCTCTTAGAAGAGCTATATTTACTAGAAATTCAGTTGCTAAAATGCAGGTTTTGTTTTGGTGTAAAGCGGGCCATGAAACATCTAACAAGCTTTCATCTGAAGAAGCCCTTGCATGAGATATTATCCATAATGAGGTGGTAAAGCTTAGAAAAGGGGTAAAGGGTTGTAAATGACTTGGATGAGCTGAGAGCAGAAAAAGACTTTGGTTATAAGATCCCTGGAATACCTAAGATCTGATTACGATAAGTTGGCTGATTTGGGAGCTGAATTTCAAGATACTACCTGTGCCTGTAAAAAAACACTAAGCTTGCAAGGGGTATTCAGAGTTCAACTAAATCGTCATTGTGGGCTCAAGAGTCATCCTGAGGTTATAGGTATAAAGGGCTGGTGCCTGACTGGGCTGGTTATATTTGAAACCAAGAAAAGGCAGGCTTATAACGGAAATCCTTTAAAAACATGTTATTTAGTAAACTACATTTAATTCATCATTTTGAATATAATTTAATTTAGAAAAGAATATTATAGTATTGTTTTGAATACTATCGCGGTATACATCAAAAAGCAGACTGAAACGGAAAAACTTGGGAGAAAATTATTGATAGTGGTTGGTGGCAGACATAAACTCCAACTTTTCCAAAAATTATCGATATATGTATAAAAAATGTGTTGATACTTACTATATGAACACCTGAGGACTTGGATGCAAAACTAAAGTTTTTGTTGCATGGGTACAGCAGGGGCTAACCCCAAATAATATTATTGAGGAGGTTCGGACCAGGAGAATGGCTGAAATGAGTTTTGGAAGAAATGCTTGGTCTAAAGACCTGAACACAACAGAGAGGTGGTGGAAGAACTGTAATAGCTGTTAAGAGATGAGATTATCCTTAACATTGGATATAAAGCAGATGGAATTCTTACCAAAAAGTGAATATTGCTGCCTCTACTGACCTTACTACTGTTGCAGGTTGGCGATAGATGGGAAGTTAAGGTATGACAGCCCGGAGATGGACAGGTGCTTCTTATAGCGCCTTGCGACGAAGTATTCGCTTGTGAAAAGAAACTTTTGTGAGGTACTTAAGGCTGGAGTTGGCGGGTGCCCAACAGTGGTTTAAGCGTAGTTGTTGATGAGGCTGAGGGTATTTATCCTGCAAGCCTTATCAGATACTTACGAAAATCTTGATAAGTATGCAGGCGAAATTGAGTTTGTTATCAAGTTTGATCCTAAAAGTTATCGGTGATAAAGCGGTTCTTACGGCTAAAGAAGAATGAGCTTAAAGAGGCTCTTTTCGAGCTTGCAGTTGGACGGAGTTGTTGACGGAACAGTTAAAGTGTAACTGATTTCGGTGCATTTATAGATCTTGGCGGAGCAGATGGGCTTCTCCACATCTCAGAGATGAGCTGGGGACATATCGAGAATCTAAAGAGGTATTCAAGGTTGGCGATATGGTTAAGACCTTCGTTAAAGATATTCAGAATTGAAAGGTGCTTTGGCGCAGTTTTAGAATCAGAACCGCAAGCGGGGAGCAGAGAAATTTGCAGTAGGTAGAATTGTTACCGGTAAGGTTGCCCGTATGACTGACTTTGGTGCATTTATTGAGCGGGCAGTTGAATGCTCTTCTCCACGTATCTGAATTGCTTCATGCATTATATTGAGAGCCAAGCGACATTAGCAAGACCAGGCGAGGTATTGTGGTAGAGATTTTAACGCTGAGACAAAGAGATTTCACTTTCCTATCAGAACCTTGGCCGGAACGGAGAAAAGAAAGAAAGCTACAGTGATTCTACAAGAGAATAGCCGAGCAGAATAATTTGTGGGTTTGTGTATGCAGTTAGATCTGTATGGGCTGGGCATTTTACTGTCTTGACAGGAAATTTCTCCAATTTCCTGTCACGATAAATGATATACACTTTTAGCACTTTTAACCGAATAATATATACGAACATCAGGTGAAGTATGAACGATTACGAGAGTTTCATAGGTATATGTGTCTTCTATTGATGATTTGGATGCTTATAAAGAGAAGCAGATGAAGAGGATAGATTCTCTTATTGCAAAAAATGGATTTAAGACTTATGATTCTTGGTTGAAGACCGATAAGGCCTTTATGGTATTATAAACTATCTAACTATAAATGTCTCCGGTGCAACAATCAGACAGTGGGCTATTCTTCGAAAGGACATAATTCCTTATCTTATGAAGAAGGATGGAAGAATATTAATATGGAGTCTTTGCCTGCTCTACGGGTGACAGACCATATTCTGGTTATGTTGCTGTTAAATTTGTTCCATAACAGATTAAGATAGTGCTACAGACATAGACAACGGAACAAAGGCTAAAATGGGGTGTACAGCTATAAGCAGTGTAGAGGAAACACCTGGGAACTTCTGAAAAGCATTTCCTGAAAGCTTACAGCTACTTCTTACAAGATTAATAGTGATATCAAATTGAGGTGAGACAGCATAATGTAGGATCCTTATCCAACAGTATTCGTTTGCAGAAATGTAGTTATATATTTTACGGATGGAAGCTAAAATGAGAATTGTTTAAAATTCATTCAGTCCTAAAGCCTGGGAGTGTACTTCTTTATTTGGGAGTACCAAGAACAGATTATTCAGTCATTTGCTGGGATTTAACTCTAGTGTGTTTATACATTAAACGGTAAATAATAGATAGGTGGTAAAATAAATATGATTAAAGTTGCATTGGATGTAATGGGTGGCGATAATGCACTTATGAGATTATCCGGGCTGCCCTTGCTGTTAATGAGAATAAAGATCTTTGGTTTATCTTCCTTGGGTCAGACAGCGGTCATTAGAAGACCAGCAACGGAGTTAAGGAAGGCCTCGTAATCAACATAGATGCTTGAAATAATAGAGGCATCTGAGTTGTACAAATGAGGCACCGGTTATGGCAATCAGAAAGAAAAGAAGGACTCATCGATTTCTGTTGCAATGAGACTGGTGGAGAGAGAAGAAAAGGCAGATGCCTTTGTTTCTGCCAGTTCTGAGGGCTGTTCTTGTAGGAGTTAGCTGGTTGTCCAAGGAAGGCTTAAGGGCGTTGAGCCGATCTCCTCTTTATCTTATCCCAACGCAAAAGATTGTTCTCTTTTGATTGACTGTGGAGCCAATGTGGGATTCAGATCTGCTCACCTTATTCAATATGCCGTGATGGGTTCAATGCAAATATAATCGGTAGAACCTAGTTGTAAGAAGAGAGAATGCCTTGTAAAGGAAACCTTCGTCGAACTGATATATAAACTTTGGTAGGGGAAACATTGAGTGGACTTAGTTATTACAAATTTGATCATGTATAATTTTGTGGTGTACTATATTAAAGCTTTTGGAAGGAGTTCTTTGCAGTTCTTCTTGAAGAAATCAGACTTTATTTTATGAGTAGATGAATATCTCAAAGGCCTTAAAACATTGTCTATGTTTGATGCTATAAACATGGCGGAGCCCCTATGCTTGGACCCAATGGACTTGTGGTTAAAGACTCACGGCAATGCAACACATAACGAAATTAAAATGTAACTTATTCAATTAACCTCAACTTTAGAAATCAGGGGAATTAACGATAAAATAAAAGCGTGCCATAGAATAAGATATGGCAGAGGAAATATGGAACTGGATGAGTGAAATTGCAGGTACTTCATAGTGAAACAATGATATAACTGCAGACACAAAAGTTTGTGATGGTTTGATTGCATAGTGCCCACATCGTCGTTAGCAAATGAGGAGCGGTTTGGAATTGAAATTCCTGATGATTGCTATTGCTTCTATCGTAACGGTTGGCGATGCTGTAGAAAGGAAACTTGGAAAAGCTGTGAGGTAAATAATACCAAATTTGAGTGCCCGCCATATGTTTGCGGGGTATTTCATTAAAGAAGGGGAAAATAAGTTGAGTTTATTTATTAAACCTGAAGCCGATAAAATCGAACAAACAATAGGATATGAGTTTAAGGATGAGAAACTCCTTACCAATGCATTTCTCATAGTTCATTGTAAATGAAAACATCTTTCCAGGTCCGACTGCAGGAGGTGGATTTTTGGGAGATGCGGTATTGGGACGCGGTGATTCCTGTTAACAGACATAGGATATGCAGGAAGAACAGCAAACTACATTGCAAAGACTTGTGTGTGAGCAGGCTCTAGCCTATAGTGCCAGAGGCGGTTGTCTGATTGTTGCTTTAGGACATGGAGGCTATAACGGGTGGCAGAAACAGAGTTCTATACTTTCTGACTTGCTGGAAGCCTCTTATAGGGCGATTTGTCTTGACGGTGGTCTTACTAATGCGAAAGAGTTTATTGAAGGCATATAAATGATATTGAACACAAAACTCTTTTTGATGGTAAACTATCTTTGGAGATGGTACAAGTGAGAATCTGAGTGCTATCAAATATAAAACGCTGGATAGATACGGCTTCCGGACCACGACAAAGAAGTTTAAGAGCAGTTTATATTGGCACATGGGTATGGTGGTAGAGCCATACAAAATTTGCCAGAACAGGTTATGACTTCGTGGAATTTTAAACTAAAAGGCTGAAAAGAGGAATAGCGATGTACTAAAAGTGTTGAAATACAGGGGTTCAAATCCTTTGCCAATAAAATTGTCTTTTCCTTTGAAAGTGGCATAACCGGCATATGAGTTGGACCTAACGGGAGGCAGTAAAAGTAATGTTGCTGATGAGATGGGTGCTGGTGGGCAGAGTGCAAAGCGACTGGTAGACAAAGATGGAGGATGTTATACTCAGGTACCACAAGTAAGCTGAAACACCTTGCCTGACAGTTGATAATTGCTTCCAATCCCGAATACAGAGGTACAGTTGCAGAAGGGTATACCGTTCAGGAGAAAGTGAATATCGCAATGTCTGTTGTGAGCCCAAAAGATGTAAGTGAGCTTTTCTTGGATACATTAGTGAAGGGTTATTCCATAATAGGGCAGGGACAGTTAAAGATTTCCCAACCGTCCTGAGGACAGGCGTGAGCTCTTTGATGAAAGCGACTGGAATTACCAAGTTTAAGAAAGAAAAGTGAATCTATTGAGATCTGGGAGGAAAGCTAATCTTGCCAGGTAAATGATATAATGTCTGAGCTTGGAAGGGCGTATGGGTCCTCTTGCGAGGGTGAGCTGAAGAGGCACCAAAGCTATCTTAGTTACAGGGATGACCTAAAGAAATATGAGATTATCAATTTTACCTTGAATATGACCATTTTGGCGTGCTAAATCAAAGCGGGGTCTGATAAGGCTTTGTGAAAACAATCTTAATGAGGCAAATGCAAGTATGGGGCATAAAGGAAGAGTATGCAGAGCTTGAAACCTTGTTAAATGAAAAGTCTGAAATGATTGATGAAACTTCAATCTCGCTGAGAATCAGATTGCAAGAAAAGGCGATGTTGAACTTAAGCTTATAAAGGCAGATTAACTCCATAAACAAAACTCTGAGAACAATGCTGAAAACAAAACAGGCTCAGTTAAGCTTGATAACAGCACAAAGAAAAACCAAAGTGAACCTTAAAGCAATGAAATTATTACGAAAGGATAACTTTGCAAAAGAGAGTCCGAGTAAACGAGGAATGGAGGCTAAACTTGGCAAAGCTAACCTTGAAAAGGAAAAATTAAACAGCGAGGCAGGAAAAAGAAGACAAAAGGAAGGCTGAGAAATTTGGATCAGATTGAGCTATATAGGCAAATCTTGAACAGAATAAGATAAAAAGCTGGAGCTTAATCCAAGATACTTAGAAATAAAAGCAAACGATGGTGTGCAAGTCCGGGCGCTGACTCTGCATCTGAAAAAGTTAATAGACTTACCGTCTCTCTTAAAACTTGAGGCTGTAAAGCTGATGCCAGGGCTTATTGAAAAAGCTTACAGAGACAGAGCAAAGAAAGAGTATCAGATAAGCAAAGGGTTATCATGGTGCAAAATACACTTAATTCCCTTATGAATATGGCTAGAAAAGTACGATAGCTGTAACAATGCCGTAAAGCGTATAATGGAGCATAAGAAGAAGAAACAGGAATCATAAATTGTTGTTGCTTGACATTATAAAGGTTAAGCCGTGGAGACAGCTGTAGAAACTGCAATTAGTGGTGCCATCAAAATATGATCTACTGACAAAGAAACTGCACAAAGCGAACCATTACACGGCTTAAAGAAAATAAACTTGGAGCAGCACTACTCCCTCTTGATTCTATGACACTTCATAATCCGGGCAACTGTTGGTGCACTTAATAGAGGGGATAATAGGTGGTGCCTCCTTGTTGGGTTGAGCCTAAGTATGCAGGTCTTGTAAGCCTATCCTAGGACCGTACCCTTGTAAACAATGGACTCAGCTACAAGAATGTGAAAATACAGATATTCCTTAAGAATAGTTACCCTAGATGGAAGCGATACTAAGTCCACGGGCTCTATCTCCAGGTGGTGCATTTAAAACTCTAGTAATCTGCTTGGAAAGGCAAGAGAATTGAGATGAGAGAAGGACTTGTTTTCTTGAAAATGAGTGAGGAGCTTAAAAGGGCTTGGAGGTATTAGAGCTTCGCTATCTGATACTAAGCAGAGGCCTGCATTTACAAGGCTGTCTGGAACTTAAGGTTAGTCTTAATACAGAAATAAATGCAAAGCGGCTTGAGCATAGAATAGCTGAGACTGAACAAGCACTTAACGAGATTAAGCTTGATGGTATTAATCTTGAAGTAAAGAGGCATTGACTTTACAGAAAAAGAAATAGAAACTTAGTGCCATAATTGCTTCTGATGATAAAAATGGAAAGGCGCAGTCTGTAGAACTTGATAATGTATTAGAAAATCGAGACGCGGACAAGTCATTGAGATGTCACAAAATTAATCAGTCTAAGATAGCTGAAAGTACTGTACTTACTAGAAAGAACTTCATAAATGAAAATCTTGCGAATAAACAAGAATAAACAATCTGCTAATAGAAGAAGATCTCTGAGCTTAAAACGAACGAAAATTGCATTCAACCTTAAAAAACAGTCTGAAATCGAGAAACTTTATAAGTGAGTAGAAAACCTCGCTGTAGAAATTAGAGTGGCTGAAAAAAGAAAAAAGCTCTTATTACAGAGAAAGATGCAATATCAAGAAACCTATAAGTCTTTCTTTAACAAGCGTGGAAAGATAGCCGAGCTTAGGGCGAGTCTTGATAAAGAAGTGTACAGGCTTGGTGGAATTATAGAAAGGCTGATGCTAACCTTGAGCAATGGTTAACTATATGCTTGAGGTACGGAGTAACGTATTCTGAGGCTGTTAAGAATAAGGTTGATACCGATGGAAATATACTAAGTTTCACCGCCGAAGAAGATGATTAACAATCAAAGAATCTTATAAAGAAGCAAATAATAATATAGGGCTATTGAGGTACAGAAGTAGGCTCAATGTGACATAAAACTCAGGCAGAGGACATAATAAGGCTGGGGATGCCTTGAGGTGGTTATTGAAGGAAAGCGATAAGAAGGATGCGAAACGGTTTGATGAACGCTTTGGGACATAAATGAGCAGTTTAACCTTGCCTTTGAGGTGGAGGTGTGAGGTAGGCTCAGGCTTACAAGAAGAGGATATTCTTGAGCAGGATGGTGGCATGCAGGAAGAGCTGAGATAGTGTTTCAGGTGGTGAAAAGGCTCTTACGGCTATTGCACTTTTTTTGCCATTCAGAACTAGCCATCACCATTACTGTCTGTGATGAGATGCGCTCTTGTGTCCAATGTAACCAGATTTGCAGATTATCTACATAAGCTAACAAGAACACCAGTTCTGGTGCCATACATAGAAGGTACTATGAATCTTGGGCGTGCTCTACGGCATAACCATGCAGGAAAAGGGTGTATCTACCATGGTTTCAGTTGTACTTATAGACGCAGATATAAAGTAGAAGGGATGAGATAATGGGATTTTCGGTAAACTTGCAGAAGGACTTACAAAACAGAAACAACATAATGAACGGTATCTTAACTATCTTTTGGGACGACATCATAGATGATGATTTTATGAGGGCTTGACTCTTATAATGGCGGTATAACTTCTAGCTACATCCGTTGAAACTTAAAGGACAAGGTGGAGGCTAAAGATAAAGGATCACCTGCTGGCTGCAGAATTTACTTATGGACAGCATAAGGCAGATGCGGGGTAAAACCTGATACATGATTTTGAAAATAAAAGTCTGTTGTCCTTGCTGGAGTAAACCGGGTTGATAGACTATCTGTAGGAAAGCACAGCCAACAGAACTCCGAGGTTCTGGTTATACTTGACCGATGCGCAGGGCGGGAGCCATAGGCGACTTACTGAATGGGCGAGGCGTTCCGATGTGGAACTCATTGCACAAAATAGGCGACGATCTATGCGCTGTTAGTGATGCGGTAAACAGCAAAGAGCTCGTAATGTTGATGTGCTTATCTGTGATACCGCAGACCGTCTTCACAATAAAGAGAACTTATGGATAGACAACAAGATCTATAGGATTGAGCAAGGAATATCCTGGGCGGCAGTTGAGACTCTTGTAGTTGTAGACGGTACAACCGGTCAGAATGCTAAAGAACAGGCGAGGCGTTCTCCAATGACTCTATTGTTATAGTGCTAGCAAACATTTGACGGCACTGCAAAGGCAGTATAGCAATAGCCATAGAGTCTGAGCTAAGCATGCCGTTAAGTATATTGGAATAGGTGAAGAAGACGACACAAAGTTTGATGCAGATGAGTTTGTGGGGCTTTGTTTGTCGAACAGTATAACCAATAATTATAGGTAGTATAAAAACTTCATAGATACGGGAAATTATATGGTAAAAGCTGACTTCGTGATACAATATGTCGTCAACAGAGCAGTGGGGATAGTCTAACGGTACCTTTCTGGAAACAGAGGGAGGTCGATATGAGTACTTTGAAGTTTAACACTTTTATTGGTTGTATTTTCAATAACATATATCGATAATCAGAAAGAGAAATAAATAGCAGACAGGCTATCCTCTATGCAACAGGGATAGCCTGTGATTAATCTTGACAATTATAAGTTTCCGCTTGTTAACTGTTGGTTATGTATCATGATGTCGGGTTGATTATAAACAATCTTACAATTTATGCAAGTAGGTTTGGGAAAAGACGATAATTTTATATATCTAACAGAATGAAAGTGCTATGATGACACTGGAGGTGAGGCTTGCTGGGGCAGTGAAGGTTAACCATGACTTGTGTATAGTGAGTATTTTCTGCTCAGGTGGTATGGGTCTGTAAGCAGAGAAAATATGCAGTATACAGGTGCTGAGTTGAGGCATACTATAGATAAGTACTCTTTCTAGAAAGAAGACGGAATGAAACGTTACAGCTTGCGAATAATCCCGCTCAAGGTGTGGCTATCTTTGCTTAAACTATTTGGTGTAAAGCGATAGTTGTTATGCACAACGACACCTCTTATTAGGTAAACCGCAAGTCATACGGTGCAAGTAATTCTATATAGTGATATCTATGACGGGAATACTGTGCCTATGCTCTTAAACTTCAAAAAGACGGAATAATTTATACATCCCTTTGATGATGAGGTAGTGGCTACAGGACAGAATTACTATAGCAATGGAAATCTTTAAGAACTTTAACTGTGGACTATATCCTTGTTCCAATAGACGGAGGGGTCTC
>BNJU01005202.1_pt1 | contig 196267 bp, 215 predicted proteins | sample 8539281 | NCBI WGS metagenome assembly BNJU01 (sample SAMD00202456, study PRJDB9452) | human saliva metagenome | isolation source: human saliva | place: Japan | reverse complement strand
ACCATTACGAGTTGGTACCCAAATCTGTTGCAAGGCGCCCTGGGCCGGGATCGGCCGCGAGAGAGAGCGCGGAATATCAACGATTTCTCTCTTCCGGCGTACCGGCGCGAGTCCGCCTTTGCAACAGATTTGGACAATCGCCGCTGCGGGCCTCGGGTAGGGCCGCCGCTCGCCGGATGGCGGACTGCACGACGGGCGCCTTCGATCGCAGCGAGTCACGTCACTTAACCCGCGAGAACGGGCCCGCTGAGGTGCCTGCTCGCGGTGTCGCTGACGTGCTCGCTCGGGCAGACGATGACGAGCTCGGCGCCTGCCGGCGATCTCGGCGGGCCGTCGGAAGAACAGGGACGGTTGGGTGGCGGTGGGAGTCGAGAAAAGGTGTAGAACGGGCTGCGCCTGGGCGGGCGTGGCGCATGGTGGTCTCGAGTCGCGGGTGAGCGAACGGGCGAGCCTGGGCGGCGGGAGCGGCCGCTGGGCAGATATGGGCGCTGGGCGATGTGTAGCCAGGACGGCCGGGGCGGCGGGGCGTGGACCGCTGGGAATGCGGGCCGCCGTTGCGACATGCCGCCGGACGATATGCCGCCGAGGGACGAGAGAGAGCGGCGAGGGCCCGGGCGGTGGGAGGATCGGACCACGACCGCCTCGATCCTGCCCCGACCGCTCGCGCGCCCGACTTCCCTGGGACTCCTGCGCCCTACCGGGTCCCGCGCGCCGCAGCACCCTGACGGCGTCGTCGACCTCGCCGTCGGCGCCCCCGTCGACCGACGCCCGCCGTGGCCTGCGACGCCTCGCCGCCGTCCGACGCCCCCGGCTACCCGCCGCCGTCGGCACCCACCCTGCGCGCCGCCATTATCGACTGGATGAGGCGGCGCCGCGGCGTCGAGCGGCCTGGGCGAGGACGCCGTCATCCCTCACCATCGGCTCCAGGAGTCCGTCGCCCTCCTGCCCCTCCGCTCGAGGGTGCGCCGGGCGACCTCGTCCTCCACCGCGCGCCGCCTACCCACCTACGACGTCGGCGCCCGCATCGCCGGCGCCACCCCGTCCTCGTCGACACCGACGCCGACCCTGCCACCTGGGAGCTGCCCCGACGGCGCCCCCGTCGCCCTCGTGGCTCAACAGCCCCGGCAACCCCGACGGCCACGTCCTGAGCGCCTCCCAGCTCGCCCGCATCGTGGCCTGGGCGCGCCGTCGCGGCGCCGTCGTCGTCTCCGACGAGTGCTACGCCGAGCCTCGCCTGGGCCGAGCCCTGGGCCGCCGACGGCGTCCCAGCCTCCTGGACGCGCGCGCGAGCGGCACCGCCCTGACGGCGCCCCCGACCCAGACCGGGCTCCTGGCCCCGTACTCCGTCCAAGCAGTCCAACCTCGCCGCTACCGGGCCGCCCTCCTCGCCGGCGACCCGGCTCCTCGTCGGCGCCGTCACCGAGATCCGTCAAGCACCTGGCTCGCGCCGGCCCCCGTCCAGGCCGTCATGCGTTCCGTGCTCCGACGACGGGCACGTCGCCGCCCAGAGGGAGGCCTACTGCCCAGCTGCGCAGGCGTGCTGGCGGCCACGGCCGGGCCGGGCTAGGGCAAGACAGCCTCCGCAGCCGGCCTCTACCTGTGGCTGAGCGGCCCGGGAGGACATGAGCGCCCTCGACCTGGTGGGCGCCTTCGCCGAGCTCAGCATCGTCGTCCTGAGGACTTCTACGGCGAGGCCGGGGCCGGGCGCGTGCGCATGAGTCTGACCGGCACCGACGGGCGGGTGGCTGCCGCCGCGCAGGCTGCGGGCCACCGACCGTTCCGCCGCTGAGCGGCGGCAATGGCGCTCAGGGGCCTGTTGAACGACGTCGTGCGCGAGTAATTGCGGTGTTGACAACTCGTCAAGAACTCGCGCCGCCCGGTCACGCCTGGGGCGCTGGCTGACCAGGGATCTTCCGGCGGAACGACGCTGCGCGGTCGCTGCGGGTTCTTCCCCGGTTGTCTGGACGGTTCTTCGGGGAAGCGGGGGCCTCCGCCGGCGGGAAGGGCATGTGGCCGCAGAGCGCGGCCGGGCGGGAAGCGGCGGCTGACCCGGCCGCAGGGGTATGGTCCGTTCAGGCCCTCGTCCCGACCGCCGCCGCGCAAACGCGATCCCCCGCCGTGGTCGACGGCGGGTCCCCGCCGCGCTCGCCGATCGCGCCCGGCGCGAGCGAGCGCGCCGACGACTCGTGATCAACAGCGAGGCCGCTGCCCCGATGACACCGCCCTGAATGACCTGACCCCCGTGTTCCTGAGGGGGCTTCCTGTGGGGAGGCGCTGGCGGCCAGTCGAGTGCGAGGGCGCCTGGGACAGCGCAAGGGCCGTCCGTCGCCGACGTGACCCGCTACAAAGGCCGACGTCGACCCCAGGACTACCGGGCCGGTCACGCCATCACCATGGCGGGTCCGGCAGGCCCTGCAGGGACCGACTTCAAGGGCCCCTACGGCAAGCGCCGCGGCAACGACTTTCTACCACCACTACCTCGGGGGACCTCGACCTCATGGCGTGAGATGACTGCAAGTCCCGCGTGTCCACCAGTGGAGCCGCCTGTTCCCCACCGGCGAGGAGAAGGCGCCCAACCCGGCGGGCGTGGGCTTCTACCACCGGCTCTTCGGCGCCATGCGCGAGCGCGGCATCGAGCCGATGGTGACGCTGCACCACTACGACAGCCGCTGGCCACAATCTTCCAACCGCCGCGGGTGGTTTGACGGCGATGATCGACCTGTTCAGCGCTTCGTGAGGTCTGCTTCCGCAGTACGGCGGGAAGGTCGGGTACTGGCTCACCTTCACCGAGATCGACTCCGTCTTCCGCCACCCCTTCACCTCGGCGGGCCTGCTGGCCGAGCAGTTCGAGGGTCGCGACATGGAGGAGGCGTGCTTCCAGGCCCTGCACCACCAGCTGGTCGCCGCCGCCCGGGCGGCTGCGTCCTGCGCGACCTCGTGCCGACGGCGCAGATGGGCTGCATGCTCACCAAGACCCTCTACTACCGCCTCGACGGCCCACCCGCGCGACCAGCTGTCGCCCAGCGCGCCAACCGGAGAACGAGATCGCCTCCGACGTCCAGGTCCCGATGAGTACCCGCGTGGGTCACGCGGATGTGGCGGCGCTGGGGCCTGCGCGTGAGAGGTCACCGAGGCCGACCGGGACGACCTGGCGTCCGCGCCGTCGACTTCCTGTCCTTCAGCTACTACATGTCGCTGGTCACCACCGCGACGAGGCGGATAGGCAGCGGGTGAGCGGCAACCTGTCCGAGGGTGCAGAACCCCACCTGCGGGCCAACGAGTGGGGCTGGCAGATCGACCCCGAGGGCTGCGCCTGGCGCTCATCGCCATGTACGACAAGTACCGCCTGCCCCCTGTTCGTCGTCGAGAACGGCATCGGCTTCTACGAGTCCATGGAGGAGGGCCCATCGCCGACGATCGCCGCATCGAGTACTTCCCGCCGTCACATCGCCGAGGTCGGCAGGGCGATCGACGACGGCGTCGAGGTCATGGGGTACCTGCCCTGGGGCTGCGTCGACCTGGTGTCGATGTCGACGTGCCAGATGTCCAGGCGCAGCGGCTTCTGCCTACGTCGACGCCGACGACGAGGGCAACGGCACCACGAGCGCCACAGGAAGAAGTCCTTCGACTGGTACCGGCGGTCATCGCCACCAACGGCTACGACCTGGGGGAGGCCAGAGCCCCGGATGAAAAGGACGAAGTCATGTCGACGAGCGCCGGTCAGGCGCAGATGCTGCTCCCGCTCATCGAGCGGGAATCAACAACGACCGACACGTCGATCGAGACGCTTTCGCGCAAAGGCCAGCGTCTCATGTCCGCCGAGGGTACGGCCTCGCGCGAGACCGCCCACCTGTTCCGCTCTTCCCGCCAACGCCCGCAGGCTTCTCGACGCCTACGAGCGGCGCGCGCGCGGGCCGGACCCGAGGTGCACGAGCTCGACTCGGGGGACTGAGTGCAGGGCGCGCGCCGCCCGTGTCCGGGCGAGTAACGTCCCGGGGCCGTAGAGTGGCCGGTGAAAGGGGCCCAGGCCCGGTGGCCGCCTGCCCGCCGCGGGCGGCAGAGGCCCGACGTCGACCCGCAAGGAGGCACCATGACCGACGCGAGCACCCGGCCCGCCCCCACTCCCCGTCCGACGGCGACGGCCAGGGGCGGCTCACGATCGAGGGACACCGCGCTCGAGCTGCCCCGCGTCCTGGCCACCGAGGGCCCGACGGGCTCAGGATCGCCAGGCTCCTGAGGACACCGGCCTGGTCACCATCGACCGCTTTCACCAACACCGCCTCGTGCACCTCGGACATCACCTACATCGACGGCGGGGCCGGGATCCTGCGCTACCGCGGCTACCCCATCGACGAGCTGGCCAAGTCCTCCACCTTCCTGGAGGTCGCCTACCTGCTCATCAACGGCGAGCTGCCCGACGCCGCCACCTTCGAGCGCTTCGAGCGGCGCATCGCCCGCCACCGCCTCCTGCACGAGGACTTCCGCTCCTTCTTCACCTCCTTCCCCTCCTCGGGCCACCCCATGGCCATCCTCCAGGCGGGCATCTCCGGCTCTGGCCACCTACTACGAGGACACCCTCAACCCGCACGACCCCTACGAGCGCGAGCTCGCCACGGTCCTGCTGCTGAGCAAGATGCCCACCATGGTGTCCTACATCGCCCGGCGCGCCATCGGCCTGCCGCTGCTCTACCCCGACCCCAAGCGCGGCTACGTCGACGACTTCCTCCACATGACCTTCGGCATGCCCTACCAGTCCTACGAGATCGACCCGGCCGTGGTGCGGGCCCTGGACATGCTCCTCATCCTGCACGCCGACCACGAGCAGAACTGCTCCACCTCCACCGTGCGCCTGGTGGGCTCGGCCGACGCCAATATGTACGCCTCCGTCGCCGCCGGCATCGGCGCCCTGTCCGGGCCGCTGCACGGCGGGGCCAATGAGGCGGTGCTGCGCATGCTCGACGCGATCCAGACCGAGGGCATGACGACGGCGGAGTTCGTCCGCAGGGTCAAGAACAAGGAGGGCGGGGTGCGCCTCATGGGCTTCGGGCACCGCGTCTACAAGAACTACGACCCGCGCGCCGCCCTGGTCAAGGAGGCCGCGCACAACGTCCTGTCCCGTCTGGGCCAGCGCCGAGGGCGACCGCAAAGCTCGAGATCGCCATGGAGCTGGAGGAGGTCGCCCTGAGCGACGAGTACTTCGTCTCGCGCAGCCTCTACCCGAACGTCGACTTCTACACGGGCCTGATCTACCAGGCCATGGGCTTCCCCACCAAGATGTTCACGCCGCTGTTCGCCCTGGGGCGCCTGCCCGGCTGGATCGCCCAGTACCGGGAGATGATCGCCGACCCGGCCAAGCGCATCGGCCGCCCGCGCCAGGTCTACACCGGCCCGATCGAGAGGCACTACATCGCCATGCGACCGCCGCGAGCGCGCCGCCGCCGAGTACCCCGGCGTCCGCGCCGGCGAGAGCCAGCCTGGACCACGTCACCCGGGTCTGAGGCGGTGACTCGCGCCGCGACGCCGCCTTCGGCTGCCGAGCGCTCCGGGAATAATCTTCCCGGCGTGAAGGATATCCGACGGCGGTCTCATCCGGGTCCGCCGGAATGGTCGGGAATCGTGCCGTCCCGGTCGGGGCAGGGGCGGTCTCGGCAGACCCAGTCGGTGCGGGAGGCTCAGCGGGTCGGTCAGCTCGACCGGCTGATGCTGGAGATGCTCGTGGCTGGTGGGGACGGTATAGCGAAAGGTGTCTTGTTGCCGTTTTGCAGTGACGTTTTCACGCCGACCTTTCCGCATGACCTGGTCGAAGTCGGCGCGCGGAGGCTCTGGGGGCCGCGGTGGCGCTGGCGTGATTCCGCCACTTGTCGCGACCTCTGGGCCTGTGCTGGCCGGTCCGGAGGGGTGCTCCGCCGGTGGCGCTCGGGGCCCTCAGTGGCGTCATACCGCCGCTCCCGAGGGCGAGGGGTCAGAGTACCACGCACCTGTGGGTGCATTGAGACCAGAGGGTTTCTGAGCATCGTCGCTCTCCTCGTCAGGAGTGTCCTCACGCACTCCGTAGGCATGCTTGAGACCGACTCCTTCCCAAAGCGCACCAGCGAGGCATCGTGTCAGGGAGTACCACGCACCTGTAGGGTGCATTAGGAGACCTCCAGACGCATAAGTATCCGTCTGTCACGAGCTCAAGAGTACCACGCACCTCGTAGGTCGATTGAGACGACAAGTGCACACGATTGCCGCGGTGAGCCATACAGTCGAGGCACCACGCACCTGTGGGTGCATTGAGACCAGACCAGCGGAAAACGGGAAGCAGGCACACGCGATCAGGGAGCCACCACGCACCTGTAGGTGCATTGAGACGCCGATAGCGCGCCGCCGACGAGGGCCCCTCGGCGCTGTCGAGACACCACGCACCTGTGATGCATGGAGGTGCTGTCTGGCGAGGCTGCTAGTCTGTCGGGGCGGAGGCGGGCGCGGGCGCGCCGCGCACTGTTGGTGCCGTTGAGACGGCGCCGGTGACCGGGAGAAGGAGATACCTCATGAGCACTCGCACGCAGATATGGATCATGGGCACCACGGCCGTCGTCACCGGCGTCCAGGCGGCGATCTGGCTGACCCGCGTCCCGCCGCTGTGGCCCGTCATCGTCCTGGGCGCCCTGGCGGTCCTCAACGCCGCCGGAGTCGTCGCCGCCGTCGTCAGCGATCGTCGCGACCGACGGCGCCGGTCGAGAAGCGCCGCGAATCTGTAGGCGCGTCGAGCCTCTCCTGCCGAGGGATGACGCTGGGTCTTTCGCGAGCGCCCGGCCCCAGGGTCCCGCTCAAGATCACTCGCGGTGGGCGCCTCTCTCGGGTTAGGCTCCCTCATGCGCGCGAAGCCGCCCTCTGACGTCCCTCTGCCCTACGCCGACAGGCCGGTCGCCACGGCCCCCGGCCACTGGGTCCTCGCCCGCGCAGGCAGACGCGTGCTGCGACCCGGCGGCGCGGCGCTGACCGCCGCCATGCTCGACCACGCCCTGTCTGCCCGGATCCGACGTCGTCGAGCTCGCAGGCTCCGGTCGCACCGCCGCGGAGATCGTCGCCGCCCGCCCCGCCTCCTACACGCCATCGACCGCGACCCGCAGGCCGCGGCCCGGGTAGCGCCGTCGTCGGGGATCGCGGCGTCGTCCGCCAGGGGAGGCCGCCGATACCGGGCTGGACGACGCGTGCGCCGACGTCGTCGTCGGCGAGGCCATGCTCACCATGCAGGGGACAAGTCCAAGGCGGCGATCGTCGCCGAGGCCGCCCGCGTGCTGCGGCCCGGCGGGCGCTACGCGATCCACGAGCTCGGCGTGGCCCCCGACGACATCGACGAGGAGTACTACGCAGCTGCGCCGCGACCTCGCCCGCGCCATTCACGTCAACGCCCGCCCGCTGACCGCCGCCGCGTGGCGTGGGCTGCTCGAGGACGCCGGGCTGGTCGTCGACTGGGTGGACACCGCACCCATGGCGCTGCTCAAGATGAGCCGCAACCTGCGCGACGAGGGGCCGGGAGGCGCCGCGAGGATCATATGGAACGTCATGCGGGACAGGCGCTGCGCGCCCGCGTTATGGAGATGCGCGCGCACCTTCACCCGCTACGAGAAGGACATGGTGGGCATCGCCCTGGTCGCCCACAAGCCCGGAGGCCGGGTCCGGGTCGAGGCCGGGTCCGAGGAAGTCGCGCCCGGGGCCTGATCCGCGGCCGTACCCGCGTCCACGTCGTCGACGTCCCGGGCCCCTAGGTGCGTCGGGGCACAGCCCAAGCCCGAGGTCGAGCGCGTCCGCACCGCACCGCGCCGGGCGGGAGTGCGTCGTGCTTACCCCTTTTTCCTCTGTTACGCCTCTCACCCTTCACTGTACGAGAGAAAGAAGCGCAGGAGAGGGTGAGGCGTAGACGCGAAAGAGCGCAGTAGACGCGTGACGCACCGACTGCGGCGGCAGGACGGTGGCAGGAGGCGGAATGGAGGATCGAGCGTGCCCGCCACCGCCCGCCGCGCTGTCGCCCCGGACGCCGAAACGTGCACTTGCACTCGAGCGGGCAGTTCTGACCGTCATTCTCGAGTGCAAAGTGCACGTCTCGGCGGTAAAGTGCACGTCTCGGCGAGGGAAGGCGAGGCGCGGCGAGCGAGAGGGGACCGGCCCGCCGCGCCGAGCTCAGTCGTCGCGGGTCGGCCCGCGCAGCCGGCGCGCAGCACCTCCCGGTTGAGCCGCGCGATCGCCTCGATCGGGATCCCCGCCGGGCACGCGGGCACGCACTCGCCGTACACCGAGCACGGCCCGAAGAACTCGTCCAGGGGCCCGCGTCATCGCCCGGGCCCGCCGCCCCGCTCGTGGCGCCCGGCCGGCAGGCGAGCGACAGGTGCGCCAGCTTCGCCCCCGCGAACAGCGCCGCCGCCCCGTTCGGGCAGGCCGCACGCAGGCCCCCGCAGCCGATGCAGGCGGCGAAGTCCAGCGCCCGCTCGGCCTGCAGATGCCCCTGGGCGACGTCGTCGGCGTCCGGGGCGGTCCCCGCCGCCACGTCCACGGTCCCCGGCGCGGATGAGCTCGTCCAGGGCCGTGCGGTCACCGCCAGGTCCCGGATGACCGGGAAGGCCGCCGACCTCCACGGCTCCAGCCGGAAGCGCGTCACCCCGGGGAAGGCCCGCAGGTGCTGGCGGCAGGGCCGGGGTCGTGTCCAGCGGCCCGTGCGCACCCGTTGACCAGGAAGCCGCAGGCCCGCACACCCTCCCGGCAGTCCGACTGAAGACCACCGGCTCGCCGCCGGACTCGATGATCTGGTCGTTGAGGCGGTCGAGCAGCTCGAGCAGACTCATCTGCGGCTCGGCGTCCTCCACCACGTGGCTCTCGAAGAAGCCCCGCGCCCGCGGCCCGTCCTGCCGCCAGATCTCCAGCTCGACCCTCATCGGTAGTCCCTCACCTGCATCGGCACCATCGAGAACCCCAGCGGCTCGGACCGGCGCGTGTGCGCGCTGTCGGGCGCCGTCTGCCAGGCCGACACGGAGCACCAGAGCGCGTCGTTCCTCTTGGCCTCGCCGGACGGCGTGGCGTACTCCTCGCGGAAGTGGGCGCCGGCGGACTCGCGCCGGTCCAGGGCGTCGAGGATCGCGACCTCCGCCAGCTCCAGGAAGTCGGCGACCCGCAGCGCCTTCTCCAGCTCCTGGTTGAGGCGCTCCCGACCGCCGACCACCTTGACGTCGGCCCAGAACTCCTCGCGCAGCGCGCGCACCTCCTCCAGGGCGCGCCTCAGCCCCTCCTCGGAGCGGCTCACCCGCAGCCGGCGTAGAGGATCTCGCCCAGGCGGCGGTGGAACCACACGGGGCGGCGGGTCCCGCCCACGGCCGCCAGCGCCTCGATGCGCTCGCGGGTGTCGGACACGGCCGTCAGCGCCTGCGGGGCGTCGGGGCTCAGGGGCCTGCTGCCCACGAGTCCGGCCAGGTAGTTCGGCACCGCCAGCGGCAGCACGAACCAGCCGTCGACGCTGGCGCTCAGCAGCGAGTTCGCCCCCAGGCGGTTGGCGCCGTGGTAGTTGTTGGAGGCCTCCCCGCCCACGAACAGCCCCGGGATGGTGGACATCTGGTCGAAGTCCACCCACAGTCCGCCCATGGTGAAGTGGGCGCCCTGGGGCGATGCGCATGGGCACCTCGTAGGGGTCCTCGCCGGTGGCGTCCAGGTACATCTCGAACAGGTTGCCGTAGCGCGAGGCGATGGTGGTCTTGCCCAGCCGCTCCAGGGCGTCGCGGAAGTCGAGGTAGACGGAGTTGTGCAGCGGCCCGACGCCGCGGCCGGATTCGATCTGCTCGCGGGCGTTGCGCGAGGCGACGTCGCGCGGGTGAGGTTGCCGAAGGCCGGGTACTTGCGCTCCAGGTAGTAGTCGCGCTCGTCCTCGGGGATGTCGTTGGGCGGGCGGTCGTCCCCGCGCACGGGCACTCAGATGCGCCCGTCGTTGCGCAGGGACTCGCCTCATGAGCGTGGTCTTGACCGCCAGTGGGAGCTCACCGGCAGGGGCCGTGGGGTGGAACTGGACCATGCAGGCGGAGGCGAAGGCCGCCCCGCGCCGGTGGGGCCGCCAGGTGGCGGTGGCGTTGGAGGCCATGGCCAGGGTCGAGTAGTGGTAGACGCTGCCGTAGCCGCCGGTGGCCAGTACGACGGCTGGGCGGTGTGGGCGCTAATCTCGCCGGTGAGCAGGTCCCGGGCGACGATGCCCTGGGCGCGCGAGTCGGCCACGATGAGGTCGAGCATCTCGGTGCGGGTGTGCATGTGGACGCTGCCGGCGGCGATCTCGCTCCTGGAGGGCCTGGGCGCAGGCGATCTCCAGCTGCTGGCCGGTCTGCCCGCGTGTGTAGGTGCGCGAGACCTGCACCCCGCCGAAGGACCGGGTGGCGAGCTGGCCGCCGTACTCGCGGGGCGAAGGGCGCCCCGATGGCCTCCATGTGGTCGATGACCCGCCCGACTCCAGCCCAGGCGCACGACGTCGGCCTCCCGCCCCGGTAGTCCCCCGCCCTGACGGTGTCCTCGACGAACCTGGCCAGGGAGTCGCCGTCGACCTTTGCGGGCCCGGGCGGCGTTGATGCCCCTGCTGCGGCCACCGAGTGGGCGCGGCGCGGGGCGTCGCAGGGCTGAAGCACCCACCCGGTAGCCCAGGCGCCCCAGGGTCGCGGCTGCCCGGAGCCCGCCAGGCCCGCGCCCACGACGATGACCGTCAGCTTGCGGCGGTTGGCGGGTTGACCAGGCGGTACTCGTCGCGCCGCCGCCCCCAGGCCTGCTCGGGCGGGCAGTCGGGCAGGTGCGCGTCCAGGGTCGGGTCCGACGTCGTACAGGCCGCCGACGGCGGGCGGCGCACTCGCGCTCATCCGATCACCCCCGTGCAGATGAGTACGGGCAGCAGGGCCGTTGACGACGGCGATGGCCAGGGCCACGGCGATGGCCAGGGCGCGGCACACCTTGCGCAGCCCTCGGGCCGGTGCCGCCCAGGTCGATGACCACGTTCCACAGGCCCTGCGCCAGGTGGAGGGACAGCGCCAGCATGATCAGGGCTGTAGAAGACCGCCATGCCGGGGCGCGACAGGGCTCGCCACGAGGTTGTGGTAGGCGCTGATCTCCAGCTCGCCGTTCGACGTCGTGGGCGCGACGAAGCTCTCGGGCGCGACGAGGCGGCCGATGGTCAGGTCCAGGAGGTGGACCAGGACGAAGACGCCGATGAGGGCGCCGGTGAGGATCATGGAGCGGGCGCCGATGGTGCGGGCGGGCAGGGAGCGGCGCCGGAAGGCCCCGCGCGCGCCCCTTCCGCGCCGCCACAGCGCGACCCCCGCGGACACGTGCAGCACTATGCACGCGCCCAGCGCCAGGCGCATGATCTGCAGGAGGCCCTCGTGCGGCAGGAGCGGGTAGGCGACCTCCCGCAGCCAGGCGGCGTAGCCGTTGAATGCCTCCGGGCCCATGAAAACCTTGAGGTTGCCGATCATGTGGACCACGACGAACAGGGCCATGATCGTGCCCGTGACCGCCATGGTCGCCTTGAGGACGCGGTAGGAGGCCACACGGGGTAAAGGGCGCCTGCGCCGAGGCGACGCGTCCCCGACGGGGGCAGCGCGCGCGTGGTTTCAGGGGCCCGGGGGCGGTGGACGTCGTCGTCATCGGGCCTCCTCTTCGACGGTGAAGAACAGCCCGTCACCATGGTAACGAACATCACGATGACGACACGGGGTGTGAACGTTTTGTTTCACAGTGTGAGCCCGACCGTCTCACATCCGCCTCTCGTGGAACGCGGTGTACCTGCTCGGCACCCGCCTGGGCGGCTGACGACATCCGCTCCTCGCCCGTGGAACGCGGTGGTGTTCCTGATCTTCGCGATCACGTGCTGAACGCCGCCTCGCCCGTGGAACGCTGGCCTTCAGGGCAGGTCCGCGCCGCCGCGGGGCCCGCCAGAGACGGGAAAATGGCGCCCTGGGAGGATCGTTCACGCACCCCACCGCAGTGCCGTCGCAGCCGCGGAATCACGCGGAAATCACCGGGCGCATCCAAGGTAGCCGGGTCGTCGATCCTCCCGGAGCGCCAGAATCGGGATCCGGCGGGGCCGCCGACCGGTCCCGACGCGCCGCGAGAACCGGCCCGGCGACCGCTCCGACACCCTGGGGCGCGCAGCCCTCTCCACGGCCCCGCTGCGGCGTCGGTCGCCTTCGTCCGACCCACTGGAGCCGCGCAGCCCTCTGCCAAGCGGGGCGGGCGGTTCGGAAGGGAGGTCAGAGAGGATGATGGTAGGAGGTGGCGGCGATGGCGGTCCACATGAGGATGCCGAGCACGAAGCCCTTGAGCATGGCGCTGTTGTGAGCGTTGGTGACGACGCCGAGGCTCCAGGGCGGTGCTGTTGGCGGTGAGCATGGGAGCAGCCCTGAACAGTCCGAAGAAGAGCTGACCCAGATGTGGGTCGTGTGGTGGGCAGCATGGCGGCGACCTCGGCGTCGTTCAGGGTGTTGCCGTCCGGGTCCGTGACCGCAGTGGCGGACACCGGGCCGTCCAGCGCGGCGACCCGCCGACCCGGACCGGGTGAGCCCTCCCGCCCGCCCGGCGGCTCACTGGTTGCCGTGCAGGTCCGCGTTGAGCTCGATGCCCTTGCCGCCGCGCGCTCAGCCTCCACGGCGCCCGACTGCGAATGCGGCGGAAGAGCACGTTCGAGGCGCCGCCAGCTCGCGCGCCGAGATGACCCGCGGCTCCTTGAACAGCCCGTGCGGCCCGGGGATGACGCCGCCCGAGGGCAGCAGGGACACCTTCGTGCCGGCCGTCAGGTACAGGCCCGCCTCGACGACGCAGTCGTCGCCCAGCGGGATCCCCAGGCCGGAGTTGGCCCCAGCAGGCAGCGTCGCCCAGGGGCGACCCGCTGACGCCCGCCGCCCGAAGCATGCCCATCGTCGAGGCGCCGCCGCCGACGTCGGACCCGTCCCCGATGACCACGCCCTGCGAGATCCGCCCCTCCACCGCGGAGCGCCCCAGCGTGCCGGCGTTGTAGTTGACGAAGCCGGCGTGCATGACCGTGGTGCCCTCCGCCAGGTAGGCGCCCAGGCGCACGTGCGCGGCATTGCCGATGCGCACCCCGAGGGCAGGACGTAGTCGGTCATGCGGGGAACTTGTTCACTGAATTGACCTGGACCGAGCGGCCCAGGGCGGCGCGCAGGCGCGTGCGGGTGGTCTCGAAGTCCTCCGCGGCGCAGGGCCCGACCGAGGTCCACACCACATTGGGCAGACGGGAGAAGATCCCGTCCAGGTTGACCGTGTTCGGCTCGACCAGCCGGTGGGACAGGACGTGCAAGCGCAGGTAGGCGCCCGCCACCGTCTGGGGGCGTCGTCCAGGTCCGCCCAGGGTGCGCACCACGCTCGTGTGCACCCTGCGGGCCGCGTCCTGGTCTCCATGGCCGTCAGCTGCGCCAGCAGCTCGGCGTCGCCGTCGTCGGGCGCGTCCCCAGGATCGGTCGAGGGGTACCAGACATCGAGGGTGTTGCCGTCGTCGGTCACGGTCGCCAGACCGAGGCCCATGCGCTACGAGTCGTCATGGCGCCCACCTTACAGGGACCGGGCCCCGCGCGCCGCCCTTCCCGGATCGCGGTCATGCGAGAATCGGCCCATGGCGCGCACCACGATCCATCTCATGCGGCACGGCGAGGTCCACAACCCCGAGGGCGTCCTCTACGGCCGCCTGCCCGGCTACCACCTGTCCGACCCTCGGCCGCGAGATGGCCGCCCAGGTCGCCGACGTCCTGTCCGCCTCCGGGCACGACGTCGTCGGCGTCGTCACCTCCCCTCGAGCGCGCCGTCGAGACCGGGGCCCCCACGGCCGCCGCCTTCGACCTGGAGGCGGACACCGACGCGCAGGCTCACCGAGGCCGGCAACCGCTTCGAGGGCGTGCCCGTCAACCGCAACCGCTGGCTGCTGGCCCACCCCCAGGTACTGGGCGTACTACCTCAACCCACTGCGTCCGAGCTGGGGGGAGTCCCTACGCCGACCTCGTCGTGCGCGTGTCCGCTGCCGTGCGCGACGCCCGCGCGCGCTTCGCCGGGCACGAGGCGCTGCTCGTGTCCCACCAGCTGCCCATCTGGGCGACCCGCCTGTGGCTGGAGGGCCGCCCGCTCGCCCACGACCCCGGCGCCGCCAGTGCTCCCTGGCCTCGCTGACCTCGCTCACCTTCGACGACGCCACCCTCGTGGGCCTGTCCTACTGGGAGCCGGCCGGGGACCCTGCTGCGGCGGGCCGAGGACATGGTCCCCGGGCACCTCCTCCGCCGCCGAGAAGATCGGGCGGGCCGGGCCGAGGAGATCGGGCCGGAGAAGGCGGTGCCAGGGCCGGGGATGTACCGGGCCGGGGAGGCCACGGCGTGACCGGCGCGAGATCGTCCCGCCGGGTCGGCGGGCCCGGCGGGGACTCCGGCCCGACCGCCCTGCCCTGGCGGCCCGGGCCCGCGGCGCCCGCCCGGCCCGCCGTCCGGCGGGAGTGGACCGGGCAGGACTTCGTGGTGGAACACGGCCGGGGTGCTCACCGCCCTGGCGCGAGGCCGGCGCCCCAACCCCGTCTCGCCCGTCATCGACCCGGTGCGCCGCGCCTTCGCCGCCGACGAGGTCATGCTCGCCACCTGCGACGCCGAGCTGCTCGTGTGGCGCCGGGGCGACGCCGTCTACAACCCTCGCGCGGCTTCTTCCTCGCCGGCGGGCCCGTGGGCCTGGCGCTGACGGCCGCTTCTTCGGCGGACAGGCCTACCTCAACTCCCGCCGCCGTCGGGCCGCGCAGGCCGACGCCGTCGAGAAGTGGCGGCACCCTGGCCAATGCGCGCCCTGACCGTGTCCACCCACGGGATCTACCTGGGCACGGGCGAGGGCATCATGCCGATCTCCTTCGCCGACGTCCAGGAGGTCCAGCTCACCGGCACCGGCGAGGTCGTCATGGCGGCCGCCAACGCCAACGGCTCGGCGCGCTGGAAGCTGCGGGGGCAGTGGGCCGAGCTCGTCCTCGTCCTGTGGGCGGCGCGCTACCCTGCCCGAGCATCCCGCAGGTCGCCGGGCGCACCTGGCTGCCGGGGGACTGGTTCGTCCACGCCGCCGCCCACGGCTACGACGTCGACACCTCCGCCTGGCCGCGCCTCATCCCGCCGGCGCTGCGCTGAGCGGCGCTCAGGAGCGCGAGCCGTCGCCGTCGGAGGCCCGCGGCTTCCGTCCGCGTCCGGCTCGTCGCCATCCGCCGGGACCGCCGTCGACGTCGTCCCGGTCTCGGCGCGACGACGCCGGCGGATGTCCCGCTCCAGGCGCCGCAGGAACTCCGGGTCGTCGTCGGGCGCCACCGGGCGCGGGCGCTCGGGGCGGCGGAACTGCGTGCCCTCCTCGAGGACCACACCGTCGGCTCGACGACCCCGCCGCGCTCCTCGGCCGCCTTGACCCGGCTGACGATGATCCACGCGATCGGGCCGATCCCCACGACGAACACGATGAGGACGATCCACATGACCTTGGGCATGCGGGCCGGCATCAGCTCCTCCGGCGTGCGGGCGCAGTCGAGGAGGGCGTAGATCGTCATCGCCAGGACGAGGACCGGGAGAAGAGCACGCATGGGCGCATCCTATCCGCAGGCCGGAGCGGGCCACGGAATATCGGGCGGCCTGCCCCGCGTCCGCTCGGCCGCAGAGACGGGGCCGCCCGACGGGTCCCGGCGCGCCATGGGCGAGATCCCCGTACGGGCGCGGCGCCGTCGGAACTAGCCTGGGGTCGATCCGCCCACCACCAGGAGCAGCGTCCATGTCGCAGCAGGCCTCCTGAACCAGGACCTCCCGGTGCCGCGGGGCGCCCTGGCTACTACGGCGTCCCGCCCGCTCTGCGCCGGCTCCCGTCCCCGCCGCTCCTCCCTCGCACCCGCGGCCACCGTCTCCGCTGGCCTGCCGCCCGGGGACGGTCCGATCCCCCTCACGCAGGGTTCGGTCGTCCTCCGCCGGTGGGCCACACCCTCCTCCGCGGTCACCACGGTTCTCGCGGTGATCGTGGTCGTATCGGCCGGGGTTCTCCTCCTCGCGTGGGGGTTCTTCCGCCTCACGAGCGGTGGGGACGCCATCGATCTGCCCCGCAGGATCACCGTCGCCCTCCTCCCGGGCCTGCCCGGCCTGCTCCTCCTGGCCGCCGTGCCGTTCATGCTGAGCAGGCGCACCGTCCTGGACGCCCGCGGGATCCACGTGAGCGGCGTGCTCGGCACCAGGGACCACCCCTGGCCGTCCTCGCGCAGGAGCTTCCATGTGCGCGTGACCAGCGCGGGTCTCGTGAACCTGGTGGAGAGCGCAGAAGGGGGGATCGGGTGCCTGATCGGCGTCGTCATGGTCATGGCCGTATTCCTGATCATCAGAGGGCCAAGATCATCGTGGCGACTCCCGAGGGCAGGGCGGTTCGCCTCACCGGTCCGACCCGGGTGGGGGTCTCGAGAAGACGGCTCCAGGCCGGGGCGCGGCGGATCTCGACAGGATCTGGGCCTGGGCCGTCGCGCGCGGCTACACCCGGGAGACGGGGCCAGTGCGCCTGAGCTCGCGCCCTGCCGGGCCCTGCTAGTCTAGCGCCCTGCAGTCCCGCGGAAAGTCCCGAGGAGGAGTCCCATGAGCGTCAGCGGCGCCGCGCAGCGGATCCGGCGCGGGACCCGCGCGCCACCAGCTGGGCGGAGGTCGTGCGCTCAGGACCCTGCCGGCGGCCGTCGCCCCCGTCATCCTGGGGGGCGGCGCTGCCGCGGCCCTGGGGGCCCTTCTCCCCTGGTGCGCAGCCTGCTCGCCGCCGGCGTCGCCCTGGCCCTGCAGATCGGCTGCAACCTCGCCAACGACTACCCGACGGCGTGCGCGGCGCCGACGACGAGCGCACCGGCCCGCCGCGGCTGACGCGCCTCCGGCGCCGTCGCCCCCGCACGGTCAAAGCTCGCCGCCTTCGGCTGCTTCGGCGTCGGCGGGCCGCTCGGCCTGGCCCCTCGTCGCGCCCAGCGGCCAGTGGTGGCTGCTCGCGGTGGGCGCCGCCGCGATCGCCGCCGCCCTGGTTCTACACTGGCGGGCCCCGCCCCTACGGATACGCGGGCCTGGGCGAGGTCTTCGTGTTCGTGTTCTTCGGGCTGGTCGCCACCGCGGGCACCGCCTACGTCCAGGGCGGGACCGCCCCGGGCTGGCTGTGGGCGGCCGCGGGCGGCGTCGGCCCATCGCCTGCTCCCTGCTCATGGTCAACAACCTGCGCGACATCGACACCGACCCCGCGGCGGGCAAGCGCACCCTGGCGGTGCGGCTGGGCGCTGGCGCGCCCGCGCCGCCTTCATCGCCATGCGTGGGCGCCGGTGGCCGCGGGGCGGTGGCGATCGTCTGGGCGCACCGGGCCCTGGGCGGTCGAGGGCCGTCTGGCTCGTCGCCCCTCGCCGTCGTCATCGCGGTCCCTCGGCGCGGCGGGCGGCGCGCGCCGGCGGCACCAGTCCCGCCGGCGCCACCGGCCGGGCGCTCATCCCGGAGCTGGCGCGACGCGGGCCCTGCACGAGCTCCTCTACGGCGTCGCCCCTGACGCGGCGCTCGTCCTGGCGAGCAGATATGAGGACGAATCGGTGAAACCACTGAGCGAACTGCCTCGACGGCTCCCGGACCCGGCCATCGTCGCCGCCAACCCGGCTGGGTACTCCATACCGCCCGGCACGTGCGCGGATCGGTCCGACCGCCGTCGTCCCCAACGGCCTCCTCGGACGGGAGTCCTTCACCTGGCGGTTCTGGCGGACGCCGTCGTGCTGCTCACGTTCATCCTGTGCGCCCCTGTGGGCGCGGCGATGCTCCTGGGGGACCGTCATGGGCCTGATCGAGGGCGGCGTCCGCTGGTGGATGCTGCTGACCGGCGGCGTCGGCCTCCCCTGTGCGCCACCGTCCTCAACGCGCTCGCGGGCGCACTGCGCGCCGACGCCGACGGGCTGGCGGTGCGCACGCTGTTCACGCGGCGCCGCCTGCCGTGGCGGGAGGTGCCTGGCGCCCTCGGAACCCGGGCGGGCCGGTGCCCGGGGGACGAGGGGGCGTGCGTGACCGTCATCGGCCCCGGCGGTCGGCGCCGGGCGGATGTGCCTGGCACGACCCGGGTCGGCTTTCTCCGACCGCGCGCTCGAGCGCGCCGAGGCCGACCGCGACGGCGTCTCGCCTGGGCCCTGGGGCAGGGTACCTGACCCACGCCGACCTGCGCCTGTGAGGCGGGGCGGAGACGCGCCCCGGAGGCGGCCCGATCAGGCCGTCAGCATCTTTCACTATGCCGGATGCTAGCTGCTGGCGCTGTCGGACTATGCGGTCACCGCCGCACCATCGGACATGCGGTCGCCGTCGGATGCGGTCGCCGTCGCCGTGGTCGCTGTCGATGACGTGGTCGCCGCCGGCGCCGTCGGACATCGAATCGCTGCTGGCGTCGACGTCTCCCTGCATGGCCGGGCTTGTTCTCCCTGGCGTCCGCGGAGCCGCAGGCGGCGGTGCCGCCGCGAGGGCGGCGATGAGGAGGGAGGTGACAGAATACGGCGGATACGCATGGGATCTCTTTGCATGCGAGGGGCCGTCGATCGCGGTGACGCGTCGTCGACCGTGGTGATGTGAATGGGAGCGCTGGGCGCGCCGTCATCAGGATTCGGAGCGGAGGGGACGCGGATTGGGCGGATCGAGTGAGCTCCCCATCACCGCTCGTCCGGGCATCCGATACGGGCGACGGCGACGAATACGGGGTGACTCGATCGCGAAGGAGGAACGACATGGTCAGTCTCGTTCTCATCGGCCTGCTCGGCGGCCTCATCACCAGCATCTCCCCCTGCATTCTTCCGGTCCCTGCCGGTCATCTTCCTGTCCGGCGGCGCCCAGGGCGCCTGCGCCCGGGACGGGGACGAGGCGCCGGCCGCCTCCAGGTGGCGGCCGTATCTCGTCGTCGCGGGGCTGGTCATCAGCTCACCGCCTTCACCCTGCTGGGGTCGACGTCCCTCAACCTCTGCACCTGCCGCAGGACGTCATCCGCTGGCCGAATCGTCCTCTCGCCCTCATCGGCGTCGGAATGATCATCCCCAGGGTCATGGAGATCCTGGAGCGCCCCTTCGCGCGCTTCCAGCGATCCGGCCCGGCCGCCCCTCCAACGGATTCCTCCTGGGCCTGGTCCTGGGGCCGCGTATGTGCTCCTGCGCCGGTCCGGTGCTCGCGGCCGTGTCCGTCGCCGGCTCCACCGGCCGGATCGGCGCCGACACCATCACCCTCGCCATCGCCTTCGGCCTGGGCACCGCCGTCCCGCTGCTCGCCTTCGCCCCTGGCCGGACGCCGGCTCACCGAGAGGCTCAAGGCCTTCCGACGCCGACAGAGGGCCGTGCGCGTGAGCGCCGGAGCGCTCATGCTGGCTCCTGTCGGCGGCGCTCGTCCTCAACCTGCCGGCCGTCCTCCAGCGCGCCCCTGCCGGACCACACCGCCCCTGCTCCAGGCCGGGCATCGACAACGCGCTGCGCGGCGGCGAGGGCGTCGGCGAGGGCGGCTGGTGCGTCGACGGCGCCTCGACCTCGCCCACTGCGGGCAGCTGCCCTCGCATCGACGGCATCACCGCCTGGTTCAACACCCCGGCGAGCAGCCCTGACCGACGCCGACCGCGCCGGGCAAGGTCACCCTCGTCGATTTCTGGGCGTACTCCCGCATCAACTCGCCAGCGCTCCATCCCCGGCATCCAGAAACTCCACGAGGTCTACGGGACGCGGGCCTGCAGGTCATCGGGGTCCACTCCCCGGAGTACGCCTTCGAGAAGGAGGTCGGCAACGTCCGCGGCGGCGCCGCCGACCTCGGCATCACCTACCCGGTGGCGGTCGACCTGACCTGGTGACCTGGCGCAACTCGACAACCACTCACTGGCCGCGCACCACCTCGCCGACCCAGCGGCGAACTGCGCCAGGTCAAGTTCGGCGAGGGCGGCGAGGCCACCACCGAGAGGCTCGTGCGCGAGCTCCCTGCGCCAGGCCAACCCCGGCGTGCAGCTGCCCGCCCCGGTGTTCACCGACGACGAGCCCGACGTCAGCGGCCCGCGCACCCCCGAGACCCACCTCGGCTCCGCCCGCGCCACCGGATTCGCCGGCGGATCGGCTGACGATGGGACGTCGTCGTACGAGTTCCCCGCCGAGCAGGCGGCGGACACCTTCTCCCTGGACGGGCGGTGGAAGGTGACCGCGCAGGCCATCTCGCCCGACGGCGGTCCCGCCCGCCTGCGCCTGCGCCACCAGGGCCGGCAGGTCAACCTGGTCGTCTCCGGGGAGGGGGACATCACGTACACGGCGGGCGGCGGCGAAAAGCGCACGATCCGCGTCTCGGGAGTCCCCAACTCGATCGAGCTCGTGAGCACGCAGGACACCCAGGAGGGCACGCTCGAGCTCGAGGCGGGCGAGGGCTCGTCCCGTACTCCTTCACCTTCGGGTGAACGGGCCGGACTGCGGGGATTGCGGTGTCGGCTGGCCCGCGGGGCGCGCACCCCGTACCATGCGACCGTGCACGACGAGGATCCGGATCGCGACCGCGACAACACCCTTATTGTCAGGGTCGCCGCCGGAGACCGCGACGCCTTCGCCGAGTTCTACGACCGCTGGTCGGGTCGGCTGTTCGCCCTCATCGTCCGGATCCTGGTGGACCGCGCCCAGAGCGAGGAGGTGCTCCAGGAGGTCTTCCTGGAGATATGGCGCAGCGCCGCCTCCTTCTCGCCGGAGAGGGGCAGCGCCCGGGCCTGGGCCGTGACCATGGCGCGGCGCCGGGCGGTCGACCGGGTCCGCTCCTCCCAGGCGGCCAGGGACCGCGAGGAGCAGTGGCGCGACTACATGCCCGACGTCGACCTCACCGTCCAGGCCGTGGAGGACTCCCTCGCCGGTGAGGACGTGCGCCGGGCCCTGGACGCCGTCGGCGAGCCGCAGCGCTCCACCCTGGTCATGGCCTACTTCACGGGCCTGACCCATACCGAGATCGCCCGGCGCACCGGCGTGCCGCTCGGCACGGTCAAGACCAGGATCAGGAACGGAATCGCACGACTTCGCAAGCGAGATGGGGGCGGAATCATGACGGACCCGAGCGGGCGCCACCGGCCGGGAGGTGCTCGACGCCGTCCCGGCGGGCGTCGGGGCGGCGGGTGCAGCAGGACGGCGGGTGGCGGCCCGGGCGAGTGGCGGATGGCGGGCGAGGAGACGGGCGGTGAGGCGTCGCGAGCGGCGGTCCGACGGGCGGCGGGACGCCTGCGAACGACGGGTCGGCCACCGGCGGCCTGGCGAGCGGGTCCCGGCCGAGGACGCTCCCTGACGAGATCCTCGCCCGGCTCTGGGGCGTCCCTGGAGCCGATCGATCCGCCCGCCCTGCTGCGCTCCGAACTGCTCAAGCGTATTGCGCACGAGCCGCAGATGAGGGAACCGGCGGGGACCGGGAGCTCCTGTCCGGGCTGGTCGCAGGCGCGCGGTTGATCCTGAGTCGGCCGAAGCCGGGGCGGACGAAACCGGGCGCTGAAACCGCGGTTGCCGAGGACGCGCCGGATGAGGCCGCGACCGCCGAACCTGAGCCAGCCGATTCCGCCCCGGCCGTCGAACCCGCAACTCGGGCGGGACCGTCGAACCCGACCCGACCGGAGCCGCGACCGCCGAGCCCGGAACTCGGGACGGGACCGTCGACGGCCGGTCGGGCGCCGTCGTCCCCCTGCGTCCGCGCCGGCGCCGATGGTCCGCGATCGGGCTGCGGGTCGCCGCGGCCGCGGCCGTCTTGTGCGTCGGCATCGGGGTGGGCCGGTGGACGGCGATGAGTTCCATGGCCCCTCACCGAGCACTACGCCCACCTCAACCAGGCCCAGGATGTCCAGCGCGTGACCGACACCATGCCCGACGGCCATATCGCGACTCTCACCTGGTCTGAGGACATGAGCATGACGGCGCTGAGCCTGCCGAGCGAGATGATGGATGCCGCCCGCGGCGGCAGCCTCCAGGTCTGGCTGCGCAAGGGCGACGCCGTGAGCTCACTGGGCCTGTACGACCCGCAGTCGGGGACCGGCTTCACCTTCCTCGACCTCATGCCCGAGGCCGGGGAACAGGTCTTCATCACCCGGGAGCCCGCCGGCGGGTCCGACCAGCCGACGGGCGAGCCCTGGTCACCTTCGACGTCCGCGCCGACGGTACGACCACCCGCCGCTCCCCCGACGCCGGATGGCGGCGGCACCGACACCTGAGCCCTCGCCCGCTGCACGGCGTCCGGGCCCGGGCGCCTGGTATTCGGGCCCGGACATCGATATTCGGACCGGTGAACCCATAATAATGAGGGACGACGGTCCGCTGGCGGGCCGTCGCCGGTCCTTGCCGGGATTCGTTGTTGCGGGGCGTTGGCGCGCTGGTCGGGTGGGGCTCCTGTGGCGATCCGGGGCGGGGCGTGTCCGAATCTGTTGCAAAGGCGCCTCGCGGCGGATCGACGGCGAGCGGGAGGCGCGGAATATCAACGTCTTTCTGGCGCGCTCCGGCTCGGTCGGGCCTGTGGCAGATTTTGACAGCCAGCGTCCTCGGGTCGGCTGGAGGGCGTCTGTGGTCGGGCGGTGGCCCGGCGCCTGCCTGGATAACCTCACAACTGGCGCTCGCCCCCGATGACCCCTCTCCGCCTGCGGAGCAGCCTGGGAGGATCTCGGCGCCCGGGCCGGTCCCGGGTCCGCCCGCCCCTGTCCCGCCGGACGCTCCCTGATTTTAGTTATGCAGGGTTTCCAGTCGAACGCGCAGATGGAGGCGCGTCGACTGAAACCGCGCTCGCGGAGGACGACGGGCCGGAGTCAAGGAACCGGCTGCAGAATGAGTCTTTCTCATCAGGATGCGGTTCAGGGCGGTGATCGGGCGCGGAGGGGATGTAGTGGCGAGGTCGGAGTGATGCCAGAAGTGCGGTCTGGGCGAAGGCCAGACTTGATGTGCGGGTCGGCTGGCCGAGGTGTTGCAATATCTGAGCGGGACCGAATATGGCGGATTGGCGGAATCATGCGGAAAATGCCCCTGGCGCTTCAACGTTGTTGAAGTTTCCATGTGCAGAGCGGTCCCTCTGCACATGGGAGCTTCCACCGAGAACCGACATCTCTAGGGGATGAACTGTGAACTGGCGCGGAAACCCGTGCCATCGAGTCTCGAGGTGCCCCTCCGTCGTGCACACCTCCGCAGCCGCCCGAGAGGACCGGCCGCCCGGCAGAGACCCCGCCGTCCAGGTCTGATCCGCCCGGATCCTTCCCCGAGCTGGCACACTGGCGATAACGCGTCAATAGCCACTTCGGGGTGGGAGGGGCGGGCAGGAGGTCAAGAGCACGCCAGCCATTCGAGTCGTCGGTCCGCCTGTCACCGGTCCGTCTGCCGGGGAGTTCTCCGTTTCGATCCGAAGAAGGCGCAGTATCCCCGGCCTGCCCATGCCTGTCGGGCGCGGGCTGCGGAATCAACACTACGCCAGGCTAACCTCGGAGGAACGCACCGAAAGGACGAGATGCTGTCGAGGACCGGAGGCGCCGCCATGACGGTGACGCGCGAGAGGATGAAGGCACCAGTGACTAGGATCTACAGACGCCGCTGGAGCAGCTCGTCGTTGATCCGCTCGCAGCTCCGATCAGAGCCCATTGCCGCGATCTGACCTCGGGATGTCCGATACGCCGGGCGGCTCCCTGACCTGCCGGGACCCGCCCGTGTCCGCAGTGCGCGGCCTCGCGGCGCACGGAACCTGCGCTCAGTAGTAGGGAATGGCGACCAGTCGATCGCGGCGCTGGAGAATGCGTTGCGCCCCTCAACGGCCTCGTCGGTCATGTGGGCCAGACGCGTGGCCTCGCCCGGAAGCCTGCTGGCCCGCCAGGCCGTCGTCGGCCAGGTTTGAAACAGCGGAGCATGCGGACGGCCTGCGGGGACTTGCCGCCACGATGGCGGCGTACTCCAGGCCTGTACGGCGCCGCGCCCAAGCGGCGGCTGTCCCGAGGCTTCATATGTTGAAGTCCAAATCTGTTGCAAAGGTTTATCGCGCTGGAGCGCGCGAGGAGAATCGTTGATATTCCGCGCTTTTTTCTCGATGTGCTGATCCTGGCCTGGGGCGCCTTTGCAACAGACGATCTTCGGACACGCCCCGCCCTGATCGCCCCAGGAGCCCGCCCGCACCATCGCGAGGCGAGTTTCGCGGGGCTGGAGCGGGCCCCAGTTTCCGAGGCCCCGCCCGCACCATCGCGGGTGAATCCTCGGCAAACTGGTGGTACTGGTGGCGCTGTGGGCTCGCCCAGCGGTCTCCGAGGATCCGCGAGGACCACGTCAACCGTCTGCTGCGCCCTTTCCCTCTGTTACGCTCTTTCACCTCCGCTGCGCCCTTCTCCCGTACAGCAGAGGTGAAGAGGCGGCAGTGAGCGTAGCAGAGGGGGAAGAGGCTGGGCGCGTCTCGGATGCGTCTCTTACGTGATGGTGATTCCTTGGGATCCCTCAGGGACGCAGGCGCCGGAGCATCGGCAAGAACCCGCAACCGGCTCGCTCACTCTCCGCGCCTCCGCCCGAGTCACGGCGGGACAACCCGTGCGTCTCGCGCATCTCTGCAGTCACCCTTCCACTGCGATGCTGCTTCCGCAGAGGTGCGCCTCAAGCCAATGGCCCCGCCAGAAAGACCCCGGACCGGCCAGGACTGGCGTGGGCTGAGTGGGAGGCCCCAGTACGACGCAGGGCGACAGATCCCCGTGCGCGTCACCCCCACTCTGCGTCTATCCTCCCGCACCACCGCGCCGATCCCCGGCCCCGAGCTTGACGAGAAAGGCTCGCTGCCCGCTCTCGCGTTCTGTTCCGGGCAGAGCGGTGGCCGGGCCCTGCAACCCGACTACCCTGGTCCCATGACGCCGACGACGCAGACCACCGAGGCAGGGACGGCGGGCACCACCCCGGCCGCCGCGCAGCGCACCTTCATCCCCGTCGAGCGCGGCGGCGGGCGCGTGGACTCCGAGACCGGCACCCTGCGCGAGGTCATCGTCCACCGGCCCGGCCGCGAGATCGCCCGGGTCACCCCCATCAACGCCAACGACCTGCTCTTCGACGACGCCCTCAACATCCGCCGCGCCCAGGCCGAGCACGACGCCTTCACCGCGATCCTGCGCGCCGAGGGCGTCATCGTCCACGACTTCCGCGACCTGCTCGTCGAGACCCTGGCCGTGCCCGGGGCGCGCGAGCTCGTCCTGACCGAGACGGTGGGCCCCAACGCCGTCGGCGTGTCCACCTCGGAGGTCCTCACCGCCTACCTCCAGGGCCTGTCCGACGTCGAGCTCGCCGAGGTCCTCCTGGCCGGCATCACCCGCACCGAGCTGCGCGAGCGCCTGAGCGCCGACGACGCCGCCACCCTGTTCAACACCACCTACCTGTCCACCCTGGGCTGCAATCTCGTCATCACCCCCTGCCCAACCACCTGTTCACCCGCGACACCTCCGCCTGGCTCTACGGGGGCCGCAGCGTCAACACGATGGCCCTGGCCCCGCGCCGACGGGAGGCCGTCAATTACGAGGCCGTCTACCGCTACCACCCGGCCTTCGCCGACCGCGGCCTGCTGTGGTCCGAGCCCCACGGCGCCTCCCCGGCCACCGTCGAGGGCGGCGACTTCCAGGTCCTGGGCAACCGCGCCCTGGTCATGGGCCTGTCCCACCGCTCCAGCGCCGCCGGCGTGGAGCGCCTGGCCACACGCCTGTTCGACGACGGCGTCGCCGACCGCGTCATCGGCGTCCACATGCCCGACCGCGCCTTCTACACCGAGCTCGACGCCGTCATGCACCTGGACACCCTCACGACGATGGTCTCCCCGGACACCTACCTGCGCTTCCCCGGCTTCAACGACGTCACCACCGTCGAGATCGAGCCCGGCGCCTCCCACGGCTCGACCAAGGCGGGCGGCGGCGCCCTGCGCGTGACCGTCCACGACGGCGCCGAGATGGACGCCGTCCTGGCGCGGGCCGCCGGGATCGACTCCTTCCGCATCATCAGCCCGGACATGTCCGACGAGGCCGAGGCCCTGCGCGAGCTGGCCCGCGACTCCTGCAACGTCGTCGCCCTCGCCCCGGGCGCGTCATCGGCTACGCCCACAACCAGGCCGCCAACGACACCCCTGCGCCAGGCCGGGGTGGAGGTCATCGAGACCCCCGGGGTCGAGCTCGTCCGCGGCCGCGGCGGTTTCGCACTGCATGACCTGCCCGGTCACCCGCGACGCCGGTAGCCGACGTCGGCGCCCACCCGCTGCGTCCCGCGTCTCGCGGCGGGGGAGCGGGGACCCATCGCGGCGGGGAGCGCCCCATCGCGGCGGGGCGCCACGCCTACCGGCGCTGCTGAGAAAGGACGCGACATGACCGCAGGCCCACCCCTCCGGCGGGCGACCGCCCCTGACCGATGCCAAGCCCTCGTCTTCACCGGCATCCACTCCCGCGTGGGAATATGGTCGATCGTCTTCAGCGTGGTGTTCTTGGCGGTGGTCTTCAGGCCATTGTCTTACTCCTCGTTACTCCAGGAGAAGTCCGACGGCGGGCTTTGCCATCGGGACGATCATGCTGCTGATCCAGATCGTCCCCTGGTGATCGGCGGCCTCGTCGGGATCGTCTTCATCCCTGCGTCATCGTCAGCGCCTGCGTGTGGATGCCAATGGGTTCCGCATTCGCGTGGGGAGGGAGATCCTGAACGCTGAGCTGGGACCAGGTGCGCGGCAACCTCGTCGTCTCCGTCATCCCGCTGCGAAGCCTGCATGAACTTTCAACTTGAAAGCCGCTTCTCCTGCCCGTCATCACGGTGGAGGGCGAGCGGATCGAGCTGCCCTGCCTCATGGGCGATCCGCGTACGAGCGACGGGCCCATCAGCGCGTGGAGCGGGCCATGGCCGCCATTGCGGCCCGCGACCTGGGCCTGGGCCGGCCCTCGTCGCCCTGTCCCGTCCGGACGGGCTTGTCCTGACCGGGAGCACAGGACGACAAGGGGACCGCCTTCATCCTCCCTCGGGAGTGCATGCAGTTGCTGGGGGCTGGCGTGGCGGCTCTGGCGGAGTGACTACGCCGACGCGCTCACGCGTATTTGCGCGGGAGTGCTCGTACGTCTCGGGCCTGGCTGCACTGATGCCCGCTCTCCACGGGTCGTCTTTTTCGGGCTGCGTCCCGATAATGTCACGGTCGTCAACGCCTCCGGCTTGAGGATCAGGCGCGGCTGGAGGAGAAGGTCCCCTGTCCTGGGAGCAGTGCGCGGACATCTGGAGGCGCGCGCCATCCCCCGAACGGGAAGGCGGGTTGCGCAGGGGCGGGCCCTGAGCTGGGGCTGCGGGCGCAGGTCACTACCGACGCGGACGTGCCCTGGCCGCGCCTCACTCATGGCCTGGGATGAGGCCTCGGCACTGCGGCTGGCCTCCGAGCGCATCGGCTCTGCGCTCCCTACGACCCCTGACCTGACGAGCGGCGGGTACGGTCGCGGCCCGCGGCGTCGGCTCACCCGCCCGCCGTCCCGCCGGCTCAATACGGGGCCTCGGGCCCCGCAGCCGCGGCGCCGGCCCACTGACCCGGCGGAGCGAGCGGTGCCTGCTCACCCGTCCGCCATTCCGCCAGTTCAGTACGGAGTTCCGGCTTCGCAGCCCGCCCCGCCGCCCAGCACGGGATGCCGGTCTCACAGCCCACGGCGCTGGCCTACCCACCCGCCGTCCCGCCGGCTCAATACGGGGCGCTGTCGGACGACTCCCGGCGCGAACCCGGCTCGTACGGACGGCCCGCATCCGCGCCTCCGCCTGGGAGATCAGCGACCCTCACCGGCGGGGACCGATCCGCGCGAGCGGCGCCCCGACTCGACCCAGTAGGGCCGGGCTGCCGCGCCCGCGCCGCGACCGCACCGCAGTGACCCTGCCCGGCCTCACCGGAGGTCCGCAAGGGACGGGGAACGGCCCGGAAGGTGAGCGAGTTGGTCAACCTGATCGCTCGCCTGATCCGGGCCGTCAGTGTCCTAGTGGATGCCCCTCGGCCGGTGGTTCTAGCCGCCGACCTCGGGGACCCATCCGGCTGCAACCGGGTGAGTCCCCACCATTGGCATGACACCCGCAGGCCGTCAACGTCCACAGTGCGACGGGACTCGCACCTGAAACGGGGCGGCCCGTGCTCGGGAGGGCAGATGTCGCGAGCAGCCCGGCAGGGCTGGGCCACACCCCGGCGGCCCACGCCCGGGAGGGTGGAGCCGTGCCCGGAGAGTACGCCTGGGAACCACCGTCCGACGCCGGTGCCCACTCGCTGCGGTCCGCGTTTGGGGCGGGGGAGCGGGCCCCATCGCGGTGGGGCGCCCCGCCCGGGTACCCTCGGCGCCGCTGAGAAAGGACGCGACATGACCGCAGGCCCACCCTCCAGCGGGCGACCGCCCCTGACCGACGCCAAAGCCTCGTCTTCACCGGCATCCACTCCCGGGCGGGGATGCGGGTGATCGTCTCAGCATGGTGATGCAGTGATGATCCCGGTGGGTATCCTTCACCCCTTATCCCTTCGGGAGAGTTTCGACGACGGGCTCGATAGTGGGATGATCATGCTGCTGATCCAAACCATCCCCCTGGTGATCGGCGGTCTCATCGGGATCGTCTTCATCCTGCGTCATCAGTCAGCGCCTGCGTGTGGATGCCAGTGGGTTCTGCATCCGCACGGGGAGGAGATTCCGGACGCTGAGCTGGGACCAGGTGCGCGCAACCTCGCCGTCGCCGTCATCCCGCAGCACGCCAGAAGTCCTATAGGCATCAAATTCAACTTGAAGCCGCTTCTCCTGCCCGTCATCACGGTGGAGGGCGAGCGGATCGAACTGCCCCTGCCCTCATGGGCGATCCGTACTACGAGCGACAGCCCCACCAGCGCATGGGAGCAGGGCCATGGCCGCCATTGCGGCCCGCGACCCGGCCCCGGAGTCGGCACCGTCGCCCCGCCCCGCCCGGACGAGCGCTCGTCCTGACCGAGCACAGGGACGACAAGGGGACCGCCTTCATCCTCCTCGGGAGGCATGCAGCTGCTGGGGCTGGCGTGGCATCTCATGAACGATTACGACCTCGATATCCGATATTTTTCGCGGGAGTGCTCGTAGCGCTCGGCCTGGCTGTAATGATGCTCGCTCTCTGTGCACCTTTCTTCAGGATGCGTCCCGATGACACCACGGTCGTCGACGCCTCCGGCCTGGAGGTCAGGCGCGGCTGGAGGATGAAGGTCCCTGTCCTGGGATCAGGTGCGCGGACACCTGAAGGCGCGAGCCATCCCCCTGAACGGGAAGAGCGGACTCGAGCAGGGCGGGACCTGGAACTGGGGCTGGCGGGCGCAGGGTGCACTACCGGGACGGGGAGCGGGACGTGCCCTGGCCGGCGCCTCACTCATGGCCTGGGACAAGGCCTCAGCATTGCGGCTGGCCCGCGAGCGCATCGACCTCCTGCGCTCCTACGACCCCGACCCGACGGCGGCGGCATGGTCGCAGCCCGCGGCGCCGCCAGCCCAGTACGGGGCGTCGATCCACCCGTCCGTCGGACGCTGTCCCCGTACGCGGCGCAGCCCTACCCGCCCGCCCCGACGGCGCCGCTGGACCGCCGACCCGGCGGAGTGGCGGCGCCTGCTCACCCGTCCGCCGGGACGGCGACCTACCCGCCCGCCGCACCGCCGGCCCAGTACGGGGCGCCGGCTCCGCAGTCCTACCCGCCCGCCCCGACGACGCCGTCGGACGACTCCCTGGCGCGAACCCGGCCTGTACGGGGCGCCCCGCCTCGCCTGGGAGATCGCGACCTCACCGGCGGGGAAGGCGATCGACAAGAAGGAGGGACTCCAGTGACTGCACTCATGGGAAGCACCGCTCGTTACATGTTCACCGTCACCTGGTCGCCCTGAGGACGAGGAGTTCGTCGCCACCTGCCCTCGAGTTCCCATCGCCTCCTGGCTCGCCGGGACCCCGGAGGACGCGCTGGCCGGTTTGCGCGAACTGGCTGACGAGGTCGTCGCCGACCTCCGCGAGTCCGGAGAGTCCGTTGGCGGGCGCCGGTGCGCTGCCGAACGGGGCCCCGGCGGACACCGGTAGGCTGTGCCCGTCGCCCCGCCCGCGGCAGAGAGGAATGACGATGACCGAGCCGAACCCCTCCCCGTCCCCGACGCCGCCGTCCTGGCGAGCCTCAGGGGCTGCAGCTGCTGCGCGAGCTCGACTTCACCCCGAGCAGTGGATGGCCCTCATCGAGACTCGCCGCCCAGCTCAAGGCCGCCAAGAGGGCCGGGCGCGAGGACCGGCGCCTGCTCGGCAAGAACATCGCCCTCCTGTTCGAGAAGACCTCCACCCGCACCCGCTGCTCCTTCGAGGTCGGCGCCCACGACCAGGGCGCCCACACCACCTACCTCGACCCGGCGGGCTCCCAGATGGGCCACAAGGAGTCCGTGGCGGACACCGCCCGGGTGCTCGGCCGCATGTTCGACGGCATCGAGTACCGCGGCGACTCCGGGGCCAAGGTGGAGACCCTCGCCGAGCTGTCCGGCGTGCCCGTGTGAACGGCCTGACCGACGAGTGGCACCCCACCCAGATGCTGTGCGACGCCCTGACCATGCTGGAGCACGCGGGCAGGCCCGCCGCCGAGATCTCCTTCGCCTACGTCGGCGACGCCCGCTTCAACACGGGCCGCTCGCTGCTCGTCAACGGTGCGCTCCTGGGCGCCGATACGCGCATTGTGGCGCCCAGGGCGCTGTGGCCCGATGAGGAGTGCGTCGAGGCGGCCCGCCGCGTCGCCCGGTCCACCGGCGCCCGCATCACCCTGACCGAGTCGGTGGCCGACGGCGTGACCGGGGTCGACTTCGTCCACACCGACATCTGGGTCTCCATGGGCGAGCCCAAGGAGGTGTGGGACGAGCGCATCGCCATGCTGCGCGACTACCAGGTCAACGCCTCGCTCATGGCGACCGCCGCCCGCAGGCCAGTTCATGCACTGCCTGCCCTCCTACCACGACCGCAACACCACCGTCGGCGAGGAGATCTACCGGGCCACCGGCATGGACGGAGTCGAGGTCACCGACGAGGTCTTCGAGTCGCCGGCCTCCATCGTCTTCGACCAGGCCGAGAACCGCATGCACACCATCAAGGCCGTCACGGTGGCGACCCTGGGGACTGACGGGAGGATCCCGGGGAGGGCCCCGTCCGACTATTCTTGGCGCATGTGGAGTCCTGCCGTCCGGATGGCGGGCGAGCGCGCGCCCGCGGCGAGCTCGACCTGGCGGTTCTGCGCGCCCGCGACCGCGCCGGCCTGCTGGCGCGCATCGACCGCGCCGTCGTCTGGGGAGCTGCCCGTGCGCACCCGCCTGCACGGCCTGACCCACCGCGACGGCGTCCTCCTCCACGGCCCCGCCGGCTGGGCGAGGTCGCCCCCTTCTGGGACTACGCCGCCGCCGCCTGCGCCCCGTGGCTCGCCGCCGGGATCGAGCAGGCCGCCGTGGGCCTGACGAGTCTGCCCGTGCGGCGCGAGCAGATCGCCGTCCACGTCGTCATCCCCGGAGGTCGACGCTCACCAGGCGCACGCCCTCGTCTCCGAGTCCGGGGCCACCACCGCCGAGGTCAGGGTCGCCTCCTCCCCGGGCTCCCTCAACGCCGACCTGCGGCGCCTGAGCGCCGTGCGCTCCGCCCTGGGGCCGTTCGGGCGCGTGCGCATCGACCTCGGCGGCGCCTGGGACCTGGAGACCGCCCTGCACACCCTGCCCCTCATGGACCGGGCCGCCGGCGCCTGGAGTACGCCGAGCAGCCCTGCGCGAGCGTGACCGATCTCGCCGTCCTGCGCCGTCGCATCGACGTGCCCATCGCCGCCGACGAGTCCGTGCACCTGTCCGCCGACCCCTCGCCGTGAGGCGGCTGGAGCCGCCGACGTCGTCGTGCTCAAGGCCGCCCCGCTCGGCGGGGTGCGCCGCGCCCTGGTCCTGGCGGGAGAAGCTCGACCTGCCCGCCGTCGTCTGCTCCGCCCTGGACACCAGCGTCGGCGTCGGCGCCGGGCTCCGGCTGGCCGCCGCCCTGCCCGTCCTGGAGTACGCCTGCGGCCTGGGCACGGTGGGCCTGCTGTCCTCCGACGTCGCCATCCCTCCGTCCTGCCCGTCCGCGGCTTCCTGCCGCTGCGCCCCGTCCACGTCTCCGAGACCATGCTCGCCGCCGCCGGGGCCGACGACGACCTCACCGCGCGCTGGGCCACGCGCCTGGAGCATCCCTGGCCGCGCTCACCGAGCGCCGCGAGCGGGAGGCGGCCGACCGGTTGAGCCCGGTCGCGGGGCTGCCGCTGTGACGCCGGGGCATGGTCCGGCGGACGGCGGGCGCGGGCAGGGCGCGACCCCTCTCCGGCCATCGGGCGCGTCCTCAGCTCGACCATCGCCGCGGGCTGGACGGGATCCGGGGCATGAAAGTCGTGGACGTCACATGGGGAGTTCGACCGGTGGTCTCTGATGTGGTTTCATTGGCATCGTTCACAGCAAAGTGTCGAAGCGGTTCCGAGACGACCCAGAACCCGGGGTGTTCGCTACGTTTGTTTATCGAGCGGGCCACAGCCCGAGGAGGATGTCGCGAGTTCGCACGACGACGTTACTGGCGCCAGCACCGAGCAGCGGCGCCACGAATACAGAGCGGTTCAAGCCGCCCTGCGGATGGACCCACCCCGGCCGGTCCTCAGGGCCCTTTCGACGAGGGACTCCGCTGCCGCCGATGCCGCTCAGAGCTCGCAGGCGGCCGTTACAGCCCGTTACACGACGATGCCGGCCACGCCCCCGGCTACTCCTTCCAGCGCTCGGCTGACGCGGCCGAAAGCAGGACCCGGACCCAGCGCTGGCTACGGGACCGCCTCCAGCGCCTCCCCACTCCGCCTCGGCCTGGCCTCGTCCGCCGGCTACGGGACCGCCTCGAGGCCCCCCTACTCCGCCTCGGCACCCGCTGCGTCCGCAGGCTACGGAGCCCCTCCCGCGCCGGCGCCCCCACTCGCCCCGGTCGGCCTCGTCCGCCGGCTACAGGGCGGGCCCCTCCACCGGCGCCGTCTCGGTCCGTCCTCCTCGACCTCCGCTCCGGCGGGTGAGGGCAGCCGTCCACCCCGTCGTCGGACTCTCGAAGTCGTCCGACGGCGCCGAGCGCTCACCGCGGGCCGGGCTGGGGCGGCGTCGTCACCACCGCGGTCGTGGTCGCGCTCCTGGCCTCCGGGGGCACCGTCGCCGGCCTGCACTACTTCAACTACTTCGGCGGGAAGGCCCAGCCCGCCGCCAGCGCGGTGCCGACGAGCGTCGCCACCGGTGCGACCACCCAGATCGTCACCTCCGCGGGCACCGCGCCCGACTGGGAGAGCGTGACCAACGCCGTCGCCAATTCCGTCGTCGCCATCACCGTGAAGACCTCCGAGGGCACGGAGATGGGGTCGGGCGTCATCTACGACGACTCGGGCCACATCATCACCAACCACCACGTCGTCAGGGACGGCCAGTCAGATCCAGGTCACCCTCGCGGACGGGCGCATCTACGACGCCGAGCTGACCGGCACGGACCCGGCCACCGACCTCGCCGTCGTCCAGATCGTGGACGCCCCCGACGATCTCACCGTCGCCCAGATCGGCGACTCGAACCAGGTCGTCACTGGTCAGGACGTCATGGCGATCGGCAATCCGCTGGGCCTGTCCTCAACGGTGACCACCGGCATCGTCTCGCCATCAACCGCCCGGTGGTCACGGAGCAGAAGGACCAGCCGGACCAGTCCCAGGGCGGCTCCCCGGGGATCGAGCACGCCCGGGCTCAGAGGCGTCCTGCAGCCCAGCCAGTCGAGCACGAAGACCTGCACCAACGCCATCCAGATCGACGCGGCGGTCAACCCGGGGAACTCGGGCGGCCCGCTCTTCGACGAGACCGGCAAGCTGATCGGCATCACGAGCTCGATCGCCACCCTGGGCTCGTCCTCCTCGGGCTCGAGCGCCTCGGGCTCGATCGGGATCGGCTTCGCCATTCCGGGCAACCTCGCCGTCAAGGTCGCCGACCAGCTCATCAAGACCGGAACGGCGACGCACGCCTTCCTGGGCGTGGCCCTCGACAACGGCAGCGAGAAGGCCGACGGCGAGACGCGCGCGGGGGCCAAGGTCACGACGGTCGAGCCCGACTCGCCGGCGGCCAAGGCCGGCATCGAGGTCGGCGACGTCATCACCGCGATCGACGGCAAGACGACGAACCAGCCCGCCGCGCTGACCGGCTTTCGTGCGCCAGTACTCGGCGGGCGACACGGTGAAGCTCACGGTGATCCGCAACGGGGAGAAGAAGGAGATCGAGGTCACCCTCGTCGAGCGGAAGGACTCCTGAGGCCTCCGCGGCTCGCGGGCCCGCTGCGGCGCTCAGCCCTTCCTTCACGGGGATCCCGCCGCGGCGGAGCCCTCCCAACCTCGCTTCTGCGGGCTCCGCCGCGGCGCCTCAGCCCTCCGGGGAGCGTGCCGCGGTGGACCGCGACAATGCCCCGGACAGGGTTCTTGTAGCCCACGCCCGCCAGCCGGCCGCGTGCATGAGCGCGGCCAGCGCCTCCTGGTCGGGCCAGGCGACGATGGACTCGCCGAGGTAGGGCGTAGGCCCGGGGTTGGAGGAGACCAGCCGCCCGACCGCGGGCAGCGCCGCGCCCAGGTGAGCGGTAGAGCCGCGCAGGGCGCGGCGCACGGGCGTGGAGAACTCGGCGATGACCAGGCGCCCGCCCGGGCGGGTGACGCGGGCCATCTCGGCCAGGGCCGCTGCGGCGTCCTGAACATTGCGCAGCCCGTAGGAGATGGTGACCACGTCGAAGTCGGCGTCGGCGAAGGGCGGGAGCCATGGCGTCGCCGACCACGAATTCGATCTCCGGGTGGCGGCGCTCGCCCTCGGCGACCATGCCGGGGAGAGGTCGCAGGCGACGACGTCGGCGCCGTCGGCCGCGTACTCGACGGCGGAGGTGCCGGTGCCGGCGGCCAGGTCGAGGATGCGCAGGCCCGGCGCCGCCCCGACGGCGGCCCGGGCAACCCGGCGCCACATGCGGATCTGCCACAGGCTCATGACGTCGTTGGTCAGGTCGTAGCGGCGTGCGACGGCGTCGAACTATGCCCGCGACCTCGCGGGGTCCTGCAGGTGGCTCGGATCATGGGCCCATCATCGCAGGGGCGGGCCGGCCGGGTCCCGCGCCGCGGGCGCGGCTCGCCCGCACGCGTCCGGGGCGACCGGGCCGAACCGATTAACGGCAGCAGTGCTCTCAGGACTTACATCCCAACCCGAGTCGCAAATTGGTGATGCTCGTCATTTCAAATTGCTGCGCCGGTGGGCCGCGCATGACGCGCGCGCAGGGGCCCCTGCGCCGGATTCGCACGGAATATCCTGAGATCGGCAGGGCGATTCCCGAGTTCCTGAGGGGCGGGTACAGTCGGAGGAGGTCCGCCCTGTCCGGAGGGCTGCGGCCGTGCTCCCGCGACCGCCCTGACGATCCCGAAGGAGGTGCTCAGACGTGATTGCCACCGATGGTTCGGCGTCATCGCCCGCCGGCCGTCCTGATGACGGTTCCGACGCCGCGGGCTCCGATGCCGCCGCCGCCCCGCGCCCGGCGCGGGCGACTCCGGCGCCGAGGCCGCCGGCTCCGATCTGAGCGCCGACGTCGTCGTCGTCGGGGCCGGGCCCTGCGGGATCGGCCGCCGCCACCACATGGCCGTGGCCGGTCTGGACGTCATCGTCGTGAGCGGGGCGAGCCCGGGCGCGACAAGGTCTGCGGCGACGGCCTGACCCCTCCGCCGTCACCGAGCTCGCCCTCGCGGGCGTGGACACCACCGGCTGGCGGCGCAATAAGGGGCCTGCGCGTCGTGGGCGGCGGGCATCCTCACATCCCCTGGCCCGAGCAGGCCTCGCTGCCCTCCCTACGGCCTGGCCCGTCGCCGCACCGAGCCTCGACCGCGACCTGGCCGAGCGCGCCGCCGCGGCCGGGCGCCCGGCTCCTGACCGGCGTGACCGCCACCGCCCCCTCACCTCGCCCTCGGGGCGCGTCATCGGCGTCGAGGTCAGGCCGACCCGCGCGCGGCCCGCCCCGGCGTGACGGCGCCCGCCGAGATCACCGCCCCCTCGTCGTCGACGCCGGCGGCGTGTCCGCCCGCCTGGCCACCGCCGTCGGGCGCGCCAGGACGTGCGCCGCCCCCTGGGCGTGGCCGTGCGCGCCTACTTCCGCTCCCCGCGCGCCGCCGACGCCTGGATGGAGTCCCGTCTGGAGCTGTGGGACGGCCCGGCCGGCGCTCCGAGCTCCTGCCCGGCTACGGCTGGATGTGGTCCGTGGGCGAGGGCCTGGTCAACGTCGGCCTCGGCTCGGTCTCCTCGCGCGCCGCCACCACCAGGATCGACTACCGGGCCGTGTTCAACCGGTGGATGGAGCGCGCCCCGCGTCCTGGGGCTTCACCCCCGACAACCGGGTCGGGCGCCTGGGCTCCGCGGCCCTGCCCATGGCCTTCAACCGCAAGCCCCACTACGCCGACGGCCTCATGCTGCTGGGCGACGCCGGCGGCATGGTCTCGCCCTTCAACGGCGAGGGCATCGCCCAGGCCCTCATGTCCGGGCGCCTGGCCGCCCAATCCGCCGCCTGCGCCGTCGCCCGCTCGACGGCGGCGGGCCGCGAGAAGGCCCTGGGCCAGTACCCCGCCGCCCTGAGCGAGCGAGCTGGGCGGCTACTACACCCCTGGGCCGCGTCTTCGTCTCCCTCATCGAGCACCCCGAGGTCATGCGGGTCTGCACCCGCTACGGGCTAGGGCCGCAGGCGCCTCATGAGGCTCGTGTCCAAGCTCCTGTCCGACGGGTGGGAGCGGCGCGGCGGCGACGCGATCGACCACTTCATCCAGCTCCTCACGAGGATGGTGCCGGCAGCATGAACCCCTACGTCTCCCTGCTCATCATGGCGGGCGTGGCCCTGGTGATCGCCATCGGCGGCCTGGTGCTGTCCGCGATCGTGAGCCCCAACCGGCGCAACCGGGTCAAGACCGCCAACTACGAGTGCGGCATCGACCCGACCCCGGCCAATACGGAGCACGGGCGCTTCCCGGTCGCCTTCTACCTGGTGGGCATGACCTTCATCATCTTCGACGTCGAGGTCGTCTTCCTCTACCCCTGGGCGACGGCCTTCCACCGGCTCGGCTTCTTCGGCCTGAGCGCAGCCCTGCTCTTCATCGCCCTCATCACGGTGCCCTACGTCCTGGAGTGGCGCCGCGGCGGCCTGGACTGGGACTGAGGGCGAACGGGCGCGGCGCGGGACGCGGGAGAAAAGGGACGACACAGCATGAACAACGACGAGTACAGGGCCTACCGGGAGAAGATGCGGTCCATCCCCTCCAAGCGGGGGGACCTGCACCTGCAGGCCGAGGCCTCCGTCGAGGGGCCCGGCTTCATGCTCACCGCCGTCGAGCGGCTCAGCGCCCTGGCGCAGGCCCGCTCGCTGTGGCCGGTGACCATGGGCCTGGCCTGCTGCGCCATCGAGATGATGGGCACCGGCACCCGCGCTTCGACATGGCCCGCTTCGGCTGGGAGGTCTTCCGCGCCTCGCCCCGCCACGCCGACGTCATGATCGTCTCCGGGCGCGTCTCCCACAAGATGGCGCCGATCGTGCGCAACGTCTACGACTCCATGCCCGAGCCCAAGTGGGTCATCTCCATGGGCGCGTGCGCCTCGTCGGGCGGCGTCTTCAACAACTACGCCGTCGTCCAGGGCTGCGACCACATCGTGCCGGTGGACATCTACCTGCCCGGCTGCCCGCCGCGCCCCGAGATGCTGCTCAACGCCATGCTCGAGCTCACCCGTCAGATCGAGCGCCGGCCGGTGTTCTCCCACCGCGAGGAGATCGCGCGCGCCGTCGAGGCCGCCGCCCTGGCCGCCACCCCCTCCACGAGATGAAGGGCCAGCTCGCGAGTCCCAACACTGCCCCGGGACCGGGGCGAAGACCGCCCCGATCCCCGACCGCCGACGGCGCCGAGGCGCAGGCCGACGTTCCCGCCGCCGCCGACGCCCCCGACGCCGGCGTTCCGCAGGTCGCCGGCCAGCCCGGTCCCCCGCGGCTGCGCCTGAGGTCATCGCCACCCACTCCGGCCAGTTCGGCGCCCCCGACGCCGGGGACACCACCGGGTACGGCGGCACGAGCAGCGTCGTCGCCCTGGCCCCCGCCGCGACGCGCCCCTACGGCTCCTGGTTCGACGACGCCGTCGACGCCCTCATCGAGGACCTGGCCGCGGGCCGGGGTCGAGCCGGCCGAGGCCATCGAGAAGGTCGTCGTCGACCGCGGCGAGCTCACCGTCTTCGTCGCCCGCGAGCACCTGCTCGACGTCGTGCGCCCCTGCGCGACGACCAGGACCTGCGCTTCGAGCTGTGCCTGGGGGTGACCGGCGTCCACTACCCGGGCGACGCCGGGCGCGAGCTGCACGCCTGCTACGAGCTGATCTCCTGACCCACGGCGCCCGCCAGATCCGCCTGGAGTCGCCGCCCCGCCGCGGACCCGCACGTGCCCTCCATCATCTCGGTCTACCCCGGCAACGACTGGCACGAGCGGGAGGCCTGGGACCTCATGGGCATCGTCTTCGACGGCCACCCCCACCTGACCCGCACCGCCATGCCCGACGACTGGGTGGGCCACCCCCAGCGCAAGGACTACCCGCTGGGCGGCATCCCCTGTCGAGTACCGGGGCGCCGCCACCCCGCCCGCCGACACCCGGAGGTCGTACCGCTGATGCCCAGCTCCATTCACGCAGCCGGCCCCGCCACCGACGACCTCGCCGCGGGCGCCCCCACTACACCGCCGACGGCGGCGACTGGGACGCCGTCGCCGCCCAGATCGCCGCGCGCGACGAGGCCGACCGCCTCGAGCACGACCGCGTCGTGGTCAACATGGGGCCCGTCCACCCCTCCACCCACGGCGTGCTGCGCCTGGTCCTGGAGGTCGACGGCGAGCGGGTCACCGAGGTGCGCGTGGGCACCGGCTACCTCCACACGGGCATTGAGAAGAACATGGAGTACCGCACCTGGGTGCAGGGCGAGGCCTTCGCGACCCGCATGGACTACGTGGCCCCCTTCTTCCAGGAGGTCGCCTACGCCCTGGCCGTCGAGAAGCTCCTGGGGATCACCGACGACGTGCCGGAGAAGGCCACCGTCGTGCGGGTGCTCCTCATGGAGCTCAACCGCATCGCCTCCCACGTCGTCGCCATCGGCTCCGGCGGCAACGAGATGGGCGGCACCACGCTCATGACCATCGCCTTCCGCTGCCGGGAGAACATCCTGCGCGCCTTCGAGATGGTCTCCGGGCTGCGCATGAACCACGCCTACGTGCGCCCCGGCGGCCTGGCCCAGGACGTCCCTGAGGGGTTCTCCGACTTCGTGCGCTCGGTCATGCCCGATATCAAGAACGACGTCGGCGAGCTCGGCGCGCTCCTGCTGGCCAACCCGATCCTCAGGGCCCGCTTCATCGGCGTGGGCGAGATCGACCTGGCCGGGGCCATGTCCCTGGGCCTGACCGGCCCGTGCGTGCGCGCCGCCGGCTACCCGCTGGACATGCGCAGGCTCAAGCCCTACTGCGGCTACGAGGACTACGACTTCGACGTGCCCGTCTACGACCGCTCGGACTGCTACAACCGCCTGCGCGTGCGCTTCGACGAGTGCTACCAGTCCCTGAGGATCGTCGCCCAGGCCCTGGACCGCCTCGACGCGATCACCGCCCGGGGCGAGGACCCCTCCAACACGACCATGGTGGCCGACCCCACCATCGCCTGGCCGGCGCGCCTGGCCATCGCCACCGACGGCCAGGGGGCAGTCCCTGGAGCACGTGCGCGAGATCATGGGCACCTCCATGGATCCCTCATCCACCACTTCAGCTGGTGACCCAGGGCTTCCACGTGCCGGCCGGTCAGGTCTACACCACGGTCGAGCACGCCATAGGGCGTCATGGGCGTCCACGCCGTGTCCGACGGCGGCACCCGCCCCTACCGGGTCCACTTCCGCGACCCCTCATTCTCCAACCTGCAGTCACTGGCCATGATGGGCGAGGGCGGCATGATCGCCGACCTGGTCCCTCCCTGGCCTCCATCGACCCTGTCCTGGGAGGCGTGGACCGCTGATGACCACCCAGCACATCCCCGACACCGCCGCGGGTCCGGCCCCTGTCCCCCGCCCCCGGCTACCCCCGGACGTCGAGGCGGACCTGCTCGCCGACATCGGGCGGATCACCTCCCGCTACCCGCAGGGGCACGAGCGCAGCGCCCTCATCCCCATGCTGCACCTGATCCAGAGCGTCGACGGCTGCGTCTCCCCGCGCGGCATCGCCCTGTGCGCCCGCGTCCTGGGGCTGACCCGCTCCGAGGTGAGCGCCGTCGCCACCTTCTACAGCCAGTTCCGCCGCCACCCCGCCGGGGAGTACCACGTGGGCGTGTGCACCAACGCCCTGTGCGCCGTCATGGGCGGCGACGCCGTGTGGCGGGCCGTGAGCGAGCACACGGGCCTGGGGCAACGACGAGACCAGCGAGGACGGGCGCATCAGCCTGGAGCGCGTGGAGTGCAACGCCGCCTGCGACTACGCCCCCGGTCGTCATGGTCAACTGGGAGTTCTTCGACAACCAGACCCCGGCCTCCGCCGTCGAGCTGGTCTCCCGCCTGGAGCGCGGCGAGGACGTCGACCCCCCACCCGCGGCCCCGACACCCCTGCCCACCTTCCGCGAGAACGAGCGCGTGCTCGCCGGGATTTCGAGGACGGCCGCGCCGACGAGGGCGCCGGCGCGGCGAGCCAGCCTGCTGGGCCTGCGCATCGCCCGCGAGAGGGGCTGGACGGTCCCGGAGGAGGAGGGCCAGTGAGCACCGCCGCGCCCGACGACGGGCCGCGCCCCTGTCTTCACCGCGCCGGGGACCTCACCCCGGCCGTCACCGACATGTGGGACAGGCCCCGCTCCTGGACCCTGGAGTCCTACCGCGCCCACGGCGGCTACCGGGGCCTGGAGCGGGCCAAGACGATGGGCCCCGAGGAGCTCGTGAACCTGGTCAAGGCCTCGGGCCTGCGCGGCCGGGCGGCGCCGGCTTCCCCACCGGGCTGAAGTGGTCCTTCCTGCCCGCGCCCGACGGCGGGGCTCGCTACCTCGTCGTCAACGCCGACGAGTCCGAGCCGGGCACCTGCAAGGACATCCCCACCCTCATGGCCAACCCGCAGGCCCTCGTCGAGGGCGTGGCCATCTGCTCGCGCGCCATCGGCTGCGACCACGCCTTCGTCTACCTGCGCGGCGAGGTGGTGCACGTCTACCGCCGCCTGCTGGCCGCGGTGCGCCAGGCCGAGCAGGCGGGGCTGCTGGCCGACGGCTTCGGCCTCGACGGGAGCCGGCCGCTGACCATCACCGCGCACGCCGGGCGCCGGCGCCTACATCTGCGGGAGGAGACGGCGCTGCTGGACTCCCTGGAGGGCCGCCGCGGCCACCCGCGCCTCAAGCCGCCCTTCCCGGCCGTCCAGGGCCTGTACGCCCGCCCCACCGTCATCAACAATGTCGAGACCATCGCCTCCCTGCCCGGGATCCTCGTCCACGGGCCCGAGTGGTACTCGTCCATGGGCACCGAGCGCTCCAAGGGCCACGGCATCTTCTCCGTCACCGGCCACGTGGCCCGCCCCGGCCAGTTCGAGGCCCCTTCGGCATCACCATGCGCGAGCTCATCGAGCTGGCCGGGAGGGCATCCGGGCCGGCCACGAGCTGAAGTTCTGGGTGCCGGGGGGCTCGTCCACCCCGATCTTCGGCCCCGAGGAGCTCGACGTGCCCCTGGACTACGAGTCGGTCGGGGCGGCTGGCTCCATGCTGGGCACCCGCGCCCTCCAGGTCTTCGACGAGACCGTCTCCGCGGTGCGCGTGGTGGCCCGGTGGACCGAGTTCTACCAGCACGAGTCCTGCGGCAAGTGCACCCCCTGCCGCGAGGGCACCTACTGGATGAGGGCAGATCATGGCGCGCCTGGAGGCCGGGCGGGGCTGCCCGGCGACGTCGAGAGCTGGAGGACATCGCCTCCAATATCTCCGGGCGCGCCTTCATGCGCCCTGGGCGACGCCTCCGCCGTCCCAGTGCTGTCGGGCATCAAGCGGTTCCGGTCCGAGTTCGAGGCCGGGTGCACCACGCCCGCCTCCCAGCTCTTCCCCTACGCCGCCTCGGCAATCGTTGAAAGCGCACGGTGAGCTATGACTCGACATGGTCAATATCACGATCGACGGCCTGCCCGTCGAGGTGGCCAAAGGGCACCCTCCTCATCCGCGCCGCGGAGAAGGCCGGCGTGCGCATCCCGCGCTTCTGCGACCACCCGCTGCTGGCGCCGTCGGCCAACTGCCGCCAGTGCCTGGTCGAGGTGGCCATGCCCGGGCGCGACGGCGTCGTGCGCCCCATGCCCAAGCCCCAGCCCTCGTGCGCCATGACCGCCGTGGAGGGCATGGAGGTCTCCACCCAGGCCACCAGCCCCGTCGCCGCCAAGGCGCAGGCCGGAACCATGGAGTTCCTCCTCATCAACCACCCGCTGGACTGCCCGGTGTGCGACAAGGGCGGGGAGTGCCCCTGCAGAACCAGGCCCTGGAGCTCATGGCCTCCGGCGCCCGGTCCGTCACCCGCTTCACCGACGTCAAGCGCACCTTCCCCAAGCCGCTGCGCCTGACCGGCAATATCCTGCTCGACCGCGACCGGTGCATCCTGTGCCAGCGCTGCGTGCGCTTCGCCGACCAGGTCGCCGGCGACCCCTTCATCGCCCTCCAGGGGCGCGGCGCCGGGCACGTGGGCGGGCAGATCACCGGCGGGCTGTACTCCGAGCAGATCGGCCGCTTCGACTCCACCGTCCTGGACTTCCACGACCCCGGCCTGCCCGACTCCGGCCTGACCACGATCCGCGGCGAGGCGGGTCTGGCCCCGAGGCGGACCTGGCCGGTCCGGACGGGGGCCCGGCGTCGTCGACGGGCGCGCCTACGGGCCGGCCGAGGCCGAGCTGGACGTGTCCGGGCGCCCCTTCGCCTCCTACTTCTCGGGCAATATCATCCAGATCTGCCCGGTGGGGGGCCCCTGACCAGCGCCCGCTACCGCTTCCGCGCCCGCCCCGTGGACCTGGTGTCCACCGACTCGGTCACCGAGCACGACGCCTCCGGCTCGGCCATCCGCGTGGACATGCGCCGCGGCGTCGTCCTGCGGCGCCTGGCCGGCAACGACCCTGAGGTCAACGAGGAGTGGATCACCGACAAGGACCGCTTCGCCTTCGCCTGGTCCGCCCAGCCGGACCGCCTGAGCGTCCCGCTCGTGCGCGACGACGACGGCGATCTCGTTCCCACCAGCTGGTCCGACGCCCTGGACGTGGCCGCCACCGGCCTGGCCGAGGCGCGCTCCGACGGCGGCGCGGCCCTCCTGCCGGGCGCGCGCCTGACCCTGGAGGACGCCTGGGCCTGGTCGCGCTTCGCCCGCACCGTGCTGGGCACCAACGACATCGACCAGCGCGTGCGCGACCACTGCGCGGAGGAGGACGCCTTCCTGGCCGAACGGGTCGCCGGAACGGGACTGGGCCCCGTGACCTACCGCTCCCTGGAGGGGGCCGGGCGGGTCCTGCTCGTGGCCCTGGAGCCCGAGGACGAGTGCGGCGCCCTGTTCCTGCGCCTGCGCAAGGGGCGTGCGCCGGCGGGGTGCGCGTGGCCGCCGTCGCCCCTGATCACCAACGGCTCGCGCAAGCTCGACGCCGAGGTCGTCCTGGCCGCGCCCGGGCGGGAGGCGGACGCCGTCGCCGCCCTGGCCCGGACCCACCCTGGGATCGTCGAGGCCCTGGGGGCCGACGGCGCCGCCATCCTCGTGGGCGAGCGGGCCGCGGCCGTGCCCGGGCTGCTCACCGCCGTCGCCGCCCTGGCCCGGACCACGGGCGCCCGCCTGGCCTGGGTGCCGCGCCGCGCCGGGGAGCGCGGCGGCATCGAGGCCGGGTGCCTGCCCTTCCTCCTGCCCGGCGGCCGCCCCGTGACCGATGCGGCCGCCCGCCGCCGGGTCGCCCGCGCCTGGGGCGTGGAGCCGGACGACCTGCCCGGGGCCCCGGGCGCGACACCGCCGGGATCCTCGCCGCCCTGGAGGACGGGGACCCTGAGCGGCCTGGTCGTCGGCGGCGTCGACCTGCGCGACTTCCCCGACCCGGACCTGGCCCGGCGGGCCCCTGAACGAACTCCCCTTCACCGTCCAGCTCGAGGTGCGCCGCACGGAGGTCAGCGAGTTCGCCGACGTCGTCCCTGCCGGTGGCGCCCGCCGAGGAGAAGAACGGCACCTTCGTCAACTGGGAGGGGCGCGTGCGGCCCTTCGGCCAGGCCCGCGTCTCGCGGGCCCGCACCGACCGGCAGGTCCTGGGGATGCTCGCCGCCGAGATGGGTGTCGACCTGGGCGTCGAGGACCTGGGGGTCCCTGCACGCCGGGATCGCCGACCTGGGCCTGTACGCCGGTCGGCGCGGCGGGGCCGTCCTGCCCCCGGGCGCCGACGGCGGGCCCGGACGCCGCGGCGAGGCGCCCGAGGGCACTGGCGGCGGGGCCGAGACCGCGAGACCGCCGCGGACGCCGTCGGCGGCAGGGCCGGCGATGCGGCGCCCGGGCGCGGAACCGCCGACCGGGGCCAGGACGCCCGCCTGGCCACGCACAAGCCCATGCTCGACGCCGGCCGCCTCCAGGACGGCGAGGCCTTCCTGGCCGCCACGGCGCGGCGCCCCGTCGCGCGCATCGGCGCCGACCTGGCCCGGCGCCTGGGCCTGACCGGCGGCCAGGGGCTCACGGTGTCCACGCCGACCGGCTCCATCACCCTGCCCGCCATTATCGGCGAGGTGGCCGACGGCGCCGTCTGGCTCCCGAGTGCTCCGCCGGCTCCACCGTCCGCCAGACCCTCGGCGCCGGCCACGGCAGCGCCGTCCGGCTCTCAATCCCCGCAACCGGCACGGAGGTGGTCCGGTGAAGCCTCGACCGTTATGACCGCGCACGCGAGCGCGCCCGCCCGCAGAGGGGCGTGGCCGCCGACTTCTCCGCCGAGACGTGGTGGCTGAGCCTGATCAAGGCGGTCTTCATCGTCGCCTTCCTCATCGTCAGCGTCATCATGGCCATCTGGACGGAGCGGCGCGTCCTGGGACGCATGCAGACGCGCCCCGGCCCGGAACGTCAACGGCTTCCTGGGCATCCCCCAGCTCATCGCCGACGCCGCCAAAGCTCATTATGAAGGAGGACTTCTGGCTCAGGGGCGCGGAGAAGTTCATCTACATCCTCGCCCCGGTCATCGCCGCCTTCAGCGCCTTCATGATCTACGCGGTCATCCCTTCGGGCCGCAGGTGAGCATCCTGGGCCACTCCACGCCCCTCCAGCTCACCGACTTCCCCGTCGCGGCCCTCTACGTCCTGGCCGTGACCGGATTCGGCGTCTACGGCATCATCCTGGGCGGATGGTCGACCCACTCCACCTACCCGCTGCTGGGCGCGGTGCGCTCGGCCGCCCAGGTCATCTCCTACGAGCTGAGCATGAGCCTGTCCATGCTCACGGTCTTCCTCGCCTCGGGACCATGTCCACCTCCCGGCATCGTGGCCGCCCAGGCGCGGGTGTGGTGGGGGCTGGCCATGATCCCCAGCCTCCTCATCTACGTGGTGTCCAGGGTCGGGGAGGTCAACCGCCTGCCCTTCGACCTGCCCGAGGCCGAGGGCGAGCTCGTCGCCGGCCACATGGTCGAGTACTCCTCGATGAAAGTCGCCTGGTACTACCTGGGCGAGTACATCAACATGTTCAACGTCTCCGCCATGTGCGTGACCCTGTTCCTGGGCGGCTGGCGCTCCTTCGTGCTCGCCTCCTTCTGGCCGGGGGCCAACTCCGGGTGGTGGCCGATGCTGTGGTTCGTCGCCAAGGTCTGGGCCGTCATGCTCTTCATGATCTGGACCCGGGCCACCCTGGTGCGCATCCGCTACGACCACTTCATGAAGCTGGGCTGGAAGTTCCTCATCCCGGTCTCCCTGACCTGGTTCGTCCTGGTGGCCGTCGTGCGGGCCTACCGCGCCTTCTCCGGCGGCTCCACCCGCGTCCTGCTGCTGGTCCCTGGCCGTCGTCTTCCTCGTGGCCATGATCGTCCTGTTCCTCCCTGCCCGACGGCGGGCGGGAGGAGGACCGGCCCGAGGGCGCCGGCGGCGCGGACGAGGACGGCGAGAGCGATGGCGACGGCGACGACGTCGTGGCCCCGGGCGAGGAGTTCGACGCCTTCGCGGACGGCTTCCCCGTCCCGCCCGCCGCCGGGCCGGCGCCTGCCCCCGTCGCGCACCCGCCGCGCCGCCGTCGCCGCCGCCGCGGCCGGCGCCACCACCCGCCACCGGCTCCGCGCCGGGCGATCAGGAGGAACCGATGACTGACCGCACCCCGCCCGGGACGCCGGGGCCGACGGCGACCACGACGAGTGGCTCGCCGAGAGCCCTCGGCGATCGGCCGCCTCTTCGCGCCGGTCGCCCGGCTGCGGCGTGACCCTCTCCTCGCTGTTCCGGCCCACGGTCACCGAGCAGTACCCCTTCATCCGGCCCGTCATGATGCCGCGCTACCACGGCCGTCACCAGCTCAACCGCTACGACGACGGCCTGGAGAAGTGCATCGGCTGCGAGCTGTGCGCCTGGGCCTGCCCGGCCGACGCCATCTACGTCGAGGCGGCCTCCAACGCCCCCGGCGCCCAGTACTCGCCCGGCGAGCGCTACGGCCGCGTCTACCAGATCAACTACCTGCGCTGCATCTTCTGCGGCATGTGCATCGAGGCCTGCCCCACGCGCGCCCTGACCATGACCCACGAGATCGACGAGCTGGTCGGGCCCCAACCGCACCGGCCTGATCTACGAGAAGCAGGACCTGCTCGCCCCCGTGCCCGCGCGGCGCCCTGGCGGCCCCCACCCCATGGTCGAGGGGCACCGAGGACGGCGACTACTACCGCGGCGCGGTCACCGGCGTCACCCGGGAGCAGATCGACTGGGTCCGCGCCCACCGCCCCGAGGACCCGACGCTCGAGTCGGCCAAGCCCGTCCCCGCCCCGACCCCCGCCAGGGAGGCCGTCCGTCGATGACCACCCTCCCCGTGCTCGCGCCGGCCTCGCTCACGCAGGGCGGCACCATCTCCACCGGCGAGACGATCCTGTTCGCGGTCGTCGCCGGCATCACCGTCGCCTGCGGCTTCGGCCTGCTCACCGCCAAGCGGGCCGTGAGCGCCGCGGTCAACATGATCGGCATCACGATCGGCCTGGCGGTGCTCTACATCGCCGGCGAGGCCCCTTCCTGGGCATCACCCAGGTCGTCGTCTACACCGGCGCCGTCATGACCCTCGTCCCTGTTCGTCGTCATGCTCGTCGGCGTGGGCGGCGACGAGCCTGTCTCCACCGGGTCGGCCGCGACCACCTGGATCGTCGGGGTCCTCGGCCTGGGCCTGGTCGTCGCGCTGGTCGGCGCCGTGGCGGGCTCGGCCTCGCCCGCCGCCGAGGGCCTGGACTCCGGCGCCCGGGCGACGCCGGCGCAGCTGGCCGTCGCCCTCTTCGGCGACCACGTCGTGGTCATGGAGCTGACCGGGCTGCTGCTCATCATCGCCGCCGTCGGCGCCCCTGACCCTGACCCACCGCGAGCGCATCCGCCCCAGGATCACCCAGCGCCACCGCGCGGGCCAAGATGCGCGCTCACGCCGAGCGCGGGCGCCCACCCGGGTCAGAAGCCCATGTCGGGCGTCTTCGCCGCCACCTAACACTGCCGCGGCCCCCTGCCCTGGACGCCGACGGCGAGGCGGTCGAGAGTCCGTTCCGCGCGTCCTGCGGGTGCGCGGCCAGGGCCTGGAGCTGGCGGAGGTCTCCCCGGGAGTCCTCCGCCGCGCGCGCGGCCGGGCGCAACCGAGCCGACGTCGTGGACGTGGCCCGCTCGGGCATGGCCTCCATGCCGGGGCCACGCCCGCCGTCGTCCAGCCGCTCGCCCCGGCCCAGGGCGATGAGGGCGCCGAGGACTGGGAGACCGCCGGGCCCGACGGCGGGGTCGCAGCCGGGTCCGAGGAGGAGAGGGGCGCGAAGTGACACTGCCCGTCACCGCCTACGTCGTCCTGGCCGGGTGCTCTTCACCCTCGGGGGCGCTGACGGTGCTGCTGCGCCGCAACGCCCTCATCGAGCTCATGGGCGTGGAGCTCATGCTCAACGCCGTCAACCTCGTCCTGGTCACCTTCTCCCGCCTCCACGGCGACCTGACCGGGCAGGTCTTCGCCTTCTTCGTCATGGTGGTCGCGGCCGCCGAGGTCGTGGTGGGCCTGAGCATCGTGGTGTCCATCTTCCCTGAACCCGCAGGTCCACGTCGGTCGACGACGAGAACCTGCTCAAGCACCTGAGGGGCCCACGTCCATGACCGCAACGCCTCTCGCCCTGCCGGCCGCGGCCGCCGCGACCGGCGCCGTCGCGCCCGCCACGGGCCCGGCGGCCCTGGCCTGGCTGCTCATCGTCATCCCGGCGGCCGGCGCCGCGATCCTCCTGCTCGCCGGGCGCGCCGCCGACGCCTGGGGGCACTGGCTCGGCCTGCTGGCCGCCTTCGCCGACGCCGCCCTGGGCATCGCCGTCCTCGCCCAGGTGCTGTCCCTGCCCGCCGACCAGCGGGTGATGGAGGTGAGGGCTGTGGCGCTGGTTCGCCGTCGGGACCTCGCCGTCGACGTCGATCTGCGAGTCGACCCGCTGTCGCTGACCTTCGTGGGCCTGGTGACCGTCGTCGCTCGCTCATCCACCTGTACTCGGTGGCCTACATGGCCCACGACCGGGACCGGCGCCGATTCTTCGCCTACCTGAACCTCTTCGTGGCCGCCATGCTCACCCTGGTGCTGGGCGACTCCTACATTGTGTTGTTCGTCGGCTGGGAGGGGTGGGACTGGCCTCCTACCTGCTCATCGGCTTCTGGAACACGGCCGACGCCGACGCCCCGGCCGCCGAGCGGGACCGCAGCCGGAGCAACGCCACCGCCGCCAAGAAGGCCTTCGTCATGAACCGCATCGGCGACGTCGGCCTCCTGCTGGCCATGATGGCTATGGTCTCGCGCGTCGGCCTCGGTGGCCTTCGACGCCGTCCTGCCGGCCGCGCGCTCCGGCGCCGTGCCCCCGGGGTGGCTGACCGCCATGGGGTTCTTCCTGCTGCTGGCGGCCTGCGGCAAGTCCGCCCAGTTCCCGCTCCAGGCGTGGCTGGGCGACGCCATGGCCGGGCCGACGCCGGTGTCGGCCCTCATCCACGCCGCCACCATGGTCACCGCCGGCGTCTACCTCATGGTGCGCTCCGGGGCGGTCTTCGAGGGCGCCCCGCCGCCCAGCTGGCCGTGGCGGTCGTGGGGCGCCATCACCCTGGTGCTCGGGGCCGTCATCGGGTCCGCCAAGGACGATATGAAGAAGGTCTGGCGGCCTCCACCATGAGCCAGATCGGCTACATGATGCTGGGGGCGGGCCTGGGGCCGCCGGCTACGCCCTGGCGATCTTCCACCTGCTCACCCACGGCTTCTTCAAGGCCCAGCTCTTCCTGGGGGCCGGGTCCGTCGCATGCACGCCATGGGCGACCAGGTCGATATGCGCCGCTTCGGCGCCCTGGCCGGGTCATGCGCATCACCTGGGCCACCATGGGCATCGGCTGGCTGGCGATCCTGGGCGTGCCGCCCTTCTCCGGGTTCTGGTCCAGGACCGGATCATCGAGGCCGCCTTCACCGGAGAGGGGTCAGCCCTGGATCCTGGGCGGCGTCGCGACTGGTGGGGGCGAGGCCTGACCGCCTTCTACATGTCCCGCCTGTTCTTCATGATCTTCCACGGCTCGCGGCGCTGGACCACCGAGGCCGACCCCCAGGGCCGGTCCGCCCCCACGAGTCCGGGTGGCTCGCAGACCGCCCCCTGGTCGTCCTGTCGGTCTTCTCCCTCGGCCTGGGCGAGGGCGCTGGCCCTGCAACGACCTGTTCGTCACCTGGCTGGAGCCGGTGACCGGGCGCGCCGGGCACGGCGAGCCGGTCCTGCCGGCCACCGCCATCATCGGGGCCACGCTCGGGCTCGTCGTCGTCGGGGACCGGTCTGGCCTGGTGGATGTACGCGCGCCGACGGGTCCCCGAGACGGCCCCGCCCGCGCCGGCCCTGGTCGAGGCGGCCCGCCGCGACATGTACCAGGACGCCGTCAACGAGGCCGTGGCCATGCGACCCGGCCAGGGGCTGGTCGCCGCCGCCACCGCCTCCGACCGCCGCGTCGTCGACGGCGCCGTCGAGGGGCCTGGCGCGGGGCACGGCCGGCCTGGGGTGGCTGACCTCTCTCACCGAGTCCGGCTACGTGCGCTCCTACGCGTCCTACATGCTCGTCGGCGTCGTGCTCGCCCTCGTCGCCGTCCTGGCCACCAGGTTCTGAGAGGACCCGCCATGCACACCGTCGCCGCATCCTTCCCCGTGCTCACCGTCATGGCGGTCCTGCCCTCGCGGGGGCCTCCTCCTGGTCCTCGTGCCGCCGCTGCGCCTGCGCCCGCGCCCTCGGCCTGCTGACCTGCCTGGCCGTGCTCGGCGCGGGGGTGACCGCTCTGCCGCTTCGACCCGTCGGCCGGCTCCAGCCTCCAGCTGGCCGAGACCCGGCCCTGGATCCCGGCCCTGGGCGTGTCCTGGGCCCTGGGCGTCAACGGGCTGGGCCTGGCCATGCTCCTGCTGACCGCCTTCCTCACCCCCATTGTGCTGCTCGCCTCCTGGGAGGTGCCGGCCGACCGCCAGGACCGGTTCACCGGGCTGGTCCTGGTCCTGGAGTCCTTCGTCGTCGTCATCTTCGCCGCCCGCGACGTCTTCCTCTTCTACCTGTGCTTCGAGGCCATGCTCATCCCGTGTACTTCCTCATCAGGTCGCTTCGGCGGGCCCTGGCATGCGCGCGCCGCCCTCAAGTTCCTGCTGTACTCGCTGGCCGGCGGACTGATCATGCTCATCGGCGTCGTCGCCCTGTTCGTCTACGGGCCGGGGGTCAGGACGCCCTCCTCATCGAGCGCCTCGCGGGAACCTGGAGGTCACGGCCGCGACGGGCCGGTGGATCTTCGCCACCTTCTTCATCGCCTTCGCCATCAAGGCCCCCCATGGTCCCGCTGCACACCTGGCTGCCGGGCATTTGCCGAGCAGGCCACCCAGGGCACATCCGTGCTGCTCATCGGCGTCCTGGACAAGATCGGCACCTACGGCATGATCGCCTGGTCCTGCCGCTGTTCCCCGAGGCCTCCCGCTGGGCCGCCCCGGCGATCGCGGTGGCGGCCGCGGTCGGCATCATCTACGGCGGCCTGGCCGCCATCGGCCAGGACGACCTCTACCGCCTCATCTCCTACACCTCCATCAGCCACTTCGGCTTCATGGTGCTGGGCATCTTCATCGGCAGCCGTCTGGCCGCGACCGGCGCCATGGTCTACATGGTGGCCCACGGCCTGTCCATCGCCGGCCTCTACCTCGTCACCGGCTTCCTGGCGCGGCGCACCGGCACCGTGAGGATCTCCGAGCTGGGCGGCATGGCGCGAGTCCTGCCGCTGGTGGCGGGCACGTGGCTGGTGTGCGGCCTGGCCTCCATCGCCCTGCCGGGCCCTGAGCGGCTTCGTGCCCGAGTGGATGGTGCTCACGGGACCTTCTCGGTCTCGCGGCGCTGGGCGCGGTCGCCGTCGCGGGCGCGGTCATCGCCGCCGTCTACGTGCTCCTGCCCTACCAGCGGGTCTTCACTGGGGCACCCGACGCCGAGCGCACGGGCGGCCAGGACCTGGACGGGCGCGAGCGGCTCGTCGTCGTGCCCGTCATCGCCGCCATGCTCGTCATCGGCCTCGCGCCGGCCCTCCTCGTGAACGCCCTCGACGGCGTCGCTGAGCAGGTCTCCACGACGGTGAGCGCCGCCGCCAGGCCGTTGACGGCCGGGACCACCGCCGGGGCCCAGGGCCGTTGACGGAGCCAGCGCCGTCGGGACTGCCCGCCCCGCCTTCTCCGGAAGGGAATGCGTGAGCTTCACCGCCCCGACCATCCTGTGGGCCGGTCTCACCCGGTCGCCGTCATCCTGGGCGCCGCCGTCCTGGGCGTCCTCCTGGAGCCCTCGTCCCGCGCCGGGCGCCCGGTCCTCCAGCCGGGCCCTGGCCCGTTCTGGCGATCCTGGGCGCCGGCGCGGGCGTGGTCGTGCGCTGGCGGGCCGTGGAGGCGGGCGTGGGCGCCTCGCGACCGCCGGGTTCGACGAGGACCCCTTCGGCGTCGCCGCCCAGGGCATCATGCTCGTCATCGGCCTGCTCGCCGTCCTGGTCATGCAGCCGATCGCACCACGGCCGACGACGGCGCCTTCGCCGCGCAGGCCGCCGATCGGCCCCGGCAGCGCCGAGGAGGCCGAGTCCCTGCACGCCGGGTGGACGGGCACCGAGGTCTTCCCGCTGACGCTGTTCAGCCTGGGCGGCATGATGCTCTTCCCGCTGTCGAGCAACCTCATCGCCCTGTTCGTCATGCTCGAGCTCGTCTCGCTGCCGCTGTACATCATGGCCGCCATGGCGCGCCACCGCCGCCTGCTCAGCCAGGAGGCGGCCCTGAAGTACTTTCGTGCTGGGCGCCTTCGCTCCGCCTTCCTCCTCTGGGGCGGCCCTGCCTACGGCTTCTCCGGGTCGGTGTCCTACACCGATATCGCGGCGGCCATCCGCTACGGGGCCGTGCCCGGCATGGACCGGCTCATGCTGGCGGGCGCGGCCCTGGTCGTCGTCGGCCTGCTGTTCAAGATCGCCGCCGTGCCCTTCCACGCCTGGAGCCCCGACGTCTACCAGGGCGCCCCCACGCCGGTCACCGGGTTCATGGCGGCCGGCGTCAAGGCCACCGCCTTCCCCGGCCCTCGTGCGCTTGCCTACATCGCCGTGGCCGCCTGAGCTGGGACCTGGCCCCCGTCCTGTGGGCCGTGTCGCTGGCCACCATGGCCGTGGGCACGGTGGTCGGCGTCGTCCAGAGGGACGTCAAGCGCATGCTCGCCTACTCCGCGATCGCCCACGCCGGCTACATGCTCATCGGCATCATCAGCCTCAACCAGCAGGGTGTCGCCGCCCTGCTCGTGTACTGCCCTGGCGTACGGCGTGGCGACCGTGGGCGCCTTCGGCGTCGTCACGCTCGTGCGCACCGGCCACGACGGCGCTGCCGGCCCGGAGGCCACCGACCTGACCTTCCGAGGGCTGGGCCGGCGCGCCCCTGGCTGGCCGCCGCCATGACGGTCTTCCTGCTGTCCTTCGCGGGCGTCCCGCTGACCTTCGGGTTCATGGCCAGTTCGAGCTGTTCGTCGCCGGCGTCGGGGAGCGCCTGGCTCGTCGTCGCCGCGGTCGTCTCCTCGGCGGCGACGGCCTTCTTCTACATGCGCCTGATCCTGCTCATGTTCTTCCACGAGCCGCGCGTGAGACCGTTATCGTCGTCGGCTCCAGGGGGCCGACGGCGGCGGCGATCGGCACCGCCGCCTTCCTCACCGTGGCGCTGGGCGTGCTGCCGCAGGCGGTGCTGGTCGTGCTCGGCCGCGCGGCTATGCTCATGCCGTGATCGGATCGCTCACTGGACGCCCCGGAACTCGAGGGCGCTCTCTCCCGGCCCTGGCCGCCATCGAGAGCGCGGCTGCTGGAGGTCGTCAGCAACGCCGATGAGACGATCAACCCGCCCACCTCCCACCTGGCGGAGGCCGGGGGCAGGCTGCGCCCGATCCTCACCCTCCTGACCGCCCAGCTGGGCGACCCGGCCCCTGGCCGCGGCGAGCAGGTGCGCGACGCCGGGGTCGCCGTCGAACTCACCCATATCGCCACGCTCTATCACGACGACGTCATGGACGACGCGCCGCTGCGCCGCGGCGCCCCCAGCGCCCAGACGGTGTGGGGCAACTCCGCCGCCATCCTCACCGGCGACGTGCTCGTGGCCCGCGCCTCCCAGCTGGTGGCGGCCCTGGGGCCGGAGGCGGTCCTGGCCCACGCCAAGACCTTCGAGCGCCTGTGCATGGGCCAGCCCACGAGACGCTGCCCGCGTCCGGCCGGCACCGACCCGGTGGCGCACTACATCCAGGTCCTGGCCGACAAGACGGGCTCGCTCATCGCCGTGTCCGCGCGCTACGGCGCCATGCTGACGGGGGCGGGCCGGGCCACGGAGCGGATCGTGGAGGCCTTCGAGAGCGGATCGGCGTCGCCTTCAACTCGCCGACGACTGTCCTCGACCTGGTGGGGACCCGGCCGCCCTGGGCAAGACCCCGGGCACGGACCTGCGCGAGGGCGTGACACCATGCCGTGCTGCTGCTGCGCCAGGCCCTGGCGGCCGGCGAGTCGACGCCGCGGGCCAGGCGATCCTGTCGCGGCTGTCGACGGGGACCTGGGCGACGACGAGGTCCTGGCCGACGTGGTCGACCGGCTCAGAGCCACCCGGTGCTGGCCCGCACGCAGCAGATGGCGATGGACTGGGCCCCGCGAGGCCGTGGCCGTGCTGGACGGATTGGAGGCCGTCGTCGCCGGCGCCCGCGAGCGCCTGGAGGCCGGCTGTGCGGCGGCGGCCGGGGCTGGAACCGGGAGCAGGGCCGGGAGTGAGGCTGGCGTCGGGACCGCTCCGGTGTCAGCCGGGGCTGGCTCTAGTGTCGGGGACCGCCGAGGCCGGTGTCGGGACCGGGGCTGGGGCCAGTGTTGGATCGCTTGGGGCCAGTGCCGGAGCCGGGACTGGCTCCGGTGTCGGGACCGGGGCCGAGGCCGGGGTCGGGACCGGGCTGGGAGCAGGGGCCGAGTGCGAGGCAGCGCTGGCCGAGACCCGGCGACGCGTGCGGCTCGTGCGCGTCGGCATGGAGCAGTTCGCGCGTCTCCTCGTCGACCGCGCCGCCCTGAGCGGTCCGCGGGGTCAGCCGCTGGACGTCATCGCGGTCGTCACGGTCGTCGAGGTCGCCGGGTAACCCGCGAGATCGTCACTTAACCCGCGAGATCGCCGGATAACCTCGCGAGATCGTCACTAACCCGCGAGCACGTACCTCTAGCAGACGTGCTCGCGGGTTAAGTGACGTGCTCGTCGTGTCTACGTGGCGATCTCGGCGGCCGCCCGGCGATTCTGCGGCCGGGCGAGTCGGGCGGCGCGGTGGATGGTTCGACGTCGTCCCTGTTCTCGGCCGGGGAGCCGCCAGGGTGCGCTCCTACGCCGGCCGGAGTGTGCGGATGAGCTCCATCCTGGGGACCTGACCTGCCCCTGCGCCGTGCCCGTGTTGGGCCGAGTGTCATTCTTGCAGGTTATCGTCCGACTCGGATCGACCCCGACGCCGTTCCGCGAGTCTCGCACGCCCCAATAACCCTCATGTTCCACTTACTTGGAGGTGGGGAGTGACAGGCGCGGGAAACAGCGGCACGGGCGTGTCACCGCAGCAGCAGGCGGGAGCGGCGTAGGCGCGGAAAATATGGCGCTCCGGGAGGATCGTTCGGCCTCCGCCCCCGGCAACGGATCTGCGAAACCGCGGAATGACACGGAAATCGCCGAGGCGCAACCGGCACGCTGAGCCGAACGATCCTCCCGGAGCGCCAAAACCGCTTCCCGGATCAGCGCGGACAGCGGCGGACCCACGACATCGAGGCCGTCGCCGCCGAGGTCTCATCCCGGATCAGCGCGGACACGGAGAACCCGGAACTTGTGTGCCGTAGGACGCGGGCCACCTGCCAGGGCGGGGCGTCAGAGGGCGCCCGGACCCGGCGGGAGGACGGCGGTCTCACGCAGTCGCCGGGATGAAGACGCTCCCGTCCGGTGCCGCTGTTGCCGAAGGCCCCGAAGTGGTTGACCTGCTCACCGAGTCCAATGGGAAGGCGGTGCTCGACAGCTCCTCCCCGGTGGACAGGCTCAGGAGCTGGATCTTCTGATAGCCCGACAACGTGTAGATGACGTCGCCGAAGATCGTCGCCTTATCCGGGAGCTTCTTGCCGCCGTCGGCCTTGAGGCTGAGCATCGCGGTGGCGTCGCCGGGGCGCCGGACGTCGAAGGCGTCCGGGTGTGCAGGCATGACGAGGTACTCGCCGACGAGTTTGGTGCAGCGCATCCCTCACCCCGGTGCTGTATTCGGTGCTTCCCGGAATGGTGTCGGTGATCGGGACCTCGGTCTTGGTGGTCGTGTCGACGGCGGTGACCGAGTGAGCTCGAAGATGCCCCCACATTGCCGATGTAGAGCCACTTCCCGAAGGCCCGGAGCGGACCCTGCTTGTCGCTGTAGGTGAGGTGCCGCCGTCGATCAGGGACGTCAGTGTATCCGGTCTTCGTATCGTAGGCGCCCAGGAAGTCTCCAATGACCTCCCTCGTGCCCATGTCGGGCTGCTGGAGGATGGAGAGGTCGCCGGTGGACAGGGAGATGCAGCGCCTGTCGCACGTGATGATGAGGGCGGAGAGTCCGAGCTGAAGGAGACCTCCCCGTCGCTGGCCTGCTTGGGGTCGACGTCGTCCCACAGCGTCGTTCCTCGGAGTTCACCGAGCCGTCGATGAGCGAGATCTTGACCATGTCGATGGCGTGGGTCTCCGGCACTGCGCCGCGTTCTTCGTCAGACCCGTCAGGACGTAGCCGAACTCGTCGTCGACGATCGCTGGTCCCCGGTTGCATGACGTAGGCGGCCCGGGCGTGGTCTCACTGGTGACGGTGTTCTCATCGATAATGGTGGTCCGAGTCGCCGGTGCCCGCCTCGACGCCGATCTCGCGCACCGTGAGGTCGGCCAGATCCACGTAGCGCGGCACTCGCGGCGTAGCGGTTCGATACGCATGCTGCGAACATCCGTTTGAGGTCATCGGACAGGAGTCGGGTTCCGAACTCCTTGGGCGGCGTCGTCATATCGCTCACGGTCGGCGCGACGCAGGGGCGTCAGGGGACGCCGCGCCCGCGGACGAGTCGCCCGCGGCGGAGCCCCCGCCGTCGAGCTGGTGGAGCCGCAGGCGGACGGCGGGGCCAGCGGCGACGAGGGGAGAAGGGACGGGAGACTGCGTCGTTTCACGGTGTTCCTCGGAAAGCGGATGAATAACTGGCTAGAATCGTGGTGCGTCATGTACGGATGCGGCCGGTTCCCTATTGTGGCTCCGCATCGCCCCGGATGATGGGGAGAACTCTCCGCCCAGGGCCCGGTCAGGCTGCATCCGGAGCTCGCCCGGAGTCCATTCGGGGCCGGCGCGGGGTCCGCGGGTCCGGTCGCGGGCCGGTCCGCCAGGCCGACTGCGGGGCGCAGGCTCCGACACCGGCGGCGGTCGGTCCGCCCGGGGCCAGCGCCCTCGGCCCTGGGGCCTCCGCGCCCTCCGGCCCGGGCCTCCGCGCCGTCGGGCGGCCTGTGTCCGACGCCATGAGGACGCGCCCTCCCGCCTCCTAGACTGGGCGCGCCGTCGCCGGCGCCGTCCGACCCGGCCCGCCCCTCAATCCCGCCGCCACAGAAACGAAAGAGCGGTGAACGCACGTCCTCTCCAGCGTCGCCGTCATCGGTGCCGGTCCCGCCGGCATCTACGCCTCCGACATCCTGTCCAAATCCGGGCTGACGCAGGCATCGACCTGTTCGAGCGGCTCCCCGCCCCCTACGGCCTGGTGCGCTACGGGGTGGCCCCGACCACCCGCGCATCAAGCAGATCATCGTGGCCCTGTACAAGATCCTCCAGCGCGGCGACATCCGGCTCATCGGCAATGTGAGGTGGGCCGGGACATCTCGTGGCCGAGCTCCACGAGCACTACGACGCCCTGGTCTTCTCCACCGGCGCCGACACCGACGCCCCCTGGACATCCCGGCGCCGACGCCCCGAGTGCTACGGCGGCGCCGACCCGTCTCCTGGTACGACGGCCACCCCGACCACCCGCACCTGGGACCTGAGCGCCAAGGAGGTCGCCGTCATCGGCGTGAGCACTGTGGCCCTGGACATCTCGCACATCCTGGCCAGGCACACCGCCGACCTCATGGTCACCGAGATCCCCGCCAACGTCGCCGAGGTCCTGGCCGCCTCCCCGGTCACCGACGTGCACGTCTTCGGGCGCCGCGGCCCCGCCCAGGTCAAGTTCACCCCCCGGAGCTGCGCGAGCTGGGCAAGCAGCCCGACGTCGACGTCACCGTCGACGAGGAGGACTTCGAGTACGACGCCGGTTCGCAGGCGGCACTGGCGGCCTCCAACCAGCAGCGCCAGGTCGTCAAGGCCCTGGAGGGCTACGCCATGCAGGAGCCCGAGGACCTCACCGCCTCCCGCACCATCCACATCCACCTCTTCCAGGCCCCCGCGGCCGTCCTCACCGACGAGGCCGGGCACGTGCGGGCCCTGCGCACCGAGCGCACCCGCCTGACCGGCGACGGCACCGTCACCGGCACCGGAGTCTTCACCGACTGGCCGGTCGGGCGGTCTACCGCGCCATCGGCTACGCCGGCAGCCCCATCGAGGACTGCCCGCTTCGACTCGAGCGCACGTGGTGCCCAAGCGGGCGGGCGCGTGCTGGGGAGGACGGCGAGCCGATCACCGGCATCTACGCCACCGGCTGGATCCGCCGCGGCCCCGTGGGCCTGATCGGCTCACCAAGTCCGACGCCCAGGAGACCATCTCAACCCTCGTGGCCGACGCCGGGGCTGGCCCCTGCGCGCCACCGCCGACGACGAGGCGCAGGTCGGCCACGACGCCCTCATCGCCCTGCTGGAGTCCCGCGGCATCCCCTTCACCACCTGGGAGGGCTGGGAGCTGCTCGACGCCTACGAGCGCGAGCTCGGCTGAGCACTTCGGCGAGGTCAGAGGTCACCGGCGGGGCGTCCAAGTCGCGCGAGGCGCGTCAGGTGTCGTCTCCGCGCGGGCCATGACCGCCATCTCCCGCTCCACCGAGGTGCCCGCCGATCTCATCGGTCGGCCCGAGCCGACCGCGTGCCCGAGCGCGTCGCGCACCGCCTGGAGGGCCCGGAGGCGCCGGCCGTTCGGGGACTGAGCGCCCCGGCGCGGGCGCGGACCACTGCCCCGTCCAAGAACGAGCGGCCGGAACCCGCTGAGCGCCCCGGCGCGGGCGCGAAGGGCCGCGGGCGCCCGCGGCCGCGTCCGGGACCGCACCCGCCCGCCTGCGCCACCGGGCGGGCCGGTAGAGCGCCCGCGCCGCCGCGTCCAGCGGTAGGGTTGTCAAATCTGTTGCAAAGGCCCCTGATCCCGCCGGGACGCGCGAAGAGAATCGTTGATATTCCGCGCTTTTCTCAACCGCCGATCCTGCCGTGGAGCGCCTTTGCAACAGATTTGGACAGAATTCCGTCCGGGCGAGTCCCAGGAGTCACACGCGCCCGCCGTGCCTTCTGCTCCGGACCAACGAACCCCAGTAATAGGCGGCGACGGTCCACTCAGGGTGTACGGGCGCCCGTTCGGCCGGCGTCCGGTCCCCTACGAAGGAAGAACCATGCGAATCGGCGTCCCCGCAGAGATCAAGAACAACGAGTTCCGCGTCGCCATCACCCCTCCGGCGTCCACGCTCACCCGCCGCGGGCACGAGGTCACCGTGCAGGCGGGGCCGGGCGGCTCGGGGATCGACGACGGGGAGTACGCCGCCGCCGGGGCCGCCATCGGCGACGACGTCGAGGCCCTGTGGGCCGACTCCGAGATGATCCTCGAGGTCAAGGGAGCCCGTCGAGAGCGAGTACCGCTTCCTGCACCCTGGCCTGGTCCTGTTCACCTATCTGCACCTGGCGGCCGACCGGCCTCTGACCGAGGACTGCTCGCCCGCCGGGTCACCTCCATCGCCTACGAGACCGTCGCCACCGACGCCGGCGCCCTGCCCTGCTGGCGCCCATGTCCGAGATCGCCGGGCGCCTGGCCGCCCAGGTCGGCGCCGACTGCCTGCTGCGCCCCCATGGCGGGGCCGGCGTGCTGCTGGGCGGGGCCGCCGGCGTGCGGCGCGGCGACGTCGTCGTCCTCGGGGCGGCACCGCCGGCCTGGCCGCGGCGCGGGTGAGCGCAGGCATGGGGAGCCGACGTCACCGTGTTCGACGTCGACCCCGCGCGCATGCGCCACATCGAGGAGGTCACGGGCGGGGCGATCCGCACCCGCCTGTCCACCGAGCTCGACGTCGCCCGCGCCTGCGCCGGGGCCGACCTGGTCATCGGCGCGGTCCTCGTGCCTGGGCCCGCACCCCGCGCCTGGTCACCCGCGAGATGGTCAGGGCCATGCGGCCGGGCAGCGTGCTGGTCGACATCGCCATCGACCAGGGCGGCTGCTTCGAGGACTCCCGCCCCACCACCCACTCCGAGCCGACCTTCGAGGTCGAGGGCTCCATCTTCTACTGCGTGGCCAATATGCCCGGCGCCGTGCCCCACACCTCCACCTACGCCCTGACCAACGCCACCCTGACCTACGCCCTGGCCCTGGCCGACGACGGCTGGCGCGGGGCCTGCCGGGCGCGCGCCGAGCTGGGCCGGGGCCTGAGCACCCACGACGGGGTCCTCTACACCGAGGGCGTCGGCCGGGCGCTGGGCCTGGAGACGGCCGACGCCGCCGCCCTGCTGGCCTGAGGGCCGCGCTCCGAATAGGCGCTCCAGGCCCCGCCGTTTCATGTCAGCCAGTCGAATCGGCCGTCTTCACCGCGTCGGGTGGGAACGACCACCTGAATCGCCGTGCGTCGATCAGCGGGTCCGCGGTCCCCGTCGCGCTGCGCCCGGTCACCAGATCGATGCGGATCTCCTCCCAGCAGATCTGGCCCGTGCTCGCCACTTTTCCGGACGCGTCCACCAGTGCGAGGCCGCGCGAGCAGTTCAGAAGCGCAGGCGCCGGGCGGGGACGGGCCCGACCTGACGATCGGCGATTCGGTGGCCACCCGGACGAAGGAGGAGCGGTCGTGAACGTCGCCGACCACCGCGCACCCTGCGGCCCACGGCGCACACGCCACCGCCGTCGCCCAGTCCGATCAGCCCCGACGCCCCTCCCAGTGGTCGGGCCCCGCGGATCGCCAGCGTGAAGGAGTCCTGCGCGGTGTAGACGTGCGAAGCGCGAAGACAGCCCGAGTCCGGGCACGGGTCGACGTCGATATGCCCGGATCCTCCCCATGCGACGTCGTACTCCTCCTGCTCGATGGCGAAGTCGACGCCGATCAGGCCGTCGTCAAAGTCTTGCGAAGAACGGTTCGTCAATCATTGCACATTCGACCGCGCTGAGAAATGCTTCGGCATGAAGGTGCGCCTCAGTCCGTCCCGGTCCACGTGATCTCCGGCAGAGTCATCTTCACGAGTCGTTCCACGAGCTGTAATCGTTGACGGCCGCCACCACGCGGATCCAGCCGTTCGTGAAGTCGAGGTGCAGCCAGCCGGGGCCGGATTCCACCGCGAGCAGGTCCTGTCCCTCGAACCTCTTCAGGTGCGAGGCGAGCACGCTCGGCTCGACCTCCTCCCACAGGGAATGGACCCCCTGGCATCCCACGAAGGGCCCCGTGATCTCAAGAGTGATGACATCGGTGCGCATGATCGGGTGGTGGTTGTCAACCAACTCGAAGCACGTCACCCTCGTCGGCAGGAGCAGGTCGATCCGTTCGCGAATAGTGACCTTCATGCTGAAAACTCCTTCTCTATGACAATCGCCCGGGAACCGCCCGGACTCTGAACATTCCCCGGGCCGGGTGATTCACTCGTCCAGTTTCATTTCGGTTCGCGCCCGGGCGAGGGTGCGCTGGAATCGGTCGCGGCCGAGTCGGAGGCTGGTGATCAGGTGGAAGGGCGGGCGGTAGAAGGAGTCCTCCCAGGGGCGCAGGCCGACCGCGGCCGCGTAGTCGATCAGCATCCGCTCGGTGAGGCGATCCGTGCCAGCGTCGCCGGTAGGCCTCGACGTCCTCATAGGGCTGGATCTCCCCGTCGGTCCCGAAGTGCCACCGGCCGACGTCCTCCTCCTCGCTCACCCAGACCGCGCGCACGTGGTCGCGCCCCGTCTGCGGGCCGAGCACGTGGAACTGCCTGAACCCCGGGGAGTGCTCGGGGTCGAGGGCCGGCAGGGGCGGCCGCGACGAAATATCCTGGGACCCTCAGCGCGCGCGACAGACGAACGGACAGCCCCCTGCCGCCTAAACCGTAGATACGACCATAGAACACAGTCGACCATCCCTTATCCCAATCGTCCACGAGTGGATGCGGTTACGAGAATCGTTCGCAGTGTACAACCCATGTGAACCGCTGTGCAACCAGGGCGGACGCGATCGCCGTGAGGATCTTCAGGGATTGTCACCGCGTCGGCGTGATCGTGCCCGTGGAGTCCACGATGAAGTCGGGACCCTCCTTGACCGGCTTCTGCTTCGGCGTCACGGGATGCGGCCTGCGCGGCCTGGATTCGTACTCCCTCATATCCTGCTCCAGGAAACGAGCCTCTTTAATCAGTGCTTGACAGGCGGCGTCCTCCGAGATCATAGACCTTTTCACCGATACGATCTCCGCGCTCCGCGTAGAACACGACCCACCGGGCGGGACCTTCTTGGTATAGAATTGCGGCGTAGTCGGCGGCGACCGTATTGATGGCGAAGAACCTGGGGCGCACCCCCTCCTTGACGAGGAAGTCGGCGACCCTCATCCACTTTCATATTCGATCTCCTTAGGTGGCGTCAGCGACTCCTCCGACCGCGGGTTCGCGCGCCCGCCTCCGTTTGACCGTATGCTTCGATATGCGAAGACACCGGTGGTGATGACCAGTGAGAGGGCCGCGGACGTCCCGATCGCATCGAGGTCCCCCGTGGCGAGGATGACACCCAGCTGAATGGGCACCAGGATCAGGGTCGTGCGCATGAGAGCGCGTTCTACCGGGCGGTTGCCGTAGAACGCTCTCATGAACATCGCCGTCCGCAGGCCAAGACCGAGGGAGCGTGGGGACTGAAATTATGGCCATGACCATTCCGAACATCCCCAGGATGACAGGAATATCGCTTGTGTTCAATTCCGGATCGTACCCGAGAGAGCGGGACATCACGGCGGTGATTGCCTCGGCCATAATGCTGAAAGGCACTACCGAGCGGTGGATCCGGAGAATGAGGGAATCGGCCGCCCTATTGAGGACGGGGTTCGTCGGGGATACGGCCAGCGCCGCGCTCAGGGCCTCGCCAGCCTCGTGGATCTGTCTTACGGATGTGGGCCATCCGCGACAGGTCCGACAGGGCATTCGGGTTATTCGGGTCGAGGGCCAGCGCCCTGCGCAGGAATTTCTGACCCTTCCGGGTGCTGATCCAGCCCTCCAGGCGCGCTACGGCCATAAGGACGTCGGGGTCCTCCGGCGCCGCCTCGAGCGCCAGTCGTTTCCAGTTCCCGCCAGCGTCGAAAATGGAGTCCCGTCTGCTGCTCGGCCACGGCGAGGTTGGCGAGGGTCCGCCCGTCGTGCGGATCGAGCCCGACGGCCCGTCGCAGCAGGTCGCGGCTCTCCGCGGACGTTCGGGCGAGTTGAGAGCACAGACGCAGCGCCTGAACCTCGTTCGGATCGAGTCGCAGAGCCTCGAATCCCTCTTCGCGGGCCTCGTCCACCCCTGCCGACATCGCACAGGCAGATCGCCAACAAGAGGTGCACCAGGGCGATGTCGGGAAGGCGGCGCACACTGCCCGGCCTCGGCGAGCGCGCGCTCCACCCTGACCCATGTCGCGCAGAAGGGCGACCCGGTTCCAGGAGATGTTGAGGTCCGACCAGTCTCCGGGCCCTCCTGAAAAAGTGCTGGTCGTCGAGTCATCCATTGTCTCGTTCCTCAGGGGGAGTGGGCCGTCGCTGTGAAGCATACCACGGGGACGGCCCCGATGGGTTCGTGCGAGAACCACTTCAGATGTATTCTTCGAAGAATCTGTCCCTCCACGTGGACGGCCAGTCGAACTCGCCGTCGTACGGGTCGTCCAACGGATCCTCGCTGATATGAATGTAGCCGAGGCGCCGAGGGCGTTCTCAATGCGGTTCCTGTCGGAGACGGCCATCAACTCCGCCGTTTCCCGCGTCACTCCACGCCGCTGGATTCTCGAGTGCGACGATGGTCATTCTCCCGAAGTCGCTGATGGATATCACGATCCGGGCCGGGCTGTCGAGGACGGTCTCAGGGATCACGATCCGGCCCAGCTCGGCGGAGTCCTCCATATGGTCGTCATGCTCGCAGGAGCAGGGAGGACTCCTCGTCAATGGCATCGACAAGGAGTTTGAAACGCTTGTGCTCGGTGCGATGACGGAGGTTCACGAGCGCCTCCGTATAATCTGGATCCGGATCGTCGAGACTGCGGAGAAGCCTCGCATGGTTTTCCGAGGCGGGACAGCAGGAGGACCGTCCGCCAGCCGACACATCGATATGCGGGTCCCAGCGGTCCCGGCAGCGCTCGACGATATCGCGGACGGCGCGTCCGATCCGCTCGCGCCAACGTCGCAGGAGGAATATCATATCGGTGAGCCTCTCTCATGAATACTACTGGAGTAAGGGGGCAGATGGACAATGGTACCGGTGAGAGGTCCTCGGCCGACAGGCGCTCGTGGGCCACCGGTCTTCCAGGCCGCGTCCTGACCGTGGGCGCTCATGCCGTCCCGCCATGTGGCTCAGGGCGGGCATCGCCCTCTGACCGAACGATCTTCCTGCCATGGTGCCATGATCGTGGTGATGGCGGCGGAGCCCGGGGTGATGCGACGGAGATCCTTGAAATGCTTGAACTTCGACACGAATCCCGGCGGGAAAGACTCACTGAACAACAAGGTGCACCTCACCAGAGGTGTATCTTTTCGCGATGATGGGTGTTGAATTTCTCCGACTTCCTTCCATTCGAACACGAGTGCGTTAAAGCCTGTCAGATGGAGTCCGTCCGTCTTCGATTCCAGGGTTGGGATGCCATGGAAAATAAGATGCAGAGGGTGATCCAACTCGACGACTAGGGCATCGTCGTGGATTTCGACCTCGACCAGTGACAGGCGGTTGTCGTACGGACGGCCGAACCAACCGTTCGGGAGTTTTAATCCGCACGACCGGTGCCTGAGGAAGAAGAATTTGATTCTTCGGTCCGGAGAAAAACACGCTCATTACGCCAATCTCCTCTGATTCCGGATGAGATACCCCGACTCTCGCTGCTGAAAGCAGACCTATGATTACTGCGCCGACCGCTTGATCGGCTCGGGCCAGAAGAACATGTCCTCCTCGGAATCCCCATCTGCTCTCCCAGTTCTTGCAGGACCCGCCGCTCATCGGGCGGGGACTCGATCTCCTCCTCATACAGCATTTCGATGAGGAGCTCGAATGCGATCTCCTCCTCGCCGTGGCGGCAATCGACCTCGATGTCATCCGTGATTTGAGGACCCAAACGGTCGCGGGTGACGTTCGGCGATCTCAACAATCGCCTCTCGACTCTACTGTATTTACGTTGACGGAAAGAACTCATATCAATCCCCTCCGGGCGAAGAATCCGCAATGTGGGCTGGTTTCTGAGAGCACCCCGTGCGGCCTCGAGGGACGATCATTGGTTGGGGAACCCTGTGATAGTATCTCCGCCGCGAAGTCAGGCCTCAATGGTGACTTGCATGCCGTTGACATCAAATCGACTCCAATTCGTGTCAATACTCGAACATGGAAGTCAGAACTCCTCTAGCTCTGCAATCTCGCCGAAGTGAATTCAGGAGGATTCCAACGACGCGATCTGAAATGAGCGATCGCCTCATCGGGCACCCGAATCGGGTAGTGCCTGAGATACATGCCCGCCTCGTAGCGCCAGAGTACTTCCCGTCACTCGCTGGTCGCGGACCCGCCGAGAACTTTTGAACTTCCCTCCAATGAGATCTTCGGTGCATTCCATCCAGGAAGAATCATTGGAGAGCATTCCAGATACCGCATGAGACGTTCGAGTGTATCGGACTCATACTTGTCCGGACTCAAGGGTGGTGCAGTCCATCTGCGATCCCGGAATGTCGGAGAATGGCGATAGGGGAATCAATTCTGTCATCGTCCTTCTCCTCCTCAATGAGTCCGGCGCGGTGATCTTATCAGATCGACGCTCACTTTCCATCGACCTTCCAGTCCTTGTCCGGACCCTTGCCATCCATACCGCCCCGCCATGTAATCTTGGGAAGAGTCATCACCCAGGACTCCCATGAGACGGTAGGTGGTGGCCGCCACCACGCGGATCCAGCCGTTCGTGAAGTCGAGGTGCAGCCAGCCGGGTCCGGATTCCACCGCGAGCAGATCCTGCCCCTCGAAGCCCTTCAGGAGAGAGGCGAGGGTTTCCGGCTCGATCTCGTCCCACAGCGACTGGTCTCCCTGTCTCCCCACGAAGGGGCCTCGGATCTCAAGAGTCATGCCATCGGTTATCATGAACGGAGTACGGTCACCGATCAATTCGAAACTCGTCACGGTCGCCGGCAGGGCCAGGTCGATTCGTCCACGAATGCTCGCCTTCATGCTGAAAGCACCTCCCAAAAATCATTCTTCGACAACGATCACCCTGGGATTCCTGGAGCCCGATACGTCTGGTGAGGCCAGTTCACCCGTTCAGCTCACTCGTCCGGTTTCATTTCGGTTCGCGCCTGGGCGAGGGTGCGCTGGAATCGGTCGTGGCCGAGTCGAGGCTGGTGATCAGGTGGAAGGGCGGGCGGTAGAAGGAGTCCTCCCAGGGGCGCAGGCCGACCGCGGCCGCGTAGTCGACCAGCATCCGCTCGGTGAAACGATCCGTGTGCCGGCGCCGCCGGTAGGCCTCGACGTCCTCGTAGGGCTGGACCTCGCCGTCGGTCCCGAGTGCCACCGGCCGACGTCCTCCTCCTCGCTCACCCAGACCGCGCGCACGTGGTCGCGCCCCGTCTGCGGGCCGAGCACGTAGAACTGCCTGAATCCGGGAAGTGCTCGGGGTCGAGGGCCGGCGGGGCGGCCGCGACGAACTAGCCCGGGACCCTCAGCGCGCGCGACAGACGAACGGACACCCCCCTGACACCCTGACCACGGGCATCGCCGTCGAACACAGCCGACCACCCCTCGAGAGCCGTGAGGCAACCAGCACGCGGGGATGCAGAAGACCCCCTAGGGGCTGGAGCTGGAGGAGGGCCTCCTCAGGCCGCCGTTCAGCACGGCGACCCGCCTCCACGCATCGGGCCACCTGAAATATAACCACCGCACGGCGCGCGCCACCCTTTTCGGCGGGGCGCTCAAGAACCCGATCGAATAGGTCAACGGAGCCAACCGAGCACCGAGAAGGGACGTCAAGACCATGCCAAATCCCATCGTCCACGAGTGGATGCGGTTACGAGAATCGTTTGCAGTGTACAACCCATGCGAACCGCTGTGCAACCAGGAAGGTTATTCTGGGTGTGTCCTGGGTCATTTCCGGGAGGCGATATGATGATGGCCCACTCCCGTGGGGTATCATGGGCGTGAAAGAAACGTCCCCATGACCCCGGAAGGAGTGGGCCATCATGATGGAGTGTACCACGGGTCTGACCGATGACGAGTTCGACGGGCTGCTCGCCTGGCTGCGCGAGGAGGGGGTCGAGGGGTATCCGCCGATCCTGGGCCTGTCCGGGTCGCTGCGGGCGACTTTGATGTACCTGCGTCAGAACATCGTGCAGGCGGTGATCGGAGAGATCCTGGGCGTGTCGCAGCCCACTGTTTCGCGGGCCATCAAGGCCCTGACGGAAGCGCTCTCCCGCACCCTGACTGTCCTGCTGCTCACCGCGGAGGAGGTGCCCCGGGACTGCGACTACGTGGTGGACGGCACCCTCTTCCCCTGCCTGGACTGGCGCGGGCGCCGCGATCTGTGGTCGGTCAAGCACGGGTGCGCGGGGATGAACGTCCAGATCCTGGTCCGGCTCAACGGAGGGTTCATGTGGGCCTCGGACCCCTACCCGGGGTCCATGCACGACGTGGCCGCCCTGGACGCCTCCGGATTGCTCGAGGGAATGGATCCCTCCGGGTGGATCGGCGACAAGGGGTACGTGGGAAGGGGAATGATCACGCCTCATAAGAAGCCCCCAACGGCGAACTGAGCGAAACCGAGAAGGAGGAGAACAAGAGCGTCAACAGGATCCGCCAGGTGGTCGAGCGCACCATCGCCCACATCAAGTCCTGGAGAATCCTCCACACGCCCTACCGCCGACCCCTGGAAACATTCGAGCAGACCATCACCGCGGCACTCGCACTTTATGCCTTCAAGACCACCCCTGAATAACTCTTCCAGGGCGGACGCGATTGTCGTGAGGGTCTTCGGGACCCGTCACCGCGCTGGCGTGATCGAGCCCGTGGAGTCCACAATGAAGTCGGGGTCCTTCTTGACCGGTTTCGGCTTCGGCGTAACGGGATGCGGTCTGTGCGGTCTGGACTCGTGCTCCCTCATCCACTTCTCCATGTTTAGAGCCTTCTTGATCAGTGCTTGACAGGCGGCGTCCTCCGAATCATAGACCCTCTCGCTGGAACGGACTCCGCGCTCTGTAGAACACGACCCACCGGGCGGGACCTCCTGATACAGGACGACGGCGTCGTCGGCGACGACCGTATTGATGGCGAAGAACCTGGGAGCGCACTACCCTCCTGATGAGAAAAATCGGCGACCTCATCCACTTTCATGACGTGACCTCCAGCAGAATTCCATCATCACGCTGCTCCCCAGGAACATGTTCAAACTCCCGCCGAACAACCCTCCTTGAATCCGCAAAACCATGCCGGTGCTCGCCGCGGGATCGGTCCCAAAGTTTCATGTCAGTACTCGAACAATGCGTTCGGACGCCCGTCGAATGATCTTCATATGTCTTCAGTCCACCAAATATCAGGAAAAATAATCGACCATGGTTCCCATTCCCGTGTGTCTGCCACAATGCGAATCCATCCATTTGTAAAATCTAGATGCAGCCAACCCGGGCCGCCATCCATCGACAACAGGTCATTTTTTTCTCGAATGCTTTCAGGCGAACAGCAAGATCCGGTGGGTTCATTTCATCCCACAGCGCCTCTCCCGCGCTCTGCCCCACAAAACGCCCCAAATTTGAAGCCCCATAATGCCTGCATGCATGACTGGGACAGTATCTGATACCAGCTCGAAACTCGTCACCGTCGCTGGTAGGACAGAACTAATGCGTTCACGAATGTTTATCGTCATGAGTGTTCAAGAATACTTTCCGTGCGGCACGTTAACAACGTGTTAATAAAGAGTAACGTGGGTTCTCTCTCGTACGTACTGTTTGCGTTCTGCTTTTGTCAGACCTCGCGGCGGCTGAACAGGCTTGCCGGTAAATGAGTCGATCGGATTGTCCGAAGCGGTAGTGAAGCTAGCTCCGTTGAGGTGCATACCGTGTGGCGTCCATCACCCTAATCTTCGATCCGTCGGGAAGAATATATCCTGTTCCTGGACTTTCTGGCTGAAATGTGGTAAATCCTGCAGCCTGAAGGCCCTCCTCGAGTCGTGCCCTGCTCGTCGGGATAACGGTCCCATTTGCGTCAGCATCAAAATCGGATTCTGTCTTGATGGGCGGCCCGCTGCCAAAGCGCGACGTTCTGGTGCAGGCGGAAGCGCCGGCACCGGCTTCGCTGCCGCCGGAGTTCGCGTGGATTGGAGTGAGGGATTCCTGGGGAGTTGGCGATGGCGCCCCCGGCGAAGCCGGTGACGCCTCCGTCTCGGGCTCCGCTCCAGGCTCCCTGCCAGAAGTCTCTCCTGTGGCCAGGGGCGCCGAGCCTCGGTGATGAAGCCGAGATTCCGCCGGAGACGCCACCGATACCACCTTGGACGAAACGCTGTCCGATCGGCGAACTGCCCTACCCGCCCCAGGGCGCTGCTGCCGCCGGTCCCAACAGCCGCCAGCCGCGGCGCCGATGCCGCCGCCCAGGCTCCCAGGGCCTCGCTCAGGCAACCTCTCCGAGGTTGATGGGGTATCCGGAGCAGGCTTGGTCGATGAGATTGGCTCCGGCGCCCAGACCGGCGCCGATCGCAATAGCCGCCCCAATGCCCGTCGGCCCGCCGAAGACTGCGAGCCCGACGCCGGCGATGATGGCCAGGGCGGTGCCCCATTTGGGCGAGTTGGCCTTGCGGTAGGCGTCGAGCTCCTCGGCGAGTGATGGGGCGCAGGCCCGCGGGGTCGTACAGGTTCACCGGGTTGTTGCCCGCGTAGGGAGTAGGGCTTGGCGCCCAGCCGGCGCCGGCGGTCGGCTCGACAGGGGTCGGGGACAGGAATGACCGGCTGGCGGGATCCAGGACGCGCGCGCCCAGCCATTCCATGCCCGCCACGCGCAGCTTCGCCGCCCGCGCCCAGGCCCAGGCTCCGGCCCCAGGGACGCACGGGCGGCGGGGGCAGGTAGGGGTTGGCGGCGGCGGTGTCGCGGCCCGGCCGCCAGGCGGGGGCTCCAGCCATCCGTCCGGGCCGCAGGCGGTCAGGGCCCGGCGTGGACGATCGCCCTGTCGCCGGCCTGGAGGAGCCCGCCGGTGGCGTCGTCGAAGAACAGCTCCTCGTCATCGACGCGGGAGAGCTGCCCGAGGGCGTCCACCAGCGTCGTGGTGCGCACCACCGGGTCCCCGCCCCCGCCGTGGTCGGTCACGCCCGACAGGGTCCACAGGCCGGTCCACTCGTAGTCGCGGCGGGACCCGTCGGAGCCTTCTCGCCGGTGCGCCGGCCCGAGCGGTCGTAGAGCGTAGGCGACCGCGTCCCCCTTGTCGCTGCTCGCCCCGATCAGCCGCCCGGCGGCGTCGTAGGTCCGCTCCCAGTCGACGCCGTCCACCCGCTCGCGGGTCAGGCGCCCGGCGGCGTCGTAGGTCCACGAGTTCACGCCCCGGGGGCCGGCCGCCTCGACCATCTGGGCGGAGGCGTCGTAGCGGTAGCGGGTCTTCGCGCCGTCGGCGCTCACCGACTCCAGCAGCCCGTCCTCGGAGTACTCCATGAGCGAGGTGCGGGTGCGCCCGCCGCCGGTGACGGTGTGGCGCGAGGCGAAGCCGTCGGAGAAGGCCCACTCGTGGCGCGCTCGCCGGCGGCGCGCCACGACGCGCCCCGCCCTGTCGCGCTCCAGGGTGGCGGTGGCCAGGCCCGGATGCTCGACGGCGATGACGTCGCCGGCCCCGTCGCGCCGGTAGGTCGTGGTGGCCCCGCCCAGCGCCGTCACGCTGGAGCGCAGCCCGTCGGCGTCGTAGGTGAGGCGAATGCTCGCCGTCCCGCCTCCGTCGCGGCCGCCGGCGGGCTCCTGTCGTGGCGCACCAGCAGGCCGCGCGGGTCGTGAGGCCAGGGTGTGGGTCAGGGGCCGCTCCGGGTCGGAGAAGTCCTCGATGGTGCGCATGCGCGCCTTCGCGTCGCGGCTGGTGCGCGAGAACGGGCGCCCGTCCACGTTCAGCGAGGCCTCCAGACCGGCGTCGTCGTAGCCGATCTCAATGACCCGCCCGTCCGCGTCCACGTTCTTGACCAGGCGGCCGGCGGCGTCGTAGACGGCCCGCGAGACGTGGGCCCAGCGGGTCGGTGATGGCCGTGCAGCGGTTCATGGCGTCGAAGTCGCGCGCTCCACCCCGCCCAGGGGGTCGATGATGCGCACCGCCCGCCCGGCCTCGTCGTACTCGTAGCGGGTGACCCCGCCCGCCCCGCTCATGGCCGCCACGAGCTGGTCGGCGTCGTCAGTGCGGAAGCGGCGCACGCCGTAGACCGGGTCCTGGTCTCCGCAATGCGCCCGCACCGGTCGTAGACCCACCGGAAGGTGCCCGCCCGGGGGTGTGGCGGGCCGTGACGCGCCCGCACCGGTCGTAGCGGATCCAGCCCCGCTCGCCCGTGGGCCACACCTCGCGGATCAGCTGGGAGTCGGCGTCGTAGCCCAGCTCGGTGCGCCAGCCCATCGCGCCCGCACCCCGGCCACGCGCCCGCACTCGTCGTAGTCGTAGCGCACGCTGCCGCCGCCGGGGCGGCGGATGCCACCGGCCGCCCGCCGCGTCCCGCTCGATGCGGGTGCGCCCGCCCGCGGCGTCGACGAACTCCACCGGCCGCCCGCACCGGTCGTGAGCGGTGGTCGTCTCCGACCCGTCGGGCCCGACGGCGACCACCCGCCGCCCCCACTCTGTCCATCCTCACCGTCGTCGCACCCGCCGCGTCGCCGGCCGTGACCTCCCGGCGGGCGTCGGAGTAGCGCTGGAAGGAGCGCACCCCGGTCGGGTCCGTGGTTCCCGCTCGGCCGCCCGAACCGGTCGTAGTGGCGCGTCCACACCCCGCCGCTCGGGTCGACGGTCTGCCCTCAGCGGGACATGGCGTCGTGGGTGAACTCCCACACGGCGCCGTCGGGCAGCCGCACGCGGCTGACATTGCCCAGGTCGTCCAGCTCCTGCTCCACCCGGCGCCCCAGCGGGTCGATCGTCGCGGCCGGCTCGCCGTTCTCCCCGTACTCCAGGGCGGTGCGCGTCCCCAGGGGTCCACCATCGCCCCTCAGCCGCCCGGCGGCGGAGTACTCGTACGACCAGGCCGCGCCGTCAGGGGTCCACGCGGCGGGTCAGCAGGCCCGCGGCGTCGTAGGCGAAGCGCGTCGTGGCCCCGAGGGCATGATCAGCTCCACGGCCCGCCCGGAGCCGTCGCGCACCACCCGCGTGGTGTTCCCCGCCGCGTCGGTGGAGGCCACCAGGTCGCCGTGCTCGTCGTAGGCGAAGCGCACCCTCACCCCGGTCGGGTCGGTGACCTCCAGCAGCAGGGTCCCGTCCCACACCATGTCGGTGCGCCCGCCCTCGCCGTCGACGATCCGCGAGGGCTGGGACTGCTCGCCCGTGTAGGACATGGTGGTGCGGGCCACCTCGGAGCCGTCCTCCAGGGAGATCATGTCCGTCAGGCGGTCGTGCTCGTCGTAGACCAGTCGCGTCATGGCCTCGACGGCGCCAGCTCGACCACCAGGCGGCCGCGCTCGTCGAACTGGCGCACGGTCCGCCGGCCTCCCCGTCCTTGGCCATGACCTGGGCTGCCCCACCGGTCGTAGGCCATGGTGGAGCGGTTGCCGTCGGAGTCGGTCACGCTCAGCAGGCGGCCGCGGGCGTCGGCCACCCACGTGTTCGCCCGGCCCCCGTCCGCATCCGACACCGAGGTCACCCGCCCGGGCAGGTAGGCGAGCGCGTCACCCGCCCGAACCGGGAGGTCTGCGCGGTCACCCGGCCCGACTCGTCGTAGGCGTTGCGGGCCTCGACCACGCCGTCGGCGTCGATCACCGCGCCGATCAGGCCGCTGTCCTCGTCCCACTCGTAGCGGCGCGACCCCAGCGGGCCCGCGGCCTCCACCAGCCGCCCGCATTCGTCGTAGCGGTACTCCACCCGCCGCCGTCGTCGGCCCGCACCGCGGCGATGAGGTCCCGTCCCACTCCACGGCGATCTCGTGGCCGCGCACATGGCGGATCCCTCACCAGCCGGGCGCCGTCGTAGTCGAACAGGACGGTGGCGCCCTCGGTCAGGGTGAACGACGTCGGCCGTCCCGAGCCGGTGAACTCCCGACCGGCCCCGGTGTTGTTCGTCACCGTCCAGCCGTCCTCGCCGCCCGCCAGCCAGAAGTTCTCGTGCTCGGCGCGGTCGAAGCCCTCTCCCAGGCGGGGAAGACGACCTCGCGCCCGTCCGCCAGCGTCCAGGCGGCCCCCTCCGCCTCGAAGCGCAGCCCGCACCCGTCCAACGACGCCCACCGGGCCCGTGCCCACCGACCCTGCGGCTCAGCGAGGAGTAGAGCGGACCCAGCCCAGCAGCGCCGTCCCGCCCTCGAAGCGCAGGTCCTCCTCGTTCTCCACGAAATTGCCGGTCGCCGTGTTGACCGGGTCGTTCGAGAATCCCCGACGACGGCGGGTTGCCCTCCGCCTGCACCGGCGGGATCTCCAGCTGCGGGCGCTGCTCGGAGATCCCGTTGGCCTCCAGGCTCGCCGCGATCGACGCGTCCGACACCGTCGAGATCACGCCCGACCCGCCGGCCGCCTCGAGATCTCCGCCACCACGTCCGTGCGCGTGCAGTCGTTGTCATTCGACGTGATGTAATTGTTGAACCCCACCAGGACCTGGTCGCACGTCAACTGACCCCACTGGCACTTGGTCCGGAAGTCCTCCACCCGGCCGGACAGCGTCGTGGGCGTGCTGCGGATCTCGTCGGTCGCCGCCCGCTCCTCGGAGGTGAAGCTGCGCAGATCATCGGGCAGCGCCGACGACACCCCGGTCGCGGACGTGCCCACGAACTCCTCGCGCGCGCCCTGGGCCGGGGCCTCGTAGAATCTTGACCATCTGCTGCACGGGCTCGGCCTTGGGCGCGTTCGAGTCGCTGTGGAACAGATGAAGGAAATCGATGGTCTCGCCGAACTTCTCCAGATCCGAGCGCGAATCCCGCTTGGCCTTCCACTCCCTGGCGGTGTTGATCCTCGCCTGCTCCGCCTGCGCATCGGCCTCCAGATCCCGGATCCCCTTGGCCACGTCCCGCAGACGACTCGCCAGCAGCCGGGCGTCGCTGTTGGCCGTATCGATATTGTGGGACCACAGCTGCGCGTAGTAGCCCTGGAAGTGCGTGCCGTACGTGGTTCTGCGGCTGGTGCGCCCCCCGACCTGGCCCTCCACCGCGCTCGCCGCGGCGTCGAACTTGGCGGCCAGATCGGAACTGACCGTGTAATCCCACACCACGTCCGATGCCGCGTGCAGATCATCCAGGCTCAGGTCGCCCATACCGGACCCCCTCCGGGTCGACTCAGGAAATGCAGGTCACCCTAACCGCCGCCGTCCCCGCACGCAAGCACCATTTCACGGCCCGGCCAGTGCCGCCAGCGGCCAGGGGCTTCCGTTACCGTTGGCGTCGTCGGCGCCGACCGCGCCGTCGGGCACCGCCGCGGGCGCCCTGCCTCCGCACCGCCTGCCACAGGAGAGTCATGACGCAGATCGGTTCCGCCCACCCGGAGCACTGGTACAACCTCGCCGCGGACTTCCCCGAGCCCATGCCCCCGGCCCTCAACCCGGTCACGCGCGAGCCCCTGGCCCCGCCGACCTCGAGCCCCTCTTCCCCGGGCCCTCATCGCCCAGGGAGACCTCCACCGAGCGGTTCATCGAGATCCCGCCGGCCGTGCGCGAGGTGCGCCAAGTGGCGCCTCCCCGCTCATCCGCGCCGAGCGCCTCGGAGCGCGCCGTGGGACGAGGGCGCGCATCTTCTACAAGTACGAGGGGCGTGAGCCCCGCCGGCTCCCACAAGCCCAACACCGCCGTCGCCCAGGCCTGGTACAACGCCCAGGAGGGCACCACCCGCCTGACCACGGAGACCGGCGCGCGGGCAGTGGGGCGCCTCCCTGGCCCTGGCCTCGCGCCCTGTTCGGCATGACCCTGCGGGTGTGGCAGGTGCGCTCCTCCTACGAGACCAAGCCCTACCGGCGCTACCAGATGGAGGTCTACGGCTCGACCTGCCATCCTCGCCCTCCGAGCTGACCGGGGCCGGACGGCGGATCCTGGCGGAGGACCCGAGACGACCGGCAGCCTGGGCATGCGCCATCAGCGAGGCCGTCGAGCGGCCATGGCCCACGACGACGTCCACTACGCCCTGGGCTCGGTGCTCAACCACGTCATGCTCCACCAGAGCGTCATCGGCCGGGAGGCGATCGCCCAGCTGGGCGCCGCCGGCGTCGAGGCGCCCGACGCCGTCTTCGGCTGCGCGGGCGGCAGGGTCGAACCTGGCGGGCCTGACCTTCCCTTCATCGGCCGCAACCTCACCGAGGGCACCGCCACCCGCGTCGTCGCCTGCGAACCGGCCGCCCGCCCGTCGCTCACGCGCGGGGAGTACCGCACGACTACGGGGACGTGGCCGGGCTGACCCCCCATGATGAAGATGTACACCCTCGGGGCCGGACTTCGTGCCCTCGGCCATCCACGCCGGCGGCCTGCGCTACCACGGCATGTCGCCCATGGTCTCCACGCCCTGCACCTGGGCTCATCGGAGGCCGTCGCCGTCGAGCAGGACGACGCCTTCGCCGCGGGCCTCCTGTTCGCCCGCACCGAGGGATCGTGCCCAGCCCGAGTCCACGCACGCGGCGGCGGGGCGCTGGCCCGCGCCGCGACGCGCGCGACGGGAGGTCATCGTCATCGGCCTGTCCGGCAACGGCGTGCTCGACCTGCCCGCCTACGAGGCCTACACGTGAGCGGGGCCCGCCGCGCCCGCCCGCGGCGTCCCCGCCGCGCGCCCCCTGAGACGGCCGCGCCCCCCACAGCGCGCGCACAGCAAGGGTCCATAGGCTTGGGGCCCATGACAGGCACGCACCACCACAACGGGCTCAAGACGGCCGCCCTCATGGGCGGCCTGTGGAGCCTGCTCCTCCTCGTCGGGTGGCTCCTGGCCCAGGGCACCGGGTCGAGCGTCTGGCTGTTCATCATGCCGCTCATCGGCGTGGCGCAGACCGCCTACTCCTACTGGAACTCCGACCGGCTCGCCGTGCGCTCCATGGGCGCCATCGAGGTCACCGAGGCCCAGCAGCCCGAGATGCACGCCATCGTCCGCGAGCTCTCGGCGGCCGCGGGCAGCCCATGCCGCGCCTGTACGTCGCCCCGACCATGAGCCCCAACGCCTTCGCCACCGGCCGCGACCCGGCCCACGCCGCCGTGTGCTGCACCCAGGGCATCCTCCAGCTGCTCAACGAGCGCGAGCTGCGCAGGGGTCCTGGGCATGAGCTGTCCCACGTCTACAACCGCGACATCCTCACCGGCTCCGTCGCCGCCGGCATCGCCGGCATCATCTCCTCGATATCCACCATCGCGCTGTGGTTCGGCGGCGGCCGGCGCGACCGGGAGGAGGGGCGGCAACGTGATCGCCCTGCTCCTGCTGGCCATCCTCGCCCCGCTGGCGGCGAGCCTCACCCAGTTCGCCGTCTCGCGGACCCGCGAGTACGACGCCGACCACGACGGCGCCGTCTCACGAACGACCCGCTGGCCCTGGCCAGCGCCCTGAGCAAGCTGGACTCGGGGATCTCCCACGTGCCCATGGGCCGGGACCGCGCATGGAGCCGGTGTCCTCCATGATGACGCCAACCCCTTCGGGCGGGTGAAGAACCTCTTCGCCACCCACCGCCCATGGCGGAGCGCATCGCCCGCCTGGAGGAGATGGCGTCCGACGCGCTAGCCGGGAGCCGAGGGGCGCCTCAGCGCAGGCCGTGCCGCTTGAGCCAGGCGTAGCGCCGGCGCGCCCACCGCCGGTCGGCGATCATGGCGACGGCGCCCGCGAGCGCCGGGACGATGGCCCACTCCAGCCACGGTCGCGCCCCGCCCCGCCCGCGAGCAGGGCGCCGGTCGAGGCGGCGAGCATGGTCAGCCAGGCGAGGGCGACCAGCCCGGCGCCGGCGACCGCCCGCCACCGGCGCCGCGCGAATCCGCGCGCGAAGCTCCGCCGGTCGGCGACGGCCCCCTCACCGGCCCGCTCCCCGCACCAGGAGGAGGGCCATGATCAGGCCCGCGGCGACGGTGAGGACCGCTGGCCGACGTCGCCGGTCCGGGCGGCGGCGCGGATCATGCGGGCCAGGCGAAGTACACCGGGGCGCAGCCCGCGCCCAGCGCCTGGACGATCTGCTGGTCCAGGACGAACACGGGCGCCCGGCTCGACGGCGACTGGGCGAGCAGCCACGCATGGCGGCGCTGCGCTCGGCCTCGGCATCGGCCGTCCGGCGCCCTGAGCGCTGCGCCCGGCGCGGTTCGGCCGCCAGGAGCGCCAGGTTGTACTGGGAGGGCCGGTGGCCGGGATCCAGTCCCAGGGCCCGGCGTAGGCGTCCTCCGCCCCGGCCGGGTCGACGTCGTGGAGGGCGTAGCCCATCGGCGAAGTGGGCGGTGGCGGCGTCGGGCGCCAGGCGGACCGCCCGGCAGCGCCTCGGCGGCGGCCTCGTCGCGCAGCCCCAGGTCCGCGGCAGGTCACGGCGAGCTGGCCGTGGGGGTCCGGGTTCATGGGGTCCAGGCGCGGCCTGTCGCAGGGGCTCCAGCGAGCCGGCGACGTCGTCGAGCTGGCGGCGGCTCAGGCCCAGCAGGAAGTGGCCGCCGGGGGCGTCAGGGGCCAGGGCGAGCACGGCGCGGGCGTGCTCGGCGGCCGCCCCGGGTCGTCCGCCACGAGATGGGCGTGGGCCAGCAGGTTGTGGACCGTGAGCTGGTCGGCCCCGCCGTCGCCCAGCAGCGGGGCGAGCAGGGCTGCGGCGCGCTCTGCCCCGGCCGAGGACGATGAGTTCGCGCGCCCGGGCGAAGACCGCCTCGGCGCCCGGGGCGGCCCTGGGGGACGGGTCCGGCGGGCCGGTCACGGCAGGGAGTGCTTCATGTAGGCCGCCAGCTCGGCGTACTCGCCGGAGGCGTCGGCGTAGGTGACCACGTTGCGCGCGACGTCGAACCAGGGGCGGGCCGAGGGCGCACGTCCTGCGGGCGCGCTTGAAATCGGCCATCGTCACCATGCGCACCGCCCGGTGCGCACCGAGTCCATCATGGCGATCTCGACGGCGCTGTCGCACAGGTGCGCCAGGTCCGCGCCGGTGAAGCCCTCGGTGGTGCGGGCCAGCGCCGCGAGGTTGACGCGCCCTCGCAGGGGCGGGCGCGCAGGTGGTGGTGCAGGATGGCGGCGCGCGGGGCTCGTCCGGGGGCAGGACGGCGATCGAGCGGTCCCAGGCGGCCGGGGCGGCGCAGGGCGGGGTCGACGTCCCAGGGGGCGTTCGTGGCGGCCAGGACGTAGACGCCGTCGTTGTCCGAGCCGATCCCGTCGAGCTCGGTGAGGAGCTGGTTGACGACGTTGCGCAGGGAGCTGAAGGCCGTGTGGGTGCGCTTGTGGCCGATGGCGTCGATCTCGTCGAGGAAGAGGACGGCCGGCGCGTGGGGCGGGCGAGCCGGAAGACCGTGTGGACGTTCTGCTCCGACGCCCCACGTAGGCGTCCAGGACGTCGGACAGGGCCACGGAGATGAAGGACGCCCCCATCTGCCCGGCGACGGCGCGGGCGACGAAGGTCTTGCCGCAGCCCGGCGGCCCGTACAGCAGGAGCCCGCCGCGCAGGGACTTGCCGTACAGGCGGCGCAGCTCCGGGTTGCGCATGGGGGGCGAGGAAGGCCACCTCCAGGCGCTCCTGACCTCCTCCATGCCGCCCACGTCCGCCAGCGTGATGCCCGCGGCCTCCACGTCCCACGTGTCCCGGGGCGGGGCCCGTCCATGTACAGGGGCGTCCGGGTCACCGTCGCCGGTGACGAAGGCGGGGCGGGCCCGCCGCCGAACTCGACCTCCGCGCGGTCCCAGTCGAAGCCCGTGCCCGCGGCGCTCGGACCCGTCGGCGGCGCTGGCACCGGCAACGGGTCCGGCACCGGCGGGAGCGCGGTTCGCGGGTCGGCGCCCGGTTCGGCCGGCGGGGGCGGCCGGGCGGCCGCGAGGCGCGAACGCTCGCGCCGCCGGTCGCCGCGCCCGGGGAGGGGCGGTGCCGGGTCCGGGGCGGGCGAGGCCGGGCCGCCGAGGGCCCGCGCCATGAGTTCGCGCGCCCGCTCGGAGTCGGGCTCGTGCTGGAGGGCGACGGCGCAGTGCTGGACCGCCTCGGCGCCGCGCCCGGCGTCCAGGAGCAGGGCCGCCAGGTGCAGTCGCAGGGGACGTCCTGCGGCGAGGCCTCGACGGCCCGCAGGAGGGAGCCGATGAGCGGATCGGTCATGACCTCATGGTACGGGTGCCGGGGCGCCCGTCGCCCGCTCCCGCCCCGGCCCGCGCCGAACGGCTCGCCGTCCGGCGCTCCAGAAGCGCCTGAGGAGCCGGACGAGAGCCCGGCGACGAGCCAGGCGGCTCCGCCCGCGACCAGGGCGCGGGGCGGCCCCCGTCCACGACGAGGGCGACCACCGCCATGAGCCAGGCCCGGCCCGCACAGGGCGAAGGCGGCGAGAGCCGGTCCCGGCGGACCAGGGAGGGCGAGGACGCCGCGGCCGGGCAGGACCCGGCGCAGCGGGAGCAGGCAGTTCACCAGGTGTCCGAGGAGGGCGCTGCTCAGCGCCGCGCCGATGAGGGCCCCCTTCACCGGGTTCAGGATTCGGGGGACTGGGTGACGGCGAGCATGCACAGCAGCCAGATCACCGCGCCGGTCAGGTAGACCTCGGCGCACCACCTGGGTGAGCAGCCGGTCGAGGGTCCAGCGGGCCCAGGGGCGAGGCGGGCTCCCGGCGCACCACCCGCGCGGCCCGGTCGATCCCCTCCGACAGCCGCCCGGAGCGGGCCTGCGCGAGGGCGAGATTGAGGTCGGCGTCGATCTGGGCGGGGTCGAGCCGAAGGGCCTCCCGGTAGGCCCGCTGCGCCCTGACCCAGTCCTTCTCGTGCAGCGCGATGCCCAGGACGGTGTGGGAGTTGGCGCTGTGGGCTCCAGCGCCAGGGCGGCCCCTGGCCTCGGCGAGGCCTCGTCCCGCACGAGCGCGCGGCGCAGGCCATCGAGAGCAGGCGGTGGAGCTCGGCGTCGTCGGGATGCTCGGCGACGGCGGCGCGCAGGGAGTCGAGCACGCCGTCGGAGCTCGTCGGGCGCGGGGCGTCCCGGGCGGGGACGGGGACCGGCACCGGATCGGTCATGGTCGGGGCGGGCGCCGCTCGGGACTCGGGTGACCCAGGCAGAAGGCGTAGTCGTACGTCCGCACGACGTTCGTGCTCGCCTCGATCGACGACAGGAAGCGGCCGAAGCCCACACGCACATGGTGTCGTAGGCGCCGGCGTCGACACCGGCCTTCTGACAGGCGTCCTCGGACGAATGTCGACGACTTCATCCGAATTCGCCGACGTCGTTGAGGATCATGAGGGATCGGGTGGGTGCCGCTGGTGCACTCGGAGATGGTGGCCTTCTTGCCGGCGGCGTCGATGTCGAGGCAGTCGCCGACCTTCGCGCTGCTCAGCACCGTGGCCGGGTCCTCCTTGGTGTCGATGAGGCACATGGTCTCGTAGGTCGTCGTCGTCCCGGGACCTGCGTGCAGGTGCTGCCCGTGGGGGCGCTGACCCTGTAGGCGGCGTCATCGGAGTCGCAGTCGGTGACGACGGGCTTATCGTGCTTCTCCGGGTCCTGGATGCACTGGCCCGCGGCGGCCTGCTTCGCCGGGATCGACTTGTGGAGGAGCGTCTTCATGATGCCGACGGCCGCCGCGGCGGCGAGGGCGAAGACGAGGACGCCGACCAGGGCGGCCCATTTCGAGCGGCTGCGGGCGGGGGCCTGCGCGGGCTGGGAGCCGGGCCGAGCGCGGGCCCCAGGCGGGAGCGGTCGGCGGGGTCCGACTGGGGCGCGGAGTTCGGCTGGAATGCGGAGTTCGGCTGGGACGCAGGGCCTGGCTGGGACACGGGAGCACCTCGGTGATGGGGCAGGGGTGGCGAACGGGACTGGACTGGCGGGTCCCGTCGCATAACAGCGGCGGAATCGCCCATAAGAGGGTAAACGAGCAGGCGACCCGTCCGACCCGCCCTCCTCTCCTCGCCGGAACCGGCGGAGAAGACACGCGAGACCGGCGGGAAACGGCACGCGAATCGATGCGCGCCGACGGGCGGCGGCCCTCCACCGGTCCGCCGGGCCGTTCGGACCGACCTCGGCGGGACTGCGCGGCCCGCCGCCCGGCTACTGGGGGTCCTCGCCCGCCAGGGATGAGCTCGACGTCGTCGTCGGTGAGCTGGTATCCGAGGTACTCGGCGTAGAAGTCCTTCGTCCGCTCCGAGATGTCGAAGTCGGGGAACAGGTCCGGGTGGAGCAGGTGGGCGGCCCACGGCACCTGGAGGATCTCCTCCGCGCCGTAGCCGTCCCAGCCGAAGACGCCCCTGGGGTTGACGTAGACCTTCTTGTCCTGGACGGCCTTGATGGAGGCCCAGGCGGAGTCGGCGAGGATCTGCTCGCCTCGCCCGCCTCGCCGGTGATGATGACCTCCGGGTTCCAGGCGATGATCTGCTCCAGGGTGAACTGCGCCCTGCGTTGCCCTCGGTGGACTGGTCGACGGCGTTGCGGCCGCCGGCCGCCTTGATCCAGTCGTCGATGATCGTCTCCGTGCCGTCGAGGGTGAGGGTGTAGACGCTGGCGCCGTGCATGACGGCGGGACGGGCGTCGTCGGTCAGGGAGTCGGTCTGGGCCTTGACCGCGCTGAGGACCTCGTCGAGATCGGCGTTGTACTTCTCGGCGGTGGCCGCGCGTTGCCGCCGAAGACCTGGGCCGACAGGATGATGGACTTCTTCATCTCGTCGTAGGTCTGGAAATTGCAGTTGACCAGCGGGATGCCGACCTCGGCGGCCTTGTCGCGCAGCGTCTCCTCGGAGTCGAAGATGACCTGCGGGCCCAGGGCCACGAGATCCCTCGAGTTGAAGCCGTCGCCGAAGGTGGAGGTCGCGCTGCTCATGGCCGGGCAGACCCTGCACATCCAGGGGAACCTCTTGGGTCGCAGTGCGTGGCGACCAGCCCCTGGCCCCGGTGAGCATGATGGTGACCTCGTTGTGGGCGTACCAGCCGTCGGCGTGGGTCGTCGGGTTGACAGGCACCTCCACAGCGGTGCCGTTCATGTCGGTCACCGTCTGGGTGCCCGGGGCGGCGCCGGATGCGCCGCGGCGGATCCGGAGGCCGACGACGGCCCCTTGGAGGACGAGCCGCAGGCGGCCAGGGAGGTCAGGGCGGCGCCGCCGCCCAGACCGGTCAGTGCGAGCAGGTCGCGGCGGGACAAGCGGGTGTTCATGCGGGGCGGTTCTCCAGGTGACGGGCGGGTCACGACGATCGCCGGCCCCTTCACCGTGGGATCGGGGAGTATCCGCCGGACCCCGCTGTTATATGCGTGATATCACAGTACCCTGAGGGAGGATGCGCAGGTGCGTGTGGGCGCGCCGTCGTCGTCGACCGCGGAGACCACGCGGACCCGGGTCCCGTAGGCGGCCCGGGGGCTGCCCTCGGTGAGCGCCTCGTCGACCGGCCCGGCGAGCACTCGGGGCGGCCGCCCCGCGAGCCGAGCCTCGGGCGGCGCCCTGTGAGCAGGGTCCTACCGCCCGGGTTGGCGTCCCGGGGCGTCGACTTGCTATTCTTCCACGGCGTCCAGCGACGGCTGCGAGCCGGAGCGCGAAGCGAGGCGGGTTGCCCGAGCGGCCAATGGGAGCTGACTGTAAATCAGCCGCTGTAATGCTACGGGGGTTCGAATCCCCTCACCCGCCACTATGGTCATCGGGTCCTCGGCCGGGTGGTCAGAACTGTTCCCCTGGGAACGCCCCATGGTGAGCGAGGACATCGGGGCCGGAGTTGCAGTAGCGATTCCCGTCCGCCTAGAGTTGCGCTCGTCGCCCCGATAGCTCAGTCGGCAGAGCGTCTCCATGGTAAGGAGAAGGTCAAGGGTTCGATTCCCTTTCGGGGCTCCGATGCAGCGGGGGCCTACGGCCCCCGTCTGTGTTGATACGGCGAGGTAGCTCAGCTGGTTAGAGCGCACGACTCATAATCGTGAGGTCGAGGTTCGAGTCCTCCCCGCTACGCAAGAGTTCGAGCAAGGCGCCCACCGGCTCGAGGGTCAATCAGAGGAGAGAACCGTGGCTAGCAAGTCCAGCGACGTTCGCCCCAAGATCACTCTGGCTTGCTCGGAGTGCAAGGAGCGCAACTACATCACCAAGAAGAACCGTCGGAACACCCCTGATCGGCTCACGCTCAGGAAGCACTGCTCCCGCTGCGGCAAGCACACCGAGCACTCGCGAGACCCTGCTGATCTCTTCCGCCGCGGCCCGCGTGCCTGCGGTCCATGAGGCGCCCGGCCCCGTCGAACTCCGTACGGCGGGGCCGTCGCGTTCCGGATCGTGCGGGCATGACCGGTCGTCGCCCGATCCTGGCCCGCGACGCCCGGTGCGCGGATCCGCAGCGGTGCGCGCGCTCCGGCGTGAGGCGGTCCTGCCCGCCGCGCTCGGCCTGGTCCGTGCGCGTCCTCCGTTCCGGCCGGCGACCGGAACGGCCTGGTCCACCGCCGCCGGATCCGACGGCGGCCGGACGGCGGGTGCCGCCCGCCCCCGGTGCGCGGTGCGGGCCGGCTGGGAGCTGACCGCCTCGTCGTCCATGCGGGCCGGTGGGAGGTGACGCACTGTGGCCCGCTGCCCGAGCGCGTCGGCGGGGCGACGCGGCCCGCCGGGGGCGATGGGGCCCGGTTGAGCCGTCGGCGGGGCCGGTCGGCGGCGGGGTTCAGATGGGGGCGGCGAGGGCCGGGCCGGGAAGGACGGGCCCGGGTCCGGACGCAGTGCGACCGCCGACGCCCTGGCGCGTCTGAGGATCGACGCCGCCGACCCGTCCGCGTGGGCGCGCCGGCGCAGACCCCAACGACATCCACCTGTGCCCGGGCGCGCCGGGCGGCGGCCTGGCGGTCGGCGGGGACGAGGTCGCCCACGGGCTGCCGCTGGCGGCCTCAGCCTCGCCGTCGTGCCCCTGCGGGCCCGCGGAGTCGATCTGCGCTTCACCGCCCCCGTGGCGGTGCTGCTCGCGGGCGGGCCGGCGATGGTGGTGGTGACGGGCGGGGGACCTGGCCGATCGGCGGGGATCTGCGCTGCGCCGGGTCGCGTTGCCTCGCGGACGGCGGCGCCGGGGATGCCGACGGGTCTTGAACCCGCGCCGGGCCCCGATGCCGCCGCGCCGGGTCGGCTGCGCCGCACCGCCGCGGCGCCGCGGGGCGGCCGTGATCTCAGCGATCCGGCTCCGTCTCCGCCCGGCCCCGCCCCTGCGCCCACAGATCCGTCCAGGACCCGCCCAGCTCGATCACCAGGCGCCGCAGCAGCGGCAGCGAGAGCCCGACGACGCCGTGCGGGTCCCTTCGACGCCCTCGATGAAGGCGCCGCCCAGGCCGTCGATGGTGAAGGCCCCCGCGCACCACAGCGGCTCCCCGGTGGCGACGTAGGCCCTCGATCTCCGCGTCCGAGGGGCGGGCGAAGTGAACGACCGTCGAGGACACGCCCTCGGCGGTGGCGCTGTCGGGCAGGCGCACCAGCGTGTGACCCGTGCAGGGTTCCGGTGGCGCCCCGCATGGAGCGCCACCGCCCACGGCCGTCTCCGGGTCGCCGGGCTTGCCGACGATCCGTCCGTCGATCTCCAGCATCGAGTCGCAGCCGACGACGAAGGCTCCTGGCGCCCGTCGGCGCCTCGCGTCCCGCCCGCCAGGTCCCGGGCGGCTGACTCTCGGGAACCGGCTTGAGCGGGTCGGTTCCCGGGCGCCTGCCTCGAGTGGACCGGTTCCCGGGCGCGTGCCCGGCGGGCCCGGCCTTCGGGGCGCCCGCTTCAACGGGACCAGGACCCGGCGGGTCCGCTTTGAAAGTGCTGGCTACCGCCAGGGCCTTGGCCCGGGCCAGGGCTCTGACCTGCTGCGCGCCGGAGTGGCCCGGGGCCCCGGCGGCGCGGCGCTCGCGGGCGAGCGCGGCCAGGACGGCGGACTCGTCGACGTCGGAGACGCGCACGACCGGCTCTGATGCCGGCGGCGCGCAGGGTGGCCAGACGACCAGAGGACTGGGAGGCGAGGATGAGCACGCCGTCACCCCTACTCGGCCTCGCGCGCCGGAGCGCCGGGCAGTGCGCATCCGCCCGGCCTCGCGCGCATCGCCCCGCACCCGTCCACCCGCGCCATCGCACCGATTCCGACTCTTCTGCCGCGCCACTTCCTGGCGCGCCTTTTCACCTCTGCCGCGCCCTCTTCCCGGGTGCGTCTCAGCGTGGCGGCACCGCGGGGCCTCGGCGTCGGGGCGCCTCCCGACCCGCGAGATCGCTGGGTGATCTGGAGAGTCACGTTTAACCCGCGAGCACGTCTGCTGAGGTACGTGCTCGCGGGTTCATGACGTAGCTCGTGAATCTGGCTGCTGCCCACCGGATGCTTTCCGAGCGCCCTCCCCGGATCACCGAGTCTTTCTCGCCGGAGGGATCCCGGGATCGGGCCGAGAGCGGTGCGATGGTGCAGGAGGGCGGGTGCGCGGCGGGTGCGGGTCCGCGGTGTCGGGGCGGGGCGCCGGGTCCCGAATGTGCGGCATCGGGCGGGCGGGGCGGTGCTGCACATTCGACCGGGACCGGCTGACGACGGATCGGCGGAATCACGCGGAAACTCCCCGGCGCTCAACACCGTTGAGATCCTCCCATGCAGAGAGGGTCCCTCTGCACATGGGAGCCCGTCCGCTAAAACCAACATTCTAGAAAAACCTCGGAATCATGCGGAAAACTCGGAGTCGATCCGCACGGGCGACCCTCTCCAATGTGCAACACCACCGCACGGGCCGGGAAGACCGGTTCGGGCCGGCTGACGCAGCGTCGGCGCGGCACTCCCGCAACCGGCCTGGGAGAACCCGGCCCGCCCGGCAGCGGCCTCCGCCCCTGGCCCCGTCGGGAGCCCGAGCCCCGCACGAACCCTGCGAAAACCGCTCTCACCGCACCGACCCCGGCCTCTGGGACGCTGCTCCCGGTGAGAAAGGCTCAATGAACCCGTACAATCAGCGGCGACAGCCCGCCAGGCTGAGTCTGCGGTGAAACGCGCGAGAAGGACGACGGCGAAGGCATGAGCGGGACGCGCGAGGAGCTGACGGGGGTGCCCGGGCTCGAACGCCTGGTCGTCGTGGAGCGGACGGGGTCGACCAATGACGACCCTGCGCTCGGCCCTGACCGGTGTTGACGGCCGCCTCGATCTGAGCGCCGCCGCGGCCTGGCCCCACATCTCCGCCCTGTGGGCCCGCCGCCAGGACGCCGGGCGCGGGCGCGCCGGGCGCCGCTGGATCACGCCCCGGGCTCCGCCCTGACGGTCTCCTTCGTTCTGCGCCCTCGTGCCCGCCGCGGCCTCGGCCTGGCTCCCTGCCCCTGGCCGGTCTGGCCGCCCGCGACGTCGTGGACGCGATCCTCATCTCGGCGCGGGCGCCGTGGCGGGCCCGGACCAGCGGGCTCAACGACGTCGTCCTCGTGCCGAACGAGCGGGCTGAGGGATCGCAGCCGGGGCCTCAACCAGGGCGGGAACTGGCGGGCGGGACCTCGGCCGACCGGATCCCGCCGAGATCCCTGGGTGGGGGCGCGCCCGCAAGGTCGCCGGGAGTTCTGGCCGAGCTCATTCCGACCGCCGGGGATCGGTGCGAGGACCTCGGCGGGCACGACTGGCACAGCGGATGCCTCGGGCGCCGTGGCGGCCGGTGCGGCGGATGCCCCGGGTGCGGTCGGGCGGCAGGCGCCCCGGGCGGGGGCGGCGCGGTCGGTGTGGACAGGGCGCCGCCTGCGCCGTCGTACTGGGCATAGGCGTCAACACGGGGCAGTCGGAGTCGGAGCTGCCCGTGCCCTGGGCGACCTCGCTGCGCCTGGCCGGGGCGCGCGTGGAGCCGCGGGCGCTCCTGGAACCGCTGTCCGCGCGCCTGGACGAGCTCGTGACCGCCTGGGAGGCCGGGGAGGGGACCCCGATGCCGGGGACGGCGCGCTCGGCGCCGCGCTGCGCCGGGCCCTGCACGACCCTGGGCCGGCGGGTCCGGTCGACGCCCTCGGCGGCGTGCTGCGCGGCACCGCCGTCGATATCGCGCCGGGCCTCGTGCCAGCGGCGCGGACGGGACGATGCGCACCGTGGACGCCGGCGACGTGAGCCATGTGCGAACAGACGGCGCCGTCGATTGAACACCAGCGTGTGACCTGCGCTACTCTGACGCGGTGAGCAAGCAGTCCGAGCTCGTCGAGAGCACGGGGCGGGGATCCTCCAGGAGTCGCAGCGGAAGGCCGCGTCAGATGATGCGGTGTCCCTGGCGGTCCGATCCTGGCGACCCTGACCGCCCACGAGCGGTTGCTCGGCGGCGAACCCGCGTTCGACCTGCGCCGGCTCGCCCGCGCGCGGGCACCGGCCCTGGACCCTGGCGCAGCGCTTGGCAGGCCACGGGGCTTCGCCGACGTCGACCCCGACGCGGGTGCGCTTCACCGAGCGCGACGTCGAGGCCCCTGTGCGGCGTCGCCGACCTCATCGACGAGCACGACGACGGCGCGCCTCGCCGTCGGCCCCCGGCGGCGGACTGGCCGCCAGCAGCGTCCTGGAGCTGCTGCGGGCCCAGTCCCACACGATGGACCGCCTCGTGCTGTGGCAGCTCGAGACGCTCGTCGCCGACATTTCCGACCGCTTCAACCTCGACGACACCTCGGCCCGCCTCGTAGCCCCTCGACCACATCGACGAGATGGTCTCCTCCCTGAGCGCCAGCTGTCCCACGTGTGGCGCCGCCACCTGGCCGCCCTCCTGGGGCGCACCGAGTCGGAGGATACGCCGCTGGGGCCGCGAGGAGGCCGCCCCGACCTGTTCCCTGCTCAGTCCCGCCTGGGCTTCGTCGACATCGTCTCCTTCACCCAGCGCGCCCAGACCATGGGGCGCATGGAGCCGTCGACCATGCTCGACGACTCGAGACCACGGCCCGCAACGTGGTGACCTCGCGGGCGCCCGCGTGGTCAAGACCATCGGCGACGCCGTCAGGTACATCGCCGACGACCTGAGCACGGCGGCCGACGTCGTCACCGCCATGGTCGCCGAGCTCCAGGCGGGCCCCGACATGCTGCTCGTGCGCGCCAGCCTCGTCCAGGGGCGGGTCGTTCGCGCCCGGCGACGTGTTCGACCGCCGGTCAATCCGCCTCCCGGCTGGTGGGCACGGCCGAGCCGGGCGGGCATCCGATGATGAGGCCACCGCCCAGGCGCTCATGCGCGGGCCCGACGCCGAGCGCTACCGGGTCGCGCCTGCCACGAGGTCGTCGCCACGGGGCTGGGCAATATCGTCCCCTGGTCCCTCGAGCGGGCCTGACGGATCCGGGAGACCTGAGTCACATATCCTCCTTGCGGGCTGATGGCGGATCTCCCCGCCGTCGCCTACGATCCCCTGCATGACCACTGTGCTTCGTCGAGGACGACCCCGCCATTTCCGGAGCCCCTCGCCCGCGCTCGGCCGCGAAGGGCTACGCGGTCCGCGTCCACGGGACCGGCAGGGGCCCTGAGGAGGTCGCCGGCGCCGACATCATCGTGCTGGACCTCGGCCTGCCCGACATGGACGGCCTCGACGTCGCCCGTCAGGTGCGCTCCCGGGGCCTGACCACCCCGATCCTCATGCTCACCGCCCGCTCCGAGGCCACGGACCTCGTCGTCGGGCTCGACGCCGGGGCCGACGATTACGTCACCAAGCCCTTCCGCCTGGCCGAGCTGCTCGCCCGCGTGCGCGCCCAGGTGCGCCGAGCCTCCGGCGAGGCCATCGAGGACGAGCCCGACCGCGGGGCAGGTCCGCGTCGACGTCGCCGCCCACCGCGCCTTCGTCGGCTCGCGGGAGCTGCAGCTGACCACCCGCGAGTTCGAGCTGCTGCGCGTCCTGGTGCGCGGCGCCGGGGCCGTGGTGCGCAACGAGGACATTCTCAAGGAGGTCTGGGGCGAGGACCCCACCGGCACCCAGCAGACCCTGCAGATGCACGTGACCTGGCTGCGCTGCAAGCTCGGCGACGACGTCGACGCCCCGAGCTCCTGCTCGCCGTCGACGACGGCCACCGCATCGCCGTGACGTTGTCAGCCCTGCTGCGCCCCGGCCGCCCGCTCGACGCGGGCCGGGGCGCGCGGGTCCTCGACGCCGCGAGCGGCCGGCGCGGCCGGCCGGGCGCGTGAGGTCCGGGGGAGGCTGCTGGGGTGAGACGATTCGGGGAGGCGGGTGACGCGGCCCCTGCCCGCCAAACGGCTCCCGGACAGGAGGACGAGGATGCGACGCCGAGCCTTGCAGATGACAATGGGTGCGGTCGCGGTCGCCGTCGCTGCTGGGACATCCTCACTGGGCGGGCGCCTGATGGTCCTGGCCTTCCGCACCACCTCGCCCCGCGAGGACCGCGCGCAGGTGGTCCTCACCGTCGTCCTGACCGTCATCATCCTCACGCTTGTGGCGCTGGCGGCGGCCTCACGCCGTGGCCGCGGCGGCCTCGCGGCGCATCTCCGCCCCGCTGATCTACCTGCGGCCGAGGCCGAGCAGCTGGGCAGCGGGCCAGGTCCGTCCCTCGCCTGCGCCGCTCCGGCATCGAGGAGATCGACCTGGTCCAGGCCGAGCTCGTCCGCCCGCCGAGCGCGTGGCGGGCGCCTGCGCCGCCGAGCGCCAGTCTCGCCTCGGACGCCTCCCCACCAGCTGCGCACGCCCCCTGACCAGCCTGAGCCTGCGCCTGAGGAGATCGAGCTGCTGGCCGACGACGAGGATGCGCAACGAGGCGCGCGCCTGCATCGAGCAGGTCGGACCGCCTCACCGGCGTCGTGGAGGACCTGCTCGGTCCCGCGCGCACCGGCGGGCGGGCACCACCGAGGCCCTGCACCTGGGAGGTCTTCGCCCAGCAGCGCGACGAGTGGGGAGCCGCCTCGAGGCGGCTGGCGCGCGCCTCGCTGCGCGACGACGTCGACCGGCCGGTGCTGGCCACGCCCGGGTTCGCTCGGCCCAGGAGCTGGCCACCATCATCGAGAACTCGCTGCGCTACGGCGCGGGCACGACGACGGTCAGGTGCGCAGCGCCAACGGCGGGCACGGCGTGTTCATCGACATCGCCGACGAGGGCGAGGGCGTCGACGACGACCTGGCCCCCACCATCTTCGAGCGCTCGCGTCTCCGGGCACGGCTCGACGGGCGTGGCCTGGCCCTGGCCAGCGACCTGGTGGAGGCCGACGGCGGGCCGCATCGAACTGAGCCGAGCGGCAGCCCGCCCGTGTTCTCGATCCTGCTCAACCCGGTGCCCAAGAGCCTGGACCCCAACAACGTGCTGCCCGCAGGGGGCGCTGGTGAGCGTGGGCGCGCAGGCGCTTCAAAGAGCCCGCGCGGGCCCTGTTTGCGGCGCCTGCTGGACCGCTCCCCAGTCGGTCGGGGGAGGCGAGCGGGCGGGAAGGCGGGAAGGCGTCGACCTCGGCGCTGGGGGCGCTGGAGGAGTCCAGGGCGTTCTGTGCCGGGAGCGCGACGACAGCCACGAGCGCAGGGCCGAGATGAGCATGCGGCAGCGCCGAGACGAACACGATCCCCAGGATCATCCGGTCGATGTTCTCCTGGATCCAGGTGATATTGCCCAGGAAGTAGCCGAGCCAGGTGATGGCGAAGGCCCAGAAGGTGGCGCCGATCGCGTTGAACGCCAGGAAGTGGATGTAGTGCATCCGCCCGACGCCCGCCATGACGGGGGTGAAGGTGCGCACGATGGGGACGAACTGGGCCAGGGTGATGGCCTTGCCGCCGTGGCGGCTGAAGAAGTCGCTCGTGCGCTCCACGTACTCCTGCTTGAACAGGCGCGAGTCGGGCCGGTTGAAGATGGCCGGGCCCGCCTTGCGGCCGATGAGGTAGCCGGTCTGGTTGCCTGCGATCGCCGCCAGCCGCACCAGCGGGGCCGCGATCCAGATGTGGACGGGCACGCCCTTGGCGGGGTCGGCCTCGCCCATGGCCACGAACATGCCCAGCGTGAACAGCAGGGAGTCCCCGGGCAGGAAGAAGCCCACCAGCAGGCCCGTCTCGGCGAAGATGACGAGCATGACGCCGAGGATGGCCCAGGGGCCGATCCAGCCGACGAAGGTGGTGATGATGTGGGAGGCGTCCAGCCACTCGCCGAACATGGGCATGGACGCGGTGGGCGCGGGCGCGGCCGTCACAGCGGCTGCGTGGAGGCGACGAGGGGGATCACGGCGCCAGGGTAGGAGGAACGGGCGACGCGCCGAGGGAGCGGGGCACACCTGGGTGTGCGATCGGGCACGCCCGCGCGGCTCAGACCCGGCGTCGTTCGCGGACCGGGTGGTGGGGACCCCGCCCATGATGGCGCCTCACCCGGCGCCTCGGGGTCCGCCTCGTGGCGGTGCCGGTGAAGACGATGTAGTGGTAGAAGGTGAAGCGGAAGGCCGTGCCCAGGCCGAAACCGACGACGTAGGCGGCGATGTTGTCCGCCAGCGCCGAGTGCTGCCCCAGGACCTCGTGGGTGAAGAACAGGCAGAACTGGGTGATGAGCACCCCGCCGATATTGGCGAAGGCGAACAGCAGCGCCTCACGGGCCGCGTTGTCCCGGGTGCGCCCCCGGTAGGTCCACAGGCGGTTGGCGATCCACGAGAAGGTCGTGGCGATGGCGGCGGACAGGACGTTGGCGGTGTTGGGGTGACCGGCGAGGAAGCCCAGCGGCCCGTGCTGAAGAGGTTGAACAGGCCGGCGTCGATGACGAAGCGCCAGGGCCCCTGACCAGGCCGACCAGCACGAACTCGCGCACCCAGGCCACGAGGCGGGTCACCAGGGCGGCGGACGGTGCTCTCCAGGGCAACGGTCTCTCAGTCACGCGGAAGATCCGAGCCCGGCGCCGCGAGGGCGGCGGGGAGCCGTCGGGCCGGGGAGCGCTCCCCGGGCGGCCCCGGAGAATCGCGTCGAGCCTCGTCGTCGCCGACGCGGCCCTCGCTGGTCCGGCGGGCGGTGCGCACGGGCTTCACCCGGCCCGCGACGATGTCCTGCCGTAGGCGTCGTAGTAGGCGTCGACGCGCTGGTTGATCCGGGTCATGATGTCTCCCTCCTGCGAGCCCAGCTGTTCGTCCCGCGGGACGATGCAGCGGTAGCCGGGTCGGTTTTCCTGAAAGATCGAGGACCAGGGCAACCCACCGGATGGCGACGCTGCCCAGGTCCCACACCCAGCTGATCCACACGAGCTGGCCGACGACGCCGCCCAGCAGCAGCGTCTGCCCGGCCCCTGCGGCCGCGCACCAGGCGGGCAGGGCCCAGGCGGCCGGCGCGAGGGCAGCAGGAGACGGAACACGGATGTCGTGGGATCGAAGAAGGCCAGGAGATAGATCACATAGCCCGCGCACCAGGAACCACGCCGCCGCCCCAGCGACCGCAGCGCGCGGGAGGCCAGGCCCAGCGCCGCCAGCGCCAGCACCGCGGGCGAGCAGCGCCGGGCCCAGGTGCTCACCGACCCACCAGCTCGAGCGCGTCAGCCACGGCTGGAAGGGGCCAGGCGCTCGCCCTCCAGGCCGTCTCCGTGGCCGTGTAGGCGTCCGCCCTGGCCGGTGACCGCCCAGGCCGCCGCCGCCAGAGCCAGGGCGGCCGCCCCGGTCCACGCCGTCAGGCCCAGCAGCCCCAGCCGCCGGCGGGCGGTCAGCGGCCGGGCCCCGGGCAGGAGGGCGCGGACCGCGTCCGGGACCAGCCCCCTGGGCGCAGGCCGTCTCCACGCCCACCACAGGCCCAGCGCTGCCGCGGCAGCGGCACTCTGATGGGCCGCGACAGGAGGCCAGGGCGGCGATCGGGGCGGCGATCAGGAACCGGCGCCGGTGGGCCAGGCCCAGCGCGGCGGCGGTCAGTGCCAGCCTGAGCGCCTCGGCGTAGGGGGTCTGGAGGACCAGGGCGCAGGGGGAGGACCAGACCAGGGCCACCGCCCACAGGGACTGCCGGGCGCCCGCGCGCGGCGCGAGCCAGCGGTCCAGGCCCAGGGCGGCGGCGGCGGAGGCCGTCAGCGAGACCAGGGCGGCGCTCGCGTAGAAGGAGAGCCCCGTCATCGAGGACGAGGCGGTGGCCAGCAGGGGCAGCAGCGGCATGAAGGCCCAGGTGTTCTGCTGCACCACGCCGTCGGCGGACGCCGGCAGGACGGAGGGGTAGCCCTCGGTGAGGATCCTCTCGTACCAGCCGGCGTCCCAGAAGGCCATGTGCTCCAGCCAGGACGGGCGGAGCCCCCAGGGAGTGAGCGGGGTGTCCTGGGCCCCAGGCGCGCCAGGACGAGGGTGAGCAGGGTGCAGGCCGCCCAGACGCCCAGGACCCGCACGGCGCGGGCGGCCGAGCGGGCCTGCGCCCGGGATCTCGCAGCCGCGGGGCCCGGGTCCGGATCCGCGCTCGCGGGCTCCCCGGGGCCGCGCTCGCGCTCGAGGATGTCCGCGCGAGCGCGGGCGTCCTCGTCCCCCGGGCCGTGCCGGCGGCGGGGTCGGGCGGGGAGCGGGGACGGGCGGCGTCGAGGCTGGCACGCGCCCCAGGGTACGGGGGACGGTAGCCTCAGGGGCCGTGAGCGCTTCCACTCCCTGCCGGCGGTTCGACGCCGGTGGTCGCCGTCATCGGGGGCGGGCAGCTGGCCCGCATGATGCAGGAGGAGGCCTCGGCCCTGGGCGTCCACCTGCGGGCCCTGGTGGAGTCCCCCGCGGGTCGGCGGCGCAGGTCACGGTCGACGCCCCGGTGGGCGGCGCTGACGACGAGGCCGCCGTGCGCGCTGGTGGCCGGCCGGACGGCGACAGGGCCCGGACGCCCCTCCTCCAGGCGCCGCCGGCGCGGCCGACGTGCTCACCTCGAGCACGAGCACCAGGACCAGGAGCTGCTCCCGGGACGCTCCAGGGCGAGGGGCGTGCCCGTGCGGCCGGACCCTGCGGGGCCCCTGCTGCTGGCGCGCGACAAGCTCGCCATGCGCCGGGCCGTGGACGAGGCGGGCCTGCCTGCAGCCCTGCCTGGGCGGAGGCGGCGGGCGACGCGGACGCCATGGTCGGGCGGATCCGCGCCTTCGCCGCCCGGCACGGCTGGCCCGTGGTCCTCAAGACCACCGCGCGGGGCTACGACGGTCACGGCGTGCTGCTCGTGGACGGCCCCGGGGAGCTGGTCGACGGCGAGGCCGCCGCCTGATCGCCTGGCCGCCGCGGCTCGGGGACGGCTGCTGCGCCGCCGCCCGGGGGCGCGGGGCAGGCGGCAGCTCGGGCGGCCCCGTCACCAGCCTGCTCATCGAGCGGGCGGTGCCCTTCACCCGCGAACTCGCCGTCCTGCTCGCCCGCAGCCCCGGCGGCCGGGTGGCCGTCTGGCCGGTGGTCGAGACCTGCAGGCCGACGGCGTGTGCGCGCAGGTCCTGGCCCCCGCGCCGGGCCTCGGCGCGGGGGCGCGGCGGAGGCCGAGCGGATCGGCCGGGTCATCGCCGAGCGCTTCAAGGTCACCGGCGTGCTCGCCGTCGAGCTCTTCGCCGTCGAGGAGCCGGGCGGGGCCTGCGCGCTCTACGTCAACGAACTGGCGATGCGGCCCCACAACTCCGGGCACTGGACGCAGGACGGCGCCCTCACCAGCCACTCTGCCCAGCACCTGCGCGCCGTGCTGACCCGTTGCTGGGCTCTGGCGCGCCGACGGGCCCGCGCCACGGTCATGGTCAACCTGCTCGGCGGCCAGGCCCCTCCGCCGCCCGACGGGCTCGCCCGCGCCCTGGCCTTCGAGCCCGCGGCCCGCATCCACCTGTACGGCAAGGACTGGCGCCCGGGCCGCAAGCTCAGCCACGTCAACCTCGTGCTGCCCGGCGACCCGACCGGGCGCCCTGACCCCGCGAGGTGGGAGCGCCCTGCGCGAGCGTCGCGCCGTCGTCGCCTCCTGCGGTGATTCCCGCCCGCCCGCCGAAGCGGCCGGGGCGGAGAGGCGGGGCCGGGCCGAGCAGCCCGTCGGATCGGCCGGGACCCGCCCCGACCGGGCCCCCACCACCAAGCGAAGGAACCTCATGAGTGACAGCCGCCCCGTCGTCGGGATCGTCATGCGGCTCGGACCTGACTGGCCCACCATGGAGGCCGCCGCCGACGCCCTGGACGAGCTCGCCATCGCCTACGAGGCCGACGTCGTTCCGCCCACCGCATGCCCGCCGAGATGATCGACTACGGCGCCGGGCCTGCGCCCGCGGCCTGCGCGTCATCATCGCCGGGCGCGGCGGGCCGCCCACCCGCCCGGCATGCTCGCCGCTGTCACCGAGCTGCCCGTCATCGGCGTGCCGGTGCCGCTCAAGCACCCGGAGGGCATGGACTCCCTGCCGTCCATCGTGCAGATGCCGGGCCGGCGTGCCCGTCGCCACCGTGTCCATCGGCGGCCCGCAACGCCGGGCTGCTGGCCGCGCGCATCCTCGGCGCCGGGCAGGGCGAGGAGGCGCAGCGCATCCGCGCCGCCATGCTCCTTCCAGGCCGGGCTCGCCGAGACGGCCCGCGCCAGGGCGGGCGCGGCCTGCGCGAGCGCCGCCAGGCTTGGCCCTCATGAGCATCCCTCGTTGCCGGTGGCGCCGGCTACATCGGCGCCCACGTCGTCCGTCTCCTTCTGCAGCGCGGGGACGAGGTGATCGTCGTCGACGACCTGTCCCTACGGCACGCCCGAGCGCGTGGTCGGCGCCGACTCAGTCGAGCTCGACGTCGCCTCCGGGGCGCCGTCGACGCCCTGACCGACGTCATGGGGCGGCGCGGGGTGAGCGCGGTCATCCACTTCGCCGCGCGCAAGCAGGTCGGGGAGTCGGTGGCCCGTCCCGCCTGGTACTACCAGCAGAACATCGGCGGGCTGGCGAACATGCTGCTGGCGATGGAGCGGGCCGGCGGGGCGAGATGATCTTCTCCTCCTCGGCTCGCCGTCTACGGCATGCCGCCCGTCGAGGTCGTGCCCGAGGACACCGACTGCCGCCCCATCAACCCCTTACGGCGAGACCAAGCTCATCGGCGAGTGGATGATGGCCGACTCGCGAGCGCGCCTGGGGCCTGCGCTGGGCGGGCTGCGCTACTCAACGTCGCCGGCGCTGGCTGGGACGACCCGGGCGACATGGCCACCCTCAACCCTCATCCCCATGGTTCTCGACCGCTCTCGCGCGGCGAGACCCCCAAGATCTTCGGCACCGACCACCCCATCGCCGGACGGCACCTGCATCCGCGACTACATCCACGTGCGCGACCCGGCCGTCGCCCATCATTGCGGCCCTGGACCACCTCGCCGAAGGGCGGGACATGGCCGAGCACGTCTTCAACGTCGGCACCGGCAAGGGCTCGAGCGTGCGCGAGGTCGTCTCCAAGGTCATCGCGGCCACCGGCCTGGACGTCGAGCCGGAGTGAGCTGGACCGCCGCGCCGGCGACCCGCCCCAGCTCATCGGCGACGCCCAGCGCATCGGGCGGTGCTGGGCTGGAGGGCCGAGCACGACCTGGACGACATCGTGACCCTCCTCCTTCTCCTCCTGGCAGGCGGACCCGGCGCGCAGGCGCATCGGCCGACGTTGCGGCCCCGGCGCGAGGCCGCGGACCGGACCGGCGGGCCCGGCCTCAGGTCTGGCTGAAGTCCGACGTCGTCACGTCTCGCCCGCGCAGCTTGGCGAAGAAGTCGGGCGCGGTCTCGTCTTGGAGGAGGACGGCCGCCCCGATGCCGCCGGGCTCGTAGTCCAGGCTCTCAATGGGCGGGGCGCCGGTGAGTCCGTCGCCGGAAGCCGAGCGGAAGGCCATGAGCATCCCCAGCAGGGAGGTCGTGCCGCTGTCCCCTGTCGATTGTCAGCGCCTGGGTGCCCGCGTCGACGAGGGCGTTCTGGCGCGAGAAGTTCACAACAGTCTGCACGCCCATCGCCTTGGACACGACGGCGGAGATGACGGCCCGCTGGCGCAGCCCGCGCCCGATGTCGCCGGTGGGGTCGGACTTGCGCATGCGCGAGTAGGCCAGGGCCCTGGTGCCGTCCACGGTCTGGCAGGTGCCCTGCGAGGTGTCCCAGGTCAGGCCCGAGTCCGGGTCGTCGACGTCGTAGTCCAGGCACACCTCCACCCCGTCGACGGCGTCGACCATCTCCTGGACGCCGCCCATGCCGACCTCGACGTAGTGGTCCACGGTCAGGCCGCTGAGCTCCTCGACGGTGCGGACCAGCAGCTCCGGCCCGCCGTAGGAGTAGGCGGCGTTGATCTTGTCGCCGCCCTCGTCAGGGGATCTCGACGCAGGTGTCGCGCGGCAGGGAGATGAGGGCGGCCTTGCCGTTAGGGGCCTTGTGCAGCAGCATGATCGAGTCGGCCCGCGCCCCTCGGTCTCGTCCTGGACGGGGCCGCCGCTGCTCGGGCGTCCGAGCCGACGATGAGCCAGGTCTCGCCATCGGTGTCCGCGGCTCCGGACAGGGCGTCGACCCGGCCGACGCCGTCCTCGACCCTGTGCCACAGCAAGCGCGCGCGGGCCGCGACGAGGACGATGAGCAGGACCAGGACGACGGCGATCCAGCGCAGCGGGCGCGAGGCGCCGACGCCGCCGGGGCGGGGCCTGCCCGCGGGACCGGCCGCGGGGCGGGCGCCGGTCGCGGCGGGGACGGCTCTCCCGCCGAGGGGCCGAGCGCCACAGCTCGGGGCGGCGGGATTCGAGGACGCCACGGCTCGGGCGCGAGGGGCCGACGGCGCCCGGGAGTTCGGGAAGACGGAGGTTCTTCCGGACTCCGGGAAGACGGAGGTCCTCCCGGACTCCGGGGAAGACGGAGGTCCCCCGGACTCGGGAAGACCGAGGTCCCCGGGACCGCGACGACACAGGTGTGACGCGGGTCGGCTCGAGCGCCCGCATCGGCGGGGCCCCATCGGCACGGGCCGAGGATCCGGGCGGGCGTGGCTGTGAGGACCGTCCGGATCGGCGGGCGACGTCGCCCCGGGCACGGGCAGCGCCCTGGTCCGGTTCCGGCGGGCCTGGGGCGGTTGGGGACCGCGGGGCAGGCACTGGCCTCGTCTCGCGCGCGCCCTCGCTGCTGCGCGGCAGGCCGCGTCGCCCGCGCCGGAGGGAAGCGGCGCCGGCGGGGCCCTCGGTGGATCGGCGGCGCGGCGTCGATCGCCCGGTCGCCGCCGGCCGGGGCGGGGCTCTCGCGGATCCGACGCCGATCGGCGGGCCCGTCCGAGCCCGGGCGGAAGGACGAGGCAGACTGTCGGTGGGAGTCATGGGACGAAGCGCCTCATTCCAGCTATCGGCACTGCTCGGCGGGATTCTGCGTCGCGGTGGCGGTCTTCGGATCCGTCGGCCTCGTCATCAGGCGCTCGAGGTGCCCTCGTCCGCGGACGGGCCGTCCGGGTCGGAGTCGTCCGTGAGGTCTCGTCCGGGGCCGATCCGTTCGAGGGGGCTCTCGCTCGCGCCCGCGGTGGGGCCCGACACGGTTCCATCGGCGTGGGTGGACTCGGCGGGTACGGGCTTGTCGCTCTTGAGGGCCTTCCAGACGGCGTCGGCGCTCTCGGAGGGGACCACCCGGTCGGGGTCCCAGGCGGCGGGCTCGTGGGGCATGGTGACGAAGTTGATGTGGTCCATGCCGATGCTCGCAATGGACTGGGCGAGTCCGGCCAGGGTCGTCAGGTCCGCGATGCCCTTGGAGACCGTCAGCGTTCCCAGGGCCTCGCGGGCGAAGGAGTAGAGCTTGTCGGCGTCGGTCAGCGGGTTCTTGGACTGCGCCGTTCGGAGCATGAGCGCCTGCATGAGGTTCTGCTGGCGGGAGATGCGCGAGATGTCGGAGCCGTCGCCCACGCCGTGGCGCACGCGCGCGTACTGCAGCGCCGTGGCCCCGTCAAGGTGGTGGCAGCCCCGCTCCAGGACCAGGCCCGTGTACTCGGTGTCGTCGATGTCCTCGTCGACGTAGAGGGTGACCCGCCCAGGGCGTCGACCATGGTGGACAGCCGGAGAAGTCCACGACGATGGACTCGTCGATGTAGATGTCGGTGGGGCCTCCACGGTCTTGATCGTGCAGGCCACGCCCGCGGTGACGGCCTTCTTGTCGCTGCCGGTGCCCGCCCCGTTGGCGAAGGCGGTGTTAGATTGGCCCTCCGACTCCTCGACGGTGGAGCCGTCGGAGGAGGTGCAGCTGGGGATGTCGACGATGGTGTCGCGGGGATGGATATGACGTCGACCCGGGAGCGGTCGGCGGAGATGTCATGATCATGGCCGTGTCGGAGCGGGCGACGACTACGTCGTCGTCGCCCTCGGAGCCGTCGACGTTGTTGGCGCCGGCGCGCGAGTCCGTGCCCAGGACCAGGATGTTGACGGCGTGACCCTCGTAGCCGTCCGAGACGGGGTCTCGCGAGGGGCGGTCCGTTCCGAGGAAGCTGCTGGGGTCGATCGGGGTGATCTGGCTCTGGAGTCGTACGTAGGCGAACGCGAAGAAGGGAGGCTGCGAGACACCAGGGCCAGTCCGACTGACAGGAGCCCTCGCACCATGCGGCGCTTGAACTCCTTGGAGGCGTGCCGCACTCGCGGCCGTGGTAATGATCGCACGCCTCGATCATATGGAATCGAGCGGGGGCGTGGGCCGGTGAACCCCTCGTTCCAGAGGATGATCTTCGCCTCTGAGGCCGGATTCGGCCGGGGAGCGCCGCCGTCCGCCCGCGGGGCCGCACGCGACTGTTGCCGAACCGCAGCGTCGTCGTCGCGCGCGGGCGACGACGACGACGTGCCGGGCAGGCGAGTCCGATCGCTCCGTGGCATGGAGCCGACAGACGCCACCGCCCCGCAGAGTCAGGACAGTCAGGACGGTCGGCGGGCCGTCCAGCGGCGCGGGACGGTGAGTGGTCACCGTCGCCTACAACGGCGAGGAACTCGTGCGCTTCCTCGACTCCCTGGGGCGGGCCAGCCGGAGACGGGTCCGGGTCGTCATCGCCGACAACGGCTCCGAGCGACGAGTTCGTCCGGGAGGCGGCGGAGCGCTTCGGGCGCCGAGATTGTGACGGACGGCACGAACCGAGGCTACGGGGGCGGGGGCGAACCTGGCCGCGCGGACCTGAGCGAGGACTGGATCGTCGTCGCCAACCCGGACATCGTGTGGCGGCCGGACGGTCTCGACGTCCTCATCGACGCGGGCCTGAACACCGCCAGGGCCGGCTGCCTGGGCCCGCGCCTGCTCAACCCGGACGGCAGCGTCTACCCTCGGGCCGGGCGCTGCCCACGCTGGTGCGCGGCGCCGGGCACGCGCCCTGACGCGCGTGTGGCCGTCAACCCTTCTCCGCCGCCTACCACGGTCAGGGGCGGCAACGACGCCGTGCGCGAGGTCGGCTGGCTGTCGGGCGCTGCCTGCAGCCTGCCCGCGCCCGTGGCGCGAGCTGGGCGGCTTCGACGAGGGCTACTTCATGCTTCTTCGAGGACGTCGACCTGCAGCCCGGGTGGCGCGGGCCGGGTGGCGAAAATGTTCAGGTGCCCTCGCCGTCGTCGTGCACGAGCAGGGCGCCTCGTGGAAGGCGCGGCCGGAGCGGATGATCCGGGCGCACCACGCCTCCGCGCGGCGCTACTCGACAGGTGTACTCGGCGCCTGGCGGGCGCCCCTGCGCTGGGCGGTCGACGGCGCTGCGCCTGCGCGAGGAGCTGGAGGTCCGCGTCTCGGCTCCTCGCCGCCTCGCCCAGACCGGCGGAAATAGCGAAACCGGCGGAAGCGGCATGCGAATCGATGCGTTCGGGTCCGTCGGTCGTCCGAGCGGTCCCGGCGGCCGGTTCCATCGGCCCTGGCGGCCCCGCCCGGCCCCTACGGCCGGTCCCGCGCCCGCCCGGACCGGTATCCGTCGTTCGCCCGAACCGGCTGCGCGGAAGGGGCGGGATCGGGGCGTCGTCGAGCGCGACCCGCCGGGCCAGACGGGTGATCTGGCGCTCCAGGGCCGCGTTGCGGCGGAAGAGGACAGGATCTGCAGCAGGAAGGCGATGACCAGGACGTACAGGAGCAGGTCGGTGCGTCCGACCCCACGAAGTGGGCGATCCTCAGATGACCGCGGGCACGGCGATGGAGACGATGGCGAAGATGACGAAAGGCCAGGGTCACGATCCGGCGGCCCGCCCGGTGGCAGGCCCTGCCTGGGGAGCGCAGCATCATCCAGCCGATCACGCCGACCGCGGCGATGAGAAGAACCTGAATGATGATCCGAGAACTCATGGACGCCCTCCTTCGGCGGCGGTGGTGGCCATGACGGCGGGCGCCGTCATGGAGAACAACAGGTCGACGAGGATGTTGACCGAGTTCCACAGGGACTGGCCCTTGGCGCGCGGGAGTAGTCGGTGTAGACGATGTGGACGCCGTGCTCGCGCCACGGCAGCCCGTGGCGCCGAGTGACGGATGATCTGGGAGCGTGCGCCATCCGGTTCTGCGTCAGGTTCAGCTGCTGCGCGGCGTCGCGCCGGATGAGGCGCAGGCCGTTGTGCGCGTCGGTCAGGTGCATCCCCGAGGTCCGCGAGCTGGCGAGGGCGGCCGTGCCGCAGCCAGGCGCTTGAGCCGCACGTCGGCGCTCCCCGTCCGGGAAGCGCGAGCCCAGCACGATCGCCAGGTCCTCGGCCCGGCGCGCTCCACCATCGCCGCCGCGTCGGCGGGGGAGTGCTGGCCGTCGGCGCCGAAGGTGACCAGGCAGCGGGCGTCGGTGCGCTCCAGGACGTAGGTGATCCCGGTCTGCAGGGCCGCGCCCTGGCCCAGGTTGATGGGGTGGCGCACGACGACGGCGCCCGCGGCGCGGCTCGGCGCCCGAGCCGTCCGTGGAGCCGTCGTCGACGACGACGATGCGGGGAAGACGGCGCGGGCCTCGGCGATGACCTCGCACAACGGGGGCCTCTGCTGTACAGCGGCACGACCAGCCAGGTGTCGGCGAGGAGCGAGGCGGACGGGCCGCCCGCCCCCTCGGCCTGCACCGTTCGGATTCTGTCACGCCCGCATTGTGGCACGGACTGAGCCCTAGGATGGCATCATCGCCGTCGTCCGGCAGCCCGACCCCCGCATGAGGAGCCGTGCGAGCACACGCATCGCCCCGTCCGGCAGACGTCTCCGAGCGAGGCCGTCATCGGCGAGGGCTCCAGCATCTGGCACCTGGCGCAGGTCGCGAGCGCGCCGTCCCGGGAGCGGGCTGCATCGTGGGGCGCGGCGCTACATCGGCGAGGGGCGCGCCTGGGGACAACTGCAAGGTCCAGAACTACGCCCTCGTCTACGAGCCGGCCCGCCTGGGCGACGGCGTGTTCATCGGACCCGCCGTCGTGCTGACTCAACGACCGCTTCCTGCGCGCGTCAACCCGACGGCACCCTCAAGTCCGCCTCCGACTGGGAGGCCGTGGGGTGACGATCGGCACGGGCGCGGCCATCGCGCGCGCGCCGGTGCGTGGCGCCGGTGAGCGTGGGCGAGTGAGCGATGGTCGCCGCCGCGCCGTGGTGACGGGGACGTGCCCGCGCACGCGCTGGTGGCCGGGCGTCCCGGCCCGGCGCATCGGCTGGGTGGGGCGCCGGACTGCCCCTGGAGGCCGTGGCCGACGGCGAGGCGGCCTTCCGCCCCCTGGGTCCCGCCGGATGGCGCTGCCTGCGGACGGGTAGTGTCTTCGAGGAGCACGACGACACGATTCGGGAGGTTGCCGACTGATGTCACTGGAGTTCATTCTCGCGGCCAGGCCGCTGATAGGCGCCGAGGAGCGGGCCGCGGTCGACGCCGTCCTGGCCGGCGGCATGGTGGTCCAGGCCGCAGGTGGCGGCCTTCGAGGAGGAGTTCTCCGCCCGGGTGGTGGGCGGCGCCCACTGCGTGGCCGTCAACTCCGGCACCTCCGCCCAGCACCTGGCGGCCCTGGCCTCCGGGGCGGGCGCCGACCGCGAGGCCGAGGTGATCGTGCCCTCTTCACCTTCGCCGCGACCGCCAACTCGGTGGCGATCACCGGGCCCGCCCGGTCTTCGCCGATATCGACCCGGTCACCTTCACCCTCGACCCGGCCAGCGTCGAGGCGGCCGTCACGGAGCGCACCATCGCCATCGAGGTCGTCCACCTCTACGGCCTGCCGGCCGATATGCCCGAGATCCTCGACATCGCCCGGCGCCACGGCCTGGCCGTGGGAGGACTGCGCCCAGGCGCACGCCGCCGCCATCGACGATGAGCCGTGGGCTCTTCGGCGCCTGGGGCTCTCTCCTTCTACCCCACCAAGAACATGACCTCCCTGGAGGGCGGCATAGTGTCCACCGCCGACGCCGAGCTGGCGCGCTGGGTGCGCCTGCTGCGCAACCAGGGCATGGAGCGCCAGTACGCCAACGAGGTCGGGGCTCCAACAACCGCATGACGGACGTGGCTGCCGCCGTCAGCCGCGTCCAACTGACCAGGCTGGCCGGGTGGACGGCGGCCCGCCGGGCCAACGCCGCCGCCCTGGACGCGGGCCTGGCCGACGCCCCCGGCGTCGTCACCCCGCACGTGCCCCAGGGCTACACCCACGTCTACCACCAGTACACGATCCGCCTGGAGGGGCGAGCGCGGCCGAGCGGGACGAGGTCGCCAGGGGTCCTGCGCGAGCAGTGGCGCGTCGGCACCGGCGTGTACTACCCCATCCCCAACCACCGCCTGCCCTCCCTGGCGCCCTACGCGCCGGGCCTGGATCTGCCGGGCACCGAGAGGGCCGCCCGCGAGTGCCTGTCCTGCCGGTCCACCTCGCTGAGCGAGGCGGACCTGGAGCGGATCGTGCGGGCCGTGAGCGCGGCCGTGACGGCGGGGGCCTGATATGGGACGGGACGGCCTGCGCATCGGCCTCATCGGCCTGGGGTCGATGGGCCGCCATCACGCCCTGCGTCATCCGCGCCACCCCCGGCATGGAGCTCGTGGCCGTGGCCGACCCGGGCGGCGACCGCTTCGGCGTCGCCGGCCCCCTGCCCCTCCTGCCGGACGTGGAGGCCCTCATCGGCGTCGGGCTCGACGCCGCCGTGGTGGCCGTGCCCACCATCCACCACGAGGAGGTCGCCCTGGCCCTGGCGCGGGCGGGCGTGCACACCCTGGTGGAGAAGCCCATCGCCCACTGCTCCCGGGCCGGCCGGCGCGTCGCCGACGCCTTCGCCGAGCGCGGGCTCGTGGGCGCCGTCGGTTACGTCGAGCGCTGCAACCCGGCCCTGCGGGCCCTGCGCGAGCGCCTGGACGCCGGCGAGCTCGGGCAGGTCTACCAGGTCCTCACCCGCCGCCAGGGGCCCTTCCCCGCGCGCATCAGCGACGTCGGCGTCGTCAAGGACCTGGCCACCCATGACATCGACCTGACCGCCTGGGTGGCCGGGGCCCCCTACGAGTCGGTCCACGCCCGGGTGGCCCACCGCTCGGGGCGGGCGAACGAGGACATGGTGCTGGCCACCGGGCGCCTGACCAACGGCGTCATCGTCTCCCACACGGTCAACTGGCTCACCCCCTTCAAGGAGCGGGTCACCGTCGTGACCGGGGAGAAGGGCGCCTTCGTCGCCGACACCCTCACCGGGGACCTCACCTTCCACGCCAACGGCACCGTGGCCTCCACCTGGGACCAGGTCGCCGCCTTCCGCGGGGTCAGCGAGGGCGACGTCATCCGCTACGCGATCCCCAAGCGCGAGCCCTGGCCCTGAGCAGGAGCGCTTCCGCGACGCCGTGCGCGGGTCGACCACGAGCACGTCACCATGGCCGAGGGGGCGGACACCCTCGCCGTCGTCGAGGCGGTCCTGACCTCGGCGAGCGAGAACCGGGTGGTCGGGCTCTGAACCGGCCGGCCGCTCCGACGGGCCCCCGGACGGGACTGCTCGCCCGGGGCGCTCCGTCGTGAACTCCTCGCCCTTCCTGCGGCACGTGCTCACCCTCGCATGACGGGCACGGCCGTGGCGCAGGTCGCCTTCTTCATGATGATCGTGCTGGCGCGCATCTTCACACCGCAGGACATGGGGCCGCTGGCGACCTACGTCCGGTGGCGTCGATTCTCGTGCCGTGGCGGCACTGCGCTACGACATGGCGATCATGCTCCCCAGGAAGGGAGCCCTGGGCTGAGCGTGGCCCGCCTGGGGATGGTCTGCCTGACCGCCGTCTCGCTGGCCACGGCGGCGTCCTTCGCACTGCGCGGGCTCATCGAGCGCGCAGTGGGGGCAGAGGTGGCCCTGGGATGCCGCTGGTCAGGACTGACGACCTTCCTCATGTCCGCGGTGGAGCTGTTCCAGTACTGGTACAACCGCACAGCGGACTACCGCGCCATCGCGGTCAACCAGCGCCGAGCAGCAGATCGGGCAGACCAGCGGCCAGCTCGTCCTCGGTGCGGCGGGCATGGGCGGCGATCGGGCCGACTGCTGCTGGGGCACACGGCGGGACAGATCTCGCCTCGCCAACCTGGGGCGCCAGGCCGGGCCCCTGCGGCGCCGATTGCGGGACGCCCCGAGTCTGCGCTGGGCGGCCCGCCGCTACCGGACGCATGCCTCTGCTCAACGGGCCCCAACGCCTGGCCGACGCCGTGCGGCACCAACGGCATCCAGCTGCTCATCGGGGCTACTCCCGTGGCGTCACTGGGCCAGTTCAGATGGCGTGGCGCTACCTGGACGCGCCCTCATCCTCATCAACGGCGCGGTGGCCAGGTCTTCTTCCAGAAGCTCGACGATCGAGCCCGGCCCAGGATGCGGCCACTGGTGCGCTCACGTCATCAAGCGGGCGATCCTCATCGGCCTGGCCCCTTCGCACTCATCTACGCGCTGTCGCCGTGGATCTTCCTCTTCCTCGGATCGCAGTGGACCGAGTCCGGCAGCTTCGCCAGGGCGCTGACCCCTGGCTGTTCGGGCGATGCTCATCACCTCCCGATCTCCAACCTCTTCATCGTCACCGAGCACCAGGACTGGATGCTGGGCTTCGCCCTCGTCTACACCGCGGTCCCCCTGGCCTGGTTGCACTGGTCGCCCCTGGCCCTGCTGCCCACCTGCTACATCCTGGGGGCCATGATGGCCGGGCTGCTGGTGCTCAACACGATGCTGGCCGATCACGCCGCCAGGAGTTCGACGCGGGAAAGCGCGTCGGCAGCTTCCAGGCGCAGGAGAGTTAGAGAGGGAACGCGATAGTGACGCACGCAACGCGCCAGAGGGGCGAGTCGGGCTCGGCCGCCGCCCGACCGGGCCGACGCGGCCTGCTCCTGCTGACCGACTTCTTCCCCTATGAGGTGGGCGAGGGGTTCCTCGAGCAGGAGATCGAGACACTGTGCTCGGCCTACGACGACGTCGTCATCGTCCCGGTGCGGCTGAGCGAGGGCGCCCGGCGGGACCCGCGCCCTGCCCGATAACGCCCGCTGCGCGCCTGCCGGCCTCGCGCCTGCCCGACTGGCGCTTTCACGCGATCCTGCGCGCCCCGCAGATCCTGCTGGGCCGGGAGCGGATGGTGGAGACGCCGCCGTGGAAGCACCCGGGGCGCTTTCGGGGATGGATGTGCGCTTCGCGGCGATCGCCCTGAGCGCTCACGGCCGGATGCGCGCGCCTCAGCCGAGTCTCGGCCTGGAGGACGCCGACCACCTGACCATCTACTCCTACTGGTTCTTCACCGGCGCGGCCCTGGGCGGAATGCTGCGGCGTCGGGAGTTCAAGGGCGGCGGTCGTGGTCGTGGCGCGGGCGCACGCCTACGACGTCGACGAGGCCGACGCCCCGCGCGGCTACGTCCCCTCGCGCGGCTGTCATGCGGGCCGTGGACCGGGTCTACCCGATCTCGAGTACGCGCCGGTTTCCTGCGGCGCCGCTTTCCCAGAGCCCCGCAACATCGAGGTGCGAAGGCTGGGCGTGCTAGCCGCCGTGCGCCGCGCCAGAGCGTGGGACCGAGCCCTTCCAGCTCGTCTCCTGCTCGCACATGGCCCCTACAGCGGGTCCACCTCATCGTCGAGGCGGTGGCCGAGCTGGAGCGGCGCGGACGGAAGGTCGCTGGACCCACATCGGCGAGTTCGACGCCGAGCGCCTGGCCGCCATGCGCAGGCGGGCCGAGAACGCGACTCCTCCACCCCGGTCGCGTTCACCGGCCACCTCCCGCAACACCGAGGTCCGCGAGCTCTCACGCCGGCACCGACTCTCCTGCTTTCCTCAACTGCTCCGACGGCGAAGGCGTGCCCGTGGCCGTCATGGAGGCCCCAGGCGGCGGGACTCGCCGGTGGTGGCCACCGCCGCGGGCGGACCGGGAGATCGTGCACGACCGCGAGAACGTGCCGACTCATCCCGGTGGAGCCACCGCCGGCCAGATCGCCGACGCCATCAGAGTCCGTCGCGGACCTCAGCGACGAGAGTACGCGGCCATGAGCCGGGACGCGAACGCGACCTGGGCCGCGATGTCGGACGCCCGGCGCCAGTACTGCGAATTCGTCGACGGCCTCGTCGCCCCTGGAGGGTTGAGACCCGCCGCCGCGATCGCGGGTGCTGAAGCTCCAGCGCGAGGCCTGCCGCCGAATGCGGCATCGCCGCTAGCATGGGGCGCATGCGCGTCACCGTCGTACCACCTGGCTGCCCACCGATCGAGGCCCCCGGCTCAGCTCCTTCGTCCTCGCGCGACAGCGCGGCGATCCGAGACGCCGGCCAGGACGTGCGCATCATCCACCTGGTCCCGCCCCGCCACGACGACGGCGCCCGCCACCGCATCATGGAGGGCATGCGGGTCCTGTCCATCCCCATGACGCCGGCGAACCCCTGTCCGTGGCGGCGGCCGCACGCTCGGCTGCGCCCGGCGCTGACGGCGCCGACGTCCTCCACTCCATGGCGATGAGCTCGCTGCCGCCCCTGACCGCCCTGGACCACGCCCGCGCGCTGACCCTGCCTGGGTGCACACCGAGCACTGGTCCGGCCTGACCAGCGACACCCTCGGCCCCGTCCTGCGCGCCGCCGTGCCCGTCGTCGGCCACGGCACTGACCCGCCCCGACCTGGTGACCGCCGTCCGCGAGTACCTGGCCGCCCCCATCAGGCGATGCGCCACGGACTGCGCACCGCCGTGTGCCCTGCATCGTCGAGCCCCAGGAGACGGTGGCCGATCCGCCCGGCGGCCGGACCATCGCCATGGTCGCCGTGGGCGGACCTCGTGGAGCGCAAGGACCCCATGGCGCGCCTCGACATCCTGGCCGAGCTGACCGAGCGGGGCCGCCGGTCACCATGACCTTCGTGGGCGAGGGCCGCTGCGCCCGCGACATCGAGGAGCGCCTGGCCGCCGAGCCCTCCCTGGCCGAACGCACCCGGCTGACCGGCGGCCCGACTCCGACGGCGTGCGCGCTGAGCTCGCCCGCGCCAACGTCTTCATCGGCCCCACCCGCGGCGACAACTTCTTCGTCTCGGCAGCCGAGGCCATCACTGCAGCGCCGGCCCGTCGTCGTCTCCGACGCCGGCGGCCAGACCGAATACGTCACACCCGACAACGGAACCGTCCTGCCCCTGGGGGCGGACAGCCGCCAATGGGCCGACGCCGTCATCGAGCGCCGTCGAGCGCCTCGCCCCCGGGGCTCCGCCGCATCGCCGACACCATCGGCGAGCGCTTCTCCTCGGCCGGGTCGGCGCCGCCTACCGCCGCCTTCACGAGGAGCGCTGCGGCGGCGCCCGCCCGCCCGTAGGGGCTGACGGCGGAGCGCCGCAGCCTCTCAGCGCGAGGGCGGGCTCTCCGGCCCGGCGGCGGCATCGGCCACGGGCAGGTCGGAGAACAGCCTGCACCGGGGGCACCAGGAATCCGCCATGAAGGCCCGGGTCCAGAATCCCAGCAGCTTGCGGCCCCATGAGCTGGACGGCCGCCACCGGCCGAGGCGTGTCGGTGATGAGAGGCCTCGAACGCTACTGCCGAATGCAGCGTGGCCCACGTCGACGCCGCGCGCTCGGCCGGCTCCAGCAGGTGCAGGCGCGAGAGCGCCGTCTTGAGCTGGGAGCGCCGCCCTCGCTGACCGTCGTGGGGAAGTAGGGCAGATCGTCGTCGGCGGAAGAGTCGGCGGCGGGGGCGCCGGCACCGCCGGCGGCCGGCGCGGTCGCCTGAGCCCTGCAGGCGCCCGATGAACACGGCGTAGAGTCGCGCCGCCGTCAGCTCGACGGCGCCGCGGTGCCAGGCGCCCAGAACTCCACGTCCAGCATCGGCAGCGCCCAGTCCAGCCCCAGGTGCTCGTGAGGCGCGCATCGAATTGACTGATGTGCTTCCGGTCTGGCGCTCGCGGACGTTGTGAGGACCCAGGACGCTCTGCACATCGCGCGGGCTGCCGGTGAACGGCCGCAGCGCCAGGAACCTCGACCTTCGCGGCCCGATAGATCGGCCCAGGCCCGCTTCTGCTCGCCCTGGAGGTCCTGGTGATGAGTGATGATCGCCTGGCCACCTGACCGCGGGGTGACGGAGGGCTCCTCAAGCATCCACTCGTCATGCATATTGCCCACGATCGTGCTGCGGGCAGGACGACGTCGCCGCGGCGCAGCACGCCTCGGGCCAGCAGGCTGCGCAGCGCGTACCAGTCCCTGCACGTGCGGCAGGGCCCCCAGGGCGTAGCTGTACTCCAGGAAGTCCGCCGCGTCCTGCGTCTGCCAGGCCTCACGCAGATCGGCCGGGACGTACTCGACGGCGTGCCACTCCAGCCCCACCGCCGCGGCCACGCTCCGGGAGACCTCGACCACGGGAGCCGGGCGTCCGTAGGTGAAGGCCACCGTCCGGTCCAGGGCGCCGTGAAGCGTCAGCCAGGCCGCGAGCAGGCGCGAGTCCAGGCCGCCGGACAAGGGGCAGGACGAGGTCTGGGCGACCCCGGTCGGCGGTCCAGATCCTCCAGGACCCGACCGAGTCCGCATCGAGCGCCTCCGGACAGCAGCGCGGCGAACTCCTCGGGATCCGCGACCATGTCGGCCTCCTCGGAGAACCGCGCCAGGGAGTGGTTGACGGCGCGCGCTCCCGGTGGCCCGGTCGATGCGCACGACGGCGCCCTGCTCGGTCTGGTGGACGCCCGCCAGCAGCGTGTCGGTGCCGGTGACGAAAGCCGGCGTCGAGGAACTCCCGGCGCGCCCGCGGATCAAGGCGGGGCGAGCGATGGCCCGCGCATCGCGCGGAGTCGTCGCTGACGATGAGGCGCCCGCCGACCGCGCCCGCTCCGGACCAGTCCGCAATCGCCGGCGTGCTCCGCCCCCGAGATCCTCGATCGCCCAGAACAGCGGCCAGGAGCGCAGACGGTCCTGGGCCAGGACCACCTCGTCGTCGTCGATCCGGATGGCGGCCAGGCGTCCGGGGTGGGAGGCCAGCACCGCCGGGTCGGTTGGGTCTGAGCAGTCGGAGTCGGCCCGCAGCCACATTCGGCGTGGTCGGCGTGATTCGTCGCCCTCTTTCGCCGTGCTCACCACACCGTTCGGCGGCGAAACCCTGAACCACTGCGCGCCCCTGAGTCGGAGATCCACCTCGATAATGCTCACCGTCGTTCCGCCTTCCGCCCGGGACGGCCGGTGCGTCGAACCGCCTCACGGCGTCCAGTGTGTCATGCAGCTGTTGCACGTGACGCGGATGACGCCCAGCGGGCGGAATCGGACTCGGTCGTGACCCTACGATGGGCAGCGTCCATGTCACGGCGTGGACGTGAGATGATCTTCCGGGCGTCCGAGACCGGGTTTTCGCGTCATCGGGCTCCGCAGGCATAAGACATGAGGTGACATTGTGAGCGCGAGCAGCATGGTTGGTGGAGAGCGTCGCCGCGGGCAGCGGCGACACCGCCAGGCTCATGATCTTTCACGCGCCCTTCCCGCTTCAACCGGATCGGGTGCTGCCTCGATGCTGCGGCCAGTCGCCATGCGCCGGGCTTTCACCGCCATCGGCTACCGGGTCATGGAGGTGACGGGCTATGCCGCGCAGCGACGTCGAGCCATGAGCCGGGTGCGCCGCAATCGCCGCAGGAGCCAGGCCCGAGTTCGTCTACGGAAGAATGCGACGATCCCCAACGCCCTGACCGAGCCGCGTCACCTGCCGCCGCACCCGTTCCTCGATCTGATCTTCTTCCGCGACTGTCAACGCGCCGGGGCGCCGGTGGGGATCTTCTGCGGGATGTCTACTGGCGCTTTCCCCGCTCCGGGAGGGCATTGACCCGGTCCTGGAGGCGGGGCTGCAGACGCTTACCGCGCTGAGCTCCTCGCCTACCGCCGCCTGGGAATCCACCTCTTCCTCCCAGCCTCGCCATGGGCCGCCACCTGCCCTCGTGCCCGCGGAGCGAGTGGAGTGCGCTCCGCCCGGAGCCCCCGTGGTGACGCGGTCGTCCGACGGCTCGCCCGCCGCCGACTCCGGAGCGGTCCCGAGGCCCCGAGAATCATGACGGTCTCGAGTTGCTCTTCGTCGGCGTTCTGGAGACAACTACCGCCTCGACGCCTGCCTGGGAGGCCGTGCGCGACGCCCCCGGCGCCCGGGTCACGCTGTGCGTGCGCCGGAGACCTGGGAGGAGAGCCGCGACCACTGTCCCTCGCTCCTGCCTCCCGGGAGAGCGCGGGTCGTCCACCGCTCCGGGGACGAGTTGCACCCGCTCTACGAGCGCCGATCTCAGGGGTGCTCTTCGCCGAGCCCAATCCCTACGGGACTTCGCCGTCCCCTACAAAGCTCTCACGAGTACCTCGCCCACGAGGCTGCCCGTCATCGCCGTGCGCGGGACCCAGGCGGCCGGCTCGTCGAGGAGATGGGGATAGGGTGGGTCCTCGAGTACGACGCCGAGCGCCCTGGCCGCCTGCTGCGCCACCTGCGCGGGCTCCCGAGGAGATCGAGGCGGTGCGCCGTCGGCATGCGCGATGCGCTGCCCGGCCAGACCTGGCCGGCCAGGGCCCGTCAGGCGGCGCTCGAGCTCACCGGACCGACAGGAGGCGCATCTGCGCGCCAGCCCGTGAAGGAGCACGCCTGTGCCCAAGCGCACTGGCTCACCCGCTCACCCGCCCGCAAGCCTCGAGTCGTCATGGTCAGCCGGCTGTTCCGGCCCGAGCCCGCCGCCGCCTCTCTCGCCCTGGGGGCGATCGCCGACGACCTGGTGGATGCGGGCTTCGACGTCACCGTGCTGACCAGCCGTGCGCCCCGGGAGTTCGAGGTTCGCGACGAGGCGGGTCTGACGGTGCGGCGCGCCCCCGTGCTGCGCGACAGGGCCGGTTACGTGCGCGGCTACGTGCAGTACATGTCCTTCGACATCCCGCTGTTCTTCCGCCTGCTCCTGGTCGCCCGGCCCGACCTGGTCATCTGCGAGCCCCCGCCGACGACGGGGGCCGTCGTGCGCGCCGTCTGCGCCCTGCGCCGTCTTCCCTATGCCTACCGGGCCGCGGACCTGTGGTCGGAGGCCGTCAGGGAGACCACTGCGCCGCCGCTCGTCGCCAAAGTCCTCACCCGCTTGGAGAACTGGGTGCTCGACGGCGCCTCGACCTCATGACGGTCCACGAGGGGATGGAGGAACGACTGGCCGCGCGCGGGATCAGCGCCCGCACCCGCAGGCTCGGCTTCAGCATCGACACCGTGTGTTCCGGCCCGACGGGCGGCGCGTGGAGACGAGCGGCCCCTGTTCGTCTACGCCGGAACCGCCTCCGAGGTGCACGGGGCGGAGATCTTCGTCGAGGCCTTCAAGACCGTGCTCGAGCACTGAGCCCGCGCGCAGCTGGTCTTCATCGGCCAGGGCGGGTCCTTCGCCTCCATCAGGAGCAGGCCGAGACGCTTCCCGACGGCGCCGTCAAGGTCCTGGGGCGCAAGTCGCCCGAGCAGACCGCGATCTGGCTGCGCTCGGCGGTGGCCGCCCTGGCCAGCGTCAAACCGGGGCCCTACAGCTTCGCCTTCCGACCAAGGCCTTCGCCTCCGGCCGCCTGCGGCACCCCCGTCATCTACGCCGGTGCGAGCCGGGCCGGTGAGGAAGTGGTCCGCGAGGGGGCTGGGGACCGCAGTCGCTACGACGTCGACGCCCTGGCCGCGGCCATGATCGACGCCGTCGGAGCCGCGAGGGCCGACGCTGGCGGCCGCAGCCGCCTGCGCTCTCAAGGAGGGAGGTGACGGCGACCCGCCGAGCCGCCGACCTGCGGACCCGCGCTTGAGGCATCGATCTCGGCCCGATCGCTCCAGGGCGCGTACGCGGCCATCGCCACGGAGATCCTGTCGACGAGCAGGCCGCGCCGCTGATGACCGCGATCGTGGAATGGGCAGTTCACTCCACTGGTGCTCTCGCTGGTGGCCTTGATCTGCGCGCCGGGCTATTCGCTTGCGACCATCTTCAACGCCGGCCCTTCGTGGTGCGGGGTGGTCGCCGCACCGGCCTGGACCTTCGCCTTCGTGGGGCTCACCAGCATGCTCATGCACCGGTTCGGGTGATCGGGCAGATGCAGCTACGCCACGGTCCTCCTGGTGCTGGCCGTTATCGCGTCAGCGCGTCGGGCGATGACACTGGCGTTCGCGTCCCAGAGGGATGGAGCGCGTCTGGCGGCGCACCGAGGAGGTGCTTCCCAAGGCCCCTGGGCGTGCTGGGGGCCTGGTTGGTGACCATTATGCCGGTCATCGCGACGATGGGGCCGCGCTTTCGTCATGCAGGTCCCGACGCCCCTACCACTACAACCAGATCTGGCTCATGGCGCGCACCGGCAATGCGGACCCGCTGTCGGCCAATGAGGGACTGCTCGGCCTCAGCGACGGGCGCTCCCACTACCCCAATGTCTCGGCAGCTCTCTGGGAGCGCTCATCGACTTCACTCCCAGTACGCCCTGGTGGCGGGCAACACCCTGCTCCTGATGGCTCCGCTGGTGTGGATCGGCGGTATCGCGGTCCTGTGCCAACAATTGTTCCCGAGAACACCAGGTCCTGGCTCTGGGCGATCGCCGCCACCTTCCTGCTGCCCGCCTTCCCTGGAGACTGGAGCTCATCGCGGGCGTGTGGCCCTTACGTCATGGGCGTATGCCGCCGTCCCGGGGTCATGGCGTGGTTGTTGGGGATCGCGCGTACCGGCGCGTGTCCTGGAGGAAATGGTTGGAGAGGGGCCTTGTCGGAATCATTCCCCTCATCGGTTTGGCGATGGCCCACCCGGCCGCCGTCGGTGTGGTGTTCTGGGCCGCTGCCGTTCTGGCCGTCTGGTTCCCCGCGCAGTGGGCCGTCTCGGCGCACGCCCGCGGGGAGGCGCGGAAGACCTGGCTCTTCGCCGCAGCTCGGCGTCGCCATCTGCCTGGCGGTGATCTCCTTCCTCGTCGCCCCGGGGCCGCAGCAATCGCAGTTCGGCCGCTACCCCGAACGGGGGTGGGAGTACCTGGGCCACAAACTCGTGGTCATGGCGACGCTGCGCCTCAAGGGCACCGATCTCAATCGCGATCGTGCTCGTCTACGTCGCGGTCGTCGTGCTCAGCATCATCGGTCTGTCACTGGCGTGGAAGCCTCAGGACCCGGTGGCTGTGCCCGCTGTGGCTGGGATTCATGGGCGCGCTGCTCGAGGCCTCGTCTCCATCCCCGTCCCGACCAATGTGGCCAGCCTCCATTATGCGAACTCCTATCGAGTCGTCGGCACCTGCACGATCGTCGTCGCGCCCTGCTGGTGCTGGCGATGTCCCATCTGGCCACGCTCATGGCCCAGGCGCCTCGAACTCTCCTGCGGACGATCACATTTCGCATCCGTCGCCGCAATCGTCTCATTGGCCGCGGTGCTGAGCGTGGCCGATCGAGCGCGATGACCTCAGAGCGGCGTCTGGCCCAAGAGTGGGACGAACCGAGATACAGCTTCGACGAAGCCGGGTTGGCCATGATCGTCCGGCTCAGGCACAAGATCCCGCCGCGAGCGGCTGGTCCTGGGGGACGGCGCGGGGACCGCCTTCCTGCCCGCCGTGTCGGCGGACATCAAGGTGGCCTGGTACCACACTGGGCTGGTCCTTCTCCGACCCCGATGGCGAGTACCTCTCGCGGCACTTCTCCGACATCCGCACGACCCGCGGGTGTGCCAGATCGTGCGAAGGCGCCGCATCCACTACTTCTACGCCGACCGCGACACCATGTTCAGCAGGGCCTACAGCTCCGAGCTGCGCCCGCCTGTACAGCGTGGACGTCTCCGACGGCTTCACGCCGGTGGACCAGGGGCGGCTCGGCGGCCGTCTACCGGATCGACCTGTGCTGGACTCCGACGAGGCGGTGAGCCACAGCACCGAGGCGACGGAGCTGGCCGCCGGGTATGATTGAGCCCCCACCTGAAAGGCACGGAAGGACCAACCGCATGCGCATCGCCGTCGTCGCCCTGGGCAAGATCAGCCTGCCCCTGGCCGTCCAGTACGCCGAGAAGGGCCACGAGGTCATCGGCGTCGACGTCAACCCCGCACGGTCGAGGCCGTCAACGCCGGCATCGAGCCCTTCCCCGGCGAGGCCCGCCTGGCCGGCAAGCTCGCCGCGCTCAGCCCCGCCACCGGCAGCGGCGCCCTGCGCGCCACCGACTATCGCCCGAGGCCGTCCCCGGCGCCGACGCCGTCGTCGTGGTGGTGCCGCTGTTCGTCGACGACGCCACCTGGGAGCCGGATTTCGCGCTCATGGACGCGCCACGACATCCCTGGCCGAGCACCTGACCCCGAACACCCTCGTCTCCTACGAGACCACCCCTGCCCGTGGGCACACGCGCGGCCGCTGAAGCCCCTCATCGAGCGGATCAGCGGACTGAGGGAGGGCGTCGACTCCACCTGGTCTTCAGCCCCGAGCGGGTCCTGACCGGCCGCGTCTTCGCCGACCTGCGCCGCTACTCCCCAAGCTCGTGGGCGGCTGGACGAGGCCGGGCACCCGGGCCAGCATCGCCTTCTACGAGGCCGTCCTCGACTCGACCCCGCGACCTGCCCCGCCCCAACGGCGTGTGGGACATGAGCGCCGCCGAGGCCGCCGAGATGGCCAAGCTCGCCGAGACCACCTACCGCGACGTCAACATCGGCCTGGCCAGCCAGTTCGCCGTCTACGCCGACAAGGCCGGCTTCGACGTCGAGCGCGTCATCGAGGCCTGCAACTCCCAGCCCTACTCCCACATCCACCGCCCCGGCATCGCGGTGGGCGGGCACTGCATCCCCGTCTACCCGCGCCTGTACCTGTCCACCGACCCCGACGCCTCGATCGTGCGCACCGCCCGCGCCTTCAACGCCACCATGCCCGCCTACGCGGTGGGCCGCGCCGAGCAGGTCCTCGGCTCGCTGACGGGCCTGCGCGCCGTGGTGCTGGGCGCCTCCTACCGCAGGGCGTCAGGGAGACCGCCTTCTCCGGCGTCTTCCCCGTCGTGGAGGCCCTGCGCGAGCCGGCGCCGAGGCGCTCGTCCACGACCCCATGTACACCGACGACGAGCTGGCCGCCTTCGGCTGGACCCCACCACCTGGGGGAGGGCGTCGACCTCGCCATCGTCCAGGCCGACCACCCCGCCTACCGCGAGCTCGCCCCCGCCGACCTGCCCGGGGTGCGCCTCCTGCTGGACGGGCGCCGCGCCGCCGACCCCGCCAGGTGGGCGGGCACCCCTCGCCTGACCATCGGCGGAGGGCGAGTGACGACGTGACGACGACGCTCGCCCCGCCGCGCCGCAACCCGCATGAGCGCCCTCGACTGGTGGCGGGGCCGTCCCGGCGGCGGCGACGGCCTGATCCTCCTGCTCGGCCCCGGGCTGGCCATCGCCCGGTCGTGGGGGCTGCGCCGGTGGGCGGCGGCCGGTGCGGCCATTCCCCTCGGCTCGGCCGTCGTGGGCCTGGCGGAAATCCTCGCGGCCAGGATCGGTGCGCGCTGGCTCCTTGGGGATGGGCGGTCATCGCCGCCCTGACCTGCGTCCTGGCCCTGCCCGGCCCGCTGCTGCGCGCACGACGGCGCACCCGCGCCCCCGGTCCGTCCGCACCGTTGCGCCCGGGGGGAGGCGCGGACGCGACGGGGGCGTTGGGACCTCCCGGCTCGTGACCGGGGCGGTCGGCGCCGCCGTCTGCGCCTGGGCGCGGCCCTGATCATCGGCATGGGCTCGCCGACCACCCCGCCCCAGGCCTTCGACGCCGTCTTCCACCTGGCCGCGGTCGGCGCCGTGCGCGAGGGCGGCAGCGCCTCGAGCCTGGGCGGGCTGTCCGCCCTGTACCAGGGCGCCCCCGTCTACTACCCGAGCGTGTGGCACGGCATGGTCGCCCTCCGCCGGGCGGGGCGGTGGAGGCCTCCAACGCGATGATCCTCGTCGTCGGGGCGGTGGCGTGGCCGCTGGGCATCGCCGGGCTCCTGACCGAGGCGCTGCGCGACGGCCCGCGCGAACCGGCTCCGCCGCTGACTCCGTCGCCGCCGAAGCGGGACCGTGACGCCCGCGCCGCTCACCGAGCGCGGGGAAGGCCGTGGCGCTGAGCATCCTGCTGTCGGCGGCCACGGCCGGCGCTCCCCGTCTTCTGCTCACCGCGCTGGCGGTATGGCCCTACGCGCTGAGCGTCGTCGCCCTGCCCGGTGCTCCTCACCCTGGTCGTGCGCGCCCGCCGCGCCGTCGCGCAGCGCCACGGGCGCGCGCAGGGCGGCGCCGGCCGCCATCCTGGCGGTCCTGGGCGTCGCGCTGGCTCACGGCACCGGCCTGTTCAACGCCGCGATCCTGCTCCTGCCCGTCGCCGTCGGCGCTGTGGCTAGCTGCTGCGCCGCGGCGGAGGAGCGGCTGATCGCACTGGTCTCGCCTCGTGGCGGCCGCCCTCGGGCCGCCGCCGCCGGGGGCGTGGACGATGCGCGGGCCGCTGACCACCATGTTCGACTACGAGCGCGAGGGCGGCTCGGCCGTGGGACACATTCTTCCAGGCGCTCATCGAGTCTGCCCCAGTACGGGCCGCTGGCCTCCACGGCCTGCCCGTGGGCGTCGTACTGCTCGCGCTGGCGGTCCTGGGCCTGCGCGGCGCTCGCGACGAGCGCGTGCGCCCGTGGGCGGCGGCCGCGCTCGTCGCGCTGGTCCTCGTCGTCCTCGTCGGCGGCCCCTCAGTGGCCCGGGCGCCAGGTCGGCTTCCCGTGGTACCTGCAGAAGAGCCGCATCGAACCGGTGCTGCTCATTCCATGCTGCGCTGGCGGCCCACGGCGCCGTCGCACTGCTGTCGCCCGACGGCGCCGTGCGCAGGGCGGCTGCGCAGACCCGCCGCGGTGCTGGCCTCGCTCGCGCTGGTGGCCGTGATCGGTCGGATCCCCTCCAGATCGCGCTCGCCCGCAGCGTCTACGACGCCGAGCGGATCGCCTTCGGCACGCTCACGACCCCCAGGAACTGGCCTTCTACGCCTCCGTCGGCGACGTGCTGCCCGCCAGCGCCGTCGTCGTCGGCTCGCCGTCGCGCGGCGTGACCTATCTGGGCCTGGTGGCCGACGTCGAGCTGGTCTACCCACCCGGGTCCATCCGTGGCGGGCAGTGCGGAGCTGGACCTGGCGCGGGCGGCGGATCGAGCCCCGGCTCGGCCACCTGCGACCTCGTGAAACGGCTGGGCGCCCAGTACTACGTGGAGCGTCGAGCGCAGCCCGCACGGCCTGCGCTACGGCAACGCCTCCCTGCGCTGGGATGATCGGCTCGTCGCCTGGTCGACGAGGGCATGGAGCTGGTGAGCTGGGCGGACACCGGACGCGGGGCCGTGGCCCTGTGGCGCATCACCGCCTGCGGGTGAACGCTCCCTGGCCGCTGTCCGATAGTGCGTCGCGGCTGTGGGCAGTGTGTGACCAACCGGCGACAAAGGACGTTCGAAGCTTCTTCGGCGTGCGCGGACCGGGATGCCCGCCACCGTGGCGCCACGACTGAGCCGCCCTGGCGGTGCGCGGCGCCAGGGGTCTTCCCATAGGATGCGATGGCGCCCTCGTGCTCGCCCGACCTGACGCCTACGGTCGATAGGAGGTAATCCTGTGCTGACGATACGCTCGCATTCGTAGGGCTGTGCGTCCTCGCCGTCGTCATCCTCTTCCTGCCCGGGGCATGCGTCCTGTCCGTCTTCCGCGTCCGGCCGCTCGCCCTGCTCGGCGCCTCGCCAGTGCTCACCGTCTTCATGGTCACGGCGGCGACGGTCCTCCTCGAACGCGCGGGGATCGCGTGGAACTGGGGACGGCGTCGGCCGCGCTCGTCCTCATCATGGCGGTCCTCCTCCCCGTCGGGGTGCTCCGACGGCGGCGCCGGGGCACTGCCGGAACCGGGGCCCGGGTCCCGAGAGGAGCCCTCGACGAGACGCCCGAGTCACTCCCCGCGGAGTCGTGGGGAACCTTCCTGGGCCGCCTCGCCATTGCGACCGCTCCGGCGGCCCTCCTGCAAGGGCGGTCTCGTCCTGCGCATCATGGGCGGACGGACGCGATCTTGCAGAATCACGACGTCATGTTCCATCTCAACCTGATCGAGCAGATCGGAGCCACCGGCGACGCCTCGAGTGCTGACCTCCTCCTGGGCGATCAGCGGAGGCGCCTCTCCCCTCGACCTTCCACGCCCTCGCGGCGCTGCTCCTCGGTCCTGCGGATGTCCCACCGCCTTCAACGCCGAACTCCTGTGCCTCGGCGCGGTGCTTCTCCCCGCCTCGCTCGTGCTCCCTGACCAGGGCGATCGGTCTGCGCTGGTGGACCTGCTCCCTCGCCGGGCTGCTGGGGATCGCCACGATGTGGATGCCAGGATTCACGTTCTTCACAACGGTCAGGCCCCCGCCGGGCTGGCCGCCGCACTCATCCCGGGCGCCCTGGCGGTGCTGTTTCGACGCAGCGCGCACGGTCCGGCCACGCACCTGATTCTTCTCGGCGGCGCCCCTGTCCATCGGCCTGACGGCGGCGCATCCGGGCGGCGGGCGGTGGCTGGTCGTGACCGCCTGCGCGCTGGGGGCGATCGGGCGTTCGCCCGGCTCGTGACGAGAGTCGGCGGGCGCACCCGTGCCGCTGCGCGGCGCTCCTCGACGCGGCGCTGCTCTGCCTGCTCCCCCTCGTCGTGATCTGCGTGATACCGCGGCTGCAGCACATGGCCGACTTCAGGCGCGTCCGGCCCCATCCGCAGCGGTCCTGACGGAGATTCTGCTGCTGGCCCCTGCGGGAGGGGCCGCCTCCTCCTCTATGCGCCCCTCATCCTTCTGGCCGTGATCGGCGTCGTCCATCTTCTGCGCAGAAGGCACTGGACCCTGCCCGTGGTCTGGGCCTGCGCGGCCGGGTTGACGGCGCTCGCCTTCTTCCCGAGTAGCCGCCGCTGTCCGCGCTCACCGGCGGATGGTGGGCGGATCCCAGCAGGTTCCTGTCGGTTCTCGTTCTCGTGGTCGGCGTCCTCGCCGCCGTCGGATGCCAGAGCGCTCGTCGAGCGCATCGCCGGGGAGGGATGGCGAGGCGCGCGGCGGCTGCGGTCCCTGGTGCCAGCGCTCGCTCATCATCGCCCTCGCCGCCGCCTCGGTCGCCTTCAACGACGTCTGGGTGAGGCGCGGCTACGATGCGGCCTCGTTTGCGTACTCGCCCTGGGTCAGTGACGAGGGAACAGGGATCTGCTTGAGGGCGACATGCGATATTTGTTCGACGGAGCCGTCGTCTTCGGTGCACCCCAATACCGGGGCCGGATTGATTCCGGTGCTCACCGACGGGCGGAGCATGAACCGCACGATCATCATCGACAACTCCAACAGGCCCGAGCAGCGATACCTCGGGTACCACTTCAGAGACATAGCTACCGATAAGAAGGTGTGCGACATCATTAGAGCACAGTCCGGCACGCCGCTGTACTACGAGGACTCCGACGTGGATCCCATGGAGATATATTGGCTCTACCCCGGATACTACGACGTCGACACCTCGGTCGGTTTCGAGGAGATCGCGCGGATCGACACCGCGGTCGTCTACCGCATCACCGCGTGCGAGAGTTGACCCCGGGACCGGGACGAAGACGCCCGCTCCCCGTCCCGCGCATAGCTCTGATGACGGTGACGCGAAACCGGGAGGATGCGTCTCACGTCGGAAGAACATATGATGGAGGCGCAGTTGGAGTCGCCAGACATCGGAGGTCACCATGACGCGTTCGCCCCGCCCCGCACTGGTGCTCGCCGTCCTGATTCTCATCGTCGGGACCCGTCCGTTCTCGGCCGCGGCGTCGCTGCTAGCAGACCGAGGCTCAGGGGCGGGAGACGCTGCTGCAAACCGCTGCCCGATCCTCGGCTCCCGAGGGCGACTGCATCGCCCACGAGCGGCGTTCCGACCTCCGACCTGCTGCCCACGCGAGCCGGGACGAGGGAGGCCGCCCGCGACGACGAGAGCCGGCGCCGGAGGATCCGTCGCAGGAGCGAGTCGCCGGCGCCGGATGCCAATGAGACGGCTCAGCCCCGCTCCCTGGGACAGGGACCGGGCGGCTGCGCCCCAGGCGCCGGCGGTCGACAGGCCCCATCGGGGAGTACTGCGCGCCCACAGCCAGATCATGGGTCAGCCCATCGGCGCTCAAACCCCGGTTGACGGCGGTGTCTACCAGCGTTTCGAGCGCGGTGTCGCCTATTGGTCGGGGCGACGGGCGCCCACTTCGTCTCCGGCGACATCTTCGGGGCTTTCGGCCGCTACGGGTGGCAGGGGCGGTTTCCTGGGATTCCCGACGTCGGACGAGGTCCCGGGGCAAGGGGCGCTTACCAGCGCTTCGCCGGCGGGGTGATCTATCGCGGTCCGGGCGGGCGCATCCGGTGTGGGGGATCTGCTGTCCGCCTACGGCCGCAATGGGTGGCAGGACGGGTCCATGGGTTATCCCATCGGGGATGTGACCGGGACGCCGGGCGGTGTCTATCAGCGTTTCGAGCGCGGTGTCGCCTATTGGTCGGGGCGACGGGCGCCCACTTCGTCTCCGGCGACATCTTCAGGGGCTTTCGGCCGCTACGGGTGGCAGGGCGGTTTCCTGGGATTCCCGACGTCGGACGAGGTCCCGGGCAGGGGCGCTTACCAGCGCTTCGCCGGCGGGGTGATCTATCGCGGTCCGGGCGGGCGCATCCGGTGTGGGGGATCTGCTGTCCGCCTACGGCCGCAATGGGTGGCAGGACGAGGTCCACGGGTTATCCCATCGGGGATGTGACCGGACGCCGGGCGGTGTCTATCAGCGTTTCGAGCGCGGTGTCGCCTATTGGTCGGGGGCGACGGGCGCCCACTTCGTGACGGGACGTTTCCTCGGGCGGTACGGAGCCGACGGCTGGCAGGGCGGAGCCCGCGGCTTCCCAAGACAGACGAGTACGTGGACCGGGGAGTCGTCCGGCAGGGATTTCCAGCATGGATCCTACTGGGACGGGGCGATGCCGGCCGGGCTCTACTCGCACAGAATCGTCCAGCCGGCGGGTCAACCCAACGGCTACTTCTGCGGTCCGACGGCGGGGTACGGTCCTGAGCAACATCGGCGCCTGGCAGTCGGCAGCCACCGGCGAGCCCGTTGTCCATCGACGCCCTGGCAGGCCCCCGGTACATGAACACGGTTGGCTACGGCTACACCTCGTTCAACGACCGCAGGTTCGAGTACGGGATGAATACCTGGCTGGGGCGGACCACCTACTACACCCTGCATGCGCCTTCGGTGGACCAGGTGCTGACATCCGTCATGCATTCCTACGAGACCGGTTATCCCACGGTGGTCGATGAGCAGGAGCGGCGCGGCGGCCCCCACTTCAACAACCACTCCAACTCCACCTTCTCGCACATCATGGTGGTGGACTCCTACGACTCCTCGACGGGTGCCGTGTCCTTCGTCGACGGTTACACCCTGTGGGGCGGCGCCCAGTCGATCTTCTGGTACCCCAGCCTGTCCACCTTCACCCGGACCCACCTGCAGAACGAGGTCATCAATGACGGCAAGCAGCACATTGGAATCTACACGTCCTGATGCGGCCGCGGGCGGTCGGAGCGGCCCTGCGAGGGGCTCAGCCGGCGCGCCCTCCTGACCGGTCTCGCCCTGGTGGCGGCGGAAGGCTGCTCCCCCCATTCCGACTCGGGAGCGACTTCGGGGACGACCGCGCCGGCGCCCCCTCCCGCCATGACCTTCGGAGCGTCCACTGCGACGCCGTCGGTCAATATCCCTTTCACCTTGTCAACGGGAACGGGCGGGCGGCTGGTGGCGGTGCCCGCGGCCGCGCCATCGGCCGAGGTCAAGACCCTGTGGACCCTCGGGGGCGATTTCGCCCGGATCGCCTCCCTGCCCCTGGACGAGCGCAGCCTCTTCGGCTCGTCCTCCACCACACCGGACAACGTCTACTCTATGCCCCTCCCTGCTGGGGGCAGGGACGGGAGGATGAACCGCTGACCCCGAGGCCCGCGGGGGACGGGCGAGGCTACTACGAGCCGCAGGACGGGACGGCCACAGAGCGGTGGATCATCTGGCGGTCCAGCGCCGTCAACCCTGCGAACCAGGCCGTCACCGGCGTCGACGACTGGGCCGTGCAGATTCTACGACCGCGCCGGCGGGGCCGTTACGGACCTGGGCACCGCCCGCGCGCTCAACGGGTGGACACCACTCCGCGCACCCGTGGCGAGACGCTCCCCACCTGCTCCGCCACCAGTGTCTGCTTCTGCTCCAGCGTTAGCGTTGAAGGCGGATCCTCCTGGAAGACCTCGATTCTGCGCTTCCCCCTGCCGGGCGGGGCCTCCACCGCGCCGACCGCACCCGCTTCCGGGGGTGGTGGCATCGCGGTGGCCGACGGCGACTTCCCCAGCGGCTCTGAATGACGGGGTGCTTTTCGCACGGCATCCGCACCCGGCGGTGCGCTCGACACCGTCTCCTACCTGGCCGAGGGAGCGGCAGAGCCCTCGCGCTGTTCTCCATCTCCAGCCCTGGTGGAACTTGGGTCGTCAGCGGACTGTGGGCCGCATCGGATCGCAGAGTCGTCGCCGTGACCTCCCCGTCCGACGGTGGAGCCTTCCTGGGGATATGGAAGGAGCCGGAGCAGGCCCCCTCCCTGTGGCTGTCCACCATCTCACCGAGCATCGTCGCCTCTCTCAATGACACCTGGCCGTGTGGGGCTCCGGCTCCCAGGGCGACGGCTCGGAGATGTACGCCATGAACTGGGAGGAGGAGGATCCCCCGTCTTCTGGGAGTGGCGCCCGGCTACTCCCGGCCCGTGCTCGCCCCTCAGCGGTTCCACCGTCCTCATACCCGGCAACGACGGGACGAGGCCGACGTCCTGGACGGTCGGCTCCCTCGGGTGAGTTCGGTGAACTTCCGGCCCGGTCCGGCTCACTGCCCCCAGGCGGCGTAGCCGGCCTCGACCCCGGCCTTGAGCGGGCGCCACCAGGCCTCGTTGTCGCGGTACCAGTCGATGGTCGCCTGCAGGCCGGAGCGGAAGTCGGTGTACTTCGGCGCCCAGCCGAGTTCGGTGACGAGCTTGGGTTGTCGATGGCGTAGCGCATGTCGTGGCCGGGACGGTCCGCCACGTGGTCGTAGTCGTGCGGGTCGTGGCCCATGAGCTCACAGATGAGCTCGACGACCTCCTTGTTGTTCTTCTCGCCGTTGGCGCCGATGAGGTAGGTCTCGCCGATGCGGCCCCTGCTCGATGATGTCCCACACGGCGTCGTTGTGGTCCAGAACGTGGATCCAGTCGCGCACGTTCTGGCCCGGCGCCGTACAGGCGCGGGCGCACGCCGTCCATGAGGTTGGTGATCTGGCGGGGGATGAACTTCTCGATGTGCTGGTAGGGGCCGTAGTTGTTGGAGCAGTTGGAGATGGTGGCCTCCACGCCCGAAGGAGCGCACCCAGGCGCGCACCAGCAGGTCGCTTCCGGCCTTGGACGAGGAGTAGGGGAGGAGGGGTTGTAGGGCGTCGTGGGGGTGAACTTGGCCGGGTCGTCCAGCTCCAGGTCGCCGTAGACCTCGTCGGTGGAGATGTGGTGGAAGCGCACCCTTGTGGCGGCGCACCGCCTCCAGCAGGGTGAAGGTGCCCACGAGGTTGGTGCGGATGAAGGGGGAGGGGTCGCGCAGGGAGTTGTCGTTGTGGGACTCGGCGGCGAAGTGGACGACGACGTCGGCTCCCGCCACGAGCGGGTCGACCGTGTCGGCGTCGGCGATGTCCCCCACGACGAGGTCGACGCGCTCGCCCAGGTCCGCGAGCGACCCCCGGTTGCCGGCGTAGGTGAGCTTGTCGAGCACCGTCACCTTGGCGTCGGGGTGACGCACGAGGGTCTGGTGGACGAAGTTGGCGCCGATGAAGCCGGCGCCCCCGGTGATGAGGACGTTCATGGGTGGAGCTCCGTTGTGCCGAGTCGAGGGCGGATGATCGCCGCTGGCCAGGGCCATGATGCCACAGGGGCACGGGACCGGGCACGATGGATGGTCCCGCGGCCCTGCGACCGGACCGCCGTCGTGATGAAGCGGTGCCCGAAAGACCCTTGCGAATCGTCACAGGAGCAGTAGGATTCATCATGAACATCATTAGTCACATCAGTATCATGTGTTGCTTACGACACAGGTGTGTGGAGCCGCCGCCCGAAGGAGCATCATGCCGGTCCCCCGATACCTACGCCCCGCCCTCGTCGTGCCCGTGGTCCTCGCGGGCCTCGTCGCCTCCGCCCCCCGTCTGCCCCGGCGGCCCGGCCCAGGCGCGTCCGCGGCCCCTGCGCCGGCCGGTCCAGCTCCTGGACCTGACCACGCAGTCCGGGCGGGCCACCGAGATCGCGCGCTCCGGCCTCGACGGGCGCGGTCCTCCGGGCCCCGGCCCGGGCGAACGCCGCGGCGGGCACGGACCCGACTGCCGCGCCCGATGCGGTCAACGCCCTGACGGCCGCCGCCGGCGACGTCGGTCCCCGAGGGCGCCCCTGACTCCGGGGCCGGCGCCGTCGACCCCGAGCGCGACGCCGTCATCCTGACCGACCCGCTGAAGGTCGACGACTTCCTCGTCGCCGGTTTCACGTGGACCGGCGGCGAGGGCGACGCCCGCCCGACGGCGTGCGCATCTACCTGCGCGTGCGCCAGAACGGCCAGTGGTCCCCTGGTACCTCAACGAGCCCTCCGACGCCGGACGCGATGACGGCGCCGGACGCGCGGGCACCGACGAGCTCGTCACCGGCGGCGCCGACGCCGTCCAGGCCTCCGTCGTCGGGAACGCCGCCGACCCTGCCGGCCGACCTCACCCTCGCCCTCGTGCCCGACCGCCCTCGGGGAGAGGGACCTGGGAGCCGCGGACGTGCGCACCGCCGAAGCCGAGCCGACGGGCGTGGCCGCGGCCGCCGACGACGATCCCGCGGACGGGCGGGCCCCGGCGCCCGGGGCGGAGAACGCCGTCGCCGCCGCGCAGCCGGACCGGCGGGACGATCGGGGCCCGCCGAGGACCCGGCCGGCGCGAGCGCCGCCCAGCTCCCGTCCGTCGCCCCGCCGCCGCGGCGGACGACCCGTCGCGCTCGTGACCACGCGCGAGGGGGGCGCGAACCCCGCCTACCTGAACTGGAGGCCGAACTACGCCCCGCCGAGCACGTCATCGTCCACCACACCGCGGGCACCAACGACTACACCGCCGAGCAGTCCCCCTCGATCGTGCGGGGCATCTACTACTACCACGCCGTCATCCTGGGCTGGGGGGATATCGGCTACAACTTCCTGGTGGACAAGTACGGGCAGGTCTTCGAGGGCGCTACGGCACGCTCGACTCCGACCCCGGCACCATGGTCGTCGGCGGGCACGCCTACGGCGCCAACACCGGCACCATGGGCATCTCCATGATGGGCAACTACAGCTCCGTCAGCCCCTCCGAGATCCAGATCGAGCGCGTCGGCCAGATGGCCGGCTGGTTCCTCGCCCGGGCCGGCATCGCGGACGCCTACGGCTCCTCCAGCTTCACCTTCCACGCGACCCAGAAGTACCGCAGGGCCAGACCATCGACCTGGACGCCATCTCCGCCCACCGCGACGTCGGCTACACCACCTGCCCGGGCGACGCCGGCTACTCGCCGATGGGGCAGATCCGCGACATCGCCCAGGAGCAGATCGACGGCGGCTGGTAGGCCCGCGCGGACCCGGTGCGGAGTCGAGAATAGGCGGATGGGTCGCTGGGAACGGGAGCGGCTCTTCGCGACGGGTCCCACTCCGTAGAGTCATTCCATGACCGAGTTCCAAAGCCGCCGTGCACGCGGCCGCCTGCACGACCGCGAAGGGGGCCCGGGCATGAGGTACGGCATCTTCTCCGGAGCCCTGTGGGGCCTGGACACGGTCGTGCTCGGCATGGCCCTGGCACTGGCGCCCTTCCTCGGCGCGGGACAGGGCCTCCCCTGGCCAGCGCCGCGCTCCACGACGCCGTCTGCGCCCTCATCCTCCTGGTGTACGATGACGGCGCGGGGGCGCCTGGGCGACACCCTGGCCGCGATCAGGACGCGCTCGGGCCTGGCCGTCGTGGTCGGGGCCCTGCTCGGCGGGCCGGTCGGCATGACCGGCTACCTCATCGCCATCAATAACATCGGCCCCGGGTACACCGCGATCATCTCCACCTTCTACCCCGCCGTGGGGACCCTGCTGGCCTTCCTCCTGCTGGGCGAGCGGATGCGGCCCCGCCAGATCGCCGCCCTCCTGGTCGCCCTGAGCGCCATTGTGCTCATCGGCTGGTCCTCCTCCGCCGAGCAGACGCGCGGCTCCGCGCTCGTGGGCGTGCTCGCGGCGCTCGGCTGCGTCTTCGGCTGGGGCTCGAGGCCGTCGTCCTGGCCTGGGGCATGAGGGACGACAAGGTGGACAACGAGACCGCCCTGACATCCGGCAGACCACGTCGGGGCTGACCTACCTCGTCGTCGTCGCACCGGTCTCGGGGGCCCTCGGCTTTCGCCGCCCGGGCCGTGCCGACCCCCGCCACCGGCGTCATCGCCCTGGCCGCTCTGGCCGGGACCGCCTCCTACCTGTTCTACTACAAGGCGATCGGCACCATCAGGGGCCTCCCGGGGCATGGCGCTCAACATCTCCCTACTCCGCCTGGGCGGTCGTCTTCGCCCTGGTCCTGCTGCGCACCGTGCCGAGCCCGCTCCAGGTGGGGTGCTGCGTCGTCATCCTCACGGGCACGGTGCTCGCGGCGACCCCCGCTGGGAGGACCTGCGGCTGCGCAGGCGCGTCGGATGCGTCGCACCGCTGACGACGACATCGACGACGGCGAAGGCGTGACTGCGACGTGACCGGACGCGGCGGCGCTTCCCGATCTCGGATCGACCGGGGCGCGATGCGCGGGCATGATGGGGCCGGACGGAACGAGCACGACGGCGAGGGCGGGACGCATGACACGGGCGATCATCTACTTCCACCGACGCGCGCAGCCGCGTGGACGACTACGTCCTGCGGGCGCTGCCTCTCGCACCGGGGCGCGCGCCTCCTGCTGGTCTCCAGCTCGCCCGTCCCGGGAACACTCGGGGAGCGAGCTCCGTCAGATGTGCGACGACGTGCTGCGCGCGCGAACACCGACTACGACGTCGGAGCCTACCGCGACGCGCTTCGCCACATCGGCTGGGACCGGCTTCCCGGAGTACGAGGAGGTGGTTCTCCCAACCACACTTCTACGCCCCCGTCCGCCCGTGGAGCGGGGTCTTCGACCGAGCCGATTCCTGGGACGACGTCGACTTCTGGGGCATCACCGAGCACGCGGCGATGCGCCCGCACCCGTTCCTGGCGCGCCGCGAGCTGCCCCGCCACCTCAACTCCCACTGGATTGCCGTGCGCCGGCCGGTCCTGCTCCACCCGGCTTTCAGACGGTATTGGGAATCGATGCCGGGATCGACTCTACCGCGCGTCCATCCAGTGGCATGAGAGCAGATTCACGGAGCACTTCGAGCACTGGGATTCCGCCACCGCGCGGTCTTCCCCGTGGACGGGTACCGCCGCGACAATCCTGCGGTCGAGGAGCCCTCGCCCTTCCCTCGACGACGGCTGCCCTCCTCAAGCGCCGGGTGCTCTTCCACGACCCCGTGCACCAGGAGGCCGTCGGCAGCATCGGACGGGACGTCCTGGACGCCGCCTGCAGTCAGGGATATCGCGCGACGTCATCCTGTCGGACCTCGCGCGCACGGCCGTTCCCAGGGATCTCGTCGCCAACGCCGGGCTGACCGAGGTCCTCCCCGAGACCGGCACGCCGGAGCGCCCGCGAGGAGCTCGGGGAGGTGCGGGGTGCGCGGTCGTCCACGCCACGACGGCCGCCGGGGCTGCCGCTCATCGCCGAGCGGCTGCACCGTCTCGCAGATCGGATGGCCGGTCGTGACGACGGTCCTCGCGCGCTCCCTCGCCAGGGGAGCAGGAGGAGATCGAGCGGCTGCTCGGCGCTGCGCGAGCGCAGATCCGCCGGGTCGCGGACGACTGCGCCGACGGGACGGCGGCGCTCCTTCGCGACTGCGCGGATCTTCTCGAACCCGGGACGTTACGACCTCTTGCTGCATCTCGCGTGCCCTCGCCGGAGGAGGGCGCGACCGCGTCCCTCTCTCCGGCCGGCGCGCCCTCGACTGCCTCGTGGCCTCGGCGCGAATCCTCGCCGCCGCGTGCCGCCTCTTCGACGAGCACCGCACCGCCTGGTGCCGCCGATCCCCAGGTGGGCGCGGCCATCGAGGGCACGAGCTGGGACGGAGCTGCGCCGAGGCCCAGCGCGTGCGAGCGCCGGGGAATCTCGACGGCCTTCGACGCGCAGCACGCCCCTGGCTCCTACGGGCGTGTTCCTCTGCCGCCGCAGGCGCTCGCTCCCGCTCGCTGGCTCTTCTCCGCCTCGACGGACCCGCCCGCGGCCGCGCGGACAGGGACCTGTGCTCGCGCGCTGGGCCGGCTCATCTGCTTTACTCCGCCCGTCGCAGGGCTGTGGTGCAACAGGTGACGACCGCGCGCTGGGCGTCCATCGACTACAGCCTCCTGGAGAACCGCTCTCAGGCCTATCGCCGCCCCTGCTCCCGGCGGTCGAGAGCGGCTCCCTTCCTCGCGGCGAGGCTCGGCGACGGCGCCTCCTTCAGGGGCCGCCGTCCGACACATCCCTGGTGAGCTCCACATCCTCGGCTGGCCGATGCCCTCAAACCCGTCTACCGTCTACTCGCGAGTGCGGCGCGATCATCCGGCGTCGTCGGAGGGCCGCTGACGCTCGGTGACAACACCGGCCGGGATGGGCCCGCCGCCCGTGGCTCCGCTTGTGCCCGCCGGGACGGTCTATGGTATCATCAATCACCAGTGGGCTCTCAGCACGCGCTCAGCGCGCCGCAACCTGCAACATCAGACGACTCCGCCGACTTTGCCGATCTCCCGCGCGTGTGGCATAGTGATTCTGATGGGGACCTGCTGCTCGAGCTCACGCGCTCGGCGAGGCTGCGGTCGGTCCCGGACAGCACGTGAAGGAGCCTCCAGTGGCGTCGAAGACAATCACCGTCGTCATCCCGAGTTACTAACGAGGAGAAGAGCGTTCAGGCGATAGCATGACCGCTTCGACGGCGGTCTTCCATCAGAGCCTTCCGGCGCATGGTGCGAAATCATCTTCGTCGACTGACTTCTCCACCGACGGCACTCCGCGAGGTCGCCGCCTCTCCGCGCTCGACCCCTGCGTGGAGATCTTCAACGCCCGGAAATTTCGGGTTCCACCGCAACGTCTTCTCCGCGCTCACCTATGGGAGCGAGAGCGCTTACGTTTCATGTAACTTCGGCGACCTCCAGGACCCGCCGGAGAACCTGCCGGAGTTCGTGGCCCGCTGGGAGGCGGGCGCGAAGGTCGTCATCGGTCAGCGCCGCTCATCCGACGAGGGATGGTTCGATGACCGCGTGCCGCCACCTGTACCACAAGCTCATCGACTGGTTCGCGGAGCACTCCGCAGATCGCGCGCTTCACCGGCTACGGTCTTATCGACCGGGACTTCGTCGAAGTGCTCAAGGAGATAGACGACATCCAGCCCTTCCTCAAGGCCGTCGTCGCCGAGTACGGCATCCGGGCTCGAGATCGTCCAGTACGATCAGGGCCCCAGAGCTCGCGGGGCACGTCGAATCTAACTTCCTCAAGAACTACGATTTCGCCATGCAGGATCACCTCCTCCACGAAGCTCCTCATGCGCATGGCGACCTTCATCGCCGCTCTTGTCGGCATCGTCTGCCTCGGCATCGCGATTTTCGTCTTCATTCAGAAGCTCATCGACTGGGACTCCTACTACCCGGTCGGCGCGGCCTCGCGCTCCGTCGCCCTGTTCTTCCTCGGCGCGGTTCAGCTGTTCTTCATCGGCGTTCTCGGCGAGCATCCTCAACATCAACGGCCGGATCGTCCGCAAAGCCAGGGTAGTCATCGGCGAAGGGTCGAGCTCGGTCCCTGCGACGCCGACGTCGCTCCCTCGACCGGGGCCGGATACGACCGAGGCGGGACGCCTCGGCGAGGACGCGCGAGAGCGAGTCCGACTGACTCATGGAACGTTACCGTCCGCTCATGGCGCAGCTCGCCAGGTTCCTCGTCGTGGGTGCGTCTCTTCACCATCGACTACGCTACTTCACCCTTCTGTACGCCGTCGGCGTTCGCGCATCTCGCGGCCAGTGCGATCGTTCACCCATATCGCTGTTCGCCAACTACGCGCTCTCCCGCAGTACGTCTTCGACGTCAACGAGGATGTGAACATCGTCCTGCGAGTTCACCGCGTACGTCGGACTCAACGTCTGCGCTGGGGCTCAACACCGCGGTGCTGTCATGCGCCGATCATCATGGGCGCGAGCCCTTCCTCCGGCAAGATCGTCGCCACGGCGATCGTGCTCGTCTACACTCATCTCCCGCAAGCTCCTCCTCGAGCGCATGGGCTCACGCTCGCGCTCCGAGACTTTCATCTGAGGCAGGCCGCACGTGACGACTACACACCTCGCGGACGGACGACGTCCTTTCTTCGTCCTTCGCCTCGACGGCGCGGCGGATCCTCCCAGGTCGCGTCTCGACCGTTGAGCGAGCGCGCCGCCGCCAGCTGGGCGCGAGCTGTCCGATGCCGTGGTCGCGAGCCGCGCCGGTCGGTGGTGGACGAGACCAGGACGCCCGGCGCCGTCGACTGGGCCCTTCTGGCCGCGCTGCTCGTTCTGGCCTACGTCGTCTTCCTCTGGGGACGTGCAGGGCGACCTTCGAGCACTCCTTCAATCTCCTCGACGCCGTCTTCAGCGGGCGTCTGCGGGACTTTCTGCACGATCTCCATCCAGCACACCTCGACGGGGCATCCCGCCGTCTACGATGTGCCGCTCTACGCGGTCTTCGCCCTGTAGAACCTGCCGACCCATGTGATCTATAAGATCAGGGTTTCGCTACCTCAACTCGACCCCGCAGCTGTGTGGCTCAAGACGATGATGGTGGTGGCCGCGCTGGCCTCGGCGAAGGTGCTCGCCGATTTCGCCCGCGATCTCGGCGTCGAGCACGCGGACCCGCTGCGGCCTTCTTCTTCCCTGTCGTCGATGAGCGTTTACGCCGGTGTTCGTCGTCGTCAGCACGATATTGTGCTCGTGCTCGTCATGCTGCTGGCGATGCGCGCCCTACGCCCGGGGAGTCTGCGCGGGTTCCTGGCTGGTTCCTCTTCGCCAACACGCTCCGGCTGTTGCGATATTCCTCTTCGTCCGCTCGTCCTCCTGCGCGAGAAAGCGCATCCGCGTGACGGTCGCCGAGCTGGCGACGGGCATGCTCGGAATCGCCTCGTCGTCTCCTCTACCGGCGATCCCGCACGCAGGCGGCGACGGGCGCTTTCACCGACGGCATGATGGACCGGCTGGGCGACGCACATCGGATGGATCGGCGGAGAGGCCGCTGATGGCGATACCGCTTTCGTCGTCTTCGCATCCGGCTGCCCGCTGTCGCTTACGCGGTCCGCCCGTCCTCGGAACGTGAGGCGCAACGTCTCGCCGTCTACCTGGGCATGGCGGTCTATCTCGTCTTCATGGCGCTGGTCCCGCTCAACCCGTACTGGCTCGTCCTGGTCGCGCCGTTCACGGTTCTCATCATCTCCTCAATCCCGCCACTTCGTGCCAATTCGCTGCTGGAGGCCGGGGTTCACGAGCTCGATCGTCCCGATCTAGCTGAGTCGGGTACTCGATGTACAACCATGAGATTCGAGCACCTCCTGCTCCCCATATCACCAGGGGCGGCAACCACGCTCGCGACCCCGAACACATCCTCATCGCCGCGGGACTCGGCGGCGGGCAACCCGCCATCATCGGCTTCATGGTCGCCTGCGGGCTGGCCCCTGCTCATCCTCAACTACCCCAGGGCGGTTCGGCGGTGCGACGGGCAACACCGAGCGCGTGCCCTGTTCCGTCGTCTGGTGCGCTCTGGCCCCGCTCGCCGCCTTTCATGGGCCCTGCTGTGCGACCTACTTCGTGCCGGCCGTGCCCGTGGCCTACACGACAGCCGGGGGCAGTCGATCGTGGGCACGACCAATATCCTCGCGCCCGGCGCCTCGGTCACCGAGACCCCGAACTCGAGCGCACCATCGAGGCGTCCTCGATCGGGATCGCTTCCCGGCCTCCTCGGTGGAGTGGCTCGACCTCCGAGGATCACCATCCGGTCCTCGACGAGGCGGGGACCCCACTGCCTCCACGGTCACCCGGCCAATGGGCTCGGCGACGGCAGCCCTTCGAGTTCTCCGCCAGCGGGCTCGTCCTCCAGGCGGGGCGCCATTACACGTTCAGCATCACCGCCTCCGAACGTGGAGGGCGGCACGGCCCGTGATGATCAACCCGGACTCGGCCGCAACCCGACGACCGACTCCCGGGACCGTTGTCGCGGGCGATCTCGTCGCGATTATCAACGGTTCGACGCGACGCCCCGGTGAAGACGTCCTGTGACCGAGACACGGAGCGCCTGAAGAACCCCTTCCGCTAGCTAGAATCTGGGCTAGGTAAGTCTGTTCTCGTCACCGGAGCCGGTGGTTACATCGGTCGTCACGTCGTCACCGCGCTTCGATCTGCGGGTCAAGGCCCTCGACCTGAGGATGGACGGCGTCGACCGGCGGGCGGAGAGATCTCGATCGACCTCTTCTCCGGGGACCCGGACATCTGAGGCGATGGGCCGCCAGATGTCGTCTCCACATGGCCTGGCGCGACGGGGTTCAAGCACAACTCTCGCTCCACCTCGACGACCTCGCCAAGCACCACCACCTCATCGACAATCTCTACGCCGGGGCCTCAGGCGGCTCGCCGTCCTCGGGCACCATGCATGAGGGTCGGCCTACTGGGAGGGGCCTGACGAGTACCTCAGCTGCGCGCCCGTCCTCGGCATCGCCAAAATGCGCTGCGCGAGGCGACGCGCCCGTCCGCGGCCGCCCACGACGCCGTCTTCCAGTGGATCGGGCCCTTTACATCGTCGGCGATAAGTTCGCAGTCGATGTTCTCCAAGCCCTCGCCGCCGCGGAGGAGCAGGAGCACCTTCCCGTTCACCACCGGCAAGAACAAGTACGACTTCATCTCCGTGGACGAGTGGCCACCCAGATCGCCGCCATCGTCGACCAGGATGCCGTCACCGGCATCATTAACGCCTGCGCACGGGCCGCCACGACCCTCGCCGAGCGCGTTGAGCGGGTACATCGCGGAGAACGGCCTCGAGCATCGCGCTGGACTACGGGCCTTCCCCGACCGGCCCTACGACTCCCCGGGCGTCTGGGGCGACGCGACCAAGATCCGCGCCATCCTCGCCGCCGACCGGCGCTGACCTGCTGGGTCCGGGCTCCGCCCCTCATCCCTCCTTCTTCCTCGCATCCTCTCGAGGGACCCATGATCCTTGATGACGCCCGAAGCGCCTCGGCATCTTCTTTCTTCACGACGGCGACGGGGCGGTGGACCCTATGTGGAGGCCATGCTCGCCGATATGGTGAAGAACCTCTCAGAGCTCACCATCGTCGTCAATGGGAGACCTGTCTCGAAGAGCTACGCGAAGCTGGCCCGCTTCACCGACAAGATCATTCTGCGCGAGAACGTCGGCCTCGACGTCCGCGTACAAGACGGCCATGGAGTCCTCACGGCTGGGAGCGCTCTGGCCGATCGGACGAGGTCGTCCTGTTCAACGCCACGATCATGGGGCCGGTGTACCCTTCGCCGAGATGTACGCCGAGATGGCCGGGAGGATGTCGACTTCTGGGGGATCACCTGTTCCACAAGGTCGACTTCGACCCAGCCCGAACCACGCCGGAGGGCTACATACCCCGTCACATACAGTCTCATTTCCACGCTCACCGCCGTTCCCTCGTCACGAGCAAGGCGTTCCAGCACTACTGGGACGAGATGCCGATCACGAGTTACACCGAGTCGGTCGAGGGCATACGAGGCGCCCCTTCACCCAGCGCTTGAGCGCCCTCGGCTTCACCTCCGACGTCTACGTCAACACCGAGGATCTCGAGGGGTACACTTACCAGCCCATCCTCTTCGCCCCAAGAAGCTCATCGAGGAGAAGCGCCCGATCTTCGCTTGACGCCCTTCTTCCACGACTACGAAGACGTCCTCGACCAGTCCGTCAGTAATGCGACGAAGGATCTTTACGAGTACCCTCGCGATCACACGGAATTCGATACGAACTCATCTGGGACAACGCCCTGCGCTCCATGAACATGCTGGCGGATCTGGTGAAGAACCTCAACTCACCTACGTCCTGCCGACTCGGCGCTGTCGTCACCGAGCCCAGCTGCATCCGAGGGTGGCCTCGTGGCCCAAACTCTACTCACATGGATCCTGCTGGATAACATGCTCACCTACATTACGAATATGCCGGAGGTGCGATCATCATACTCACGGTCGGCGGCGAGAAGGCCGAGCAGGTGCGAAGGGCCTGCGAGACCCTGCCCTTCAACGTGGAGGTCCGCCCATCGTGAACCGGGAGCGGGACGTCTCGGCGCTCCTCGTCGGGCTCAAGGACATCATTGCGGACTACGACCTCTGTCTGTTTCATCCATGACAAGAAGGTCACCAGCTCTCCCTTACAGCAAGGGCGATGGATTCGCCGTCAGTGCTTCGGACAACCTTCTTCCACCAGGGGAGTTCGTGTCGAACGTCATTGCGACCTTCGATCGGGAGCCGCGCCTGGGCATGCTCGTGCCAAGACCCCCAATCACGCGGACTACTTCCGATCTCGCAGCTGGTCGGGGGCTCAACTACGTGCGGACTCCGCAAACTCCCTCGCTGAGTCGGGGATCTGGTGCCGATGGACCACGATTAAGAGCCGATCGCGCCTTGCGATGATGTTCTGGTTCAGCCCGCGGCGCTGCGCCGCTCTTCGATCACGATTGGGAGTGGGGAGGACTTCGCCCGAGCCGAATAATATCGATGGCACCATCCTGCACGCGATCGAGCGTACTACGGCTACGTGGCCCAGGGATCGGGATACTTTCGCGGATGGCTCTCTCGGATTCCTTCGCCCGCATCGAGCTGATCAACCCGAGTTATTTCACCCGTGAGCTCACCATCGCCGTCGCCAGTCACTGACGGCGGACACGGAAAAGCCAGATGATTCGCACCGTTCGTACGGCCAGCACGCCCGGCAGGCGCTGAAGGCGGCGGTCGCGCGTCAGATTCCGAGTATTCCGGGGCCTGCGACTGGCCTACCGGGCTGCGCGGCGGGGTCATTCGATGAGCCAGAGGAGCACCGCGGATCCCGTGCGGCCCAGGCGGCCCCGCCTGTTCTACCTGGATCTGGGTGCGAGCGCTGGCGACCCTCAATCGTTCTCACGCACTTCAGTCAACCTCACCTCGCGGGCGGCGGCTACCTTCGACGAACCAGCCCTTCGGCATTCTACGTCCGCGGACCCCGAGTCTCCTGTTCCTCATCATCTCCGGATCGGCCTCACCCACCACCTACGGCGGTGCCGGCGGCCTGGACCTCAAGCGGTTCTACTGGAAGCGCTTCGCGATCTACCCGATGTTCTGGATCGCCTGGTTCTGCGCCGTCGTCTACTACTAGCGTCACCAGGGGTTCCCGCCGATCAGAGGCGCCCTGAGGAACCTGATATTCACCGTCCTGGGCATGGACGGCTACCTGGCGAACTTCCACGTTCCCACCGCTACATTCTCGGGCGAGTGGTTCCTGCGATTCATCGTCATGTCTCCACATCATTTTTCCCTGTGCTGCTGTGGGGCCGTCGAACTTCCCCGTCCCGACCGCTACCGTTCTGTTCTCCTGATCTAGGCCCGCCTTTCTGGTGCTCGACCCCGGATCTGACGTCCATCCTGCTGCCCATCAGGCTCCGAGCTCGCCTTCGGCATCGTACTTCGTCAGCTACGTCAGGCGGGTCCCGCCGTCGTCGTCCCGGCCGCCGTCGTACTCGCTGTTTCGGCGCTGCTCCCCGTGCAGATACCCGAGGACCTGGCGACCACCGCCGTCGGCATCAGTTCCCTTCCTCATCCTCGTCGTTCTCGGCGGGTTGGCGATCGGCCCCGTCAAGGTGCTCGTCATCCCTGATCGCGAAAATATTCATACTCGATCTTCCTGGTGCATCGTCGTCATTATGGGAGATGTACGCCAAGATTACTGACGACGGGTTTTCCCGCCCGTCCAGCGATGGGTCATGCTGGGTCTGCGGTCTGCTCTCTATCACCTTCGCCCTCGCCGTGGCTTTGAGCGGGTGACGGCGACCGTGACCGCGTACTTCGGGCGCTCATCTCAGGGCGAGTGGTGGAAGCCACAGGCGGTGATGCCGGACGCTGAGTCGAGTTGTAATATGAGTCCAACCGTGAACGCGGTTCGTGACACAGAGTATCGGAAGGAAGGAACGATGACTGCACCTGCCTCGTCACCGGTGGCGCAGGCTTCATCGGCTGCGCCATCTCCGCAGGCCTCGGCCGACGCTTTCGACCGTGTCATCGTCCCTGGACAACCTGCATCCGCAGATCCACTGCGAGCGGCGGCGCCCCACGCCCTCGACCCCCGAGTCGAGCTGCGCGTCGACGTCACGCGAGGACGACTGGGACGCGCCTCGATGACGCCCGTCCCGACGTCATCCTCCATCTCGCCGCCGAGACCGGCACCGGACAGTCCTCACCGAGGCCTCCCGGCACGCCCTGGTCAACGTCGTGGGCGCTACGCGCATGCTCGACGCCCCGTCCGTCACGACGCCCTGCCCGGAGAAGATCGTCCTGACCTCTCGCGCGCCACCTACGGCGAGGGCATGTGAAGGCGGTCGACGGCTCCACCCGCTACCCGGGCAGCGCACCCATCGCCATGCTCGAGGCCGGTCAATGGGGATTTCGGACTCGTCCTGGTCGCCCACAGCCGGGTCCGGCCAGCCCCGGCGAACGTCTACGCCTCGACCAAAGCTCTGTCAGGAGAACCTCGTAGCTCTCTGGTGCGGCTCTTCAGTGACCCCGGTCCTCTTCCGGCTCCAGAACGTCTACGGACCCGGCCAGTCCCTCATCAACCCCTATACCGGCATTTATCTCCCTGTTCGTGCGCCTGGCCGGGGCGGGGAGTCCATTCCCGTCTACGAGGACGGCGAGATAAATCCGGGACTTCGTTCATAGACGACGTCGCATCCGCGGTCGTACTCCGGCGTCCTGATTTCCGAGGCGCAGATCGAGCCCTCGACATCGGCTCATGCAACGGACGACGATGCTGCAGGTCGCTCGGATCATCGCCGCCCGGTACGGCGCCCGAGCCCCACGTTACCGGGCAGTTCCGCGATGGCGACGTCTGCTCCGCCTGCGGCACACGCGAAGCGCGTCTCACGGCTCGACTGGGGAGCGGAGAGTGCCCGTCACCGAAGGAATCACCAGGCTCTGCGCGTGATCGACTCTCAGGAGGTAGCATGACGACGAATCGCGTTGGCCCGACCGGGGATGATTGAGACGCGTCCTGATCTCACTCTGCGACTGACGCAGCGGTCGGTCTTCCGAGTTCAAGGGGACGGCGCTGGGGGAGGCTGGGTGGTCGCTCATCAACCCGCTGGCGACGGTCACGGTGTTCGCCCTCATCTTTCGAGAGTCGTATTCTGCGGGGATGTGGCGCCTGGGGCGGAATTCGGGATCGACTCTTCGCCTGCGGATCGGTATCGGAGTTCTGTGCTGGAACTTCTACGCGGGATCCTGAGCGGAATGAACGCCCTCGTATCCAACTCGGGCTGCTGACAAGGTCTACTTCCCCGGCAGGTGCTCGTGGCATCGCCGCCTCGCGCTCGCCGTGGACTTCTCCTTCGAGCTCTTTGTTCTGATCATCATTGCGATGGCCATGGGCGGCCTCGGCGTTCTCCTCTATGATTCCTCACTCATTCTGGTCACCGTCCTGACGGCCATGTTCTCCGCCGACTGGCCTCATCCTGTCGATTGCGACAGTATATTTCCGTGACATCGCGCACCTGTGGCAGATATTCAATCAGGTGTGGATGTATGCCTTTCCGGGTCGTCTTCTCCCTGTCCATGCTGGACGACGTCCAGAACCGGCTGTTCGATATGGGGTGGAGATCTACGGTCACCCCATTCCGATCACGACCGTATTCCGTCTCAACCCCGCGGAGATATTCCTCGAGGCCTATCGCGCCTGCCTCACGACTTTCGCCTTCCTCCCTTCCCGTCATGTCGGCCTGCGCGCTGTGGGGTTCGCATGTTCGCGGTCGGCATGATTTTCTTCCAGCGGCACTCCGCCCGTATCGTCGAGGAGCTCTTGATCGCCGTGCCGGCACCCGCGGTCAACCGTTCGAACGTCTCCAAAGCGGTTCCGGATCTACAAGAACCGGAATCAATCCCTCAAGGCACCTTCCTCCAGCGCGAGTCGAGGCGTCCACGAGGATTTCGGGCGCTCAGGGCATCGATTTCGAGATCCCCGAGGGCGCGACCCGCCTCACGCACGGGTCAGGCAAGTCGACGCTGCTCGCGCATCGCCAAAGATCCTCGCTGACGAGGGCTCGATCACCTCCCGGGGCGGATGGCGGCGATGCTGAGTGGCTCCGTTTTCATCCCGAACTGTCCGGGCGCGAGACATCATCTCAACGGCGCTATTCTCGGCATGCCCCGCAAGAAGATCGACGCCAAAGTTCGATGACATCGTCGATTTCTCCGGGGTGGGCGACTTCATCGACCAGCCGGTCAAGAACTACCTCCGGCATGTACATTGCCTGCGGGCTTCTCCGTCACCATTCACATTGAGCCCGAGATCCCCTCGTCGACGAGGTCCTCGCCGTCGGGGACGTGGAGTTCCAGGAGCGCCGTACGGCACAATTCGCCGAGTTCCGCGAGGCGGGGTGCACCGTCGTCATCGTCTCCCACGGCCTGGAGCAGATGCGCACCTTCTGCGACGAGGCCGCCTGGCTCGACCACGGACGGCTGCAGGCGTCGAAGGCTGCGGAGATTATCGACCGGTACTCGGTCGTGGCACGACGCCCAGAAGGTCGAGACCGGGGGCGGCGTTTCGGCAGCGGAGAGCGCGGATCGAGCGGGTCGAACTGCTCGACGAGGCGGGGAGCCTGCCCGACGGTGCGCGGGCGACCAGGTGACCATCCGCATGCACTACACACGCCAGATGAGTCGGTCAAGGGCGCGGTGTTCTGGGACTTCGATCAGACCCGCGACGGACTCTTCGCCCAGCATCCACGCCTGAACGCGAGGGTTCGTCCGCAGGCTCCTGCCGAAGGGGAACGGCTACGTCGACGTCCGCATTCCGAGGATGATGCTCCGACCGAACCACTACACTCCTCGTCGGCTTCTCGATCCAGCGCCGCGCCTGACGACCGTCATCGACGCCCTGCAGAAAGGCCGCGCTCTTCGAGAGATCGTTCCGAGGCCCTCTCCATGGACGAGTCGTCGCGCTGGGCGCACGATTCACCCAGATCACGCACGCCATGCCGCAGATCAGAGGTGCCGACGAGGCAGGCGCCGCCCGCCGAGGCCGATTGACGACTTCCGCCGCGCGTCTGACGCCCCGTCCCGAGAAGATCCGTCACGCCGCCCGCGCCTGCGGTCATCTCCGCCAGCGATGCAGCAGTAGGACCGCGCGCTTTGAAGACGGGCGAGGCGCCAAGGGACGCGACCGTGTCGTTGAGGGCGGCGATCGCGCCGCCCAGATCGGTCAGGCGGGTGAACGCCCTCCAGCGACGTGCGGATCCTCCGCCGAGCGGGTCGTCGCCCTCGCTGGGGCGTCGATCCATTCTCCAGGTGCGCGCTGATCGACGCGAGCGCCTCGTGCAGGAATCGGCCTGTGCGCGACTCGTCGAGCAGGCGCTGATAGTACGAGGCCACCTGAGGGCGAGTCCCCAGATCCGGCGAGCCGTCGGCGCGGGACACCGTCTCGGAGATAGCCGGTCCCGTACGGACATATTGTCCGCGGATAGTCTCTGCGCCGCCACGAAGATCGAGTTCCCGCATCCCCGGTCGCCGACCGCCGATGATGCCAGGGCCAGCGGCTCCCCGAGATGAATCGAGGGCCGAGGGAGGAGCCTGAGGCTGAAAGTCCCAGTCTCTGAGGTTCTGAAGCGACTCATCCCATCCTCGCTCGGCGCGCGCGGCGTCGGCGCGCACCAGCTCGGAGTTGATCGGGATGTAGTTCTTCGCCAGGATATCGACCAGGTCTCCACGAGACCACTGGGACGCGAAGGGTTGGCGCTCGAGCTCCGTCGGCCGCCCTCGTCGTCGAGGGACTCACGACGACGTCGGCCCGCGTCGCGACGGCGACCCGTTCGGGATGGGCGATCGAGGTGGAGACGGTGGTCTGGAGGACTCGGGGTCCCACGTGTCATCGTCGTCGAGATGGCGATGAACTCGCCCCGGGAGGCGGCGAATGCGGTGTTTCGTCGCAGCCTCCATGCCCGTGGACTCTTCTTTGTGGATGAGTCTCGTCCGGCGTCGTTCCGCGTCCGGCGGCGAGGCGATCACGTGCTCGACGGATCGGCGCTCACCGGCGTCATTGACGATGATGAGCTCTCGTAATCGGTGAAAAGTCTGATTGTGGACCAGAGGCCACGGCGCGTGCGAGGAGACAGGGCGATCGCGGGTCCTCATCAGGACGCTGACACGGGGTGACTGGTGCGTGAGTCAGATAGTGTCATCGGCATGCGATCACTCTAGCGGAACGCGGCCGGATGCTCCACAGTGACGGGCCGGCGCGCACGGCGAATCCCGGCGACCCCTGCCGCAGCCCTGCATCACCGGGCCGCGCAGGCCGTGCCGGGCGGCCTGCGCCGTTGTGCGCGCCAGGGCCCGCAGGAGGACCGGCCACGGCGAGTGCTCGGCCGCCACGAGGATCCGGTTGCGCGTGTTGATGCGCACGAACATGGAGTCGGCCCCGGAGGAGGCGGCGTGCTCGTGGCGGCGAGGCGCCGGCCACGAACTCACCCGACGCCCCGACTCCCGGATCCGCCAGGACAGGTCCGTGTCCTCGTAGTACATGAACAGGTCCTCGCGCAGGCCCCAGCTCCTCCCACACGTCGCGGCGGATCGCGCAGGCGCGCGCACAGGCCGAAGACCTCGGCCGGGGAGCTCGAAGCCGTCCGCGGACCAGCCAGTCGCGGTCGTAGCCGTTGCCGGAGGGAGTCGACGAGATTGCCGGTGGAGTTGACGGGCACCTCCCTCGCCGCGCGCTTCGGCGTCGGCGCTCACGCGACCACCGGCTCCCGTCCAGACCCGTGAGAACGCCTCCCCGGCGTGGGCGGGGCGCCAGCGGCCCGCCAGGAGGACCGAGGGCCGTCGTCGCCGCCAGGGAGGGTCCAGCCGTCCCCAGCGGGGCGGTCAGGGCGTCGAGGAAGCCGGGGGCGGCGACGGCGTCGTTGTTGAGCAGGACCAGGACGTCCTCGATCCCAGGCCCGCCGCCGACGTTGACCCCGCGCCGAAGCCCAGGTTCTGCTCGTCTCGACCACCTCGAGCCCCGCCCGGCGCAGGGCGGCGGCGGAGTCCTGCGAGGCGTTGTCCACGACGACGAGCCGGTCGCCGTCCGCAGCTGGGGGCGGATGGATTCGCAGGCCCGGATGGTCCGGGTCCGGCCGGCGCCGGTTGACGATGACGACCCGCGCCGTCGGACGGGAGGGGCCGGTCCGCCCCCGGGGCCGCGCCGCTCACCGGGCGGACCCTCCGCCAGCGAGGCGTGAGACCTCGGCGTGGGCGGCGGCAGGCCTCAGGTGAGAGGCCCGCGCCCGCTCCGGCCCGCGGCGGCCAGGTCGTCGCGGGCGTCCCCGGCGGCCACGGCCAGTTGCGCCGCGATCTCCTCGCTGGAGGGGTCCGCCAGGAGCCCGGCCGCGCACACCTCCCTCCATGCACGTGCCACGGCTGGTGACCACCGGCGCCCCGTGGGTGCTCATGGCCTCCAGGACCGGCAGCCGAAGCCCTCCCAGATGGAGGGAAGACGAAGACGCGCGCGCCCCCGGTAGGCGGCGGCCAGCTCCTCGTCGGGACAGCCCAGCTGACGTGGACGCGCTCCGGGCAGGGCGGCGCAGGGACCGCTCCTGCGCGTCGTCGCCCCAGCCGGCGGGGCCGACCAGCACGATCGAGGTCCGGGCGGTCCTTCGCCAGCAGGGCGAAGGCGCGCAGGAGGACGGGCAGGTTCTTGCGGGGCTCCGCGTGCCGGTCCACAGGACGTACTCGCGCTCCAGGCCGTGGGCGGCGCGGAGTCGGCGACCCGGCGCTGGTGACGGGCGGGCGCACCCCGTGGGGATGACGCGGATGCGCCCGGCGTCCAGGCCCGCTGCGGCACGCAGTCGTCGGCGGTGGCCGTCGAGGGCACGACGATGGCGTCGGCCTCCTGCGGGTGCGCTCCAGGGCGGTGGCGAAGCAGGCGTTGCCGCGGCGGGTGAAGTGCTCGAGCGCAGGAAGGCGACGTCGTGGACCGTGGACGACCAGTGGCAGGCGCGTGCCCGGGATCGCCCAGGTGGTCGCGTGGACGACCTCCGCCCCCACGGGCGTCGACTCCGCCCGCGGCAGGCCCAGCCGGTTCCAGGACTCGTGCACGGGCGGGGCGGGGCAGGTGGGCGAAGCGGACGGGCATGTCCGGCGAGGCCCAGCTCGGCGAGGCGCTGTCGGGCCGCCACGGCACGGCGCTCGCCGCGCGCCACAGGCCCGGGCCAGCTCGACGATGCAGGTTCCGAGCCGCCCGGTACGCTCTGCCACAGCTGCTCCACCACCATGGCCACGCGCGGCCCCCGGGCCGCGCGGCGGCGTCGGTTCTGCGCTTCATGGGCCCAGCCTACGGGGCGGGCGCGGCGGCGCCACCCGGGAGGACCATCCCGCCGCGCGACGGTACCTTGGCCCCATGAAGGGTCCTTCTCGATGCCACCGCCATCCCCGCCGACCTGGGAGGGTCGGCCGCTACGTCGACGACCCTCGTCCCGAGCTCATTAACGCGGGCGTCAACCTGGCCCTGGCCGTCCGGGAGCGCGACGCCGCCCACTTCGCGCCAAGGCGCCGCGGGCCCCACCTCTTCCCGTGCCCGGGCTGCTGACGAACCGCGGCGCCCGCATGGCCTGGGGAGCAGATCGCCTGCCCGCCCTCATCGGCCGCATCCGCCCTGACCTGCTGCACAGCCCGCACCACCTTCCCCGCCCCTGCACCGCGTGCCCGTCGTCGTCACCCTCCACGACGCCACCTTCTTCACCCACCCGGACGCCCACTCGCGCCTCAAGCGGAGGTTCTTCACCGCCGCGATCAGAGCGGGCCGTGCGGCGCGCCGACGCCCCTCGTCGTGCCCTCCGCGGCGACCCGCGACGAGACCCTGCGCTTCGTCGACGGCGACCCCGCCCGCTTCCACATCGCCTACCACGGGTGGACACGACGTCTTCCACCCCGTCGACGACGCCGAGCGCGAGCGCGTGGCCGCCTCGCTGGGACTCGCGGGACGCCGCTACATCGGCTTCCTGGGCACGCTCGAGCCCCGCAAGAACGTGCCCAATCTCATTCGCGCCTGGGTGCGGGCCTTCCACGACGACCCTGACGCCCCCGCCTCGTCCTGGCCGCGGCAGAGGGCTAGGACGAGGGGATCGAGCTGCCCTGGCCGAGGTTCCGGCCCGCACGACCGTCCTGCGCCCCGGCTACCTGCCGCTGGAGGACCTGCCCGGCTTCCTGTCCGGCTGTGAGATCCTGGCCACCCCTCCATCGCCGAGGGCTTCAGGGCCGCCCGTCCTGGAGGCCGATGGGCCTGCGCGGGCCGCGGTGCTCACCACGCGCGGAGACGAGCCTGCCTGAGGTCGGCGACGACATAGTGGCCTACTGCGCCTGGACGCCTCGGCCATCGCCCGCGCCTCGTCGAGCTCGACGCCCACCCGCAGCATCGCGCCGCCCGCAGCGCCGCCGCCCAGGAGCGGGCGCTGGGCGGATCATTCACCGCCGCCTCCGCCCGCGCCCACGTCGAGGCCTACGAGGCCGCGCTCGCCTGAACGTGCGATCGCGCCCGGGTCCCTATCCGGGGGAGCCCGTCGGCCCGTCCGCCCGCGGGCGGACGCCGAGGCGGAGCGGACTCGGGGTGAGCCCCGACGTACGCCACGAGCCGCTCCCATGGAGTCGGCGGGGGTGAAACCCGTCCCCTCGATCTTGGACAGGTCGAGAACGGAGGGCCGGGCAGGCGATGCCCTCCTGACCGGAGTGGTACTCCTCGGTCGTCACGGGGATGACGTCGTCGGCATCGCGCCCCTGGTCGCGTAGATGCACTTGGCGACGTCGCTCCGAGAGACGACCGGGCCCTCCCGAGGTTGTAGACGCCGTACTCGGCGCCGGTGGACAGCAGGTGGATGATGCCCGCAGCCAGGTCGGTCGTGAAGGTGAGGCGGCCGGTCTGATCGGAGACGACCTTCGGGAGGGCTCCGCGCTCGGCAGGCGGTCATCGTCCTGGCGAAGTTCTTCCCTCCCCGATGACCCACGAGGTGCGCACGAGGGTGAGTGGCGCGCCACTGCCTCGATGGCAGCGTCCCACCGGCCTTGGACTGGCCGTAGACGCCCAGCGGGCTCAGGGGCTCGTCCTCGGTGTGCACGTCGATCGTGCCGTCGAAGACGTACTCGCTCGAGATGTGACGAGGACGAGGCCGTGGCGGGATCGCCTGGCGGGCGAGGTTGGCGGGGCCGACGGCGTTGGCCCGCCAGGCCATCCGGCGCCCTCGTCGGTCTCGCGCGGCGTCGACGTCCGTCCAGCCGGCCGCGTTGACGACGATGTCGTGGGCGCTCCAGTCCTGCAGGCGTCCATCTCCCAGAGCCGCGTCGGCGATGTCGACCTCGGGCAGGTCGACGCCGACGGCAGTGAAGCCGCCTCGGCAGGCGCGCCATGAGCTCGCGGCCCAGCTGGCCGTTGGCGCCGGTGACGAGAACCCGCCGGCCCGCTCCGGCTCCGCCGGGAAGGGTGTCGTCAGCCATGTGGGGATGCGCCCTGTCCTTGTCGGAGATGACCGCGTCCTTCAGCAGGATCGGCCGCGGGACGGCGGCGGTCTCGTCGGCGAGGTTGAGGAAGGTGTATCTGGGCGTCGGGCGACCAGTGGGCGTTGACGAGATGAGTTGGCTGGCGGTGTTGGGCTCGAGCGTCAGGTGGGCGTTGCCGACGCCCTTCGGGACGTAGACGGCGACCGACAGGTCGATCTCGGTGGTGTAGACCGCGCGAAGCTCGGCCTCGCGCAGATCCACCCAGGCGCCGAATGCGCGGCGGTGGCGACGGAGACAGATTTGTCCCAGGGCTCGGCGTGGATACCCGAGGTCACGCCGATCCGTCGTTGAAGGAGATGTTGTTCTGCACCGGAGCCGAGGTCCGGCAGCCCGAAGCGCGATCATTTTCTCGCGCTGCCGGTTCTCCTGAACCAGCCGCGGTTGTCGCCGTGGACGGTGAGGTCGATCGGAGAATCCCGGAATCGTGGTGGTGACCCTGAGGGGCTTAGACATATCAGTCATGAGGGCTCTTTCGTGATGTTATGGGGTCCCCGGCGTCAGTGCCGCTCGCGGGCCAGGATGTCGAGCAGGTACGCCCGCAGCCGGACTTGACCGGGGTTCAGCGCGCTCGCGCAGGCCGTCGTCGTCGATGAATCCCATGCGCCAGGCGATCTCCTCCGGGCAGCCGATGTTGAGGCCCTGCGGTGCTGGATGGTGCGGATGAAGCTCGTGGCGTTCGCCAGGAGTCGAAGGTCCCCGTGTCAGCCAGGCCGTGCCGCGCGGGCGGGACCTCGACCGTCAGGCGCCCGGCCTCCCAGGTAGGCGCGGTTGACGTCGGTGATCTCGTACTCCCCGCGCGCCGAGGGCCTGAGGGCCGCGCGCGATCCTCGACCACGTCGTTGTCGTGAAGTACAGCCCGCACCGCGTAGTCGGACTTCGGATGGGCGGGCTTCTCCTCGTGGACGCAGCCTGAGGTCCTCGTCGAACTCGACGACCCCGTAGTCGCTGGGGTTGGCCACCCGGTAGGCGTAGACAACGCCGCCGTCGTAACTGATGTGGCGCCGCAGCCCGAATTCTTATGCCGGGGCCGTAGAAGATGTTGTCGCTTGAGCACGAGGGGCGGCCCGGCTGGTCCCCGATGAAGTCGGCCCCGAGCGCGAAGGCCTGGGCCAGCCGTTGGGGACCTCCTGGACGGCGTGGGACAGGTCGACGCCGAGCCGAGCCGTCGCCGAGCAGGCGGTGGAAGCTCTCGGCGTCGTGCGGGGTGGTGATGACCAGACGTCTGGATGCCCGCGAGCATGAGCGTGCTCAGCGGGTAGTAGATCATCGGCTTGTCGTAGACCGGGACGAGCTGCTTGGAGGTGCCCAGGGTGATCGGGTTGAGTCGCGTACCGGATCCGCCGGCCAGGATGATGCCTCGCATGGGCGCAGTCGGCCGCATGGGCGGCGCTTCCGGCTGATGGCCCGCCCCGCGCCCGCCCGACGCTGCGGCACGCCGCCGCCCGAAGTCGTCCGCCGATCGGCTCCTGGCGAACCTGACTCATGACGCACTTTGGTGGGGTCTGGGTTTTGATGCGGGTTTTTCGTTGATATCGTGTGGTGGTCGGGGTGTGCCGGCACACTAAAGGGGAGCCAGGTCAGGTGGTGAGCCCGTTTTCTGCGCAAGGTCAGACCGCCTCGGGGGCGACGGCGGTGCAGACTCGCGGTCAAGCAGGACGCCGGGACAAGGTGATCGAGCACCTGGGTTCAGCCCGCACCAAAGGCCGAGCTGGCTGCCCTGATGGAGATCAGCCGGCACCGCATCGCCCCGGACCAGTTGACTCTGGACCTGCCCTCCGCATCATCAGCACCACCGGCGGCCCCGACCAGACACTGCCGGCGTGGTGGCGGTGGTGGAGTCGGCGCGCTCGGCCCTGTTGTGGGAGGCTGCACTGGGGCTACACCCGCCTGGGGCTGCGGTGAGGGGCGGTCGAGGTGGGCGGGCCTTTGAGCAGATGGTTCTGGCTCGTGTGATCGAGGCCGTCCTCCAGGCCCAGGTGCCCGCGGTGCTGGGTGACCTGGGCCTGGAGCCGGTCACCGTGCGGACCTTGTTCCTCCCTGGCCCGGGCCCAGGAGCGCGGGTACCGGGAGGCGATCTCCCAGGCCCTGTTCGAGCACGTCACCAGCACCGGGGGCCTGGCGCTGTGCCTGTACGACGTGACCACCCTGTACTTCGAGACCGAGAGGGAGGACGACCTGCGCAGGTCAGTTTACTCCAGGAGAGGCAGGTCGACCTCAGGTCATCGTCGGCCTGCTGGTCGACCGCGGCGGTTTCCCCCTCAGGTCGGGTGCTGGGAGGCAACCGGGCCGAGACCACCACGATCATCCCCATGGTGGAGGCCTTCCAGGCCGCCCACGGTATTGAGGAGCTCGTCATCGTGGCTGATGCCGGCATGCTCTCGGCGGCCAACCTCAAGTCCCTGGACGAGGCGCACCTGCAGTTCATCGTCAGGGCGCACCACCCGGGCCCCAGACGCTGAGCGCACTTCCACTGGAAGGTGACGCGTTCACCGACAGGCAGCTGATTGGCACCATCACCCCCAGGAGGGCTCCAGGGCAGGCAGGACAAGAGCCTCAGGGCTGAGCCGTGTGGGACCAGTCACCCATCCAGGAGTCGTGGCGGGCAGTGTGGGCCTACTCAAGAAGCGCGCCGCCGCGGGACAACCGGACCCTGGACGCCCAGGCAGCCGGGCCCAGGCCATCCGTCGCCGGCCAGCGACGTCCTAAGCACGCGCTTCGTCACCACCCGACAAAGGAGACCAGGTCCTCGATGAGGCGTCCTGGCCAGAGCCCGCTCCTGGTGGGACTCGAGGCCACGTCATCCCTTTCGTCCCCACGCTTGATGGACGCCGCCGAGGTCGTCTCCTCGTATCACGAGCTGTGGCACGTCGAGGCGTCCTTCCGCATGACAAGCACGACCTGTCAGCCCGACCCGTCTTCCACACCGCGACGCCATCGAAGCCCACCTGACCGTCGTCGCGGCCGCCCTGGCCGTAGCCCGCCACCTCCAGGACGCCACCGGCGAGACCATCAAACGCATCATCCGCACCTCAAACCCCTCAGGAGATCACCATCAACCTCAGCGTACCACCTCACCGCCGCCCCACGTCTGACCGACCGCCGCCATGGCGACATCCTCACCACCCTGAACACACCACCCGGCACCAGCGTCATGGGTCGGTGTTAACGACACCGGTCTCCGCGGTGCAGGCCCGACCGCGGTACCCTGCCGCATGTTCGAGCCCGCACCGCCCGACCCGCGGAGACTTCGCTATGATGGAACGATCTCAACGGCGCCCGGCGGTCCACCGACTGGGGCTCGACGACAGCCATCCCGGATGCTGGGCCTGGGGTCCGGCGGCGCCCCGTGGGCCGAGCAGTGGTGCGGCGCCACCCGCCGGGCCCACCCGGCGCGGCGGACGAGGCGCTCGCTGGCCGCGCTGCTCGCGCCTCCGATCGGGCCGGCTCCTGGGCGAGGACGTCGTGCGGCGCTCCGGCCTAACTGCCCTTCACCCTCAAGGTCATCGCCCCGACCGGGCCCTGTCCTCAGGTCACACCTCCTGGATCAGGCGGTGCGGGGCTTCGAGCAGCGAGAACACCGCGGGCCTCGCCCCCGACTCCCGCCGCGCCTGTTCAGGGACTAACCACAGAGCCGGATGGTCCTGGCGCTGACCCGCTTCAGGCGGTCGCCGGCTGGGCCCCGCGCCGGGCCGCAGAGGATCCTCGGGGGCTGGACAGCCCGCCTGGCCCCGCATGCGGCGCACCTGCGCCTCAGTCCCGCGCTTCGGCATCCGGCGGGCCTTCACCGAGCTCGTCTCCACCGACACCCGGCCGCAGGCGTGAGATGATGAGCTCGTCGCCGAGATCTCCGGCGCCTGGCCGAGGGGCGTCCCCGTCGCGGCGGGTCGACGCTAATGTCATCGAGATGGCGGGCGCTTCCCACGACCCAGGGATCGCCGCGGCCTCCTGCTCAACCCAGTGACCCTCAGGCGCGGCGAGGCGACTGTTCGGCGCCGCCGGGTCCCGTTCACGCCACATCAGCAGCCTGCGGTGGAGGTCATGGCCTCCTCCGACAATGTTCTGAGGCCGGACGGCCACCAAGCACGTCGACGACCCGCCATGCTCGCCACCGTCGACTACGTCCGCCGCCCGCCGGTTGTCGCGCGCGCCAGAATTACCGCATCGCGGGCCACCCGCGCCTACTACGCCCCGTGGACGACTTCGGGCTGTTGGTGACCGACGTCGTTTCGGGATCGAGCGCGTGCCCGTGCCGGGCGAGCGCTGGATCCTCCTGGGCCTGGAGGGACGACGACGGTGACCACGTCCGCGGGCGGCGCCAGGCGCTGTGCCGCGGGCGGAGAGCCTGTTTGTGAGGGCCGAGCAGGCGCGCACAGCCGTCGAGGGGAGGGGTCGCTCGTTCAGGCCGACGTGCCTGAGCCGATCCAGCGCGCCGCCGCCGAAATCGGTCCGGATTGCCAGCAGCCGCCTCCCGCTCCCGCGGGCGCGACCGCCTCCCTCCTGGCGGGCGGCGGTGCGCGCGCGCGACCCGAATCCGGCGCCGCGGCGTCGACGCGACACCGCCGTCGCCGTCCGCCCACGCCGCCAGGAACTCCCCGCACGGCGGCGGCGTCAGCACTTGCGCGAGGACGCCCGCCCACCCGCCGCCGTGGATGGCGGTGCCGCCAGGTCGCCGCGACTGAAATCCGCCGCGTCCCCGCCGACGAGCGTCCGCGCCGTCTGCTCCGCGGTGCGCACGGGCGCAGGCGCGTCCGGGTGGGGCATGACGTCGGCGACGCCGTCGAGCTACGAAGCAGGGGCGCTCCCGTCAGCCCGTGGCCAGCGGGCCCAGCGCACCGGATCTGGACCTCGGCGCGCGGGGCCCAGCGCCTCCTGCCGGTCGGCGACGCTCGCGTCCGGCTCGTCCGCCCGCGGCGTCGACGCCGCCTGCCGGGCTACGAGGACCCGCCCGCCGGCCAGCCATGTCCCCAGGCACCAGGTCGGACCGCACACACAGCTCGCCACGCGCACGCGCCGCCTCGCCCGTCTCCCGCGCTCAGCAGGCCCGCGGTCGTGGCGGCCCACATGCTCCAGCACGCGCCGGTGGGCTCGATGCGCTCGTCTAGGGTACCACACCTGAGCCAGGGGCGGTCGGCGTCGGCGGCGGTGGGGGAGGGATGTTGGCGGCAGCAGCGGATCGCCGTCAGCGTGAGATGCTGCTGCGGGGCCGGAAGCATGCTGGAGGTGGGAAGCACTGAAGGAACTGTTGGAATGAGAGGTATTGGAGTACTGTCAGGGCGACGGATGCCATCGGGACTGGAGGGTGTTCGTGGAGGTTCGATCGGAGGTTCTGCGGAGCCGGGAACGGGGTCGCCGTGGAGACGTTGAAGCAGGACCGCCGAATCCGCGCAACCGTTGCTGTGGGTGGTTTCTGCACTCTCCCATCCTTCATCGCTCTTCGGACTCGGTAAGGTAACGGTGATTGGCTAAATCCTGCCAGTTGGTCACGGAAAGACGTCTTTTCCGTGACGCCATATCGTCCGTCTCGCCGTATAATTCCTGTGAGCTGGACGATGAGACGACGAAGGACGCGATCGTGTGGAACATCCTCCGGTGAGGTCCGCGGAAGGCGGTCCGGCGGAGGCCGATGACGAGGCTGTTATCCTCTCTTCGGCGCCGACGGCCCTCGACGAGGTCCCTCGCGCAGCGGGGCGGGCGCTGTGCGCAGACCGACCCAGGCCTTCTTCCCCGAAGATCTACGCGCGAGGCCAAGCGCGCGTGCGCCACCTGCGAGTGCGCGAGTGCCTCAGTACGCCCTGGCCAGCCCGACGAGCGCTTCGGCGTCTGGGGCGGCCTGTCCGAGCGCGGGCGTCGCAAGCTCAAAGCGGCGTGCCGTATGACGTCGGCGGCCCCCTCCGCCGCCCACGCCTCCAGCACTCGGACTGCTGGACCTTCGCCGGTCGTCGTCTCCTGCGGGGTCACCCCGTACCCTGGACGGACGCTGCGCAGCCGATTCGCGGCCCAGACCCGCCTGGTCGTTCTTCTCATTGATGTACTCGCTGCACCAGCAGTCTGACCTTTTACGTCGAGGAGCACCGTCGCCGCCTCCGGGCTCGACAACGTCGCCGACGTGCGGGTCGTCGCACAGGCTACCGCTTCCTCGCCGCCGTGCGGCAGCTGACGCTACGCCGGGCTGGTCGCCGCCGGCGGCGCCGTCACCCGCGCTCCATCGGCGGCTCAGCTGAGACGTCGGCGATCGCCCCGGCGAGAGAGCCCAGGACTCCGCCGCAGGGCGCGCGCTCTCGCCCATCACCCGGGCCGCCCTCGCCCGAGTCGGACGGCGAATCCGACGGCCCGACCCGCTCGTGGATATGGCTCCTTCACGACGACTCCGCGCCCAGCGACGCACCTGCCTGGCCGGGCACGGGCGGTCGCCTGCCCAACACCCACCGTCGCCATGTGGCCGGGCCCAAGCAGGTCGACTGGGACCGTCGAGGAGCTCTCGAGGTCGGCACCGCACCACCGGCTCCGCGCGCCGCCGCGCCAACGACATCGTCGAGGGCGAGATCGACCAAGGGCCAGTACGACTCCACGCGGCGGCGTCATCGCCCGTCGGCACCCGCGAGCCCTCGTCCGCCGCTCCGCCTGGTCCGCCCTGGACGCCCGAGCGACGGCATCGGCCCGCCTTCGGCGACGGCCTGTGGCCATCTCCCGCGCCCTGCGCCTGGCGATCACCGGCGTCGTCGTGCCCGCTTTGCGCGCATTCGTCTGCAGCGCGCCTCCTGCTCTGGAGCCTGCGGCGCTTCCACACCACGCCGCGCCGCTCTCTCGGCCCGGCGGGGGCGAGAGCAGCGCGGGCCGTCGTCGGCGAGCCCGCACCACGACGTCGAGCGTTCGCTTCCGGGCGCGCCGGACGGCGCAGCTGCGGTCCTGGGCGATCCTCTCGGCCCTGGCGCTCCTGCTGCCCTGGATCCTCGTTCTGGGGCTGATCCGCGCCGCGTGGCGGCTGCTGTCCAAGACCCCGGGCCTGGCGCGCGGCGAGCTCACGCCGCGGCCGGGGCCCAGTGTCAAGGGCGGATCGGCGCCGCAGGGGCCCGAGCGGCGCCGTCTCCGACGAGCTGGCCGCCGTGCCCCGCTCCGTCGTGTAGCCGAGCTGTGCGTGCCCGCCTCCGAGATCGCGCGGGCCGGCGCGACCGCGCGTCCGTCAGGAGCGCGAGACGGGCCGCCCGCGCCCGCCGCCCCTCCGAGCTCGAACTGCGCAGGCTGGCGATCCTGACCCGTCGGCGCCGCCGGAATGCTGGCATCGGTCGCTTCCTCGCCGCGGTCATCGGCGCAGTCAGCACCTCCGGGATCCTGATCGCCCGCGCCGTGACGGGCGGGGCGCTGCCCTGCTCGACCTCACCTGGCGACGGCGCTGTGGGGAGGCGGCCTGGAGCACCTGGAGCGGCTCCGGCGACGGTGCCCAGGACGCTCAACCTCCTGGCCGTCCACGGCGCCCAGCTCCTCGCCCTCGGCTCGCTCGTGGGCCTGGACGAGGGCGCGCTCGTCCACCTGCTCGTGATCTGGCCAGTGCCCCTAGCGCCACTGCGGGCGCTGGTGCGCCGCCGGCACCGTCACCCGGCGCACCACGCTGCGCGCCTGGGCGGCCACGGGTGTGGGCAGGCGCGCCGGCCTCCTGCTCGCCACTCGGGCAGCGCGCCTGGCGGTCCTGGTCCACCTCACCCTGCCCTGGGCGCTGACCGCCCTCGCCCGCGCCGTCGAGGGTCGACCGGCGCGATACCGTACTCTCCGGACTCGTCGGCGCCCGGCACCTGGCCGCAGCGGAGCAGAGACCGAATCTCGCCTCGCCTCCGAGCGCGCCTCGACGACCTGGGGCGGCCGGATGGGAAGGATGCGGCCGACGACGCGGCGCGCCGGCAGCCGGACATGGGCGCAGGCGGCGCCGGTCGCGAAGGCCGGCGCCGCGGAAGAAGACCGACGCCGAGGCAGTCGACACCGAAGGTTGACGCGGAGGACCCGACGCCCCGGCGCGAGACGGGCCGACTCCGACACCGAGCGGATCGACGCCGCCGACGCCCCCGGCGGCACGAGGAGGGGCCGACGCGAACCGACGCGGACCAGCCCGCTTGCGCCGCCTCGCGGCCGTCGTTCGCCCGGGGGCCGTTCCCTCGCGGGAGGTCGTTCCCTTGGGGGAGGTCGTTCCCTCGCCCGGTCGTCCCTTCGCCGAGGCGGGCCTGGCCGCCGGAGGACTCCCGGGCGATGCGGGGCGGAAGCCGCCGCCGGGGCCGCGACAGGCCCGCGGACAACTCCGCCGATAATGAGCCGCCCGACGACCCCGCCGAGCAGAAGGCCGCCGCAGCGCCGCCGACGACGATCGCGGGCTCCACACACCCGCGCCACGCCGCCTGCTGCCAGGCTACTACGGCCCCGGCTCGCCGACGGCGGCAGCCTCGCAGGCCTCCTGCTCGACGTCGTCGTCTACGCAGCGGCGCCCTCCAGCGCCCCTGGTCATTATCCAGCGGTCCTCGTGCTCGTGCTCACAGCGGCGCGCGCTCGCGGGCCCGGCTCATCTCACGCGTGCCCGTGGCGGTCACCGCCGCGCCGCCTGCTGGCGCGCCTGGAGGCTCATGCCTCACCGGGTCCTGGCAGGGGCCTGCGCTACCTCTGACCGACCCCAGGCTTCCCGTGGCGTGCACGGCCCAGCGGCGTCAAGTTGCTCCTGGGCCTGCCCGTGGTCCTGGAGCGCTCCTGGCCGGCACCGCGCCCTGGCCCAAACGCCCCCTTCACCATTCTCATCGGACTCGCCGTCGTCCCCCGTCCTCGCACGCCGCCGGCCCTCCTCACGCGGACGGCGCGGACGGCGAAAACCCGCACCGGCGCGCCCTTCTGGCCCTGGGCGGCTCGCCCTGGCGCTCCTGGCCGCGCCACGTGACCGGCCTGGGCGCCACGCCGTCGACAACACCGGCGTCCGGCTCTTGCATTCGCTGGGCCGGCACCGGCATCAGCCTCGCCCTGGCCAGCGCTCGCCTCGGCCCTGACCGCAGGGACGCCGTCCAGGCCGGCCTCGTGCGCGCCTCGCTTCGGCTGGCGCCACACAGGCACGGTCGGCGTCGGCCTCGTCGCCATCTCATTGCCCGTCTGGCGGGCGGAGGACTGTTGCCAGCCGCCGCCGCTCCGGGCGAGGGCGCCAGGCCCCTCGTCATGGCGCTGCGCCCGGCCTCCCAGCAGGTGCCCGTCATCGCCGGCGAGCTGGGCGCGCCACCGCCGGCCGATCTGGTCTGGCCCCGACGCCGGAGGAATGACCCTGCGCCTGTGGCGCGCGGAGGACGCAACTGACCGACGTCTCGGCGTCCTGTTCGCCCAACTGGCCGACCGCACCGCCGGCTGGTCCGACGCCCGCCTGCGGGGCGGGCCCGCGCCAGGACGGGCCGACGCCGCCATCGACCTGGGCGACGCGGCCGACGCCGACCTCGCCGATGTCGTCGCCCGCGCGTGACGGGTGGGACGAGCAGATCGCGGCCGACCCTGGCCGCCCACGGCGTCGCCGTCGTCCTGCTCACCGACCGCGTCGGAGAGACCGCCTCGGCCCGCGCCAGGCTGGACGCGACCCAAGGGCTGGAGCCCCTATTTGAACCGCCGTCGGCACCTCTGGCGGTCGGCCCCTCCCGGTCGAGATGTCGCCCGTCACGCGCTCGTGTCCGCCGCCGACGCGCGGTGACGGCCGTGCCCGCGGCGCCGGGAGGGTGAGCACGACCATCCGAGGCCGCCGACGCCCCGCAGCACCCTCGAGTCCCGCCGAGCGCGCCGGCGGCTGGCGGGCCGCTGGACAGCGCGCCCCTGGAGCGCCGCCGCCGCCGCGCCGACGGCGCCTGCCGGCGAGCGTCACTGCGTCACCGCGCGGGGCAGCGGCGAGCACTCGTCGATCGAGCACCGGTCCGCGTCGGCCACCGCGATGACCCGCGTCACCCGCGTCGTACGGGCCCTGACGCATCCTGTGGGCCCTGCCGCTGAGGGGGCAGGAGGAGCGTCGCAGAGCACCCGTCGCCGTCGAACCCCGCGGCCCCCGAAGGGTCGATGCTCGCGCGTCGCGCCGCTCTGATGGCCCGGCGCTCCTCGTCTCCAGCGCCGCCGTCCTGACCTGGTGGGGCGAACGGGTTCCCGCCCTGAACGTCCGCTCCTCCAAGTGCCCGCGCGCGGCCGATACGGCCTACGCCTGCCCGGCCGCCCCCACCAACACCCTGGGCGCTGTTGATCTGCGCCAGCCGCGGCACCATCCTCCATCGCCCCTCCTCGGCGACTGCCCGCTCGGCTGTCTACGGCGCGGGAGCTCGACTGCCGCTGCTACCGACACCGCCGAGGCGGCATCCTCACCGTGCATCCGGGATCCGCGATCTCCAGCGAGCGCGCCACGCTACGTGACCACGCTGACTGAGGCCGGGGGACCTACGACCTGACGGCGCCCTGCGCCCCTGACGGCGCGCCGTGTCGTGGATCGGGCGGGTCCAGCGCTGTCGGCCTCGGCCGAGCTGCGCCTGACCAACCCGGCGCCACCCACCGTCACGGCGACGGTCTCCCTGTACGGCTCGACCGGCCCCGTCTCTGCCACTCCGGGGACATCGTGGCGGCGCCGCGGGCAGACCGTCGGCGTCCTGCTGGAGAGCGCCGCCGCCGACCCGCGCCTGGCCCTGTCCCAGGACCTCCGAGGGGCACTCTATCCCGGCCCTCGTCACCGAGTCCGACGGCAGCCGCCATGGCGCGGAGGTCTCCGGACCGCGGGGCCCTCGGCACCGGACCTGACCGTGCCCGGCGTCGTGCTCGTCGACCCCGCCGCGCAGGGGCAGAGCGCCGATGCGGCCGGGCGCCGTCTCCCTCCGACGCCCGCCGTGCGCATCGTCAACCCGCGGCGATCAGGCGGCGACCGATGTCCTGTCGATGCTCGGGCGAGGGGAGCGCAGCTGGCGGCGCCTCGCGACGCGTCGTCGTCACGATCCTGGCGCCGTCTTCGACATCAGCCTGGCCGAGGTGACCCGCCTACAGCGCGTGACCTCGGACCGGGCGGTCCGCCGCCGTGCGGCTGGTGCGCAGCGGCGCGTATCCGGCGCTCCGGGGCGCTGGCTCACGACGTCGGCTGGAATCCAGGCGCGAGTCGCAGGCGACCGTCTCCGGGGCGCTGGCCCTGCCGGCGCGATGACGAGCGCGCTGACCATCTCCAACTCCCGAGCGACCGCGCAGGCCGCCATCGCCATCGCCGCCGCCGACGGCTCGTCGAGCCAGGAGGTGGGCGCAACCGGCCAGGGAGCACCGTAGCTCGGAGCTGCCGGCGAGGTGCGGCCCTCACCCTGCGCGGAACGCAGGGCGTGACAGTGGCGGCCGCCGCGGTGGTGACTGCCGAGGTCGGCGCGGCGACGCGCCCGGCACGCTCATCGCCGTCGTGCCGCCCGTGTGTCCGACGCGCCGCCGCCGACGCGCTGACCTGCGCGCGCGCTGATGGCGCCGGCTGGCCCTCGCCCGGTCAGTCTCGGTGCGGTGTTCTTACCGGTCAGGCGGCGGGCAGGGCGCTCCGGCACCGCTAGTTCTGGCGCGCCCGGGAGAGGATCGTTCGCCCCCGCGCGCCGGACGCCCCGGCGGCATCCGCATGATTCGCGCGGTACCACCGGGGCGATGCTCCGGGTGCGGGCGTGAACGATCACGAAACGCCATTTCCACGATCCGCGGGCCGTCGCCCGTCATCGCGCTCTGCACGCGCACGACGTCCCGGACGCGGGCCGCGGCCGCCGGCGCGGCAGCCGGCGTGCAACCGCCGCCGCGGCCGGCGCCGCGACCGAGGACGGCGTCCTGGCAGACGTTCCGCGGGTTGCGGCGACGATCGCGGCGCGGCGTCCGCCGGTTTCGCGACGCTCGATGTCGCGTCGAGCTCCGCGGGGCGGCGCGGCATGAGGGCCACCTGCTCGACGACGCGACGCGGCGGCACGATCGCGCTTCCTCCTCGTCCGCCGTCCGCGGGCCACCGGCATCGGCGGTAGACGACCACCGGGCCGGCAGGCTGCCCGCCCGCGGTCGGCGGGCGAAGCCTCCGGCCCAGGACCGCCCCGCGCTCCCAGCGCGAGGTCCGAGGCGGCACCTCCTCGACCGCGAACTGGATGCGCGACTGCGCGGCCAGTCGCGCCAGGTCGTCGGCCGCCGGGTGCGAGCTCGTCAGTCCGCTCCGCCCGCGTGCGCGCAGGCGGGCAGGATCGGCGGCAACAGCGCCCTCGCGGCCTGCGGCGTGACGGTCGCGTCGGCGCGCGGGCCGGCGCCCAGGCACGGGAGAGCAGCCGGGAGCGGGCCGCGTTGCGCCGGAAGAGGTCACCGCACCATACGCACCGCGCCGCTCGGCCGACGACGTCGCCGTGCGGATTGCCGGGCGTGACTGCGCGCGGGCGATTGCGCGGGCGGGAATTCCTGCAGCGGAGCGCTCGCGCGCAGCCTGCCCTGGTGAGAAAGCGTCAGAAGCTGCCGCAGTGCCGGCTGCGAGAACCCCGCCGCCGCCACCTGACCAGCGTGTGCGCGGACTCCACGCCCGTCATCGGGCGCCACGGAGCGCGCCAGCCCGAGGCCTACGACCTGTGCGCCAAGCACGTAGGTCCTTCACCGCCCCGCTTGCGGCTGGCAGGTGATCACGCCTGGCACACTGTCCTTTCGAGCCCGCCCGCCCAGCGAGGACGATCTCCTGGCCCCGCCGACGCCGTGCGCGACGCCTCGCGCAACTCGCGCCCGAGCCCCGCCCAGCCGAGGCAAATGGCGCCCGCGCGGAGGATCATCGCTCCGTCGCCCACGGCGCGCGCGCGCCGCCCGACCACCTCACGGGACTGGGCGACGGCGAGCTCGCGCGCTCGGGGCCACCTGCAGGTGCTGCGCAAGGGCGAGAAGGAGACTGACGCTCCCCTCCGCCGCGGGCCCGGCCTCGAGCACTGGCTGCGAACGCGCGCATTTCCAGTCGAACGCACTCCCGTCTGCGCGTTCGACTGAACCTGCGCGCCTGCAGGCGCCGCGTCGGGCGCCGCGTGCCTGTGCTGGCGGCTGCGGCCCGGCCTCCCGGCCCTGCACTAGGTTCGCCACTGGGGCAGGCGCCCTGGTGCGCAGGACGTCGCCCCTCCTCCAGGGGCCGGACGTCGCGGGTTCATGGCCAGCCCCGTCCCGGCGCGGCCAGCACGCCCAAGCCGCCACAGGAAGCCGCTCGGGGTGCGTGCCCGCGGGCGGCGGGGGCGCTCACGAACGGCGACCCGCGCCCGGGTCGCTGACGCGCCAGGCGGCGCGCGAAGCGGCCGCGGTCCTGCAGGAGGTCCGGCCCGCCAGCGCCAGGTTCGGGAGGCGGCGGAATATCCGGCCTGCGCGGCCCAGCGCGCGAGCTCGGGCGGCATGACGAGCGTGCGCGCTCATCGCGCGAGCGCTCGTTACGACGCCCAGGTGCCCGCCAGCGAGATCCTCAGGCGCTGTACCGCGCCCTGGTGACGACCTAGCAGACACGGCGGGTATCCTGGATGAGCCACACCTCGACCACGGCGGCCAGCGCCCGCACCACGCGAGTGCCGCAGCCGGATGGCGTCGCCGTCGTCGCGCACCACGGCGGCCAGCGACGAGCCGGCGGCGCTGCGTGCCGCGCGGAGACCCTCGATCGTCAGCGGGATCTACTGTGCACCAGTCCAGGCTGCGCTGCCACGGAGACCTGGGCGACGCGTCATAATCGACATGCTCGAGACAGGCGCTGCCCGGGCGGTGGACCTCAGGTGCGAGGGCTCAGGACCGCGCTGCACGCGTACAGACCGTAGCGTCGATGAGTGCGTCCGCGACAGCGGGCGGCAGGCCCACCGACGCGGGGGTGACCTCCAGGTGACGCCAGGCTCCCTCGGTGACCGCGAGTCGGGCGTCATCATTCCGCTCGGACAGTGTCCGTCACGTGCGGGTCATGAAACCGCTCCTGCCGACGGATATCGACGCCCTTCTCCGCCGCCCACCGGGATCAGTGGGAGCGCTGGACCATCTCGTCTCCCTGCCGTCGCTCGACCGGCGCTGGGTCGATCGAGCTCGTCGGCCTCAGTGCGTCGGCGGCCAGGGATCGCCGTCGCTATCCGCACCAGCGCCCCGAGCCGGCAGCGCTGATCCGCATTGACCATGCCGACCCGCGTCGGCGCCGCCCGCGGGCCGTGAGACGCGTGCGCGAGCGCCCGAACGAGACGCGCCGCCACGCGCCGAGAGCGTGCCGGCCGCGCTGTACCGCCTTCCGCGCTGGTGGACCCTCGGGCGCGACCGCCGCCGTCGAGCTGGCCATCGCCGTGATCGTCGGGGTGTGGACCCGCCTGCGCGGCCCGGAGGCGATGTCCGCTGGGCGGTCCCAGCGAGCTCGAGTGGCACCTGCCCAGCCCTGAGCAGGTTCTGAGTCCCACTACTCCGCCTACATGGGCCGGCTTCGCCGCTTCCTTGGCGTGGACCAACAACGCCCGACGCGTCGCCGCCGTCTGCGTGGCCGGGCGGCATCACCGGCTCCCGCGCGCTACATGCTCTCACGCCACGCAGTCGCCCCTGGGCCAGGCGGGCGCGCTGCTCATGTAATCGACCACGGCCTGTTCGGGCTCTTCCTAGCGCTCATCTCGCCCCACAGGCCGCTCAGCACCGTCTTGCATCATCGCGGGCGCCGCCGGTCCAGACGCCTGTCTGCACCATGCAGTGCACGCTGGCGCGCGCCCGCGACCGTTTACCCTGGCGGCCGAGGGGCGCTCCACTCATCACATGGCCGTGGGGCCGACCGCGGCGCTCGCCGTCGCCGGGCCTCATCGAGGCCTTCGTCACGCCCGCGCCACAGCCCCTGCGCAAGGTCAGATCACCGCCGGCGCGCTCGCTGCGCTCGCGCCCTGTGGGCCCACACCTCGTCCTGGGCGCGCCCGCCGCGTCGCCGGACCGGCGACCTGGCGGAGGAGGACGCCGCCCGCGAGGCCGTGGCGGCTGCGCCGAGTCGACCACGGCGGCGGCGGCGCGGGCGACGGCAGCCCGGGCCGACGGCGACGATCGCCGGCGCACGAGCAGCGACGTGCCCGCGGCGCCCGCGGGCGGGCGCGTACAGCCTCTCTCCCGCGGCGCTAGGCACACGTAGGCGTCCGCCAGCCGCAGCGCACAGGTCGCCCGGCTCGGCGCGCGCACCACACTCGATGCCGCCGCGGCGCAGGCGCTTGCGCGCACCGCGTCGAGCTCGACCAGGTCGCGTTCGGCCGCCGCGGCCGTGTGTGGCACGGCCTCCGCGCTCGAGCGCCGTCGCACCAGCTCCTCCAGCCAGCCCGGTCGGTCGCGGGAGGGCCAGGACCACCGCGTGGTCGCGCGCCACGCCATGCCCCCAGGCGCGCGAGCACGCCCGCGGTCTCGCCGGCGCACGTCGAGCGCGCTGAGACGACGACCAGGGCGCGCTGGACAGGGTGGAGCGCACGGTGTCGGTCATCGGCGTCCAGCGTCTGTCTCGGTCGAGGCGGCGTCCAACGGGCGCCAGGCGCGCGCGTCGGCCAGGGCGCTCGCCAGGCGCCGGCCGGACCGCCGCGCACCTGGCGCGCGCGCGCGCCGTCCAGACGACGACGCCGATGCGTGGTCGCCCGCCCAGGGAGGCTGCCAGGGCGCTCCAGCAGCAGCAGGCAGGCCTCGATCTCGCGCGTCCAGGCGCGGCTCGTCGCCCGGGCGGGCGGCCGCCAGCGCCCGGTGTCGACGCGCGAGACCAGGACGCGCCGGTCCCGCTCCGGGCGCCAGGGTGCGCACGGAGGACCTCGCGCGCCGGGCCGACGAGCGCCAGTCGATGGAGCGCACGTCGATCGCCCACCACGCACGCGCAGCAGGGAGTCGAACTCGGTGCCGGCCCCGCGTCGCCAGACGGCGCTGCACCGTCCATCTCCTGAGCGCGCCAGGCGGCTGGGCGCGGCGCCGCGAGGCCGGCCGGCAGCACTGCACCGCGCCGGCACCCGCAGAGGCCCGCTGCCCGGCCAGGCTCAAGCCCGCCTTGCGCGCGTCGTGCCACAGATCGTGCGCGGGTCGCACGCCGCCGTGGGTCGGTCCAGCACGGTGCGGGTGGCGTGCGCGCTCGCGCGGGCACCGCCATCGTCGAGCAGGTGGACGCGGCACCGCAGCCGACGGCGGCACAGGCGTCTGCGCAGGCACCTGCAGGAGGGCCGCGCCGGGCTGCTGCGGATGCGCTGGTGAGCGAAATCGCCGCCGACTCGCCCAGGCCGGATCGAGCAGGGCGCCTCCCGCTCGGCCTGCCACGCCAGCGCGGCGAGGGTGCGCGGCGACGGCGTCGTCGACGAGGACCCGCCAGGGCCACCCGCGCGCTCCACACCACCGCGTCAGCGGGCGCGGGAACGCGATGATCAGCGACGGCGCCGAGCGCCATCGCTCACACACGCGCCATGCGCAGCGCGTCAGGTACACGCTCCTACTCGTTCTGAACGTCGTGCTCCGCGCACGCGGGCTCGCACCTGCGCTCGGGGCGCCGCCGCGCGCCCGCGGGGCACCGGCGCAGGCGCAGGACGCCCGTCATGACCGGACTCGGTGGTCCTCGCTCAGTTCTCCTGCCTCGGCCCGCAGCGCCCGATGCGGTGGCGCAACGTCGGCAGGGCCAGGGGCCTTGACGTCGTCGGGCGTGATGAGGGCGTCGGACAGCCAGGCCCAGGCGCGGGCGGTGGTCAGGAGCGCGGTGGCGCGCGAGAAGACTGGGGACACGGACGGGGAGGGGCGGGTGGCTACACCAGGTCGACGATGTAGGCCAGGACTTCGGGGAGGTCCCCAATGGTGGACCTGCTCGCGGCCGCGGGTCCTGGGGAGGGGCGACATCGGTCCGGCGCACCGGCAGTCGCGCGGGTCGAAGCCCCCGCGTGGCGGGACGGATCTCGATCTCCTGGCCCCGCTCGGGCAGGAGCAGGACCAGCAGGCAGGAAACGGTCGAGTTGGGCCTCGGGCGAGGTGAGTGCCCTCGTACTCGACGGGGTTCTGCGTGGCGACGACCATGAAGGGTCGGGCGGTGGGCAGGGGTTCGCCGTCGACGGGAGACCTGTCCTCCTCCATCGCCTCCAGCAGCGCGGCCTGGGTCATGGGCGGCGTGCGATTGATCGTCGGCCAGCGGGAGGTTGAACACCAGCCCCTCCCGGAAGAATTCGCGCTGCGCGCGTCGTGAACGAAGCAGGCCGGTCGCGATCACCAGCGGGCATATGAGGTCGGTGGGTGGACCCGCTTGGTCCCCACGTCAGGGAAATTGGCCAGGAGCGCACGAGCAGCGTCTTGGCCACCACGCCCAGCACGCCCTCGAGCAGGACGTGTCCGCCGGCGAGGACCGCAATGACCAGGCCGGTCACCGCCGCCTCCTGCCGACGACGGCCTGCCGACCTCGGTGCGCACGGCAGGCGGGGCGCGCGCGCGCAGGTCCGTCGACGCGCGCCGCGCCCGCGCGGCGGGCGCAGAGATCGTCCGGAGCAGGCGAGCCGAACTGAGTGGTCGTGGGTGGTCATGGTGAGAGACCTCGCTCTCCAGGTCGGTCGAGCTGGGCGGCCCAGGTCCGCGAGGACCCGTCCGGTGAGTGGGACCGTACGGGACGTCGGCGACGACCCGGTCCGGCAGGCCCGCGGCGCCGCGACCACCACCTCGACAGGTCGCCCGGCTCGGCGGAGGCGGAGCACGCGGGCTCGGCTGGCCCAGCCGCGGGCGGCGCCCGCGCGCAACGACTGGGCGGCGCGGCGGCGGTCGGTCGGCAGCGCGCCGAGCACATGCGTCCGCGTCCGCGGGTCGTCTCCGTGGCGCGCTGGCACGGGTCTGCGGGCGGGCGGTCCGGCGCCGCCCGGGCGGGGCGGCCACGGGACGCCGGAAGCGAGCTGGAGCATGAGCGGCGGCATCCACGGCGGCAGGGCGGGGTGTCCCACACGGAGGCGGGCTCAGCTGGGAGGCGTCGAACCACAGGAGCTGCTCGTGGTGAGTGCGCGCGGATCGCCAGGGCGGCGTGACCGGCCTGGAGCCAGGTCGGCGTTGGTCATGAGGTCGGCGTCGGCATTGACCCGCAGCCTTACCCCTCCACCCAGAGGCCGTGGCGTGGGCGGAACCGGCCCTCGTCACGAGGCAGCCCACGGCGCCAGCCCTCGTCGACGGACACCGAGCCCAGGGCCGGCGAGCGCCTCGGCGGCCACGGCGTCGTCCTGGCGCGGGGCCAGGACGGCGGCGGTGGCAGAGGCGCCTGCGGGACCACCTGGCGGTCAGGGCGTCGAGGTCTGGTAGGCGCGCCGACGACGGTGGTCAACGCCCAGACAGGCGGGGCGACGCTGGTCATCGGTTAGCGCGCCGATAATGTTGACTTCACTGCCACGGTGGTGCCCGGGCCCGCGACGACGGCTCGGACGCCAGGCCGGCGGTCCGTACGCGCAGGCCCTCGTCGCGCAGGAGCTGGGCCAGGGCGGTCCGTCGCCGCCAGGTTGTCGATCGCGGCAAAGGGGACCTTCGAGGGTCCTCGGCTGCGGGCCGGTGGCAGGCGCGACGATGACCAGGGCGGCAGTGGCGATGAGCAGCGGGCGCCACCGCCTCGGCGCGCGCCGATCGGCTCGCCGACGACCTGGAGCCGGTCCCCTCCGGGCGGGAGGGGCTCTCCCTCCCTGTTGTGCCGGGCGCTCGCCAGCTCCCCGCGCCACCGCCCGGCAACCCCAGTCCGTCGACCCGTGCAGTGTCCACGCGCCGAGCCGGAACCAGCATCCACGTGTCCTGCTCCTCGGTGGACGACCTCCCCATGTGCCGCGTCGAAGAGCGCGGCCGCCCGCATCAACTCTCATGGGCCTCCAGGGCCCCGGGCCGAGGCAGCCGCCTCGTGAGCCGTCATGCCGGGTAGTCCTCAATGAGGGCCGCATGATCAGCGGGCGGATGATCCTCCCGGAAGCGTTCGACGACGGCGGTGCAGTCTCCGCGCTCAGCGGCGGCGTCTGGCGGCGCGGGCCAGAAGTTGCGCGTCGCGCTCGTCGTCGAAGAGCCGCCAGGCACGTCAGGAGCCGACCAGCCTGAACTTCAGCACCGGCGGTTGACAGTAGGACGATGCAGGTCACAGCACCAGGAGCACGATGAGCCCGAGAGCGGGGCGGGATCCCGGGATGACGGCCGTCGGTCGAAGATGTTCGCGCAGCCAGTGCCACAGCCAGTCCAGGAGGGTCCGGGGTGGGGTGGTAGGCGGGCTTGGCGAGTTCGGCCTCCGGCGGCCTCTCAGGCCTCCTGCTTTCCGGGGTGGCAGGCGCGTCCGCAGCAGCATTGATCAGGGCCGGAGGCAGGCTCATGGCGAGGCACCGGCGGGCAGGCGGGACCATTCGCCACGCCCGCCGCCTGGCGCAGCTCGACGTCAGGCCCTCGCCGCGCATGCCTCAGGTCGATGTAGGTCAGGGGCGGTCGGCCGCCGTGAAGGGCAGGACGAGGGCTGACGGGACGGAGGTCAGGGCATGGTGAGGCGGTGACGAGGGGCTGCGCCGCCGGCAGGCTTCAAGGCCACGACGCCGAATCAGACCCAGGCCGAAGGACAGCATCGATGACGATTCGGTGATGAGCCCGGCGGCACGGTTGGGACCCACCAGAGGAGCCGCGGTCAGCGCCCAAGGCGCCAATGCCTCGACGACGCCGGTGTTCTCCGCGCCAGGCGCCGCCGGCGCCAGGGATGGCGCACAATGAAGGAAGACGACTGACGAAGAGCAGGACGGCCGGTGAAAGCCGCAGGAGGGCTACGATGATCGCGCCCACACGGGTCGGAGCCCATGATGAAGAGGTGACAATGGCGATGAGGCGATGCCGATGATCGCGATGATGATATCGGCGACGAGGGTATTGAGGGTGATGAGCAGGGTCTGTCGATGAGGGGCAGAATGCGGCCCCTGGTGCGCTCAGACCTCCCAGGGGTGGCGATGCGGCCCAGGACGGAGCAGGAGACCGCCACAATGACAGGCCGGTGAGGATGGTGGTGGCCAGCGCGGTGAGCAGGAGCCCACCACCTGGGAGTGAACGAGCCCACAGATGTGGACAGGATCCCGGAGAGGTGACGTCGGAGGTCGACGTCGGAGGAGTCGATGAGGGCTGTTCAGGTTGGAGAAGAGGCAGAAGCTCATTGCCAGTAGTTCCAGCACCGCCGACGCGCCGGTGGCGGTCAGCACGATGAGCGAGGGCAGGAACATGGCGCAGGGGTTGGCGCGCAGGGACTCGAAGGCCGCGCTGATGATCCCCGATGCTCCAGGGGCCGCAGGGGATGATGCCAGGCAGGCGCGAGGAAGAAGCCGTCGGCGGGCGCGGCCCAGCTCGCCGTCGGGGTCGACCCCTGCCCAGCCCCGCCCGACCGGGCGAGGGCGAACCATGAAACGCCGAACCGGGGCGTCGTCCGGGGCCAGAGTTGCTGGTCGCCGAGCCGTCCGACGGCGACCGCCAGTCAGGTCGTCGTAGTCGTTCGCAGGGAATCAATGCTGGCACGCATTCGCACCAGCATCCGTCCGCAGGAGGAGACGCCTTGAATCGGGACGCGGCCGGCCCCAAGATGATCCGAGTCAGATCTGACGACCTAAGCGTGTATCATCATCTATGTGCGGGATATTGCTCTTGACACCCATCCTCGTCGTTGACGACGACACGGCCCTGTCGAGATGATCGGCATCATGCTCGGTCGAGGGTGAGCCCTCGTTCTGCTGAGAGGGCATAGGCGTGGCTCCCGCCAGGTCGGCGGACCTCGTCCTGCTCGACCTCCATGCTTCCCGGTGTCGACGAGCGTCGGCTGTGCCTGCCTCATTCGCGCCGGGTCAAACGTGCCGGTCGGTCATGCTCACCGCGCACCGACACCCAGGACGTCGTCGCGGGTCTGCAGAGCGAGGCCGACGACTACGTGACCAAAGCCCTTCCAGAGCAGGCTGCTCGCTCGCGCGTGCGCACCCGCCTGCGGCGCGTGGCGGTTACGCCGACGCCGCCGAGCACGTGCGCGCCCGCGACCTGGACATTGCGTCGCCAGGCCGCAGGTGCGCCCGCGACGGCCAGGTCATCTCCCGCACCCCGCTGGGTTCGACCTGCTGGTCACCCTGGCGCGCACCCTGGAGGTCTTCACCCGCGACAGGCTCCTCGAGCAGGTGTGGGGCTACCAGCACGCCGCCGACACCCCGTCTGGTCAGCGTCCACGATGCAGCGGTTGCGCCAAGATCGAGCACGATCGAGCACCCGACGATCGTCGTCACCGTGCGCGGCGTCGGCTACCGCGCCGGCGACGCGAGGTGACCGCGGGCGCCCGGCGCCTTCACCCGACGCGTTCGGATCGTTTCAGGCGCAGTCTCGGCGCTGCGCATGGTCGCCGACCCTGAGCATCAGCATCGTCCTCATCGTCCTGCTCACCCTCGTCGTGTCCAACCTCATCGCGACGGCGTCTTCGAGGATCGCAGGTGGCCATCCTCAGCGACGCGCCACCAGCGGTCGCCGCAGCGCAGGCCGGGCGTACAACGCGGACACCACCACGGCCGACCAGGTGGCGGCCGCCACCAGGGTATGGTCGCCAAGCTCGGGGCAGATCTCAGCCGCCTCGGGCACCTCGGCGTCGTCTTCCTGCGCGCCTCGACGAGACCTCCACCCCCGTGGTCAACAACATGTACCGACCCCGGTCTGCTCGACCTCGTCGGCGACGACCTGGCACCGCCACCGTCGCCGGCGGCCAGGAGGCGCCAGTACTGGAGTCGGTGACCGTTCCAGCGCCGACGGCGAGCAGGTCCCAGGATCGCATCGTCGGCTCGCGCGCTCAGCGTGCCGACGGCCGAAAACTGCGACCTCTACCTCGTCTACCACGCTCAGCCCGAGCAGCAGCTGTCAGACCTGACCACGCGCGCCATCGCCCTGGCCGCCATCGGCTTCCTGCTCATGCTGGTCCTGACCGTGTGGGCCCTGGCCCGTCGGGCGTCCTCGTCCCCGTGCACTGCCTCCTGGCGGCTGGCGCCTGGCGGAGGCCACCTGGACGAGCGCCTGAAGGTCACGCGAGGACGAGATCGCCACGCTGTCGCGCTCCTTCAGACGGGCATGGCTCTCGCGCGCGCCAGCTGGAGAGCTTCGGAGCGCCTGTCCAGCGATGCAGCGGCTGTTCGTCTCCGACGTCTCCACGAGCTGCGCACCCGCGGCCTCCATCACCCTGGCCGCGGAGCGCTCGACGGGTCCGCGACGAGGATCGACGACCCGCTCGCCTGCGCTCCTGGACATCCTCACCGGAAGGTCACGCGCTTCCGCCGCCTCTTCGAGCGACCTGCTGGCCATCTCCGCGTCGACTCCGGGAGGTCCGCCTGTCGGTGGCCGAGCGGGACCTGACCGCCCTGGTCGAGGCCGTGTCGCCGACAACCAGATCACATCGACCGCCTGGGCGCGGACGTGCGCGTCCACGCCCCGGCAAACCCGTCGTGGCGCAGATGGACACCGTGCGCGTCAGAGGATCGTGCGCAACGTCCTGGTCAACGCCCTCGAGCACGCCGGGGCATCGACATCACCGTGGCCGGCAGGGGCGCCGTCGCCGTGCGGGTGCGCGACCACGGCGTGGGCATGACGAGGTGTCAGCAGGTCTTCGACCGCTTCACCGCGCCGCCCCTCGCGCCAGCCGCACCTGGGCGGCACGGGCCTCAGGCCTGTCGATCTCCGCCGAGGACGCCGTCCTCCACGGGGGCACGCTGGAGGTGTGGGGCTGGCCCGACGAGGCGCCTCCTCCTCCTGACCCTGCCGCGCCACCTGGGCGCCGACGGCGAGCAGCGGCACGCTCACGGGCCCGCGCCCCTGGACGCGTGGTCCCCGAGGACGCCCCAGGCTGGCCAAAGGCGGGGTTCCGGGCCCGCCAGGGTCGTCCCGCCGTCAGGCCACCTACCTGCCCCCGCCCCGCCTCGCGCCGGACCACGGGGCCGCGCACGATCCACGCCCGAGGGAGGGCGACGACGCGCCCGCCCCCGGGGTGCCGTGCGCGAGGCGGTCGAGGCCGAGCGGACCGCGTCACCGTGCGCGGGCCGGTTTCATGCCACCGCCCAGACCCGAGGACGTCGAGCCCGTCAGGGCGCCGCCGATGACCCGGGCGCCGGGGGCCCGCCCCCTGATCAGCGGCGCGCGTCCTGCTCGCGGCCCTGGGCCTGGGCGGCGCGAGGGCGCTCTGCGCCTGCGCCCAGCTGCCCCGCGACGGCCAGGTCAGGCGGTCGACGTCGTCGTGGCCGGGAGGACGCGCTCACTGCAGAGCGCCGCCGGGCCGGGTCGGCGCCTCCCGAGGAGATCGTGGAGGGCTTCCTGCGCCTGCGCCGCCGGGTACTCCGACGGCTTCGCCGCCGCCCGGAGCTTCCTGATCAGGGCGGCCGCCGACTCCGGCGACCCCCAGGAGATCGTGATGGTCTACCACGGCTCCGAGTCGCCCGTCGTCGAGCAGGCCGGGGACGACGTCGTCGATCTGCGCACCCGGCTCATCGGCAGCCTCGACGGCGCCGGGATCCTCACCCCCGCAGGACGACGAGGACTACCGTCTCCTACTCCTGGCCGCCGACTCCACGGGGCGGTGGCGCGTCGCCAGCTCCCGGGGCATCCTCTGCCCAAAGCCGGCGCTGACCGGGGTTCTCCGCCTACCTGCCGCCTTCCTGTCGTTCGACCGCGAGCAGGCCGTGCCCGAGCTGCGGTGGGCCTCCCTGCGCACGGCCGCGCCCGCTCATGCGCCTGCTGCTCAGGGCCCTCAGGACTGGCTCGCCCCGGGCGCAGGCACCTCAGTGCCGCCCGGGCTCCGGCTCCTCGGGGGCCTCGGCGCCCCTGCCGGCGGACGGGGCGGTCACGGTCGTGTCAGCTCCAGGGCCGCCGCGCTCGGCGCGACCGAGCCGGACCCTGCTCGTCGCCCAGATCGAGCGCACCCTCACCCAGGTCGCCGGCATCCGCTCCGTGAGCGTGCGCGCGCTCGGCGACAGGGAGGATCCGCGGGACGCCGGCGCGGGCACGCGTCCTGGGCGGGACGCGGATCTGGACGCCGCCCGCGCCTCCGGACAGGCCATCGGCATGAGCGGCGGCAACGTCGTGCGGGGGCTGTCCACGGCCCGCGGACCCTGGCGACCTCCGGGCGCTGGGACGACAGGGCGCCCGGTGGCCCGACGGTGGGCGCCGGCGGCACCATCGTCGCCCTGGCCGGCCGGAGCATGCTCCTGCTGGCGCCGGGAAGGTCCGTGGCCAGCGTCATCCACTCCGTCGACGACAGTCGCGGTCAGATCGGCGGCGACCGGGACGCGATCAGGATACGGGCCAGATCCGGCGACGGCCAGTCAGCGCGCGACGGGTCGGATCAGACCGGCGGCGGGATGACGCCCCGTCATCGACCGCTCACGGCTGGACGTGGACCGTGGCCGCGAGATCATCGCGCTCAACAGGCGGGGCTGCAGGCCGAGCGGCGGCGGGTGGCTGGCCGGCAGCCGGGTCCTGGCCCTGGACGTCTCCGGCCGAGTCCGAGCGCCTGGTCGTGCGCCGGCTGGTGGACGGCGAGACGGCGGACCAGGGTCGAGGCGGCCGTCGTCGTGCGCGCGACGCAGCGCCCGCAGCGCCTGGGGCCGCTGACCGTCCGGGCGCGGGGGACGCGGGCGCTGGCCTGGTCGACCCGGTGGCCGTGGCGGTCCTGGCCGACAGACGGGAGCCAGCGCGCCCGACGTCAAGCAGGTCCAGGTGCAGGGACGGCGGCGACCATCCCCGGGTGGCCGGCGCCGTGGAGCTGACCGCGAACCGGACAGGACGGGCTGGTGCTGCTGACCGACTCCGCCGGCCGTCTGGCACCACAGCGACAGGACCTGGCGGGTGGCGGCCGCCGATCTTCGGACGTCGGCTGCTGGCTGACCGGGCCCGCGCCCGCCGATCGGACCGCCCGTCGCCGGCGCCGCGCCCCTACATCACCTGGGCGTCGGGCGGATGACGCCGTAGGGTCCAGCCGTGCCGGTGGTAGACGCGCGCAGGGGCTGCCCGTCGACTCTCGATGAAGAGGTAGAAGGGTGGCCGACCAGCTCCATCTGGTAGAGGGCCTCGTCCACGGTCATCGGCGTCGGCTCGTGCAGCTTCTGGCGCACGATCGACGAGGAGTCGCCGAGCTGGGACTCGACGGCGACGCCCGGTCTCCGTCAGCGCCGTGGGCGGTCCTCGATCGGCGCGTCATCCCGGTCTCGGGGACGACGATCGGGCTCCTCGCGGCGCGCTGACTCGGCGCGCTCCTGAACGGCTCGACCACGTAGCGGCGGTGGTCCTTCTTGCGGTCACGTCGCGCGACGCGCAAGCGTTCAGTGAGCTTGCCCATGGCGATGTCGAAGGCGGCGAAGCGGTCGGAGGAGCTGGCCTCGGCCCGGATGACCGGCCCCTGCAGACCACGGTGACCTCGACGCGCTCGGCGGTGTCCGCCTGGCGCGGGTTGCGCTCGTGGGTCACCTCGACCTCGACGCGCTGGACGCGCGGGTCGACTGCTCGACCTGGTGGCCTTCTCCTCGACGTGAGTCTCGCAGGCGAGCTGATCTCAGCGTTGCGGCCGACGACGGTGATGTCCATGCTGAGAACCTCTTTCTGGGTCCTGGTGATCCGTGGAGGGGATCGCGCTCGCCACGCACCGTGCGGCGGGCGCTGGAAGGTCGTTCACCACCTCCTCGTGCCAGCGCCCCTGCGAGCAGGCGCATCGGCAGTCGCACGTCGGGACCGCGCTAGCGCACTCATGTGTTATAAAACGCAGCTTACACCATGCGAGCTCTCCGCGGTACCGGCGCGCGCCCGCGATCGCCCGGCGCGGACAACGCACCCCGCGCGCGGTCCCACGGGACAGTTCTGCGTCCGCGTCGGCGGGTGGCGGCGCGCCGCCACGACGAGGGCGCCCAGGACGCCGCGCCCCGGCGCAGGGCGCGAGGCGCACGCCCCAGCGTCGCGCCGGTGGTGACGACGTCGTCGACCAGCAGGACGCTCCAGCCGCGCGACTGGGGCCAGGACCCGCGCGCGCGCGGTTGACTGCCGCCGCTGCCGCGCCGGGCCGCCTGGCTGCGCGCCGCTCCGGGCCGCGGGCGCGCCGCAGCGTCCACGCTCAGCGACCACGGGCCCCGATCCCGGCCGCCCCGGGTGCAGCTGCGGCGCCCCAGCGCCCGGGCGACGGCGCGCGCGGCAGTCGGCCATCGCCGCCACCAGCCGCCCGCGCGGCGTCGCCGCGGCACCGAGAAGCGCGGGCACGCCCGCGCCCCGATCCGACGGCGCCGAGACGAGGCAGCGGGCGTCGACGGCCCGCGCACCTCGTCAGGCGCGCGCCCATCGCGCGCCCGGCGCGCCCCACGTCGCTCGCATGAAGCGGCGCCCAGGTCCTCCCTGCGGCCGTTCTTCGAGCCCAGCACCATGGCGCGCACCGGCCCGGCGTAGGCGGCCAGGGCGAGCATCCAGCAGTCCCCGGCGGCCTCGGCGTGCTCGACGGCGACGGGCGGGCGCCCGGTCAGCAGGGCTCGGCGTCGGGGCAGAGCGCCACGTCCCACCGTCCCGCAGCCGCGCGCAGGAGACCGGCAGCGAGTCGGCCTCCGCGCAGCGCCGCCGCCGTCGCGGAAGCGGCGATGGCGGGCGGCGGGGACGATGCAGGAGGGGCAGGCGGGCAGGTCCGACATGGACTGATGATCACCGCCCGGCGGACGGACCGGTTGTCCACAGGGCCGCGCCACCGAGGCGGCAGGGCCGCCTGAGCAGCCGCGCCCCGCGCGAAACGGTGCCGCAGGAGCCGCGAGTGCTGCGGTCAGTATCGCCGCGAGCAGAACACGCGGCGCGCGGTCGCCTCGTAGCGCGGTCCACTACGATGAGCATCGCCTGCGCCCGGTGGGACCGGGCGATGGGAGTGCGGCCCGCCGTGGGCCGCGTCCCCACCGACAAGGGAGATGCCAGCGTGTCGATCGTCGACCGGATCCTTCGCCTCGGCGAGGCCGCACCCTCAAGGCTCGATGCCATCGCCACCGGGTCGAGGCCCTCGCCGGACGACTACGCGGAGTTTCACTGACGCCGAGCTCAAGGAGGTCACCGTCGAGCTCAGGGACCGCTACGCCGACGGGGAGACCTCGACGAGCTCCTGCCCGGGCCTTCGCGCCGTGTGCGAGGCCGCCGACCGCGTGCTGGGCATGCGCCCTACCACGTCCAGATCATGGGCGGGCCGCCCTCCACCTGGGCAAGTATCGCCGAGATGAAGACCGGCGAGGGCAGAGACGCTGGTAGCCACGCATGCCCTCTACCTGCAGGCCCCTGACCGGCAAGGGCGTGCACGTGGTACCGTCAGCGATTACCTCGCCGAGTACCAGTCCGACCTCGTGGGCCGCGTCCACCGCTTCCTGGGCCTGACCACCGGCTGCATCCTGACCGGCCAGGCCCCGCCGAGCGCCGCAGGCAGTACTCGATGGACATCACCTACGGCACGAACAACGAGATTCGGCTTCGACTCCTGCGCGACAACATGGCCCCAGCGGCGAGGACCTCGTCCAGAGGGGCCAGCCTTCGTCATCGTCGACGAGGTCGACTCCATCCTCATCGACGAGGCCCGCACCCCGCTCCATCATCTCCGGCCCGGCCAGTGGCGATGTCGGCAAGTGGTATCAGGAGTTCGCCAAGATCGCCGAGCGGCTGCGCGGGCAGGGACTACGAGGTCGACGAGAAGAAGCGCACCGTCGGCGTGCTGGCCTCCGGGCATCGAGCGGGTCGAGGACTACCTGCACATCGACAACCTCTACGAGTCGGAGAACACGCGCTCATCAGCTTCCTCAACAACGCCATCAGGGCCAGGGCTGTTCCACCTCGACAAGGACTACATCGTGCGCGACGGCGAGGTCCTCATCGTCGACGAGCACACCGGCGCGTCCTGCCCGGGCCGGCTGCACACGAGGGGCATGCACCAGGCCATCGAGGCCAAGGGCGCGTGGAGATCAAGGCGGAGAACCAGACCCTGGCCACCATCACGCTGCAGAACTGCTTCCGCCTCTGCCCGGAGGCTCGCGCTGCGGCGTGACCGGCACCGCCGAGACCGGGAGCCGCCGAGTTCGCCGGCACCTACAAGATCGGCGTCGTGCCGATCCGCACGAACAAGCCGATGATCGCGTCGACCAGTCCGACCTGGTCTGCGACCAGCGGCGCCAAGCGACCGCCGTCGTCGACGACATCGCCGAGCGCCACGAGGCCGTAGCCCGAGTCCTCGTGGGCACCACCAGCGTGGAGAGTCCGAGGCAGCTGTCCTCCCTGCTGCGCGGGCGGGATCCCGCACCAGGTCCTCAACGCCAAAGCAGCGCGCCGCGAGGGCCGCCGTCGTCGCCATGGCGGTGCGCAGGGGGCCGTCGCGTGGCCGCAATATGGCCGGGCGCGGCACCGACATCATGCTCGGGCGGCAACGCCGAGCATCGCCGTCACCTGCCCTGAAGAGCAGGGGCTGGACCCCGAGGAGAACGCCGAGCAGTACGAGCGGGCCTGGCCCGCGGCCCTGGCCGCCGCCAAGGACGCCTGCCGGGCCGAGCACGACGAGGTCGTCGGACTGGGCGGCTGTACGTGCTGGGCACCGAGCGCCACGAGTCGCGCCGCATCGACAACCAGCTGCGCGGGCGCTCCGGGCGCCAGGGCGACCCCAGCGAGTCCCGCTTCTACCTGTCCATGGAGGACGACTCTCATGCATGTTCGCCTCCGGGCTGGCCCAGCGCATCATGTCCTCGAGCGCCTACCCCGACGACGTCCCCTGGAGTTCAAGGTGGTCACCCGCGCCATCGCCTCGGCCCAGCGCCAGGTCGAGTCGCGCAACTACGAGATCCGCAGAACGTCCTCAGGGTACGACGACGTCGCGACCGAGCAGCGCGAGAAGGTCTACGACGAGCGCCACCGCGTCCTGGACGGGGGAGGACCTCGAGCCGCAGATGGAGCGCCTCGCCCCAGACGGTCAGCGAGCATCGTTGACGCCCGCCACCGCCGAGGGCGCGCCCGACCAGTGGGACCTGGAGTCCTGTGGAGCCGAGCTCGGCCGTCTCTTCCCGGTCGTCCTGACCGCCGACGAGATCATCGAGGCCGTGGGCGGGACGGGACAACCTCACCGCGGGCGGCTGACGGCGGAGCTGACCGAGGACGCGGCCCTGGCCTATCGAAGGCCGAGGCGGCATGAATGCCAACCCGCTGGCCCGCGCCCAGCTCGGCGACGAGCCCATGCGCACCCTGGAGCGCCGCGTGCTGCTCGCGGTGGTGGACAAGCGCTGGAGCGAGCACCTCTACGAGATGGACTGACCTCGGGAGGGCATCGGCCTGCGCGCCATGGCGCAGAGGGACCCGCTCGTGGAGTACGCCAATGAGGGCGCCCACATGTTCAAGGCGATGATGGAGGGGATCCGGGAGGAGACCGTCGAGCAGGTCTTCGCCAGTCGTGGCCCGCTTTGACGCGGCCGCGGCGAGGCCGGGCCGACGGGACCGCCGAGGCCGCCCGCGCGTCGCCGCTCCGACGGAACAGCCGTAGTTGGCCTGTCGGCGCCGCGCCACTCCGTCCTGGGCGACACCGGCCGGGCGTCCATGAACCAGCGTCACCCTCCGCCCCTCGGAGGACGGCTCAGGCCAGTCCACGGCGAGTCCGAGTCCAGGCGCGCCCGCCGCGCGCTCCGGCGCCGGGCCCAGGCGGGCGGCCGGGCCCAGGCCGCTGGGCGGGCGGCTCAGGCGGGCGCCTGGGCGGCTCAGACCGGTGGCCAGGCGGCGGCCGGCGCCAGGGCGGCCGGCGCCCGAGCTCCAGGCGGGCAACCGGGCCCCAGAGGCGCCGCGCGGCCAGCGCTCGCGTCGCCGCTGACCGCGCCGCCGCGCCGCGCCGCCGCGCGGCCTGCCGAGGTCCGGCGGCGGTCTCCGGGGTCGGAGGGCGGACTCAGCCGACCTCCAGGCGGAGAGCACCATCGGCCGTGACGCGGTTCCACGCGCGCGCCCGCGCACCTCGGGCGATACGCCGTCTTCGACCATGACGCAGGCCTCGTAGGCGCCCGAGCGCGTCAGCTGGAGGTCGACTGAGCGCACGCGCGGCCGGAACGGATCCATATTCGCCCAGGATCCGTCTGGCCAGGCCAGCCCGCGCAGGCGATAGCGTCGTAGAGCTCCGGCGTCGTCCAGCGGCCAGGCTGGGTCGCCAAGCACGACGGCGAGGACCCCACGGCGGCGGTGACCACGGTGCTGACCCGGAGCGGGTCCGCAGATCTGCAGCCGGGTCGTGCGCTCTCGTTCGGTCTCGATCTTGCGGGGGCTGGAGGCGGGGTTGGAAGCGCAGCCGGTCCCATCCGCAGGCTATTTCGGCGTGGCCAGGGTCGCGGGCGCGACGGCAGGGCGCGGCGCAAGCGCGCGCGCGTGCGCGTCGCGGGCGGGCGCACGGGCCGGCGCGTTCGACGGCGCGGACGGCCGAATCGGTGCGGGCGTCGAGGCCGGCGGGACGGTGCGGGCGCAGTAGGCCGGGCGGGCGCGTCGGCGAGGTTAGGATCGTCAGCTCGACGGTCGTGGCGGTGGCGGTCATGGCGGTCTCCTCTCAGGGGCGGGACGGCGGGCTCAGGAGGTCCCCAGGCACGTTCAGGGCGGTCCCGAGGATGAGGTCAGGATCGGCGCCAATGCTCGGCGTTGGCCGCGTACAGGATCGGCCAGCGCGCGCGATCTGGGCCTGCGTTCCCGGCCCGCCCGACGACAGGTCCGATCGGAATCCGCAGATCCGCGTCGAGGATCTCCTCCCGTGATCGACGCAGCGACTCCGGCGCTCACGCGATGGGTCATCGCGGGCAGGCTCGACGGATCCGCGCGTCGCCCCCGCGGCGGCGTCGGGCCGCGGGCCGCATCCCCGCGTTCGAGTGTCCCCGGCGCGGGGCGTGTCCCCGGCGACGCAGGCGTCCCCGGCGCGAGGCGCTTCTCCCGGCGGGCGCGGGCGCCGGGCGGTCGGCGTCCAGCCCAGGTCGTCAGACGCCCCGGCGCCTGCGGGCATCGCCGGGCGCCCGTCGCCACCGCGGCGACGAGGGCCCCCGGGCGGCCGTGCGCCGCATGATCAGGGGCGCCCCAGCGGTCGGGGCCCCGCAGTGCGACGAGGCTGATCCCGGTCCGCGGGGCCCGCAGGCGTTCCCGGTCAGGGCTAGGACGGCCAGGGCGCGGAGACCGCGTGCCACGCGGCGCCGAGCGCCCGCGCCGCGAGGCCAGGAGAACGAGCGCCTGGGTGAGCGCCGTCGGGCCTCAGGCGGAGGAGGAGTGGAGGCCAGTCGTCCGGCGGCGTCGCGCGGGCGGCGAGGCGAGCACGACAGTCAGGCCGAGACGAGGGAGGTGAGGCGCCGAGGTGTGAGGCGTGCACGCATGAGATACTCCCTATCTCGAACGACTATGTTTGAGATGATTTGATCATGCATGATTAACGTCGGTACTGTCAGCATCAGCGAGTCTTGTCCGGTCGGCGCGGGTGTGATGCGAGTGGGACCGTGGAGTGGGACGCGCCTGGCAGACCTGGAAGCCGCTCGACGCGGAACGGCGGGCCGAGCTCGCGCTCGCCGGCGCGGATCTGGCCGAGGCCGAACTGGCCAGATCCGGATCCTCGACCGCCTGCCAACGCCGTCGGCGCCGCGAGCTCCCATGCGCACCCTCTCCGGGGTTCGCCGTGGACGAGACGCCTGCTGCGGGCCGACAGGGGAGATCGTCGTCATCGACGAGGGCGAGGGCTGCGCACGCTCGTGCCCGTGCGGGCCATCGTCGTCGTCTCGCCGCTGCCCGGCCCGCGCGCACCCGATCCGCCCCGGGGCGGGGCAGGTGGACCTGGCCTGGCCGCGGCCCTGCGGACCCTGGCGCGTCAGGGCGCGAGGGCGCCTCCTGCTCGCGGCGGGGAGGTGGTCGGCAGGCTCTCGCGGGTCGAGGCCGACCACGTCGGACGTCCTCGTCGACGGCGCCGACCCGGCCTGCGACTCGGAGCCCGTGCGCCCCGTCGGGGGACGCACCATGTGCTGCTCGCGGCCGGAGGCGGTGCGCAGCCGCTGAGCGGGGCGCCCAGCCCGCACACCGGGCGCCCGGATGCGGGGCGTCGGTCCGATCGGGCTCAGCCACTCCCCCGCCCCGCGACGACCATCTCGCGCGTCGAGGCGAGCTGGCGCTCGACGTAGGCGTCGAGCGTCTCCGGGAACGCGCCACAGGTGCCGCGCCCCGACCCTGGATGGCAGGCAGGTCCCCGGACAGGATGAGCGAGCGGACGCCCTGGGCGGACAGCTGCAGTCTCTCGGCGACGTCGGCGATAGTCAGGAAACGTGGTGCTCATGGCACCATTGTCGCATTGCGAAGCGCTGCGCGCTATCCTGAAACACATCACGGATGCTCTGGGACCCCCTCAGCATCCGCGACCATCATGAGTGAGCAGGAGGACCTCGCAGGTCCAGCCTTCCGTCGACGCCCCGTTCCCAGGACTCGACGGGCTGACCACCCGCCGCGCGGCTTGCCCCGCCCGCCGCGCCTGCGCTCCCAGACCCTGGCGGGATCCGCGGCTCGCCGGCAGCGCCAGCCCTCATCGGCGCCGCCGTCGCCCTGGGCGCCTGGGCGGTCGACTGCCGCCGCCGAGACCGAGGAGATCTACGTCCTGGCCCAGGACGTCGTCGCGGGGCGGACCTCGCGCCGACGGCGTGCTGACGGTCGTCTCCTCGCATCCGGGGGACCGGCGCTACGTGCGCGTCGGCGACCCTGCCCGCCGACGCTCGTCGCCACCCGCTCGCTCAAGGCCGGCGAGCTCCTGCCCGCCACCGCCGTCGGACCGGCCAGAGCAGAGACCTGCGCTCCATCCTCATCGAGGTGGCCGAGGGGCCTGCCCGCCGACGTCAGGGCCGAGGGACTGCGCCGACCTGCTGGGCCCTGCCCACCGCCCAGTCCTCCGCGGCGGTGGGCGCGGCGGACGCTCGCAGGCGAGCTCGTCGCCCAGAACCTCGACTATCGTCTCGATCGGCCAGAAGGACACGGGACTCGTCAGCGGCACCACCGTCGGCGTCGGTCCTCGTCCCCCATCGAGCTCGTGGGTCCGTGCTTTCACCGCCGTGAGGCGAGCGGGGCCGCTCGTCCTCGTGCCGACGGGCCCAGAGCTCTGCGAGCCGCTCTCCCGCTCGGCGCGCAGCCGACGGCGTCCTGCTGGCCCTGACGGGAGGGACGCCGCGATCGTGCTGAGCGCTCGACGCGCCGACGGCAGCCTGAGCGTCGTGCGCCGCTGCGGCGGCGTCGCCCGAGCTGCTCAGCGCCGCTCTGGCGGGCCTGGCGCGGCTGGCGGTCCTCGACACGCGGTTTCGACGACCTCGACCGCACCGTCCTGGACCGCCTGGGCGGTGCGGCGTCGCCGGCGTCCTCCTCGTGGACGACGACGAGGGCGGCGCTGGGCGACTGCCGCCGGATGGGCCACCATGCCGCGCCGGGTCGACCCCGTCATGCTGCGCGCCCGGCTCAGTTGATCGCCCGCCGGGGCGGCGGGAGAACTCGCGCCGCGCCGCTCGCCGCGCCCGCCCGCCCGCCTCCGCCGTCTCACGCCTGACTCCCGCCGACCCGCCCGGCGCGCACGCCTCGTACCCGCCCGGCGTGCGCCGCCGGCGTCCGCACCGGGCGCGGTCGGCCCAGTCGCCAGTTGCGGACGCAGACGACCGGCCCCGCGTCCCAGCCGGGCCGCGACGGGCCGGCCGGCCCGCGCGTCGCGGGACCGCCAGGCGCCCCTGCCGAGGCTCCCCGCCGGACGCCGGGCGCAGAGGCGGCCCAGCCCCGCGAGGGCGGCTCGCCGTCGTCTGGGGGCCGCACGGCGCGCCGGGGCGCACCACGGTCGCCGCCTCGCTGGCCCACGGCCTGGCCCGGGCGGGCGGGGTCCGTCCTCGGTCGACGCCGACGTCAGGCTCGCCTCGTCAGGGTCCTCAGCCTGCCCGAGACTCCTCCTCCCTGGCCACGAGCCGCCCGGCTCGCCTCGCACTCGCGCCTGGACACCGAGGCCTGGTCGGACTGCTCGTCCCGATCGGCCCCGACCACAGCCTGCTCAGCGGCCTGGGGACGCTCGGGCGCTGGCGGGAGCCTGCCGCCCTCGCCCGATGGCCGACGTGTGGGACCGGATGCCGGGAGGTGGCCGCCTGGACGGTGGTCGACATCGCCGGCGGGCCGCTGGAGGACGAGGTCGACGACTCACCCCTCGAACCGGGGCGCGACGCCTGGCGGCGTCCCTGGTGCGCTCGGCCGATGTCATCGTCATCGTGGGGCAGCGGACCCGTCGAGGTGCGCCGCCTGCTCAACTCGTCTCCCAGTTCGACGAGACCGAGCGCCCCGCTAGCAGGATCGGTGGTGGTCAACCGGGTGCGCGCCTCCGCGAGCGGCCCGTCCCCCGAGCGCGCGGTCAGGGAGGCGCTGGCGCGCTTCGGCGGGCTGGAGAGGTGGTGCTGCTGCCGGAGGACCCGGTGGCCGACCAGTGCCTGCTCGCCGGGTGCAGCGGCGTGCTCGACGGCGCCCCGGCAGCGCCCTGGGGCGGGCTCACGGTCTCGTGGACCGGGTCGATCCGGCCGCCGGCGCCAGCGCCACCTCGCGCCAGCGACGGCGCGGGTTCCTGCGCAGGTGCGGGATCGGCGTGCTGAGGCGCGCGCACCTGGGCCGCCGACGCCCGCGGCGAGGGTCGGACCAGAACGGCGCTGCCTCGCCGAGACCGTCTCGCGCCGGTTGCGGCGGTCTCTGCGCCCGGGCGCCGCGCCCGGCGACCACCCGCAGCGCCGCGCCTCCCGCACCGCCAGCGTCCGCGCCGCCGCTCCCGTTCGCGGTTTTCTCGCCCGGGGCACCGCAGCCTCTGCGCGTCCGTTCACGCCGCGACGTCGCCGCAGGTCTCCCGCACCGCCGCCCCGCCGCCGATGCCGCCCCGGACGATGCCGTTCCGTGGCGCCCGTCTGCGGCGCCACCGCGGCGTTCCCGCGTCGCGACGACTCCGTTCACAACGCCCTCTTCGGCGACATCCGCCAGCGCCTCGGACGCCGTCGCCGCCGACGGTACCTCCGGTGACGCCGCCGTACCGCCCGGGAGGCGCCGCGGCAAAACCTCGCGGGGAGGCGCGTCAGCCGCCCGTCCGCCGCAGGGGCGGCGCGAGCTGAGCGGACCGGGCGCTTCCGATCGGCCGGGCGGGCTCGTGAGCGTCCGCCAGGGGCGCGCCCTCGCGGAGTCGCCCGGCAGGGTCCCGGGATCCCGGGGCGGGTCGTGGTCGTCGTGGACCGCGGCGCTGGTCCCGCCGGAACATCTCGGTGATCCGGTGAGAGGCGCAGTGCGCCCTTCTCGCCGGGCAGCCGGCACGGAGTTCGGGGCGTCTCGTCGGGGCAGGGCCGGTGGCGAGATCGTCGGTAACCCGTGAGCCGTCACTGACCCGCGGATCGTCGCTAACCCGCGGATCGCCGCACAGCACGTACCTCTGGCGAGACGTGCTCGCGGGTTAAGTGACGATAACTCTGAATCGCGGCGCCCGGCTCGATGGATGTGTGGAGCTTGTGGGGCGCCGGTGGCCCGCTGATGATCAAAGGCGCGTCCAGACCGTATCCGGCCAGGCAGAGCGCCTCCCGCGGGTGCGCCACCGCCGAGGGGCTCGCCGAATCGGTTCCCGGATCGGGTCTGCTCGCCGAGATCTACCTCGGCTCCGCGCGATGCATGAGCCCGGCCAGCAATCACACGAACTCAATCCGCGCAGGCCCATCTCGCGCAATGAGCTTTTCACCGGAAGGCCCCCGGATCAGCGGGGGACCACGTCAGGTCGTCAGCTGCGCCTCTTCCGTCTGCTGCGCTCCCTCACCCTCCGCTGCGCCTCTTCTTCTCGTACAGTGGAGGGTCCAGAGCGCCAGCAGAGGGAAAAAGGGCACCAGCGGACGACCTGAAGCTGGACAGGCCCGCGGTCATCGCTAATGCGTAGGTCGTCGCTCCCACTCGCCTCTTCGGCCTCATCGGCCCCGCCCGTCTCGCCCGAGGGATGCCGAACGGACCGGCGGACGGCGGAAGCCACGGCGGGCGTCAGGCACGAGTAGCGCTCTGGGAGGATCGTTCCGTCCCAGCGACTGCACCATTGCGAAAACCGCGGAATCATGCGAAACTGTTGAACCCACTCGGGTGCCGGCGCGAACGATCCTCCCAGAGCGCCAAAAACGGCCTCGAGACGCACCGGAACCGCCCGCGACTGAGATCGACGACTGATCGGCCGGACTCAGCGCGTCGAGCCAGATCCGGACGCCTCGATGGGTCCGGCGAGTTCTCCGCCGTTCCGGCGAGGGACCGGGAAGAGGCGCGGGGCGGGGCACACTGGTCCCATGCGCATCTACATCCCGCCACCGCCGCCGACCTGTCCGCCCCGGATCTCCGCGCCCGCGCCACGCCGCGACCGCGGAGCTGGCGCGAGGCGCTGCCGGAGGAGGGACGGAGGAGGGCCTGGAGAATGTCGGCGAGCCCATGCGCGGCCGACGCCTCGCTCGTGCTGCTGGCCAGACAATCACGCGGACGGCGCGGCGGACCAGCGCATCGTCATCGCCGCGGACGTCGACGCCGAGGCGGTGCGCAGGCTCAGCCATCAGGCGGATGTGCTGCCGGGGACGGTGGAGCTCCTCGGGCCCGTGCCCTGGGACGACGTGGCGGCCCTGCTGGTCGACGAGGCAGGGCCGAGGCGGATGTGCGGGCGGCGCGCACGGGGGACGAGGAGGCCTTCGAGCGGGCCGCGGATGCGAGATCTGCAGTGGTTCTCGACGTCTCCGAGCGCGCCCCGCTGGCAGGCAGCTGGGCGCCTGAGCCGCCGGCGCGAGCCGCCAGGACCCAGGTGCTGCCGCGCAGTCGTGGCGCCGACTCCGGCACGGGCCCGTCGGCGCCGGGCTCGCCGACCGGGACCTCAGCCGGCGATCGTGCGCAGGCATGGAGCCCCGATCGTCTCGGACGACCCGGATCTGGTCAGGGGATCGACGGCGCAACTCCTCGACGTGACTGACGATCCCACGGTGCGCCCGCCGGCCCGCAGCCGCGAGCTCGGCCAGGACGTCCTGGAAGAGCCCTCGGGGTCCAGGGACGAAGCCCTCATCCACGAACTAGCGTCTCCATGGTGATCCGCCGGACTCGGTCGTCACGACGTCGGCCAGCGCCAGCGCCAGGGCCGAGGGAGACGTAGAAGGTCTCCCGCCCGACAGCGTCCGCGGATCCCGCGTCGCCTCGCCGCCGGGGCGGTCGACGACTTGCCAGCCCGGGCCCGCCTGCGCTGCCGCCTGCTTCTCGTCCTCGACGCGGACCGAGGGCGTAGCGCCCGCCGGACATGTGCTCCAGGCGCTGGTTGGCGAACGACGGGACCTCGGCGAAGCGTTCGAGCAACACCCAGGCTCGCCAGAGATGGCCCGGCGGTTGGAGCCGGATCCGGAGGTCAGGGCCGAGACCTCCACCAGGGCCGCGGCGTCGCCGGTCGCGGCTCCCAGAGCAGTCACGGCCCGGCTCAGGGCCCTGGCACGAGGCCTCCACGGCGTCGCGCCGCGCCCGCGAGAGACTGCGCGCCTCGACGGCCTCCCGCCAGCGCCGCTTCGGCCGCCTCGCCGTCGGCCTCCGGCCGCCTCCACGTCAGCGCTCTCCTCGCCGGTGAGGGGCGGCGATGGCCCCCTCCGCCAGACCTCGGCACGCGCTCGGCCTCGACGGCGGTCTCCTGGACCCGCCGGGCCAGGTCCTCGCGCGCCTCGGGGTCCAGACCGGCCGGCCAGGGCCCCGGCGTCAGCGCAGTCCCTCGGCCTTCAGGGCGTCGGCCGGGGTCCCAGCCGCCTCGATCGCGGACAGGGACGGCGTCGCGCGCCCGCCGTGAGATCGACCAGGCGCTCGTCGGCGTCCCGCCCGGGCGGAGTGACCGGCGCGCAGTTCGGCGACGGTGCGGCGTCCCCGCGCCGACTCAATGCGGGCGGCGTCGGCTGCAGCCGCTCGTCCAGGGGTCTGCGAGGCGCGCAGGCCGCCAGGGTCTCCGCCGTCCCGCCAGACGCTCCGACAGCTCGGCCGAGCGCCGGCCCAGCTCGAGCCAGTTCGGCGTCCAGGCGCTCCTCCGCCGCGGCCTCGTCACGGGCCGCCTCGAGGGCGGCGTCGGCCGGCTCGACCTCCGGACCGCCTCGTCGCGGGTGCCCCTTCCGCGCGGTCGGCCGCGGCGTCCCGTTCGGTGCGCAGCCGCTCGGCGTCAGGACGGCCTCCTGGAGGTCACCTCGGCGGCGGAGCCTCGTCCTCAGCCCTGTTCGACGTCGGCGCGGGCGCAGCCTCGGCACCGGCCTCGGCAGGCGGGCAGGAGTGCTCAGGGGCCGCAGACCGGACAGGGGCTCGCCCTCGACGAGCTCGCCGACGGACCCGCGGCGGTCGCGCTGATCCACTGGCGGCGCACCGGGTGCGCCCGGTCCCAGGCCGCAGGCACTCGGTCCGGGCCTGCTCGACCGCGCCGGTGGCGGCTCTCCAGGCGCTCAGCGACCTCGGCGAGCCGCTCGTTGCGCCTCCAGACGGTCGGCCGCCCGCTCGTGGGCGAGCTCCAGGGCAGGGCAGGCGGGAGCAGGGCCTGCCGCGCGGCGGCAGGGCCGGTGCGCGCAGCCGGTCCTCGTCCTGCGGCAGGGCCGCCAGCGCCCCTCGTCGCGCGCGATGTCCTCTTGCAGTTCCCGTCCTCCTGGGCGCGGCGCTCATCCAGCTCGGCGCGGCGGGCGTCAAGGTCCCTGCTCGAGCTCCTCCGAGCGGCGCGAGGCGGCGGCGCGCTCCCGGGCGGTCTTCGCCCGAGCGCACAGGTCCTCCAGGAGGGCGGCGGTAGCTCGACAGCGGCCAGGACAGGGGGTCAGGGGCGACGGCGGTCTCGGCTTCCGGGCTGCAGGCGGACGGCCTCCCGCCAGATACGGTCCAGGTCCGCGGCGCGGTCGACCGCGGGCGCGGCGGCCATCTCGGGCGCGAGGCCCCGTCGCCCATCCTCGCGGCTTCGCCGTCGCCTCGCCCGCCCGCCTCGCGCCAGATCCTCCAGTGCGGTCCTCGCGCCGAGCGCGGGAACGGCGGGCGAGGGGCCTCGACGCCGGCGACCCGCGCCGCGCGCTGGGCGGCGTCGAGGCGATCGACGTCCTCCCGCGCCTGCGCGGCGCCGTCCTCAGGCGCCGCCCCTCCATGCAGCTCGGCGCGCCGGGCCAGGCGGGCGGCGAGGTCCTTCACCTCTCCAGGGCGGCGGTCGCGCGAGTCCCGGCGCTCCCGGGCCTCGGTGAGGTCCGCCTCCGTTCGGGCGAGTCGGGCGTCGGGTCCGGCGCGGGCCCTCGTCCAGGACGGCCTCGACGGCGCAGCGTCCCACCTCGGCGGCGCGTTGCCGCGCGCGGGCTGCAGCGCGGTCAGCGGGCAGATCGGGACAGCCTCGCGTCGGCATCGCGTCGGACTCCGTCGCGACTCCGCGCCGCTCCGCGCGTCTCGCGTGTCGGGCCGTCCCCGTCACGTCAGCTCGCACAGCAGCGCAATGAGCGCCTCGGCGGCGCTGCGCACGTCGGCGCAGGCCGACTCCGCCGCGCGCTTGGCGCCGCGGGCTCGCTCGGCGAGCTCCTTCTGAAGATCGTCGTAGACGAGGTGCCGAAGACGTCGCGCAGCAGCAGGTGCCGCTCGTCGGGAACTGGCGCACGGGAAACGCGCGAACTTGCCTGGGGCAGGGACCACCGTCTGCGTGAACTGGCTCGGCTGGGCCCGACCGCCGGGACCAGCTCCGGCCCCGCCTCGTCGGGGCGCAGCACGGCGTCGTCGGCGCTGCGCCCGTCCGGGCCGGTCAGCCGCCAGACCTTGAGGCTCGCCCGCTCCGGGGTGGTGCCCGTGCCGCGGCGCTTGGGCCGCCGGTGAGCGCGCGTGCGGCGCACCCGGTAGGTGCCCGCCGGGGTGGAGAGCACCAGCTCGACGACGGTCTGCGTCTCCGGACCCCGCCAGGCGGGGCGGATGCGGTCGCTGGAGGAGTCGTCGGCGTCGGCCACGTCCCGTACAGGGCGAAGACGATCGCGTCGATGATCGTCGTCTTCCCCGACCCGGTGGGGCCGGTCAGCAGGAACAGGCCGGAGGCGGCGAAGCGGTCGAGTCGATCGTCTCCGTGCGCGCATAGGGCCGACGGCGGTCATGGTCAGTCGGTGCAGGCGCATCATTCGCTCCCCGTGGAGGCGGACCGCCTCGTAGGGCGGGCCAGGACGTCGCGCTCGGCGGGCTCGGCTCGCGCTCGGCGACCTCGGCGAGGAACTGCGCCGACACCTCCAGCGGGTCCGCCGCCCGGGTGACGACGATGCGCTCGCGGGCGCTCCTCGTCCTCCTCGCGCACGATCGCCAGGACCTGTCCGAGCGCTCGCGCAGCCGCGAGGTCGCGCAGCATCGTCGGCCCGCGCACGACGGCCCGCAGGCGCCCGCGGCGCAGTCCCCAGGCGGGGCTCAGCGGCTCGTCCATGGTTCCGGTGACGGTCTCGATGCGGTGCGGCACCGGGGCGAGGACGCGCTCGAGCGAGGCGACGCCGTCAGGACTAGCACGACCAGGGACCGAGGACTTGGGGAAGGGGGCCTCGGAAGGAGAGGGCGAGGGGACTGCCCGAGTAGACCAGGCGCGCAGGGCCCGGCCGGGGTCCCGGGTCCGCCGGACTCGCCAGCCCCGTCCAGCATACCCCGTCTGGCTCCCTCATGCCCGCCGGACCCGTCTGGCTCGCCTGCTCCGCCGGTCCGGTCCGCGCCGCCTGGAGTCCGCCGGCCTTGCCCGCGTCCGGCCGGTCGCCCGCCCGCGCCGGCTGCTGACGGATCTCCTGAGGCAGTGCAGGTGCCCGGGGCGACGTGAGTCGAGCCCGCCGCACTCGCGGGCCGACGGCGAAGCCGCCAGAGAGCGCGAAGACCCGGAGGGCACAGGTCGACGCCGCCGACCCGGATGTCCCGCTCGGACTCCTCGCTCGGCAGACCGCCGACGACGAAGGCGTGACTCTCATGACCAGCGCCGGGACGCGGGCGGGGGCGGCGGCGCGGCGGGCGGCGAGGTCGGCGGCGACCAGTCGAGCGCGTCGGAGACGACCGCCTCGTGGCTGCGGGCGGGCGCCGGGCGAGGCATCGGAGGCGTGTCTCGGGAGGGTCGCCGGTCGTCTTCTCCGAGTGGTCCCGGCGGTTTTCGGGGATGGCGGTCCGGGCGCCTTCGGGGCGGTCCGGTCGGCGTCGGCCGGCTCTCGCCGAGGCGATCGGCCAGCAGGGGCGGCAGGGGTCTCGCGGGCGGCGTCGGGGTCGAGGGTAGGGCAGGCGTGACGGCGGCCCGTCGCCGCCGTCGGGGCCGGGGACGACGACCGGCTGGTCGACGTCGGCGACGCGGGCGCGGATGGTCAGGCCCTCGCGCGGAGATCGAGGCGAAAGCCGGGCGCCAGGCAGGTCGTGGTTGCCGGGGGTGAGGATGACGCGGGTGATGTCGCTCCAGGCGGCGCGGGTCTCGTCCAGCAGGCGGACGGAGTCGGTGGGCAGGATGGCGCGGTCGTGAGACGTCCCGGACACGACGACGGCGTCCACGGCCTCGGCGCGGGCGAGTTCGACGGGTGGTCGGCGAAGACGGCGTGGGCGTCGTCGAGCACCCGGCCGTGGAAGGTCCGGCCCAGGTGCCAGTCGGAGGTGTGCAGGATCCGCATGGGCGCAGCCTCTCATGCGGGGCGCGGATGCGACCCCACCCCGCCCCGACGGCGGACCCGGTCGCGCAGCCTCCCAGGCGGTGAGCTGCGGATGAGGCGAATCTGCGTGATTCCCGCATGGGTTCTGGGCGGCAGGGCCTCGGCGACTGGCCACGGCCCTCGGCGCGCACTGGGCGCGAGCGGCCTCGCGCCAGGCGGTGGCGGCCTCCTGAGCCTGGGGGTGGCCTTCGAGAGCACGGGCGCGCGGGTCTCATTCGAGCTGCCGTGGACTCGGTCGAGGGCAGGCCACATTTCAGACTCTGACGATGATCGGGTCCAGCATCGGAGTGGTCGCTGTGTCCTCGTCGACGAGTGTCGAGGTAGTCGACGACCTGCCTGTGCGCGCGGTCGAGGCGGCGACCTGGGTCCAGCATCGTCGATCTCCGCGCCACAGCTCCCAACCTGCCGGACCAGCGCCGCAGCCGCTCGCACGGCGACGGCCTCGCTCATGCCTCGCCCTCCTCTCAATGGCCTTGCAGCGCCTTGCCGACTCTAGCCCGGGAGAGACCTCACGCGTCCGTGTAATGGATACGCTCACGGCGCCGTTGCGCCAGACCTCGTGGTCGCCCTTGCCCCGTCGGGGGCTGGACTGACGCTGGCTCAGAAGACGGACGAGCTCCCGGTACTCATGGGCAGTGCACACGGCAGTCTAGTGCCGTCGTAGGCGTGGCGGCCCTCCTGTGGAGGACGCACGGCGGCGGAGCTCGCTGACGCTGTCTCCGGCGCGGGCGCTGTCGGGGATGACGGTGATGGTCCAGTCGGAGTGGTCGGTGTCCTCGTCGACGGTGTCGAGGTAGTCGACGACCTGCTGGCAGGGCGCGGTCGAGGCGGGCGACCTGGGTCGTGGTCGTCTCCGTTCTCGAGCTCCCAACCGCCGGACCAGCGCCGGGCCGGTGACGGTGACGGTCTCGCTCATGCCTTGCTCCTCTCCATGGCGCGCAGTGCAGTCCCGCGTGACTTTCGGGACGGTTCACGCGTCGGGCCGATCCGCTCGCGTCGTCGGAGGCGGGCGGCAGGTCGAGCAGGGCCTCGGCGTCCTCATCGCGTCCGACGGCGCGATAAGCGTCTGCGGAGGTTGTCCCTAAGAGGCCTCGATGTAGGGGGTGATCGGGTTCAGGAAGCGTTCGCGAGTCGGCCAGAGTTCTGCTCGTACGAGGCCGATGGCCTCATCGATCCTGCCCGTGGACTCGTAGGCGAGGGCGAGGTTATTGCGCGAGACCAGGGTGCCGGGGTGTCCGGGCCCAGGACTCGCAGCCGGTCGCTCAAAGTCTGTTCGAACAGGTCGATGGCCTCATCGAGTCCTGCCCGCGGACTCGTAGGCGCCAGCGAGGTTGTTGCGCGGGTCAGGGGTGTCGGGGTGGTCGGGCCCAGGACGCGTTCGGCTGGCCAGGTTATGTTCGAACAGGGAATGGCCTCATCAGGGCTATCCGATTCATGATAGGCGCCGGCGAAGTTGTTGCGCGAGGTCAGGGTGTCAGGGTGGTCGGGTCCCCAGGGCGCGCAGGCGGTCAGTCGAGGTTCTGCTCGTACAGGTCGATGGCTGATCCAGTCCTCCCGCCTTCCGGTAGGCGTCTGCAAGATTATCGCGGAATATGAAGATATCGGGGTGATCGGGGCTCAGAATGCGTTCGCAGTCGGCGAGGATATGTTCGTACAGGCCGATGGCTTCGTCGAGCCTGCCCGCGGACTATGTAGGCGGAGGCGAGGGTTGTTTCGGGCCCCAGGGTGTCGGGGTGGTCGGGTCCCAGGACGCGCAGTCGGTCGCTCAGGCTCTGTTCGAGCAGGTCGATGGCCTCGTCGAGTCTAGCCCGCGCGCGGTAGGCGAGGGCGAGGTTGTTGCGAGTGACGAGGACATCAGGGTGGTCGGGTCCCAGGACGCGCTCACGGTCGGCCAGAGTCCGCCTCGAACAGGGGATGGCTTTCGTCGAGCCTGCCCGCGACGTAGTAGGTGCCGGCGAGGTTGTTTCGGGAGTTGAATATATAGGGGTGGTCGGGGCTGAGGATGCGCAGACCGTCGGCGAGATCCCGCTCGTGACAGGTCGATGGCCTCGTCGAGCCTGTCCGCCTCCCGGTAGGATCCTGCAAGGTTATTGCGAGATGATGGGTGCGGGGTGGTCGGGTCCGAGGATTCGTTCATGGTCCGTCAGGTTCTGCTCAGTAGGTGAATGGACCGCTCGAGCCTGCCCGCGGAGCGATACGCGTTGGCGAGGTTGTTGCGAGTGATGAGGGCGTCTGGGTGGTCGGGTCCCAGGACGCGCGCAGTCGGTCGCTCGGGCTCTGCTCGAGCAGGTCGATGGCCTCGATCGAGCCTGCCCGCGGACTCGTAGGCGTCGGCGAGATGCTCCGGAAGACGAGGGTGTCAGGGGTGATCAGGGTCCCAGGATGCGCAACTGGTCGGCCAGAGTCCGCTCGCTACAGGGTCGATGAAAGCGGCTGGGTCTGCCCGCGGACTTGTAAACGCCCGCGAGATTGTTCCGGGAGGCCAGGGTGTCGAGATGATCGGGGCCCATAATGCGTTCACGCAGTCGGCAAGGTTCTGCTCGAACAGGTGAATGGCGTCGTCGAGTCTTCCGCCAATTCGTAGGCGCCGGCGAGATTGTTCCGAGGCCAGGATGTCGGGGTGGTCGGGTTTTCCGGGGCTCAGAGCCGGCCGGCGAGAACCTGTTCGAACAGGTCGATGGCCTCGCTGAGCCTGCCCGCATCCCGGTAGGCGCATGCGAGGTTATTGCGCGAAATCAGGGTGTAAGATTGTCGGGACCCAGGGGCGCGACCGAGGTTCTCCACCCGCGTCCGGACAGGGGATGTGACGGCCCTCGACGCCCCTCGACTCCATGACGTACAGCAATCCGGATGCGAGGATTTTTCCGGTCGCGGGTCGGCGAACAGGCGCTCGAGTAGTCCTGATCGGCGATCGCTCGCAACTGGTCTACGAGATCGAGAGCCTCTCGTCTTTGGCTCTCCCCTGCGACTCCCGAATGAATACCTCGTTCACCGCCTCCAGGGCCGACCGCCTCTTTCTCGATCCGCTCCCGATGCGCCGGTTCGGTCTCCCAGGACTCGAATCGTCCGTCCCTGAAGCGGGTGCAGTTCGACTGTCGAGCCGTCTTCTGAGAGTCGGCAGAGCGAGAACTCGATGAGCGCGTTCAGGGGCTTCGCGGGCGGTCGTCGGATCCTCATCCGCCGCCTCATCCAGCGTGCGGGGACGCCGGAGGCGGCGAGCAGGGCGAGAATCTCGAGTTGGCGGCGCGCGATCGCCGCCTGGCGCGGGTTCCGATTCCTGATCTGTCTCGAGCACGCTCTGGAAGGGACGTGCGCAGCGTCGCCGGCGGGCTCGCTCGGGAGCCCCGGATGCCGCCGGACGGGTGATCTCCTCGGTGATGGCCGCACGAGCGCGTCGAAGAAGGGCTCAGCCCCCGCGCCCTGCGCTCGGGCGGTGCCTCTGAACCCGTCCGCGGATGACTTGCTCGATGCGGTCGGGATCGCGCGCGATGGTCGGGGACGACGGCGTCGTCCGCCGCGAGCTCGCCGAGGAGAGACTCGGCCTCGATCACCGCGCCCCGCAGCAAACCGGCGTCGACGCCCCGCTCCTCGCACCGGCGCCGGGCGTCAGCGACCTCGGCCTCCAGACGGAGGGCGATCCGCCCGCCGAGGACCTCGGCCGCCTCATCGCCCCGCTTCCCCAGGCAGCGATGTCGTGCCAGCCTGCACGGACCTCCCCGACCGGCGCGGCCGCGCCCGTCGCGCACGGGCGGCCGCCGCGTCGTCCGACGGCGGGGACGGGGTCGTGCCGTCGCATCATTCGACGGCGGGGGCGGGTCGGCTCATCGTGGCCGAGGCTCGCAGCAGGAGGGCGGCCAGACGAGTACCGAGCGGGACCAGGGGAGGGCGACCATGTCGGAGTCTACGAGATCGGACCGCCGGTGAGGATAGGACGACGGCGCCCGCCGTCGGAGCGGAACGCCGATGCCTGCGCAGTGCGTGCCCGGTCGCCGGCCCGCTCGAGACTCCGCTCAGTCACCGGGGTCTGGACGCGGCCGCTCGGTCACCGGCAGCTCGCGCCCGCTCGGTCACCGGTGCCCGCGTCCCCGCTCAGTCGCCGGTCGGGTCCGCGTCCCGTGCCATCGATATCGGGCAGAGGCTGGCAGGGAGTCTTGGCGTCCTCAGGGACGCTCGGCGGCCAGATAGGCGGCGGCGAGCTTGTTCTGAAGAGCTCGGTGCTGGGGTGGTTGGGGCCGGACCCGTTCGCAGTCGGCCGGGGTCCGCTCGAACAGTCCGATGGCCTCGTCGAGCTCTGCCCGCATCGCGATGAGCGGCGGCGAGATTTCCCCGGAGGCGATGGCGTGCGGGTGGTCGGGTCCCCAGGATTGATCTGGCTCTCGGCGAGATTCTGCTCGAACAGGTCGATGGCCGGTCGAACCTCCCCATCGCGAGGCAGGTGCTGGCGAGGTTGTTGCGCGAGGTGAGTCGTGCGGGTGGTTTGGAGCCCCAGAATGCGCTGACTGTCAGCAGGGTCTGCTCGAACATGTCGGCAGCCAGGCCGAGCTCGCCGGCATCCCCGTAGGCGCCCGCCAGGTTGCCGCGCGAGATGATGGTGAGAGGTGCATGGTGCCCAGAAGACTGCTCAGGTCCGTCAGGACCTGCTCGAACAGGAGAGGGCCTGATCCAGCTTCCCCGACTTCAGATACGCGCCCGCGAAGATTGTTGCGCGCGGCGAGGTGAGAGGATTCGCGGGGCCAGCGAGCACTCGAAGTCGGTCAGGACCCGCTCCGAACAGGGGAATGGCCTCATCGATCCCGCCTCCTGGTACGCGCCGCGAGGTTGCTCCGGGAGGTGAGGGTGTCGGGGTGATCGGCGCCGAGGATGCGTTCGCGATCCACCAGGATGCGCTCGAACAACTCGATGGCCTGATCCAGCTTTCCCGCGCTCTTATATGTGCCCGCGAGATTGCTGCGCGATGCGAGGGTGTTTTGGATTTATCGGGGCCGAAGGCCCTGCTCGTGGTATGTCAGATTCTTCGCGAACAGATCAACGAAAGCGCCTCCAGCGGCCCGCCTCCCGATAAGCATCGCGAGACTCTCCCGGGAGACGAGGGTGTGAGGATGGCCCGGGCCCAGGGATTGTTCGTTATCGTTGAGAATCTGCTCGAACAGGGGATGGCGGTCGATCTTCCCCGCGATCGCGCAGGCGTTCGCAAGGTTGTTGCGGAAAACGACCGTGTCGTGATGCTCGATCCCAGGGTCTCGGGGCGCTGTCGGTGAGTTTCTGCTGGAACAGGGGATCATGTTGATCCTCCTCAGTACACTGGTGAGGCTCCCGCAGGGTGTTGCGGGGAGATGAAGATGCTAGGATCGTCGGGCCCCAGAATGCGGATGCTGTCGTGAGGACCCGCTCGAACAGGGACGCGGCCTCGTCGAGTTCTGCCCGCCTCCTGGCAGGCGTTGGCGAGATTCTTGAGGGCACTGAGGGGTGAGGGGCGTGGTCGGGGCCCAGGACGCGCTTCGTGCTCCGCCAGACTCTGCGTGAACAGATCAATGGCAAAGCAGTCCAGTCTTCCCGCAGTCTGATGCACACGCGTAGGCGAGATTGTTGCGCGAGCGCAGAGTATCAGGAATTATCGGCGCCCCAGGATGCGAGCGATCGGCGAGACCGCGTTCATACAGGATGGGCCCGATCGAGGTCCGGCCGTCTCACTGCAACACCCGCAAGAGCGTCGCGGGCGGCGAGAGTGCGGGGATGATTCGGCAGACCGCGCGCGCGCTGGTCGGCGAGGACCCGTTCCGAACGGATCGATGGCCTCCAGCGAGATCACTTTCCGCACTCCCCTGTAGGCGTGGGCGAGATTAGTGCGCGCGGCGCAGAACGACCTCGACACGGATCCCAGGGAATCGCCGGGGACAGTTCCACGGCGCCGGACAGGAGCGGGGACGTCTGCGGGAATCCTGAGTTCCATCGCGCACTGGAGAACGGCCGTGATGGCGTCTCCGATTTCGGGGATTGGCGGTACCGGTTTCTGCGAATAGTCTGCTCGGGCCACCGCCGCAGCCTGGCAGTCCACACAAGGTCGAGGACTGCTCCCGGCCGGACCTCTGCGATTTCTGGATGTAGAAGAAATCCGCCTATGCATTCAGCAGTAAACCGCCTCCCTCTCCGGTCCGCCTCCGCTGCACCGGATCGTTCTCCCAGTCCTCGTGGATCGCCTGGATCTGAAGCCGGTTTAGCATCACCTTGCGCCGTCCTCCGATAGCCTGGACCGAGGACTCGTTGAGCGTTCAGCGCCTCGCGGGTGATCGGAGGATCCCTCGTCCGCGCCTCATCAGCGTCTGGGAGTGCCGGGCGGCGAGCAGGCGAGAGAATCCCAAAGATTGTAACAGTGATCATGGCCTGGCGCGGGCTCCAGCTCCCGATCCGTTTGAGCGCGCTCTGGAAATCCAGCCGCAGGCGGCGCCAATTGCGGGATGATCTCCCTCGGACTTGGTGACGCCGTGACTTCGGGGAGCCTTTCTTGAGTTGTTTGAGATAATCCGCAAAGATCGTACCGGTCGCGCTTAATAGTTATATGACCTGCGAAACTGCCAGCGGCAGGTCATAAAAACCTCAGCAATGGCGTCCAACTGTCTTTCGATCGGTCTGATTCGTGCGGTCGAGCGGCCATTCCGATCGACTGCTCGCGCTCGAAGCCTCCCACGCGAATATGCGCCAAAGCAGGTCCTGATCCCAATCCGTTCGTCTCGTCGCGGCCGGACTCGTGGCCCCTCCCACGAGTGAGGAGTCGGTCAGGTCGTCGGGACCTGTCGAAATCGTCCGGGACGATGAGCCGATCCCGCCCGTTCCGCCGCCGCCAGCGCCTCAAGGCACCGCCGCGCGGAATCCTCGAGCGCTGTCTGCCGCCGTCGACGCCGAGCCTTCGGCCGGGCAGGCTGCCCGGACGGGGGCGCGGGACTCCGCGCCGATCGACGCGACGAGCGGCCAGCCCTCCGCCTCGCAGCGGGCCGCGGCGGCGGTCGCGCTCGCGACTTCCCGCTGCGCCGTCGCAGGCACCGTGCGCATCGCGGCCTCCCGGAGAAGACGGCGTCGAGCGGCCTCGCCTGCTCCCGCCCAGGCGACACCCGGGCTCCTCCGCGGACGGCTGCCGAACCGGATGCGCGTGACGGGTGAGGATCCCGCGCCGAGGACACGCGCAGTTCCGGTACCAGTCGCCGCGAGAGCTCCCGCGGGCGGCCCCACAGGCAGCACGTCGAAGGGTTCGACCGCCGCCTCCACGTCCAGCGGCGGCGATCCTGGGCCCGCTCGCGAAGGGTCGCCTCGAAGTGACCGGGCTCCCGGGCAGCCTCCGACGGCACGTCGTCATCGGCGACCACCTCCGCGAGGAGGATCTCTCGACCTCGGTCGCCGCACTGCCGCAGCAGGGCGGCGTCAACGCCCTGCTCTCGCACCTGCGCCGGGCGTCCGCGACCCGCCTCCAGACGGGGAGGCGGCCTCCTCGCCGAGGGCGTCGGCGGACCGCAGCCATCGCGACCGGGGCTTGCGGTACGAACTCCGGCCAGGCGCGTGCCGGGCGGGACCAGGGAAGGCGACCATGCCGGCAGTCTACGGGATCGGACCGCCGCCGGCATGCGCGGCGCGGGGTGTTCTGTCGTTGGAACGTCCGTCATCTGCTGCGTCACTCGTCGGGCCGATCCGCATCTGCGGCGCGGAGTCGGGCGGTGGATCGAACAGGGCGTGCATCCTCGGAACGACCGGCGGCCTGGTAGAGCGGGAAGCGAGGTTGTTTCCTGAAGATCTCGGTGTTGGGGTGGTCAGGGGCCCAGGATGCGCAGGCTGTCGGTGAGGTTCTGCTCGTGCGGGGCGATTGGCCTGGTCGAGGCGCCGGCCGCCTCGTGGGCGTATGCCGAGGTTGTTGCGGGAGGGTCAGAGGTGTCGGTGGTCCAGGGCCCAGGACGCTCAGGCGGTCGGTGAGGTCTGCTCGTACAGAATGGCCTGGTCGAGGCGGCCAGCCGACTCGTGGAGCTGTGCGGCGAGGTTGTTTGCAGCAGGTCGGGTGTTGGGGTGGTCGGGGCCCAGGATGCGCAGGCTGTCGGCGAGGTCTGCTCGTACAGGGCGATGGCCTGGTCGAGCGGCCAGCCGGTTCGTGAGCGCCGGCGAGGTTGTTGCAGGAGGTCAGGGTGTTGGGGTGGTCAGGGCCCAGGATGCGCTCACGGTCGGCGAGGTTCTGCTCGTACAGAGACGATGGCCTCGTCGAGGCGGCCGGCCGCCTCGTGGGCGCCGGCAGGGTTGCAGCAGGTCAGGGGTGTCGGGTGGTCAGGGTGGATGCGCTGACTGTCGGTGGGTTCTGTCGTACAGGGAATGGCCTGGTCGAGGTGGCCGACGAGCAATACGTAAC